>Ga0208266_100004_pt1 | contig 487322 bp, 413 predicted proteins | sample LakWasMet67_HOW9_2_FD_183897 | JGI IMG/M metagenome (GOLD analysis project Ga0208266, IMG submission 183897) | Freshwater sediment methanotrophic microbial communities from Lake Washington under simulated oxygen tension - Sediment Metagenome... | ecosystem: Environmental > Aquatic > Freshwater...
GAAAAAATAATGCCCAGTTTAACGCCTGATAATTTTATAGATAATACACCTTTAATGCATTCTTTAAAATTATGATTCAAATTAATAATTTATCAAAAAGCTTTGGTAAACTCAAAGTATTAAACAACGTTAATTTATCTTGCAAGCAGGGTGAATGTATTGCCCTTATTGGTCCAAATGGTTGTGGTAAAACCACATTAATTAAAAGTGTTTTAGGGATGGTTATTCCTTCTGAAGGGACAATAAAATTCAAAGATGATTTCATTTCAAAAAATTTTGAGTACCGAAAACATATTGGGTATATGCCTCAAATTGGTCGATATCCTGATAATATGACTATTGAGCAAATTTTAGAAATGATAAAGGAAATTAGAAAGTCTGATGAGCAATTGGATGAAGATTTATTACATCAATTTAATTTAAAAGATTTATTTAATAAAAGAATGAGTACTCTTTCTGGTGGAACTACCCAAAAAGTAAGTGCAACACTAGCATTTTTGTTTAATCCTGATGTTTTAATATTAGATGAACCGACGGCAGGGCTTGATCCTTTGGCATCAGAAATATTAAAGGAAAAAATCATTAGTGAAAAGCAAAAAGGAAAATTAATACTAATTACATCTCATTTACTAAGTGAATTAGATGATTTAATTACTCAAATTATTTTTATGCAAGATGGGGTTGTGCAATTCCATAAAACAATTGATGATTTAAAATTATCAACAGGTGAAAATAAGATATCAAAAGCGATTGCAAAAATTTTAAAAGAAAAAAACAATGAATAGAATTATTAAATTTATTGTTTTAGATATACTTAAAAACAAAATAGTTTTAGTATACACCTTGATTTTATCCATTTTATCATGGAGCGTATTTAGCCTAGAAGACAATAGTACTAAAGGACTATTAACGTTGTTAAATGTTATTTTGCTAACTGTTCCGCTAGTCTCAGTGGTGTTTTCAACTATTTATATTTACAATAGTTCAGAGTTTATTGAATTATTATTAAGTCAACCTATTAAACGAAGTAAAATTTGGTGGAGTTTGTTTTTTGGATTAAGTTCTTCTTTGCTATTATCATTTTTTATTGGAACAGGGATTCCTATTTTAATTTATGCGCCATCAGACGTTGGATTAATGATGCTACTAGTTGGCTTTTTTATCACAACTGTTTTTATTGCCATTGCATTTTTAAGTTCTATTATTACAAGAGATAAAGCAAAAGGTATTGGTATTGCTATTATGCTTTGGTTATTTTTTGCATTACTTTTTGATGGACTAATTTTGTTTGTCTTATTTCAATTTGCTGATTATCCTATCGAAAAAATGATGGTTGGAATTACAGCACTTAATCCAATTGATTTAGCACGCATTTTAATTTTATTGCATTTGGATGTTTCTGCCATGATGGGGTATACTGGCGCTATTTTTAAAGATTTCTTTGGTACATCTCTAGGAATAACCATTGCGTTCTTTATTTTATTTCTGTGGATTCTCATTCCATTTTGGATTTCTCTATTAAAATTTAAAAGAAAAGATTTGTAAGATGAAATAGCCATTTTTACCAAAACATAAACTCAAATGACTAAACTGGCTATACCATCTGACAATTAAAAAACATACAATTTAGACAGATGAAAAAGGATATTTTAAACAAAAAGGATATTGAAAAATTAGTTAATCTTTTTTACGAAAAAGTAAAAAAAGACACAACAATTAATCATTTTTTCATGAATGATTTTCAATGGGATAAACATTTAGAAATCATGTATAAATTTTGGGAAAATGTTTTGTTTTATACCGGAAACTATGGTGGTAATCCTATGAATAAACATTTCGAGATTCACTCTAAAACTCCATTAAGCATGAAAGACTTTCATCAATGGATAAAACTTTTTAATGAATCAGTAGATGAATTATATGCTGGTGAAAAAGCTGATTTGATAAAATTAAAAGCATCAAATATTGCTACAGTAATGCAAATGCAAATCCTTAAAGGATAATCCCCTTCTCTTATAAGTATTGAATATGATTTTAATCATTAGCAAAAAACTAAATTAATATCGGATAAACTTGTCCGAGATTGTTTTTGTTTATACTTTTGTTCCGTAAATAAGGCAAGCCTTAAGTAAATAGTAATTATTCATTTATTAAAAACCAATCAACTATGTTATCGAAATCGCAAGCAAGGGCTTTTTTTCTAGGAGGAACAGTTGTTACTTTTGGAATATTCCTAGGCCTCTCATGGAATTCATTAAGTAATGATGTCCCAAAGAGAACTCATGAGGAAAATTTGACTCCTCAAGTAATACATGGAAAACAAATATGGGAATCCAACAATTGTATGGGCTGTCATACTATTATGGGAGAAGGAGCCTATTATGCGCCTGAGTTGACTAAAGTATTTGAAAGAAGAGGTGAAGGTTACATTAAGGCTGCATTAATGTCAAAAACACCTTGGTCTCCACGCGGTCGTAAAATGGTTGCTTATGCATTTTCGGAACAAGATGCAAACGATGTTGTTGCATTTTTAAAATGGATAGGTGAAGTTGATTTAAATGGATTTCCTGCAAAACCAGACTTAAAAAAATAATTAACCAATAAAATTTATAATCATGAAATATAAATCACAAAAAGTAGCTTATTGGTTTTTTGCATTATCAATGTTACTATTATCGTTACAAATAATTTACGGTTTCATTATGGGTTTTGCTCATATGGGATTTGACGGACTTCATAGTATAATTCCATTTAATGCAGCTCGAGCTGTTCATACAAATTTATTAGTTGTGTGGTTATTATCAGGTTTTATGGGGGCAGCCTATTACATTATTCCAGAGGAAGCAGAACATGAACTTGTTAGTGTTAAATTAGCTTATATTCAATTAATTTCATTAGCAGTAGTAGGTGTTATCGCCATTATAGGATTTCATTTAAATTATTGGGAAGGAAGAAAGTTCTTAGAAATCCCTAGGCCATTAGATTTTTTAGTTGTTGTTAATGTTCTTACATTTTTAGGAATTATTGTATTGACACTATATAAGGGTAAAAAACGAACTACTACCTCTTTGGTTTTAACTATGGGATTGGTGTTTGCAGCTCTATTATATTTGCCAGGAATGATTTGGTTTGATAATCAAACAATGGATTCATTTTTTAGATGGTGGGTAGTTCATTTATGGGTAGAAGGTGTTTGGGAATTAATTATGGGTGGTATTTTAGCTTTCTTGTTAATTAAAATTACTGGTGTAGATAGAGAAGTAATTGAAAAGTGGTTGTATGTAATTGTTGGATTAACATTTATCTCAGGAATATTAGGAACAGGGCATCACTACTATTACATTGGAGTTGGTAAAATTTGGTTAATAGTTGGTGGTATATTTTCAGCACTTGAACCACTAGCATTTTTGGCTATGGCTTTGTTTGCAGTTTCGATGTATAGAAAAGGAGAAAAAAAACATCCTAACAAAATTGCATTAAATTGGACTTTAGGAACAGCAATTGTCTCTTTTGTTGGCGCTGGATTATTAGGGTTAGCTCATACATTACCTGGAGTCAACATGTATACTCATGGAACATTAGTTACAGCTATGCACGGACACTTAGCTTTTTGGGGCGCCTATGCGATGATTGTTTTAGCAATTATTAGTTACGCTTTACCAAATTTAACTGGCCGCAAATTATTTGACACAATGACTGGACAATTAGCATTTTGGCTATCAAACATAGGAATGATAGGCATGACTGCTGCATTTGGTGTAGCTGGTGTAGCGCAAGTGTATCTTGAAAGAAAAGTAGGATTAGAGTTTGGAGACGTTCAAACAGAAATTCAACCACACTTTTTTGTACTTGTATCTTGCGCTACACTATTTACATCAGGTATTATTTTATACATCTATGAATTTATAAAGTATGGTACGCCTAATGATGAGGCATTAGTTGAACAAAATCAATAACAAAAAATTACATATAATTTAAATTAAATTATATAACTAAAAACGCACACAGAGTTTGTGTAGGAAGTGGATTCTGTGTGCCGTTTTTTAAAATAGATTTTATGATAGCTGTAGCTCCCTATTACCACTCTATTGGAAAAGAAGTAGAAGTGTTTGAACAATCATACAAAAACAAAATTCCGTTACTATTAAAAGGCCCAACAGGTACTGGCAAATCAAGGTTTGTGGAGTATATGGCTCACAAACTTAATAAAGTTTTAATTACCATAAGTTGTCATGAAGAAACATCGTCAACAGATTTAATAGGCAGATTTATTATTAAGGGGGCAGAAACAGTTTGGTTAGATGGCCCTCTTATTAAAGCAATTAAAGAAGGAGCAATTATTTACTTAGATGAGATTGCAGAAGCAAGACCAGATGTAGTAGTAGCCATTCACTCTCTAACAGATCATCGAAGAGAACTTTATATTGATAAATTAGGAGAGACGATTAAAGCTCATGAGGATTTTATGTTGGTAGCCTCATTTAATCCTGGTTATCAAAAAGGTTTTAAAGAATTAAAACCCTCAACTAGACAACGATTTATTGGATTATCGTTCGCTTATCCTGAAGCAAAAATAGAAACTGAAATATTAGTTAAAGAAACTGCGATTGATGAATCTGATGCTAAGAAATTAGTTCAAATAGCTACTAAAATTAGAAATCTAACTGAACTAGGTCTTTCGGAAACTGTTTCAACACGTTTATTAATTGATGCAGCAAAATTAATTCATAGTGGCTTGCCAAAACGATTAGCCATTAAAGTCGCTATCATCGAACCTCTTACTGATGATTTAGACGTTTCTGAAGCGTTGATAGATTTATGTAACCTCATGACTTAATGCCAGTAGATGAATACATATTTGGGAAACTAGCTAGTTATTTTAAACATAACAAAAAACACTCAAACAAAGTTATTGAGCGTTCTGTATCTCTTAATGATATTAAACCAAAACTAACAATCCTATCAAGAGCAATTACAGGAGAGGCAATTCAAATATTTCCTGCTGAAAAAGAAGGAGGCTATAAAAATAGTAGCTTCTTTTTACCAGTTTACTTTTCAGAATTCTCAACAAAGCAATTAAATCTATCCTACTACTTGTATCGTATTTTGTATTTATCTGTTCAAAAAAAATTAAACTTGAATTGGGATACTCCTATTGAGCAGTCATTAGAATTATCAAAACAAAGAGCCAACGAAACGTCTTCACAAGTTTTAAATATCCTTTATCAAGAATATCCAATCACAAAAGAACTACATCAAACATTTAAAGAAGAAATTAATAGTAGTACTTCCGAAAAAAACATTCCAAATTATACTTGGTTGTATGGTAAATGGATGCGCAACGAATTAGAAGAAATAGGCGATAAAAAAATTAAAAATTTTACAGATAATGTAAAGACATTTAATGAAAAACAACCAACAACTATTATTAAAGCTAAAGCTGTAGAAAGCATTATTAGTGTTGAAGTAGATAAAAAACAGCAAGAAGATTATGTAATGACCCATAACTTCGAAAAAGTAGAAACTGCTGATGAATTTAATGGAGTGTGGAGAGATTTTGATGGTGAAGATGAATTAGAAGATCATCAGGAAGCTGTTGATGAATTAAACATGAAATATACCGTGAGAGTTGATGATATGGCTCATTCGGTTTATCAAGCTGATTTCATTGAAAACACAACCATATCAGAAAGCGCCGAAGTAGATGAAAAAGGCTTTCATTTAAAATATGATGAATGGGATTTTTCTAAAAGAAGCTATAAAGAAAATTTTTGTAAAGTGTACCCTCTTACACAATTAAAAACAGATGCTCAGTATTATAAAAATACAATAACAAAAAACACATCAACGCTTAATGGATTGCGTAAAATGTTAGCTAATGTGAATAATAAACTACAACAACAACGCCGTCAAATACAGGGAAATGAATTTGATATTGATGCCGTCACTGATTTATTAGTCGATATTTATTCTAAAAGAACACCATCAGAACGAATATATATATCCAATCGTAAAAAAGAAAAAGATTTATCCATTCTCTTATTATTAGATATTAGTTTGTCAAGTGATGGATATGCTGCTGGAAATAGAGTTATTGATGTGGAAAAACAAGTGTCAATTTTATTTGGAGAAATTTTAGCAGAATATGATATTGATTTTTCTATTAATTGTTTTTATTCTAAAACTAGAAATTACTCTTCCTACTTAACTTTAAAAGGATTTGATGAAGATTGGCAAACATCAAAACACAGAATCGGATCCATAGAACCCCAAGGATATACAAGAATTGGAGCGGCTTTAAGGCATTCGGGAGCCTTACTTGATAGCAGATCTACCAAAAATAAATGGGTTATTTTAATATCTGATGGTAAGCCAAATGATTTTGATAAATACGAAGGGAAATATGGGATTAATGATGTAAAACAAGCATTAAGAGAACTAAACGAACGGCAAATAAAATCATACGCTTTAGCTATCGAATCAGAAGCAAAATATTATTTACCACAAATGTTTGGCCAAGGAAATCATCAAATCTTAACAACGCCAGGAGAATTATTAAATTCTATGATAAAGTTATATGAAAAAATAAAACATTAAACGATATGACTAAGTTATTCGTAATAGTGTTTATTTTATGTGTTTACTGTTTCACTTTAATACGATGCACTAAGCATAAGAAAATAAATGAAATAGATGAAGCTACTTTAAGAAGCGAGCAAATTATTGTGAAAAATGCAGATGAAGCTATTATCGAATTAAAAAACGGGAATAAACGATTTTTGGAAAATAAATTGATTAATTACAATTATAAACGTCAAATAGAATTATCAAAAGGACGACAAAAGCCATATGCAATCATTTTATCTTGTATGGATTCAAGAGTGCCTCCAGAAATAGTTTTTGATCAAGGTATTGGTCATCTTTTTGCGCTTCGTGTAGCTGGCAATGTTGAAGATGAAAATATTTTAGGAAGTATTGAATACGCTGTTGAACATGGACATTCAAAAGTAATTGTTGTTATGGGGCATAGCCATTGTGGGGCAGTCAAAGGATCTATTATTGGTACGGAACTAGAAAATTTAACTCAATTATTAGATCAGATTAAACCCTCAATCAAAGCTTATCCTGGCACATTAGATATAGTAGAAGCAGTTTCGAAAAATAATGTAAAAACAACTATTCAAGATATTCTAAAGAGAAGTAATTTTATTAGTGATCACGTTAATGATAACAAAATAGAAATTGTGGGAGCTTATTATAATATTGAAACAGGAGAAGTTTCATTTTTAGATTAATAAAGAGGGCATTAATATTTAAATGCCCTCTTTTACTTTGTTATAAATTTTCTATTGGTTCAAATTTCGAAGTAAAGTGTCTTAAAAATTTTGGTTCTTCAGTTATTTTAATTCCAAACGCTTTTTCTTTTTCTTTTAAAATGTTTTCAAAAACTTCTATTACATATTCAATATGACTTTGTGTATATACTCTTCTTGGAATCGCCAATCTAACTAACTCCATTGAAGCAGGAATTAACTCGTGATTGTCATCATATTTTCCAAACATGACCGAACCAATTTCACAAGAACGAATACCACCTAATAAATACAACTGACAAACTAACGATTGACCAGGATATTGATTTACAGGAATATTTGAATATAATGCCTTAGCATCAATATAAACAGCATGTCCACCAATTGGCCAAATTAATGGAATTCCCATCGCATGTAATCGGTCGCCTAAATAACTAGTGCTTTTTATTCTGTACTTTAAATAATCTTCATCAAAAACCTCTTCTAGCCCAATTGCTAAAGCCTCCATATCTCTGCCAGATAAACCACCATATGTTGTAAATCCTTCAGTAATAATTAATAAATTTTTACAAGCTTCAGATAATTCTTTGTTTTTTACAGCTAAGAATCCTCCCATGTTTACTAAAGCGTCTTTTTTAGCACTCATAACAGCGCCATCACATAATGCAAACATTTCAATAGCAATTTGTTTACTTGAATGATTTTTGTATTCTTCTTCTCTCTCCTTTATGAAATAAGAATTCTCTGCAATACGACAACAATCTAAAAACAAATTAATTCCATTCTTTTTACATATAGCAGACACCTCTTTCGCATTTTTCATACTTACTGGCTGCCCACCACCACTGTTATTAGTAACCGTTAAAATAACTGCGGCAATATTTTGTTTTCCTTTTTCGGAAATTAATTTTTCTAACTTTTCAGTATCCATATTACCTTTAAATGGATGATATTGCATTGGATTTAAACCCTCTGGAATCACAATATCAATAGCTTCTGCTCCTGAAAACTCAATATTAGCACGCGTTGTATCAAAATGAGTATTACTAATAAACGTTTTGCCTTTTCCTCCTAATAATGAATATAATATTCGCTCACCTGCTCTGCCTTGATGTACAGGGTAAATATATTCCATACCAGTTAAACCAAAAATTATTTTATGCATTTTATGATAACTTGAAGAACCCGCATAAGATTCGTCGCCCTGCATGATACCAGCCCATTGATCTGCACTCATAGCAGAAGTTCCACTGTCAGTTAAAAAATCTATTAATACTTCATCTGAGTTTAATAAAAATGTATTGTAATTTGCTTTTTTTAAAAATGCTTTTCTTTCTTCAACAGTCGTAATTTTTATAGGTTCTACCATTTTTATTTTAAATGGCTCAATGATTGTTTTGTAATTCATAGTAATTGTTTTAATTGATTAAATTCTTTAAACATTTTGGATTAACTATACACTTATGTTGTATTTGTAAGCCTGTAATTTTATACATTCTTCTTTATTTCCATGTTGATTTATGTCATTTTTAAAAGTTGATTATAATCATAAAAATAAATCTCGGATAAAATTGTCCGATATTATAATAAACGTTAATTTTGACCCATAAAACCACAATAAATGTTAATCAACATTTAATCACTGAACTTAAATCTTATGAAAACATCAAGGCAACTAAAAAAAACATTTTATGGATTAGTGCTAGGGATCGCTATTTCACGAAGTGCACACGCTCAATTTCAAGTAAATGGGCAGTACATGGCAAGAGGCGAATATCGTCATGGATATCAAACTTTAGCCGATACTAATCAAAAAGGTAGTGTTTTTATATCGCAGAGAGCCCGAATTTCTGCAGACTATAAACACGAAAAATTTAAAATTCATGTTTCGGCTCAAGATATAAGAACATGGGGCAGTGTTGCAAATAGTGTAATTGATACAAAAGGACTTTTTTCAATTTATGAGGCGTATGGCGAATTAAACTTTACAAAAAAGTTTAATGCAAAAATTGGTCGCCAAGTTATTTCGTATGATGATGATCGCATTTTTGGTTCATTAGATTGGGCTATGCAGGGACGACGACATGATGCTGCTGTTTTAAAATATACTGATAGCACATGGGCTGTTCATGTGGGGGTTGCATACAATCAAAATTCAGAATCTAATAAATTTATTCAGTATACTGTAAATAATTACAAAGAGTTTGAATACTTGTGGGCAAACAAGGTGTATAAAAAATTCAATTTTAGTTTCTTGTTTTTAAATAATGGTATGGCTTATACAAAGACTGATGCTGTTACTTTGAAAAAAGATTCTATTACTCTTTATTCCCAGACTATTGGTTTAAGAACAGAATATAAGGGCGATAAATTAAATGGATTAATTTATGGCTATTATCAAATGGGAAAAGATAATTCTAATAAAGATTTAAGCGCATATGATGCATGCGCAGAGATTGGATACAAACCCGTTAAAGGACTTCAGATAACATTAGGCGGGGAATTGCTTTCAGGTACTAGTCAAACAGATACTGCAAACAAAGTGAATCATTCTTTTAATCCTTTATATGGAACTAACCATCGTTTTAATGGTTACATGGATTATTTCTATGTTGGCAATCACTTGAATACTGTGGGATTAATAGATGGTTATTTAAAAGTACATTATACCTATAAAAAAGTATTACTTGGAATCAATGGACATTATTTTAAGGCGACAAGTGATATTAGAGATAAACGCAAAGGTGTAACTGATAAATTATCAAATAATAATTTAGGTGGAGAAGTTGATTTCACAATGAGCTATAATTATACAGATGGCGTATCAATTCAAGGAGGATATTCGCAATTTTTTGGAGCAACAGGTTTACAAATGCTAAGAGGGACTTCGTCACTAGCCCCAATTAGTAACTGGGCATATATTATGGTTATAATAAGACCCGGAACTATTAAATGGCCTAAAGTAGGTCTTAAAATGTAATTGAATAAGTTCAACCAATTAAAATTATATTATGAAAAAAATCACAAAAACAACAATGGTTATTGCTTCTGCCTTGTTCTTGTCATGTGTTATTACTAGTTGTAATAACAATGAAGCACCAAATAAAGAAAACAATGAAACTGTCTCCGAAAAGATGGAAGGAGAAGAAATTGCTGTGTTAACAGATGCTCCAAATGTACCACCACCAATAACAAGAAAACATCCTACAAAAGTGATTGTTCATCTTGAAGTGATTGAAAAAGAAATGGAAATGATGGATGGGGTTAAATATAATTTTTGGACTTTTGGTGGTAGCGTTCCAGGTAAATTTATTAGAGTTAGACAAGGTGATTTTGTTGAGTTTCATTTAAAGAATAATGCAAATAATAAATTGCCTCATAATATTGATTTACATGCAGTTTCTGGACAAGGCGGTGGAGCCGCAGCAACTATGACTTCGCCAGGTCACGAAACGCAGTTTTCTTTTACTGCATTAAACTCAGGACTATACATATATCATTGCGCTACAGCTCCAGTGGGTATGCATATTGCGAATGGAATGTATGGTATGATATTAGTTGAATCGAAAGAAGGCTTGCCAAAAGTTGATAAAGAATTTTATGTATGTCAAGGTGATTTTTATACAAAAGGTGCTTACGGAGAAGAAGGAACTCAACAGTTTAATATGGAGAAAGCATTAAAAGAAGAACCAGATTACGTTGTGTTCAATGGAAAAGTTGGATCTTTAACTGGAGAGAAAGCACTTAAAGCAAAAGTAGGAGAAACAGTTCGTTTATTTGTAGGAAATGGTGGACCAAATTTAGTTTCAAGTTTCCATGTTATTGGAGATATTTTTGACAATGTATATCCAGAAGGAGGAACTACACAAAATCACAATGTACAAACAACATTAGTACCTGCCGGAGGATCAGCCATTACTGAATTCAAATGTGATGTTCCTGCTACTTTAATTTTGGTTGACCACTCTATTTTTAGAACATTTAATAAGGGATCTTTAGGTATGTTAAAAGTTGAAGGTGATGAGAATAAATCTATTTATTCTGGACAGCAAGATGATAGAATTTATCAAGGTGAAGGTGGAGCTGTGCAAACAATGCCTGAAGATGCTTCTGCTAACGTTCCTTCAAAACCTTTGAATAAGGAAGAGAAAATAGCACAAGGTAAAAAGATATTTGAAAGCACTTGTCAAGCTTGTCATCAATCTGATGGAAAAGGTATACCAAAAGCATTCCCTCCATTAGCATCATCTGATTATTTTAAATCTGATAAAAATAAAGCTATTAATGCTGTGTTACATGGATTATCAGGAAAAGTAACTGTTAATGGACAAACGTTTGATGGGGTTATGCCGAAACAAACTTTAAGTGATGGACAAATTGCTTCAGTTATTACTTACGTTTTAAATAGTTTTGGAAATAAAGGTGGAGATGTTACACCTACTGATGTAAAAAGCTTAAGAAAATAATGAAATTGAAACATTTGATATTAATATTAATCTGTATCTCATTTAAAACAATCTTTTCACAAAGTAAAGATGAGTTTAAGGGAATGGCTCTTATAAAGGGAGGTGAATACCTCCCTTTATATTCCACAGATAGCCAGAAGGTTTTTGTTAAATCATTTTATATGGATATTTATCCTGTAACAAATGTTGATTATTTAGCATTTATTAAAAGCAATAGCACATGGGCTAAAAGTAAAATAAAAAGATTATTTGCTGATTCACTGTATCTAAAACACTGGGTATCTGATACTGTATTTAATATGAATGTAGCAAAAAGTCCAGTCGTAAATGTTTCTTGGTTTGCCGCAAAAAAATATTGCGAATGTCAAGGAAAAAGATTGCCAACTAATGCTGAATGGGAAATAGTTGCAAAATCAAACCAAACTCAAGCAGATGCAAGTAAATCAAAAGAATTTAATCAATGGGTTTTAAATTGGGTCACTAAACACTCTCCAGCAATTTTACCAAATGTTGGAAGTACATTTAAAAATTATTATGGAGTGTATGATATGCATGGTTTAGTTTGGGAATGGACCTATGATTTTAATAATGCACTAACAACTGGTGAATCAAGAGGGAATAGCAGTTTGGATAATAATTTCTTTTGTGGAGGAGGTTCTTTTGGTTCAAAAGATTTAAATAATTACGCGTCATTCATGAGATTTGCCATGAGGGCTAGTGTTAAAGCTAAATACAGTGTTCAAAATTTAGGCTTCAGATGTGTGAAGACGAAAAAATAAATTATAATAAATAAAATTATGAAAAATATACTAAATCTTTTTTCTGCATGTCTGTTTTCAATTTTACTTGTGTCTTGCCATGATAGTATAAAAACAGAAAAAGATATAGAAGAAAAAGAATGTTGCAAAAAAGAAACAAATACAACTGTCGAGAAAAGTAATGAAATTCCTGATGAGTCTCTTTTTAATCTTACAAGTGAATGGAAAACACAAGATAATAAAAGTATACAAATTCAATCTTTTCAAGGAAAAGTTATAATTGCGGCCATGGTATTTACACATTGTGAGGGAGCGTGTCCTAGAATTGTTTCAGATATTCAACGAATTGAAAAAGAATTTACTGCAGATGAATTGAAGAATATTCATTTTTTATTAATAAGTATGGATCCTGAAAGAGACACTCCTGAAAGATGTCGAGAGTTTGCCAAAGAATACCAGCTAAATTCAAATTGGACATTAATTAGCTCTAGTGAAGACGCGACAACTGAAATGGCCAATGTTTTAAACGTTAAAGTGAAGAAGCTTTCAAGTGGAGGTTTTGATCATTCAAATACAATACATATTATAAATCCGCAAGGAGTAATTGTATATCAACAAAATGGATTAGAACAAGAGCCCGAAGGTTCAATAGCAAGTATAAGAGATTTACTGAAAAAATGATTTATTAGTTTAGGTTTTAAATTATTTGAGTAAATAAAAAATGCCATTGCAATTAGCAATGGCATTTTTTTATAATTATTAAACTATGCCTAATTCTTTTTTGCCTGCAGGCGTTAAAAAATCTCTTGACCATTTTGGCTCCCACACCAAACAAATAACAATTTTAAATTTTGGAAAATGATTTTGTAAACAATTCTCAATGTTATTTATAATAGCATCACCCATTGGGCAGTTTTTAGTAGAAAGCGTTAAATCAATAGTAATTTCACCTTTTTCATCATAATTAACTTTATACACTAAACCCATATCTATAATATTAATTTCTAATTCAGGATCAATCACCTCTTTTAAAAAGTGTATGATATCAATTTCTCTATTTTCTTTTTCAGTATATAAATTCATGGTGTTTAAATAGATAGTTAACTATACGGCTTTTGTTTTATGTAAAACGATTTTGAAAATATTGACAATATATAATATAGCTGCTGCTCCTAAAAATAATGAGCCAATTTTAATAAATAAGGAGGTTGAAATTATTATACCAAATAATGTTGTTAAAAAACCTATACCAAATAAGTAGAGTTGAATAACAGTTAAACGCTCTGAATATAAATCTTTTGGGAGTGGTGTTTTTATTTTTCCAACAACCTCCTGATACTTATCCATCCAAACAATAAAGGCTAGATTCCTAAATGCTTGGCCTAATATTAACAAAGTAATAAAACCGAATAACAAACTAAAAACAATTGCAGATGATATTTGAAGTTCAATTTTTTTGTCAGAAATAATATTAAGTTTCGAAATAACCCATAATACTATTGGAAAAGATATACTTAAAAATGATAAGTATACAAATTTGAAATTAATATCTAGCTTTTTTCTAACTCTTGTTTTAAATATGTTTGTTATATAACGTATGAATAATAAAACTCCACAAAATATAATTACTACATATGCTAATAGCCTCTGCTGTCCATCTAAAAATAAGCCATCAACTATAAATCCTAATAATCCCGTATTAATTAAATAATAAGAGACGGTTAAGGATTTGTCATTTAATTTTGCGGATAATAAAAACATTGGAATTAGTTTAGAAGCAACGCCAATGATTAGGCATAAAAACCAACCTATTAAACCAATGTGAGCGTGTATTTTTAAATAGTGTAAATGTTCTTTTGGCAAAAAGGCATATCTAAAGTTAAAAGCTAATAATGTTCCTATAAAGGCAGTTAGCCAAAACCAAAACATGGAAGCTTGTATGAAATCAATCACTATATTTTTTTCTTCTGATTTTTTTATACTTAATAGAATGTTAACTAAAAAGAGAGTAATACCAAAAAACAAAATACAAGCCGCCGTTTCAATTAAAAAACCTACATCAAATAACCAAAAAGAAATTGCTAATAAAGTGGTTCCAATTAACATACATACATACACGAATGATGCAAGTATGGAGCTGTATATTTTTTTGTTTGTTATTACGGGAACTAGCTGGTATAATGACCCCATGATAATAAATGTAATCCATCCTAAAGTAGTAATATGTGTTATGGCAAGTATTTTAGGATGAAAATAATGACCTATAAGTGCTTCGCTAGAAAATAAAAGAAGGAAGCACACAATTAAAAAAAAGAATGCTGATGATATATAATGAGCGATAATAATACGATATATATAATTATCTTTTAGAGAAGAATTAAGCATTACTTAAATATATATAACTTTACAAAATCTACTGATATTATCTGTATTCTCCATTGATAGCCTCTTTCTGATAATTCAGGAAATAAAAATTTTGGTACTTTTTTATGATTTACTAATAATATATAATCTTCTGGTAATGTTGGTAGTTCATTTAAAATCATGGCCATTGGTAAAGGCATTTCTAAGTGTCGAACATCAATTTCTTTAATATTTGCGCCAAATGATTTTAATACTTTTGTAATTTCCCCTAAACTAGTATCATTAATTAATTCTTTATCATCTTCGATAGTGATGTTATCTTTTTTAAAATACGTATGAACTAATTGTTTTTCTACAAAAACTGTGTTATGAATATATCCCTTTTTTGACAAAATAGATATCAGTGGAGTTGGCTCAAATGTATTTATAATTTTTAAAGCTGAATTTAGTGGAAGATTTGTGAGAGAATTCATAATTACATTAAATGGGTCTTTTCCTGCTTTTAACATTTCTCTAACATCTAAATCAATAACATTTTCTTCGTTAGATTCTTGAAAAAAAGTTGATGTTGATTCAGTTGTTTCTGTTTTCATCTTTCTTGCATTTTCATTTATTTTAAATCCTAGAGGGATTAATTTATTATAGAAAACATCTACACTAGATCCGCCAATTTTAGCCGCTTGTTTGATACTAACTCTAGAAGCTAAAACCTTTCTTAAAATAGGAATCTTTAGCTTATCAAAATTGTTTGAAATCGAAACGATAGCATCTATTGATTTTGGATTGTAATTTATTAATGCCGATATTTTCGTATTTTCGTTAATATACATATTACATAAAATTAAAACAGACCCTTTACGGGTCTGTTTGATTAATAGTTAAAATTCAGTTTCTAATAAAATGCTTTTTGGAAAAAGAATATTATTCTCTAAATGAATATGTTGATGCAAGTCTTCCTCAAATTCTTTTAATTTCAAATACGAAACTTTGTAGGTAGCGCAACTATCCTCAGGAGGCATATAATTATTAGATAGTTCTCTTATTTCCTTAAAGATATCACCCACTACATCGTGCTCATGTTCCATCATATGTATTGGGTTTTTTACGGTCCAAAAAGCAGTATATGGAATTTGTAACTTATTTGATTTAGCTAAAAATAGTTGCTTTATATAAGGAAATAGAATTTGTTCCTCCTTGCACATATGACCACTTAATTCTTCAGCAGCTTCGTCAAATTTTTGAGCAATTACTTTAACTTCTGGATGACTATTTCCATGTACTTTTGCTACTTTATGTGTATATTCTAAAAGTAATGGAATAGCTTTTTTTACATATTCGTGATGCGTGTTTAATATATAATCAGCCAAAAAATCTAAATTCCATTCGTCAAATTTTTCTACTGGCGTAGCTTGTATCAAATCAAGGGCAGATAGTTCTTTTTCTATTGCCATGTAATCTACTTTCTTATCGTTGCATGCTTGTGTTACTGTTTTTTTACCTCCACAACAAAAATCTAAATTATACTTCTTGAAAATTTCAGCTTTTCTAAAATCTTTTGCTACTAATTCTCCAATAGTTGGTTCTGAAGCAGAATCATTTTTTCTAATTTTCACTTCCCAATATTCAGGTCCTGATTCTAAATAATCCCATGAAAATATATTTCCTCTTTCTCCTATTAGTTGATAGTATAAAGGCTTTGGGTCGTGATCATTATGAATAATAAAAGAATCACCTTCTTTTAGCATATCAAATTTTTGAAAAATAGTTGGGTGTTTTAATCTTGGCTCAATGACTGTTACATCTAATGTTTCTATTGTTTCCATATTTTAATTTATTTAAATTCGTTGGTAAAATTAGATGAGCTGTAACAAACAGTTAATGATTTGAATCATACAACCTTGTTATTAAATTATATTTACTTTATTTAACAAATCAATAAATTCAGATTGAATAGATTTAGTTTTATCTTGAGTATACCACAGATGAATGTTTTTCACTAGATCGTCATGTGTTATTTCTGGGTTATTTGCTTTTAGTTCTGATACTTTATCTTGTATTGCTTTAGGTCGAGGCCCCCAAATGAAATTTATAGATTCAGTTTCTTCATCAATAGATATTAGTTTCGGAATAGAACGTGATCCATTAGTTAAAAAGGAATCTATTATATCTAAATGTTCATCTCTATAAATTATTTCTAATTTTATGTTCGTATTCAATTCAGCAATTTTTGCAATTACAGGAACGCATTGAGCACTATCTCCGCACCAAGTTTCTGAAATTAGTAACCACTTCTGTTTTTTATTTATTTGACTTGTTAATGTGTGTAAATTGTAATTTATTATACATTGTTTATCTATACGTTTCATTCGTTGAGCATTAATTAAAGTAGCGGCAATTCGTTCTTTTAATTGTTCTCCAGAAGTTGTATACTCTTCAGCATATTTAATTACCATTTTTTTATACTCGTCATAATTATATGATTGAGTAATGTTATGTAAGACACTAATTTTCATATCTTTTTTTACAAAGGTTATGAATTTATCTTGTTCACATAATGATTATAATCATATATGAGTTATATATAATTGGCGAAGGCTACCCTTTTGAGGTAGCCTTCTTGTTAATCAAAAAACCGAAACTTAATTTGAAAAAAGTAAAATATTATTCGGCGTCAAATTTAGTTTGAATTTTACTATTTGTTGCGTAACAGTAAATCATAACGTTTTTTGTTTCTGATTAATATGTTTTATTTTGGCAATAATACGTCATTGATAACGTGTATAATACCGTTAGCCGTTGTAATTGAAGCAACTATTTCAGATCCGTTTACAAAATATTTTCCGTCTTTAATAGTAATTTTAACTTTGCTGCCACTCACCATTTCAAACTCTTGGCCATCTTGCATATAATCCGTTTTTAATGCGCCTACATAGGTATGGTACTCTAACACAGATGTTAAATCATCTTTTTTCTCAGGTTTTAATAATCCATCTACTGTTCCAGCAGGTAATTTATCAAATGCCGCATTGGTTGGTGCAAATACTGTGAAAGGACCAGCGTTGCTTAACGCATCAACAAGGCCTGCTGCTTTTACAGCAGTTACTAGAGTAGTGTGATCTTTACTCCCAACAGCAACTTGAACAATATTTGGATTAGAAGTTGCATCCTGAACGCCTGATTGTCCAGTGCCATTAGTTTCCGCTACCGTAGTAGCTTCTGTACTTTGTTCATTATTCTCTTCTGTTTTGTTTTCTGTTTGTGAATTACAAGAAAATAACCCAATTGTTCCAGCTACTAATAAGTAATTTAAAATTGTTTTCATAAGTATAATTTTTCCTCAAAAATAATATGTTAATTTTTGTGAGTTTATGATTGAAATCATATGATTAAAAATATGTTTTTAATTCGGATAAGTTTGTCTTATTTAAAGATAAAGTGAATATATTTGCTCAATAAAAATTTAATTAACGTACTATGAAAATTTCAACGCCTCACTCTTTTCACATTCCAGTAATGGGATTAGCATACACAATAGATACACCTGTAAAGGTTGCAAAATACGGCATCACTTCCGTTGTATCAATAATTGAAGATTATTTGATAGAACAAATGAGAGAAGTTATTTGTAAAAATGAACATATTGAATATGTAAAAATTCTTACAACAGAACGCGATCATAGAGCTAAAAGAATTACAGCATACTTGAATTTAATCCAAGATATTATCGATAAACAAATTGATGAAATAGAGGGCGAAGATTTTAATACTGGAAAAAACATTATCCAATATTTTGAGATGCTACCAGATGATTCTGAAACAAAAATATTATATAATAAAATGCTAAGTAGTTCATCAAACGAAAAAATGAATCTACAATCTCAACTTCGAGGTTTAATCACTGCAGGAAAAATTGATGTTAATATCATGACTAAATTAGATAAAACTAATTATGATTCTGAGGGAAATGAATTGCCTACACAGTTTTCAGATGCTTTAGCTGCTTTAAGAGGGTATGCTAATAGTAAGATTAAATCTTCTATAGTTTTTTCTGCAGGATTAAATCCAAGATTATTTAGTTACTGTGAAACTTTTGAAGATTTTTATCCTGATTTAAACGGGCATATTAATAAGAAAATTATTTTAAAGGTTAGTGATTATCGATCAGCTTTAATTCAAGGAAAATATTTAGCAAAAAAAGGATTATGGATTTCTGAATTTAGAATTGAATCTGGTATTAATTGTGGAGGACATGCCTTTATTTCAAATGGAATACCGTTAGGGCCAATATTAGAGGATTTTAAAAATAAACGAAATGAATTATATAATGAATTATTTGTTGAATGTGAAAATGCATTAAAGATTTTAGTAAGAAATCCTTTTATAAATAAACCTGAATTGAAAATTACAGCACAAGGCGGTATTGGAACAAGTGAAGAAAATAGTTTTTTGATTGATTATTATAATTTAGATTCAACGGGGTGGGGCAGTCCTTTTCTATTAGTGCCAGAGGCAACTAATGTAGATGCTGAAACACTTAACAAATTAAAATTAGCTAAGAAAGAGGATTACTATCTAAGTCATTCATCACCGCTAGGCGTTCCCTTTAGTAATTTCAGAAATAGTAGTTCTGAAGAGCAACGTAAGATGAGAATTGAAAAAAACAGACCGGGCAGTCCATGTTTCAAAAAATTTCTTTCAATGGATAAAGAATTTACAGATAAGCCAATTTGTACTGCATCAAGAGAGTACCAAAATCTAAAGATTAAGCAACTTAAAGACCAAATAGTTGATGAAAAAGTATTACATCATGAAATTGAAAAAGTAACCGAAAAAGATTGTTTATGTGAAGGATTAGGAGCATCTGCTTTATTAAAAAATAATACCAAACTTTCGCATAATTTAAGCGCTGTTACTATTTGCCCTGGTCCAAATTTAGCTTATTTTTCTGATACATTTTCTCTTAAACAAATGGTTGATCATATATATGGACGATTAAATGTTTTAAATAATTTAAATAGACCAAATATTTTTGTGAACGAGTTGCAATTATACTATGATTATTTAAAAAAGGAAATTGAAGATCAATTCAATGTAATCACTGAAAAAAAATTAACATACTTTCAAACCTTTAAAAATAATTTGTTGAGAGGTATAGATTATTATGAAGAATTAATGCCAAAAATAAAACAAAGCAACGCAGAATTTAAAGCCAATATTATAAATCAACTAGAAGAGTTAAAATCTTCATTAAACCTATTACCATTACTACAAACAACATAACTTATTACTTAAAATTAATATTATGAAAACAATTCTTAAAAGATCTTGGGCAGAGCCCTATAAAATGAAAATGGTTGAATTATTAAAAATGACAACCAAACAACAACGTATTAAAGCTATTAAAGAATCAGGCTATAATACATTTCTTTTAAAATCTGAAGATGTGTATATTGATCTACTAACTGATAGCGGTACAAACTCAATGAGTGATAGACAATGGGGCGCATTTATGACTGGTGACGAAGCTTATGCTGGAAGTAAAAGTTATTATAAATTGGAAGATTCTATAAAAAAATATTATGGTTATAAATATATAGTTCCAACACATCAAGGCAGAGCAGCAGAGAATATCTTGTCAAAGATTTTAATAAAAAAAGGTGATATTATACCTGGTAATATGTACTTCACAACAACGCGATTACATCAAGAACTGGCAGGAGGTATTTTCGCAGATATTATTATTGATGAGGCACATGATCCATTAAACGAGCATCCATTTAAGGGAAATGTAGATTTAAATAAGCTTGATAAGCTTGTTAAAAAACATGGTGCAAAAAAAATTCCTTATGTAAGTCTTGCAACTAATGTAAATTTAGCAGGAGGTCAACCCGTTAGCATGGCTAATTTAAAGGAGTTAAGAGCCTATACTAAAAGACATAAAATTCGTATCATACATGATATGACTAGAGTTGCAGAAAATGCCTATTTTATTCAACAACGAGAGAAAGGATATAATAAAAAAAGCATTAAAGATATTGTTTTTGAAATTTGTTCACTAACTGATGGTGCAACCATGAGTGCTAAAAAAGATGCTTTAGTTAACATTGGTGGTTTTATGGCGACAAATGAATGGGATGTTTTTGAAGAAGCAAGAAATTTAGTTGTGGTTTACGAAGGACTTCATACCTATGGCGGTTTGGCAGGAAGAGACATGGAGGCCATTGCTATTGGAATTGCTGAGAGTTTAGATGATAATCACCAACATGCTAGAGTAGGTCAGGTAGAATATTTAGGTCATAAAATGATGGAATACGGAATTCCAATTGTGAAACCTATTGGAGGTCATGGTATATTTGTTGACGCTAAAGCTTTTTTACCTCATCTTACTCAAGATCAATTTCCAGCCCAAACCTTGGCGGCAGAAATGTATATAGATTCTGGAGTTCGAACAATGGAAAGAGGAATAGTATCGGCAGGAAGAAAAGCAAATGGAGAAAACTATTACCCTAAACTTGAATTAGTAAGATTTACAATTCCAAGAAGAGTATATACTCAAGCACATATGGATGTGATTGCTGAGTCAGCAGCGGCAGTTTATCAAAGAAGAAATTCTATTAAAGGATTAAAAATGATTTACGAACCAAAATATTTGCGTTTTTTTCAGGCAAAATTTGAAAAGTTATAAATGAATTTTAAATCATATGAAATAGTCATGTTTGCTGAACACAAAAACAAATGACTAAACTGATTATACCGTAAGACAATTAAAAAAAGGAATTTATACTTATGAAATTCAAAGCTAAACATATGTTTTTTATTTTAAGTACATCTTTTCTTGTATATTCATTTAGTATATATATAAAACCACTTTCAATAAAAGAGGACTCAAGATTTAATAAAGAACATGCCTCTGAAGGTAGATTAGTATGGCAATTCTATAATTGCCAAAGTTGTCATCAGTTATATAGCTTAGGAGGTTACTTAGGACCCGATTTAACTAATATTATTTCTAACCCTAGTAAGGGAGAAAAAACAGTTAGAGCGCTGGTTAAATCAGGTACTAAGCAAATGCCAGCATTTAATTTAACTGATCATGAAATGAATTCACTTATTGAATTTTTGAAATCTACTGATGCAAGCGGGAAAAGTGATCTTAGAAGTTTTAGTATAGATAAATTTGGAATGATAGAGAAAAATGAAACTAAGTAAATTTAATATCGGAAATCTTTTTTTAGTAACATCATTATGTATGTTAGCGTTAGGGCTTTTTTTTGGCATTTTAGCAGCTATAATATACATATACCCTGACTTTCTTAAACACCAACTAGGGTTTGTTTCATTGAGGCCATTACACGTTACATCAGCTATTTTCTGGATTATTTTAGGTGCTACTGGTTGTATTTATAATGGTTTAAAACAATATATAAAAGAAGCTACAACATACAAAATTGCTATTATTCAATGGGTATTATGGATTGTTGCCATAATAGGTATTGTGATTTCATATTTTAATAAAAATTTTGGTGGTAGAGAATATTGGGAATTTAATCCTATTTGGGCTTTACCAATAGCAATTGCATGGATGTTATTTCTAGTAAATTTTTATTCGTTAGTGAAAAAAATAAAAGACTGGCCTGTCTATATTTGGATGTGGCTCACCGGAGTTTTGTTTTTCCTATTCACTTTTTCGGAAAATTATTTATGGATATTTCCATATTTCAGAGAACATTTTATCACTGATATGACAATTCAATGGAAAGTAAATGGGTCTTTGGTTGGTTCCTGGAATCAGATTTTATATGGCACAGCGTTTTTTTTGATGGATAAAATTTCCAATAGTAAAAATACTGGAACTAGTAAGTTTGCGTTTGCTATGTATTTTCTGGGACTATTCAATCTTATGTTTAATTGGGGGCACCATATTTACACACTACCTACAGAAAGCTATATTAGATATATCGGATACATAGTTAGTATGACGGAGTGGGTATTTTTTATTAAAATTATTTATGATTGGAGAGCTAGTATTAGCACAATTCAGAAAAATTATCACTACTTCCCTTATCGATTTATTATGGTTGCAGATATATGGGTGTTTCTTAATATGGGTCAGGCCATACTGATGTCAATACCAGCAATAAATATTTACACTCACGGCACACATGTAACAGTAGCACATGCAATGGGAACTACCATAGGGATCAACACAATGATATTATTAGCCGCATGCTTTGAATTTTTTAATAGAAAGGAGAAATCAAATTATTTAAATTATCTATTCTGGTTATTACAAATCAGTTTGTTAGTGTTTTGGTTATCTCTGAATGGCGCTGGAATACAAAAAGGGATTTGGCAATTAAGCAATCATCAAGAAAGTTATTCTAAAATGATGGAATCACTAAGGCCCTATTTTATTGTATTTGCTTTTGCTGGCTTTGGATTATTGATAGCCTTAAGTTCTTTCACTATTATCTTAATTAATACTGCTAGGAAAAACAAACTCAAATGATTTAAAAACCATTTACATTTTTATTATGAAAAATAATATAGACTTAGAAGATTTAGAAACAGCATACAGTTATAAATCAAACAAAGAACTGAAATTTACTTATTTTATTTTTAATATACTGCAAAGTCAAAAATTAGTTAAGCTATTAATTGCTTTCACTAAAGCCATCTTAAAATATAATTTGCCATTTAAATTTCTCATAAAAAAAACAGTTTTTAATGTGTTTTGTGCTGGTGAGAACATAAATAATGCATTCTTAAAAATTAAATATTTAGAGAAATTTAAAGTAAAATCTGTGTTGGATTATGTTTCTGAGGGAGAAAATAATGATGAATCTTTTGATAATAATACTAAAATAATTGTTTCTAATATTATTAGGTTGGGCAAGGAATGTCCAGGTAATTACATAAGTGTAAAAATTTCAGGATTAGAAAATCCTAAGTTTCTAACTTACTGTAATGGGATGGAATTTGTTAATGATTTAATCATATCACCGAGATTTGATAGATTAATAAATCGAATTGATTTGATCTGTAAAACAGCACATGACTCAAAAGTAATTCTTTTTATTGACGCTGAAGATAGATGCATGCAAGATCTTTTTGATAAGATTTCAGAAATGATGATGGAAAAATATAACAAAGATTTTGCCATTGTATTTAATACTCTTCAAATGTACCTTAAGGATAGAATAACATACCTTGGTACTTTAATTGAGGCTGCTGAGCGAAAGAATTATGTTCCTGGAATTAAATTAGTGAGAGGTGCTTATGTTGAAAAAGAGAAAGAGAAGGCCATAAAAGAGGGAAAGATTTCTCCTGTATTTGATACAAAAAAAGAAACAGATGATTCTTTTAATCAAGCTGTTGAAATATGTTTACGGGAGTTTAAAAAAGTAGATTCATGTATTGCTACACATAATAATGATAGTACAATACATGCTATTAATTGCATTCATAAGTATAATATTACTAATCACTATTCAAAAATAAGATTTTCACAACTATACGGAATGAGTGATAACCTAACGTTTAATCTGAGTATAAATGGATATAATTCCTCAAAATATTTACCTTATGGAGAAGTAAAAAAAGCTATCCCGTATTTAATTAGAAGATCAGAAGAAAATTCATCTATTGATGGGCAAATAATAGATGAAGTTATACGATTGAAGAAAGAAATAGAACGTAGAAATAATCTTTAAATTATTAAAACATGAGTTTTATTAGCTATATTTTATTAGGTTTATTTTGGATTATAGTATGTATAGGTTTAGGCGTGTACATAAATGCTAGGGGTTTTAAAGGGAAAAATCACCATGTTATTGGATTAACATCAATTTTTATTTCTTATATAGTTGGCATTTTTATGCTTTTTGCTATTATAATATTTTCCTAATTATTATTTTGATGTCCAGATTGTTTTGTTCCCGAATCCTAACGTGTTATCTGTGAATTTTAAAAAATCTAATCGTACAGCCCATAGATAACCCATTATCGCAATGCTCATGGGGTACCTCTTTAAATATTTTGAATTTAGTTGTAACTTATCAATTTCTTCATTCTCAATTATTTTTCCAGTGAATTGTATTCCTTTTAATTTTAATGTGTCAATCACATTTGGCAAAATAGTTCCTGAAATACATGCTGTTGGTTTTGTTAGTTTTTGATGAGTTGTGCCTATTGATGACTTAAATATCAGAATAAGAAGCTCTTCGTCAAATGAGTAGAAACAATTAATACAATACGGATTGTTTTCGTGGTCAATAAAGCAAACAGTAGAAATTTTATTTTCTTGTAAAAAAGCTACTAATTTATCAGGAATAGGATTCATAAGGTTAATTGTTTTTTAATCGACTGTTTTTTCTTTTTAAAGCATTTAAATACTCCTTTTTCTCAGTTTCAGAACTAGGTTTTATTGCCGGCACAATAGCTGGATTTGCATTATCATCAAGTGCTACAAACGTAAAGTATGCTTCGTTTATTAAATATGCTTTTTGACTAAGTATTTTCTTTGCCCAAGCTTGCACAAATATTTCCATAGAAGAATTAAATGAGCGCGTCATTTTAGCTTTGATTGTAATTATATCACCAACCTTTGCTGGTGTTTTAAATTTAACACTGTCGATTGATGCTGTAACACAAATATGTTCAGCATGATTTTGAGCACAAATTGCAGATGCAATATCCATCCATTGAACTAGTCTTCCTCCTTGAAGAATTCCCATCGGATTTGTATCATTTGGGCAAACAATCTCCGTCATTATTGTTTCTGAATTTTTTGATGTTTTAATTTTTTTCATAAATATTTAATTAGTTCTAAAATTTTTCGATTTAAGGCGCTTGCAAAATAGGATTATTTGTAAATGTAGTGTCCGTTAATGTTTTTAAAAATGCAACTAAATCTTGTTTTTCTGTGATAGTGAGTCCTAATCCATATATTTTACTTGGTTTAGTCATAATAGGATCAAGAGTTGAACTATGCTTTACTCCTGAGTTATAGTGTTCAATCACTTCTTCTAATGTTTGAAATCTTCCATCGTGCATATATGGAGCCGTTAATTCTATGTTTCTAAGAGTTGGCGTTTTAAATAACCCAATATCATTTGTATTTGAAGTAACATTGTAACGCCCTAAATCAACGCCAAAGTAAATAGAATCAATTCCATTATTTCTAAATTTATTATCTGTAAATAAACCTAAAGAGTGGCAATGAAAACAATCTCCTTTTTCTGTTGTAAATAAAACCAATCCGTTTAATTGAGATGTTGTGAAATTAGCTTTATGTTGCAAATATTTATCACATAACGAATTTGATGAAACCATTACTCTAAAAAACTGAGCTAATGCGTACGCAACGTTCTTAGATGAGATTGTTTCTACGTTATAAACTGATTTAAATTGACTTCTGTAGTTGACTGAATTATTGAGTTTAGAAATAGTTGTGTTAAAAAAAACATCCACCTCAAACTGCATGATGTCTTCTAGACTACCAGTTATTTTTCCATTCCATAAAAAATTTGTGTTCCATCCCAAGTTAATATGAGGTAAAGAATTTGAAGAAAATGTTGAAAATCCTTCTTGCGAATTATGGCATGAGGAGCAAGATTTTCCATTATTAGAGAGAATAGTGTCATAATATAATCTTCTCCCAAGCTCTATCCCTTCTGCCGTTAGTCTATTATCATAAGGAATATTTAGAATAGGAAAATAATTCGGATAAGAAACGCTATATGGAGTTAAACTATCTGCAATTATTGTATCAGGAGATAGAGTTGAAGTGTCTTTTCTCTTACAGCAAACAAAAAATATAAATAATAAACAAATTAATTTATTTATTTTGAAAAACATGGAACGCATCTTTTATATTGTTTTTGATTTTTAACATGGCTATAGAGTCAGACATTGTATAATTATTTTCAATATTCAAATTGTAATTATAAGGATTAGCAAAAACTTCATTAATATTAAATATCATGGAATATTCATGGGTATTGTTTCGTTGTTGTAGTAGCTGGTTAGTTTTTACAAGTATCAAATTCTCGTTTTTTCCTATATGAATAGCATAGCCTTGATTAGTATTTAATGAATCTAAATAATGGCCTTCCATTTTCAAGAAATGGTATCCGCCTCCCATTGCTGTGGGCCATGCCATATTTAAATTATCTAGAGTAGATGTAAGAGCGAAATCTATGTTATGAATTGTGTCAATGCCAATATTATATGATATTTCCGTGTAATTTCCAACAGGTATAGAATCTAAATAAAATGTGTTTTTTGAACTTAATAAAGGATCTATATATATTATTTTGGTTGAAGAAAAGATTGAATCATCATCCCGTTTCATTTTAATATTTGAAATATAAAAATTGACATTATGAATACTATATATATTACCAGAGGAGTTTGTGTTTATTAGTGAGTCAATGTATACAGCTGCACCATCGCATTTTAGAGATACTGTGAATTTCGCTTTAGAATACTCTGTAGAATAAGAATTAGTATCTTTTTTACAAGATAAAAATATTATTAATATCAAAAATGAAATTATCTTGCAAATGTTTTTCATTGTTCTTATGCAAAAAATTGCTTATATAAAAGTAATATAGTTCACATGTTATTCACATGACAAAAGTCAAGTTGCATATAAAACAGCGTATCTTTTAATATTTACATTTATTTGTTTATAACTATTCGGATATAATTATCCGATATGATTTTTAAATTTTATTTTTGTTATAACAATAATGTATTATGATTTTTTCGAAAGCTTGTGAATATGGTATAAAGGCAGCTATTTATGTTGCGGAACAGTCTATTAGTGGAAACAGAGCAAGTTTAAAAGGTATTTCTAAAGAAATAGATTCGCCTGAAGCCTTTACGGCAAAAATTTTACAAACCCTTGTCAAAAACAATATTATTAATTCAGTAAAGGGTTCAACAGGTGGATTCGAAGCTGACTTAAAAAAGATTAAAAAAATAAAGTTAATTGAAATTGTGATTGCGATTGATGGTTCCTTGCATGAAGGGAAATGTGTTTTGGGCTTAAGCAAATGCTCTGAAATAAGTCCTTGTCCTGTTCATAATAAATATAAGCATATTAAAAAAGATATATTAGAAATGCTAGAAAAAACAACTCTAGCCGGAATGTCTAATAGTGTAATAGAAGGATTAAGTTGTTTGAAAAATTAATATAAACCTACAGAACAATTAACTGTAAGTTTTAACAATCGAACTACTCAATCGATTAAAATTTAAAGTTTTAAAAATACCTAAATAATTAGGCTGGAATGTTATTGACTAAAAATTAAATAATGACTCTAAAAAAAATATAATGGAAAAATATGTAATTAAAAGAAATGGTGAATACAAGCCTTTAGATCTTTTTAAAATAAAAGATGCAATCTTAAGAGGATTTCAAAGTGTAAATGAAAATTATGAAGAAATAATTTTTAATGAAGTTATTCTTGAATTAAAATCTAAAGATACATGGAGTGTTGAAGAGATTCAGGATATTATTGAAAAAAGACTGTTTGCAGGAAAGTATTTCGATGTAATGCGATCATTTATGTTATATCGACATACTCGAAAATTACAAAGAGAATTAACCAATAATATAGATAATAATACTACATATGTTAATAGTACGCAAACAATTGAAGAATATATAAGCCAAACAGATTGGCGAATTAATGCTAATGCAAATACGGCTTATTCAAATGCTGGTTTAGTAAATAATGTTGCTGGTAAAATTATTGCTAACTATTGGTTAGATAAAGTATACTCTCCTGAAGAAGGTGCAACACATCGAAACGGAGACATTCATATTCATGATTTAGATTGTTTAACTGGCTATTGTGCGGGATGGAGCTTAAGAGCATTACTAAACGATGGATTTAATGGAATTAGAGGAAGAGTAGAAAGTAAAGCTCCTGCTCATTTTAGAGAAGCATTAGGACAAATGGCTAATTTTTTAGGAATACTTCAAAGCGAATGGGCAGGTGCTCAAGCCTTTAGTTCTTTTGATACTTATTTAGCGCCTTATGTATTTAAAGATAAATTATCTTTTGAGGAAGTATTAAAAGCTGTTCGTAGTTTCATTTATAATCTCAATGTTCCAGCGCGATGGGGACAATCACCTTTTACTAACATCACGTTAGATTGGGTAGTTCCCTCTGATTTAAAAGAACAAATTCCTACAAGAAATGACAATCATCTTTTTAAAACAGTAAATGATCACATACTTATTGAACTCGCAAAAACAAGAGGAGTTGATAATTTAATTGACATGAGATATGAGCATTTTCAAACGGAAATGAACATGATAAATAAGGCTTACTATACTGTAATGACAGAAGGTGATTCTCAAGGACAACCTTTCACTTTTCCAATTCCTACTGTAAATATTACAGAAGATTTTGATTGGTATGGGGAAAATACCGACTTATTATTTGAAAACACAGCAAAGATAGGCTCTTCCTATTTTCAAAATTTTATTGGTAGTCAATATGTTTTAGATGATAATGGAAATAAAGTTGAAAATGAAAAAGCATACAAACCAAATGCTGTTAGAAGCATGTGTTGTAGATTACAGCTTGATTTAAGAGAACTACTAAAAAGAGGCAACGGATTATTTGGAAGTGCTGAGATGACAGGAAGCATAGGTGTTGTTACAATTAACATGGCTCGTTTAGGATATTTATATAAAGGAAATATAAATGCTTTATATGAGCGCTTAGATTTTTTGCTTGAGATTTCAAAATCTACACTTGAAAAGAAACGTGTTTTTATTCAAGATATGTATGATAGAGGATTATATCCCTACACGAAAAGATACTTAAGTCATTTTAGGAATCACTTCTCAACCATTGGCGTTAATGGAATTAATGAAATGATTTTAAATTTCACTGACGAAAAAGATAATATTACAACAGAAACAGGGATTGAATTTGCAGGTCAAATATTAGAATATATTCGTGAAAAGATGAAGCTTTATCAAGAAGAAACAGGAAACTTATATAACTTAGAAGCAACTCCAGCAGAAGGTACAACCTATCGTTTTGCAAAAGAAGATAAAAAAAGATTTCCAAATATTATTCAATCAGGAACAGAAGAAAATATCTATTACACAAATAGTTCACAGGTTCCAGTGAATCACACAGATGACCCATTTGAAGCATTATTATTGCAAGATGAATTACAATGCAAATATACAGGTGGAACAGTTTTACATTTATATATGAGAGAAAAACTGAGCTCAGCAGAGGCTTGTAGAAATTTAGTAAAAAAGGTGCTTTCAAATTTTAGATTACCATATATTACAATAACACCAGTATTTAGTATTTGTCCCACTCATGGATATTTATCAGGTGAGCATGAATACTGTCCACAATGCGACGAAATTTTATTAGAAAAATTAACCCTTAATCATACGACAAATGAACACACACAACAACAACAACAATCAGTTATTGCAAGGTCATAATTTGCAACGCACAAAATGCCTAGTTTATACCCGAGTAATGGGTTATCACAGACCCGTAGAAAGTTTTAATATTGGAAAAAAAGGTGAACATAAACAACGATTACAATTTAATGAGAGTAGATGTAGCTAAGCCAATCTACAGTATTACTCCATTTACATTATTGGATTACCCTCATAAAACAGCCTGCATTTTATGGTTTGCAGGCTGTAATATGAGGTGTTTATATTGTTATAATCCAGATATAGTTTTAGGTAAAGGGAAATTATCATTTCAAGATGCTTTAAAATTTTTAAAAACTAGAGTAAATTTGTTAGATGGTGTTGTTTTAAGTGGTGGAGAATGTACTTTGCATAAAAACATTATAAATCTCATTATTGAAATAAAAAAAATCGGTCTATTAATAAAAGTTGACACTAACGGAACAAATCCTGATATGATCGAATTTTTATTGAAAGAAAAATTAATTGACTATGTCGCACTTGATTTCAAGGCACCAATAGATAAGTTTAAATCCATCACTAATTCAGATTTGTATTCAAGTTTTATTTCCAGTCTAAAACTTTTAATAAGCAGTGCCATTCCTTTTGAAGTAAGAACAACGCTTCACTCATCTCTTTTGGTTCAAAATGATATTCAGCATATGATTGATGTTTTAGAAAAAGTTAACTATAAAGGAGTGTATTACATTCAAAACTTTGTGAATAATACAAAAACACTGGCTGAACTTGAAAACTCAAAACATCATGCAATTAATCTCACTTCGCTTAATACAAAATTATCAGTTGTTTTAAGAAATTAGTTTAGCTGTTAATGACATAATAAAGTTATTTTTATGATTATAATCACATAAATCTAACTACTGAAATATTACATTTGTATCGAAAACCGAAAAGCATAGTGAAACAAGTAGTAATAATAGCCTTAATTTGTGGGATTTTTACTCAATCTATTGGGAAACTTGTGCTAATTTCAAACTATTTTATAAATAAAGAATTCATCATATTTAATTATTGTGAAAATAAAAGTAAACCAAAATTAAAGTGCAATGGTAAATGCCATTTAAAAAAGCAATTAAAAGAGCAAGAGAAACAAGAAGCTCCAACGAAAAATATTGATAAAGAAACGAACGAAACTCAGTTTTGTTCCCAATATGATAATACTATTTTGCCACGATTGATATATGTATCAACTTCTCATAATTGGAATTATTTAAATGGAGAAACAAATAATGTAACTCCTTCTATTTTTCATCCACCTACAGTATAACTCAAATTTCTTTTTGGCAATCATCCACTCTTTATTAGGGGTTGACTGTAACGCCACAACAATTCCTTTACTATTAAACTAAAATAGTTACTCAGTAGCTCTGTTGCTGATTGATTGTATATAATTATAAAACTTATTATGAAATCAATATTTAAAATGCTAACATTAGTAGGCATAATCGCATTTACTTTTTCTTGTAAAAAAAACAACACAACACCTGACGAAGAAACAGGTCCCACTTCAAATCCCACAGCAAATCTGATACAAATCGGAGAAACATATATCATCGGCGCAAAGGCTAAAGCAGTAATATATTCTACAAAGCCTTTTGAAACTGGTTATAACGAAATTTATGTTGCGCTCTATGATTCTGTAGACGGTTCTAGATTATCAAACGGTCATTTTGATATTATGCCTATGATGGACATGGGAACTATGCAACATAGCTGCCCAGTTGAAAATACAGAAGACACAACTACAACAAATGGTTATTTTAAAACTGCTGTGGTTTTCTCGATGCCTGGAACTGCATCCCAATGGGCACTTAATTTAGATTTTCATAATCATAAAAACGGTCTAGATGGAAGCGGAGTTTTGGGTGTAAATGTTATTTCAAGTTCTCCCGCTAGATTTAAGAGCACTGTATTAAGCCTTGACAGTAATACTTCGGTACTTATATCATTAGTAGGCCTTTCAAATCCACAAGTAGGAATTAACGATTTTGAAATTACTCTTCATAAAAAAGCTAATATGATGTCATTTCCTGCAATTAGTAATTATTCTGTTGAAATTGTTCCTGAAATGCCAAGTATGGGACACGGCTCTCCTAACAACGTAAATCCAATCTTAACATCAAATGGTCACTATGTAGGTAAAGTTAATTTTACAATGACTGGTTTATGGAGAATAAACTTAAAATTATATAAAAATGGAACACTTATTAGTAGTGATCAGTATTTTGAAACAACACTGCAGTAATGTTTCGATTTAATATCATATTAATAATGATTCTTTTTCAGCAGAGTTTATTAGGGCAAATAATTCCTAGTGACTCTGCTGTTAAATCCATTCAATTGGAAGAGGTATGTGTTTCTGAGAATATTGACAATGAAAATCAAGCTTTTGACTTTTATAAAAACAGCAAATTAGCAAGTACTGAAGATGTTTTAAGCAGAATGCAGGGTGTTAATTTAATTAAAAGAGGCGCTTATGGATTAGAACCAACTTTACGAAATTATAGTACTGGACAATCTAATGTAACTATAGATGGCATGCGCATTTATGGAGCTTGTACAGATAAAATGGATCCCGTATCTATATATATTGAACCAGCAAATTTACAATCTATTCAAGTAGCCCATGGCGCTTCTGGTGCATTAGATGGAAGTACAATTGGAGGTCAGATTGGAATGAAACTCAAAGAGCCAACATTCAGTTGTCATTCAAAATTAAACGGACAGTTTTCTCAATCGTATTTAACTGTAAATAATGGTTATAATTCATCGTTAACATTACAGCAATCTTATAAAAAAGTGGCTTATCGTGTCAGTGGAACTTTCAGAAAAGCAGATAATTATAGGGCAGGTTCAAATACTGTAATTCAACATTCGGGATATCAAAAAGTAAACATATCAGGTGCTATTTCCTTTAAAATAGGGCAGTCACAAATTTTAAAATTAGATTATATTGGAGATTGGGGTAAAAATATTGGATATCCAGCATTACCGATGGATGTAGGTACGGCATCAGCCCAAATATTTTCTCTAGCACATCTACTTGAATTTAGAAAAGGCTATTTCATAAAAAATAATTTTAAAATTTATTACAATGATATTATTCACCAGATGGATGATACTCATAGAAGTGACGCTCCGATGCACATGGATATGCCAGGATGGAGTAAAACATTTGGAGCATTTAATGAATTGTTTGGTAAAAATAATTTTAAAATTAGAATTGATTATCATAATGTGTACACGAGAGCTGATATGACGATGTATCCTGCTGGAGAAGCAATTATGTATATGCAAACCTTACCCGAAAATTACTTGAATGATCTTGGCCTCGCAATTAATCAAGCATTTAATTTTAAGTATAAGCAACAATTAAATATTAATGGAAGAGTAGATTATTATAATCAATATGCTTCAAAGGGTATAGGTTCAAAACAATGGAAAGTGTTTAATACTAATGTAACTGAAACAAAAACGGATATTCTTAAGAATTTGAATATTGCTTATTCTAAAATGTTTAAAGAAACAATTACTACACAATTTAGTGTTGGTTATGGAGAAAGAATACCAACTAGTAATGAAAGATATGGATATTATTTATTTAACCGGCAAGATCAATTTGATTATATAGGAAATAGTAAACTTAAGCCAGAACAATCATATCAAATGGAATTGTTATTTAAACAACAATTCAAGAAAATTGAATACTCAGTAAATTTTTTCTATCATCATATTCAAAATTATATTTATTCTTATAAATTAATTGGATTTAGCCAAATGACAATAGGTGCTTACGGATTAAAAACTTACAAGAATATCGATTATGCAACCAGTCAAGGATTTGAAGCTAATTTAAAAGCAAAGATTACAAGTCAGATGTCATATATAGCTACTGCGAAATATATTTATGCGCAAACTAATGAAGGAACCCCTTTGCCTCTAATCTCTCCTTTTAAATTACAGCATGCTTTACGTTATAATTATAAACTTTTTCAGTTTCAATTTGAACATGATTATGCAGCTACTCAAAGTCGAATTAATAGCGATTATGGAGACAAAATAACGCCATATTTTAATGTATTTAATTTCAGAGCGTCAAGAAATTTGAGAATAAAATCTACCGTGCTGCAACTTACAGTAGCTTGTGAAAATATTTTAGATGCTAATTATAGAGAGCATCTTGATATTGGCGGTATACCAAGATTTGGCCGTAATTTTTTAATGAATTTAAGTTTTATGTTTTAAGTCTTATTCATTGACTATAACTTTGTCATTTATTATATTTCTAATGATTTTTTTCTTTGAGAAAGCACTATTAATATGGTGCCTGAGAAAAGCAATAATGAGACTCCAAAAAGAGTTTCGTTTACATATTTCACAACTATATAGCTAAAAGCTGCCACTCCCTGAACACCTAAAACCAATTCATTTAAAAATATTCCTATAATAAATACACTAAATGCTATAGTAGTGAGTGTATTAACTATAATTAATTTAAAAGTATACATATATGTAAGAATGAATACAGAAATAACAGCTAATAAAACTAAGTGTAAATAAGCAATAACTATCGGTCTAAATCCAAATGCAAGATCACTTACCGCCGGAATAGTTGAGCCTAATTGTAATAATAGTTTTATTGTAAATGCAATTCCAACAAATAAAAATATATAAGCTTGAAATTTATTCAATGTGGTGCCTCCCAACGCAAGAGCTGTTTTGATAGCTTTGACAATTTTGATCCATGCAAATACTTGTATAAAAGCAGCAATAACAACTATGATATAAAGCCAAATAGGTAGTTTTGCCCATAATGTTGATAGAAAATAGGCAGGAACAAATGACATATAAAATAATTTAAAAAACTCTTTGTCATATTTGAACTGAGGAAATATTGTATTGCATTCACTAAAAAACAGCCCTAGGCATGAAAAAATAAAAAAACCGTTGTATTGAAAATGTAGGTAAAAATATACCGAGGCCAAATACCAATGTTCATTGAAATTTCGAGAAGCCATCATATATGCTAAGTAAAAAGTTCCAACTGATGAAATAACATTAAATAATAAAGCTGCTTTAAACCAAGGTTTAGAAGGATTAGAATCATCTACTTTTTCTAAATCTTTGAAATAGAAAAATGCAAAAAAACAAGCAATAATAATTGTAATTGTAGAAAAAATGATTGATAACGTACTATAGCCTTGATATGAAAAAGAAAACAACATGCCGTATGAGCATATTAAATTTGCAATGACAATACGTTTATAATTAGTAGTGTCTAATAGGGGTATTTTTTTTAAAACAAAGTGAATCATTAATATGTATAGGGAGTGTGTAATCCAGCCAGCAAAAGCGAAATGAGAATGTGCATGTTGTATGTTTTTTTGACTAAAATAAGGGAAATCAAAGCCGATTTTATACCTCATTAAAACGCCAAGGCATGCTACAATCAATAAATTAATTAGAGATAGTTTTAACCAGAATTTTATATTAAATGACATAATTAATAGATTAGTTTACGTGCAACAATTTGGACGATTTTTTTTGATTTCATTTTTGTTAGGGTTCTAATAACTGTTTCTACTCTCAATCCTGTATAATTAGCTATTTCTTGGCGAGTATAGGGGATTTCAATTTTTTCATTTTCCTTATTATTCTTTTTCTTATAATCATTAAGGAAACCAATAATTCTTGTTTCAGGTGTATTATTAATAATTTCTCTAGCGGTTGTAGCTTTACTATATATTCTTTTTGCAAAAAGAGTAATCATTTGTTTTTGATACACCGGGTATTCATCTAAAATCTCTAAGAACTTTTCTTTAGATAGTTTTAAAATAATAGAATCTTGACAAGCTACTGCTGTAGAAGGGTATACTTCATCTATAAACATAGGTGGCTCTCCAAAACTGCGTCCAGTTTTAAATTCTGATTGAGTAAATTCTTTTCCATCTATATTGGTATTAAACATTTTAACAGTTCCCTCAAGAATTTGATAATAGAATCTAGCGTGGTCTCCTTCATGGAAAATAAAATCACCTTTTTTGAATTTTTTAGCGACTGCCCCCCATGTTATTAATATATCAGCATCAATTTGCATAAACAGATTTCTTATTTCTCTAAAATTAATAAAAAAGAAGAAATGGCACTACAAATTTACTTTTAAGCATTCGTTAATTTTATGATTATAATCATTAAATTAATATTTATTAAGTATAAAATAACTTTATTGTCTCGAAAAACAGATTGTATGATTAGCTTTTATTATATGAACTCATGAAATTTTTAATCCTTTCAAAATCAGTTAAAAAGTTCGATAAATCCAACCGTTCGGGTACAAAAAAGCCTCTTAGAAATAAGAGGCTTTTTTTATGATTAATTTTTCTTTGTGTATTTGCAAAGTATCACAATCGTTTGATCGTTGATTTTTCCTTCAACCTGTTCAACATTATCGTGAACCAATTTTATTTTTTTAACCACAGTTCCTTTTGATGCGGTAAAGTTTGTTCCTTTTACATTTAAGGCTTGAGTTAAAACAATGGTATCGCCATTTTCTAAAGTATTTCCAAAAGCATCTTTGTGAACATCGGCTACTTCAAATGCGCTTAAGGCCCATTGAGTCACATTCTCATCTAAATCAACTGAGCTAATTAAATTGTTTGCCCAATCTTCTTCTTTATAGTTTTGTAAAATTCTATAACTTAAAGCTTGTACGCTTGGTTCAGGACTCCAAATACTACCTTCTAAACAACGCCAGTGAAAACTTGCATCTTTACTATCAATTGCTTCTAAACAAGTATTGCATAATGCCACTTGGTGTTCAATGGATTCATCATTTTTTGGAGACACGGTATATTCATGCGTAGCAGATTCGCTATTACACAATTCACATAATTCTCCGTTGCGTTCTTTAAGTTTTTGGCTAATTGACATAGATTGAGTTTAAAAGGTCTATAAATTTGAAAGACCAAAAGTATAAGATTATTTTAAATGGAATGATTATTTTTTCCTGATATAAATCTCATTTTTTGCAATGGCATATAAATTACCAGTTTTCGAATAAATTTCTATAGTATATGATTTTATAAAAACACCTTTATTATTTAAAGCTTCTTCAACTTCATTAATCATTTCATCAGTTATTGTGATATGGTAATACAAGTCCGTTAGGCCAGGTCTTAAAAATTGTATACTGGCACTTTTGAGCCAAACACTAATATGATAACCTTTATGTTTTAATAGTTGTCCAAATAGCATCGCGTAAAAAGGATCAGTAGCGGTATAAATGGTGCCGCCAAAAATGGCTTTCCCAAAATTAAGGGTCATTAAACTGCGATTGATTTTCACATGGGCTCCTTTAAACCCAGCGTCAATGTTTCGTATCCAAATACGTTGAAGTAGCAATGGCGGATATAAACGCATGCCCCATTTGATTGTATTTTCAGATACTTTCATGTTAGTATTTTTTTAAAAAGTGAATAGGAGTTTCGCCACAATTTTTTTTGAAGAAACGAGAAAAATAGGAGTTATCATCAAATCCTAGGTTAGCCGCGATTTCAGATACACTATGCTGTTTATGAATTAATAAACGCTTTGCCTCTATAATAATTCGTTCGGCTATTAGTTCGGAAGTGGTTTTATTTAAACACTCTTTACAAATACGATTTAAATGCTTTTCGCTTATATTCATTAGGCTGGCATATTCATGCGGATATTTTTTAGTTTTAAAATATACATCAATAAAATGCTCGAGCTTTCTAAGCTTTAATAAATATGTTTCATTTTCAATCCTTGTAGCCGGTAAGTAGTGTCTTGATAATTCTATATAGACTAAGGAAATTAGCGAATGAATTTTTTCATATTTCATGAGTTCATTTGTTTGATACTCTTCTACAATGGCTTTAAATGTTTTTTGTAGTTCTTCAAAAGCTTTTTTCTGAAGTAAAACTTGAGGTGGATTGTGAGTTAAATTAAAGAAAGGATAATCTAAAATGCTTGATAGTGTAAATCCTTTGTCATAAAAATTTGCTGTATGAAAAAACACATATCCATCAATATTTTTAGATAAAATCCAGTGATGCATTTGACCTGGCCTCATTAAAAAAACAGTTCCAGGCTTTATATCATAGGTGTTAAAATCTATTTCGTGTGTGCCGCTGCCTTTTGTAAACAATACAATTAAGAAAAAATCGTGCTTGTGTGGTTCTGCAACGATATGATGATGTTTAATGTGAGGAATAAAATAGTTGGCATAAAAATCAGTATTTAAAGTGTCTTCTTTAAAGTGTTTGATATTATATATTGGTAGTAGTTTTTTCACTACATAAATATACACAAATGTCTTTATTGTGCTATACAATGCTATTTTAATTATACTACCAGAACTACCCTAATGAGTAATTTTACTCACAAAAATAAAGAATATGAACGACATTAATAATTCAACACCTACTAAGGGTAATTTAATAAAATTGATTCTTAAAGAAAAATGTCCGAATTGTGGAAAAGGTAATGTGTATCAAAAAAAGAAACACATGTTGGAACTACCTATCATGAATGACAGATGTGCTGACTGCAATTATTATTTTGATAGAGAGCCTGGTTATTTTTTGGGAGCTATGTATATTAGTTATGGCTTAGCAGTGTTGCAAGGAATTATTACTTTTTTAATTCTTTATTTTTTCTTTCCAAATACTCCTACCATTTGGGTTGTTTTAATGATATTGGCTGTTATTTTCCTGTTTTCTTTAAAAAACTATAAACTTTCAAGGATTATATATATTCATATTTTCCCCTACTAAATAAAGGATTAAGCTATTTTTTTGTATTGGTTTATGGAATTTGTTTTTTACTGGCATCTAAATTGTAAAAATAAACAATATGGAAATTTCAATTCAAAAACCTTGTCACGAAAATTGGGATACAATGACACCAAATGAGCAAGGTGCCTTTTGCGGTAAATGTGTAAAAACAGTCGTTGATTTTAGTCATAAATCAATCGAAGAGATTAAAGATTTTTTTATTGGCAAACAAAATGAGAAAGTTTGTGGTCGTTTTGAAAAGACACAATTAACTTCTCTAAGTTTTGATGCATTTTATAATGAGTTTAAAGGATTTCATTTCACAAAACGTTTTGCCGTGATTTTGTATTTTACTTTTGGCATGTGGTTATTTAATGCATCATCTGCTAGCGCTCAAACACAGCAACCGATAAAAGGAGACGTACAAGTTGATCATAATATTATGGGTGGCGTAAGAGCAAATCCAACACCTAAAGACACAGCAAAAACTTGTGTAAAACCTAAGTCAGGTACACGGGTTGTAAAGGGAAAAGTAAAATATACAAAAACTGATCTAAAACCAGCTCAAGAAATGAAAATGGGGGAAGTGGAAGCACAGCCATTAAAAAATGAAGACCAAAAAACACAGAAACCAAAACCGAAGAAGTGATATATATAATTAATAAAAAAGCCCTATGAAACAAATCATAGGGCTTTTTTAAATTTTGTAGATTTAATTAATCTAATCGTAAGCTAGTGTTTCCTATAATAACACCATCACAAACAACTTCAATAATATAGTTTCCTGCAACTAATGGATCTTTACCTTCGCAGTATGTAACGCCACTAATTTCGGTATTTGCATAGTTTAAAGCTTGTTTGCCAGCAAAATACCCACTTGATTTATCAAAAGTAAAACGATAGTTTTCGTCGTAATTTTTTGCCATTTCTTTTCCATCTGGAGTAACAATTCTTACAAATACCGTTTTTTCACCAGCTTTTGCAATTTTGTTTTCTCCTAAAGAGAAAGACACTTTAATTTTTTCAGTTCGTGAAGCTTTGCTTGTTTCACTTTCTTTTTTACCGCCACTTTTAAATTTAACACCTTTTGCAGTGATATTAAAGCAGGTTAAAATAGATCCTTTTTGAATGGTTGCTTTTAAATCTTCTTTCTCTTTATTTAAAGTGGTTGTTTTACCTTTTTCAGAATCTAATTCTTTTAAAACATTATCTTTTTCTACAATTAAGGTTTTATTTAAAGTACCTAATGAATCAATTGTTCTTACATAACCTCTCATGATTTGACGTAATGTTTCAGATTCTTTTTTCAACTTAGAAATAATGTACGCATCTCCTTTATGTTTTTCAGCATCTTCTAGTAATTGAGCTATTTCAGCTTTCTTAGCATCAATTTCAGCCTGTAAAGCCTTGTCGTTAGTTTGTAAATTAGCGTAATCTTTTTGTAATTGTAAAAGTTCACCTTTCACGTTATCACGTTCTACGATTACTTGCTCCTTTACAATAATTTCATTTGCAGCTTTGTTTTTTTCTTGTGTATACATCCAAAAAGTAACACCATTTGTAATTGCCAATAAAGCAATTAAAATCCATAACAACCCTGATTTTTTACGATTCTCGTTCGATGTATTTTCCTCCATTACAAATTAATATTTCTCCCAAAATTAGTATAAAATTAGTGACCTTACACGAAAGTTTTTCACTTAGGGCTCTTAATTAGTTTATTTTAACGCTTGTTAAATTTTTGTAACCAATAAAGATGCTTCGTATTAAATATAATGACTCAATTTGTAGTACGGATTAATTAATACGAACGCCTAAAATAGTCACATCATCAATTTGTTCAAGGTTTCCTACCCAATTTTTAAATGTTTGATCCAGTATTTGTTTTTGTTGAAACATAGGTAAGTGAGAGTTTTCGGCTAATAGTTCTCTTAAGTTTTTACTCATGAATTTTTTACCTTTTTCTCCGCCAAATTGGTCAGGATAACCATCTGTTAAGGTATAAACGACATCACCAGATTGGAGATCAATTTCGTGTTTGGTAAACGGAACATCTTGTCGGTCGTGTTTACCAACTGGCATTTTATCTGGTTTTATTTCAATAACTTCTTTTTCTAGATTAGAATTAGTACGAACAATCCAAACTGGATTATTTGCCGAAGCAACAAATAGTTTTTTTGCTGAAAAGTCATACACACATAAACTACAGTCCATTCCATCTTTACCACCTTCGGCACTGCCGTCTTTTTTTAATCGTTCAATAATAGTTTTTCTGGTATGATTTAAAATTTCATCAGGAGTATGATGCTGCTCAGTGGCTCTTTCTAAACTGGTGATGTTTAATAAACTCATAATGGCGCCAGGAACACCATGCCCGGTGCTGTCTGCCGTTGCTAAAATAAACTTTTTATCATTGGCTGTGCTAATTGACGCCGCCCAATAAAAATCGCCACTAACAACATCTTTTGGTTTAAAAAACACAAAGTAATCTTTTAAGTTTTCGTCTAACAATTCTTTAGTTGCTAAAAAACTGCGTTGTATTCGTTCGGCATAATTAATACTATCAGTTATTTCTTTATGTTTTTCTTCAATTAAATGTTTTTGTTCAACAACTTCAGCAGTTCTTTCTTTTACAATTTTTTCAAGTTGAGTTTTTGCTTTTACTAATCGACGAATACTTAAACGAATGATTAAGTATATTAACCCAATGATTAATACCGCATAAGTGATGTAAGCCCATATGGTTCTATACCATGGAGGAAGAATAGTAAACGAAAAGGATGATTCTTTGCTTTCTATACCATAAATATTTTTTGCTTTTACATGAAAAATATAGGTTCCTTCATCTAAATCCGTGTATTCTTTGTCCTTTTTTGTAGTCCAATCTGACCAATCATTTTCATCACCATGACCTTCTAAGTAATAACTAAATAGATTCAATTGCTCGTCGCTGTAGCTGGTGCATGAGTAGTTAAAGGTTAGTGTATTGTATGTATATTGTACTTGAGGTTTTTGATAATCTGGTTGTAGGTTTGTGGGTAGGTTAACGCCATTATCAGAAATATAATAATTTCCGCCAAATAAAACAGAGTCTTTATTGATGGTAATACTTCTTATATGCACATAAAAAGGAATTGAGAAATCTTTTTGGATAGCAGCGTCATAGCGTATCAATCCATCGGGTGTGCCAAGCCATGTTATACCGATTTCATCAGGGAATATAGCATGCACCTCTCTGTCTGCAATTTTTCGGAAAGGCTGTGTGTTCCAGATGTATGAATTATCTTTTTTTAAATAGGCGATACCTGTTTCTTTTGTAAAATCTGGTTTTACTGTAAACATCCAAATAGTCGTGTCTCCTTTTGGTGCAAAACGGTACACTTGAGATTTAGCTAATTCTTGTTTTAAGAAAGAGGATTGATAAAATAATTGTCTTTTCTCGTCAAATTCATAAATACCGTTGGTGGTAGCAAATACGATTTGATTTTTATACAGATATGGGATATTATTATCCATGGATGGCAATCCATTCGTAGTATCATAGTATTGAATAGAATATTTCTCGTTCCAAGCAGTGACTAAAGTATCTTTTGAGTTTGGATTAAAATCTATTTTTATTAACCCGTCAACAGGTGTTGCCAACCACAAATTCCCTTTTTTATCTTCTTCAATATTTTTTATTTTATAGTCAATTCCATTAAAGTAGTCTTCGTATATCCATTTTTTGTTCTCATACTTGATAGAGGTCAATCCATCATTCATTCCCATATATATTCTATTTGGGTATATTTTAGATTGGTGTAAAGAATAACCATATTCAGTCTGAATAAATTTGCTTTTGTTTTTATTTACTTCAAATAATCCAGTTTCTGAGGAAGCCAGTAGCAGAGTATCGTTTGCAGTTATAAATTTTTTTAACGACCACGTTTGTGAATTAATCCCCTCTACCGCTATAAACTGGCTATTGATGTAGGCATATACGCCTACAGATGTCGCGACATATAGTATGTTTTTTACTTTAAAAATATCTTCTACTAATCCATTTAATCCCTGAGCTTCAGTGTAAGAGTTTAGAGGAGATGAAATTTCTGCTCTAGCAATTCCTTTTCCCATCGTAATCCACAAATCGTGATGACTGTCAACGCCAATATTCTTGATGATATCATCTTGTAGACCGTTTTTTTTGTTGAGTTCTTGAATAATATCACCTTTGTTGTCTAGTATTAAAACACCATTCAATAGTGTGCCATATGCAAATGTGTTGTTATGTAAACTTACACCACTATATACTTGATCGCCTATTAATCGTTCGTTGGTTTTTGTATTCAAAGAGGTAATAGACGTTGCGTGTTTAATAGTATTCATTAAATACAATCCTTTTTCACGAGTAGCAATTAGTATTTTTTGTTCAGAGTATGGCAACATACTATATATTCTTTGGCCAGAAAACAATTCACCACCATTCATAAGATGTAACTGATTGGCTTGCATTTTTTTTAAGCCAATTCCTTTTTCATTGATATAATATGTGTTATTTACATAGTAGCTAAAATGAAAAGAGGTTTCTGGTTTCCAGATTTTTATTTTATTGTTTTTTAATAGAAATAGTTTCGTAAATGTTTGAAAATACACACCTTCTGGTGTGGCATAGGTTTTCCAAACATCAGCAAAATCTTTTTCATTATCTGGTAATAAATTTAGTAACGAGTGGTACTTTAAAATTCCTTTTTCATCAGACGCTAAATAACCAAACTCTCCCACTGCGCCAACATATACTACATTATTACTATCAATACTAATTGAACGTACTAAAGAATTATTGGTTACGGGAATTAGTTTCCAATTGTCACCATCATACTCTAAAACCCCTGTAGCATTTCCAAAATACATCACACCTCGTTTATCTTGCGCGACTGCCCAGTTTTCTGTAGAGGCACCAAAATCATTGGGTTTATAGTTTTTTATAAAAGGAGTACCTGCTTGGTTTTGAGATAAAGTTAAGATAGGCAGAAGTAATACACAACTGATGAACCAAAACTTTATTTTATTATAACTATTCAAACTCACTTTATAGAAATCATATAACAAAAATAACATATAAAATAAAAACCCGTGTGATTTTATCGCACGGGTTTTTATAATTGTGATATACACTTTTTTTACTTCATTATTATTAATTTTTTAACCATCGATTGATTGCCAATTTGAATGTGAATAAAGTATACACCCGGACTAAAATAGTCTGTCATTATTTTTTCGTTATAAGATCCCAAAACATAGGCGTTAACGGCTTGTTTCACTAATTTAGCTTGCGCATCTTTTATGTCAATGGTTACTTTTTCCTCTTTTTCAAAATAGCCACTGATATTAAAATAATATTTTGCTGGGTTTGGATATAGTTGAATACTATTTAAGATAGAGGATTTTGAATTTATAAACGTAGGTGAACCTGCATCATTGTCGTTAAAATATCTGCCATTTCCACCGTGTCCCACAACATGGCCTTTACCGCCTTTAGCTACTCTTAATGAAGTTTGATTATCAGTATACCCAACAGAGTATCTCACCCAGTTGTTACCATTATCTACGGTTTTATATACTATACCTCCGCTACCAGTTGCCCAAGCGGTGTCCGTACCAGCCACATCAATACTATTAAAGTCAACATCTACACCAGTTAATGAAGGAGCCCAAGAGCTACCACCATTTGTTGTTTGTAAAATGTTACCATTAGCTCCTACTACATATCCATTAAGTGCATCAGAGAATCTAACATCTTTAATGTTGAAGTTGATGGGAGATGTTTGTGATGTCCAAGCTGCACCATTGTATGATAACAAGGTTTGGTTGTCTCCAACAGCGTAGGCACTGCCATTAGCAAATTCATAAATACCATTTAAGTGTTCTGTCGTTCCAGATGTTTCTGGTGTTACAGCAGAGCCTGTAAATTTATGAATGGTACCATTTTTACCCACGATGTGGCCACTTGTTGGTGTTGCACAATGTATGGCATTAAAATCTTCCGTTGTACCACTCACAATCGGATTCCAGTTAGCGCCATTATTTATAGTATGAATAATGGTTCCGTTTTTCCCAATGGCTACCCATTTGCCAGGTAAAGCACATACACCAGTTAATGGTTCGGTATTTCCTGTTGGTAATGGAGTAAATACTTTTCCACTGTCAACACTAATTCCGCAATTACCATCTGCTAAAGTAATGACACCAATTTCTGGATCTTGGAAAGATACACCGCTAATATTTAATGATGTGCCTGTTGTCATACCAGTACTTGGGAATAATTGCTCAACTTGAATATAATTTGGTTTCACTAACATTTTTGAGCAACCCGTATTATCTGTTACGGTTAACGATACGGTGTTAAATGCAACTAAGTTATACGTATGAGTTGGAGTAGCTGATACAGATGTTCCACCATCTCCAAATTCCCATAAATAATTATATGGCGCAAATCCAGTTGTATTTGCAGAGAATGATGTTACCGCATTAGGAATAAATACTAATGTTGGAGTACCAGTAAAGTCTGCTAATGGATCATTAACTGCAATAGTAATACCTGTAGACGTTGTACCACAATTAAAACTATTGTAATTGGTTACACTATAAGTTCCCGCAGCTGTTACTGAAATAGAAGCTGTTGTTGCGCCTGTGTTCCATAAATAACTATCAGCGGCATCTGAAAACAACGTTACTGCATCTCCTATACAAATACTAGTAGCTCCACCAGCTGTAATAACAGGTGCGCTAGGATTAGGGTTTACAGTTACTGCAACAGAAGAGGTTCCTGTGCCACATCCGTTAGAATCGTCAACAGATACACTGTACACCCCAGAAGAAGCAACACTGATCGTTTGAGTATTGGCACCTGTAGACCATGCATAGTTAGTACCAGTATTGGCAGATAAAATAACGCTACCGCCATTACAGAACGTTGTTGGCCCGTTAGGCGTAATATTAGTTACTGCTGCTGCATAAACTGTTACAGCAATGAAATTAGAATTCGCCGTACAACTACCATTACTTACGGTAACATTGTAATTACCAGAAGTATTAACAGTAATACTTGGTGTTGTTGCTCCATTACTCCATGTATAGGAAGTGGCAGAGCTCGAAGAAATTAAATCAACACTTCCTCCATTACAAAACGCCGTATTTCCATTTGAACTGATAGCCACAGTTGGTGTTGGATTGACGAATACAGTTACTTCATCTGTTGCAGAACATCCACCAGAAGTAGCATTTACTGTATATGTAGTAGTTACTGTTGGATTGGCATTAACAGAGTATCCGGTTGTAGAATTTAAACCTGTACCTGGGCTCCATGTGTAAGTTGAGCCTCCAGAGGCAATTAATATAACATTTCCACCGTCGCAAATCGTTTGATTTATTCCAGCGTCAATAGTTAAATTGTTTGTCACATTTACCGTTACGACATCTGTAGAAGTACAACCATTATTACTCACGCTTACTGTATAATTTGTGGTTACGCTTACATTAGCGACAGGGTTTGCGATAGTTGCATTACTCAAGCCAGCGCTTGGCGACCATAAATAGGTGCCTCCGCCAGTTGCATTTAAAGTAGCAGTTGCTCCCGTACAAATCGAAATATCTGCACCAGCATTTGCATTAGGAAGTGGAGTTACAGAAACCGATACGACATCGTTTGCTGTACAAGTACCATCACCAACTGTTAAGGTGTAGTTTGATGATATTGCTGGAGTCGCAGTTGGATTTGAACTATTAGGGAAATTGAATGCAAAAGCAGGGCTCCATGTATAAGTTGTGCCAGTTGTTGTAGGATTCATTACCACAGAGTTGCCTTGACAAATGGTTTGTGTTAAACCAGCATCAACTATTGGTAAAGATTTTGCATTTACGATAACTATATCTGAAGATGAGCAACCACCTGCGGTAGTAACTGTTACCGTATAAGCGGTTGTATTGGTATTAGTTACTACTGGATTTGCAATTCCAGTATTACTTAATCCTTGTGAAGGACTCCAAACATAACTAACTCCACCTGTTGCATTTAATGTAGCAGATGAACCGTAACATAAATTAATATCATTTCCAGCAAAGGCTATTGGCGTTGTTTCTACAGTTACAACAACAGCGTCGTTGCGCACACAAACACCATTACTAACACTAACCGTATAAATTGTTGTAGAAACAGGATTTACTGTTGGATTACTACTGTTGATGTTACTAATATTAATTGCAGGACTCCATGTATAAGAGGTGCCACCACTTGCATTTAATGGTGTTGAGTTACCTTGGCAAATAGCGATATCGCTTCCAGCATTAGGATTCGGTGGAGATACTTTTGTAACAGTAACAACATCAGATGCTGTACAACTTCCGTTGCTTGCAGTTAATGTGTAAGAAGTTGTTCCGCCTAAATAAGGGAAGGCTTTAGGACTGATACTATTTGGATAATCAATAACAGGATGATTTGTAAATCCGTCAAAGTATGTAGTTGGCGTCCAGGTATAGGTTATTCCGCCAGATCCATTTAATGTTGCTGAATCTCCCGTACAAATTACTTTATCCGAACCAGCACTTACTACTGGTAAAGCCAACACATTCACGTTTACTATGTCAGTAGATGAACAAGCGCCATTTGAAACAGTAACGGTATATGTTGTGTTTACAGTTGTGTTTACAATAGGATTAGCCACCGTATTAGAACTTAATCCAGTTGGAGGACTCCATAAGTAAGATGTTCCTCCACTTGCATTTAAAGTAGTAGTAGAACCTAAACATACATTTTTATCAGCACCAGCATTAGCAGTTGGAGCAGCTAATACATTTACTCTAACAATATCATCTTTACTACAGCCGTTATTTGTTACCGTTACTGTATAGTCAGTTGTAATAGTTGGATTAGCAACTGGATTAGCGATGTTAGTTGAACTTAAACTTGTATTTGGAATCCAACTATAGGCTGTTCCACCTGTAGCTGTTAAAGTTGCAGATGTACCTACACAAACGGTAGCATCTGTTCCTGCATTTGCTAATGGTAAAGGAGTAACAGAAACAGTAACAATGTCTTTTGCAGTGCAAGTCCCATCGCTAGCTGTAAGTGTGTAAATAGTAGTAGATACAGGGCTAGCTATAGGACTAATACTATTTGGAAAATTTAAACTTCCACTAGGAGTCCAGGTGTAAGAACTACCGCCTACTGCTGTTAAGGTAGCAGATGCTCCTGAACATATTGATTGAGAAGTTCCCGCATCAACTATTGGTAATGGTTTTACATTAATGGTTACAACATCAGCATCGCTACACGCACCATTACTTACAAGTAAGGTATAAGTGGTTGTAGTAGTTGTGGTAACCACAGGGTTTGCACTTGTAGTTGAGCTTAAACCTTGGGCTGGTGTCCAGCTATATGAAGAGCCACCACTTGCGTTGATTGTAACATTTGTTCCTGTACATAAATTCAAATCAGGACCGGCGTTTGCTGTTGGAGGTGTTGTTACTGTAATTGTCACAACATCTGTTTTCGCACAGCCATTATTCGTTACATTAACAGTATAAATAGTTGTTGCAGTTGGGTTTGCAATTGGGTTTGCAATATTAGTAGCGTTTAATCCAGTTGATGGAGTCCAGCTATAAGATGTTCCACCTGATGCATTTAATATCGTAGAATTACCAGTGCAAATAGACGTGTTGTTTCCTGCATCAGCTATTGGAATTGAATTCACAATAATGTAATTAGTCATTACAACTGTATTACTCCCATGAATATTCACAGCCGTTAATGTCACATTATAAACACCAGGTGTATTATAAACAACGTTAGGGTTTTGTAATGTTGATACAGAAGGTGTAGCACCAGCAAAGGCCCAGTTCCATGTAGTAGGAGAGTTTAAAGATTGATCTGTATACGAAACACCCGTTCCTGCGCAAATGGTTGTTGAATTAGCCGCAAAAGCAGCCACTGGAGGTACGGTAGAACAGAAAGTAACGTTTCCAACGTGCTGACCATCTTCGGATCCCCCCATATATGCAAAAAATTGAGAAGGAGTAGAACAAGTTGTTGTAATACTAGCATCCATGTGCGCCCCATCTTCGGATCCACCCATGTATGCGAAAAATTGTGGTGGAGTTGTACAAGCAGTTAAATTAAGCTGACTTGTATGAGCTCCGTCTTCTGCTCCTCCCATATACGCAAAAAATTGCGGTGGGGTAGAACAGCTGGTATAATTAACCTGATCGATACTAGATAGTGGCGATATTCCTCCGAAATAGGCATAAAACTGCGGAGGCGTACTACACAATGTACTACCGTATGTTTCTGCTTTAGCTCCCGAACCCAAGCCACCATTATACTGGGCAAGGTTTTTAAAGGGAATCAGTAGCAGGGTTAAAAATACAACTACGATATAGTAAGTTGTTTTTATCATTTAATTTTACTGTTAGGTTTATTTAAAAAGTGAATTATAATAGATGTATTTTTACTATTATCTAACACCTCTTCCTCCCATTAAGTATGTTCGAGTAGCATCTACTGCTGTCATTTGTGATCTATCAGAGATACGAACTAACGTTGCAGCACTTACCCATTGACCACCTCTTTGTCCAACACCAGTTGATGTTGTAACACTTGGCCAGTTTGTAACATTTGCTTCACCGCTAGCTAATAACGTTCCATCTCCTAACGCTCCAGTAAAAGCAACGCCGCTTGCGTTTGCAGTAGTAATTGCTCTTTCATAAACGTTTCCTCCCATTTCCATCACACCGTAATAGGTTGCTCCAGCTGATTCTCTTCCTGAGCTACCTGTTGCAAACAATCCAGCACGTAACGGACCATATACTGCAGCACCTGACGCAACGCCATACGCGCACATGCCATTCGCAACAGGAGAATATGATTCTGAGGCAGTATTGTCATTAACTAAACCTCCTAAAGTATTATATACTTGAGTAATATTTGTGCTTCCCCAAGGATATTCACCAGCAATGCGAGGCAATGGTCCTCTGCAAATTTTTTCATATTCCATTTCTGTCATAGGGCGTAATGCAGACCAGTCTAAATAGGCGGCTAAATCACCCCAGCTTAAGTAAGTACAAGCAATGTTTTGTCCGTCATCAGAGTTGTTTTCGATTCCTGATGTTAAGTCACAAGCAAAAACTGCTGGCAAGGCTGCGTTGCTTCCTGGCACTGAAATACGAATACCATTACGATTAGCATTAGCAAACGCATAAGTTCCAGCTGGATTAATTGGATCAGCAGTAATTCTAGCAGCTTGCTGAGTGTAAGTTAAAGAGTTTAAAAATTCAACATATTGTTCTTGAGTGATTTCATATTTCATGCAATAAAGGGCATTAAACCCCATTGGAAAAGTTGCTGGAACTGCTACTGACGCTCCGCCCAATGTAGCAGATGAAATACCACTAGATTGTGAAGTGGATGTGATATTTATACTATTATATGTAGAAGAACTTGTTCCGTCACCAATTTCAAAAGAACCTTGTGGCACACTCACCATTTCAATACCATAAACTTTATAGTTATATGTTCCTGCAGGAATAGTCATTTTTAAAGTTACAGATATACTTCCGGTGTTTCCTCCACCTAATGCACTTCTACGAATAAAAACACCCTTTCCATCAGATACGGCATCTACTTGTAAAGGCGAACCAGCTGAATGATCTCCAGAAATTGTACTTAATCCAGCATGATTCCATAAACGTGTAGCGCAATCTTGGTATTTTACAAACACCCAAACGGCATCCCAGTTATTTGGAGCTACATTGGCATTCCAACTGTTATCCCAACTAATATTAAAAGTAACATTTGAGCCTGAAACAGATGTTCCGCTAATGTTTACGTTATTGGCACGTAAGCCAAAGAAACTACTTAATACTAAGCTAAATAGAAGTGTAATTTTTGTTTTCATTGTTTGATATAGTTATGTTAGATTTTATTATGTTCTGTTTTATACTATCAAAAATATAAATAAATATGTACTTAAGTCTTTTTATATTAAAAAATACCCACTAGCACGTATGACTTTTTTTTAAAACAAAAAACCATCAACCGTATAAAGTTGATGGTTTTAAGAAATATCATGTATTTAAATTTACTGAACGATACCTAATTTTTTAGCAATAGCTGCAGGAATTGCTTTTTTGTGTAACATGATGCTTGTTGTTTTGTATAGAACGTATGCTTCAGACGCATAAAAATAGCCATCGCATTCATTTCTATCTTTACCCCAAGAGTTTTTTACAATGTAATAAGGTGTTGAGTTTTGATCTTTCACTAAACCAACGATATGCATGCCGTGATCATCTTGAGTTTCGTAGTTGTCGAATGCTAGTTGACGATTTTCTTGTGTAACTTTAAATTGTGCATGTGGTTTTTTTACTAAGTCTGCTTTTTCTGCATCACTCATTTCTGAAAATGGCATTTCGGGCACAACCGCTAAGCCTTCTTTAAACTTAAATCCTTTTTCGCTAACATCAGATGCCCAAGCAAACGTAAAGCCAGTGTTAATGGCATTTTGCATCACTTCTTGAAACTCATTTAACGGTAAGTTATACATTTGATCCCAATTCCAATTATCTGGAACTTCTAATGTAAATTTGCTATAAAAAGGATGGTGTGTGAATGAAGTTAAAAACACGTAATCATCAATATTAATTCCTGTTGATTCGTAGTAAGATTTGGGAGTGTATTCTTTTCCTTTGTAGGTAAATTTTTCAGGAGATTTTCCTAAATAAGCATCACATGTACTTTCAACAGCAGTGTGCATGGCTTCAAAATCAATCTTATTATTTTTGTCATCAGCAACAGCTGAGGTAATTCCTTTTAATGTTGCTTCTAGTACCGAATGATTATGAGCTTCTTTAGGATTTTTCTTACCTGGGTAAACTTCTTCTGGAACGATACCATATTTTTTAATCACATTCACAACATCCGAAAATCCACCGCCTTCTGCCATATTTGCTCTACCATGCATACGAACGTAGTTATCTGCTTTTAATGGATAGGCTTTGCGCGCTATAAACATTTCTGCCATATTAAAATCTTTGCCTTTTCCCATACGGATTAATTCACTTTCAAAAAACGACATGGAAGAAAACGACCAACATGTTCCTGTTTGGCCTTGGTTTTGAACAGCATTGGCATCTAAACTTTTTACTACAGTAAATTTATATTCACTGCCTTTCATGTTTGAAAGTGGTTCCTGATAAGGCGCTTGTTGTGCTTGGCTAAATGTAAACGAGCAAATAGCTAATAAGGTGATAAAAATTTTTTTCATGATGATGTTTTATGGTTCCGTGAAATTAGAGATTATTAAACATTTAATTATTTAATAATTGTTGATTGGTTTATTATAATGTTAATTGGCTTGTTTTATATATTTTAGAAGAAACGAAATTTCGAAAATGGTAAAAATTAAATATTGTATCATAAAATGGCAAGTGAATGCTAGTGCTTGTGGTTTATTTATCAATGAGTATACAAATACAAAAATCATACACACTAACAAGCGAGCCATACTCATGGCTAGTGTTTTAAAAACAAATTCTTTGGATTCTTTGTCGCCTTTAGTTAATAAGGCATTTACTCCTTGTGTACTAAGCGCAAAAAAAACAGTAGGAATCCAAAAATGATTGGTAGTAAAGTAACGATTTGGAATTTGACTTAATCCGTATGATATTATTAGAGCGCCTAAACATACGGTAATAAATTGTATGTAATATTTTTTCTGACTTTGCATTTATTTACTAGGCTTAATAAAATCTTTTAAAACAATATACATGGCTATGGCAATAGACACTAAACTTAAAATTATAGTAAAAATAGGAGTGGTGTTTTTGTAATATTCATCTAATTTAAAACCACCATAACAACCTCCACCAATAACTACAGCCATTTGAACTCCTAGGGCACTATATTTTGCGTATGCGTTAAGCGGTTTGGGTGGCTGCTTGTCGTTTTTCTGAGACATTAGTTATGTTTTTAACAACGGCTCCCATATTACAAGTACCTGTAAATGTTGCGTTAGGTTCAATGGATATTTTTCCAGTTATAATATCTCCTAATAATTTTGCGCTAGCTTTTAAAGATAATAATTCGCTCACAGTTACTTTTCCGTGAATTTCGCCTGAAACATCAGCGTTTTGGCAATCGACATTCCCTTCAATATTCCCTGAAGGACCTACTACTAGTTTTCCTGTAATTGAAATATTACCTTTTAAGGTGCCGTCAATTCTTACATCTCCGTTGGAGTTAATATCGCCACTAATAGATGTGCCATTACCAATTAAATTAATTGAAGAACTCTCAGCGGCCGAAGATTTATTTACTTTTTGAAACATAGTCTTTTTTTTGAATTACGAATATATAAAATTACTTCTGTAATTTATAATGATCGTCAAAAAAAGGCTTGTAATAGCTTACTTTCTTTTTCCTAAACAATCTTGGTAAATTATCCTCTGAAATAGCCATGAGTGTGAACATTTCGGATTTTACTTTGCCAGAAAAAACGGTTTTATCTTTGCTAAGGTTGTCAATATATGCTAAAGCTAGTTGAGCATTTTTAAAAGTTTTTATAGTTGTAATTTGGTCGGCACTGCCAAATAAACTACTTGAAATGCTGTAATTTTCGTTACTATAAAAATTATTATTATAGTCAGAAAGCGACGATTTAAATCCGTTTGCAATAGCAGCATCATCAGGACATATCGCAATCACAAAGTGCGGGGCATTTAAGTCTAAACTAAAGGTGTCTGTTTTATTAACATTTGAATTGCCCGTGGCTTCGCTTGGGTGTTTCAAATTATACAACACTTCCAATATGTCTTGAGCTTGTTTTGTAACAGGATCTTTTGGAAATAAAATTTGAACGCGTTTTAAGGCTGATTCTAAAGAATCCGCACCTTTTAATTTACCCAAGCACATTGCTTTAATAAAGGCAAATCTTCCAGCAAAATCATTTTTTCCAAACTTGGCTTCAGACTCATTGCATTTATTATATGCTAAAGCATAATTAGTATTAGAGTATTCATTGTATGTATCTGTGTAAAACAATTCCACTTCTCCCTTTTGTGCATTTTTGTCTGAAATGTACTTTGGATTTTTGATGATTTGAGCATATTCACTATTTGGGTATTCGTTTAGTAATTTATTTTTATAAAAATCGGCTTGTGGTTTGTTTTTCACTGATTCAAAAATGCGATACAATTGAAAATAAGTAGATAATTTATACTTATGATCACTATATCTATTGTTTAGTTCTTCAAAAGTTGCAATGGCTTTTTTATTATTGTTTAATTCTTCTTTGTAGGTACTCCCTAAATTATAATAAGCATCAATAATTGTTTTATCAGATAGTTTTAATAACGAGTCGTTAAGCGGCAAGCCCTGTAAATAATAATCTACTTTTTTCGTTGGATTTTTTGTTGACTTTACAGTTGAATTGCCAGGCGAAGACTCATTTAAAGTATCATTTCCGTTTGTTGAATTATCAAAGCTTAGTGCTTTTTGACTTCTTCTCCAGTTATCTTCTAATTTTCTATTTCCCCACTTTTTAATAAAGTCATTAAGTCCAAACGACAATGTGGTTTGATTGTAAAAATACCAGTCTCCTTTTGCACCGCCAGTATTCATACTAGGCAATCCATTGTTTGGAACATTATTTGGGTTGAAGTTTGGATTTGAATTTTGTAAAGCTTCAGCTTCTTCTTTTTTTCTCTCTTCTTCTTCCTCATTTTTCTTAATCATTTTTTCTATAAAACGAGTTCTGTCAACATCATTCATTTTAGCCACGCGCTGCAAACTATCTTCACGTTGTATAGTTTTAATGTATCCTATTAAAGTTTCCAAGGTTTCTTTACGCTTACCTATTACCGAATAATCTTTATAGTCTTTTGGCAACGTAATCATTGTGCTATCGTAATAACCACTGGCTAGGGAGTAATTAGCTTGTTCAAAGTTAATTTCTCCTAATTTTAAGTAGGATAAAGCTTTTTGCTTAGGGTTTTGAGTACTGTTTTTTACAGATAATTTATAGTTATTAATCGCTTCAGTTTCATTTTTTTCTTTTTCTGAAATTTCACCAAGGGTATAATAAATTACATCAAGGTATTCAGCATTTTTTACGTCGCGAGTCATTTTAAACAATTCGCGTTTTAATTTTGCGATGTTTCCAGATTTTACTTCATACAAACGAGCCTGTTTCATTTTAGCATAAAAAACAAGATCGTAATTTGGTTTTAATGTGATAACCTTTTTATAATATTGAATTGCTTTTTTATTTTCTTTTTTCTCTTCATACAGTTGAGCTAATATAAAGGAGTACCTCGCTCTTGTTTTTTTTGAAGGTTTATTCTTAAATTTTGAAACTAGGTTATATCTTGATTTTGTTTCTTTTGAGTTACTTCCGCCGTTAAGAGCGCTTAATAATGCTTCTTCAGCCTCTTTATACATTCCTCGCTTAATATAGTAGTCGGCTTGAACAGCAGGCAATTCTTTTTTGGCGTACTTAGATATTTTCTTATCTTCTTTCAGTAAACTAATAATTGGTTCGGCTTGAGAAGGAGACCCAATTTCGTTATACGAACGTGCTAGCCAAATCATAGCCTTATACTTGTCGTTAGATTTGTAGCTTCGTAAAACATATTCAAAAGCCTCAACTCCTGAAAAAAATTCACGCTTATAAAAGTGAGAAATACCGATAACATTCCAGTTATTATCTATCCATTTACCGGCTGTTGTAATTTCAATTCCTTTTTTATCTTTTATGGTATGACGCTGAATACAATTTGATGATTTTTTTATAGCCTTATCAAATTCAGGGAAAGTTGCTTTTGCCGTTTCGTTGGTGGGCATTAAAAAGACTGGAAGCAATCTATCATAGTCGTATTTATAATTTGTTCTTATTTTATCTTCACCTTCTTTTATGCTTTCTGTAGCATAATAGTAACCGTTATAACGAGCCGTTAAGTTGTGATAACCCCTGTGAACAAAGGTGTTTTTGTTTGTTTTACATCCAGTAAAAAGAACAAGTAAAACAAGGGTGCTTAATATATATGTGGTAAATGATCTCAAAAAATAGCTTGTAAAAATAAGGTTATAACGTCAAAATCGTAAATTTAGTATATTTTTGTATCGTACGTATGTCTGAAACCAAAAATAGTCGTTGGAAAATATTTACCGATCAATTACGGAATAAATACCGATTGGTTATTTTAAACGATGATTCCTTTGCCGAAAAATTCTCATTACGCCTTTCTCCTCTCGGATTAATCATTTTATTAGGTGCTGTAACTATTGTAATGACTACCCTAGTTATTAGTTTAGTTGCATTTACGCCTTTTAGAGAGTATATACCTGGATATGGTAATGTTGACGACAGAAAAGACATTATTATGTTGAGTTCTAAAGCAGATTCTTTGGAGCAAACTTTAATTGCGAGAGATTGGTACATAAATAACCTACTAAATGTGTTTTCGGGTAAAGCAGAAGGAAGAGTAGCTAAGCCAGCAAAAGATTCTACTGGGAAATATGCCAATATTGATATTAAACCCAGCGAACAAGATGTTAAACTCCGCAATGATATAGAAACCAATCAGTTAGAGTCGACAAGTGATAAGGTTTCGGCAAATAAATTAGGTGCATTGAGTAACTTTTTCTTTTTTACCCCCATCAGTGGAGTTATTACTACTTCATATGATATAAGAGAAGAACACTTTGGAACAGATATCGTTTCTAAAGAAAATGAACTAATAAAAGCAACCTTAGATGGTACAATTATTTTTGCGGGATTCACACCAGATGATGGCTATGTAACTCAAATACAGCATAATAATAATATAACTAGTGTTTACAAACATCAATCTAGCATTACTAAAAAGACTGGTGACTTTGTGAAGGCGGGAGAGGCAATTGGGATTGTTGGAAATACAGGAGAAAATAGCAATGGACCGCATTTACATTTTGAGATATGGTATAATGGGTTTGCTATAAATCCTCAGGATTACGTAGTGTTTTAACATTATCCAATTTTTTTCACCGAATTCTTCATATTCTTTGTCTAAAACCCAAAAAAAAGTTTCGGTTTTGTCATTTTATCCCTACATTTGCACCCGAATTTTAAAGCTTACAAATACCTTTTTTCGTAATGACTAGTAAAATTAATACATACAAACGCTTTACAAGTATCTTTTTATTGATATTTTCCCTATTTATTGGGTTTTCAAATAATTTATCAGCTTCGGAACCTCAAGAACATGAGGCAGATGCAAGCCATCATGATACTGCGCACGCAGCAGGTTCTGCTCACGTAAAATTACACGACCCTAACGCGCCTGTAGATATTACTGCAATAGCTTTAGAACACGTGGCTGATTCGCACTCATGGCATTTATGGGGTGAAGGAGAGGGCTCGGTAGCTTTACCGTTGCCAGTTATTTTATATTCTTCAACTAAAGGATTGCAATTATTCTCATCTGCTAAATTTGAGCATGGTCACGCATCTTATAACGGATATAGATTAGAGGAAGAAAAAGTAATAAGTGAAGACGCTACGGAATCATTTTATGATGTTTCAATTACTAAAAATGTAGCTCAAATGTTGTTTTCGGCTATTTTAATCTTCGTTTTATTTACATCAATTGCTAAATCATATAAATCGTATGGAGTTACTTCTGCACCTAGAGGAAAGCAATCTTTTTTCGAGCCTTTAATTACATTTGTACGCGATGATATTGCTAAAGGAAATATTGGACATGGTTCAGAAAAATTTGTTCCTTACTTGTTGACAGTTTTCTTCATGATTTTAATTAATAACGTGTTTGGGATGATTCCAATAGGCGCTAACTTAACTGGTAATATCGCTTTCACTTTGGTTTTATCAGTTGCTACAATGATTGTAACTAATATCAATGGAAACAAAAATTACTGGTCTCACATATTTTTACCTCATGCACCAAAAGCTATTTGGCCAATTTTAATTCCAATTGAGATTGTTGGCATCTTAACAAAACCGTTTGCATTAATGATTCGTTTATTTGCAAATATGACGGCAGGTCATATTATTGTGATCTCTTTAGTAGGTTTAATATTTGTTTTTAAATCTATTTATATTGCACCAGTTTCAATTGCATTTGCCTTATTTATTGATGTGTTAGAGTGTTTAGTGGCATTTTTACAAGCATATGTATTTACCATGTTAACCGCTTTATTTATTGGTTCGGCTGTTGCTGACCATAACGAAGATGGGGCTCATACAACGGATGACGATCATGTAACATCAGGACACTAAGAATTTAAAGATTAATTAATAACCAATAAAAACAAAAACAAATGACAGGTAGTATCGCAGCAATCGGAGCAGGCTTAGCAGTAATAGGCGCTGGTATCGGTATCGGACAAATTGGTGGACACGCAATGGATGCCATTGCACGTCAACCAGAAGCTACATCTAAAATTCAAACAGCAATGATCATCGCTGCAGCCCTTGTAGAAGGTGTTGCATTATTCGGTGTAGTAGTTGCTTTAATGAAATAATTAGAAGCTTCAACAAACAAACCAAAGCTATTACGGTTGGTAATGGCTTTGGTTTAAATTATTTTATTGGCCCTTCGACTACGCTCAGGGTGACAAACAAAAAAAGAGTACAACTAAAAACAATATAAAATGAACTTATTTATTTTAGGAAGTTTAATCGAACCAGCAATTGGTTTAATATTTTGGACAACAATTACGTTTGTCTTATTATTAGTGTTATTAGGCAAATTTGCTTGGAAGCCAATTTTAACAGCTATCAAAACTCGTGAAAAAGGAATTGAAGATGCTTTAGCGAGCGCTGAAAATGCTTTAAACGATATGCGTGAGTTAAAATCTAATAATGAAAAGATTTTAGCCGAAGCTCGTGCTGAACGTGATAACTTATTAAAAGAAGCACGTGACACTAAAGACGCTATTATTGCTGAAGCAAAAACTAAATCTCAAGCGGAAGCTGATCGTATTATGTCATCTGCTCGTGAGCAAATTACTAACGAAAAAAATGCTGCCGTTGCTGAATTAAAAAACCAAGTAGCTACTTTATCAATTGAAATCGCTGAGAAAATTTTACGTAGCGAATTATCAAGCGATGAAAAACAAAAAGCATTAGTAAACAACTTAATGAAAGACGTAAACCTTAACTAATCATGATAGTTGCATCAAGATACGCTAAATCATTACTCGACTTATCAGTAGAGAAAGGCCAATTAGAGGCTGTGTATGCTGATATGATTCAGGTAAAAGATGTGTGTGAAAACTCTAGAGAATTTATTACTTTTTTAAATAGCCCTATCATTAAATCTGACAAAAAAATTGCAACTATTAAAGCAGTTTTTGATGGAAAGTTTAATGCAATCACTTCTGGATTTTTAACGATTGTTGCTTCTAAAAGAAGAGAAAATGTTATTCCAGAAATGGCAAATGAATTTATTGAGCAATATCGTTCTCATAAAAATATTTTAACAGCAGTAGTTACATCGGCTAACGGTTTGGATGCTGCTACCAAACAAAAGGCATTAGATTTAGTAAAATCTCAATTAAGCGGAGAAGTAGAGTTAGTAGAGAAAGTTGACGCGAATATTATTGGAGGATTTATTTTAAAAATTGGCGATAAACAATTGGATAAATCGGTTGCTCGTCAACTATCGAATTTGAAAAAAGAATTAACAAACAAAGCATTAAATTAATAAAAACCATAATAAAATGGCTGAAGTAAAACCAGCAGAAGTATCTGCAATTTTAAGACAACAATTATCAGGTTTCAAATCGGAAGCTGAATTAGAAGAAGTTGGATCTGTATTACAAGTAGGTGATGGTATCGCTCGTATTTACGGTTTATCTAAAGTTCAATCAGGTGAGTTGATTGAATTTGAAACAGGTTTACAAGGAATTGTATTAAACTTAGAAGAAGATAACGTAGGTGCCGTATTATTAGGTGCAAGTACAGGAATTAGCGAAGGTTCTTCGGTAAAACGTACTGGACGTATTGCTTCTATCAAAGTTGGTGAAGGTATGTTAGGTCGCGTTATCGATACTTTAGGAAATCCTATTGATGGTAAAGGACCAATTCAAGGAACTACGTACGAATTACCTTTAGAGCGTAAAGCTCCAGGTGTAATCTATCGTCAGCCAGTTACTGAGCCTTTACAAACAGGTATCAAAGCGATTGACGCGATGATTCCAATTGGACGTGGACAACGTGAGTTAATCATTGGTGACCGTCAAACTGGTAAAACAACAGTAGCGTTAGATACAATTATCAATCAAAAAGAATTTTATGATGCAGGAAAACCTGTATTCTGTATATATGTAGCAATTGCTCAAAAAGGTTCTACTGTTGCGAACGTTGTTCGTACGTTAGAAGAAAATGGTGCAATGGCTTACACGGTAGTAGTTGCGGCTAACGCTTCTGATCCTGCTCCAATGCAATTCTACGCTCCATTTGCTGGTGCAGCAGTGGGTGAGTTCTTTAGAGATACTGGTCGTCCAGCGTTAATTGTATATGATGATTTATCTAAACAAGCTGTAGCTTACCGTGAGGTGTCATTATTATTACGTCGTCCTCCTGGACGTGAGGCGTATCCTGGTGACGTTTTCTACCTTCACAGTAGATTATTAGAACGTGCTGCTAAAATCAATGCTTCTGATGATATCGCTCGTAACATGAATGATTTACCTGAGTCGTTAAAACCGATTGTTAAAGGGGGTGGTTCATTAACAGCTTTACCAATCATCGAAACACAAGCAGGTGACGTTTCTGCATACATTCCAACAAACGTAATTTCGATTACGGATGGACAAATTTTCTTAGAGTCAAATTTATTTAACTCTGGTGTTCGTCCAGCAATTAACGTAGGTATTTCTGTATCTCGTGTTGGTGGTAATGCTCAAATTAAATCAATGAAAAAAGTAGCAGGTACTTTAAAATTAGATCAAGCTCAATACCGCGAATTAGAAGCGTTTGCAAAGTTTGGTTCTGACTTAGATGCTGCAACAAAATCAGTATTAGATAAAGGTGCTCGTAACGTGGAAATATTGAAACAAGCTAATGCTTCTCCACTACGTGTTGAACAACAAATTGCTATTATTTACTTAGGAACTAAAAACTTATTACGTAACGTTCCAGTAAACAGAGTGAAAGAATTTGAAAAAGAATTCTTAGATGTTTGTGAGCGTAAAAATAAAGAGCAACTTGATGCTTTAAAAGCAGGTAAATTTGATGATTCGATTACAAGTGTGTTAGAAGCTACTGCAAAAGAATTATCAGCTAAGTATAATTAAGAAGTTAGAATTAAGAAGTCAGATTTATAAATATTAAATCTGACTTCTAAAATCTTAAATAAACATGCCAAATTTAAAAGAAGTAAGAAATAGAATTGTATCCGTTGGTTCAACCATGCAGATTACTAGTGCCATGAAAATGGTGAGTGCTGCTAAATTGAAACGTGCGCAAGATGCAATTACGCAAATGCGTCCTTACGCTAACAAATTGCAAGAAATTTTACAAAACGTAAGTTCAAGTTTGGATACTTCTGAAAATGCTTACGCACGTAAATCTGCACCAAAAAATGTATTATTAATTGCCATTTCTTCTAATCGTGGATTAGCAGGTGGTTTTAATGCAAACGTGATTAAAAAGACTTGGAATTTAATTAATAACGAATACAATGGATGTACAATTACAGTATTACCAATAGGTAAAAAAGTAACTGATGCATTTAAACGTACGGATTATATTATTCATGGTTCTCATTTACCACATAATGTAAACGAAGTATTTGATAATTTGAATTATAATACAGTTGCACCAATTGCTGAAAGAGTAATGGATGCCTTTGTATTAAAAGATTTTGATAAGGTGGTTTTGGTATATAACCAATTTAAAAATGCAGCCGTACAAATTGTGCAAGCTGAACAATTTTTACCAGTTGAAGCAACTGCATCTGCAGGCACATCGTCAAACACAGATTATATTTTTGAACCTAGTAAAGAATTTATTGTGAGCGATTTAATTCCTCGTTCATTAAAAACTCAATTCTACAAAGCTTTATTAGATTCATTAGCTTCTGAGCACGGTGCCCGTATGACAGCGATGCATAAAGCAACTGATAATGCAAAAGACATGTTACGTGATTTAAAAATTAGTTATAATAAAGCTCGTCAAACGGCTATTACAACAGAGATTTTGGAAATTGTAGCTGGTGCTGAAGCACTAAACGGATAGTTAACTTAATATTATTAAAACCCTTTACTACTTGTAAAGGGTTTTTTTGTACCCTAAAAACGGTAGCTTTACAATGTTTAACGATTAATTTGAACAATTAACCATTTTTAATGTTGACCTTTACAACGAACTAAAACACTAACAACATGATCATCCTTTTATTCTTAATATTACACTGGTACCTTTCTCTTTTCGGACAAACATTTTTCTTACACCGTTATAGTGCACACAAAATGTTTACGATGAATAAATTTTGGGAGAAATTCTTTTATTTATTTTCTTGGATTACACAAGGCTCATCTTATTTAAATGCACGTGCTTATGCTATTTTACACCGTATGCATCATGCGTATAGTGATACTGAAAAAGATCCGCACACTCCACATTTTTTTAAAGATGTGTACACGATGATGATGCACACCAGAAAAATATATAATGATGTATTAAATAAACGTGTAGTTATTGACGAAAAATTTGATCGTAATTTCCCAGAATATCCTGCCGTTGATAAAGTAGCAGATAGTTGGTTTACTCGTATTGGATTTGGTGCTTTATATTTTGTTGTTTATTTATTAGTGTTTATTTATGTTCCAGGTTATCACTGGACTATATTTTTATTATTACCGATTCATTTTTTAATGGGGCCAATACAAGGTGCTATAGTAAATTGGGCGGGGCACAAATATGGTTACCGAAATTTTGAAGAAGGAGATAAATCAAAAAACACATTGCTTTGGGATTTTTTATTAATGGGAGAATTGTTTCAAAACAACCATCATCATGCTGGAGCTAAACCAAATTTTGCGGCTAAATGGTACGAATTTGATCCAACATATCCAATCATTTTATTTTTGGATAAAATCAAAGTAATTAAATTAGTAAGAGTAAAGAAATAATATTAACGCAAATTTAAAAGCCCTCTGTAACACTTTACAGAGGGCTTTTTTTGTACCTTTAAGTTATGAATAAGCGCTTTATTTTATTTTGCTTTGCATTGTTTTGCTTTTCTTTTAAAAGCAATAGTCAAAACCTTGTTCCTAATCCGTCTTTTGAAGAAAGTTTAGATTGTGTAAATCCATACCTGTATAACGCATCACCTTGGTGTCTCAGTCAATCTAATGGAGGGGGGTCAGCGTATTACAATATGTGTATTGCTAATCCATATACAACTCCCATGCAATACATTGATGCGTGTTTTACAAGTTTTCAAATACCACATTCTGGAGTTGCATACATAGATATTGGCAGCTATGTTTTAAGTACTACTCAGGAAAGCACTGTACCTCAAGTAAAATTAATAGATACCTTGATTGCAGGTAAAATTTATTGTGTTACTTATTATGTAAGTGTTTGGAATAATGCAAAATACACCATTGATAAACTAGGAGCATTACTCACGCCAACACCATTTCCGTGTGCTAACCCAAGTAGTACTGTTTTTGTAAATATTGCTGGGCAATACACGCCACAGGTTGTAACAACACCTGGTGTTGCTATTGGAGATACCTTAAATTGGACGGAGGTTAGCGGCACGTTTACCGCAGTTGGTAATGAAGCCTATTTAGCCATTGGAGATTTTTTCACTCATTCACAACATTATATACAAAACACCTATCCAACCAATTGTAATGGCTTAGCTTATTATTATGTAGATGATGTAAGTGTAGAAGAAGTAGAAATAGCTAAAGCCAAAAATGATACGTTGATTATGCAAGGAGATAGTGCGGTGATTGGTTTAAATAATAGTGAGGCTGCATTGTTTAGCTGGCAACCCACAACAGGTTTAAGTTGCACCAATTGTCCTAACCCCAAAGCAAGCCCAACTATTACCACCACTTATACAGTAACAAAAACGCAGTGTAAAAGTGTAACAACTGATGTTATTACTATTACGGTGAGTCCCGTTGGGATAGATGAAGTTGGAATGCCGAATGTCGAATTACGAATTTTACCAAATCCGGCAAGTGATGTTTTAAATGTTACAAGTCGTTTTGATTTTGAGAAAGTAGAGTTATTAAGTATCACGGGACAAGTTTTATTATCTGAATTGGTCAATTCAAAATCTCATCAATTGCAATTACAAAATTTTGCCGAAGGCATTTACTTTATAAGAATTACTTATCCTAACGGTTTGAGTACTGTGAAGAAAGTGATCGTTAGTCGTTAACATTAAGTCACCGAGAGGAGGCGTTTCGGCCTTTTAAAATTTAGCGTATAAATCCAGTAGTATCAAAAGCGAAGGCATGTGTGTAGATTCTTTGGGCTGTTCGCGCAGCGCTTCAAAGAATCAGTTTGATACTATGCAGATTTTAGCTAAATTTTAAAGAGCCTTGAATTCTTTGTTACTTTCTGTTTCAAGACAGAAAGTAAGTGCCAAGCTAACTTATGTGCCTACAAATATGGTAATGCAGTGTTCCAAGCAAGAGCCTTATTACAAATACTAAGCTATCAGTATGTAGAGTATAGCGATAGTTGCTATACAGATAAATTAAACGCTCGTTTTGGTTATGATGATTCAGAAAACAGTGTAAGTGTATCAGAAGGAGTAATGGCAAAATTATATCCAAATCCTAATAACGGAAACTTTACCTTGGCTTATGATTTAAAAAAATATAACGTTGCCGAAGTATTAATTTACGATGTAACAGGTAAAATAGTATATAAAACTAATTTGGATAACTTAGAAAGCATCAAACAAATAAACACCAATAATTTACAAAGTGGTATTTATTTTGTGCAATTGCGCAATGATAAAACCTTGTTATGGACTGACAAATTAATGATTAGTAAATAAATAAAAAGGCAGAACAATTGTTCTGCCTTTTTTGTACCTTTAAAGTATGAAACGTTTTGTTTTGTTTTGTTTTGTTTTAAAAACGAAGTCACAGAACTTTGTGCCTAATTCCAGTTTTGAACAACATAATTCGTGTACTTTTGGTTTGCTATCCAATGCAACGCCTTGGTGTCTAAGTCACTCTAATGCAGGACAGTCATCATACTATAATTTATGTTTGCCAAATCCTAATACAATTCCAAATCAATATATTGACGCATGTTTCACAAGTTTTCAGGTTCCTCATTCAGGTATAGCATATATTGATATTGGAAGTTATGTTTTAAGTGCTACTCAGGAGAGCACTATACCACAAGTAAAATTAATAGATACATTAAAAGCTAATAAAATTTATTGTGTTACTTATTATGTAAGTGTTTGGAATAATGCTAAATACACCATTGATAAACTAGGAGCATTACTCACGCCAACACCATTTCCGTGTGCTAACCCAAGTAGTACTGTTTTTGTAAATATTGCAGGCAATTACACGCCACAAGTAGTAACAACGCCTGGTGTTGCTATTGGAGATACCCTTAACTGGTCGGAGGTTAGCGGTAGTTTTACAGCTGTTGGTAATGAGGCTTATTTAGCTATTGGAGATTTTTTTACACATGCACAACATTATATACAAAATACCTATCCAACAAATTGTAATGGTTTAGCTTATTATTATGTTGATGATGTAAGTGTAGAAGAAGTAGAAATAGCTAAAGTAAAAAATGATACCTTAATTATGCAAGGTGATAGTGCTGTGATAGGTTTAAATAATAGCGAAGCTGCTTTGTTTAGTTGGCAACCAAGTGCAGGGCTCAGTTGTGCCAATTGCCCTAACCCCAAAGCAAGTCCAACTATTACTACCACTTATACGGTTACTAAAACACAATGTAAAAGTGTAACCAGTGATGTGATAACGGTAACGGTGAGTCCAGTGGGGATAAATGAAGTTGGAATGCCGAATGTCGAATTACGAATTTTACCAAATCCTGCAAGTGATGTTTTAAATGTTACAAGTCGTTTTGATTTTGAGAAAATAGAACTGTTAAGTATTACAGGACAAGGTTTATTATCAGAAATAGTTAATTCAAAAACACATCATTTGCAACTACAAAATTTGGCAGAAGGCATTTACTTTATAAGAATTACTTATCCTAACGGGTTAATAAACACAAAAAAACTAATGGTACAGCATTAATACTTAAGCCACATGCAACTGTGTTAACCTAGCACTTTTCAATTTCTCTAAAGCGTAATCTAAAGTAATCGTTAAGTTTTTAGGAGCTTTTTCGTCGCTTGGCGCATCAAACATAAAGTCAACCATAATTGATTCGCAAATACCACGTAAACCACGGGCGCCTAACTTAAATTCTAAAGCTTTATCAACTATTAAATTTAATACCTCTTCTTCAAACTCCAATTTAATGCCTTCCATTTTAAACAATTGTTTGTATTGCTTTATCAAGGCATTTTTAGGCTCTGTTAAAATAGAGCGAAGCGTAGTTCTATCCAAAGGTTTTAAGTAAGTTAAAACAGGTAAGCGACCAATTAATTCAGGGATTAAACCAAATGATTTTAAATCTTGAGGTGATACGTATTGCAATAAATTAGCTTTGTCGATTTCATCTGTTGCGACGGATGCCGAATACCCTACAGCTTGCGTATTTAAACGCTGAGCAATTTTTTTATCAATGCCATCAAATGCGCCGCCGCAAATAAATAAAATATTACGAGTATTTACTTGAATCATTTTTGCATCTGGGTGTTTTCGTCCTCCTTGCGGTGGCACGTTTACAACAGAACCTTCTAATAACTTTAACATCGCTTGTTGCACACCTTCACCACTCACATCACGAGTGATAGATGGATTATCGCTTTTGCGAGCAATTTTATCAATTTCATCAATAAATACAATTCCTCTTTCAGCACTTGCTACATCATAATCCGCTGCTTGCAATAAACGCGTTAATACATTTTCTACATCTTCGCCTACGTAACCAGCTTCAGTTAAAACCGTAGCATCAGCAATACAAAAAGGAACATTTAATAATTTTGCAATGGTACGAGCCATTAAGGTTTTACCCGTTCCTGTTTCGCCAACTAAAATGACGTTTGATTTATCAATTTCAATTTCTTCTTTTGCATCAGCAACATGAGCCACACGTTTAAAGTGGTTGTAAACCGCCACACTCATTATTTTTTTGGCTTCGTCTTGACCAATAATATATTCATCCAAATGCTTTTTAATAGCATGAGGTTTTAGTACATTTAAAGCATGTTGTACTTGTTGGTTACCTTGGGCTCCAGCTTCTTCATTTACGATTTTAAAAGCTTGCGAAATACATTGATCGCAAATGTGACCAGTAACACCAGCAATTAAAACTTTTACTTCTTTCTTATCTCGTCCGCAAAACGAACACACTATTGGACCTGCTTTTGCCATTTTAATATATTATCCAGCAAAAGTACAATAAAAGCATCAATCAAAAAACTACAAAACGTAGCAATTATAGCATCAAGCACTATTTGGTAGTTATAGAGAAACGGAATTTTTTTATCGCCTAAAAAAGCTTTATTTTTGGTACACTCATGAAAAAAGTCTTTATATATTTTTTACTGCTTTTTAGCATTGTATTTACAGCTAATGCTCAAAAAGACAGCGCTAAACCAAAGAAAACGGTTTCGGAATTTGATATGAAAAATTATAAATCTGATCCAAACGACAGGTTAATTTTCGAAATAAATTATACGACTTGGATGGGAATATCTGAAGTTATAAAACCAGATTGGAAATGTATTGGTTTTGGTTTTTATACTTTGTTTGATAAACCAATCGCTAATTCAAATTTCAGTTTTGGATATGGACTAGGTTTTTATGGACATAATTATAGTTCAAATGCAAAATTTATTTATCAATTTGACAGCTTAAGCAAACAAACCTTAACTTTTATTGACACTAAAAAAGATTCTTATAAATCTAATAGATATAATGAACGTAGCATCGAATTGCCTTTAGAACTTAGGTTTAGAACCAAAACAAAAACCACATTTAAAATGATGTTAGGCGCTAGAATTGGGTACGTAGCTTCTAATTTTTTTAAAATTGACGATGCTAATGGAAAAATTAGAATGTATGATATTAAAAATATTAATCGTTTACGCTACGGAATTAATTTTAGAGTAGGTGTTGAGCAAATATGTTTAACGGCCAGCTACTATTTAAGCGAAGTGTTTACAAATAGAGGGCAAAAAGGAATACATCCATTTAGTATTGGCATTGCTATTATTCCATATTAGACCTAAATAATAGCAATAGGAATTTTTAATAAAAATAAAATTATTAAAACGCCTCCTACAATAATTCGGTACCAACCAAAGCCCTTAAAGCCATGTTTATTTAAAAATCCAATAAAGGATTTAATAGCAAATAGCGCTACAATAAATGCAATGACATTTCCAAAGATTAGGAGATTAATTTCTTGACCATTTAATGAAATGCCATCTTTATAAAAATCTAGTAATTTTTTTGCAGTTGCAGCAAACATAGTTGGTACAGCTAAAAAGAAAGAAAATTCAGCTGCATTTTGTCTGGTTAATCCCTGTGTCATACCACCAATAATGGTACTAGCGCTTCTACTCATTCCTGGCCACATCGCTAAACATTGAAATAATCCAATTTTTAAAGCTGTTGGGTAAGTAATGTCTTTTTCTTCGTTTTTTGAATTGTTTTTAAACCACTTATCTACAAATAGTAATACAATTCCTCCAATAAATAAAGCAACCGCAACGCCTATCAAATTTTCGAGAGCAGCATCTATATAATCTCCTAATAATACTCCAAAAATAGCCGCAGGGATAAAAGCAACCAGAAGCTTAATGTAAAAATCAACAGACTTGAAAAATCTCTTAAAATATAAAACAACTACTGATAAAATAGCGCCTAATTGAATAGCGATGGTAAATAGTTTAACAAAAGGAGTTGCTTCTATTCCTAAAATAGCAGAGCCAATCATCATATGACCCGTTGAAGAAATTGGTAAAAACTCTGTTAAGCCTTCAATAACGGCAATAATAAATGCTTCAAAATATGTCATAAAAGAAAAAAAGGGTAAAAAGAAGAATTAAGCTTCTTCGTTTTTGGTTTTAGGACGCCACATAATTGCCACAATAACAGTTACAAAGCCTAATAAACAAACCATTGGCGCAATCGTAATACGTTGTGTATCAAAAATAGCTGGATTAAACACGTTTGGATCTTCGCTTCCACCACCAATCATTAGTAAATATCCAAGAATAATTAATACAATTCCTCCAATTAAGATTTGATAGTTTTGCTTTCCAAATGTTGTTTTCATAGGTGTGTTTTAGGAAAGCAAAGCTATTAAAAATCTTGATTTAACAAAGCCCTAGTCCCTTAAAAAACCCATCATTTTTTCGTTAATTTTTCGTAATATTGCTATTCTATAACATAAAATATGGGTAAAGTAGCATTAATTACAGGAGTAACAGGTCAAGACGGAGCATACCTTTCGGAATTGCTTTTAAGCAAAGGATATACAGTGCATGGTGTAAAAAGAAGAAGTTCTTTATTTAATACAGATAGAATAGATCATTTATATCAAGATCAACATGAAAAACATGTCAATTTTAAATTACATCATGGTGATTTAACAGATAGTACAAATTTGATTAGAATTGTACAGGAAGTACAACCAGACGAAATTTACAATTTGGCAGCAATGAGCCATGTAAAAGTTAGTTTTGATACTCCTGAATATACTGCTAATGCAGATGGCATTGGAACTTTAAGAATTTTAGAAGCGATTCGTATTTTAGGATTAGAGAAGAAAACTCGTTTTTATCAAGCATCTACTTCTGAGTTATATGGTTTAGTGCAAGAAGTTCCTCAAAAAGAAACTACACCTTTTTATCCTCGCAGTCCGTATGGTGTTGCTAAATTATACGCATTTTGGATTACTAAAAATTACCGCGAAGCATACGGAATGTTTGCTTGCAATGGTATTTTATTTAATCATGAAAGTCCATTGCGGGGAGAAACTTTTGTAACTCGTAAGATTACTCGTGCAGCAGCAAAAATTAGTTTGGGATTGCAAGACAAACTATTTATGGGAAATATTGATTCTGAAAGAGATTGGGGTCATGCAAAAGATTATGTAGAAGGGATGTGGCGTATGTTGCAACAAGATGTTGCCGAGGATTATGTATTAGCAACAGGAATTAAAATTACAGTTCGTGAATTTATAAATATGGCTTTTGCTGAAGTTGGCATTAAGTTAAATTGGGAAGGTAAAGCGGAAAATGAAAAAGGAATTGATGCGTCAACAGGAAAAGTATTAGTAGAAATTGATCCGAAATATTACCGACCAGCTGAGGTTGATTTATTGGTGGGCGATGCAACCAAAGCAAAGACAAATATGGGTTGGACTCCAACATACACCGTTGCAGAACTTTGCAAAGAAATGGTAGCTTCTGACGTAGAAATATTTAAACGAGATAAATATTTATTAGATGGCGGACACAAAATATTAAATTATAAAGAGTAAAATTTAAAGCCCCCGCCAGCTGGCGGGGGCTTTTTAAAATGAAATAGAACTATGGAACTAAATTCCAAAATATATATTGCAGGTCATCGCGGAATGGTTGGCTCTGCCATTATGCGTAATTTACAAAGTAAAGGATTTAAAAATATCATTACTCGAACATCAAAAGAATTGGATTTACGCAACTCACAAGCCGTTAGCGATTTTTTTAATACCGAAAAACCAGAATATGTTTTTTTAGCAGCAGCTAAAGTTGGCGGAATACAAGCTAATAATATTTATAGAGCAGATTTTATTTACGAGAATTTAATGATTCAAAACAATGTGATTCATAATTCGTATTTAAATAATGTAAAAAAATTAATGTTTTTAGGTAGTTCTTGTATCTACCCTAAAATGGCGCCTCAACCATTAAAAGAAGAATATTTGTTGACAGGTTTGTTAGAAGAAACTAACGAACCTTATGCTATTGCAAAAATAGCAGGCATCAAAATGTGTGAAAGCTACAAGCGTCAGTATGGATGTAATTTTATTTCGGTGATGCCAACAAATATGTATGGGCCAAATGATAATTATAACTTAAATAACTCTCATGTTTTGCCAGCACTCATCAGAAAATTTCATGATGCTAAAGAAAATAATTTACCATCAGTTGAAATGTGGGGAACAGGAACTCCTATGCGTGAATTTTTACATGCCGATGATTTAGGGGATGCTTGTGTGTTTTTGATGAATACATATGATGGAGAGCAATTCGTCAATATTGGTTCGGGTACGGATTTAACAATTAAGGATTTAGCTTTGTTGATTAGAGAGATTGTTGGTTACAAAGGAGAGATTGTTCACGATTTATCTAAACCTGATGGGACACCACGTAAATTAATGGATGTATCCTATTTACATTCTTTAGGCTGGAAACACAAAATAGAATTACCAGAAGGCATCAAACAAGTTTACGACGATTTTAAAAATAAAGAAGGCGTTAAGGCTTGGTAGGGGTTAGTATTAAAGTAAAAAGTATTAAGATAAAAGACTAAATAATAGGTGATCATTTTGCATAAAATAAAAATTCAACCGAATAGATTTAGAAATCTTAATATTTATATCTTAATACTTATATCTTTTACTTTAAAATCTCAATTTTACAATTTACCAAACGAATATTTTTTTAACACAATCTCTCAAAAACATTTAGCCCGTTTAGATTCCGAACAGATACATTCTAGCATTCAACCATACATTCCGTTTTTTAATAAAAAATATGAGTTTATTGGTGACACTCATCGTGTATTTAAATTTATTACAGATGATCCATTATTGGATAAAGTCTTTTTAGATCATTTAATTCATATCAAATCAAAAGTAGGTAAGTATGAATTTAAAGTGGATCCTCTTCTGAATATTGAATTAGGTAACGCCTATTATGACACTGCTAAATGGCAGCGAACGTCAACAAATACTAGAGGGTTTATTGCCAGCGGATCAATTGGAAAAGATTTTTATTTTGAAACGATGTTTGCCGAAAATCAAAGTAAGTTTCCTCACTATATTTCTAAATATAACAATCAAACTAAAATTGTACCCGGACAAGGAAGATATAAAGTGTTTAAAACAACAGGTTATGATTATGCTTTTTCTTCCGGATTTATTTCTTACCAGCCAATTAAACAATTTAATATTCAGTCAGGACATGGTAAGCAGAAAATAGGAAATGGTTATCGTTCTTTGTTATTAAGTGACAACGCCTTTAATTACCCATATATTCGATTGACGTCGGAGTGGTTGAAAGGAAGATTGCAGTATACAAATATTTATGCTGTTTTAATGAATTTAACAACTGGCGGGGCGCCAACGCCAAAGTATACTGAGCCATTATTTCAAAAAAAAGCCGCATCTTTTCAGTATTTGAGCTTTAATTTTAGTAAAAGAGTTAATGTGGGTTTTTTTCAGGGCATGATTTGGAATGCAGCAGATAGCACGAATCGTCAGCATTTAGATTGGCAGTATTTCAATCCAGTAATTTTTACAAATTTAGGATTTTACGGATTAAACAATAAAAACAATATTGTGATCGGAACTACAGTTAATATCAAACTCACTAATAAAATTTCGGTTTATGGCCAGTTTATGGGTGATGATTTTAGTAATACCTTTGCATTAGGAAATGCATTTGGTTATCAGGTAGGAGCTAAATATTTTGATGCTTTTAAATTAAAGAATCTAATGTTGCAGGCAGAGTATAATGATGTGGCTGAGGGCTCATATAACAGTCCGTTTGGAACTTACAGCAACCAAAGCTTTTCTCATTATAATCAAAATTTGGCCTATACATTAGGTTACGGAAAAGAGTTGATTTTGTTGGGAGATTTTAAATATAAAAGAGCTTTTTTAAATGCTAAGCTAAATTTACAATGGATATCCTTAAATAAGTTTAATTTTTATAATAACGCTCTTACAAAAATACAGCTAGGATATACAATTAATACGGCTTATAATTTTAATGTATCTTTAGGTTATAATTATAGGTACCAAGATTTTTTAGGATTTAATGCTTCTAATAATAGAACAACTTTTTATACAATTAGCTTAAAGTCAAATTTATTTAACACGTATTACGATTTTTAAAAAAAGATTATGGCCATATTAATTTTAGTATTTGTTACCGCCTTTGCAGTGGTATTGTACTCAACACCCGCTCTTATTAAAGTAGCGGTGTTAAAACGATTGATTGATTTACCAACTGAAGATAGAAAGGTTCATAAAAGAGCAGTTCCAACAATTGGAGGTATAATCATTTATGCGGCCACTTTATTTTCCTTTTCGTTATGGTATAATATCGATGATTTACATGAGTATGATCAAATTTATGAATCGGTTAAAGAGTTTAAAATATTAGTGGCAACTAGCTTAGTGTTATTTTTTGTGGGGGTTAAAGACGATATTATTGGGACATCACCAGTAAAAAAATTATTTGCAAATATTTTAGTTGGTTTGATACTAATATTAATGGGAGATATAAGAATTACTGGTTTACATGGAGTTTTTGGCGTGGAAGATATTCCCCAATGGGCAAGCATATTTCTTTCTCTTTTTACATATATCGTGGTTGTAAATGCAATGAACTTAATTGATGGAATAGATGGATTAGCAGCTGGGGTTGGATTTATAGCAGCTTCTGTTTTTGGCGTTTGGTTTATTTTTGCAAATGAATATACATTAGCATCTTTATCTTTTTCTTTATCAGGAGCGTTATTAGGATTTTTAATTTTCAATTTTTCTCCTGCTAAAATTTTTATGGGAGATAGTGGTTCCCTTATTATTGGAATGTTTGTGTGTGTGCTAAGTATTAAACTAATTGAATATCCAACTACCAGATTAGATGATTTTTGGGTACATATTTCAAAACCAATTATTGTTATAGCAGCCCTATCTTATCCATTAACTGATACGTTACGAATATTTATTATACGAGCCGCTAAAGGCCAGTCACCATTTGCTGCAGATAGAAACCACCTTCACCATCGTTTGTTGGATTGTGGATACACACATGTGAAGACGGTTATTATAATATATGTGTTTAGTGTATTTACGGTTGCCGTTTCATTATTAAGTTATTATTTAAACCCTAGTCTTTCTTTATTAGCTGTTTTAGCTTCTAGCGGTGCTTTTATTTTATTTGTACATTTTTCACATCGCACAGCTAAAAACAAAAAATCAAAAAGAGATTAGTTTTGAGACTAAAGCTATATAAATATTTATTTTTTTGTTATTACCGCATAATCATTGCATTGTGTTTTTTGACGACATCTTTGTTTTCTCAAAATGATTTTCAATCGCAAAATATTTTCATTAATCATGAAAATCAAAATAGTATTGACGCTTGGAATATAAAAAATCCAAATACAGAATTTCACTCTTCCTTTAAGCCGTATCTTTCTTCAACGCTTCAAAATTTTTCTGACACCTCGATAGAATATCTACATTATTCTATCAAAAATTATTTTTTAAGTAAAACATTTAATGAGGGACCAAACAAACATAATCAATATAATATTCAAGTTTTGCCAATAGTTGATTTGCAAGGAGGGTATGATATGCTTACCTCAAATTTTGTTTCTGAAACAATTGGAGGAGCTCATACCAAGTTGAATATTAATAATGACTTTACTTTTGCATTAACGGCAATTGGAGGACGAGTGAGTTACCCTAGTTTTATTGACACGTCAATTCGTGCAACAGGAATAATACCTGGTCTTGGCCGTGCGTTTAAAAACAATGATGGCAGTTTTAGTTTTTCTAATTTAACAGGTTATGTTTCCTATAGCCCAAATAAAATATTTAATTTTCAGTTAGGAAAAGATAAGCATTTTATAGGTGATGGTTATCGCTCCTTATTACTATCGGATTTTTCAAACAACAATCCTTATTTTTCTATTAACACAAACGTTTGGAGAATACAATATAATGTGTGGTATTCTTGGATGCAAGATTTTTCGAGGTATGACGGCTCTCAAAAAAGTTTACAAAACAAATTCGGCACATTTCATTATTTAAGTTTTAATGCTTTTAAAGAGTTAAATATTTCGTTTTTTGAAAACATTATATGGCAAGGTACTGACACAAACCGTGTAAGAACATTTGAAGTAAATTACCTTAATCCTATAGTGTTTTACCGCCCTCAAGAATACTCAGTTGGATCTCCAGATAATTCCATGATGGGATTAAACATAACAGGCAAATTATTTGGATGCCTTAAATTATATGGGCAAGCTGTAGCCGATGAATTTTTTTTAAAAGAAATTAGAGCACGTAAAGGCTGGTGGGCCAATAAACAAGGTTGGCAGCTTGGTGCAAAATACATAAATGCTTTTAATGTAAAGGGTTTAACTATCCAAGCAGAATATAATCAAGTTAGGCCATATACATATACTCATGGAAGTGTACAGCAAAATTATGCTCATTACGGCCAAGCACTAGCGCATCCTTTTGGGGCCAATTTCAAAGAATATTTGGGATTCGTTAGTTATAGGGCCAATAGATGGATGATCAGTTTACAAGGCATTTCTGCCACTATTGGAATGGATTCGACTGGCTCTAATTTAGGACAAAATATTTTTTTAAGCTACACGTCGCGTCCGTTTGAGTACGGACATAAAACAGCCCAAGGTAATAAGTTGATGTTTATGCAAAGTGACATTAAATTTACATACTATTTAATTCCCCAAATGAATTTAAGAATGGAGTTAGGTTATATACAAAGAAGTTTAAAAGACGACATAGGATATGAACTTCAATCTCCTTATATATATTTTGGGGTAAAAACGAGCATTCATAATTTTTACAGAGATTATTAATTGGATGAGCTAATCGATAATTACTTTTTATCTCTTCCTGAGCCTGAACAATCTGTTCTTATATTTCTACATAATTTTTTATTTTGTGAAATAGAATTGCAGTCAAAACGAAAATTTAATACGCCGTTTTATTATTATAAGGGAAATTGGTTCTGTTTTATTGATTATCATAAAAAGAAGAGAACCATTCATATTAGTTTTGTAAAAGGCAATCAAGTGTCACATCCAAAACTTTTATCTGAAGGTCGTAAACAAATGAAAATTTATAAAATTGATACAGAAAAAGATATTAATGTAAAAGAAATCAAAACTATATGTGAGAAGTTAAAAAAATGCTATTAGTTATCGCGGGTATTCAATTCTCACATGATATATATTCATTAAGCGTTTTTTAAAAATTTTCTTTATTTGATTAATATCTCTGAATGTGATATCAGCATTCAAAAATTGATTTTCATTTATTTGATGATTAATAATTTTATCAACTAACTCATCAATTGCAATGGCATCATATTTTTTTAAACTTCTCGATGAGGCTTCTACTCCATCTGCCATCATTAATATAGCTGTTTCTTTGCTAAATGGAATTGGACCAGGATACCTAAATAAATCTTCATTTATAATTTCACCTTCATGTTCTTTCTTGTAATTATGTAAAAAGAATCGAGTAGTAGTGGTGCCATGATGCGTTCTGATAAAATCAATAACAGCTTCTGGGAGTTTATTTTCTTTCGCTATTTCAACACCATTAATCACATGATCAATAATGATTTGAGCACTTTCCTCTGAAGATAAATCTTCATGAGGACTAACTTCTCCTACTTGATTTTCAGTAAAAAACCGAGGATTACTCATTTTACCAATATCATGATACATGGCCCCAGTTCTCACTAATAGCGGATTTCCACCTATTTTATAGCAGGCCTCTTCTGCTAAGTTTGCTACTTGTAATGAATGCTGAAAGGTTCCTGGTATTTTTTGAGACAATTGTCGTAATAAAGGAGAATTTAAATCACATAATTCTAATAGCGTAAAGTCTGAAGTAAAACCAAAAAGCTTTTCAAATATATATATTAGTGGAAATGAAAACAACACGCACACGCTACTTATTAAAAACGGTATATAATTTCGAAATTCGCTAACGGCTTGCGGTGTATTGTTTATCAAATGATATGCAACATATGAAGAAACGTAAAACACAAATGTAAGAAGTGCAGACATGAATAGTTTTGAGCGTTTCCCCATATCAGCTACGCTAAAAATAGTTCCAATACCAGCTATTAACTGTAGAAATACAAATTCAAATTTATCAGGAACAAAAAACGCACACAATAAAATAATATTTAAAAAATTAAATAAAGATGTTCTACTGTCAAAAAATACTCTAATTAATATTGGCACCAAACAATAAGGAACTGCATATATAAATTTTATATTATAAGAAGCCACGATGCTGGTAATAAGGATTATTAATAAAATGATTAAAAAAATAAAGGTCACTTGTGAATTTTGACTAAAAATGGTTTTTCTAAAAAACGCCAAAAACAGCATCATGATTCCCAATATTAAAATACAGGCTAGTATCTGTCCAGCAACTACAGTTAGTAAAGATGCCTTTCCTTCTTGTTCTTTCAGTTCTTGGTTGTAGCTTTCGAGAATATTACTTTGTTCAGCGCTAACAATATCGTTTTTTCTTAATATAACTTCGCCTTGTACAACCTTTGATTTATAGATATAATTTGGTTCAGACTCTTCATTGGCCATTTCTTTCGATAAATCCTCATCATAAATGATGTTAGGCTTTATTTTTTTTACTAACTCATTTATAATTTTTTGATCTGATAATTTTTCAGATAAAAACTGTTGTATTTTCGTTTCATTAAATAATTTTTCTTTACTCGTTAAAAATACTTCATTGTTTTCAACGATATAAAAAACGGAATCCCCCTGTGGAATATTTAAGGAAGGAGAATAAACACCTATAGAAAGCAAACTGTCTATATATGTTTTAATTTTGTTTTTAGTAGATTCAGACTGTATGTTTAATTCAGATATGATTAAATCTGTATTTAATTTAATTTTATTGAAATACGCAATTTGTTTTTTTTGTTCTTTGCTGTCAACCGCAAGTTCCGAAATGGTTTTTTTTATCAAAAAATCAAATGGAGAGATTAAATCTTCATTTAGCCAAACATCCCCAGTTTTAATTTGTGTGGTTTCAATGGTTGTTTTTTTTGGCAACACATAAACACAAAAAATTACTGAAAATGCAAATATAATTCCTTTGTACCAAAGGGCATGTTTATCTCTTATTTTAGTAAATAAATTATTCACGTAACAAAAGAAAGTATTTTTTGCGAGTTAAAAATTAAAACAAAAAGGGATTATGAACAACTTAATATTAATTCAGATTTATTTTTAGCGAACTAGGGTCACATGGCCAACATGCGACTCGGTTGATTTGGATACAATATTTAAAAATTCACATTTCCAAACATATACATCATCTGTGCATGGTTGATTTTTAAAGGTGCCGTTCCAACCCGCGTTAGGGTCATTAGTTTTAAATATTTGTTGCCCCCATCTATTGAAAATTAAGAAAGTATAGTCCTCGACTCCTATTACAATAGGTTTAAATATATCATTCAAATTATCTTTGTTACCTGGTGTAAAAGCATTAGGAATCCAAAATCTAAATTCAGGCAGAATTCTAATGAGAATGGTTGACGTATTAGAACAAGCATAGTTGTTCGTTACTGTTTGCGTAACATTATAATCACCCCAAGTAGCATACGTATGGTTCGGATTAACTTCAGTGGAAGTTAATCCATCTCCAAAGTTATAAGACCAATTTATAATATTAGTAGTAGGGGAAGTATTAAAGAAAAAGATGTCAGGATCAAAAATACTGGTAACTATAGGATTTGCAGTAAAACTAGATATAGGAGATGGATTTACTGTAATACTAGAAACAGAAATAATTTGACTGCTATCTATACAAAGATTGGTAGTTTTTAACGTGAGCGTATAACTGTAGATATTTGGCGGGCTAAATATATGTGTTGGATTAGCCTCTGTTGAAGTCGTTCCATCACTAAAATTCCAGAAATAACTTAAATTGGAAGCGGCTGTACTTGAATTTATAAAACTAATCGAGAAGGGATCACATCCTACGGCAATTAGAGGTTCTACAGAAGCAACTGGGTTTTCATATATCTCAATAAATTTAGTAATGGTATCATTACATCCGTTTTGAAAAGCGATTAATGTAACAGGATAAATTCCTGGAGCATTGTATGTAATATTAGGAACTGTTTGAGACGTTGAAGTTGGTGTTGATGCATTGCCACCAAAATTCCAGGAAATAGTTCCCGGAATTGGAAATATGGAAGAGTTTGTAAATGAAAAATTATGTCCATTAAAGCACAAGCCATTTGCCGAGATATAGTTAAAATCGGCTGTTGGATTAGGTGCCACAGTAATGCTGTTTACTGAGGTTACATTACTTGTGTCAATACAATTTTGATTGGTTGAAACAGAAAGTGAAAAACCGTAAACACCAGCAGGGGAAAAAACATGAACAGGATTTTGTAATGTGGATGTTGTACCATCGCTAAATGTCCACAAATAGGTCATTGGAGTACCTGCAGTACTGGTGTTATTGAAATTAACTACAACTGGGTCGCAACCTGTTGAAGGAAAAGTTCCAACAGATGCATTTGGACTTTGCCAAACTTCAATTGTTTTTGTTGAACTGGCCGAGCATCCATTTTCTGATACAGTAAAAACAATTGGGTACAAACCAGGAGCATTAAAAGTGACGTTCGATACATTTTGTGTATTTGCTGAAGATGGCGAAGCGTTAGAGCCAAAATTCCAATTAAAAGAACCATTACCTTGAAATGTTCCAGCTCCAGTAAAATTAAAATTATTTCCATTAAAACATTGTGCACTTGGTGTTATGTAATCTGGAAGCAAAAGAGGATAAACCTGAAAAACTTCTGTTGTAGTGTCACCACAGGGACTATTTGGATTTACAATTAACGTAACAGTATAAATTCCAGGAGTACCAAATGTATAAGTAGGGTTATAAAGATTTGAAGTATCTGATAATGTATTTGGATCCCCAAAATCCCAATGATAGGTTGAACCATTGAAGCTATTATTTGAGTATGTTATTGTAAATCCGTTACAGTAGCCAGTTCCCGCTCCGTTATTAGTAGTTGTTTGAGAGATAATATCCGCTGCAACAACAAACGGACAATTAATCACATTAAATTGAAAATCTCGATGATGAACTCCTATCAATTGCCCATTCCGGTATTCGCTCACACAAACGCCAACAACCCATTGTCCTAATACATTTGGGACACCATTTAAAAAGCCTGTGTTAGGGTTAATATTAATAGCTGGGCTAGAAGACATTGGATATGAAGAAGTATAAGGCGCCAAAAATGGAACTGAAGGATACGGAGGGGCTTCGTTAACAGTTGGGCAAGAAGCAACAGGGACAAGACACTGAGGGCTTGAATTGTTTGGTGCAAAAGCTGGGTTTGATACCACAGGGCAACATCCAGATAGACCATTAAAAGGATTGCACAAACTATAAACTAACGAATCTCCATCTGGATCAGTAGCTATGTGATCAAAACCAATTGGAATTCCGTTGCATATATATATCGGAGGTCTGTTCGAAAATCTAGGACTACTATTTACAGCAACTACTTCTGGCCCAGGAATATGTTCCCAATAGGTAGCGCCTACAGCACCGGGGTTTACTAAGTTTAATATGGTTCCGTTTCTGCAACAGCGCTGGTAAGCAATATAATAACCACCTGCCAAAGGAGGCAAATTCACTATTGTTTCATATATAGCTTCTTCAACACAAGCGTTACTAGCGGCGGTTGGGGCACATGGACTATTATTGGTTGGAGGAACAGTAATAACACTTAGCGGACTTATTTGAAGAGTTGTAATGACAGTGTTAGCATTGTCAAAAATGGTCATAAAAGCAGGATCATCAAAAGGAGGAATGCCATTAAAACAATCTCGATAGACTTTCATTCTTATTCTGTAATTATTACCACCAAGGTTGTCGTAATAGATTTCTCCCCCAACAATGTGTGTGGCCTCTGCAATTTTCACAAGCAGAACAAGGAATAGAAGTAAATATGTTTTAAATGTTCTTATTTTTTTTAATCTACTTTCAAAAATACCTAAAAATCAGTCAATTAACAATAAATTCAATCACTCAAAATGACCTTTTAAATAAAAAAAGTACATTAGTGCCAAAATTCTACAATAATGGAAGCAAATCAAATCAAAACTTATCTGAATTCAAATAAAGAACGATTCTTAAACGAACTATTAGAGTTGTTAAAAATTCCTTCAATTAGTGCGCGTGCTGAACATAAAACCGATATGGATAAAACCGCTGAAGCAATTAAACAACGATTAATGGAAGCTGGCGCTGATAAAGTAGAAATTTGTCAAACAAAAGGTTATCCAGTTGTGTATGGCGAAAAAATAATTGACCCATCAAAACCAACTGTGGTGGTTTATGGCCATTATGATGTGCAGCCTGCCGACCCACTTAATTTATGGGATTCACCACCGTTTGAACCGGTAATTAAAAAAACAGAAGTTCATCCCGAAGGCGCTATTTTTGCTCGTGGAGCATGCGATGATAAAGGTCAAATGTACATGCACGTGAAGGCTTTTGAAACCATGATGAAAACAAACACATTGCCTTGTAATGTGAAGTTTATGATTGAAGGAGAAGAAGAAGTTGGCTCGCCAAATTTAGGACCATGGATTATTGAAAATAAAGAAAAATTAAAAGGAGATATTATTTTGATTTCTGATACGTCTATTATCGCCAATGATATTCCTAGTATTGACAGTGGTTTAAGAGGCTTAGCGTACATGGAAGTGGAAGTAACTGGCCCAAATAGAGATTTACATAGTGGCGTTTATGGAGGAGCAGTAGCCAATCCAATCAACATTTTATGTAAAATGATCGCTTCTTGTCATGATGAAAACAATCACATTACCGTTCCTGGTTTTTATGATAAGGTGCAAGAGCTAAGTGCTGAAGAAAGAGCAGAAATGGCTAAGGCGCCTTTTAATTTAGAGGAGTATAAAAAAGACTTAGACATCAATGAAGAACGAGGCGAAAAAGGCTATTCATCCAATGAAAGAACAGGTATTCGTCCGACTTTAGATGTGAATGGTATCTGGGGCGGTTATACTGGCGAAGGAGCAAAAACAGTATTGCCTTCAAAAGCATTTGCAAAAATTTCGATGCGTTTAGTGCCTAATCAATCATCCAAAGAAATCAGCGATTTATTTATTAAACATTTCGAAAGTATTGCACCAAAATCTGTTAAAGTAAAAGTAACGGCGCATCATGGTGGTGAGCCTGTTGTTGTTCCAATTACATCTAAAGGGTTTTTAGCAGCAAGTAAAGCCATGGAAGAAACATATGGCAAAAAGCCGGTTCCAACGCGTAGCGGAGGAAGTATTCCTATTGTCGCTTTATTTAAAAAAGAATTAGGAATGGATAGTATTTTATTTGGTTTCGGATTAGATAGCGATGGCTTGCATTCTCCAAATGAGCATTACGGTTTGTTTAATTATTATAGAGGTATTGAAACTATTCCTTTGTTCTATAAATATTTTACAGCTTAAAAAAAGTTCAACACAGAGTTAAAGAGACTTAAAGTTCACAGAGCATATTATCTAAGTGACCTCCAAAAACCCTGTATCTCTGTGTTTAAAAATGAATCAAAAGAAATCAATAGCAATTATCGGAGGTGGTGCATCTGCCTTGATGCTTGCTTGTTCTCTTGATACAAATAAATTCAACATTTCTATCTATGAAAAAAATGCAGCATTAGGACGTAAATTTTTAGTGGCAGGAAAAGGAGGCTTTAACTTAACGCATTCTGAAAATTTAGAGCAGTTCTCAGAACGTTATTATCCAAAACAATTTATTGAACCATTTTTAAAACATTTTTCAAATACTGATTTTAGAGATTGGTTAAAATCAATTGGGATTGAAACCTATGTAGGAACTAGCAAAAGAGTATTTCCTATAAAAGGTATTAAGCCTATCGAAGTATTAAATGCTATCGAGTCTGTCCTAAAAAAAAATAATGTTTCCATTCATTATAATCATGAATGGAAAGGTTGGAGTAATAATAATCTCATATTTTCGAACAATGGTGAAACTAAAATGTTAAAATCTGATTTTGCTATTTTTGCTTTAGGTGGCGCCAGCTGGAAAGTAACGGGTAGTGCGGGTAATTGGACTTCTTACTTTGAAGAAAAGGGAATTCAAATCAATTCATTTTATCCATCTAATTGTGCTTACAAAATCAATTGGAACCCAGAATTAATAAAACATATTTCGGGCCAAGCCTTAAAAAATTGTGAGTTTTCTTGCGGCAATATGAACAAAAAAGGAGAAGCGGTTTTAACCGATTTTGGAATTGAAGGTAGTGGGATTTATGGTTTGAGTAAAGAGATTAGAGACCAATTGACTGCGGTTCAGCATGACCAAACAAAAAGTGTTGCTGCACTCTTTATTGATTTCAAACCAGAATTAAGTTTACATGAAATTCAAAGTAGATTTGATAATAAAGGCAAATTATCCATTAAAGATGTGTTAGAAAAAAAGATTCATCTTTCTGCCGTTCAAATACAATTGTTAAAACATCAAACTACAAAGGGACAGTACAATCAGCCTGAAATCATTTGCCAATTAATTAAAAAGTTCCCACTGATTTTAACTGATTTCGCACCATTAGATGATGCTATCTCAACTGTTGGAGGTATTAGTTTAGAAGAAGTACGCGATAATTTAGAACTAAAAAAGCTACCAAACTACTATTGTATGGGCGAAATGCTCGATTGGGATGCTCCAACTGGTGGTTATTTGCTTCAAGGTTGCTTTAGTATGGGTAAATTTGTGGCAGATAAGATAAATCAGAAACTATAAAGTTTTAAATTAAACTTGTAAATTAGCTTTCTTAAAAAAATTACATTTTGCAGAACATTAAAGAATATTTTAACATCATTGCCTCCAAAAGAAAAGGACGAGGATTATCAAATTATTATTGGAGAGAAATTACGAATTACTGTAATTATTTTTCGCACGAAGATAGTTCTGTTTTAGAAATTGGCTGTGGAAGTGGCGATTTATTAGCGGGCATTGCTGGCAGTAAAAAAACAGGGATTGATTTTAGCGAAGGACAAATTGCTTGGGCTAAAGAAAAACACGCAGGTAAAAATATTGAGTTCATTTTAATGGACGCTAATCATATTACTCTAACAGAAAAGTATGATTTTGTTGTTATCAGTAATTTGATTGGTTTTGTAGACGATATACAATCTGTATTTGAACAAGTGCAAAAAGTATGTCACCCAAACACAAAAATTATAGTTCAGTACTATAACTCCCTATGGGAACCAGCTTTAAAATTTGCAGAGTTAATTGGTTTAAAAACAAAAACACCTTTACAAAATTGGCTAAATACTAAAGACGTTAATAATTTGTTATTTGTGTCGGGCTTTGATGTTTATAGAAATAGTAAGCGATTTATTTTTCCGTTTTACATACCATTAATTTCGGAATTTCATAATTTGTTTTTAGCGAAGTTCCCCTTCTTTCGTTTTTTTAGTTTAAATACCTATTCGTTTGCAAAGCCTTTGCCTTTAAGTAATCCAGAAGACTACAAAACAAAATATTCTACAACAGTTGTTATTCCTGCTCGTAACGAAAGTGGCAATATCGAAAATGCTATTACTCGTTTACCAAAATTTGGAAAACACGTTGAGATTATCTTCATTGAAGGAAATAGTACAGATGATACTTGGCAAAAAATTCAAGACATTCAACAAAAGTATAAAGACACTCACGACATCAAAATTGGCCAGCAAAAGGGAAAAGGAAAAGCGGATGCTGTGCGCGAAGGTTATAAAATTGCCACTGGCGACATCTTAATGATTTTGGATGCTGATTTAACTGTGCCGCCTGAAGATATTCCTAAATTTTATGATGCCATTGCTGGAAGTAAAGGCGATTTTATTAATGGAACTCGCTTGGTATATCCAATGGAGGGAGAAGCAATGCGTTTTTTAAATTATTTGGGGAATCATTTCTTTAGTTGGGTATTTACATGGTTGCTCGACCAACGCTTTAAGGATACATTATGTGGAACAAAAGTGATGTTTAGGAAAGACTACATTAAATTAACTAAGAACAGGAAATATTTTGGAGAGTTTGATCCTTTTGGTGATTTTGATTTATTGTTTGGCGCACATAAATTGAATTTAAAAATTGTTGAAATTCCTATTAAGTACAGAGATCGAACTTATGGAGAAACAAACATCTCTCGTTTTAAACATGGTGTCATTTTGTTACGCATGTGCGCCTTTGCTAGTAGAAAATGTAAATTCATTTAATAGGAATAAGATGAAACAAATTGTGTTTTTATGCCTTAGTTTTTTGTCATTAATAACTTTGAATGCACAAACTATAAAAGTGTATTTCAATCAATCAGTTGATAATACGGTTTCTAGTATTGCCGATGCTCAAACATCTGCACACTTAGATGATACCATTTGTGCTTTAATCAATGGTTCAAATACGACATTAGACATTGCTGTTTGGGATAACGGAAGCACAAAAATTGTGACTGCTTTAAATAATGCTTACACAAGAGGAGTTCAGGTACGATACATTTCTTCAACTAATAGTTTAAACACAGCGCTTTCAGGCTTAAATTCAAATATTCCACTTTTAAAACGCACCTCTACTTTAACGAGTAATGTGATGCATAATAAATTCATCATTGCTGATAATGCTAAATTATTAATTGGCTCGATGAACTTTGGAAATGGAAGCATTTTTGATGATTTTAATAACATTGTCATTATTTCTAACACTAGCTTAGCACAAAATTACACAACAGAGTTTAATGAAATGTGGGGTTCTACAAGTGCTCAACTTAATACAACGAATAGTAAATTTGGACCCGCAAAATTAGATAATACAGTCCACAGTTTTAATATTGGCAGCTCAACCGTTGAATCTTATTTTTCGCCAACAGATGCAACCGCTACTAAAATTGTAAATGCTATTAATTCGGCCAACTTTAGCTTAGATGTTGCCATGTTTACATTTACCGATAATGATTTGGGAGATGCTGTGGTGGCTGCTAAAAATAGAGGTGTTAATGTGAGATGCATCATTGAAAACGTGAGTTATTTTGGCTCTGAATATAATAAACTCATCAACGCGGGTATTCCAGTTATTTCGCATGCAAACATCACTAACGATTTTCATCACAAATATTGTATTATTGATGCGACGAACACAAGTTCTGATCCAATAGTGGTTACTGGTTCTCATAACTGGTCAAATTCAGCAAACGATGAGTATGAAGAAAATACCTTAATTATACATGATGCAATAGTTGCAAATCAATATTTGGAAGAGTTTTCAAAAAGGTATTCTACTTTATCTAGTGTAAGAGATTATGCTAAATTAAATGATGCAATTATTGTTTATCCAAACCCAAGCAATGGTCGTTTCTCAATTGATGGGTTAAAAAACGAAATTGATAAACTAACCGTGCTAAATAGCATTGGTCAAATAGTTGAAGTATTAGAATTTCCTAATAATACGATTAACCTTAACTTAGATAAAGGAGTTTATTTTATAAATATCATTTCAAAAGGTGAGGTGATGAGCAAAAAAATAAGTATCGAATAAATAACAGCAACATGAACGAACGCATTTGGATTTATACATTGAGTAACGAATTATCTCACGAACAATTAGTAGATTTTAAAAGTCGTTGTCAAACTTTTGTAAGTGGTTGGACAGCTCACGATGTGAGTTTGGATTCGTCTTTTGAATTGTACCAAAACCGTTTATTAATTTTTAAAGTAAACGAAGATAAATACAATGCCAGCGGTTGTAGCATTGACAAACAATTACGTTTTGTAAAAGAATTAGAACAAACGTTTTCGGTTGAATTATTAAACCGTTTGTTAGTTGCTTACGAAAACAATAATCAGGTTGAGGTTATTAAAGCATCTCAAATAAAAGAGTTGTTAGTGGCTAATACTATTTCAGCTAGTACTTTAGTATTTGATAATACCGTTACTCAATCTAATGAGTTACAGACTAAATGGAAGCAACCATTGCAAGCAACTTGGTTGGCTAAGTATTTAGGGTAGTTACAGTTGTCACTTCGAGCGTAGTCGAGAAACGACTTTTTGTAATTTTAAATTGTTCTCGACTACGCTCGAACTGACACAAAAGAAACCTTCTACCAACCACTTTCTTCGCTATCGCAATGAAAATGATTTTGTTTTTTAGGTTGAGGTTTTATAACCTTAGCTCCTTTATTTTTCTCAGTAATTAATTTGGCAATAATGCGTGCTCGTTCTTTTTGATTATCTTCTCTTAATTTCGCATCCTCGTCTTTGTCGTAATAAATTTGCCCATCAATAATAGTGGTGTTTACTTTTGCATAAATACTTAAAGGATGATCAGTCCATAAAACTAAATCAGCTACTTTACCAACTTTAATGCTTCCTACTTTATCATCAATGTGTAGCATTTTTGCAGGATTTAAAGTCACTAATTTTAAAGCTTGAACTTCTGTTAATCCACCATATTTAATTGCTTTAGCTGCTTCTTGATTTAAACGACGTCCCATCTCCGCATCATCCGAATTGATAGAAGTATTTACACCCGCTTTTGTTAGCATACTTGCATTGTATGGTATAGCATCCATTACTTCTAATTTATAAGCCCACCAATCGGCAAAGGTGGAGGCGTTAGCTCCGTGAGCTTTCATTTTATCAGCCACTTTATAGCCTTCTAAAATATGAGTGAAAGTATTTACTTTAAACTTCATACTATCTGCCACATGCATTAACATGTTTACTTCGCTTTGCACATAACTGTGGCAAGTAATAAAACGTTTGTTGTCTAAAATTTCTGCAACTGCTTCTAGGTCTAAATCTTTACGTGGAGATACAATATTTCCTTTTTGAATATCTTTTGGTGTTAATTTTCCAAAATCTTCCATTTGTTTTTTATAAGCGGCTGCTCTTGTGAAATAATCGTAATACAATTGCTCTACGCCCATGCGCGTTTGAGGAAATCGTACTTGATCGGGATTTATTCCATTAGAGTGTTTAACGTTTTCGCCTAAAGCAAATTTGATAAATCCTGGTGCTTTTTCGTATTTAAATTCTTCGGGACTTTTACCCCAACGTAATTTGATGATGCAACTTTGTCCGCCAATTGGATTAGCTGAACCGTGTAACAATTGTGATGTAGTTACTCCACCTGATAATTGACGATAAATATTAATATCCTCGGGATTAATCACATCGCCCATTCTTACTTCGGCACTACTTGATTCTGCTCCTTCGTTTACACTAAATAAAGCGATATGCGAGTGTTCATCAATAATACCTGGAGTTAAGTGCATACCTTTACCATCAATGGTTTTTGCATGAGCAGAGTTGGTGGCTTGAATGTTTGGAGCGATACGAACTATTTTACCTTCTACCACATAAATATCATGGTCTTTTAAAATAGAGTCTGATTCATTTGTCCAGATTGTCACGTTTTTAATTAAAATAGCATCATATCTGTTTTTATAATTTCTCCACTTTTCTTTTATCACATCTTTTAACTTGATTGCTTCTGGTAGCGCTTCTCCGTAAGCTCCAAATGGGTATAACACTTTACCGTAATCAATTTTTTCAGCTGGCTTTTTTTCATTTGTTTTTGCCTTGCTTGTGTCAACAATGTTAACGTATTCCATTTTAAAATCCGTCCAAGTTCCATCTGTAAACTGACCAGCTCCCACAAAAGATTTTGTTGTAGCATTGTAATTTCCTGACAATCTAATAGTAAAAGTTGAATCGTAAGGAAAACTTAAAGTCAATAAATTATTTTTAAATGCCACGTTTGCTTTCGATTTTAAACTATCCTTTACTTGTACAAATCCAGTATAGTTATCTTGTTCTTTTTTAATAGTTAGTTTCGAAGTGTAAGTGTTATACAGTAAATTATAACTTCCTGTAATGTCTGGTGAGGATAAATCATTATACACATTTTTTTCTCCATTACTCCATGTTTCAAAAATAGTGGCATCATCTTCAAAAATAGGTTTAGAAGAAATAATGAAGTTAGCATACATACCTTGTTTTAAACTTCCAACTTTATCTTGAACACCAATAAAGTTGGCTGGATTAAAGGTTAAAGCTTTTAATGCTGTTTTTTCTGAAAGTCCGTATTTAATGGCTTTTCTAACATTTTGTAAGAACTTGGATTTGTCTTTTAAATCAGCCGATGTAATACAAAATTGAACATAATTTTTTTCTAACATCGCTAAATTTGCTGGAGCCATTTCCCAATGCTTTAAATCGGCTAACGAGGCTTGTTCTGCATCATAAGGATCTTCTACATCTATCGCATCTGGGTAATTTACAGGAATGATAAATTTTGAATAAGTGTTTTGAATATCATCTACTCGTTGATATTCGTTGCCACCACCTTTGATGATGTATTTTACTTTAAATTCATCACCTATGTTTTTTCCTCGTAAATCATTGTATTTATCGTTTCCTTCAAATATAGAAGGTAGTTCTTGCAATTTATTAAAAGCATCTAAACTAATGTTGTATTCTTTACTGTTGGTAGTAGCTGTAGAAGTTGTTGTAGCATACCAAGCGGCATCGTAATAGGTTTGACGTAATAATGCCACGGCGCCCATTAATGAAGATGGATAATCTTGTGGCGAAGTTCCTTTTTTGAAAGAGTAAAATCCAGCAGCTCTGTCTTTAATAATACTTTCGTTTTCTTTGGAACTATTTAAATTTACCAATACTCCACTTCCTCTTACAATACCATCTTTTTGTATGGTCAGTACGGCTCCAAATCCTTGTTTACGTAATTCATCCGCTTTTTGTTGATTATGTAAAAATAATTTATGCGCTTCCAAATCGCTTTTAATTGCTTGGTTCCAACCATAGGCACCTTTTTTTGGAGCATCGATAAAATCCTGACGTTTTACTTCAGGCATCCCATAATCGCTATATAAATCTATGAATGCAGGATAAATATGTTTGCCTTTTAAATCAGTGGTAATTGCATCTTTAGGAGTCTCTAATTTTTCGCCTGCACGCAATATTTTGCCGTCTTGTACTAATAATGTTGCATTGATGATAGTAACGTCGGCATCTACATGCAATGTACAATTAGTAAACGCATAGATGGAGTGCATAGTATTTGGTGCTCCATTTACAGGAAAAGTGGTTTGTGCTACCAAATAAGATGATAGACTAAAAATGGAGGATATGAATAAAAATAGTTGACGCATAATGTATAGTTAATTGTAACAAATATAACATTCTAGAGCATCTATAAAAATAAGTTTGTGGCTTTTATTTAAAGATAAATTGTTAATTTTGAGACACATTTAAAATTAAACTATGGCAACAGGCATGTTACACTCTCACTACTTATTTGTAGTGCTTTTTACGTTAATTTATTTAGTTAAAACAATATTGTTATTAAGCGATAGAGACGAACTTTTAGAAAAATTTAAAAAGAAAACTAAAGTTGTTGAAATGATTGTAAGCTTTGGCTTTTTAGCCACTGGTATTTTCTTGTTAACTCAAGTTCCAGTAATTACGATGTTGATGATTGTTAAAATTGTGTTAGTGTTATTATCTATTCCATTAGCAGTTATTGGGTACAAAAAGAAGAACAAAGTATTGGCTACTTTATCGTTTTTTTTAATCGTGGTTTCCTTTGGATTAGCGCATAAAGCTAAAGATGCTAAGGCAGGTGAAAAAACAGTAGCATTAAGTGGCAAAGAAATTTTTGAGCAAAAATGTACTTTATGTCATGGTGCTGATGGTAAATTAGGGCAAGCTGGAGCAAAAGATTTATCAGTGACTCAACTACCACATGCTGGAATTGTGGAGATTATTACAAATGGTAAAAATACCATGGCTGCTTATAAAGAAGCCTTATCTGCTGAACAAATTGAGGCAGTTGCTTCTTATATTGAAACCGATTTAAAAGGAAAATAGTACTATTGAAAGCAGATCTTCATTCTACCGAAACACAAGCATCAACAGCGGTTTTAATTGGCGTTATTAATAAACGACAAAACGAAGCGGTATCTTATGAGTATTTAGATGAGTTAGCTTTTTTGGCAGAAACCTACGGTGTTGAAACTAAAAAAGTATTTACTCAAAAACTAGAACGTCCCGATAAAGCTACTTTTTTGGGTAAAGGAAAACTGAATGATGTCAAAGCTTTTATTAAAGAACATAAAATTTCGGTTGTTATTTTTGATGATGAGTTATCGCCATCGCAACAACGAAACTTAGAAAAAGAATTAGGTACTAGAATACTAGATAGAACCACATTGATTCTTGAAATATTTTCGCAACGAGCACAAACGGCTCATGCTAAAACACAAGTGCAATTAGCGCAATTACAATATTTATTACCACGCTTAACTGGGATGTGGACTCACTTAGAGCGTCAGCGAGGCGGCACAGGCACAAGAGGTGGAGCAGGGGAGAAAGAAATTGAAACGGATAGACGTATTGCCCGCGATAGAATTGCTCAGCTTAAAGAAGATTTAAAAGTGATTGACAAACAAATGGCTACGCAGCGTAAAAACCGTGGCGAATTTGTGCGCGTGGCTTTAGTAGGTTATACCAATGTTGGTAAATCTACCATCATGAATATGATTAGCAAAAGCGAAGTGTTTGCCGAAAACAAATTGTTTGCGACACTTGATACAACAGTACGTAAAGTAACTATTGATAATTTATTTTTCTTACTAACCGATACAGTTGGCTTTATTAGAAAGCTACCAACTCAATTAGTAGAGAGTTTTAAAAGCACTTTGGATGAAGTGCGCGAAGCTGATATTTTATTACACGTGGTAGATATTTCTCATCCTAATTTTGAAGACCATATTAATGTGGTACGCCAAACCTTAATTGATATTGGTGCTGGAGATAAAGAAACGATTTTAGTGTTTAATAAAATTGATGCCTTTAAATATGTGAAGAAAGACGAAGATGATTTAACACCAGTTACTAGAGAAAATTTATCCTTAGATGAATTGAAAAAAACCTGGATGACAAACCTCGACCAAACTTGTGTTTATATCAGTGCTAAAAATAAAGACAATATTGTGGACTTTAAAAAACTAGTGTACGATACGGTGAAGAAAGTTCACGTGGTGAGGTTTCCTTATAATAATTTGTTTTATTAGTCTTGAACTAATTCACCAACATCTAAAATAATATTATCTTCTATCGAGATGATAAATATTTCAGTAAAGGGATTTTTAAAGAATTTTGTAAATCTTTTTAGGCCCCTACTTTTTATTATGACTTTTGATTTTGTTTCATATTTTTTGAATTTGTGGTTATAGAGTTCTACATCTTCAAAAAACTCAACAACTAAGTAATAGGTCAGAAGCTTTTTATGAACTGAGTGACTTTTTATTTTTCTTGAACCACAATTACTATCTGGAAAATGGACAATCATTTTTCTTGAATTTTTTTACTTCTTAGAAAGTAACTCGTTCAATAACTTTTCCGTCTTAATGGTATAGTCCTCGTAAGCCTTGCCAGTTGCTGGACCGCTAAAGCCTGTGTAAACTGATTTTACTTGATGGTTTTTGTCTAAGAAAATAGTGGTAGGAAATGCCATCACGTTATTTAAGAATGGTAAACTTTCTGAGGCTTTTTCTTTACCAGTTAATCCAGTTAACAAAATATCGTAGCTAATACTAAAACGTTTGCTTAATCTTGTTAAGTTAGTTTTAGCGCGCTCAGCATCCGATGTTCTTTCGTAAGCCAAGGCAATAATTTCTAATCCTTTTTTATTATACTGTTTGTAAACCTTAGATAAATAAGCACTTTCGTCCATACAGTTGGGGCACCAGCTTCCCATAATTTGTATAATTACTACCTTGTTTTTGTATTTAGGATCGCTTAAACTTACTTTTTGGTTTTTGGTATTGTAAAACGTGAAGTCAATTTTTTCGTTGGGATTTTTTAAATAGGTTAAACTTTCAGGGTCGTGTAGTTCAAATTTATCGTTACGTTTTGCTATCCAGTTTTCGTGCCATGTAGAGCCCGAGTAAAAATCACCTTTGGTAATTTCTGTGCCATTATGTTCGGCTAAAAATAAAAAGGCATGTGAGCCATCAAAACAACTCAAATATAATTTGCCATTATTTTCGGTTCCTTCTAAAAAGCGGTAGTCGCCAGTTTCGGTTAAAAACGTTCCTTCTACAATACTGGAGTTGGCAACATGTTTAAATATACCAATGGCTTTACTGCTATCTTTGGTTTCTGGACTAAAAGTGCATTCCCATCGTCCGTCATAAAAATTAGTAGGTTTTTCTACAGGAACTATGAAACGATTTTTGTTGCCAAAACGAGCACTAAAAGCAATGGATTTATTTTCTTTTTTAGTATGATTAATCCATAATCCTTTGATGATGCTATCTCCCGTTAATTGAGTTCTAAACTCGGTATCAAAAATGGGCATTTTAAAAATTAAAGAATCTTTAATTAAAGAAACTTCGTCAATGCTAATTCGTTCTTGCGCATTATGAATGACTAAAGTTAATTTTCCTTTGTTGTTTTTAATTTCAAAATTGAAAGGAAGCTCTAATTGTTTTTCGGGATTTAATAAAAGTGTTCCACGCCAAATGCCGGTTTTAATTTTATTTTGGGAAAAACAAAGAGATGATATAAAAACAAAAAATAGTACAAGAAATTTCATTACACTAAATAAAAATTATTTTTTCAAATAACCTATTTATCTCAACTCAATTTCATCAATAAATATGAACGCATCGCCCCCTTTACCTTGGTGCCAGTCTGGTAATTTGCCAAAATTGGTCGCTTTTATTTTAAGATATCGAACTTTTAATTTCTTTGTATTGGTGTTAAAAAAGGTACGCATTTGCAAATTGTAATCATCAGCTGCTACTCCGTTTTCAATAGTTCCCAAATCCGAGTAATGAATGCCATCTTCAGACACCTGATATTCAACTTTTTTAGGGAAAAGAATCCAAGATCGTGTATCTTGTAACAAGCTAGCATTTACAAATTGTATGGTCGTTATTTTCCCTAAATCAATCGTGCAATTAAAATCTTGACCCTGATAGCCTTGCCAACCTCCGCTGCGCCAATTGGTGGTTCCGTGTTGTCCATCAATAATACCATCGTCGCCACCAGCATCGTATTGTTTGTTGTAAGTACTTTGAATGGTGATGTTCCAATTGTTTGGTTTTTTGTATAAATGAGCTGTGGTAGTAGTGCTACTTTGATTTTTAATAAAAGCTTTGGCTTTCAACGTTGTTGAAGAATCGCAAGTAAATGAACTCGTGTATTTTTTTGAACGGAGTGTTGGTTCAGTTCCATCTAATGTATAATATATGATCGCTTTACTTTCTGGATGTTCAATACTTACTGTTTTTTCGGTTTCCGTTATTTTTGTGGGACCGTTTATGATTGGCGATTGCACAATGGCTTTGTCTGTTATTTTTGTTTGAGGACGAAGTACGTTTGTTTTCCCAAACACAGATTTAGAATCTAATTTTTCGTTCATCATAAATTCTAAAGTTCCTCCATTAATGATATTTGCATGATTTAATACAGTGCTATTGGATATTTTGCCGTTAAGTTTAGAAGATTGAATGTATTGGAACTTTTGATTGGACTGTTGTTTTTTGATTTCAAATGTTTTTCCGTTTTCTAAATGAATAACAACATTATCAAATAATGGAGAACCAATAGTATATTCTGGTTTACCCGGACATACTTGATAAAAGCCCATAGAGCTTAATACATACCAAGCACTCATTTGTCCGCAATCTTCGTTACCAATTAATCCATCAGGATCGTTTTTGTAAAATTCTGTTAGAATTTGATATACTTTTTCTTGGGTTTTGTTTGGTTTCCCAACATAGTTATACAAATAAGTCATGTGATGACTTGGCTCGTTGCCATGAGCATATTGTCCAATTAATCCAGTGATGTCAACTTGTGTTCGGCCTTCGGTTTCACTTTTAGCACTAAACAAATCATCTAATTTTTGTTCAAATTGTTTTTCGCCACCCATTAAATTAATTAAGCCGGTAATATCTTGAGGCGCAAAAAAACTATATTGCCAGCTGTTTGCTTCCGTATAGTGATTATTAACTTCTCTTGGTTCGAAAGGAGATAACCAATTGCCGTTTTTACGGGGGCGCATAAAGCCAGTTTTTTTATCATACACACTTTTGTAAGCTTGAGCGCGGTTAATGTATGTCGCGTAATCTGATTTTTTATTTAGTTTTTTAGCAATTTGTGCGATACACCAATTATCATACGCATATTCTAATGTTTTTGAAACACTTTCCGATTCATCATCTATTTGTAGAAAATTATTTTTATTAAAAGTTGGGATGCTCCAACTCGTATAATTAGAAGCAGCTACCATAGATTCGTAAATAGCATTTTTATCAAAGCCTGTTATATTTTTTGTCATTGCATCTGCAATAACGGATACGCTGTGAAAACCAATCATGCAATTAGTTTCATTAGCAGATAGTTCCCACATCGGTAAACGACCACTTTCTTTATGTTGTTGTAAAAATGTGTTGATGATATCGGTGGTTCGTTTTTGTTCGATAATAGTAAATAGTGGATGCAAGCCTCTAAAAGTATCCCATAATGAAAAAACAGTGTAAGGCGTAAAACCATTTGCTTGATGTACTTTAAAATCACGACCTCTGTATTTTCCATCCACATCGCCAGCCAATGACGGATGCGTGAAGCAATGATATAAAGCTGTGTAGAAAATAATTTTTTGTTCGTTGTTGGTAGTTTGTATGTCTATTTTTGATAATTCTTTTTCCCAAGCCGCTTCTGCATCTTGCTTGTATTTATCAAAATCCCAATGAGGAGCTTCAGATTCTAAATTTTTAATAGCTCCATCAATACCAGTTTGCGAAATGCCTACTTTTATAACAAGCGGCTGTCCGTTTGAATTATTGAATTGAAGTAATGCAGCGGTAGTTTGTTCTTCTTCGTTCGGTTTTTTTTGATCTTTTATAATCGAATTTAATTTCTTCGAAATAATTGGCTTATTAAATTTCATCACAAAGTAAATATACTGTTGTGTGGCCCAGGCCTCGCTAATACGTGAACCAACAATGGTAACGCTATCAATAAGTTTTAAAGTACTGAGTAATGTTTTGTCTCTGTGCAATAAATCAATGACAATAGATGCTGTATCCATTTTGGGAAAACTGTATTGATGAATGCCTACTCTTTGTGTGGCCGTTAATTTTACATCAATACTATTTTCTAATTGAACTTGATAAAAACCGGCACTCGCTTTTTCTTTTAAGTGCGAAAATTTAGTTGGATATGTTTTGTTTTTGAAGTGTTTAGGATGTGTAACAGGCATGATTAATATATCGCCATAATCACTTACACCAGTTCCACTTAAATGGGTGTGCGAGAAACCATAAATAATTGAATCAGAATAGTGATAGCCTCCACAGCCTTCCCAACTTCCATCAATTCTGGTGTCGGGACTAAGTTGCATCATTCCAAAGGGAACAACAGCTCCTGGAAAAGTGTGCCCTGTGCCACCAGTTCCAATAAAAGGATTAACGAATTGTGCGTATTTGGTTTGCGCTACAAAGGTTGTGAAGCAAAGCGTGAAAAATATAATTAATAGGCTCTTCATAAGGTATAGTAAAATTACTCAATTAATAAGTTTAATGATTGATGTCGTATAATGAAATGTATTGTATTTGTTTGTATAATCCCATTCCTATGTTTGATTTAATTTCAATGGTTTGATTAGGTTCAAGATCAAAATAATTGTCTGAAAGTGTAATTTCTGGATTATTCGAATACATATATAAATCTTTGACGAATGTTTTACTTGAAACCATCAAACAGTTTTTTTCTTTAGAGAAATTGATCGTTATGTCTGGTGTTTGTAGTTGTAGTTTGTTCGGTTTTACAAAACAGTAGATGGTTTTGGTTATTAGTTTTCCTTTGGCATCGATAAATTCGCACGACAAATAAATTTCATTTTTTGTAAAAAGCTCCATATCGCTTTTATTTATTTTAAAATATACTTTGCTTTCATTAGCAGTTATGATTGCTTCATTGCTGTTAGTATATAATACATGACCTTTCATGTTTTTGATAGATATATTTAGTGTACCTTTTGCGTCAGTTAGTTTGTCTGATACAACAAAAATTTGATAGTCATTTTTCTCTTCTTTGACAGAAATAGTGATGTCGTTAAATAGTTTTTTTGTTTCATAGTACAAGGCTTTTGGCTTATAGTTATAATCAATGGCGCTCCAAGAAGTAACAGGCCAACAATCATTTAATTGCCAATACAATGTTCCCATACAATAAGGTTTAGCTCGGTGATGTGCTTCAATAGCTGTTTTCATTCCATCTCTTTGAAGAAGTTGCGACACATAAATATATTTTCTGAAGTCAGTCGGGATTTTATAATCTCGTTCCATATATGTTTGAATGGTTTTATAGCCTGTTGGATGTTTTTGATGCGCCTTCACAGACTTAGAATTTAAATTCATTTCTGCGCTATCACAAAACGCTTTAAATGTATTGTAATCAGGCATTGCTTGAAAGCCATATTCACTCATAAAACGTCCAATTTTTTTCTTGTATGTTTCAAATGGTTCGTTGCCCCACCAAACGCCCCAGTAATGCGAATCACCTTGCTGTAAACTTTCTTTGTGTCCCCAACCAATAGAAGGAGAAGAAGGCCAATAGTACACACTAGGATTTTGTTCTTTTACAATTTGAGGAACGACCTTATGAAATAAGTTTTGGTAATCGTTCCATATTTTGGTAGAATCCTTTTTTGAGTATTTGTACTGTTTTTGCCAACCCCAGTTGTGCCAACCTTCATCTATTTCGTTATTACCGCACCATAAAGCCATACATGGATGGTTTCTTAATCGTATAACTTGTTCGGTGACTTCTTGTTTGACATTTTCAACAAAAGCAGAATCTCCCGGATACATGGCGCATGCAAACATAAAATCCTGCCAAACTAAGATCCCGTTTCTATCACATTCTTTGTAAAATTCATCATTAGCATAAACACCGCCACCCCAAACTCTTAGCATATTCATATTGGCATCCTTCGCCATTTGAATTATTTTTTTGTAATCGAGTTTGGTGGTCCTTGAAACAAAATTATCTTGTGGAATATAATTGGCACCTTTCATAAATATCGGTTTGCCATTTAATTTAAAATAAAAGCTTTCTCCTATGGAATCTTTTTGCCGAACGAGTTCTACTATTTTTAATCCAATCGTATTTTTATAATAGATGGTTTTATTGTTGTATTTGAGATTTATATCGTAACCATATAAATGAGCTTCTCCCAAGCCATTGCTATTCCATAATTTAGGATTCCGAATACTATAATGAAATGTATCCGTGTTAATTCCGTCTCTTAATTTTAATGGATAATTATGGTTGTTTTGAAGTTTGGCATTGTTTACTTCCCCACGATAGGTGTTAATGTTTAATCTTCCCGCAATTGAAGTATCACTTTTTGTTTCTATCACAAAGGCAATATCAGCAATAGTATCATTTAAATTTTTGATAATAGGATTGACAGATAAAATCTTGACCTCATTCCAACAAATCAATTGAATGGGTTTATAGATACCGCATGTTACTAATCGCGGTCCCCAATCCCAACCATATTGGTATTGAGCTTTACGAGTAAATACTTTTTCGTCACCAGGTAAAGAGTAAGTTAATTTTGCTGCTTTAGTTTTTCCTTTTTTCACAGCAGATTCAAATTCGATGCGTAAGGTATTTTGCCCTATTTTTAGATATTTTTTAACATCGACATTCCACGAGCGAAACATATTATTACATTCTAAAATCAATTGATTATTTAGATAGATTTTTGCGTAAGTATCTATTCCCTCAAAATTTAATTCAATGTGTTTATTCTCTAAAGTAATATAATCAAAATTAAACGTTCCGATATATTCCCAATCTTCGTTTTCAATCCATTGCACATTTTTTTCGTTATCTGCTAAAAATGGATCTTTGATGAGTTTGTTGTATAGTAAGTCTGTGTGAACCGTTCCTGGAACAATCGCATTGTAAAATTTATCGCTTCCTTTTTGTTTAAACTGCCATGATGCATGCAATGTAGTTTCTGACATTTGAGACATCAACTGTTGAACAAAGAATAAAAATATACATAACCATTGTTTGGTCATTTTAATATAGTTTTTAATTGTTTTACTTCTTCAGTTGTCACCATATCAGTTGTTTGTGTTAGTGCAGCAGAATGATATTCGTGGCATTGCGTTTGTTGAATTAACTCTCTAATATTTGAAGAACGTATTCCTCCTCCAGGAATGATAGTTATTTTTTCTCCAAATTTATTTTGACAGTCCTTTAAAACGTCTATCCCTTCTAATGCATTTGATTTCCCTCCAGAAGTCAATACCCTTTTAAAACCTAAGGAGATAATATCATTCATGGCTTCTTCCGTATTATCGCATTCATCAATTGCTCTGTGAAAAGTGGTAGACATGTTCCCGGCTAATGCAACTAATTCTTTGTTGACGATAGTATCTATTTTTTTATTCTGAGTTAAAACACCAAACACCACACCATTGATATGATTTTGTTTACAGAATAGAATATCGTTTTTCATGGTTTCTAGTTCGTCCATACTATAAACAAAATCTCCTCCGCGTGGACGAATAATAATATGCAAAGGAATGTGCAGTATTTCTCGTGCTTTTAAAATATCATGATGGGTCGGTGTTACACCGGCAGCCGAATAATCTGCACAAAATTCAATTCTGTCAGCCCCTGATTGTTGAGCTAATAGGCATGATTCTAAATTGAAACAAGCGATTTCTAAAGTATATTTAGATGATGTGTTTAGCATCAATAAGTTGGTTATTTATTTCAGGAGAATATACGGCATAGTTAAACCCTTTTTGTAAACAGTAGGCACCGTGTTCTCCATTTTTATTGATAGCGATAAAGCCGATTTGTAGTTCATCCAATGATTTATTTTTTCTTTTAGCAATGCTGATGATTCTTTCTACTGCTTTTTTACACGCTTCTTCGGGCGAAAAACCTTGGCGCATTAATTCAACCACCGTATGACTGCCAACAATGCGCATCACTTCTTCTCCATGGCCTGTGGCAGTTGCAGCTCCTATTTCATTGTCTACAAATAAACCAGCACCAATTATTGGTGAATCTCCAATGCGCCCATGCATTTTAAAAGCCATGCCACTCGTTGTGCAAGCGCCTGATAAATTTCCATTCATGTCTAATGCTACCATACCAATCGTATCATGATTTTCGATATTTGCTTTTGGGTTATACTCTGCTTTTTTCAACCACTCTTTCCATTCTTCTTCTGATTCTTTAACCAATAAATTTTCTTTTACAAATCCTTGAGATAACGCAAAATCTAAAGCACCTTCACCAACTAACATGGTATGTGGTGTTTTTTCCATCACGGCTCTTGCCACCGAAATGGGATGTTTAATATGTTCTAAACAACCTACAGAGCCAATGTTTGCATAGTCATCCATGATACAAGCATCTAATGTTACTCGTCCATCTCTGTCTGGTCTGCCGCCATAACCAACACTTCGTTCTTTTGGATCTGCTTCAGGTATTTTGACACCAGCTTCCACGGCATCTAATGCTCTTCCTTTTTCTGATAAAATTTTCCAAGCTTCAGCATTGGCTTCAACACCAAATTTCCAAGTAGAAATTACTATGGGCTTAATAGTTGCTTTTGTAGCTGTTTTAACTATTTCAGTCGCTTCTTCGGATCTGTTACAAGCCGCTAAAGTTGCTGCCAAAGCCGAAAATTTTAGAAAATTCCTTCTATTACTATCCATATTATTTAATTATTATTTCATCACAAAACAGCCAAGAATTTTCTCCTGCACCTGGTTTTCCACTTGGTATTTCTCCGAAAGTTGTGGCAATTATTTTCACATATTTTGCTTTTTTATCCTGAATTTTTATTGTTGCAAAACGTTCTTGACTGATGTCGCTTGACGTTATTTTTCCAATAGAGGTAAAATTTTTACCATCCATGGATATAAAATATTCTATGTCTTTTGGTAAGTAAATCCAACTCAATTCTTCTTTTAAAAAGCCAATACTTATTTCAGAAATATTTTCTTCTTTTCCTAAATCAACTACTGCGTCTAAATCTTTGCCATTCCAGCCTAACCATTGATTGCTAATTCTTGGTAATGTTCCAATAACGCCATTTACTAATGTAAAAGTTCCATCGCCACTATACGATTTATTGGCAGGTGTTTTTAGTGAAATAGATTTATTTGTTGCTTTATTAATTACATAGTTTCTTACGGATATTTTACCTTTTAATTCTTTGTTTTTATAAAGAGCTGCTCTAATGGTAATATCTTTTGATATGATGATGGGCGTTTTATATAAATTAGATGTTTCTTTTGGATCTCTATCATCTGTGGTGTAGTATATATTACCTAATGAAGCATTAGCTTGCAATTCTAATTCTATACACTTTGGTTTATTAGATGGATTTATTTTTTGTTCTACTTTGTAAATGGCTTTGGCATAGTTTACACCTAATTTATCTAGTAATAAAAAATGAGTTTGTAAACGATTTAAAAAATCCGTTTCATTTTTATTTTCTTTAGGAGTCCATAAAACTTCTGCTAATGCAGTCATACGAGGCATGGCCATATATTCAACATGTTTTTCGTTTAATATATATTCTGTCCATAAATTTGCTTGTGCTCCCATTATATATTTTTGTTCTTCTCCATTTAAAGTGGAAGGAATTGGTTCGTAAGCGTATACTTTTTCTAATGGCGTATATCCACCAATTGCTAATGGTTCATCTGCTGGCGAAGCTTGATAGTGATCAAAGTAACAATGTGAACCAGGCGTCATCACAACGTTGTGTTTTTGTTTAGCGGCTGCTATACCGCCTTCTATTCCTTGCCAGCTCATCACTGAGGCATTGGGAGCTAAACCACCTTCTAAAATTTCGTCCCAACCAATAATTTGTCGCCCTTTTGAATTCACATATTTTTCAATGCGTTTAATGAAATAACTTTGTAGTTCATGCTCATCTTTTAAGTTTTCTTTTTTGATGTTTGCCTGACAAGTAACGCAAGTCTTCCATCTAGTTTTTGGAGATTCGTCTCCTCCAATATGAATATATTTTCCGGGAAATAAGGTCATCACTTCATCTAATACATCTTGTAAAAATTGAAACGTCGAATCTTTTGTGCAGTACACATCTTCAAAAACGCCCCAGCCTTTTTCTACATCTATTTGTTTACCTGTGCAGGATAACCAAGGGTAGGAAGAAATAGCGGCTACTGAATGCCCCGGCATTTCAATTTCTGGAACAATGGTTATATGCTTTTTTGCGGCGTAGGTTACTATTTCTTTAATTTGTTCTTGGGTGTAAAAACCACCATATGGTATGCTATCGTATTTTTGATCGCTGTATTTACCAACCATGGTGCCTTTTCGCCAAGCGCCAGTTTGTGTAAGTTTTGGGTATTTTTTTATTTCAATTCTCCATCCTTGATCTTCCGTTAAATGCCAATGAAATGTATTCATTTTGTACATGGCCATTAAATCGATGTATTGTTTAATAAATGAAACAGAAAAAAAATGACGACATACATCTAGGTGCATTCCTCTCCATTCAAATCTAGGACTATCTTTTATTTGTATACAAGGTAACTTTATGCTTTTAGTTTTTTCAGTAGAAAATAGTTGAATTAAAGTTTGTAACGCATAAAAATTTCCAGCACTTTTCCCTTCCGCTAAAATGGATATGTGCTTTTCGTCGATTGTTAAATGATAATTTTCTTTGAATCCGGCTTCCCAATCGGGAATTTCGAATTGTATATAAGTGCCTATTGCAGGAATTGATTTAGAGGTTTGTAAACTAAATCCGTATTGATGCATCAAGTAATTATTTAAAAACTCAATGTCGTTTTTTGATGTGGTTGCATCCACAATAATTTTTGTTTCGGCTGTTAACTCAAAAGCTCCCTTGAGAATTTTACATTCTTTTGGAAAAGGAATTATTGGCAAACTAGGCAGGTGTTCCTGAGAAAAAATTCTCAGTGAAATAATAAATAATACTATGAATAGTGATTTATTCCTCTTCATCGTTATATAGTTCTAATAACTCCTTTGGATAATCATCCTTTAGAATATAAACACCCGTCATAGGATTAACAACTTCGCGAATACTTTTTAAGTGTACATAAAATGTCATTCCTTTTTTAGTATCAACTTTTTCGGTTTTACTAATTGCTTTTTTAGAAAAAGGCAACAAAGTCGTAGAACCGTTATCTAGTGTGCATTCTAAAACTGTCATGTCAGGAATTTCGAAACTAAATTCATCGTCGTTTGGATACAAACCGTTTAATAAATAAGTGGTATTATTGATCACCTTGAAATTAGTGACATTCCCTTGAACTTCAAATTCATCTTCCCATAAATATTTAATGTTGTCTTCTGTTTCTTCGCCTTCATTATCTTTATCGGCATAGGCCTGATTAAATTGTGAGTTAACCAGTTTTACGTTTATTGTTACTATCATAGTGTGTTTATTTATTAGTGAGCAGCGCTTGAATTGGAATTATCTAATTCAACACCTTGTTTTTTGAAAATAGAAGTTACTTTAACTGCATACCATGCTAAGTATGCAAAACAAAATACAGTAATGATATATGACAAATGTGGATTTAACACGTCTACTAAAAACCCTTGAAATGGTGGAATAATAGCGCCTCCCAAAATCATCATGATTAATAATGAGGAACCCTGATTAGTATATTTTCCTAGCCCGTTAATGGCTAATGCAAAAATACATGGCCACATCACTGAACAAAATAAGCCACCGCTAATAAATGAATACAATGCTAAATTACCAGTGCTTATTAAACCAACAATCATCATCGCACAAGCGGTTAAACTCAATATCATTAATGTGCGCGCTGGATTATCGCCTGAAAAAATAAATATCAAAGTAGCCAATAAAATATAAGGAATGTAAAACAAGAAATCACCTACGTTACTTCCTCTTAAATAATTAACACCATATATTACGCCAAACGCAATAAATGGCGTAATAAATTGCATGATGATTTTTACGGTCTTACTAAAATTAAACACCGCTAAGGCGCCTGTCCAACGGCCAATCATTAAACTTCCCCAATACAAAGAAATGAAGTGAGATATTTTTGTGTGATCAATTCCTTTAATTTCGGGCATTGCTAAAAGCGCGCCCATATTACTTTGTATAGTGACTTCTACACCAACATACACAAAGATGGCAATCATCCCTAAGGTTAATTGTGGATATTTTAAAGCACCTAAATCTTTATCTAGTTTTTCAGAATTAGTAACCTCAGGTAATTTTGAAAACCATAAGATGCTAGCGCATAAAATAAATAAGGCAAATAAAATTAAGGCTGGAATTTTCACAGCCTCTAAGCTACTATCAGCTGCTGCGGGAGCATTAATATTTCCAAATAATGCATAGCTTAATAGCACAGGACCAATGGTTGTTCCAAAAGAATTGATTCCTCCAGCTAAGCTTAAACGTTGAGCACCTGTTTCTTTTGCTCCAAAATTTATGACAAAAGGATTAGCAACAATTTGTTGTAAAGCAAAGCCTAAACCTATCACAAATAAAGCACATAATAATAATGGGTATGAATTTAAGCTTGCTGCAGGAATAAAAAATAATGAACCTACGGCAGAAATTAATAAACCTAAAATTAACGCCTTTTTATAACCTATTTTATTTATTGGGTCACCAATGGCACGAGAAGTAAAAAAGTAAATAATAGAACCAACGGCATAAGCAGCATAAAAAGCTAAATCCACTAATTGCGATTGAAATTGAGTTAAAGTAAATTTATCTTTAAACAAAGGAATTAAAATTCCATTACTTGCTGCCACAAATCCCCAAAAGAAAAATACACTAATAAGCGCTACAAAAGATGATTGTAATTTTTGCATAAAATAGTTTTAATAATTACCTAAGATAAAGGTTTTAGTTTGGGTTCATTTTTAATCCTAAACCCATTTATTAACAACCATCTTTTTACTACTTATTGGCTAAATTCGTAATTCGTAATTCGTAATTCGTAATTTCACAACATGCAATTACTTACTCCAACAAACTGGCAAGACTACGAATTAATAGATTGTGGTGATTTTGAAAAATTAGAACGTTTTGGTAAATACATTACCATTCGTCCCGAACCACAAGCAGTTTGGAAGAAACGCTATTCTTATAGTGAATGGGAAAAACAAGCACATGTAAAATTTGTACCTAAAAGTAGTTCAAGTGGAGAATGGAAAGCTTTGAAAAAAATGCCAGATCAATGGACCATCAATTATCCATTAGGTAAAACTGAAATCACCTTGCGTTTAGGGTTAACATCGTTTAAACATGTTGGTGTATTCCCAGAGCAAGCTTGTAATTGGGATGTCATCTATGACTATTTAGTAGATTTAGAAAAACCTAAGTTCTTAAATTTATTTGCCTACACGGGTGGCGCTAGTATTGCAGCAAGAGCGGCAGGTGCTGATGTAACACATGTAGATAGTATTAAGCAAGTGGTGAATTGGGCTAATGAGAATATGCAAAAATCAAACTTGGATAATATCCGTTGGATGATTGATGACGCTTTGAAATTTGTAAAGAAGGAACAACGTAGAGGTAATTTATATCAAGGTATTATTTTAGATCCACCAGCGTTTGGCCACGGACCAAATGGTGAGAAGTGGAAACTAGAAGATAATATTTTAGAAATGATTGATAGTGTTTTAGAAATCGTTGACCCTAAACAACACTTGTTAATTTTAAACGCGTATTCTTTAGGATTTTCGGCATTAGTACCTGAAAATTTACTACAACCATTTGCTGCAAAACATAAATCTAATTTAAGTATTGGCGAATTGTATTTGAATGCAAAAAGCGGTGTTAAATTACCATTGGGTGTTTGGGGAAGATTAGAAAAAAAATAATGTATGCACATTGATATCATTACGGTTCATCCGCCTTTATTAGAAAGTCCTTTTAGTCACAGCATTTTAAAACGCGCGGCTCAAAAAGGCTTGGTTACTGTTAATGTGATTGATTTGCGTGAATACGGAATTGAACCTCACCGAAAAGTAGATGACTACGCGTTTGGCGGCGGTGCAGGTATGGTAATGATGATTGAACCAATTGCTAATTGCATTAATGATTTAAAGAAACAGCGTACTTACGACGAGATTATTTATATGACTCCTGATGGAGAAACCTTAAAACAAAACACTTGTAATCATTTATCTACTTTAGATAATATTATGGTGTTATGTGGGCATTATAAAGGAATTGATGAGCGCATTAGAGAGCATTTTATCACGAAGGAAATTTCTATTGGAGATTATGTATTAAGCGGAGGAGAGCTACCTGCGGCGGTTTTATGTGATGGGATTATTCGTTTAATTCCTGGCGTATTAAATGATGAAACATCGGCCTTGTCAGATTCTTTTCAGGATAATTTATTATCACCACCTGTTTATACTCGTCCAGCAGATTATAATGGATGGAAGGTTCCGGATATTTTAACGAGCGGAAACACCAAAAAAGTGGAAGAGTGGAGGCACGAGCAATCTATTGAGAGAACTAAGATTCGTCGTCCTGATTTGCTGTTATAGGGCTCTTTCTACAAACATTGTTCTGTTAATTAATCATTTTTATATTTCGATTGCGTTTTTATATACTGCTTATTTTTAGTAGATATTAAAAATAGTAAACGTGTCGAATAGAACTGCTTCTCAAAAATTAAAAACATCTTCGGTTACTGTTGTCATTAGTTTGGCATTGGTATTATTTATGTTGGGTCTTTTAGGCTTGGTGGTTATTAATGCTAAAAAATTATCTAATCATATTAAAGAAAATGTTGGTTTTCAAGTTGTATTAAAAGATACAACAACTCAAGCGGAGTTAGACATTTTAAAACAAGAAATTAGTTCATCGGCATTTACCAAGCAGGTTGATTATATTAGTAAAGATGAAGCTGCTAAAAAATTACAAAAAGATTTAGGAGAAGATTTTATTACATTTTTAGGTTACAATCCTTTATTATCATCGTTAGATGTGAAGTTAAACTCGGATTATGCGAATATTGATAGTTTAGCTGGATTCGAAAAACAAATCATGCAGAAGCATTTTGTGAAAGAAGTGATTTATCACAAAGATATGATTAAGCAAGTGAATGATAATGCCAAAGTAATTAGCATTTATATTTTAATTTTTAGCGGTTTGTTATTAGTAGTAGCCATTGCGTTAATTAATAACACTATTCGCTTATCCATTTATGCCAAACGTTTTTTAATTAGAACTATGTATTTAGTTGGAGCTACGCAGGGCTTTATTCGAATGCCATTTATATTGAAAGGTGTTCGTCAGGGTGTTATTGCAGGCTTATTAGCAGGGTTTTTATTAGCAGGCTTTTTAGTGCTGAGTACAAATTATATTCCTGATTTATTACAGTTGCAAGACCCTAATTTGTTGGCAGTATTATTTGCCGGTATAGTAGCGTTAGGTGTTTTAATTTCTGGATTAAGCGCAGCGCTTTCTGTAAGTAGATACTTGCGATTAAAAACAGACGATTTATATTTCTAACCATATTAAACTAAATAACACATATTTCAAACTAGGTATTTTAACCTGTGTGATATGTTTAATTTGTTTATTTGCTTTTCGTAAACAACAGCCATCAACTTTAGTTACTCCCTCAGGAACGACCATTGTAGAGCGTTTTTCGCCTCCACCTAATTATACTAGAATAGTATCTGAAAAAAATTCATTTGCTCATTTTTTACAAAATAGTTCTCTAAAGCCACATGGCACTTTAGTGCATTTCTATAGTGGTGAAGAAAAATCGAATAAAGTAGCGGCCGCTGTTTTAAGTTATGATGTGGGAAATAAAGATTTGCAACAATGTGCGGATGCCGTGATGCGTTTGCGTGCCGAATATTTATATAAAACCAAACAGTTTGATGCTTTGCATTTTAATTTCACCAATGGATTTAATGCTATGTATAGTAAATGGAGAAGCGGCTATCGTATCGCAGTGAAAGGAAATAATGTGAATTGGGTAAAAACAGCTAAAGAAAGTGAATCATATCAATCGTTTAGAGAATATTTAAATGTAGTTTTTACTTATGCAGGTACCGCTTCTTTAACTAAAGAATTAAAACAAATTACTTTGGCTCAAATGCAGATTGGTGATGTATTTATTAAAGGCGGTTCACCTGGTCATGCAGTAATTGTTGTAGATATGGCGGTGAATCCTAAAACCAACAGAAAAGTATTTATGATTGCTCAAAGCTATATGCCAGCGCAGGACATTCATATATTAATTAATGCAAACAAACCTGCTATTTCGCCATGGTATGATTTAGTGGAAACAGCTTCTGAAGTTGAAACGGCAGAATGGACTTTTGAAGGGAATCAATTGAAACGTTTTAAATAAAAAAAGACCGTCTTTTCAGACAGTCTTTAAGAAGGGTAAATGAAGGGGCTCGAACCCTCGACCCTCGGTACCACAAACCGATGCTCTAACCAACTGAGCTACATCTACCATTTTGGGCTACAAATGTAATAATTTTCTTTTATATGCAATAGGTTTTATAAAATTTATTTTTTATAGTTCACCATATAATGTAAGCCCACAGACTCTTTACGTCTAATAGCATGCTTAATAATCAAATAACCAATACAAATTAGGTTACGGAGTTCGCATAATTTTTGGGTAACGGTGGTTTTTTCGTAAAGGGCTTCGTTTTCTTTATATAAAATCTCTAAACGGTCAAATGCACGCTGTAAGCGCAATTCGGAGCGAACAATCCCCACGTAATTACTCATAATTTGCTGTACTTCGCGTTGAGATTGGGTAATTAAAATCATTTCTTCGGCGTGTTCTGTTCCTTCTGCATCCCAATTAGGAATTCCTTCTTTATACGAAACTTGAGTAAGGCTATCAATACCTTTTTTAGCGGCACGATGAGCAAAAACAACTGCTTCCAATAATGAATTACTCGCTAAGCGATTAGCGCCATGCAAGCCAGTGCAAGCACATTCACCTACTGCAAATAAGTTAGCTAATGTTGATTGCCCTTCCTTATTCACTAAAATTCCACCACATAAATAATGCATGGCTGGCACTACTGGAATCATTTTTACAAATGGGTCGATGCCCAATTTCATGCACTTTTCGTAAATGTTTGGAAAATGTTCTATAAAGGCTTTTCTATCAATATGTCTACAATCTAAATACACAAAATCTTCCCCTCGTGTTTTTAGCTCATTATCAATGGCTCTGGCAACAATATCTCGTGGCGCTAAAGATAAACGCTCGTCATATTTTTGCATAAACTCTTTGCCATCCATGGTTTTTAATACAGCGCCAAACCCGCGGATAGCCTCAGTAATTAAAAAGCTAGGATGTTCTCCTGGATTATATAAAGACGTAGGATGGAATTGCACAAATTCCATATCACGTACTCTGCCTTTGGCGCGGTAAACCATGGCAATACCATCGCCTGTAGCAATAGTTGGATTGGTGGTTGTAGCATACACGTGCCCAGCACCACCAGTAGCCATTAGTGTAATTTTAGAAAGAACAGTGTCTATTTTTTGAGTTTTTGTATTCAAAATATAAGCACCAAAGCATTGTATGTTTTCGGAATGAGAAGTCACCACTTCGCCTAAATGATGCTGAGTAATAATATCAATGGCATAGTGATGATCTAGTACTGTAATGTTTTTATGTTTACGAATTTGTGCAATTAATGCGCGTTCAATTTCGTAACCTGTAATATCCTTATAATGTAAAATACGATGCTCCGAGTGTCCGCCTTCTTTAGCTAAGTCATAAGAGCCTTCTTTATTTTTATCAAAGTTGGCGCCTAGTTCAATTAACTCTCTCACACGTTCTGTTCCTTCAGCTACTACAATTCTTACGGTCTCTTCATCGCATAAACCTGCACCTGCAATTAAGGTATCTTGAATATGTTTTTCAATGGTGTCTTTATCATGCCATACAGCAGCAATACCACCTTGTGCGTATTTTGTATTCGATTCGTCTTCGTTGCTTTTGGTAACAATATAAACAGAACCATGCTCTGCTACTTTAAGCGCATAACTTAAACCAGCAATGCCGCTACCTATAATTAAGAAATCTACTTTTTGTTGCATGAGCTATTACGAATTAAGTACGAATATACGAATCTGTGTTTGCTAAATGTTGTGCTTATTTTTTAGCTAAAAGTCGCGCTACATATTTGCCTACAATGTCAAATTCTAAATTAACAACATCGTTTACTTTTAAATGTTTAAATACAGTGTTTTCATATGTATATGGAATAATGCAAACAGAAAAGGAATCATCCTTTGAATCTACCACCGTTAAGCTTGTTCCATTAATAGTGATACTTCCTTTTTCTACAGTCACGTTTCCTAATTGATGATTGTATTTTATGGTATATGTCCAACTACCTTGATTATCAATAATAGAAGTAACAACCCCTGTTTGGTCCACATGTCCTTGAACGATATGTCCATCAAATCTTCCATTAGCAGGCATGCAACGTTCTAGGTTTACATAATCGCCTACTTTTAAAGTTCCTAAATTGGTTTTTTGTAACGTTTCGTCAATAGCCGTAACCATGTATTGATTGCCGTTTATTTTTACAACCGTTAAACACACGCCACTATGAGCAACGCTTTGATCTATTTTTAATTCATGAGTAAAAGCACAGCTGAACGTAAAGTGAACATTTGTATTGTCTTTTTCAATAGCTTCTACTTTTGAGAGGCCTTCTATAATTCCTGTAAACATGGGAGTAAAGATAAATACTTTAATAATAATAGAAATGATAATTTTTTCAAATAAAATTGTATCTTTATCTTATCCCCACCAAGCCATTTTGTTATGAAGCTATTCTTTATATTTTTCGCAGGGATTTCAACTATATGTTTTTCGCAAAACTCGGAGTTAAACACCTTACCTCCAAAGGGCGAACATTACGTTTTGTATAATAAGTGTAAATCAGCGGTTACTTTTTGTGAGTTAACGCAGCAAGATTATTTGTTATGCGGAGCAGTAAAAAACTGTTATGGGTTATACGTTTTACCTGGAGACACCTTTTACATAAATATCGAAGATAAAATGCAGTCAGAAATAATTTCGGCTGACATTTCTTTTGATGGCTATTTTCCAGCTATAAATGGTTGTACATTTGAGCCAGTAGACATTAATTGCATGGCTACACAAGCCCTACAAATAGCAATTCCGTTAACCGCAGTTTCTGGTTCTAGTTTTCAAATTGTAGCTCAAAATACAGATTATGTAAATTCGTCACTTATTCCAGGAGTACCCATGCCATTTCCTATTTTTGTTGGAGGACAACAGCCTCAATATACATTTGCATTATCAGATTTTACGTTGTGCCCAGTAATTGAAGGCAATGATGTAGCTATAAATGAAATAGAATTAAAAGATCATTTGCTGGTTTTGTATCCAAATCCATCAGAAGGAATAGTTTCCGTAATGAACTTTAATGAAAAAAATTGTAATGTGGAAATATATGATATGTTAGGAAATAAAATTTTAAAGTTGCCAGGTAGTCAAGCCATTAATTTAACAACACTTTGCAAAGGAATTTATTTTTTTAAAGTTATATATAATAACGAAATTTTTATATCAGAAAAATTAGTTTTAACGAAATAGAAGCAAGACTTTTATTATTTGTATTGTTTTACACCTTTTAATTTTCCGTTTTCTGAATAAAATTTTAATTCACCAATTAGTTCATCATCTTTAAAGTTACCAATATTGTAAACGTTCCCGTTGTTAAAATAACTTTTGTAAGGCCCTTCTTTAATACCTGCTACATACGTTTGTTCTAATTTAATTTTACCAGTTGGATAATATTCTTTATAAACACCTGTTTTTAAGCCATCTTTATAAACACTTTCAGCACTTATCTTACCGTTTTCGTACCACACCGTTTCTGTTAAAATAGTATCACTACGGTATAATTCATGAGATTTCTTTTTCCCGTTTGAGTAATAATACTCGTAAATACCGTGTTTTTTATCATTATAAGTTTGTCCTTTTGAAAGCATAACGCCTTCATTATTGTAGTAATATTTGGTGCCTATTAATTTATGATCGATGGTTTCTTTTTCATTTACTAAATAGCCATTTTCGTCATATTCTTTGTATTTTTTTTGAATTCCATTTTCCCATTTATCGTATTTTTTTTGTTTTCCGCCTTCATAAAATTCTTCTTGAACACCTGTGGAAATTGATAAATTTAAATTACCTTTTCTCATAATTTGCCCTGAATGAAAATAGCCAACATACGGCCCCATAACTGTATCGTTTTTAAAGGTCATTTCATCTTGTTTTTTTCCATCAGAATAATAAGAAAGGTATTTTCCATGACGTAGTCCATCTTTATAGATAGTATGATAAATTAAATTTCCCGTGATGGGATGATAAATTTTTAATGTTCCTGTTCCATTTTTTAGATTGCCTCCATCATTTTTTTCACCTTTTTCATCAAAACTATTAATCAGTGAGAATGCTAATCCATTTTTATATTCTAATGTATATTGTATTTTTTTGGAAGGAAAATAAAAAACAGTTAATCCGTGAGGCATATCATTTTTATACCACGAATCATAATATTTCTCTCCACTTAAAAAATATGACCTTACTAAGTAAAAACTATCTTGACCTATTTTTTTACGTTCAACAACATCAAGCTTATCAGTGGCAATTGGTTTTTCGTTATATGAAAATTGCATGGAATCTTTATTTCTTGATTCAGTTGCCGCCTCTTTTGCAATAGAATTTAAAACTTGATCACAGGAGCAAAACAAGATAGCTAAGATAATAATGAGTGATTTATACATAATGGATACAAATATACTAAACTTAAAAAAAGGCTCTTACTTGAGCTCCACCAATATTTATAATTTTACTATCGGGAGATTTTCGGCCATTGTAGTTAATACTTATTTGAACGTTGCTGGTTAAGTTACGCTGGTAGCTTAATTCCCACGTGTAATTATAGCCTGTTTTTAGTGCATTTAACATTTCATAAGCAACTGGTGTATTTTCCAAATCATTGTAAGTAATATTAATAAAATCAGCTTTACCCGTTAAACTGCCTTTTTCAACTTGATTGTATTTTAATTCCAATCCAATATCATTTAACTCTGCTTTCTGAAAACCTTCAATGATAATATTTTGTTTTTTATTATGTTTATATAGTACACTAATTCTAAAGGCTGTGTTAGGTTGGTAACTTAATTTCTGTTCTAAATCATAAGATTCTATTTTGTAATTACGAGTTGAGAAAAAACCTGATTCAGCTTGTTTTACTCCGTAAACATTAACACTATTTAAACTCCAAGCCCTTGTTACATTCCATCTCCATTTCCATTCATGGGTTGTGTTACCGCGAGTTTCAAAGCCATTAGTTAGTAATTGTTTCCCTAAATTATTTTGATAAGTGTAATCTGTCCCAAACACAGCTGCACTTTGATTGAAAAATAAACTTTGTCGGAATGAATAATTTAATGCCGTTAAAAGTGAATCATTCAGACTTATATCAATAGGATTAAATGTAAATAATTGCCCATTGTCGTTTGATTTTTTATCTACTCTATAAACAGTTTGGGTAGCAAAACGGCTAATAAATTTTAGTGCTTTACCAGTGCTATCTTTCAAAAAAACAGATGGCCTAAGATTTAATGAAAAACTAAATTGATCGTGTAAAGCTTTTACATATTGATTAGTTGGGGTATAAACCCTGATGTATAAAGCTTGATCGGCAAATTGAGCAATTTCAAATTCATTTAATTCTTTAATACCGTTATCATTATAATCTTTCCAAGCATATGTTCCTTGGCCCGCAGCCACTAATAAATAGTAGTATTCTTTTTTATTTTCTAAACCATATCCTGTTTCGTAAAATATACTAGAACTAATAAAGCCTTTCATTAAACGAGGTGAATATTCAATACGACTTAATAAGGTATTATCTGGTTTTAAATATAGCGGGTTTGCATTTTTTAAGTGAAGTTCACGATAAGTAAACACAACCGAAAAAGGATGATTGCGAACGCTATTGATATTAGCCGAAAACCCCGTGTTTTGAGCATAGGTTGAGTCTTTTAAAATTGATCCATAGGCTTGTTTATCTCTTCGCTCACGATAAAATATTTTGTATAAATTTCCGCTAGTGTCTTTATTGGTAATGTTTCCTTCCCATTCCCAAAACTGATAACTACGAGGTAATAAACTATCTGACGTAATTTTTCTGAATTCGTTTTGTTCAAACTCATCCAAGTAATTTAATTTGAGTTTCCAAAAAGATTGAGAAAACGATGTTTTGTGACGGTAAAAATTGCTCAACTGGGAATTGTAATTACTAGTTAAATAGGAGCCGTTATAATTGATACTGTTAGTTTTTGTATTGTAAAAACTATTTACGCTATGCTTTAATCCTTTATAAAAAAGGCCTTCTTCAAAAAAGTTAATGCAATACAATAATTTTAATTTATTATTTTTTTGAATCCCTACTTGAGCAAAGCCTACGTGCTGGTCGGTATTTATGGGCGCAGATGTTGGACGATTCCAATCTCTTTCAAATTCAATTGCTCTGTATCTTTCAATAGGATTAAAAAATTGCTGTACGTATTCGTATCCTAAATTATAAATGGCATTTAAGGATTGTTTTTTTTCTAAATCATTTTTTATAACGCTTTGATTATTGCTGTTTATTTTAATTCCATACCCATCATCGTTTTCCGAATTAAACCTACTGAAAGTGTTAATGTCATTTTTTGTATATACGCCTTCAATGTCTAAATCATGATTTTTATTAAATTGATAGTTTATTCCAGTGGTAAACATTTGTTTTTTCTTTGGAGTCACTAATGGAATCAGTGGCTCGTAATTTCCTTGTAAAACGCCACCAACGGGAGCTACCCATCTATAAACTTTACCATTAGCAGTTGTTGATACTTGAATATAAAAACCATTGTTTTCGCCAACGTAACTATATTTAACTCGATATTTTGCACTATCGGCATTAGTTGAATACACATAAATACCTGGATAGGTAACAGAGGCCACTGTGGAATCTTTTTTCCAATAAAACACATCACTAGTATTAAACTCTACTAATTCTGCTCCGCTTGTCACTGCCTTATTTAAGGTGTCGCCCACGTTAAACATTGTTAGTTTTTGTGCTTCTGTTAATGATTGTTGTAGGGTTTTATTTTTGTTGTCTTGTTCTCCAAAAAAATTGAAACGCACTTTTAGTTTCTCCGATTCAATTTCTTCACTAAAAAAATAGAGCGAACGCGCGTAATTTCTTTCCGCATATTGAAACTCAGCAATAATACGCTTGTCTTTAGTAATAATTTGTTTAGCCGTAAATGTTAATTCCGCTGTATTATAATCAATAATATAATCATTCTCTTGTCCTCGTTGCAAAAGCCTTCCATCAATATAAATTCGTTCGGTTCCAGATAGTACAATTATAAATTGTTCGTTATCGGCGCCTCTTAATCTGTATGGACCTTGGTTGTTTTCTACACCCTGAATAATATTTCTTGCAAATTTTCCTTTACTTACTGCGCCACTTACCTGCGTTTTAAAAACAACCGGCTTTTTATTAATCGTATCATTGTAGTTGTTTGCAAAATAGGCACCTTGCGATCGTTTATAAAAATTCATGAAGTAACTGTTTGGCCGCTGTAGCTGAAAATCACCCACAATTAATTTCGAACTCTTATTGGAAAGTTGCACAAATACTTTATCAAATTCTTGCAGCTGAGCAGTTGTTCCATCAGCCTGAAAAGGAATATTGTCATCAGTAGCCGCTAGTAGTAAATCAACTTCTTGGGTTAGCTTACCACTTACTTGTAAATTTAAACTGGAGTTTACAACCACATCTTGATTGTTACCAAAACTAATACCTCTACTGATACTCCCGTTTTTATTTAATCCGTCAGAAACAAAAGACTCGTTGGCAGGAGCAGATCCAGCAAAGGCTAATGTTAATGGATTTATAGGCAGAGATAAATCTTTTGTAAGCTGTGAAGTGCTTTGATGGTAATATGATTTCTCAAAATTGTAAGGAAAACTTTTGTAACTCACAAAAACAGGATCGTTTGGCTTTACCTTAAAAATAATGGCTTTTAATGGGTAGTTTATTTTGTAGGTAGATGTATCTAATGCGGTGTTTTTTGCAGTTATGTTAATTGTACCAGGGATTAAACTTAAGCTATCAAGATAAAGTGTATCAGATTTTACAAAATAATATTTTTGTTTTAGGTTCGTTTGGGCTTGTGTCTGGATTAAACACCCACACAAAAATATTGTTATAAAAATTAACCTAAAACTCACCATGCTTATAACGGTTTATAAATATAGAAATTGTATTTTTAAACCTTAAAATGATTTTAGATGAGAATTATAACATACAACGTTAATGGCATTCGTGCCGCCATGAATAAAGATCTAGTTGGGTGGTTAAAAGCGGCTAATCCAGATGTATTGTGCTTACAAGAAACAAAAGCTACTCCAGATCAAGTGGATGTTAAGGCATTTGAAGATTTAGGGTATCATTTATATTGGTATTCAGCACAAAAAAAAGGATATAGTGGCGTGGCTATTTTTTCTAAACTAAAGCCAAAGCATGTGGAGTATGGCTGTGGAATAGAGAAATATGATTTTGAAGGACGAATTATTCGTCTAGATTTCGAGCAATGTTCGGTAATGAGCGTTTACCACCCAAGCGGGAGTAGTGGCGACGATCGTCAGGCATTTAAAATGCAATGGTTAGCTGATTTTCAAGAGTATATTAATGGTTTAAAAACTAAAATTCCCAATTTGGTGCTTTGTGGTGATTACAATATTTGCCACAAACCAATAGATATTCATAATCCCAAATCAAATGCTAATACTTCTGGATTTTTGCCCGAAGAAAGGGAGTGGATGGAGCAATTTATTCAGTCTGGTTTTATCGACTCATTTAGGCATTTTAATCAGGAACCTCATCAATACAGTTGGTGGAGCTACAGAGCGGGGTCGAGAGGAAAGAATTTAGGTTGGCGAATCGACTACAATTTAGTGGCTAATCACCTAGATAAACACCTAAAAAGAGCCGTTATTTTACCAGATGCCATGCATAGTGATCACTGTCCAGTTTTGGTTGAAATGGAATTTTAACAAATTCCAGCACTTTTTTTAGTTATTTTAGATTTTTAGGTTATATTTGTCATTACTATAAACTTATGTACTTAGGTATGAAAAAAATATTTATTCCACTAGTAGCAAGTGTTTTAACACTTAGCTTAGCTTCATGTTCAGATGATACGAAAGATAGCCACAGCGGTGCTGAAGGCAAAGGAGGCGTTTATATGGGCGGCGTTATGCGTTTAAATGAAGTTGAAGCATTTAAAAGTTTAAATCCAATTGCCGTAAACGAAATCGTCGGTTTTCATATTGGAGGTCAGTTATTTGAAGGGTTGGTGAAGTTTGATCAAAACGATTTATCCATTATACCAGCAATTGCTAGATCTTGGGAATCTAATGCGAATCAAACAGAATGGACTTTCCATATTCGTCAAGGTGTTAAATTTCATGCTGATGCTTGTTTTGCTGATGGAAAAGGAAGAGAACTAAAAGCGAGTGATGTAAAATATTGTTTTGATAAATTATGCACAGCAGACCCTAACAATGCACAGTTTGATGTAACTTTCAAAGATCGCGTTGTTGGTGCTAACGAGGCGTTTGAAGCTTCAAAAACAGGAAAAGCATTAAACGTATCGGGTATTAAAGTCGTAAACGATACTACTCTTACAATCACTTTAAAAACACCCTTTGCTGGATTCTTAAATATTATGGCAATGCCAGGATGTTGGATTTATCCAAAAGAAGCTGCTGATAAATATGCATTAGATTTACGTATTCACCCAGTAGGTACTGGTCCTTTTTATTTAGAAACACTTAAAGAAGGTGAAGTATTAATCATGAAAAAAAATCAAGATTATTATGGTGTTGATAAAGACGGAAACAGATTGCCATACTTAGATGGATTAAAATACACGTTTATTCGTGAGAAGAAAGCAGAGATTTTAGAGTTTAAATCTGGAAATTTAGATATGGTATATCGATTACCAGTTGAAATTGTACCAGAAATTTTAGGAGATTTAGAACATGCTAAAGATCGTAAAACAGAATTTCAAATTTTAAATTCAACAGCATTTAATACAAACTATTTAGGGTTTAACACAGCGAGTGATGTATTTAGTAAAAAGGAAGTTCGTTTAGCATTTAACTTTGCTATTGATAGACATAAAATTGCAGACTTTACATTACAAGGAGAAGGTAATGCAGGTGATTATGGTATAGTTCCTTACGTTGAAGCATTTGAGAAAGATGGATATGACTTCAAAGGTTTAAAAGGATATACATTAGATGTTGCCAAAGCCAAAGATTATCTTAAAAAAGCTGGTTATCCTGATGGAAAAGGTTTCCCGAAATTAACTTTACAAATTAATAGTGGTGGAGGTAACAACATCTTAATTGCAGAAGTTGTACAAAAAATGTTGAAGGAAAATTTAAATGTAGATATTGAAATAAATACAGTTCCTTTTGCTGAGCATATTGAGCAAGTAACTTCAGGTAAAGTAGATTTTTTCCGTTTCGCTTGGATTGCTGATTATCCAGATCCAGAAACATTCTTAACTATTTTTTATGGCCAACACGTTCCAGCTAATGCTACTGAAAAGTCATTTATTAACTATACTCGTTTTAAAAATGCTCGTTTTGATTCATTATTTGCAGCGTCATTTACTGAGCCTGATAAAGCCAAGCGTTATGCGATGTTATCTAAAGCAGAACAAGTATTACTTGATGAAGCGCCTTTTATGCCAATCTTTTATGATGAGAACTACCGTTTAGAGCAATTAAACGTTCGTAATTTCCCAGAAAATGCAATGAACTACATGGATTTATCAGTTGTATATTTAATACCAAAAGATAAAATGCCTAAAAAATAATTTTGAATTTAATTCAAAACAAAAAATCCCGCTGCAAAAACAGCGGGATTTTTTTATTCGTATCTTTAGCTTATGAGATTTTTTTTGCTTGGATTTATTTTACTGTTTTATTTTATTACTAGAAGCCAAAACCTAGTGCCTAATCCTTCTTTTGAGTATAATATTAATTGCACAAATATCTATATTGAAAATAGTTTAGGTTGGTGTGCTATAAATAATGGAGTAGGCGCAGGATATTATCAGGGATGTCAATCAAATCAATTATTTATGACACCTTATCAATATTTAGATGCTTGCTTTACAAGTTATCAAGTTCCTCGCACAGGAGTTGCTTATATTGATATTGGTACATATGTTTTAAGTGCTACACAGGAAAGTTCAGTACCTCAGGTTAAATTAATAGATACCTTAAAAGCTGGTAAAATCTATTGTGTCACTTATTATGTTAGTGTTTGGAATAATGCCAAATATACCATTGTTAAATTAGGAGCCTTATTAACACAAACACCTTTCCCCTGTTTTGTGGCCGGTGGACCCACTGTTGCCATTGCAGGTAATTACACGCCACAAGTGGTAACAACACCTGGAGTTGCCATTGGAGATACTTTAAATTGGACGGAGGTTAGCGGTAGTTTTACAGCTGTTGGTAATGAAGCCTACTTAGCCATTGGAAATTTTTTCACTCATGCGCAACATTATATTCAAAATACTTATCCAACAAATTGTAATGGCTTAGTAGATTATTATGTAGATGATGTGAGTGTAGAGGAAGTGCAAATAGCCAAAGCAAAAAATGACACATTAATTATGCAAGGAGATAGTGCAATTATTGGTTTAAATAGTAGTGAGGCAGCTTTGTTTAACTGGCAACCAACAGCAGGTTTAAGTTGTGCTAACTGCCCTAACCCAAAAGCAAGCCCAACTATAACAACCACTTAAACGGTTACAAAAACACAATGTAAAAGTGTAACAAGTGATGTGATAACGGTTACTGCGAGTGCTGTAGGGATTGATGAATTGGTAAGTGCTGATGTATTTAAAATTAGCCCTAATCCAACAACGGATGTTTTAAATATCGAATTTATTGGTCACCCTGAACTTGTTTCAGGGTCTTATGAGATGCTGAAACAAGTTCAGCATGACTACAAGATCAAAATAACCGATGTATTAGGTAAAGAATTAGTATTAACTGATTATCAAAATCAAATTAATATTTCACATCTCGAAACAGGAATTTATTTTGTTTCTATCCTACAAGGCAATAAAATTTTAGTAACGAAGAAGGTTGTTAAGCAATAACATCCCCCGTCCTGCGGCTACCCCCTTCAAAGGGGGAATATTAGTGAACAAACTCAAATCTCAGCATCGATTGTTTTACTTTTCTACTATAAGATGAAATGAAAAATAGCTTAGGGAATTAAAATTGCGTTAGGGATGCAAGCGAAAATCCTTTTTTGTAACGTAGTGAAATAAAAGATTGCAGCGGGCCAGCCCGACCGCTTTTCGCGGGAACGCCCAATCATTTTAATTAATCAATAGCTTGGTATCGTTTTTATTTTTTTGATGCCTAAAAGCGAGTGCTTATCAATACAACTTCACTTTATATTTCTCCGCCATTTTTTGTAATTGCTCATCGCTTACTTCGTGTACATTTTGATGTCCGTGGTAATTTTCAACAGTTACCACAAAAAGCTTATAATTAAATTGAGAACTTATTTTGAAATAAGGTTCCATTTCCCAATCCATGGTAAAGGTATTGTGTACGAGTATTTTTGGTATAGCTTGCTGCATGGCATCTTTGGTTAACGCCTCACATTGCTTATAAGCCAAGTGGTTGTTTTGAAAATTAAAAATATACTCGCCAGTTACTTCGTTCGTAAAATAATCATCTACCGAAAACACGGGATATGTATTGTTTTCGGAAAGTAGTTTTGCTAAAGTTGTTTTACCACTTCCTGGCAAACCACGTAACAGTATAAGGGCGTTTTGTTGCATTAAATTCATCAATGCACAAATGTAATCTCTTTTATTAAATATTAGAACATTGTTTTAGCATGTCGTTGATATAAGAAAGCAGCAGGCGTTACCATGCGGAAAGTGATTTCAAAACCTCCTTTAGCATTACTCGCATTTACTAATTTAGACGTATTGATATCGTAACTAAATCCTAATGCAAATCTTCCAGTTTCAAGTAAAACAGATGTAATAACCGCGTCACCAGTTCTGTAATAAGCTCCAACACCAACTGACGAACGTTTTAAAAAGCCAGTATATTTTGAGTCGTCCTTAATGTAATATTTAAACATAGTACCAGCAGTTATTTCTTTTGATAGACCTTGCATTTGAACCAACCAACTTGGAGCAATACCCATTAGGGTATTAGGAATACCAAACACTAAGTTACCATGAAACACATATTTTCTGTAAAGCCTATCTGCAGTTCCATTGGTAAAATTTTGGTTGGGACGAGTTAAGTGAAAAGCACCAAATCCAATATTAGCATTAATTTGATCGTTGGCAGCGATGGACCTTTCTTCTCTTGAATAGGTGTAAGCAACGCCACTTCCTAAATCGCCGTACATAAAACTATTACGAGAGTAGTCTTCGCCTGAGGGTAAACTCGCGTCGTAGGTCGTGCCGTTATATTGCGCATTGTAGATTAATTTTGCTGGATCCATTTTACGTTGCACAAAACCCCCTTGTAAACCTAGTGACAGTCGACTGTTTTTATTTAACGGAAAAAACATAGCATAGGTAAAATTGGTAGAAAGGGTTCCCATTTTCGAATCACCTGCTTTGTCGTTGTAAATAGTAATACCACCTGCCATTCGGCCAGTTGATTTTTTAAAAATCATAGATCTTTTAGGGTCTACTTTATCCCAATTGCTAGCTTTAAATCGAGCCTCAAAAGAGATGCCGTAAGATTTAAATGGTGTGGATACACTACTCCATTGGTCGCGATAAACAGCAGACACTCGCATTACATGATTTGCACCTGCAAGGGCGGGATTGAGCAATAAAGGATTTTCATTGAATTGAGAAAAATGAAAATCCTGAGATGATAATGAGTAACTCATGAAGCATCCAAGTACTAGTATAAATTTTTTTGTTTTCATTTTTCTATTTTACTAATGTTACATTACCTTTTCTAATGATTTCTCCTACATCTTTAATAGAAGCTTTGATATAATATACAAACACATCTGGATTTAAAGGTTTGCCTCTAAATGTTCCATCCCAACAAAAATCAGCTTCTTCCGAATCGTATACCTTTTCGCCCCACTTATTGTAAATGGCTACGTAAAATAACGTGACACATTTTTTCCAACCTTCTAAGCAAAAGTTATCATTTTTCCCATCACCATTAGGACTAAAGGCATTTGGAGCAGAGTATTCCGAATTACTAACACAATCCGTTTCTACAAACACACTTACGCAAGATATGTTAGTGCAAGAACCAATGGTAGTTAATGCACAATAATCGGTAGATACTGTTGGTGACGCAATTGGATTTGAACAAGTTGTACAACTTAACCCAATGGTTGGTGTCCATACAACGTTTGCTCCAAATGGAATTAATGCATCTAATTGCGTGCTCTGTCCTTCCAGTATGGTCACGTTTGCCCCAACATCTACAGTTAATGTTCCTACTGAATTGACATTTGTAAATCCTGTAGCAGTGCAACCAACTCCATCTGTTATTAAAACACTGTAAGTCCCAGACGATAATCCAGAAGCTGTTGCACTGTTGGTGTTTGTGCTCCATAAGTAAGTAATAGTGCCATTGCCTCCAGTTGCATTTGCTGTAGCGGTTCCATCATATAATCCGCAATTTGCCGGTGTTGAGGTTACTGTAACAATGATTGGTGGAGGCTGAGTGATATTTATTGTTATGGTGCTAATGCATAAAGAGGCATCGGCTACAAACACGGTATAATTACCTCCCGCTAATCCAGAAGCAGATGATGTATTTCCTCCTGTCGGAGTCCATGTGTAGGTATATGGTCCAGTTCCAGTTGCATTGATATTTGCAGCTCCATTTGATGTATTACCACAAGATGCGTTAGATTGAGAAGTAACAGAAAGAACAGGCCCTGTTCCTGTAGTACTGATAGAAGTATTTACAGTTACAGTACATCCCTTACTATCAGATATAATAACTGAATAGCTACCAGCTGGTAAGCCAGAAATAGAAGTTCCAGATCCTGCTGTTGGCCCCCAAGTGTAGGTATAAGCAGGAACCCCACCGTTAGCTGTAACAGTTGCACTACCAACACTAGTTCCGCAACCCGTTGGTGTAGTTGATATTGTTCCAGTAATGCCGGCCGTAGGTTGTGAGATAGCTACCGTTCCCGTTCCAATACATTGGTTAGCATCTTTAACGGTAACTGTATAAATTCCAGCACTTAAAGAAGTTTGTGTAGCGCCTGTTAAGTTACCCGGCGACCAAGTATAAGTGTAAGGGCCTGAACCGCCAACACTGTTAACAGTGGCTGTTCCTGTATTAGTCCCAAAACAAGTAACACTTCCTTGAGAAACAACAGATAATGTTGGCCCACTAACAGAGGCTAAAGTTACTACTGCTGAGTTTGAACAACCATTTACATCCGTAACAGTAACAGTACTGTTTCCTGACGAAAGATTGGAAACAGATGCAGTACTTCCACCGTTAGGTGTCCAGTTGTATGTGTAGTTAGGTGTTCCTCCATTGGCGGTTACCGAAGCTGATCCATTGCTTAATCCGCATGCCGGAGCCGCAGTATTGGATATTGTAGCACTTATTGACGTTGTTGGTTGAGAAATAATCACGACAGTTGACGAAGCGCATGAGCTAGCATCTGTCACATTAACTGTGTAGGTTCCTGCACTTAAACTTGTTTGCGAACTACCCGATAAATTTCCTGGAGTCCAAGTATATGAAAATGGTCCAGTACCACCCGTAGCATTAATAGTTGCACTTCCTGTGCTAGCTCCAAAACAATTGACGTTTGTTTGTGAAGCAACAGAAAGTGTTGGTCCGCCAGCCGAAGTAATATTGGCAATAGCTGATACGGTACATGTATTTGCATCCGTCACTATCACTGTATTATTACCACTTCCTAAATTTGAAACTCCAACACTTGTTCCTCCACTTGGAATCCAAGTATATGTATAACCAGCTGTTCCGCCGCTCGCGGTTACTGTAGCGCCACCGTTACTTAATCCACAACCTGCAGCTGTGGTAGCTGAAATAATGGCACTAAGTGAACTAGTTGGCTGAGTAATAACTAATGTACCAGAACCTACACAAGAGTTAGCGTCTGTTAGATTGATTGTATATATACCAGCAGCTAAAGCGGTTTGGCTAGCGCCATTTAAGTTTCCAGGTGACCATGTGTAAGTGAATGGACTAGTTCCTCCAGATCCAGCCACAGTAGCTGTTCCAGTGCTAGCTCCAAAACAATTGACACTTGTTTGTGAAACTGTTGTAAGAGTTGGTCCACCAGTCGAAGTAATATTTGCAACCGCCGTTGCCGTGCAACCTTTACTATCAGTAACAACAACTGTGTTGCTTCCTGCACTTAAATTAGAGACACCTGCAGTAGTTCCACCGCTAGGAACCCAAGCATAATTATATCCTGGTGTTCCACCACTAGCAGTAACTGTAGCTCCTCCTGTTCCTCCTGTTCCAGAACTTGCCAATAAGGTAATATCATCTACTGCAAAAGAAGGATCAGCTCCAGCTCCATCATCATTATTTACCCATCTAAAACCAATTTTAACAGCTGCGTTATTATTTGCACTAGCAGGTAAAACTATTGTTCGAGTAGCCCATAAACCTTGACCAGAACCACATGTGGTTGTTTTAGGCATATTATCTATTTGCGCCCAAACAGTTCCATTGAAGTACCATAAAGTGGCGTCATCAAGGGTGGTTTGCCCACCTTCAATATAGTTGAAATTTAAAGTAATATTTGATTGTCCAGTACAATTTATGGTTGGTGATTCTGCTCGTTTGTCAGCAGCAACATTGTTTGCCCCAATACCTGTATCATAAGCTGCTCCGCAATCGCCAGCAGGACAAAAGATGAATGCCGCTGGTGAAGTAGACACATTACCAATATGTAAAGTTTTATTTGTTGTTCCTGTTCCAAGGCAACCATCTCCACAGTTTCCTACACCCATTCCCGATTCAGTTGCGCTAACATACCATTGATTTGCAGATGCATTATTTACACCAGTATTAGTTATAGACCATGCACCATTGGTTCCTGTATAAGCAGATGCTAAGGATCCTTGATTACAACCAACTCCAAAATTTTCCGTCCAAAATAGTGCTGTAGCAGTTCCACCTCCACAGCTCGCTGGAGACGTTGCTGTAATAACTGCTGTTAGTGAACTTGTTGGTTGAGTAATGGTTAAGACTGTTGTTCCAGAACATGCACTAATATCTGCAACATTTATTGTATAAGTTCCTGCTGCCAAACCTGTTTGACTTGAGCCTGATAAATTTCCAGGATTCCAAGTGTATGTGTAAGGGCCAGTTCCACCAGTTGGATTGACTGAAGCTGAACCAGTGCTAGCTCCAAAACAATTAACGCTTGCTTGAGATACAACCGACAAGGTTGGTCCACTGGCAGAACTAATTGTTGCAACAGCAGTTCTTGTACACCCTTTAGAATCTGTAACGGTTACTGTATTGCCTCCAGCTGCTAAGTTTGAAACACCTGCGGCTGTTCCGCCGCTTGGAGACCATGCGTAAGTATAACCAGGCGTTCCGCCGCTTGCGGTAACAGTAGCTCCACCTGTGCTAGCGCCACAGCTTGCACTGGTTGTTGCTGAAATTACGGCGCTTAATGACGCAGTTGGTTGTGTAATGATAACGGTTCCTGTCCCTGTACAGTTATTCGCGTCCTTAATAGCAATAGTGTACGTGCCTGCTGATAAAGCAGATTGAGAAGCTCCGTTTAAATTTCCAGGTGACCAAGTATAAGTATATGGACCAGTTCCTCCGCTTGTTGAAATACTAGCGGTTCCTGTATTGGCTCCAAAGCAGTTAACATTAGTTTGAGAGGCAACAGATAAAGTTAATGTTGGGCAAGTGGGAGTTGAACAAGAAGGAATAGATGCAAGAGAGGTAAAAGTAAAAGTTGTTCCAGTGCCAGTGTCGGTTACTTTAATTGGAAACACACCAGCTGGTGGAGCGGTTACTGAAGTTCCAGTGGCAGACCAAGTTGGAACAGTTGTTCCTGCACAAACGAAAGGAATACAATTGCCACCAGGACAAGCAGCGCAGCTAACAGAAGTTGATGTGCTGGCTAAAGTATAAGTTCCGCTTCCGCCACCAACATTTAAAGTACCTCCATTTAAACATAATGTCACTGTACCACAAGATAAAACATTTACTGTGACAGACCCTACACCACAGGCAATACTGTAAGTAATAACATGTGTTCCTATACCGGCCGTTGCTGGGTTAAAAGTTCCAGTTGTAGCATTTGTTATTCCTGGTCCACCCCAAGTGCCACCTGGAGTAGCGGCTTGTAAATTAAATGCAGCAGCAGTAGAGCATACGTTAGGTGGCTGACAAATATTTACGTCACAACATGTTAATGATAACGTATTACAAGCACCTGCACTGATATGTTGGATAGTTCCTGAACGAGATCCGGTAGATGACGTTCCGGTTGAACCACAAGCTATAATATTACCTCCAGTTGTTACATGTACATCATACACGTTATACGTTGTTGGATACGATGCTAATTGAGCTAAGGAGTTTCCGTCAAATTTTACGACTTGATTTTTTGAACCCACATAAACGTTTCCACAGGCATCAATATCAATACCACTGCACTGCACACTGTTTCCACCAAATCCTCCACCAAAACCACCACCTGGAATAGCTGCAGAAGATATAATAGCTCCTGTTACTAAAGAACGTTTATCTAATCTATCACCTCTGTGTGTGTACACAAAAGATGTATTAGCTTTAATAGCCATAATACCAGAGTTGTCGTATCTAAAGTTTTCGCACTTATATCCAAAACTATAAGTATTAGATATTTTGTAAAGAGCAGCGTTAGGATTTGAACAGTTATTAAAAGTTTGATTTAAGTAGCCGATTGAATCGTGTGTTAAAAAGTAGTAACGACCATTGCCACATGGAGCAATTGATCTCACTTCCTGAGTTGGAATTAAAGCTCCATTTGTTACCCTTATACTACTAAGAACATTTCCATTTGCCATATTCATTTCATAAACGTATGGTTGTGGAGGCAAAGTATTTCCAGTACCGCCAATCACTAATCTTGTTTGATCACAGTTAAAAGTAATATTCCAAAATTCGGTTGATGCAAATAAACCGCCTGGACTAGCATTATTCCATACAACAGCACCAGCAGTTGAAACCCTTACTATTTGAGCAACTGAACCTTGAGTAACGTATGAATTTCCAACGTTATCTACAGCAAATGTTCCAAGCCAAGCTGTAGTATCGTATGGCGTGTTATACGTCCATTGTAATGCGCCAGCGGCATTATATTTTATTAATTGCATGGGCATCACTCCACCAATTAGATAGGCATTACCAGCGGCATCTGTTTCACATTCCCAAACACAATCCCAGTTTGTATTAAAGGCTGGAGTTTGAGTCCATGGGTCAATAACAATAGTTTGTGTATTATCGTAATTGTTTAATTGAAAAGAAACTGTTTTCCCATTTTTAATAAAACTAGAAGAAATAACTGATGATGTATTTTGCTGATAAAATGATAAGGGAGCATGATCGATGATGTCTCCAAATTTAGTATCGATGTGAATTTCGCCAAGGCTGTTTAATGACACATGGTGGTCGTATACCATTTTTACTAAAGTTGGATCAGCGCCAGGGCGAAGTGTTAATGAATATTTTAATCCACTTTTTTCATGAAATACATATTCGATATCAATATTTGGGTAAATGTTTTTATAAGTTAATTTTTTAAAGCCTTTGATATTTGACTCGTTTTTATATTCTCCATTTGCTTGTTTAAAATAATAACTGTGATAATCTGGAGTTACTTCGGTAGCAACTATTTGAGCATTGTTATTAGCGTTTTGCCATAACATAGTGATTTGATCTTTCTTTACCTTTAAACGACGTTCTTCCAGTTCGTGACGAGCATGCTCTTCAGGATTATTCATTTCTTCTTTACGTTCTCTTTCTAATTCACGGTCGTCTTTTTGTTTTTTATATGTTTCAAGTAACGAGTACGTAATCCCTTTTTTAGTAAAATAAATTTTAGTTCCACCATGGTCTACAGCAAATAAAACTGGACTAGAGTTATCTGAGCTATTTGGAATAGAAAATTGACCTTTATTTTCGATAAATGCTTTTTGGTAGCCAAATTTCTTTGACCAAGACGTCTTATCGTTTCCTTGAGCCTTTATAGAAGCAGTTGATGCTAAAAAAAATAAAAATGTAAGAATCTGTAGTAAAACTGATTTCATGCCTATAAGATTGAGAATTAGTGAATTGTGTTTCAAAACAAATATCATGAAAACGAGCAAAATAGGTTAGGGGGCCAGCCCCTCAATTAAACTTACTAAATCGTTTAAATAATAAAAAAGCCCTTCATAAATTGAAGGGCTTTTAATCGAATTAAATAAGAAAAAGCTACATCTTATATCTTAAGCTAATAATAACATTTCTTCCAGGCGCATTTATTCCACTTGCAAAGGTGCGATAACGATTATTGGTAATGTTTTCGCATGCTAAATTTAATCTTAGCGATTTTGTCATATTAATTCCAAAGCGAATGTTTAACGTAAACCAAGCTGGCATTCCATTAGCCGTTGCGTATTGCAAATTATCTTCGCCACTTGGACTGTAATCAGAAAGAGTTTTTTTACTATTATATCTTATAAAAAACTCACCATCTATATTTTTAGTTTTATATAAAATACTTGTTTGACCAAATGATGGCGCTATATGGTCTAATGGAATAACAGTATCGTTTTTTGTGTCTGTGTATCTACCATAATTGTAGTTTAGCGCGCTTTTAAACGAAACATGTTCATTAAAATCAAATTGTACGCCTCCTGATAACCCTAAGATGTAAGCGTTATCTGCATTTTGTGTTGCTTGGACTTTGCTTTTTACACCTTGGTAAGTTGCAGAATCTTTTCCATTAAACTTAAAATCTCTTACAACTAATACGTTGGTTAAACTTGTGTGATAACCAGTAATATCAAATTTGTATTTGTTATTTACAACTTTACTAATTCCTAGTTCAAAATTATATGAATACTCGGGCTTTAAGTTAGGATTTGGAACAATAACAATACCGCTTGCCCCTTCAAAAACTTTTGTCATATCGTCCACATTAGGAGCTCTAAAACCTGTATTTGCAAGCAAACTGACTTTGTAGTCATTATCCGATTTCCATGTAAAGCCCAAAGATCCAGTAACTGCTTGATTTTTTTGTTTTGCATCATCAAATGGTAGACGAGTTGCCTTGAATGTTGTATCAATAAATTTTGCAGACAAACTTGTGTTGGTATAACGAATACCATCAGTAACCACAAAGTTCTTGTTTACTTCCCATGCATGTGATAAGTATACCGCAAAAGTATTCATTTTACTTCCCCCATCTGGGTAGCGGGTTTGAGCCTTTCCTTCTCCCCCTAAAACAATATTGGTAGTATCAGCAGCAGATTTAACATCATTCGCTGTAAACTCTAAACCATATCTTAATTCATGTTTTTCTTTAATGACTTTGTATGCGTCAACGTTCGCAGATAAAACCGTTACATCTTCGCGTTGAGAAGTGCGCGCAGTTTTTTGCCATCTACGGGTAATTCTATCTTGATCAATTTTTTGATAAGCTAAAATCACTTTGATATTATCCGACACGACCGTTTTTTGATCGAAGTTAAATGTATAGGCTGCTAACACTCGCTTTTGAGGACCATAGCCATTTTCTGCAAACTTAAATTTACTTCCAGAGTAGTCTCCATTTAACCTATCATATCGAGGTAAAAAGCTAGAGGCACCATATTGGAAATTTAAATTATGAGTCATGTGTTGGCCTGTTTTAATATTAAAACGTTGCATGATATCCATTTGAGTGTATCCACTTCCTTTTTGCAAATTATTATCACCGTTTACACTCATAGTATCTCTACCATTTACCCGTTCCTGAAAATAATTTCTATCCCAAGAATTTGAATACCCATTTAATTTAGTAGAACCGCTCATTACATCACCAAAATCTGAAAAAGTGATGTTGGTTAAAGAGGCAAATTTTTTCCAACCTAAATTGAAATCTAAATGTCCTGTTTTCTCTTGAGCCGCTGACGCATAACGTACCATAGCATTTGCTTTTACCAACATTTTGTCATCTGTACTAAACTGAGCATTCTTTGTGTAAAAATGCATGACGCCTCCTAAAGCATCGCTACCATACATCGTAGAAGATGGGCCAAATACAATTTCGGTTCTATCTAACATATTTGGGTCAATCGTCATAACGTCCTGCAAATGTCCGCCACGATAAATAGCATTATTCATTCTAACACCGTCAATTACTAATAATACTTTGTTAGCTTCAAAGCCTCTCATACTTGGGCTTCCGCCGCCTGCTTGGCTTCTTTGAACAAACACTTGACCTGAATTTTGCAATAAATCACCACTAGTGGCAGGATTAGAAAATTCAATATCTTTTTGTTTGATAATTTCCATTTGGTACGGAACATCCATTTTAGATTCGGCTTTTCTGTTTGCTGATAAAATAATTTCATCTAGATTAACAGTTTTAGCAGTTAAATCAACTGAGATATCGGAATCATTTTGGAGGAGTATTTTTTTACTACTGTAACCAAATTGATATACGAAAATAGAGTCTCCTTTTTGTAAAGAGGAAGCATTAGCTTTCCCTCTAATATCGGTTTTTATTTGTGTATTGTTTTTATCTTGTATAACAACACCTTGTAATGGCTCACGCGACGACCAGTCGCGCACCGTTATTGTTTGTGCGAATGAATTTAAATATATCGCACCAAACAAAAGAAGTAAAAGACTTTTTTGCATAATAATTCGTTTTTTAAATTTAAAATAGCAATGCTAATAGTAGGTGTAGTAACTAAAGCATTAAAAATGAGCTTTAACGTAATTGTTAAAGTAAAAAATAATTATGCTAAAAAATCGGGAGGAGGTGTTTCTTGATTAAGAACAATTGTTTGAAGCTTACATAATGAAGCATTATTTTTTATTGAAAAACAGTGTAATGGAAAGAGTTCAAGGCGCGATTGTAAATTATGAATGATAGTTTTTAAAGCTAAAAACTGTTTAAGAAGATCAAAGGGATTTTTAGTTGAAGTATGTGAGTTGACAGAATACATGGAGGCAAATTGTTTTTTTAATTCTGTTTCTTGAAAATCGGAAACAGCTGTTAGGTAAACTTTTCCATTTTTGTTTTCAATATGTATGATGTCATATAGTACGTCTTTGTAAATCACCTCTTTATTTTCATCTTCCCAAATGATGTTATTAGAATTTGTATATAATTCGCTTGGATTAATTTTAATAATGGTTGTGGCGGTTGTTTTTTTATTTAATGAAATATATGATTTGAACTCTTTTTTGTAGGACTTAAGAAAACATTTGTACATAAAAAAACTACCAGTAGAAAAAACTACGATTAACATTAAAGATAATATAAGGGCCGTTTTTTTCAAAAACCAATGATTTTTTATTTACTAGGTTTAAAAGTATGGATTTTAGATTTCAGAAAGTAGTGTGCTAACCCTCTTTTTTATTAATATGTAGTAAAAAAGGCATTATTTTATCTAAAAAGACATCGAATAGTACTTTGATAAATTATAAATGTGATTTAAAACAAAAAACCCCTTGATAATCAAGGGGTTTTAGGTGGTGGTGCCAAGCGGAGAAACTGCTAACAAATTTAACGAACATTTAGAGCTAATTCTCGACTTTATGGGAGTTTTAGAGCATGAACCCGAACTTTGGGAACGCATAAAAGCTACCGATAATAACGTGTCTAAATGAACCAAAATTTCAAAGAAAACTCTTCGCTTGAGACCTTAAATTAGTTTCAATACAAAAGAACAAATAATTAGGGATAAAACAATAAAAAAGGAGCGATTTTCGCCCCTCCGTAATTTTACCCCTTTCCGCCCTTATTTTGCTAATGAGCATGGTTAAATTAACAGCAATTATCCCCTGCTTGTATTGGAGGGCATTTAACCGTTCCATAGCTACAATAAACGCAGCAATCTCCTGCCAAGGGCTTTAATCTTGCCTTACAGCTCTCGCATTCGTAAAAATAAGCACAAGCATCAGTTGGCATAATTTCATCTTTTTTATGCCCACAATTCGGGCAAGTTAAAGTTGATTTTAACTCTACGTTTTTGCCGTTATAAGTAGTGCAAGTTTCACAAGATCCGTGTAGTTTATTTCTGTAATAGTTTACTCCGGTTGCAATTAGCAATCCCAACATTCCTGCATAAAGGAAATAAGTCCAATAATCACTATTGTTAAAGTGATAACCATAAAAAATCAGTAAACCGCTTGGAATTACAATTAATAAAGGATAAGTGCAACGGTGCTTACGAAACGAAATAATGAATCCTCCAATTGAAATTAAAACCATCGCTTGAAAAACCCACATTGTCCATCCTCCGAATAATTCAAAACTACCAAGCCCAAGTGCAGAAGCACCGAAAGCAAAAAGTGGAAAGCAACAGGGCGAAAAAATCGCAGTAATGAACAATCCAATTGTCCCAAACTTATCTATGTTATTTGTTAATTTCATTTAAACCTTTTCTGATTTTAAGTTCCCTTTACTGATATGTTTAAAAAATGGCTTGAGTATTTTATGATGTTCTTCCTTCAAAGAATAAAATATGGTTTGCGCTGAACGCCTTGTTTGCACAATGTTTCCATCCTTCATTTTTCGAAGGTGTTGTGAAACAGCAGGAATGCTAATGTTCAAAATATCACTTAAATCACAAGGACATAATTCCCTTTCTTCATCCAATAGAAAAAGAATCTTCAAACGCACTTCATTACCAGCCAACTCCAATACCTTTCCAAGCGAATGAAATGTGTCAGCATTTTCATTTAAAACTTTTCTGCATTGATTTATTTGCTCTTTGTCAGCAAATACTCTTATACAAGTGTTCTTTTCCATATTACGATTCAATTTGTAAGCAAATGTATTACTATTTTCGTATTTAAGCAAATACTTAAATACGAAAATAATAAAAGAGCGAATATCGCTCCTTTATTATTTTATTCCTTGTCCTTTTATTTGGTTATCCTATGGATTTTAGCAGCCTCATCAAATCCAACCCACTTTCCTTGGCTGTCCTGCCCCCTATTTGCCAATTCTTTGCGAACCAAATAGATTAAGTCAAAGTCGCCTCTTATGGCTTCGGCAAGAAGCTTACTGCCTGTAAGACTAAAAATGTAGGTAGGATTATCGTCATCCTTTCTATTTGCATAAAATTTTGGGTCAAACTTTTGCTTTGATTTCTCCTCCGATTTTCCGGTTGTTTTATCCCATACTTTTAAAGCCATAGCCATCTGCGTCATAAACGCTGTAAGGTTTGGATGGATATCAGTAACAACCTCGTAAAAATTAACGCTTCGTTCTTGAGCGATATCCAAAAGTTCAATATAATCGCCATCGGTTAATTCAAGATTCCACTCACGTTCAATCACACCTTTTAAAGCACGAATAGTTGAATTGAATACTATTGTTTGTTTATGTTTTTCCGGTTCAGAAGTTTTAGGAGAAGCTTTGCCGTTTTTTGCTCTTAATTTTTCTTCTCCTGTCTTTGTAAGTTGACCGCCCATCTTTTTCCAAATGTCTCCGGGTATTTCTTCTCGAACAATCGTATCAGAATCCATTGCACGACTCATAGCCTCCTTGTATTTTTTCGCTTTATATAAGCGATTGATTTCTTTTAAAACAGCGTGGTCTGATTTATTCAAATGACTCGGTTCTGTCCAATCAGGAGTTTTTTTAACTCCATTTAATTCTTCTGTTTCTCCAACGGATTCATTTTCAAAAATGTCCATTTTTCCGCCTTGATTAAAACGACCATATTGAGTTGCGATTCCCTTTTGTGGTATTTCAATTACAACATCCACATCGTGCTGAAATTCGTTATTGCCTTTGAATTGACCGCCTTTGGTTGCTTGAAAAACAAACACAAAAGATTTGCCTTTGTTCTGCATTTTCAATTTCTCCAGGTCTTTCGCTGTAAGACCAAGTTTGTTTACTGAATCAAGGAAAACAAAATCGTAAGCAGATAAATCTGAAGGAAGAGCATCTGATACAAATAAATTTTCGTGTGCGACATCTTTATCTTTTAATTTTTTCTGTAACGTGGCATCGAGTTTCTCTTCTTTCGCAACGTATAAAACCTTGCCGTGGTTTCTTGCTAAATACCCTGCAAAATCAATGCATAAGTAACTCTTACCCATTTTAGGCATTCCAAATACCATTGCAGTAAAACCCGGAGCAGGATCGCCAATAAAATCAAGCCACTTTCCTGTGAATCCTAAAGTATTAAACTCAAGGTTTGCGAACTCTTGACTTGGCATAATGTTTACAGGAACATTACCCAAACCATTCAAATCCTTTTTTTTCTTTTTTTCTTTGGCGTAATTCTCGTCAATATCATCATAAGCATTCTCATATTTTTCAATAATGCCTTTGAGTTTTTTAATCATTTCAGGACGCAACATAATATGTTTTGCATTCCTCATTGAATTAAAAGCTTGCAATGCAGATTCCTGCATCTCCATTATTTCCTTTGCTACAGGAGACTTTTTAGTAATCTTCTTTTCGGTAATTGCTTTTTGAAGGTCATCTATAAATAAACCGATGGTGTTTTTATACAATACTTTGTCGTGAAAATTGAGATACATATGAATGAACTTTATCTCGTTGCTAATACCCGAATATTTATTCTTTGTATTACCTAAATCCGCACCACTCGGAGTCTGCGTGTTACTTTTTACGCCTGATAAATCGCCCTTCTTATCAATGAATTCTTCTAATTTTTCAAATGCTAAATCAAATACACGTTTTACTTCAGCATCATCTTCATAAATACCCCAGTCTTTTCCATTATCAGTTTTCTCTTCAATTACCAAATGAGATTTTTTAAGCACTTCCGGTAAATTCCCAAAACCAACTTCACTAACGGCTTTAAAATAATTTTTGGTTGTAATTCTCATTTTGTTTTAAATTTTAATTGGGTTAATTGTTTTAATAAACTTTGTAGTTCTTTCTTATCCTTTGCACTTAGTATGTACTTAAAAGCTTTCATTTTTGTTGGATCGTAATTCATTACAATCATTTCCGTTTTTAATTTGTCTGTGTGTTTTGTTACGGCAACGCTTTTTGTAATCTTTTGAACTCTCCATTTGTATTTATTGATGTAAGAGGTTAGGATTTTTGAAGGATAAGAACTCAACAAAAATTTCCCTTTTACCTTGGCCAACGTGTCGAGTAGTTCTCGGTAATCACTTTCCGAATAGCCTTTATAATGACCTTGATCCGAACCAATGTACGGAGGGTCAGCATATATAAATGTTTCTTTGTCATCGCATCTGTTTATTACTTTAATTGCATTATTGCTTTCTACTTGCACTTTTGTAAGTCGTTGCTCATAGTCTTTTGTGAACGCATCTCTTTTATTGGCGAGTGCTGCCTCTTTCGAATCATCTTTACCAAATCCCCAAGAACCAATCATTCCTGCAAAGCCTTGATTCGTTGCCGTCCATAATGCCCATGCTCTTTTTACATCTGAATATTTTTCAGGGTTCTTATAAATCTCCATCGCCTTTTTGTAAAGTTCTCGACTGTGAAGAGTTGATTGGATTTCCTTTTGTAATTCTGAAAATTTGGTTTTAATGACTTTATAAAAATTAATTACCTCTCCATTGATGTCATTAATTACTTCAACATCTGATTTTCGTTTTGCAAAGAATACAGCACCACCGCCAAAAAACGGTTCACAATACATTCTATGTTGTGGGATCAACGGCAGTAAATATTTTAATAGAGTTTGTTTTCCTCCGTAGTATGTTATTGGTGTTTTCATTAAGCTGCTGTTTTAAAATTCATTAATTCGAGTTCCATTTCAAGAATCCAAAGAGGGGAGTCTTGAATTTGTGATTGCTCGCCAATCATTCTTTTACCGATTTCAGAAACAACAGGAACACTAACAGCGTTGCCTAACATCTTATAGCGTTGAGCATCTGAAATTTCTTTTTTCTCTCCGTCAAAAATTCCCCATCTCGTCCAATCGGTTGGAAAGCCTTGTAATCTTTCACATTCAATTGGAGTTAATCTTCTTAAAGAACCTTTGCCAAGTGTGTATTGTTGAACACCGGTATCAATTGTATTAGCGATTCCTTTTCCAACTCTTCCTCTTCTTTTGTTTGCTTCAAGAAATGATAAATTAATACTGTCTCCTTCTGTTGCACTTGCGTATCCTTTTTTCGTGGCTTCAGGAACATGGAACATTACCATGCTATCTTTTTGTGCTGTGGTTAATTGATTTGCTATTTTGTCTTTTCTTACTTCAATCTTTCCACCTTGTCCTTTGTAATTGCGTGTGCGATATGCAACACCGTTAGCAATGAGTGGTTGTCTAATCCAATCCTGCTGTGTATTCAATGCAGGGCTTGTTTCCATTTGGTCGTATTTCCATTTGGTGGATGAACCTTTCCAATGCAATACATAAGGAGAACGGTGTGTGCTTTCTCCAACTTTTGTATCAATGGTTGGGCTTATAGTTTTCCTTTGAGATTTTTTTTGACTGATCGCATCACTCCCTTTAGGGCTTTCTCCGATAGGAAATATTTGTTGTCGGGTGTTGTTTCTAAGATATCCGACAACGTAAACCCGCTCTCTATTTTGGGGTAAAAACCAGCAAGTATTAAGCAGTTGCCATTGGATGTCATAAAGCCCAAGGTCGGCAAACGTTTGCAGTATGATTTCAAAGTCTTTGCCTTGGTTACTGGAGAATAACCCTTTGACATTTTCAAAGATAAAAACATCGGGTCGGCATTCACGGATGATTCTAATTGCTTCAAAAAAGAGATTGCTTCGCTTTCCTTTAAGCCCTTTGCGTTTGCCAGCAATTGAAATATCTTGGCAGGGAGAACCAAAGCAGACAATGTTTGGGTGTTCGATTTTCTTTGTATTGATTTTTGTGATGTCACCGATGTTTTTCGCATTTCTGAAATTGTATTGATAGTTTGCAATGGAGTATTTATCAATCTCCGAGAATTGATGATTCTTAATAATAAATCCAGAGGCAAGGAGGCCTCTTGCGAAGCCTCCTGTACCGCTGAATAAATCCAATAGAGAGATTTCTCTTTTCATTTTAGCTATAGATTAATGCAGCTCTATTGTTCCAAACTTTATCAAAGGTTTTAGTTCCTCCTGCCCATTGGTAAGTCACAATACCTTTCACTTTTGTTACTTTTTGAATCGCCCAAACAGGAGCATCCACTTTTGATCCTGGTATTGCAAAGCCATTGTACACAGCATTTGCATTACTCTCGTCAACTAATGAAGGCTGATAGAATGTTTTATCATCCAATGAGTTTACTTTAGCTTGTAAATTCCCTACAACAGCCTGTAGGTTTTTAAGCTCTCCAATCTCTTCTGTTTGTTTTACTTCAGTTGCACTTCCTGTCACGCTTGTTTGAAGCATCCCCATTATTTGATCTCGCAGATCTTCCACACTTGTTGAAATTGGTGCAGTTACAATTGCCTGATCAACAAATATGTTGTTCAATGCGCCCTGACCAATGTCCAACTTGATAATGGTATCTCTTACGACTTCCACTTCACGGATTTGATTTTTTAATACAAAACGAGTTGCACCATCCTCGGTGATTTTCAAACTCGCACCATTGTTTTCAATTACTGTTGCCATAATTATTGTTTTTTGTTTTTGTTTAAATATTCGACAATACTCTCTCCGATAACTGCTCCCATAAATCCACCAATCATCACATAGGGAACAGCATCTTTTTGAGCAGTCCTCGCATAGAAATACATCAATAACGAGCTTGCTAATGTTACGGTGGAAACGATGGTTTTCTCTTTTATCATTTTTGTGATTTAATAAATAATGTTGTTGTAATTCCTGTCATAATCATAAGCCCAGCACTCAGCATTTTACTTTCAAACCGTTTTCTTTTATTATGCTTATAGGCGACCTTCAGTTCATCGGTTAACTGTTGTTCCCGAATTCGATTTTCTTTTTGCAAATCGAATAAGGATTGATAGTTGCGGTTGCAGAATACTATTTGTGTATCCCTAATGGCAATGGATTGATTCAAACTATTGATGCTTTCAATACACAATGAGTCTGTATTGTTGACCATTCCATTTAAGACCAACACTTCCTGTTTCAATGTATCGCAAGGAATATCAGATACAACTTTTGTTTGCTGTTGCTTGAGTAATAGTCGAGCGTTGTTCAGCTTAAAAGATAAACCCTTGTTTTTGTTTGATAAGGAATCGGTTTTTAATTCATACTGTTTCAATTGTTGCTGATATTTTTTGTGCGAGTCCTCAATTTGTTTGTTTTCAAATTGTAGTTGCTTTTTTATTTCAGCAATGTTTACCTGATGTGGTTTATCACTACAGCTTTTTACTGCAATGAAACAGACCACTATGCCTATGATAAAGGCAGAAATTACTTGTTTCATTTTTTATTCGTTTTTAGATTCAACATTTGTTTTTTTCTCAATCGAGTAACCGAAGCACCCTGCACCAACCAAGCTCACGATACCGTAGAACATATGCTCCGGAATTTTTAGTCCGAAGAACTGATCCGCTACCCAACTGATAAGAAGTATCAATATGAATATGGCTGTGGCAACTTCTCTTAAGCTATGGCTCCCGTTTTTATCCTTTAGTAATTGCGCTAAAGCTGAGATGATTTTGTTTTTCATTTTTGTTTTTTCTTTTTGCGTTTTAGAAATCCCCACAGAGCTGTTAAACCCAATGCTACTGTTACCGTTCCGATTGCCCACCCTTTAAAAGTTTGGCGTTTTACCGCCCTAAAATCAATCAGCGTATAAGTAAAACTGTTGCCGTATATAGTCATATGCTTTTCGCACAAACTCAAGAATTCCTTGAACTCATTGATGTTTGAAAACACTTGACATCCTGCTGAGTATTTATCTACTTGCTTAGTGATCCCATTCAAACTCGCTCGGTGGATATTAATCCCGAACATACCTTTACTCTTTGTGCCATTTTTAAAATCAAGTTTTGCATCACGGTCATAATCTCTGATTACAGTTATTGGTTTTGATTGAACCAATGCTTTGTATTTCCCTTGATGCATTCCGATTCTATAAGCACCCTTGTATTGTCCTTGAGCTAAGATGGCTGTGCCTTGAGGTTGCATTGGATTACGCAACCAAAAAGTCCCAGGATCGGTTGTAACCTTGTAGACATGGTAATGCCATTTTAAGGGGGCTACTTTGTAAAAGACATGAATCTCATCATCAAATCGGTTGGGAATGGTATTTGGCGACCTGATCCCGACTATGTTTAATTGATTCGGTTTTGAATAGAGTTCATATCCTTTGCTTCGTAGAATTCCTTTAATTTTCGATAGCAACATTATGCAGCATTACCTAAATCAGGTTCATACTCACTCAACCATTGTTTTACATCGAAACTCGGACAAGCTTTATGCACATCGGGAAAGTCACGGTGTCCCAATACTTCAGCTTGTGGATATTTCTCAGTAAGAGAAACAATCAAATCAAACATAGAATGCTTTTGTGCATCGCTTCGATTGTCCTGTGGTTTGCCGTCTTTATCAACTCCACCGATGTAAGCAATGTTGATACAATTTGAATTGTGAGCATAAACACCATTGCTATTTTTACTTTCATCTAACAACTGAATTAATGTTCCTTGTCGTTGGATTAAATAATGGTAACCGGGTGTGTCCCAACCACGCTGTTCTTTCCAATAGCGTTTAATTGATTCAATTGTAACTGTTGGCGGTGTTGCTGTGCAATGCACAACGATGTATTTTATATTTCTAAGATTTTTCATTTTTAAATTCTTTAAAGGATTTTACTTGTTCTTTTTTCACTCGGAAAAGGTCTGTGCTGTTTTTAGGAATAAAATAAATCCAATCTTGATAAGTAAATTCCTTCTCCCCAAGTATGATATGCTTTGGTATTTTCATTTCCACATGGCTTCTTGATTTAAAGATTACTGTTTCACTAATTGTAATAATCTCTTCTCCATGTTTTATTAATCCGGTTAAACCATTTCCCACTAACTTGTTATAGTTGGATTCGTTAATTGATGTCGGCATCTTAGCCCTCACTAAAGCTGCTTCCACTTCTTTTCCGAACATTCCATCTACTCCGTATTTTGGAAGTATGCTTGCACCGTATTTTTTTACCAAAGCGTTTTGAAGTTGTGTTACTCTGTTTCCTTTACTTCCTCTTTTCAATGGGAAGTTGTCGTTCTTTGCAGGAGCAGTATTTACACTTGGCGATTCTGTAAAGGAGTTTGTATCTTCGTCCTGATTTGCTTTTTTCTTTTTCCAATAGTTCCATCCTAAGAATCCAGCGACTCCAGTTCCTAATACACTCAGTCCTATCAGGATTGTTTTTCTTTTATTGTGTGTTTTGTTTTCCATTATCCCTTTGGTTTTGATAGTATTATTTTCATATAGTCGTTGTATTCCCACATTTCTAATTCTCCTTTCAAATCAGTCATCATATTCGATGCGTATAATTTGTTGTAAACTATCCCTGTCATTACAAAAGCTTTCTGCGATGGTATTTCGTTAAAGACTGCTTTGATCGCTTCTTCATCTGTACCCGGTAAAAAACCGTAGGATTTATCAAAGGCTGCTTTTAAACGCTTTGCCCATCCATCATAGCTTAAAGTTGGACTCGCAGGTTTACCGCCTGTTTTGTCTGGCTTTTGTGCAATGATTTGTAACATTTCATTGTACTCGGTAGTTTGCAACTCATCACTCATATCGGTAATCATATTTGAGTTGTAGAGTTTTTTGTAGGACTCTTGAACTTTGAGAAAAACTTGTTTGCTTGGAATCTCTCTTAACGTGCTTCGCAATTTTTCGGTATCCGTTCCCCACCAACCATCATTTTCAAACGACATTTTTATTTGCTTGGCGAATGTTGCAGGTGTACCATCTTCAAAAGATTTTTTCTCTTCACGATTAGCAACCCCTTTCAAAACAAGTTTTTTTCCAAAGAAAATACCACCGCCCACAATCCCAATTCCGATAAGGGAATAGAGAAGTTTCTCCTTCAAGCTTAAATCATCTTTGGTGGTATTTGTTTTCATCTTAAACTCCTAATGCTTTTTTTGCTAATGCGGTTTTTACAGGATCGTTTTGCACGATGTCGGCAAGCTTTACTAATTCCTTAGTGTTCAACTTTTTTGCAATCGTGGTCAACGCTTTCATTTTAGAATCGGCTTCTGCTTCAGTAGCCGCTTCAACGGTTATTTCATAACTATACTTTTTCATTTTCTGTTTTTATTTCTAATAGTTCAAATACTGTTTCGATGTTTTTTGGTGCTTCCACAAAGCATTGAAGGATGAGCATTATCTTATCAAGTTGTTCTTGACTGAAATGCGACTCTAATTGTTTTAAGAATCCGAGTTGTGCCTTCATCTCTTCCGACATTCCATCTTCAGTCGGAGTTTTCTTTTTAAGCACCACTTCATTTTCAATTACTTCTGCGGTAGTTTCGGTAGCTTCCCTTGCTATCAATCCTGCAAGCGCATCTCCACCGGGTAATTTGGCAACCCAATGCGGATTACGTTTTACCATTCCCTCTAAAACAATGGAGGCTACTTCGCCAAGGTTTACATCACCCAAGTGCAATTTTTTACTTTTGTACACATTGAGTTTTTCTTCCAACTCATCGATGTAATCTTCTGCTTCGGTAAGTTTCTTTTGACAAGTTTCGTAGTCACGTTTCAATAGATCTGTTTGCCAACGCTCTCTTTCTTGCGCCAAGGATTGATTTATTTTATTTTCTAACTCTATGCCTGATAAACCTTGTGGTTGCGTTTGTGGTGCTTGAGTTTGAACGATGTGTTCAAGTGGCTTTTTCTTTTCAATGTAAAAAGTGAACTGTTGGTAGCGGTTTGAGTTTTCGGTATTATAGATAAATACTTTTACTGTATCGCTTGTATCATCAAGATAAACTTTGTGGTCATCAAGGGATTCAATCCTGTTGGTGCGTGGTACAACTTTTATATCGTCAACGTACACCTCAATAAATTTCCCTTCGCCCTTGTCGACCATATCGTGAAGCCACATCTTAAATTGTGAAAGCTTTACGTCATTGTATGGATTGGTATGTTGCATTGATTTATTTTTTAATTATTGTTTTGTTTTTTGGTATTACTTGAATGAATCTTAAGTGATTGATGCCTGATAAATAGTTAGTGACATGGATTTTACTTTGGTGTTCGTACTGCATTTCATTCGTTGTGCTTTCGCTCAAATCAAAAACTCCTGTTTCACTTTCCACTCTCACACTCTGCGCTTCTTCAACGAGGTAGAAGAATTGATTAAATGCGTCAATGGTTTGTTCTTCATTCGGCTGTAACACCAAGTGTCGGAATCGGATATAGTAATCTGACTTGTATCCTAATTCCTTCATCCTGCGTGGGATGTATTCTAAAGCAAGGTTGATTGTCATTTTCTATTCCTCTGTGTTAATCCATACATAAATTGTGATCTCGTAATTGATATTTGCCGCATTTGTTTTTCCTATCGCATCTAAATACCACCCCTGTATAATTGTCGACTCAGCATCTATCTTCACAATCTCTTCTGTTCTTTTATTACCGTGTGTGAAATCATTTCCCGGAAACCCTGCCTGAGAAAAATCGCCCCAATTCAAGTTTGCATCGTTTACAAAAACATCTGTTGCATAAAACCAATTCGCCTCTTCACAACTTTGCAGTTTCAATTCTCCGATTAATTGGTTTCTTTTAAAAAGTGTTTTTGTTTTCTCAATTTTTATTGCTCCCGATTCTGCTGTATTAACTTCTTCAAGAATAATGCTGTCAGTTTTTATAGCAGCTTTTGGAGCAGGAGCATCAGCTAAAGTTTTCGACTCACTAATCAATCTCCCTCCATACTCAACACCAATAATAAACTTGGTGTCCTTTGGAAGCTTGATTTGAAAATGCTTTCGCTCTCCTTGTCGCTTGATATTTATTTTGGTAACTATCACTCCCTCCTTCATCATAGTGTGTCCTCCATTTCACAATCCAAATACAAACTCACTCTGTATGGTTCGAATCGTGTTCTTCCATCATCCAAATCTTTGTAAACGATTTGCACTCTTCCATTACCCGGTGCAACACCACCCAAATCATAGTAGCGTTGTTTTGGCGACACGTTTATTCCTGACATTAATAATTTACTTTCGTAATTATCAGGAAAGAACTCTTCTTTGTTTATTTCAATTTTTTGAGTGCCTCTGTAATACAATAAATCGTCCTTGTCCGATGTAACCAACACGCCATGCACTTTCACAATGTTCTTCTCTAATTCAAAGGTGTCGCTCACGGTAGAGTTTGCCTGAGTAATTTTTATATCAAATCTTTTTTTCGTTGCCTTTAACATGGTATTGTTTTTTTAAAGTCGGGAGTGTAACCTCCCGACTTATTAGGTTAATGACTATGGAGTAGTAATCGTTCCGTGTAATCCAACATACAATTGGGTTTTTGGATCAAGTCCTTCCATCGAACCTAATTCAACTGTGAACTCAACTAAGATGTCATCGTGAATTAAGCGAGGGTTCGCCAATTTGTAATATCCCAATGGAACGCTGTGCATATTGCTTGTTTTAAATGCAGCCACACTTGTTTCAGGTATGATGATTTTTTTGTTGGCTTTCAAACTGAATTCTCCGTTTGCGATTGCAGGGAAGTCTTCCAATTGAATAAACTTTGATCCCATTACTTTATCGGAAGTATTGTCCGCTGGAATTGAAGCCAACAAAACGATTCCGCTTACCAATAACGCTTGGTTCTTTGGTAATTTCGCATTGCTGATATTACGCAAACCAACTTCTTTTACATCCTGAGTTTCAAACAACTTAATTGTTTTTGAATTTACAGGCTTGATAGAATATACGATGGTATCTGCCAAACGTAAATCTCCTTTTGCCAATGCGCTTTTGATATGCGGAGGCAACTCACGGAAATGTTTTTCCATCTCTGCTCTTGAGCCTCTGCTCATTGCTCCTGGACTCGCCATTTTATTAATTGCACGTTGGCGAGCAATCGGGTTCATTCTACGAAGTGCGCCCAATAACTCTTCTCCTTCTGCGCCATCTAATCCTAATAATGCTCCTGCGTTATTGTACTCTTCTGTTCCGTCTAATAGTTCTAACATAATTTTTGTTTTTTAAAATTTAACTTTGATTTATTTTGTGTGTGATTGATGTTTTGTTTAGTAGATTTTTTCTGATGGTACTACTTCTCCCATTTCCTCTTCTCCGTTCAATAGGTCAATCTCAACTCCATTTACTTGATTGAATTTCATTGCGCTTTCTTGAATTTGTTTTTGGATCGCATCCAACTGACTCATTTCAACATCGCCCATTGACTCTTCGGAGTTTGGATACACGAAGTATTGAACTTGACCGAGTCCGTTTGTTCCTTCATCGGTTTTATCTTCCTTCTTTTCCTTTGCTTTTAAAACTTTGTCAAGGAAAATTCTCTTCTTCATGTCGTCTTTTAAAGCCAGTAATCTTTCCTTTACTCCGTTTAATCCTGAAGCGGGTTTTCCATTCATACCTGACATTGCCTGATATGTACCCGATGCCATCATTCCTAAACCAAGTGCCGATGCGATTCTGTTTTTAGCAAAGTGACCAACTCCGGTAACTGCTGCTCCAACAACAAAAGACAATCTTCCCAACACAGCTCCTGCAACTCCGCCCCCGATAACGCCAACCACGATGTCTTTTCCCAACTCAGTTGCCGCATCTTTCAAATTCTCTCCGGTGCTTCCTGTCGCTGTTCCGCTAAGTGTTTTTTTGAGTGCTGCTTTTTGATAACTGTTTTTACTTTTTGCCATTTTCTCTTTTATTAAATCGTTTTTTGTTTTTACATATATGCTACCGCCTGTTTTTTCTTGCCCTGATTTCCTCCTTTCTTTTTTCGTTTTGATTTTAATCCCTTGAGTTGCCCTGACACAGCAGGAGTTGGAGCAGGAGGTTTTGGTTTGTTCATCATTTTTATTCCGAGATAAACCAATCCTAATCCTGTAATTCCAATGGCTGTTGGTTTAATCCACTTTTTGTTTTTATCCCAAAAGCCTTGTGGTTTGTCTCCACCGGAATTACTACCACTTGAATTATCTCCGCCCGATCCTTCATCGCTTTCAGCAGATTTGTTTTTTGTTTTCATTAGGGCTTTTGAATTTCCGCCACCATCTCCTCCCGAATCGTTTGAACCCGAACCTCCTTCATCGCTGTTTGTGATTTTTACATTTGCTGCTCCTTGAGAAACTTCCTCGGCGGATGTTCCATCTCCTTCTTTTGATTCGGGATTTTCAAAATCTTTTCCTTCTTTACTTTTCTTAGGAAAAAGATTTCCGATTCCTTTTAGTAATCCTGCAATCGCACCAATGATTCCTGTTGCTGCTGTTACCGAAGCAGCGGTAGCTGTTGCTGAACCAAGTTCTCCAAAGCCATTCAGATTTTCATCTTGAAACATTTCGCTTCCAAGTAATAAACTTGCAGATGTGTTTTCATCAACACCACTCATGTCATCAGGAACGTATCCCAATCCGCTTACTTCGTGATTCTTGTTTCCTTTTCCTGTAAGAATTGCTTTTTTCAAATTCTCAGGCTTGCCTCCTGTATCGTAAAAAATCTTTTCCAATTTTTCTTTTACTTTTTTTAGCCGGGCAAACTTGTCCATGTCTACTTCTTTTTCTTTTGCTTGCTCATCTGTTAGATAAGCGAACTTTAAGCGTGAAGCCACTTTAAAAAGATTTAACTTCATACTGATTAAAACTCCTGTTCTGATTAAAGCTGTTGCAGGATTTAATCTGTTGGTAGCGTGAAGAGCCTTGTGTATAAAGTTTTTCAACTTGCCGCCTTTTTTACCACCTTCACTACCAGGAGGCTGACTCATTTTTTTGAAGAGTTTTAATTTTCCCAAATCGCCTCCTTCTAACTCTTCCCATCCCATTAGGTCTTGCACATCTACATTGTTTGTGCTGGGTACGCCATTTAAATATTCTAATTCCATAGTTGTATCTTGTTTTTCTGTGTATGGTTCTTCGTAATTGAATCGGTCTACCACACAATCGACCGTGATATAATTTCCTCCTGCTGTTGGCACTATCGGATAGATGTGTTGAAAGTGATCTTGGCTGTATTTTGTGATTCGCAGTTTGTGCTTTATTTTTAAGTTGCTCAATATGCTGCTGATAAACACCGTGTAACAATCGCAATCTATCCCGTGATGCCTGTCAAACCAACCCCTTGCAGGACTTCTGATTTGTTCTACTCCTTCTTTGTCTTTTTTGTAAGCGATGTGGTTGTAAACAAAGTCCCAAATGTTTTTGCACGTTTCGTACACATTGTTTCCTTTTAATAGAGGAGCAAGTTTTGCTGTTTGAAACAATGTTTCCCTTACTACTTTTGGAATAAACCGGACTGTGTCATAAACCGTTGCGCCTTTCTTTATTGTTGGATCAAGGAATAAAGGCTTTGGAAACAAATGCTCAAACTCTTCTCCGCTTTTAATCTTCCGTTTTTTTGTTGCTTCCATTTTGCGCTCCAATTAATTGTACTTCATCTGTTTTTTCATAAGGAACTTTCTTCCAACCCAAATCAATTGTCGACATCGTTGCCACACCAATTTTAAATGCTTCGCCTTGTTGTACTGCTTGTAATAGGCTTTTGGCAGTAGAGAGGAGGCTGAACATTGGAATGCGAATCATTATCGCTTCAAACTTTGCCTCTCCAAAGGCAGGAAGTGCAATGTCCTGATTGACCGATTGCGAACTTCCTATGCTGCTTTCCCGAATCATTAATTTGATAAAAGGGAACTTGAGTTTTAAACTCGTGCGAGTTGGATTTTTCATTTGCACATCTACTCTCAACACCAATCCTTGCAAATCCAACTTATGCAGCTTTACCGATGGAACTACTTCCAAGTTAACTGAGGTCTTATTCAATCTCCACAGATACGCTCCTCCTGCTACAACACCTCCTCCTATGCCTAAGCCTAACAGTATTTTTTTAATACTTGCCATTTATTTTCTTTTGATTTTGTCGCTGAAATATTCTCCGCCTACTTTAAAAGCCATCCAAATTGCTCCACCAACAATTGCTTTAATTGCATAGTCCATCAAACTTGAGTAGTCTATGTTTGCAAACAGGATGCTTGCGGTGAGAAGCATATTTCCTGTTCCGTCTGTTGTTCCGTTGTGTTTAATTTCTGACATTTCGTTTTTGTTTTTTATTAGTTTAACATCCATCACGGTACAAAGGTGTATCAGTTGTCTGAGTCGCTTTCTCGCTTTGGGCTTATAGTTCCATCGTTTGCCGAGTATGGCACACAATGGAATTTTTCGGTATTACATTTCAATTGTTTTTGGAGTTCCTAACTCTTGAAAAATCAATTCAACTTGTTTTATGTTGAAGTATCTTCCACTACGTTTTCCTAATTTTTCCGTGAATGCTGTTAACCAACATCTAAATGTTTTTTCACTCACTTGATAATACTTTGCTAATTCGCCCGGCATATATGGTTTTATTGCGAGCGGTTGTAATTCGTTGTTTTTCATCTTAGTTATTTATTTGAAAATTGATAATACTGTTGTTGAAGATTTGTAAAAGGTCAAACTGCTTTTCTGAAATTAATTTTTTGCGGTAGCTTACAATGGTTTTGATTGTTGGTTCTTGTAAGTATTTTGTAATTGCTTTTGCAAGAAGTGTGATTCCTTTATTGTATTCAGGAACTGAAATGCGTTGCAAACAAACTTCTTGATACCATCCTTCTGTTCCTGCTAAACCTTTGTGGTAATGAATGTTTAACCAATCAATTGGTTTTGATAAATAACGCCCACGTTTTCTGTTAACATAGCGTTTGGCTAAACACACACGCTCAATAATTTCTTCAAAAACTTTTGTTGGATTTTTAAATGTGTTGAAGTGTTCTGCAATTAAATTTTCAAATTGCGTTTGCTCTTTATAAGAGAACTCATTATTGTTCCATAATGCTGCGTGAATAAAAATCCAAGCATTATTTACGGTGTTGTTTTGAGGATTTGATTTACCACCTTTTACTACTCTTAAATGTGATACTACTGCTTTTGTTTTTCGTTGTGCTGACATTTTATTTAGTTTTTATTGATTACTTTTTCGTTGTGTCGCTTTGACGATACAAAGGTGCAGCAGCGGCATGTGGCACTTTCTCGGTTTGGGTTGCATGAGAAATATTCTGACGATGAAAGCGAAAATTTGCAGCTAACAGAAAAATTTGGAACATATAAGAAGCAAACGAAACGTATCGTTAGCTAAGTGAAATTTTTGGAAGATTTGGGCAGTTTTGGGCTGCGAATTTTTGTGGGGATGATTGAGGATTTATTCGGGGAGAATCGGGGGAGATTACGGGAGCATTGCTGAAATGCCGAAAATTATTGGGGATTACCGTGAAAGTAATCGGGGGGAATTGTGGGATGATTTATAAAAAGTAAAAGGCGACCATTTAGGTCGCCAATTCAATAATTTTTCAAGAAGATAGATTGGGATTAATTCATCACACCGGGTAATCCTAATACCTCTACAATTGTTTTAACTTGGTTCACTGTGTAATAGCGACCTCTTTTTGCTCCAACCTTTTCGGTAAAAGGTTCTAACCATTTGTTGAATGTCTTTACTGACACTTCGTACTTTTCTGCCAACTCTTTTTTTGAGTAAGCCTTCAAATCAAACTTTTCTGTCGTGATGCTCATCTTTCTTTCCCTCTATATATGTTACTACTAAGAATATTTATTTAAAAACTCGTCTTCACTTGTATTAAAAAATAGAGCGAGTTGTTTTACATTTAATTTTTGTTTGTTTTTGTAATTGGTAATCATATCTCTCAACTTCATTGGATTTTCTCTTGGGATATCCAACTCCGCAGGTTCTCTTCTACGGATGTTCATCGAGTTAAATTGATTTATCAAATACCTTTTTTGATTATCGGTAATTACATCGATATCATTTGCCCTGTATAAAAGGGCTTGCATGGATACTTTCCATTTGCGTTTTAAATCTGCTAAGATGTTTAATGTAACACCATCTTTAAAATCGCCTTTGATATCTTTCTCAGGCATTAAAAATTCAGCAGCAAACTCATTAGCTTCGTGACTAATGTCTCTTGTAAAAGTAGGATTGGTTTGTAAATGCATTACTAAATGCCCCAACTCATAAGCTAAAGTAAAGCGTTGGCGATCTCCTAAACTTCTTTTATTTGAAAACACAATCGGAAATTTACTGCTCGCTAAAATGCTCATCCCATCTACACGTTCAGTATTAAAATCAAAGCTTACTAAAAAGAAACCGTTCTCTTCTAATACTTGCGTAAGGTTATTAATCGCACCCTTTTCTATTTTCCAAAGTTTACGAAGTTTGCGAGCCACTTCAGCAGGAGAGCCTAACTTTTCAATATCTAAAATCGGCAAATTAATATCGGGATGACTGATTGCTGTTAATAGCTTCTCTACATTCAAACGATAAATATTTACTTGCGCCTCAACCGGAAGCAGCACCTTTTGCGCTACGATATTACGCTTGCGTAAGGCAAGCGCAGGAGGTAAGTATTCTCCTGCTTCATAAAAAAAGCCTTCAGGATAATTTAAAACGGTTGATATGGATTTTAAATGATGCTCGCCAACTTCTCTAAAGTCTTGTTCTATGCGTGACATATGCGCAGGGGAGAGATTTAGTTTCTCAGCTAACTCAAATTGAGATAAACCTCGTGACTCTCTCGCCAATGCTATCATTTTAGGATTTAATTTGTTAAGGTTCATTTGCTACACTTTTTCTTTAACTGCATATCAAAAGTATAATTATTCTGTAATATTGCCAATTATATTCCTTTTTTTATTTCAAATTTTCATTTATGTGTTGAAAATCAACCATTTAAAATGAACGGTTGAAAAGTAGTTTAAAAGGATTAGTAAAAGGACGCCATATAATGGGTTACACAAAATATCGTTTTACAAATGACTCTATATCAGCAAATTATGTAATATGTATTGGTTAGGAAAACAATTGCTTCATTTATTTGAGATTCTTTTTAATTACCTCAGTACCAATTTTTTGTATATTTGCTACCAATAAAGAAATGAAAAAGTCACTTATCATATTGTTTGCTTCGTTTTATCTGATCCTTGCATCAGGTTTAAATGTTAGTTTACACTATTGCGGTGGCAAATTAAAAGATATTTCATTATTTAGCAATGGCAATGAAGACGGCTGTTGTGGCACTAAAAAGAAAAGTAAAGGCTGCTGTAACGAAAAGTCAACTTTTATTAAAGTTAAAGACAATCATTTTGGAGGCAATAATCTTAAGGTTTTAAACAGCCCAATTAAATCAATTCCTGCGCCTGTTTTTAATCAATTATTCGAAGTTCAAAATGCAGGTATTGCTTATACAGCTTTAAATTATCATTCTCCACCCGTCTTATACGACAATCCAATATACCTTAAACATAGGGTATTAATTATCTGATTTTTATTGACTTTTCTGCTATCCCGACTATCCATTAGTTTCGGGACTTAGTCCTTTGTACCCTATCGTGTGCTCAATTTTAATTATTAATTATAAAACAATATAAAAATGAAAAAAACAATTCTATCAATCGTATCGGTAGTTGCATTTACTGCATCTACTATGGCACAAATTCCAAATCCCGGATTTGAAAGTTTTACTACTGTAGGTTCTTATTCTAATCCTGATGGATGGGGAACAATGAATAACACAACTGCAATTGCAAGTGTTTATACGGCAACTAAAGGAACACCGGGAAGTCCGGGAACATCGTACCTAAAACTTACTTCTAAAACAGTTAGCACAGCAGTAGTTAATGGAATAGCTGTGAGCGGAGTATTGGATTCAATGACAATGACACCAAAATCAGGATTTGCATATACACAACGCCCTGCCAACTTCACTGGTAAATGGCAACACATGATCTACGGAAGTAGTCAAGGTTCAGTTAAAGTTGTTTTAACCCGTTGGGATAGTGGTTTGGGTCAAAGAGTAACCGTTGCAACTGCTAACCAAACTTTGTCAGGAATGGCAATGAGTTGGGCAAACTTCACTATTCCGTTTACTTATACAGATGGAAATAATCCTGATACCTGTATCATTACTTTAAAAGCAAGTGGTACTGCTCCAACCAATAATGATTATTTATGGGTTGATAATCTTGCATTTTCAGGAATGGTTACCGGAATTGAAAATCACTCATCGTTTGTAACAAACATGGTTGTGTTTCCTAATCCATCAACTGAAACTATTAACGTGAATTTGAATTTAAAATCATCAGAAAAAGTAAGTATTGAATTAACAGACATTACAGGTAAACTAATTCTTACAAAAGATGCAGGAACTCTTACAGGCGAATCAAAACAAACACTTAATGTAACCGGAGTTTCTAAAGGGACTTATTTAGTGAGAATTGTTACTGAAAGCGGAACAGAAGTAAGAAAAATTATAATCGAATAATTTTCATTCCTCTTTAATAAAAAGGAATAAAACTAAATTGATATGAAAAAAATAATTGTTTTTTGTTTAATGCTTATTGGCTTAAATGCCAAGGCACAAACGCAGCTTTTTATTCCTGATACATTAGTTGGCCCCAGTTATACATTAAATATGCATGAGGATAGCGTTCAGTTTTTTCCGTTAGGAAATAAATCTAAAACCTATGCTTATAATTTATATAAATACTTGGGGCCAACTCTTATTTTTAATAAGGGAGCAAACGTAAATATTACAGTCAACAACCAAATTGGAGACACTACGACTGTGCATTGGCATGGGATTCATCTTCCCTCAAAATGGGACGGTGGGCCTCATACACCTATTTTACCGAGCGCAACTTGGAATCCAACATTTACTATAATGGACAATGCTGCTACTTATTGGTATCATCCACATTTTATGGGCAAGACTGCTAAACAAACAATAAAAGGAGCAGCAGGATTAATTATTGTGAGAGATCCAATTGAAGCGGCTTTAAATTTACCAAGAAGATATGGGGTTGATGATTTTCCTTTGATAGTTCAATGCCAACAATATGATGCAGGCAATCAAGCCATGCCACTTGGTATGCAAGATTCTACCATTTTGGTAAACGGAGCAAGGGCAAATAATGGATATACTGTTTATGCTAACTGCCCTGCACAAATTATAAGGATGCGTATTTTAAATGCTTCGGGCGAACGTGCTTTTAATTTTGGGTTTACTGCTAACAAACCATTTAAAATAATTACAAGTGATGGTGGGTTATTAAATACTCCTGTTACTGTAACACGTTTACGTTTAGCACCCGGAGAACGAGCAGAAATTTTGTTGGACTTAAATGGAATGAATGGTCAAATTATTCAATTAATGAGTTATGCATCTGAATTACCGATGGGAATACAAGGCGGACCAACTATGCCAATGCCAAGTGGCCCACCAATGGACAGCCCTTTAAACGGAATTGATTTCAATATAATGCAAATTAATGTTGTTCCTCAAACAGTAAGTCCTGTTATAACGATTCCAACAATTTTAGCTACCAATACGGTTTATACACCCGGTATGGCAAGCGTAACAAGAACGATTCGTTTTACTGCTGATAGCTTAATGGTAATGGATGGGCCATTTTATTTTAATGACAGCACATTTGATATGATGCGCATTGACTATGAAATACCGTTAAACAGTATTGAAGTTTGGAAGTTGGTAAATGAAACAATGGTGGCACATCCTTTTCACATTCACGATGTGCAATTTTATTTATTCGACAGAAATGGTAGTTCGCCTCCTGCTGAAGAATTAGGCAGAAAAGATGTAGTCCTTGTTCCTCCTGGAGATTCAGTTATGTTTATTACCAAGTTTGAAGATTTTGCGGATACACTTATTCCATTTATGTTTCATTGTCATATTTTAATGCACGAAGATGATGGTATGATGGGACAATTTGTTGTGAAGCAAAACATAACGGGTGTAACAGAACTATTATTGAATAATACCACCGTTAAAGTCTTTCCAAATCCCGCGAGAGATGTATTAAACGTTAAAATAGATGTTGTAGATAATACTCAACCCTTTCAACTGAAAGTTTACGATGTAATGGGTAAGATAATTTATTCATCAACGATTACTCAAATGCAAAGTAGTTTAAACACATCCAATTGGGCAAAAGGATTATACACGGTTGAATTAATGCAAAATAAAAGTAGTATTCACAAAAAAATCATAATTGAATAAAATGAAAATAAATCAAATTATAGCAATTGCTTTTATAGTATTAGTAATTGGGGCTTGTGGAAACAAAGCCGATTCGGGAAGTACAGTAAGTAAAACCGAAATAGTAAACGGAGTAGCAACATCTACATTTAAAGTGTGGGGTAATTGCGAAATGTGTAAAGAAACAATTGAAGGATCATTAAAGGTTGATGGCGTTTCAAAAGCTGATTGGAGTACAGAAACAAAAATGATAAACGTTTCTTATGATACTACTAAAATATCACTTGATCAGATTCAAAAAAACATTGCTTCTGTAGGTTACGATAATGAAAAATACAAAGGCGATGATAAAGCTTATAGCGGTTTACCTGAATGCTGCCAATATGAAAGGAAATAAAAGTATAGGGCGTGGTTTCTGATTTTTTAGTGATGTTTCATAGCTCATTTGTTTGATTGGCAAACTACGCTCTTAATAAATTATTGAAATGAAGTTGTACATTAAAAATATGGTTTGCGAACGCTGTAAAATGGCGGTTAAGTATGAATTGACAAAATTAGGTATAAAGCCAATTAGTGTTGATTTAGGCGAGGTTGAACTTAATAGCGAACTTACAGAAACGCAATATCAAAAGTTTAGTGCTACTCTCAAAGAATATGGTTTTGAGATTATAGATAAAAGTAATGCCCGAATAATTGAGAAAATAAAAAATATAGTTATAGAGTTGGTGCATCGTTCAGATGATACAATTAAAATTAATTACTCTGTGTATATAGAAGAGAAATTGAAAAAAAAGTATAATTATTTAAGCAATTTATTTTCGGAAATAGAAGGAATTACAATTGAGCAATTCATCATCTTTCAAAAAATTGAAAAGGTAAAAGAATTATTAGTTTATGACGAGTTAAGTTTGAGCGAGATTGCAGACAAATTGGGATACAGCAGCGTAGCCTATCTATCAACCCAATTTAAAAAAACTACAGGCTTAACATCCAGTTACTTTAAAAGCGTAAAAGACAAAAAACGACTATCCTTAGACAATTTAAAACCTGTAAATAACATAAAACGAACGAATCAAAACATAACGAGAAAAAGATAATATCTGCCGAAATTTGTAGTGTAATTCAAAACTTAAAAAAATGAAACACACATATAAAGTATCCGGCATGACTTGCTCAGGCTGTCAGGCAAAAGTTCAACACTTATTATTACAAGTAAAAGGAGTGAATAGCGTAACCATTGATTTAGAAAAAGGAGAGGCAGATGTTACAATGGAACACCATATTGCGACTTCAGAATTAAAAAGTGCTTTAAAAGAATATCCAAAGTATCAGTTAACTGAAAAAAGTGTAGAAATGCCAAAAGCTATTCCTACAGCATTTGTAGAAGAACAAAAGAGTTGGTTAGAAACGTATCGCCCAATTTTGTTAGTGTTCGGATACATTACAGGAGTAACACTTTTAGTGCAAGTAGTTAGCGGTTCTTTTAATTGGATGCAATGGATGAATCATTTTATGGCAGGGTTCTTTTTAGTATTCTCGTTCTTTAAATTATTAAACTTAAAAGGTTTTGCAGAAAGCTATGCGGTGTATGATATAGTGGCAAAACGGATAAAGGGCTATGGCTACTTGTATGCCTTTATTGAATTAGGATTGGGTGTATCCTATTTAACAGGCTTTAATCCTTTAATAACAAATTTTATTACAGTTACTGTAATGAGTGTGAGTATTATTGGAGTGTTACAAAGTGTGCTGAACAAACAAAAAATTAAATGTGCTTGTTTGGGTGATGTTTTTAATTTACCAATGAGTACTATAACAATTATTGAAGATGCTTTAATGATAACAATGAGTTTTATAATGCTAATAAAAATGATATAATGAAAATGGCAAAGAAAATTGGAGTTGGAATATTAAGAATACTATTCAAAAAGAATTGCTGTAAATAATAAAAGTCAAGTAACAATCAATAAAAAAATCAAACATGAAAACAATAGCAAAAACATTTTTCTCAATTGTGGCAGTTCTATTATGTACAAGCGGTATTGCTCAAATTAAGAATACGAAAACAGAAACCGTTAAAATAAACGGCAATTGCGGTATGTGTAAAACAACCATTGAGAAAGCAGGAAACAAAAAGAAAGTAGCAAAAGTCGATTGGAATAACTACACTAAAATAGCTACCTTAACTTTTGATTCAAAAACAACGAATCAAGATGAAATACTAAAGCGTATTGCTTTGGCGGGATACGACAATGAAAAGTTCCTTGCACCTGATGATGCCTATGCAAAACTACCGGAATGTTGCAAGTACGAAAGAAAGAAAGGTACTACAACCACTCATCCAATAAAAAATGAAATGGCAATGCAAGACACCATCAAAAAGGAAGTTGCAAACCCATTATTAGAAGTTTACACATCCTATTTTGCCTTAAAGGACGCATTAATTGCAAACGATGGAGTGACCGCAAGTAGTAAAGCTAAAGAACTATTTAAAGCCATTGATAAAGTGCCTATGGATAAATTGGCTTCCGATCAACATACTGTTTGGATGAAATACATGACTAAGCTTTCTTATGATGCAGAACATATCAAAGGTGTGACAGAAACAGATCATCAAAGAGAGCATTTTAGTTCCCTTTCAAAAAATATGTTTGAAGTTATGAAAGTGATTAAGCCTTCCTATCCGGTTTATTATGACCATTGTCCTATGTACAATGATGGTAAAGGTGGAGATTGGATCAGTAAAGAGTCAGCAATAAAAAATCCTTTTTATGGAAATCAAATGTTGACTTGCGGTAAAATTGTAGAAACACTAAAATAGATTTTACAGCACACATCGATTCTTAATTATGAAAGTTCTAAAGTGGTTATCAAAAAAAGTATTACTGTCTGCAATAGTTTTGTTGATGTATCCAACAATAATTCTTGCTCAAAAAACCGTTCGATACGATCTTTATGTGCGTGACACGATTGTAAACTTTACCGGGAAAGAAAAAAGAGCAATTGCAGTAAATGGTCAAATTCCAATGCCTACTCTTACATTTACAGAAGGAGATACAGCAGAAATATGGGTACATAACGAATTAAACGAATCTACCTCCTTGCATTGGCATGGACTGTTTTTGCCTAATAAGGAAGATGGTGTACCTTATCTTACGCAAATGCCAATAAAACCTCACACTACGCATTTGTATAAATTCCCAATCAAGCAACATGGTACGCATTGGTATCATAGTCATTCAGGATTACAGGAGCAAATTGGAATGTATGGTTCTTTTGTAATGAATAAAAGAAAAGACGATCCAGTATTTAGAAAAGGCATTGATGATTTACCAACAGTTCCTGTTGTTTTAAGTGAGTGGACAAATTACAACCCGAAAAACGTGCATAGAATGTTACACAATGCAACAGATTGGTTTGCCATTAAAAAAGGTACTACGCAAAGCTATGCTGAAGCTATAAAACATAAGCATTTTAAGACTAAACTTAAAAACGAATGGAAGCGAATGTTGGCAATGGATGTGAGCGATGTGTATTACGACAAGTTTTTAATGAATGGTAAAAACGAAAGTCAACTTTCGCAATTTAAGGCAGGAGATAAAGTTAGGTTACGAATTTCAAACGGAGGTGCTTCAACTTATTTTTGGTTGACTTATGCAGGCGGTAAAATTACTGTTGTAGCCAATGATGGAAACGATGTAGAGCCTGTTGAAGTGGATAGGTTAATCATAGCTGTATCCGAAACGTATGACATAATTCTTACTATTCCAAACGATAGTACTTCATACGAATTTTTAGCTACTTCTGAGGATCGTATTAATTCCACCTCTCTTTATATAGGGAATGGTATTAAGCAATTAAAATCGCCTTTACCCAAGTTAAAATACTTTGAAGGCATGAAGATGATGAACGGCATGATGAAAATGAATGGCGATTTAGACGATATGGGAATGCAAATGAGTCTAAATCAAATGGACATGAATGTTGTTATGTATCCTGAAATTACTGGGGCAGAACAGAAAAAAACAGATATGAAAATGCAAGGTATGGATATGGGGAACAACCAAAATCAATACAATTCAAATGCGCTTTCAGATATTGTGACATTGAATTATGCAATGCTTAAATCTGCAACTAAAACTACTCTCCCAAAAGATGCACCAATAAAAGAATTGCGCTTTGAACTTACCGGGAACATGAATCGTTATGTTTGGAGTTTAGATAATAAAGTCGTTTCAGAAACAGACAAAATCTTAATTAAGAAAGGAGAAAATATAAGACTCATATTGTACAATGGTTCGATGATGCGCCACCCAATGCACTTACACGGTCACGATTTTAGGGTTCTTAATGGGCAAGGCGACAATGCTCCGTTGAAAAACATAGTTGACATTATGCCAATGGAAACGGATACTTTAGAATTTAATGCTAATGTTGATGGCGATTGGTTTTTTCATTGCCATATTTTATACCACATGATGAGCGGAATGGGACGGGTTTTTACTTATGAAAATCAACCGAAAAACCCATTAATTCCAAATCCGAAATACGCTTTTAGAAAATTAAAAAGTGATGATAGAAAATTTCATTTTATGGGAGAAAACGATATTGCCACTAATGGAAATGATGGAATGGCAATGCTTCAAAACACACGCTGGAGTTTAATGTCAGAGTGGCGCTTGGGATACCATGATATGCACGGATACGAAGTAGAAACACATCTTGGACGATATATTGGGAAAATGCAATGGTTTATGCCATTTGTTGGTTTTGATTATCGTTACAGAAAGCACGGTATTAATTTTCAAGAAGAAAATATTTTTAAGCAAACGGATACTAAGGATACTCGGCAGGCTTTTTCTGTTGGATTTTTATACACCCTACCAATGTTATTACATTTTGAAGCGGAAGTTTTTGTGGACGGAACTGTTTTGTTACAGTTAGGACGAGAAGATATTCCTATTACAAAACGCTTAAGGTTTGGATTTATGCTTAATTCAGATAAAGAATACATGGTTGATTTTCGCTATATTCTAAACAAGAACATGGGCATTAGAACCCACTATGATAGTGACATGGGCTTTGGTGTAGGGCTTAGTTTGAATTATTAAATCAGAATCTGTATATTTGTGCTGTTGAAAAAAGCATTTCACATATTATTCTGTCTTTATTTTATTGCATTGGTAATAGTACCATGCGGAGATAAAGACGATTGCAATGAAATAAACCACTCGGAAATTTCTCAAGCAACAGATCATCAAGAGCATTCGGGAGAGGTTTGTACTCCTTTTTGTAGTTGCGCTTGTTGTGCCGCTCATTTTTTAAGTAATGAGTTGGAGCCTACACTTGATATTGTTGCGGTTATCAATACTGTTTTTACAGTTCACAAAGAATCCAAAATCTCATCTGCCATTCTTTCTATTTGGCAACCTCCTAAATTGGCTTAATTCTATTCAGTAATTTTTTAACTCGTGGGCGTATTCCGTCCGCTTGTTTAATCTTTTTATTTACCGCTATCGGTATAAAACCGTGTAGCATTAATTTTTAAAATTATGTTAGATAAAGCAATCCACTTTTCCATAAAAAACAAGATCGTTATTGGGCTATTTACTTTAGCCTTAATAGTGTGGGGAAGTTATTCTGTAACCCAACTCCCTATTGATGCCGTGCCTGACATCACTAATAATCAGGTACAAGTAATTACCGTGTCTCCTTCATTGGCAGCAGAAGATATTGAAAGGTTGGTAACCTTTCCGGTAGAGCAAACAATGGCAAACATTCCTGGCATTGAAGAGGTACGTTCTTTTTCTCGCTTTGGATTATCAGTTGTAACTATTGTGTTTAAAGAACATATTGATGTGTATTGGGCAAGGCAGCAAGTAAACGAGCGTTTAAACGAAGCAAAAACTATTATACCACAAGGGGTAGGTGTTCCTGAATTAGCCCCTGTAACTACAGGTTTGGGCGAAATATACCAATATGTAATTCATACTGAAAAGGGTTACGAAAAAAAGTATACCCCAATGGAATTGCGAACCATTCAGGATTGGATCGTTCGCAGACAATTGTTAGGTACAGAAGGCGTTGCTGATGTAAGCAGTTTTGGTGGTTATTTAAAGCAGTATGAGATTGCTTTGAATCCTGATAAATTACGAAGTATGAACATCAGTATAAATGATGTGTTTACAGCATTACAAAAAAACAATCAAAATACGGGAGGCGCATACATTGATAAAAAGCCCAATGCATATTTTATCAGGAGCGAAGGATTAATTGGATCAAAGGAAGATATTGAAAAAATTGTTGTGAAAGTAAACGACAATGGTATTCCGGTGTTGATCCGCAATGTGGCAAGTGTAGGCTATGGTCATGCAACACGCTATGGAGCAATGACACGTAATAGTGAAGGGGAAGTGGTAGGTGCTATTGTAATGATGCTGAAAGGCGCAAACTCATCACAAGTAATTTACAATGTAAAAGAACGTATTAAGCAAATAGAAAAAAATCTACCCGAAGGAGTAGTCATAGAGCCATTCCTTGACAGAACCAAATTGGTAAACAATGCAATTGGTACAGTAACAAAGAATCTTGCTGAAGGAGCTTTGATTGTAATTTTTGTATTGGTATTGCTACTTGGAAATTTCAGAGCAGGATTGATAGTGGCATCTGTTATTCCATTAGCAATGTTATTTGCTATTGCATTAATGAATTTATTTGGTGTGTCCGGAAACTTAATGAGTCTGGGCGCAATTGATTTTGGATTGATTGTAGATGGAGCTGTGATTATTGTGGAAGCTACCTTGCACCACTTAACAGGTCGCAGACTGTTTGAAAAGTTTGGAGGTAGAAACTTAACACAAGAAGAGATGAACAACGAAGTGTATGACTCGGCTTCTAAAATAAGAAGTTCGGCAGCATTTGGAGAGATCATTATTTTAATTGTTTACCTCCCAATTCTCGCATTGGTTGGAGTAGAAGGTAAAATGTTTAAACCAATGGCACAAACCGTTTCGTTTGCCATACTTGGTGCATTTATTTTATCATTAACCTATGTGCCTATGATTACTGCTTTATTCCTAAGTAAAAAGACACAGCATAAACGCAACATCTCGGATCGATTGATGGACTTCTTTCAAAAGGTTTACACTCCAATGATTCATTTAGCTTTAAAAAGAAAAATGGCAGTTTTACTGACAGCAGTTGTTATGTTCATTATTAGTGTAGTAGTATTTATGAATATGGGTGGGGAGTTTATACCAACTTTAGATGAAGGAGATTTTGCAGTTGAAACAAGGGTGCTACAAGGCAGTTCCATATCGCAAACAATTGAAGCAGCTCTAAGAGCCGCCAAAATTTTAAAAGCTGAATTTCCTGAAGTAAAAGAAGTCATTGGCAAAATTGGTTCAGGTGAAATTCCTACAGATCCAATGCCTGTTGAAGCGTGTGACTTAATGATTATTTTGAAAGATAAATCAGAATGGACAAGTGCAACAACCAGAGATGAATTGGCTGAGAAGATGGCAGAAGCATTAGAAGATATACCGGGAGTAACTTTTGGGTTTCAGCAACCAATACAAATGCGCTTTAATGAATTAATGACCGGTGCAAAACAAGATGTCGTTATAAAAGTATATGGCGAAGACCTTAACGCCTTAACCGATTATGCAAACAAACTTGGTAAAATTGCATCAGGTATAGAAGGAGCGCAAGATATTTACATTGAACAAGTAACTGGTCAGTCTCAAATAGTAGTAAAATTTGATAGAGATAAAATCGCTCAGTTTGGATTAAACATTGAAGATGTAAACCAAGTCATAAAGGCTGGATTTGCAGGAGAATCAGCAGGATTTGTTTATGAAGGTGAGAAAAGATTTGATATGGTTGTTCGTTTGGAAAAAGAAACCCGTCAAAGTTTAGAGGACATTAAAGGTTTATTTGTTACAGCACCTAACGGCAATCAAGTTCCTGTTTCGCAATTAGCAGAAATAGAATTTAAAATCAGCCCTAATCAAATTCAACGTGATGATGCTAAACGCAGAATTACTGTCGGTTTTAATGTTCGAGGTAAGGATATAGAAAGTGTTGTAAAAGAAATGCAACAGAAAGTAGATAAAGAAGTGAAGTTTAGTGCAGGATATTATCCAACTTACGGAGGGACATTTAAAAATTTAATTGAGGCTCGTCAACGGTTATCAATTGCTGTTCCTGTGGCTTTGCTCTTAATTTTTATGCTACTGTTCTTTACATTTCATTCCTTTAAACAAAGTATACTCATATTTACTGCTATCCCACTTTCTGCTATTGGAGGTGTATTTGCACTGTGGTTACGTGATATGCCATTCAGTATTTCGGCAGGAGTTGGATTCATCGCATTGTTTGGGGTAGCGGTACTAAATGGTATTGTGTTGATTGCAGAATTTAACCGATTAAAAACAGAAGGTATGACAGATGTAAAAGAAATTATTTTAAAAGGAACAACCGTGCGTTTGCGTCCTGTAATTATGACTGCTTTGGTAGCTTCATTAGGTTTTTTACCAATGGCTTTATCACACGGTTCAGGTGCAGAGGTTCAAAAACCATTAGCAACAGTTGTTATAGGTGGTTTATTAACTGCAACTTTACTGACACTTTTGGTGTTGCCTGTACTGTATTGGTTTTTTGAAAGAATAGGAAACTCAAAAAACAAGACAGCGATTAATGCCTCGGTAATCGTACTGATGGTTTTAATTCCTTCATTTAGTAATGCACAAGCCAACAATCAAGTGTCGCTACAACAATCAATTGATGGTGCATTGAAAAACAATGCAAGTATAAAAGCAGGCAATTATGCAATTGATTATAGTAAAGCTTTAAAACGGACATCAACAGATATCGGAAAAACAAATGTCTCTTTGATGCACGGACAATACAACTCCATTAATACAGATAACAATATTTCTGTTTCCCAAAGCATTCCTTTTCCTACTTTATTTAGCAGTCAAAATCAATTGAATAAAGCAAATATTAAGGGAAGTGAATTGAAATTACAGTTTACTCAAAATGAACTAATCAATCAGGTTAAATCAGTGTATCACTATTTGGAATATCTGCATGCTGAAAAAGATTTGTTGATGGGGCAAGATACTATGTTTACTTCGTTTTCAAATGCCGCCAATAGCCGATTTAAAGCAGGGGAAACAACACTATTGGAAAAAACGACTGCTGAAACACAGTTAATGGAAGTGAAAAATTTGTTGGCACAAAATCAATCAAACATATTGATTTATCAATCTCAGTTACAAGCATTGATGAATAGCAAAACGTCTGTTCAAATTGATAAAAAGTCAATAACTAAGTTAGAGATGACTCTTCCATCTGATAGCACCGCTTATGCTCAAAACCCTTATTTGCTTTACATGAAACAGCAAATTGAAATAAGTAATAAACAGAAAAAAGTAGAAACGGCAAAAGTGCTTCCCGAATTTACTATAGGTTATTTTAATCAGTCGTTAATAGGTTATCAAAATATTAACGGCTCAGATCAATACTTTGACGGTTCAAAACGATTCACAGGTTTGCAAGTGGGGGTTTCAATCCCGTTATGGATTGTTCCGCAAACTGCAAAAGTCAAAGCGGCAGGATTAAACCAAAGAGTCATGGAAAGTGATTACGAACACTATCAAACCAATGTGCAAAGTCAATACGCTCAATATCTGCAAGAATATCTGCAAGAAAAAAACACGTTGGAGTATTATGAGAAAAGTGCAATTCCAAATGCCGAGTTGATTATCAAACAGGCAGATAAAGGGTTTAAAAATGGTGAGATTGGCTATGTAGAATATTTACAAAGCATTAAAACCGCTATTACTATTAAGTCTAACCATTTGTACAGTTTGAATCAATACAATCAAAGCATTATTAAACTCGAATTTTTGTTAGGAAAAAAATAATTTTAAAATAGAAAATATGAAAAAGCAAATCGCAATAAATAAAATCCTTACTCTGCTAATTTCTATAACACTTCTTAGTTCGTGTGGGAATAAAGCAGAAGAGACAAAACAAGAAGAACATCACGAAGAGGAAAGTGTTATTGAACTAACAACGGAGCAAGTAAAAATTATTGACTTAAAATTGGGTAAAGTTGAAATGAAAGATTTGAGTGGCGCAATTAAAGTAAATGGTATGTTGGATGTGCCCCCACAAAATTTAGTCAGCATCTCCGCTCCTATGGGAGGTTTTGTAAAAAGCACCGAATTATTGCAAGGTATGAAAGTTACTAAGGGGCAAACTATTGTAGTGATGCAACATCCTGATTACATTCAAATGCAGCAAGAATATTTAGAAACAAAAAGCCAATTAGAATACTTGGAAGCTGAGTATAAACGCCAACAAGAACTATCCAAGGACAATGTGAATTCTCAAAAAACATTGCAAATGGCAAAGGCGCAATACGAAGGGATGATGGCAAAAAACGCAGGGATTAAATCAAAGCTAATGATGTTAGGCATCCCTGTCGAAAAATTAACGAGCCAAACAATCCAAAACTCTATAACAATTACCTCTCCTATCAGCGGCTATGTAACAAGTGTAAATGTAAACATTGGAATGTACGTTAATCCAACGGATGTGATGTTCAAAATTGTAGACACAGAACACCTCCACGCTGAATTAACCGTTTTTGAAAAAGATGTACCTAAAATTAAATTAGGTCAAAAAGTTCGCTTTACATTAGCTAATGAAACAAGTGAACGTACAGCAACAGTCTATTTAATTGGAAGGGAAATTAGTGCCGACCGTACCGTTCGTATTCATTGTCATTTAGATAAAGAAGATTTAGATTTATTGCCCGGAATGTACTTAAAGGCTTATGTGGAGGCAGGTACACAAAACCTCCCTGCCTTACCTGATCAGGCAATTGTAAATTTCGAAGGAAAGGACTATGTTTTTGTTGCAGAGAAAGAAGCAAATCATTTTAAAATGGTTGAAGTAAAGAAGGGTATTAGTGAATTAGGTTATACAGAAGTCGAGTTGCAAGAAGGATTGAGTAATGAATCTTTAGTAGTTGTAAACGGTGCGTATGATATTCTTTCAAAAATGAAGAATAGTGAGGAAGACGAAGGACACGGACATTAAAAATATTATGGGCGGAGGCTTGGTTTCATTTAAGTTTAATAAAGACTTTTTTCATAGCCAGGTTCTCTCGCCCACCAAATTAAAAAACAATAGAAATGATTAATACAGATCCCAACCATAAACACACTTACGATGCACAAGGCAATATGACTTGTTGCTCCTTAGAAGAGAAAATAAATGAAAAAACTGAACATTCTCATTCAAATGATGATGGGCATGGCCACGACCATGAAAGCGAATCGCTTTGGAAAGAATATTTACCAGCCATAATTAGTTTTATCTTTTTGATGTCGGGGCTTGTATTTGATTACTTTATTAAACCTTCATTTTTTCAAGGCTACACTCGGCTTATTTGGTACATAGTAGCCTATATCCCTGTTGGTATCCCTGTAATGAAAGATGCAGTAAAATCAATTTCAAAGGGAGCTTTTTTTTCAGAGTTTTTCTTAATGTCTATTGCTACGTTAGGTGCATTTTTCATCAAAGAATATTCAGAGGGCGTTGCCGTCATGTTATTTTATGCAGTTGGAGAGTTGTTTCAAACAGCAGCCGTTAATCGTGCTAAACGAAGTATTAAAGCCTTGTTAGATATTCGCCCCGATACGGTTAATGTCAGTAGAAATGGGACACTACAAACAGTTTCTCCTAACGAAATAGAAGTTGGAGAAACCATACAAGTAAAAGCAGGGGAAAAAGTAGCTTTGGATGGGGAACTAATTTCCGAAACAGCATCCTTTAATACAGCAGCCCTAACAGGCGAAAGTAAACCTGATACAAAGAATAAGGGAGAACAAGTATTGGCAGGAATGATAAATCTTAATTCGGTCTCTGATATAAAAGTTACTACGTTGTTTAAGGATAGTAAGCTATCTAAAATATTAGAGATGGTGCAGGAGGCAACTGCTCGTAAATCGCCTACACAATTATTTATTTCAAAATTCGCGAAAATTTACACGCCAATAGTTGTGTTTTTAGCAGTTGGCATTTGCTTGTTGCCTTATTTATTTGTGTCTAATTATGTGTTTAACGATTGGTTATATAAATCATTGGTATTCCTTGTTATTTCTTGCCCTTGCGCTTTGGTAATATCAATTCCGTTGGGCTATTTTGGAGGTATTGGTTTGGCATCTCGCAACGGTATTTTATTTAAAGGCTCTAATTACTTAGATGTAATGACAAAAATAGATACCGTTGTAATGGATAAAACAGGAACATTAACTAAAGGTGTATTTAAAGTTCAAGAAATTAAAGCGGTTGGTATTGATGAAAAAGAGTTGTTAAGGTTAACAGCAGCTATCGAAAGTAAATCAACTCACCCCATTGCATTGGCTGTCGTGCAACACGCAGGAGATGTAATAAAAAACATTAACATTGATAAAGTTGAAGAAATTTCAGGACACGGTTTAAAAGGAACTATTGATAGTAAAGAAGTATTAGCAGGAAATTTAAAACTTTTGAAGAAATTTAATATTGAATTTGATAAAGAAATAGAAACCATTGTTGAAACTATTGTTGTTGTTGCTGTAAATAATAAATACGCAGGCTACATAACTATTGCTGACGAAATAAAAGAAGATGCTGCGCAAGCCATTAAAGATATGCATAGCCTTAATATTAAAACGGTGATGCTATCGGGCGATAAACAAAGTGTTGTAGATAAAGTAGCACAACTACTAAAAATTGATAATGCGTTTGGAAATTTATTGCCCGAAAATAAAGTAGAAAAAGTGCAGTTCTTAAAAAACGAAAATAGAACAATTGCTTTTGTTGGCGATGGCGTAAACGATGCCCCTGTGGTTGCATTAGCAGATGCAGGAATTGCAATGGGTGGTTTAGGAAGCGATGCTACTATTGAAACAGCAGATATTGTTATTCAAAACGATCAGCCTTCTAAAATTGTAACAGCTATTAAAATTGGTAGAATCACAAAGAAAATAGTTTGGCAAAACATTATCTTAGCGATGGGTGTAAAAGTAATTGTTTTAATAGTGGGTGCAATTGGTATCGCTACACTTTGGGAAGCTGTGTTTGCAGATGTAGGCGTAGCTTTATTGGCTATATTAAATGCGGTACGAATACAGAAAATGAAAGTTTAAAAAGTAATTCACTCAACCGCTATACTTCAATCAGTAGTTACTTTTATTTTAAATAAGAGCCTTTGCAAATCGCAAGGGCTTTTTTAATTCCGTTCAAGGCAGTTAACTTCTGCTATCAAACTTTAGTATTTATTCTCGGCTTTACTTCGTAGGCGAATCCTAAACCTCGAAAGCACCAACAAGCATCGGCATAGTTTTGCCTTGTGTTTTGTTATACCCCATATCCCCATAAAATAGACGATTCTTAACAGTATTTGCCATAGAGTATGGCATTTAGTTTTTGAACGTGCAAGTTTATTCCCTTGATTTTTTCCCCTCAAAAAAAGAAAGTCGGAATCGCTACCACATTCCCAAAAGTGTATTTAATTTCCATTTAGAAAGCCAATGAGAAAGATTGATAGAGAAAACGAATTCAACCGTGAAGAAGATATAACGCTTGAAGAATTAAGACAGAGTCCTGAGTTCGAAAAATTTAGTGATGAAGAGGTTTTGCAGATTATTGAATTTTTAAAAACCTATAGCTATTTAGTTTATCAGGCGCACAGAAAAATTAATTGCTGTGATGACGAAAACGAAATGGTTATAGACATAAATAAGAATAACGAAATAAAACTCGCAGCATGATTGAAACAAAAACTATGGAAAAGTTTGCACGAGGTAAAGTGCAAGTTGATGAACGAACAAATATGTGCGTCATCTACACAAGGGTATCTACAAAAGAGCAAGCTGATAATAATCTCAGTTTAGAAACCCAACGAAAGGCTTGTGACCAATTCGCAATTAAAAATAATCTTGTTGTGAAAGGTTATTTTGGAGGAACTTATGAAAGTGCAAAAAATGATGAACGCAAGCAGTTCAATAGTATGCTTTCTTTTGTAAAAAGAAGCAGGGATAAAATTTCAACTATAATTGTTTATTCAGTTGATCGATTTTCTCGGTCGGGTGGAAATGCAATTTATATAACCGAGCAACTAAAAAAGCAAGGGGTTACTTTGCAAGCAGTAAGTCAGCCTACCGATACCTCAACGCCAAGTGGAAAGTTGCAACAGAACATTCAATTTATTTTTAGTGAATACGACAACCAACTTCGAAGAGAAAAATGTGTTGCCGGAATGAAGGAGGCAATTAATGGTGGGAAATGGATTGGTAAGGCTCCTTTCGGTTATGAAATTGTAAGGCGAGATGGGAAAAATACAATTGTTCTGAATGAAAAAGGAAAAATATTTAGAAAGGCTTTTGAATGGAAAGCTTTTGAAAAGCTTTCTTCAGCAGAAATTTCGAGAAAACTTTTATTATTTGGAGTAGATGTAGATGAACGAAGAATATCTGAATTTTTGAGAAATCCTTGGTATTGCGGTTTTATGTCGCATAAACTTTTAGAAGGTAAATTAGCCAAAGGATCACACGAACCTTTAGTTTCTCAAGAACTTTTCATGAAGGCAAATGTTGAAGTGGATAAAAATGAACACGGATATAGCCTTCATTTTGAAAATGAACCCATCCCATTAAAGGGGTTTCTAAAATGTAACCAATGTGGTCAGCCAATGCGAGGTTATGTCATAAAAGCGAAAAATTTGCCTTATTACAAGTGTAATACCAAAGGATGCTGTAATAACAAGAGTGGCAAGGAACTACACATTAATTTCAAAAGTGCCCTCGAATTTTTAAAACTCGAATTATTGCCAAATACGAGAGATTTCCTTAAAAAGCAGGTAATAGCCACCTACAACAAAATTAACCGTGAAAGGGAGGAAAATAAGGAAAAAATGAGGGAGCAAATCATGGATGCCAACCGTAAGATTGAAAGGTTAGAAGAACGCTTTATGTTGGAGGAAATTACCCTTGACCTTTACCAAAAGTACGGCAAGCTTTATAAGGAGGAGCTAACGAAGTTGGAGGAAGCCTACAACGAATCGGGAAAACGGGTGTCGAACCTTGAAAAATGCATAGAAATAGCTTTTGAAATGGCGTGTAACCTGCACAAAATGTGGGATATACTAACATTTAAGGATAGAGTGATAATGCAAAAAGTGGTGTTTCCTGAAGGTATTTCGTATGATAAGAAAATCAACCGATGTCGAACCAAAGAAGTGAATTATGTAATCCGCTTCTTCTCGCAATTATCTAAGGATGCAGCGGAAATAAAAAGCGGGGACTCAAACATGATATTTGAAATCCCCGCTTTGGTGGGAGATACAGGGTTCGAACCTGTGACCCCCTGCTTGTAAGGCAGGTGCTCTGAACCAGCTGAGCTAATCTCCCGAATCGGGCTGCAAATATAATGGCTTTTTTTAAATCTGCAAAAAATAATTACATTTTTTTTAATTTTTTTTATTTATCGTAATAATAGATTTTGATTTGGGCAGCATCCTTTAAAAAGTCGATTTTATGAATCGAGTATCTGTGCACGTTAAACCCTGTTCTAAGCTTTAAATCAGCCATTAACTCGTCTTGTTTGCCCTCTCTAATCATTTCTATATTTTCATATAAAATAGTCTTTACACTCTCTTTTTTCATAAAAATATTACTTTCTAAAAGATAAGTAATTAGTAATACAACGGCATTAATGCCTACTAAAAAGATGTATTCTATATGATCTGCTGTATCTTTAATTTTTGTAACAGCCGATACTAAACCAAGGGCAATAACAAGGAACAGATAAGTCATGTCCTTAATAGCAATTTCCTCTGTTTTGTAACGCAACATACTAAACACAGCAAATAAACCAAAGGCCGCTCCCATCGACAAATCTACCTTATTTAATAAAAACGATATTAAAAATATAACGATATTAAAAATGAAATAAGTAAAAAATAATTCTCGGTGTTTATAGATTGGATAATAAATAAAACGCACTAAAATAAATACAGAGGTTAAATCAATGAATAATCTAATCATTAATTTGGCCGACATTTTTTGAAACTCTTCGAAGCCCGATAGGCTTTCTGTTGCATCAGCTGCAATTTGTAATAACATCATAAATTAATTATTTTTTTTACGTTTGATAGTTTAGGTTTAAAATTATTTTTTTTCACTTCAGGATATGAGCTTGCAATACCAAAACAGTATTTACTAATAGAGCCTTCGCGGATATGTTTGTTTCTCATAATAGCAATAAATGGAGAAGCTACTTTGCTATCTTGTTTTACTTCGGCAATTACTAATTGGTTTAACAGTTCTGTTTTTCCTTCTCTTTCAAATTCTAAATTCAAATCTAAGGTTAAACGTTCAGCCGAAACTTTATTAACCAGAGTAATTCTACTATAGTTAATCCAAATTTTTGGTAATAAAATTAAAGGATCAAATGGCAAAAGTTTTTTAAGAAATTCAAATGCTTTTCCTGAATTGAGTTTTGGAACATTCAGTTCTTTAATTCTCGTTTTTAAAGTTCTGCCTTTATTGTTTTTAAATTTTACTTCTAAAAAACCAAGATTGCTTTCCACATAAGTTCTATGTCTTATTTTATAGCGATTTAGTTTTCCAGCGTGATGTTGATTGTATAAACTAAAATTTTGCGTATCAAAGTATAGTGTTTTGTATCTACTAATTCTATTATCCTCAATACTTAAAATTTTATAAAAGGCGTTAGCTTCTTCTAGTATTTCTGATAGTTGAGCGATATTAAAAATAAATTTTGTGTCGGTTCTATCCATTAATTTTACACCATCCATTTCGGCTAGTGTAATAGGATTAAACTGATTTAATTTATTTAAAATATCTTGGTTCATTTACTTGGTGATGTAAACATATTTTTTTACTGAAGTAATTTTCCCTTCAGCGTCTAATGTTTTTCTTTCGATTTTCAGTCCTTTACTGTCGTATGTGTAAAGGTGTTTTTTTGTGAGTTTGCCAGAAGCATCAAAATAATTTTCTTCTAGTTTATCATTTGATAAATTGTATTTAGTAATTTTTTTCTCTATCAGTTTGTTACTTGCATCATATTGTTCGTCTTCAATTTCATCCCCTTCTTTATTATATTTTATTTTATGGATGGCTTTAATTGAGCCATCTTTGGTGTAATCTGTAGTTTCAATTTCATTACCATTGGCATCAAAGATGGTTTTGCTTTCATTAATTGTTTTTCCGTTTTCAACCACAGACACTGCGGATGCTTTAATTTTATGTTTTTTTACATCTTTCTTACTTTGTGAGAATGAAGTATTTATAAATAGCAAAAATAGAATGGATATAAAGAATGTTTTCATTTTTTAAATTTATTTAGTAGAAATAAAATACCCTTTAGAGAGTGCATTTTCATTTTTTAAATTTACAGTATAAAAATATACACCGTTATTAAATTCAAAAGAATCAAAAGAAAAAGATTGATTTGCATTTAATTTCTGTTCGCAAATTAATACACCTAAGGCATTATGTATTTTTATGTCCCAATCAGAGTTTGATGGATTGTTAGATAATTTAATAACAGAATTGTTAGAGATTGGATTTGGATAGCAAATAGGATATAATGAATATTTTGATAATTCTTTTAACCCTACAATTGCTGTTCCATTTTCATATAAGTGGTGAGCATAAATATCATAGTCTGAACCGTTGCGATGATCTTCCCATGCGTAAATAGCTCCTCCATTACCATCAGAAACTTGCGAAACATACAATTGATCGTCGTTTGCGTTTGTTACGATAACTCCACCTGCTGCCCATTGAATGGCTCCTGTCGAATTTAATTTTTGAGAAGTAATATCCCAACCCAATCCAATTGAATCTTGCCAAGCAATAATTGCCCCGCCGTTTCCGTCACTAATCACATTTGGACTAAGTGATTTCAAAGCGTTAGAAATTTTAATTCCATTAGCTGTTAATTGTGGAACTCCTGACAATGATACCAGTTGAGTGTATATTTCATTAGCATTTGCTCTATCATCTTTCCAACTCAACACTACGCCAGTACTCCCAATATATTTCATGTCGATAGCACTTTGATTATTTGCTGCTGTGCACACAGAAACTCCATTTGTTTGCCATTGCACAACCCCTGTTGCGTTAACGCGCTGTATGTAGATATTGTTATCAGTTCCATTTCGTTTATCTGCCCAGCCAATGATAGCGCCATTTGAGCCATCAGGTTCAATGCGCGGATTGTTTTGAGTGTTACCGGCAGTACAAATTGCAACACCGTTTGTTGTCCATTGTACCACACCCGCAGCATTTATTTTTTGTGCGTATATATCATAGTCTACATTATTTCGTTTGTCTTGCCATGTAATAATTGCTCCTCCTAAACCATCAGCTTCAACTCTGGGATTTGTTTGTGTATTTGAAGAAGAGCAGATGCTAACACCATTGCTATTCCATTGTAAGGCTCCGTTCGCATTAATGTGTTGAGCATAAATATCCCAATAAAAATTTAGAGAATCTTCCCAAATGATGAATGCGCCACCTGCATTATCTCCCACAATTTTCGGACTTTTTTGTTTTGTTGATTTTGAGCAAACAGCTATGCCATTTGCAGTCCATTGGATATTTCCAGAAGAATCAATTTTTTGTGCATAGATATCATCATTCCCTAGTCTGTCATCTTGCCAAGTAATTATGGCACTTCCGTTGCCAACATCAGCGATTGACGAATTTTTTTGAACACCATTACTGCTACAAATATTTATACCGTTCAACGCCCATTTTCTAATACCACTTGCATTTAATCGTTGCACATAAATATCATCATTTGAGGTGGCAGAGTTTCTATTATCGTCCCACACCAATATGATTCCGCCATTAGAATCTGAAATAGTATGAACACTATTTTGTGATTTTGGAGCAAGAGCAATTGGAGAGTTAATGGTATTATTTGTGCTCCACTGAGCCACAATATTAGTAGAGAGTATAATCAAAATATATAGAGAAATTTTTTTCATAGATTGCTTAATGTAAAGGTAATAGTTTGTTAACTTTAAATTTATACAAAATAGGCGAATTGCCAACATTTGTAGGGTTAATTTGAGTGAATTTGTAAATTTTCTGAAAAAACTAAATAGTTAGTGAGTAAGCAATGCCTAAAATATAAATACTTTCAGGAGTTGATATGTTAAATTCAGATTGCATGAGATAGTATAGGTTTACGGAATTTTTTTTGTTTATTTCATATTCAATTCCTAGCACATTCCTAACTCTGTGAAACTGATTATTGTATAGTGGACCATCACCTCTAGGTGAACGTATTTGATATCTAAATTCTATAGAGTAGTATGGTGTAAACCATTCGTTTATAGAATATTTTAAATCGGTTTTAAATCTTAAAAACTGTTCAAGTAATTTTCCTTTTTCACTGGTGTTATAGTCTTGGGCCTCAATTTGGTATCTAATTCGTTCGCTTATGGTAAATTTATTTAGTTTTTTTTTACCTGTGACATCCAGCATTAAACGATGCCTAAAGCTATATGAACCATCTAATAATTTTTTTTGAATAATGCGGTATGTTGGACTTATTTTAAGGTATTTTTTGAATTTATAATCAATTCCAATATTGGTATAAAATAAGTTAATACGCTGATAATTTTCTCTTAATCTAAATTCTTGATCAACAACTAAACTTAATTTTTTGGTAAAAGGGTGTTGAATGGTAAAAGTATTCCACATTCCTGCGTCTTTGCTCGATTGAGCTACAGCAATTGAATTTGCATATAAAATGCAAAAGAAAAAGATGAAAACATTACCACGCATTTTTTTAATCATTTATGATAATTAAATCATCAAGAATCTTTTTTTCTTTTTTTTCTTTTATTTCAACGTCAACTAGCATTTCTTTTGGCATTGATTTATAAGGCTGAGTAGAGTCTTTTCCCACTACAAAAATTTTGTATTTACCTTTTCTTAAATAGCTAAATTTATAGGAGCCATCATAAGATGTTTTCATGTCATTACTCACGGTTGTTCCATCTCCGTAAATGATAAAAACATTTTCGGCTGGCAAATAATGTTGTGATTTTAAGATGGTAAAAGATTCATCGTAATTGTATACGTAAACTTTTCCTTCAATAGAGGCAAAGCCTCCTTCGCCTGGTTCTTTCTTACAAGACACAAGGCTTCCAAGAGCTATAAAAAGTATGATGACTATTTTATTCATAAGTTCATAAATTAAAAATACAATGTTAAATAATCTTTAAATTTAATCAAATTACATTTATTTTAACTATTTTGTAAGCCTTTAGTAGATAAAAACCCTATTTGTTTAGGTAAACAAAAAGTTGAATAATAAACTCCAACATATATTCATTTTATTTTTTGTGTTCAGCGTTTTTTCGTTAACACTTCAGGCTTCTGTTGTTCAAATTTGTAAAGATTCCAAAGTTTTTAAAAATCAAAGTCAGCAAAGTCCTTTAACTGAAGAGGAGGAAGAAAAATCACATGATAGTGATGAGTCTGTTGATGAGGAAGATTTATTGTGTAATAATTGTGGCTTTAACAACGAGTTTCATTTCTCTCAAAGAGTTTCAAAATGCAATCAACAAGATGATGATATTGCATCTAGTGCGATTAAAATACAAATTCCACCCCCCAAAATTTTAATATAATTCTGACACTACAGTTATTGTAGATATTATTATTAATTAAAATTTAAAAATCATTTATGTTTCAAAAAAATTTATTTGCCGATATAAAGGCAGGTATAGTGGTGTTTTTAGTGGCGTTGCCATTATGTTTAGGAATTGCTATGGCTTGTAAGGTGCCCTTATTTTCGGGTATTGTAGCAGGTGTTGTTGGAGGAATTTTAGTGACAATTTTTAGCGGCTCAAAATATAGCGTTTCTGGCCCAGCTGCTGGCTTAACAGCTATTGTATTAGCCTCTATTGCTCAATTAGGAAGCTATCAAGCCTTTTTGGCCGCAGTAGTATTTGCTGGTGTTTTTCAGTTAATACTTGGTGTTCTAAAAGCAGGGTCTATTGGTAACTATATTCCAAATGCCGTTATTAAAGGTATGTTAGCTGGGATAGGAATTGTTTTAATTATTAAACAAATCCCTCATTTGTTTGGATATGATAATGACCCAGAAGGAGATGAACAGTTTATTCAAATGGATGGAGAAAATTCGTTTACCGAATTAGTTCATATGATTAATTTTATTACGCCAGGCGCCATTGTTATTGGACTGGTATCTTTTGCTGTTTTAATAATTGCTGAAAAGCCTTTTTATAAAAAAGACAAAATTTTGTCAAATTTACCTGGGCCACTTTTGGCAGTTGTATTCGGTATTCTTTTAACTATTGCGTTTAAGGGTAATGCTTTTTTAGTAATAGATAGTATTCATCTTGTTAATTTACCTACTATTTCATCTTTTGCTGATTTACAAGCTAATTTGTTTTTCCCAGATTTTAGTTTTGCAAATTCTAGCAAGTTTTGGATAATTGTTTTCTCATTGGCAGTGGTTGCAAGCTTAGAAACCCTATTAGGGATTGAAGCTATTGATAAATTAGACCCTGACAAAAACGAATCCAACACCAATAAGGAATTATTAGCTCAAGGCATTGGTAATATTGCCTGCGGGTTTTTAGGTGCATTGCCTGTTACTTCTGTTATTGTTCGTAGTTCGGCAAATATTAACTCTGGAGCTAAATCAAAACTATCTGCCATTATTCATGCAACCTTGCTGTTAGTGAGTGTATTATTATTACCAAACGTATTAGTATTAATACCAAATGCCTGCCTTGCTGCAATTTTAATTATGACTGGTTTTAAACTGACTAAACTGGCCATCTTTAAAGAACAGTGGAAATTTGGCTACGAACAGTTTACTCCTTTTGTCATTACTATTGGTGTAATGCTTGTAACCGATTTATTGAAGGGGGTTTGCGCTGGAGTTATAGTGTCAATTATTTATATCATTCGAGATAATATTAAATCGTCATTTGAAGCAAGTAGCGATGTGATGGATGGACAGTTATATTATTTAATTAAACTACCACAGCACGTTACGTTTTTTAATAAAGGGTACCTCATTAATTGTTTTAGAACTATAAAACCTGAAAGCAAAGTAATAATTGATGCGAGTATAAATAAAAAAATTAATAGAGATTCAAAAGATGTCATTGATGATTTTATCAATACAGCAAAAAAAAGAAGAATAGAAGTTGAACTTATAAAATATAAACATTAAAATTATGGATAAAGCGTATCAAAAATTGATTGACGGAAACAGACGATTTGCCTTAGAGAAAAAGTTTGATGATCCTGAATATTTTAAGAAACTTTCATTAGGACAAAAGCCAGATTATTTATGGATTGGTTGTAGTGATAGTCGTGTGCCCGCAAATGAGGTAACTAACACAGAAAGTGGCGAAATGTTTGTGCATAGAAATATTGCAAATATGGTTGTTCACACAGATTTTAATTTAATGAGTGTTTTAGAATATGCTGTTAATGTTTTAGGAGTTAAGCATATTATTGTATGCGGTCATTATGGATGTGGTGGAGTAAGGGCTGCCATGACTCATAAAACATATGGCTTAGTTGATAAATGGCTCAGAAACATCAAGGATGTTTACAATATGCACCGAATAGAATTAGATAATATTGATAATGAAGATAAACGTGCAGATAGGCTAACGGAGTTAAATGTTATACAGCAAGTACAACATTTAGCGGAAACTAAAATTGTACAGAAAGCCTGGCATGAAGGAAAAAGTGTACAGATTCATGGCTGGGTATATGGATTAAACAGCGGTCTAATCACAGAATTAAAAGCGGTATATGATGACAAAGGAGATATAGATCCAATTTATCGATATGAATTTAATTAGTGATTGACCACTAATTTTAAAATCGAATTTGAAATTCTAATAAAATAAATACCTTGACTAAATGTTGAGGTATTTATTGTTTTATTTCCATTCATGGTTCCCTTGTAAACTTCTTGGCCTAGAGAATTAATAATCAACAATGGTAATTCTACTTGCGAAGTTGTTTCAATAGTGAAAGATTGGTTGGCAGGACTTGGAAATAAATAGGCATTAATCGATTCTTTATTTAATTCTTTTACGCTAACAGCACAATTTAATGCATTAAATGTTGGGATAGTTGTTACGTCAAAAGAGCCTGTACCATCAGGACATCTTCCTATTGAAATATCTGCTCCTTGAAAACCAAAACTAACACTATCTAATACAGTTGTTCCTTTACTTAGTATAATTTCTTCGCCGCTATTTAAAAGTTTAAAATTACAATGCAAGGTGTTTCCGTTTGCATTATCTTCATCTGCCCAAATCATCAAAAAGCTATACGGCTGTATAATAGTGTTACTAGGAAATGAATATTTTGTTGGGTTCGAATAATCATCGGACAAATACATGCCGCTTAAATTTAAAACTGTATTAGTATTGTTATATAGCTCAATCCAATCTTCGTGTTTCCCATTTTCATCAGTTTGTCCAAAATTATTTGATGCTAAAAATTCATTAATCACTACTTCGCCTATATTTGGTTGTGCTAAATTTGTTTGTAACACATAAAATTCATGCTGTGCTCTTTGAGGAGAAAACATACCTGCATTTGTATTTTCAGCATAAACATAATATTCAGTTTCTCCAGATGTAATATTAATAGTTGTGCCATAAATATTATCACTAGCAGAGCCATCATTATGTAATCCATCATCATACATTAAGACTTGCGAAAATTTATTTTGTGTGTGTGTTCTATATCCCAAATAAACAGTATTTGTATTAATTACATTTGCTGTAATAGTAACTGTTGAATTGATAGCTGGTGAATTAGTGCTTGCGCTTACGGCTGTAATTGTTGGAGTTGTATATCCAAAATCTGTTGTGCCTTGGAGATATGTGAGACGTGCATTGAGTAAATTACTAATTCCAGGAACAGAATAACTACCTACTGAAATATTTTGTGTTAATCCATTTTGAAATTGGGTGTAATTAAAAAAGTTGCATGTGTCATTTACCACTGATGTGTCGATAATAGATTGAAGTTGTTGAGCTTTAGTTTGAAAATTATTAGTTGCAATATATTCATTGCTGATCGTTCTCATATGCGCTACTAACATTCGTTTATATTGAGCATTATTATTAACAATATTAATTAATGGCCAGTTTACATCTATTGAATGAATATTAATAGGTAAGTTTGTTAAGGTAGCAATGTTTAATTGAGCTAAACTTGATGTGCCAGATCCTAAATATGGAAATCCACCAAAACACATATTTAAATCCCAAATTGTTGGGTTGTAATGTTGAGTATTGTCTTTATATAAATAGTAATTTTGACAAAATGCCCCTGAATAACTATCTAAATTAACCATCACGTTATTAAAGGCTAACATCCAAATTACTCTATCCATATCTAAATTATCACTTATTTTTGATTGATAGTTAGATACAGTATCACATAATGCAACTAATTGTTTCCAACCGTAGTCAGATTTTATTTCATAGTAATTAAAATAAGATGAACTATCGCTATTAATGTATTTTAAATTACATTTTGTATTAGTACTTGGATTTACAATCGGATTACACTTAATTGCAGCCCCCCCCGAAGAATAAAAATGATTAGAGTAGAATTTTTTCCCGATACTTTCTGTATTGGAATAAATACCATAATAAACACCATTGATATATACTTTTGCGAAATTTGATTGAGGGCAATGCATATAGTTTTTTAAAATATCGTAGCCAAGTATCTCTCTTATTAAAGATGGGTCTTTATAATTATTTCCCAGTTTTATATCCTTAATGCCATTATAGGATTGATCCTTAAATCCATCTAACTCTATGTGCAATGGATTTTTTTTATTACTGGGACTGTATGAACTGTTTCCTTTATATTTGATGCCCACACTATCAAATAAAGTTCCGTTTAATTTTAGTTGCGCAGCTAGAATATAACTATCAGCTCCTTGCTTAGCTGTGTCTAATTGGTAATCCCAATTTGGTTGCAGAAAAGTAATTTCAATTTTTTGGATAGTATTGATATCATAAAAATTTTGAGAATGACATGGTTTATCTAAAAGAAAGATAATGCTAAAAAAAAACAGACAAAAACGCATGTTATTCTATTATTAATTTAATATTTTGAGAATTTAAATTACTGTTTGTGACATTAACAATATAGATTCCTTTTGGAAGTGTAATATTATTAATTGTATAGTGTTGAAAATTAAGATTGTTCACGCTTAAAACTTTTTGTCCAGTTAAATTAAAGATGTTGATTTCAGAAATAAAACTTGTTGTAGAATATATATTTAATGTATTATTTGTTGGATTTGGATAGACGTTAAATGCAGTTATTTCTTTAGAGGTTTCTTTTATACCAGCTAATGCACAGCTAGAACAATAGTTAAAACAAATATCTGGAAAAACAGAATCTTTTGTTATTGTAACGTATCTCACTCCCGAGTTTGAGCATGTATTTGGAACAGACTGTTCTTTCCCTGCTGTGGTATTTCCATTAATATAATTAAAGTTATATGTTCCTGCATTTACATAATTTATAACTTCAAAAATATTTGCCGTTGGATTTGTTGTAAATGTATACATAGCATTTTTTGTAGTAGAAAATGAGTCGTAGTTTGTTGATGTATGAACTCCATCTGAAGTTAAAAGAACATTAGACATGTCTACCTTATATCTAATTGTAAATTTATTTGCAGGAGAAGACAATCCAAACTGAATAGCTCCTAAAAATGAAGTATCGTTGGATAGTGAATCAACATACATCCATCTATTATCATTAAAGTCATAACCAACACGTACTTCATCTGGCACATATTCAGATTCGTAACCTTGATCTCCATTGATAAATTTAAATTCATATTTTTTAAACGCAGGAATATCTACAATAATACTATAAATATCTGTGCTTCCTTCTTGAGACATTAATGTGCCAGCATAGTCCCAATCTGCGGGATAACCTGCTAATACTTGAAAATCACCAGCTACGTGAACACCAAAAGCGCTGATGGTTTGACCTGTCATATCAACAGCGAACTTAACTTTTTTAGCAAATAAGGATGTGCTTAAAAGTATGGATGCGAAAAGTAAAAATTTATTCATATTTTTTATTTTAAAAAGGGAGTAATATTTGATTACTCTGCTTAAGGTTATTTATTTAATACTATTTTTTGGTAGCTTGGTTTTTTATTATCTAACGATATTGCTAGCGTGTAAATGCCATTTGATAATTGTGTTAAATCTAATCTCCAATTATCGCTTGTTGTTTGGATAATTTTTCCAAATACATCATATATTTCTACTTTAACAGAATTAAATTTTTGATAATTAAAATCGATATCAATAATACCTGAGGATGGATTAGGATATACGGAAATGTTTTTTGTTTCACTTTCGTTTATTCCTGTATTAATAGAATACATATAACCTGCCGAATATCTGTATACACAGCCATTTACATCTGTAATTCTTACAACATAAATACCACTTTGTGTTGGAGTATAATTTTGTGAAGTTGCCCCTGAAATTAAATCTCCATTATAATACCACTGATAGGTTGTTGCTGATGTTGATTGCAAATCACCTGCTGTTTCTGAAATTGTAGGTGTTGTTGGGGCTGGGTTGTTTATATAACATGAGCTATAACGATGTGCTTGAGAGGTTGTTCCTCCAGCGCTATATGTCCAAAGTGTTGCACCAGCAGAATTCACTTCATAAATTGTACCTGCTAATGCTAAACAAACCATTTGATTTCCATTTGGATATTGTTCTGAACTTCCCATATTGGAGTTATAAGCAGTACATACTAATCTAGAATCATATGTGCCAGGTGTAAATGCACTACCTGTATTAATTGTGTAATTGTAATTTGCTCTGGGAGGGGTAATTCTATCAATGGTAGACTTTTGCGAGGGTGTAGTTTGCCCAGTATTATTAAATCCAGCTAAGTCTCCTGCTCCAGGAACACCTTCTGGAATCCAATGTGAATCATGAGTGACATTTAAAATAGCCGTTCCAGTTGCTTGATAAGCTAAGGGATTTCCCCAGCGGTATAAAAAATCACCACCTTTACCTGAATTACCTCCACTATGACTTGCTGCCTGAGCTGTTGTTGTACTGTGATCAATGACATACCACTCATTTAAATTGTGAGAACTTACAACAATTTGATCTAAAATTGGACTATAGTCTATTCCATTCATGTGCATCCAATCTTTAGTACTCTTGTAATTCACATTAAGTAATTCTGGATGATTTACAATAGAAGTTTGATAATTTGCTTTACTTGCATTTACATTTTGAACTAAATGATCCCAAACATGCCATTCCCACACAATGTTACCAGTTGTTGCACCAGTTGGCTGAACTTCAATTACTTTTTCGGGCCAAATTGTTGTTAGTGCAGTATTTGTTCCTCCAGCTGCTGCTAGCTCAGCTTGTGTTTTTAATTCATATGAAATGATTAATACATTTCCATTTGGCATCACGCAATGGTCATGATGAGAGTATTGCGTTGTAGAAGAGACAGTGTATGTCCATATAACATTATTGTTATAATCCACTTTTTGAATTGCGCCACATGCTCCACCTCCATTAAATGTTGTATTAGTAATTTTAAGACTTCTAACCATTGTTCCTCCTGGTTCCAAATATGCAGAATATCCAGTTCCACCAGTTCCAGGACTGTATGTTTTAAGAACTGTTCCAGCAGTATCAACCAATTTGGCAGTAGTAGCATTTTGAGTAGCAACTAAAGTTTGTCCATTCCATTGTTGCGCTATTAATGTTGTAGAAGAGAAGAATAAAACAGCTGCACTGATCTTAGTAAAAAGTTTTTTCATACAATGTAAATTTATTATTATTTAAATGTAATGATTATGTTTATTTACACATATTTTTTGAGGTAAAAATTGAATTTTAAAAGGTAAGTTTTTCTTTTTTTGACCTTTTTAGTTTTTCTACAATTTTATGTATTTGAAATACATGTGTATAAAAACATGGAAGTAATTAGCTATTAAAGTGTTTTAGAACATCCTCTTCGTAGCTATTTCCAACAGGGATTTTTTTCTCGCCTAATTGTAATGTTTTATTCCTAAGACTTTCTACTTTTTTTATAGGAACAATGAAAGACCTATGAACTCTCAGAAAATCAGTTTTTGGCAATTTTTCAAGAATAGCTTTCATTGTTATTCTAGCTACTATTGTTTTTTGATTAGTGATGTATATTTTTAAATAATCATCTAAAGCTTCAATACAAATAATGTCATCAAGCATTATTTTTTGTAAACTATAATCTGCTCGTATGAAAATATGTTGTGTTTTTTGGTTGTCGTTTATTGAAAAATAATCTCTCGCTTTTTCTGTAGCCTGTTTAAATCTATCAAACGTAAATGGTTTTAATAAATAATCAAGGGCATTTAAATTAAACCCCTCCACAGCGTATTGCCCATGAGCTGTACAAAATATAACTAAAGTATTTTGTTCAATGTTTTTGTAAAAATCTATGCCAGTTAATGAGGGCATATGTATATCCAAAAAAAGTAAGTCGACTGGAAACTTTTTTAAATGCTTAAGGGCCTCATTTGGTTTTGTAAATGTTTTTTGTAACTCAATGTAATCTAATTGAGAACAAAAGTTTTCTATCACATTAAGAGCTAGAGGCTCATCATCTATGGCTAGTGCTTTAATCATGTATATTTAATGAGAGGCTTACGATAAAATAATTATTTTGCTCTCTAATATTGAGCACATGACTTTTAGGATAGAGCAAATTTAAACGTTGCTTTGTGTTTTCTATGCCTAATCCACTTTTGTTTAAGGTATTATTATTTGTAGAAACGCAATTGTTTTTTACGTTTAATGTTAAATTGGAGTCTGTTATAGTGATTTTAATATCAATATCTGAATTTTCTTCAGAATTTACACCATGTTTAAATGCATTTTCGATAAAAGGAATTAATACTAGAGGAGCAATTTTTTTATCATATATATTTCCTTCGCAAAGGTATGATAATTTTACATTTGGAGTTAAACGCATTCGTTGCAATTCAATATAGTTGGAAATATACGATAGTTCTTTTTCTAAATCAACAAAATTTGCGTTTGAGTCGTTTAGTACATAACGCATCATATCTGACAATTTAACAACAGCATCTGCAGTTTTTTCGTTTTTTAAAATTGCCAATGAGTAAATACTGTTTAAGGTATTAAATAAAAAGTGTGGATTAATTTGTGCTTTTAAATATGATAATTCTGCATTAGCCTTTTCGGTTTCGGTTTGTTTTAATCGTTCTCTTATTTTTAGCAAAAGCGAAAAAGTAAATACTCCTAAAAACTGAAACAGATGATGATTAATAAACAAACCAAATGGTTTTTTGGGTGGACCTGGATGCGGCAACATATGCTGATTTATTGGCTCAATTTTTTTGCCAACAATAAATATTTCAGGTATTAATAATATAATTAGAAAGGAAATACAGATAACAAGCAAAAATAAAACATACTTTTTTGTGATATAAAATTTCGGAATAAAAACATAGTAGTTTGCATAAAAAAATGCAAGTAATAAACAGGTTGCAGTAAAGGGCCTTAAAAATGGCTTTACATTAAAAAGATCAACAATTGTATGTTGCTGATTAAAATCAGGAGAAAATAAAATAGGTAAACTAAGAAATATAATACTTCCTAAAACATGAATTAATATATTCCCTTTTTTTTGTAACATGATACTAAATTATAAAAGCTTAATAATGCCTCACAATAACTTAGGTAAATTTCACTCTTTTGTAGGCGAAGTGTTTTTTAGTGATTGTTCAATAGAATTGGTTAAAGCAACAAAATCAGATACAGATAATTGTTCAGCACGTTTATCTAAATAGATAGAGTCAACAATAACGTTACCACTTAATACTTTAACCGAATTACGAACTGTTTTTCTTCGTTGATTAAAAGAAGCCTTTACCACTTTAAAAAATAGTTCTTCATCGCAATTGAGTTTATCAGTTGTGTTTCTGGTTAAACGGATAACTGCTGACTTTACTTTTGGTGGCGGATTAAATACATGTTCACTTACAGTAAATAAATATTCAATCTTATAAAATGCTTGTAACATAACACTTAATATGCCATAAGCTTTTGATCCGGGTTTTTCAGCAATACGAACAGCCACTTCTTTTTGAAACATTCCCACTAGGGCTGATACATCAGCTCGATGCTCCAGTACTTTAAACATAATTTGTGTAGAAATATTATAAGGAAAATTTCCAATCACTTTAAAATTTCCCTTACTAGCAAAGGGTTTTAAGTCTGCTTCTAAAAAATCCTGAAAATGAATTTTATGCGCATGTTGCGGATATTTTTCTTTTAAGAAGTCAATGGATTCGATATCAATATCAAAGGCAGTAAAATTATCTTTCTCAATCATGTATTGAGTTAAAACTCCAGTTCCTGGACCAATCTCTAAAATGGTTAAATCGTCTTGTGGTAAAGCATTTACTATTTTTTGCGCAATATTAAGGTCGGTTAAAAAATGCTGACCTAAATGCTTTTTTGCTTTTACTGGTGATGCCATATAGCAAAAGTAAGCAAAAGATTCTTAGATATCTTGTTTGCCTTACACAAGTTTTTATACGACACTATACAATTTAATGACTTTTTAAATCTTTATAGTCAGTTTCTATTATTCGTAATGATTTATGTTTTTTAATCCTTATTCTTTTAATAGAAAGTTGTTTAGTAATAAACCCCAAGGTAACTAACGCAGCACTTGCTATTACTGCAGTTTGTGTAACATAGGGCGTTTCATTATTAAATAGGTTATTAAAAGTGTCTAATCCAATAAATAAGGCGCCGCCTGTATAAAAGAAGCGGCTGAATAACTTATACAAATGATTAGCATCTCTTAATTTTATTGCTTTAATTTCAGATAAACGAATACTAGAGTCGTTATCAAAAATGATTAGGCTGTCCTTTAGATTAACCATTTTATTAATTCGATATTTATGTTCGCCTTTTATTTTATACTCAATATAAGAATTGTTGTATAATTGAATAACTTTAAAGTGGTTGTTGTGAGTAATATCTATTTCTAAAATTTTTTGTGAAATAGAGTTTTTAGATATGATCAATAAAAGTATGAGAAGGATAGTTCTCATTAGATAATCTCTAAAAGAGTCCTAAATGCCGCATATTTACCTTCATAGCGCTGGCTATGTTCGGCTTGTAAACGAGTAGCGTGATTTTTTTGATAAGCTTCAATATCTTCCATTTTTTCAAAAGTATACTGTACCGAAAAGGTGGCGCCTTCGTCATCCACATTTAATACTCTACAAATTTTATTTTCTGAAAAATGTCCGGTGTTTAATACATCTGGAATATGAATGGTCTTCATCCAATTTAACCAATCTTCTGCTAATGATTTATCAATGCTTACAGTTACGTTATATATATACATAATGGCTTTTTAATTTACAATATCTCCTCTTAAATCTCTGTATCGTTTTCTGGCATCAACTACATAAATACTGCCTGGGTATTTTACTAATATGTCTTGATATAATTGTTTTGCTTTTTCTTTATCATTTAAATAGCGTTCATATAGTTCAGCTTCTTTAAATAAAGCATCATCGCCATATAAATCAGTAGGATAAAATTCTAATATATTTTCATACATTTTAGCTGCTTCTACATATCGATTTGTGCGTTTATAAATCTCTGCCTTTTTATAATAGATATCATCTCCTAATGTGTGCTCGCTAAACATACTATTAATACTATCTAAACGAGCTAATGATTTATCGTATTGGTGCTGTAATACCAATAAATCCGCCGATGCAAACATACTAAGAGGCACATCGCTGGTGTCGATTCCGATAGCATCTGTTATTATTAGTGATAAGTCTAATGCATCATTTGCGATTGTTTTTGTAGTTGCTCCTTTTAATACATCGCATTGTGCTTTGGCCCATTTAAAATCTGATGCGTAATAACTTAGTTTAGCATTTCTAAACTTTGCTCCTTGCCCAACCAAGTCATATTTAAAATCTTTTTCTACTTGAGAGTATAGAAGTGAGGCATCCCAAATATTACCTATTAATAAATTCATGTCACCTAAATCTAATTTAAGTTCAGCTAAAATATTTTTATCAAATGTATATTGAGTAATCACTTCCTCTAAACTCTCAATTGCTTCTTGTGGTTTATTTAAGTAATATGCTTTTAATGACGCTGATTTTTTAATCAAAGGAACCGTTAGATTGCTGATGCCATATTGTTTAATGGCTGTTTCAATATTTGAACTAAGAGCGATTATGTCAGCAGGATTTGGAGTTGCTTGATTTGTAATTTGTAAGTATTGAGAATTCAATTTTTCAATATTAGCGATATCATAATAGGGATTATCTTTTCCTTTATTAATCACGTATTGATAGCATTTTTCGGCAACCGTATAATTTTCGTTGCTAATACAAAGTTTGGCTAATTCCATTAATCTGGTTCCATCAGATTTTTCTCTTTTGTCTAATGCTTTATTTTGAACAAATGAACCTTCAAAATCTTTTTGTTGGTTTAGTAAAAAAATTAGGAACTCAGAAAAAATCATTTTATCTGAATGTTGTTGAATTCGTTTTTGAAGTTCTTGTTTTAGAATAGGATTATTTAGGCCTCCGTTTTTCTCATCATAACCTAATGATTGTTGTAAATTGGTTTGTGCCGTATATAGCTCACTTTCTCTAAATTCAATGGCATCTAAATATTCATTTACCATCGCTTTTAAATCGCCTTTTTTCTTATAAAGTTCTGCTACTTCGTAGTAATAAGGATAGCTGTCGCGAGTTTCTTTTCTTCCTTTTTTATAAACGTCCAAGGCATAATCGTATAATTCTTCATCTTCAAACGCATGAGCTAGTACAAACACATAACTCTGAATAGGAATTAGCTCTTTAATAGCTTTATTGTATTGTTCTTTTTCTTTGTCTGTATTGTTTTGAAGTTTGTATAACTTACCTAACCAAACATATAAATGGAAAGCAGTTTCGTTTCTCTTAATTTGTTTTTTTAATACTTTTTCTGCTTTGCTATATTCTTTTATTTCTACCAAACATTTATAATAGTATGTAAAATAGGCATCTGGATTTTTGTCGTACAAGTTATCAAAGTAGGACGCTGCTTTTTCATATTGTTTTTGCTCATAAAACTGCATTGCTAGTTTTTCGTCCATATTTTTTTGAGCAACAACAGGCGAAAGTTTAGCTAGTATGAAAATGCATATCAATAAAAGATGTTTCAAGGTAGTTTAGTTTGGTTTTACTAATTGTGGTAATACTCCAGAGTTTAGTTGTTTTACTAAATTTTCGCAAATTGGTAATGACTGATGATATATTTCTAAATGTTTTCTAATATTTTCAGTATTTATTTTTAATTCTTCAATTACTTTTTCAGCTTGTTTTTTTTCATCGTTGATAAATCCAATAGCATCTTCATTATCTACACTGCCATTTTTTAAATCATGAGATAGAGTTTGCAGTTGAGTAATTGATATACTAGCATTATTTAACCACGATGTACGAAAAACCATGTAATCCTTTAATCCTTTTGCTACCGAGTTAAAGTTTTGTAAGTTTTCGGCTACTGATTTTGTGACAGTATCTTTTAAGTGTGAATCAATAAATAATGAATAAGTGTATTGTTTTGAATAGGCTTCCATACAAGAGGCACTGTCAACTGTTTTAAAATTATCAACTGATTGTTGAACAACTATTTTCAAACTATCTAGTTCCTTTATATACTTATCATAAGTGTGCGTATTTCTGCAAGATGGAAACAGAAGTATCGCCAAAAAAAATATAAATAAACTACTAGTGGCTTTCATTAAACAAATCATTAAAAATCAAATTTAAGTTTAATTGTGCAATAATAATAACCAAGATTTATAATAAATCTTAATTTAACTAGACACTATTTTTTTAAGTGTAAACATAGCAATAGCCAAGCTGATAGTAACTAAAATGGCACTCATCATAAACGGTGCGCCAGGAAAGTACAATGAAGAGTTGTTTTGCGTGAAAGAATAAAACAATTCTGTCATTAGCACAGGCCCAATGATAGATGTGACACTAATTAAACTAGTAATGGCGCCCTGCATTTCGCCTTGTTCATTAGCTGGAACTCTATTTGATATAATACCTTGAATAGCTGGCATTGCAATGCCGCCCAAAGCAAATGGCACCATAAAAGCAAACATCATCCAGCCTTGGTTTGCAAATGCAAATAATATGTAACCTATCAATGAAAACAGAAAACCTAAATACACTGACTTTTTTTGACCTAATTTTGGAACAATAATACGTATCAATCCACCTTGAACAATGGCAATGGATAATCCAATAAAAGCTAAAGATGCACCAACCATTTTTGTTGACCAATCAAATTTTAAAATTGTGTAATACGTCCAAGTTGATTGTGGTGATTGCCCTGCAATATTTAGTAAAAATACGGCTATGATGAGCCATATAATTTCTTTGTGACGTTTTAAATTAATAAATGTTCCAATTGGATTTGCTCTTTTCCAATCGAAGGCTCTTCTGTTTTCTTGAGATAAAGATTCGGGTAAAACAAAATAACCATAAACGGCATTAAGTAATGATAAGCCAGCTGCTATTAAAAATGGAACTCTTGAGCCAAAATCTGCAAATAGTCCTCCAATCAAAGGACCTAAAATAAATCCAATTCCAAAAGCGGCACCAACCATTCCAAAATTTTGTGCACGTTTTTCAGGTTCGCTAATATCTGCAATGTAGGCAGATGCCGTTGTGAAACTAGCCCCTGAAATTCCAGCAATAATTCGTCCTACAAATAACCAAAACATGGTAGGAGCGAAGGCTAAAAATATATAGTCAATGCCAAGTCCTAGTAGTGAAATTAACAGTACAGGTCTTCTTCCATATCTGTCACTTAATCCTCCTAACACACTCGAAAATAAAAATTGCATAATACCATAGGCAAATGCTAACCATCCGCCGTATTTAGAGGCTTCGCTAATATCACCTCCGATTAACTCTTGAATTAATTTTGGTGTAACAGGAATGATGATACCAATTCCAGTACAATCAATTAATAAAGTGATAAAAATAAATAGTAAAGCGTTTTTTTGATTTTTCATGAGACACAAAAATATACTTTAATTACAATTAATTCGCCCCTTTATCCTATTACAAAACCGCTAAAACAAAAACTTAACATTATCCTTTATAATCGATTATATTTACAGTATGGTATTAAGTTTATTAAAAGAAAGTGTTGTTTTTGCTTGGGGTGCTTTAGTGGCCAATAAGCTTCGTACATTTTTAAGTTTATTAGGTATTACCATTGGCATTTTCGCTATCATTACGGTGTTTACAATCGTAGATAGCTTAGAGAGAAATATTAGAGGCAGTGTTCAAAGTTTGGGAGAAAATGTGGTGTTTGTGATGAAATGGCCATGGACCTTTGGCCCTGATTATCCTTGGTGGAAATATATGAACCGCCCAGTTCCTGAAATAACTGAATTAGCTGAAGTTGAGCGTAAAGCAAAGAGTATTGATGCTATAGGATTTAGAATTGGCGCTCGCAAAGTACTAAAGCGAAATAATAATACAATTGAAAATGGAATAGTGTCTGGCTGGTCGTATGGTTTTGGTCAGGTAAAATCGTTTGAAATTATTGACGGACGTTATTTTAGAGAAGATGAAACCGAAGGTGGTTATAATGTTGTGATATTAGGCCACACTATAGCTGATGGCTTGTTTCCAAACAATGAGTATCCTATTGGAAAAACAATTAAAGTTGCTGGCAGAAACTGCAAAGTGATAGGCTTATTTAAAAAAGAAGGCGAAAGCATGTTGGGCAATTCGATGGATAACCAAGCGGTAGTACCCTATAACTTTGCTAGATTGTTTATGGATGTAAAATCCGAAAATAGCGACCCTTTTATTGCCGCTAAAGCAAAACCAGGAGTAACGAATGATCAACTAAAAGATGAGTTAACGGGTATTATGCGTGGCATTAGAGGATTAAAGCCAATGGCTGATGATGACTTTGCATTAAATGAAACTAATTTATTGAGTAAAAATTTTGATGGCTTATTTGATATTGTAGGTATTGCAGGCGCTATCATTGGAGGTTTTTCTATTTTAGTTGGCGGTTTTGGCATTGCTAACATCATGTTTGTGTCGGTGCGAGAAAGAACCAATTTAATTGGGATTCAAAAATCTTTAGGGGCAAAAAACTATTTTATTTTAGCTCAATTTTTATTTGAATCCGTGTTTTTATCTTTAATGGGAGGCATCATAGGACTCTTACTTATTTACCTGCTCACCTTTGCCGCCGACGGGGTGATTGATATGGAAATCACTTTAACACGTTCAAACATTATTTTAGGTTTAACGATATCGGTATTGATAGGAATTATCAGTGGATTTATTCCTGCTTATGGTGCCTCACAGTTAGATCCAGTAGAAGCAATTAGAACTAATTAACATGGCATTAGTACAACGTCCAAAATCAATTAGTGTCATTACGGTAACCGCAATTGTATTGGTGTTATTAGCATTCCCAATGTTGTTTACACCATCTATTAAACGCATGGGCGATTTTGTGCCAATGGTTTTAGGAATTATTATTACGCTTCAGTTTGTTTCTTTAATTGGTATTTGGCACATGAAACAATGGGGCGTGCAATTATTTATTATGATGTTTTGTATTCGAATTATAACGTTTATGTTTCTTGATCTTTATACCTTTAGATTCTTTTTTAATATCTTTTACTCTCTTATTTTTATCGTGTTCTTTTTAATCCATTACCGTAAGATGGATACGAATTTGTAGAGCTCAATCACACCTTTACTAATTAATAGCACCGCAGATAAAACGGATTCAACAGATTATAAAAATCCATCTAAATAAGTAGTATCTATAAAATCCGTGTTCTTATTTTTTGATCATTAAAAATCATCATTTATCAAATTATACAATTCATCGATTCATCGTTCCAAAAAGTTAATTTGTCTGAAAATGCTATTTAACTGTCAAATTGTTTTGTTTTATTCGGAAATTTAATTATATCTTTATATAGAATTAACAAAAACGTTTACTCAATAAAACATATATTTTAATCAATAAAACCATGGTTGCAGAAGTTGAAATCCATAATTTAGTTGACCCCTTAAAGGCCTTTTTTGGCTTTAGTGGCTTTAAAGGAAACCAAGAAGCTATTATCAATAATATCCTCAATAAACAGGATACTTTTGTGATTATGCCAACTGGTGGCGGTAAGTCGCTTTGCTACCAATTGCCAGCTATTATGAGCGAGGGAACAGCCATTATTGTATCGCCTTTAATTGCGTTGATGAAAAATCAGGTAGATGCTATTCGTGGTTTTAGTAATGAAACTGGCATTGCTCACTTTTTAAACTCATCTTTAAATAAATCTGAAATAGCAACCGTAAAAAAGGACGTTTTATCTGGAAAAACTAAATTGTTGTATGTAGCTCCCGAAACTTTAAATAAGGAAGATAACGTGGAGTTTTTCTCTGAATTTAAAATTTCTTTCTTTGCTATCGACGAAGCACATTGTATTTCAGAATGGGGGCACGATTTCCGCCCTGAGTACCGTCGTTTGCGTCCTATAATTGATAAATTAGGCTCGGTGCCAGTAATGGCATTAACTGCTACTGCTACTCCTAAAGTACAACACGATATTCAAAAAAACTTAGGAATGTTAGACGCGAATTTATTTAAATCGTCGTTTAACCGCGAAAACTTATATTATGAGGTTCGCGCAAAGCAAAATGTCATTAAAGAAATTATAAAGTACGCAAAGCAAAATTCTGGTAAATCAGGAATTATTTATTGTTTAAGTCGTAAAAAAGTGGAGGAAGTTGCTCAGGCTCTGATAGTTAACGGAGTTAAAGCGGCGCCATACCATGCTGGTTTAGATGCAAAAGAGCGTGCTAAAACACAAGATGGCTTTTTAATGGAAGACATTGACGTTATTGTTGCAACAATTGCTTTTGGTATGGGAATCGATAAACCAGATGTTCGTTATGTGATTCACCATGATATTCCAAAATCATTAGAAGGATATTACCAAGAAACTGGTCGTGCGGGACGTGATGGCGGAGAAGGAAACTGTTTAACGTTTTACAGTTATGATGATATCATGAAGTTAGAAAAGTTCATGAAGGATAAGCCTGTAAACGAACAAGAAATTGGAAAACAAATGTTGTCGGAAACGGCATCGTTTGCCGAGACATCTTCTTGTCGTCGTAAATTTATTTTACATTATTTTGGTGAGGAATTTAATGATGCCAAATGTAATGAGATGTGCGATAATTGTCGTCATCCAAAACAGAAATTTGAAGCTCAAGACGATTTAACGCTTGCCATTAAAGCAGTTAAGGAAAGTAAAGAAAAACATAAAGTTAAAGACATCATTAATTTATTAATTGGCAATTTAACAGCTACAGGTAAATCATACAAACACAACGAATTAAAAACTTGGGGTGAAGGTGTAGAAGCAGATAAAGATGATAAGTTTTGGAATGCTGTGATGCGCCAAGCAATTGTTAATGGATTCTTTGCTAAAGACATTGAAAATTATGGCTTAGTAAAAATGACTGATAAAGGAAAAGAGTATTTAAAAAATCCTTTCAGTATTAAATTTACAAGAGATAATGATTTTAGCAATGCTGAAAGCGATAATGATGATGATATTGTTGGCGGAAAAGGCGCTAATAGTACTGATGAAGTATTGTATGCAATGCTGAAAGATTTAACGAAGAAAATCGCTAAACAAAATAATCTACCTCCATATATTATTTTCCAAGAGCCTTCCTTAGAAGAAATGTCAATCAACTATCCAATTACGATGGAAGAAATGGCAAAAATTACGGGAGTTGGCGCTGGAAAAGCCGCTAAATATGGCAAACCATTTTTAGAGGTGATTAAAAAGCATGTAGAGGAAAACGATATTGAGCGTCCTAGTGATATGATCATCAAATCGGTGGTTAATAAATCTGGATTAAAAGTGTTTATCATTCAAAACATCGACAGGAAAGTTAGCCTAGAAGATATGGCTAAAAACAAAAACCTGAAAATGAATGATTTATTAACAGAAATTGAAACCATTGTTACTTCAGGCACTAAAGTAAATATCAACTATTACATTGATCAAGTCATTGATGATGATAAAAAAGATGATATTTATGAATGTTTACGCGAAGCCGAAACAGATGATATTAACGCTATTTTAAAGGAATTAGGAGAAGATGAATATAGTGAAGAAGAAGTTAGGTTAATGCGCATCAAGTTCATTAGTGAATTTGGGAATTAAAATTTGAGATTTTTGTATTGATGAAGCCGTTCTAATCAGAGCGGCTTCTTCGTTTTTAGCATATCTTGGTTAATAAAACATAATTACAATTTTACCAAATCATTGATTTTTAGTAAATTCGCATATATGACAACTATATCTAAAAAAAATCAAGCAGATAGTAAACAAAGTTTAGCTATCATTTGCTCATCATTTAAAAATAAAACAGAATATAATTTAACTAAAGAACAAGTAGATTATATCGCCAATGATATTAAAACTAACGATAAAAAATTTATATGTATTAATACCTTGTCGCGTTTTGTTTGTGTGATTTTAGTTGATGAAAAAAAGTCTCACTACACCACGTTAGAAAGTATTCGTAAAAACGGCGCTACTTTAACAGATAGTTTAAATGCCGAAAAACGCACGGCTGTTTCTATCGTAAACGAATTAGCTAACGCGGATTTTTCTTTAGCATTAGCCGAAGGAATAGCCTTAGCAAATTATCAATTTATTAAACATAAGCCAAGCGCTAAAAAAACAGCCAACACTTTAAATACAGTGAATGTGGTTGATGCAAAAGTAACAGCTCAACATGTTTCAAATTTATCTATTGCAGTAGATGCGACTTTAAAAGCGCGCGATTTAGTAAACGAACCAGTAAATACATTAAACGCTACTGATTTAGCAAACGCGTTTAAAACAATGGGAAAAACTGCTGGCTTTAAAGTAGAAGTTTTAAATAAAGCTAAAATAAAACAATTAAAAATGGGTGGTTTGTTGGCCGTTAACCAAGGAAGTGTAGATGAACCAACATTTTCTATTATGGAATACAAACCAAAAAATCCAAAAAATAAAAAACCTTATGTATTAGTTGGTAAGGGTGTAGTGTATGATACTGGCGGATTAAGTTTAAAGCCTACACCAAATAGTATGGATTTAATGAAATGCGATATGGCAGGAGCGGCAGCGGTTGGTTGTACGATGTATGCGATTGCTAAAGCAAAATTAAATGTACATGTGATTGCATTAGTGCCAGCTACAGATAATCGCCCTGGATTTAATGCTTTTGCGCCTGGAGATATTATTACCATGATGGATGGAAGTACTGTTGAAATGTTAAATTCAGATGCAGAAGGTCGCATGATTTTAGCAGACGCGCTTCACTACGCAAAACGTTATAAACCAGAAATGGCTATTGAATTATCTACATTAACTGGAGCAGCGGCAGCAGCAATTGGTCAGTATGGTATTGTGAGTATGGGAACAGCAACCGACGAACAAAAAACTAATTTAACAGTTAGCGGATTGCGTATGCATGAGCGTTTAGCTGAATTTCCATTTTGGGATGAGTATGATGAGTTAATTAAATCAGACATTGCTGATCAAAAGAATTTAGGTGGACCATACGGTGGAGCTATTACGGCAGGTAAATTTTTAGTGAAGTATACCGATTATCCTTATATGCATTTTGATATTGCTGGACCAGCTTTTGTAACCGCTAAAGATAGCTACAGAGGTAAAGGTGGAACTGGCTACGGTGTGAGATTATTATTTGATTTCTTTTCTAATTTATAATTTGAGGTATTTACTACATATTATTTTATTGTGTTCGGTGTTTGGCTTCGCTCAAAACAATACCGGTGAATCTTTAATTGTAATTCATTACGATGAAGGCAATAAGGCAAATCTTGGCCAATTAATTTATCGTTACAATTTTGTAAATAACGTATATGCCGGCCGAGAACAAATAATGGCGGTTGCTGGCAAAAAAAATAGTAAAGATTATATCCGTTGTGATGTTGGACAAAACACTTTATATAAAGATCGCTATTTAATTTCTGGGATAGGGAATGTGATTGATTTAAAAGAAAAGAAAGTATTGTATGACGGTTCGGCTAAATTAGTGCGATGCTCAAACGATAGTATCATCTTTTTTACCAATGATATTTTTAAAGGAAAATTTTATTCCTACTTTAATCTAAAAACCAATACCTATTCGGAAATTAAATCATTAACTTTTAAAGCTATTGTTGGTCAAGATGTGGAATTTGATAGAACAAAATCTCCATATAAGTTATTGTATTATCCTCAAAATAAGCCTAAAGTTGTTTTAATGGAAGATGCCGGCCATGGCGGAGTGAGTTCTAAAGCACCAAAAGCAGATATTCCTATTTATTGGGTTGATCAAAACACTTTTATTTTCCCTAATATTAAAATTACTGATTTAGAAGGAAGTATCGTGAAATACAATTTAGAAACTAAAACATCTAAAGTAATTGGTACATTTAATTCAACGGCTAATGTTCCAGCAACGTATCAATTGGTTAACAGTGTTGATTGTTATATTGAGTTTTATTTTAAAAATAAATTGTATTGTATTAATCCAGCAAAAGAAACGATGTTGCTTTCTAATTATAAGGAAATTGATAAAAATTTTTCGGTTGAGGTGGAACCTAAATCAACTGGAAGGGCCGTATATTATAAAGGAAAGGAAATTGGCAGAAATCATTTTGATATGAAAAATTTTAAAACATCATCTAATTATGCTGCTTTAGTTAAGGAAATAATAATGGGTGATGAGTCTTATCAGCAAGGGATGTCGGTGTATAACGTTACAAAAGCTAAATGGGAAACAATAGATGGCGAAGATGTTGTAGCATTAGTAGGATGGATAAATAATAAATAATTATGGTAGATAATAAAATAGTAGTAGGAATATCACAGGGAGATTTAAACGGTATCGGATTAGAAATTATTTTAAAAACACTTTCAGATCCTGCATTATTAGAAATATGTGTGCCAGTTTTATTTAGTTCTCAAAAAACGGTTTCTTATTTTAGAAAAATGTTAAACTTAGAGGAGTTTAACTTTCATCCAATGAGAGACTTTAATCAAATAAACACAAAAAAACCTAACGTATTTATTTGTTATGAGGAAGAAGTAACCATTGAATTAGGAAAGGCAACGGTGCAAAGTGGCAAATATTCTAAATTGTCATTAGAAGCCGCTACGATGGCGTTGTTTGATAAAAAAATCGATGTATTAGTTACAGCGCCAATTAACAAACATTCGATGCAAGAGGCAGGGTTTAATTATCCTGGACACACAGAATATTTAGGAGAAAAATTAGGAGGCAAACCATTAATGTTATTGTGCTCTCATGATTTACGCGTAGCAGTTGTGACTGGACATGTGCCAATGAAAAACATTTCCGAAAAAATCACAACAGCTAATGTTTTAGAAAAAATTAGTCAATTACATGCGTCTTTAATAAAAGATTTTGGGATTCGTAAACCAAAAATAGCCGTGCTTGGATTAAATCCACATGCTGGCGAAAATGGAGCCATTGGCGACGAGGAAAAAACAGCTATTATTCCAGCTATCGAAAAAGCAAAAGAAACCATGATGGTTTACGGGCCTTATTCAGCTGACGGATTTTTTGGAAACAATACTCAATCACAATTTGATGGTGTATTAGCCATGTATCACGATCAAGGTTTAATACCTTTTAAAACACTAGCATTTGGACATGGAGTCAATTTTACAGCTGGATTAGATTTTGTGCGCACATCACCAGATCATGGCACAGCCTACGAAATTGCAGGCAAACAAATAGCAGATGAATCGTCTTTTAGAGACGCTTTATATTTAGCTATAGATATTTATAGAAAACGCGAATTGCTTGAAGAAATTTCTGCTAATCCATTGGCGTTTTCACCAATTAAAAAGGAGAGGGGTTAGCCAATCTTTTATATTTAGATTTTTATTTCGCATTTTCCTCCCAAATCATCGCTAAATGGACAATGGTTTGAGTTGCTTTTTCCATGTCTTGCACACTTACCCATTCTAGTTTACTATGAAAAGCATGTTCACCGGCATAAATATTTGGGCAGGGTAATCCCATAAACGATAAACGAGAACCATCAGTTCCACCGCGAATGCTTGATAAAACATGTTTCACGCCTGTTCTGCCAATTGCTTCTAAAGCATAATCAACCACAAAATAACAAGTATCTAATACATCTTTCATGTTACGATATTGTTCTGTTACCACAAAATTGTAACTTGATTTTTTGTAATTGGATAATACCGATTTGGTGATTTCTTCTAATTCATTTTCTAACGCTTTTAATGTTGCTATGTCAAAAGCTCGAATAATAAAATTGATTTCTACTTTTTCTAAGCCACCATTAATTGAAGTTGGATGAATGAAAGGTTGTTTCTTTTCGGTTGTTTCAGGTGTTTTATCTTTCGGTATACGATTAATAATTTCTGCTGCAATTTTAATGGAATGCTCCATTTTATCTTTGGCGAAGCCTGGATGTGTTGGAATGCCATTGATAGTAATACTCACTCCATCCGCACTAAATGTTTCATTTTCTAAATGCCCTAAACTTTCACCGTCCATCGTGTAACCATATTGCGCACCTAAACGTTTCATGTCTACATGGTCGGTTCCCCTGCTAATTTCTTCATCAGGAGTAAAAAGAATACGAATCGTTCCATGTTTTACTTCTGGATGAGTCATTAAAAAATGAGCGGCATCCATAATTTCGGCAATACCTGATTTATTATCTGCTCCTAATAGAGTAGTACCATCAGTTGTAATAATGTCATTACCAATTTGTGCTGCTAAATCTGGGTGCTCCGCAAACTTGATAATTTGGTTTTTATCATTCGGTAACACGATATCTTTTCCGTCATACTTTGTATGAATGATCGGATTCACATTTTCGCCACTGCAATCAGGAGAGGTGTCCATGTGAGAACAAAAACAGATTACTGGAACTTGCTTTGTTGTATTAGATGGAATAGTAGCATAAACGTAGCCATATTGATCTAGTTCTGCATCTTTAATCCCCATAGCAATTAATTCTTCAACTAATAGTTTTCCTAAGTTTTTTTGTTTCATCGTACTTGGAATAGTCGATGAATTAGGATCGGATTGCGTATCAATTTTTGCGTATCGAATAAAACGTTCAGTTACTGTGTGTTTGTAGTTTGTGAAGTCCATAGTGTTTGATTTTTGTCAACACAGAGTTTCAGAGGTTTAGAGAACACTGAGATTCTATGTTTTTTATTTTTATCTAATGATGGGTTTTTATTTATTATGTTCTGTGATATCTCTTTTAACTCATTTACTCTGTCTTGAAAAACTATAAATTATCAATAAAGTAATTTGTTATTTTTTCCATTAAGTGAGCTCTGTCTTTTCCTAAGACGTTGTGCTCGTGCCCTGGATATAAATAGTAATCTAACTGAATGCCTTTGTCAACTGCTTTCTTTTGATACATAACACTATGTTGCCAAACTACCACAGGATCCTGTGCACCATGAATCATTAATAATTTACCTTTTAGTTTGTCTACGTAGTTTAATAAATTATTTTTTTCGTAACCTTGTTTGTTGTCTTGAGGAGAATCCATATAACGTTCTGTGTACATAATCTCATAATAAGTCCAATCAATTACTGGTCCACCAGCAGCGCCCACTTTAAATGTTCCAGGCGAGCGAGTCATTAACGTCGTTGTCATAAAACCGCCAAAGCTCCAGCCGTGAACACCAATTCTGTTAGCGTCCACATAAGTTAATGATTTTAAATATTCCACACCTTTTAATTGATCTTCCATTTCTTTAGTTCCTAACTGACGGTGTGTGGCTTGCTCAAATGCTTTTCCTCTGTATGATGTTCCTCTGCCATCTAATGTAAATACCATAAAACCTTTTTCGGCCATGTATTGGTACCATAATTCTCCACCTGCCATCCAAGTGTTAGTTACCATTTGTGAGTGTGGCCCGTTGTATAAGTATACTAAAACAGGATATTTTTTAGTTGAATCAAAATTTATTGGTTTAAATAAACGACAGTGCAAATCTGTTCCTTCATTATTTTTAATCGTAAATAAATTCCAGCTACCTAATCTGTAATCTTTAATAGGATTTTCTGCTTTGTAAAAGTTTACGGCTTTTTTACTTGCTGTATTAATGGTGTTATATTCTCTTGGTATAGTTGAACTTGAGAAATTATCAATGATGTAATTTCCTTTTTCATCTAATACACATGTGTGAAAACCATTACCATAAGTTAAACGTTTTACTTCACCACTTTTTAAATTAACGCTGTAAAAATCTTGATTCACTGGGCTTTGATCATTTGCATGGAAGAACAAACGTTCTCCTTTTTCATCAAAACCATTTTCTGCTTTTACTTCCCAATTACCTTTAGTTAATTGTTTGATTAATTTACCGCTGATATCATATAAGTAGAGATGAGTAAATCCATCTTTACGACTTTGCCATATAAATTGCGAAGGATTATTTTTCACAAATAACATCGGGTGTAAAGGTTCCGTGTATTTGTCATCATGCTCTTCAAATAGAGTACGTACAAAATTTCCAGTTACTGCATCGTATTCGTTTAACTTCATATCGTTTTGTGTACGACTTAAAACAGCAATATAAATATGTTTTTCATCTGGACTCCAAGCAATATTTGTTAAGTATTGTTCTGGGTCACCTTCAGTTTTTACAAAAATAGTTTTGTTGTTTTTTACATCATAAACACCTAAAGTCACATGATGGCTCTTGTTACCCGCCATGGGGTATTTAATATTTTCATTTTTTGCAGGGCGAGTTGTCCAATCAATAATTGGATAATCCGTGACAGTAGCTTGATCCATTCGGTAAAATGCTAAGTAATTTCCTTTCGGACTCCAAAAGTTTTTTCCATCAATGCCAAATTCATTTTGATGAACATTTTTTCCGGTGTAAACTATTTCGTAAGAACCATCTGTTGTTACCTGATTTTCTTTACCATCTTTTACAACATATAAATTATAATCTTTACAATATGAGTAAGCTCCGGTAACAGGCTCTTTTAAATATTCTTCTAAGGTAGTTGGCTCTGCTTTTTTGTCTGTTTCAGAAATTGTTTTTTTATCTAAGGAGTAAATTAACTCACCTTTTTTATTTGAGAAATAAAACTGATTTGCGTTTTTCCAAAAAATGTTTGTTAGAGCAGCGAGCGTGTCTTTACTTCCTGATTTTAAAACTGTATTTATTTCTTTTAAAGAAACGACATCTGTCGTTTTTCCAGTTGTATTATCTCCAACTTTCACAATGTTGTTGTCGATATAAGAGAATTTATTTGCGCCTTTTATAAAACTTAAGGCTTGTAAGCGTTTAGGCGCCAGACTTGTACGGCCTTTTAATACCGCTTCTTGAATAGTAAGTAGTTTATCTTGAGCAAAGGAGATGCTAAATGTAAAGACTCCTGTTAGTAATAATAATTTTTTCATTTTCCCGCAGATTTCGCGAATGTTCGCAGATTATTTTATTTTTTAATTGAATTATACAAGTCCACAATTTGTTTCTTAGTATCAGATACAATCTTTAATTCTTCATTTAATTTGGTTATATCGGTTGCTGAGCTTGTCGAAGCAGCGATTTTAGCTTTTAGTTTGTCTTCTTTGTCTTGCCACACATTTACTAAATTGTCTTTCATGACTTTTTGTGCAGCATATTTAACATACTTGCTGTCACTGGAACCAATTTTCGCTAATTCTTTTGCACCATCAATAGCTGTTTCTGGTTTAGTACAACGTTTTAAATACTTACCGTAAATATTACCATAAGCCATTAATTCAAAACCACTAAATTGATTTTTAACTTTTTTGAAGTAAGCATGGTTTTCGTCAGTACCATTTTTCGCGTATAAATCAGCAATTGAATAAATGATTTCTTTTGATGGTTCACTTTCTAAAGCCACTGCTTTTTTCATAGCGAGTTCAGGATTTATTTTTGCAATCGCATCAAACCCTTCAGATACAATCGCATAAGATTGCTCGTTTAGTGCTTTTTCGTATAAGGCGTTTAAATCATCGCCTTTATAATTTGCAGCTAATGCTTTGATGGCTGCTGCACGAACTTTTGTATTAGCATCTTTTTCTGAAATAGAAACTAATAATGGTTTTAGTTCAGTTTCTTTATCTTTTCCTTTTTCGCTTAACATGCTAACCGCATCTGATCTGAATTTTTTCCACGGATCATTTTGTGCAATTGATTTCACTAAATCAAAAATTGCTTTATCATCCATGTGATCTCTGAAATAATCTACCGCTTCATCTCTATCTCCCCACAACGGAGCATTTTTGTATTGAAACAGGTATTCTTCTTTAGATTTCTCGAAAGTTGTTTTTGCTAATAATTGTCTTTCTGCATCAAAATTTACTAAATCGGGATTTGACGCAATATCAAATGTAAAGGTACTTTTTGCATCTTCAATCCAAATACGTTTACGTTCTTTTTTGCCACCTGAATAAATATCTATATAAACAGGAAGTTTGTACAATGGTGTTACTTTAAAATCTTGTTGTTGAGTAATCACTAATTTTAATTGTTTTGTGGCTACATCATACGTTTTTTTAATATCTAATACAGGATGTCCTTTTGCATAATACCATTCATTAAAAAACCAGTTTAAGTCTTCTCCTGTTGTTTCTTCAAATGCTAAACGTAAATCATGAGCTTCTGCTGTTTTAAATTTATTTTTTTCTAAATATATTTTTAACGAAGCAAAAAACGCATCATCACCTACATATTTACGAAGCATGTGCAATATTTGTCCGCCTTTGTTGTAACTAAACGCATCAAACATATCTTCTCGTTCTTCATAATCAAAACGAACTAAATCAACTTGCTTTTGACTAGATTGAGCAAAGTATCCAAAACGAGACCCCGCGTGATGATCATCTGCGGCGTCTCTTCCGTATTCAAATTCTTCCCATAAATATTCGCCATAAGTTGCAAACGATTCATTTAAAGTTAAGTTACTCCAACTTTCACAACTTGCTAAATCTCCAAACCATTGGTGAAATAATTCATGTGCAATGGTACTTTCACCTTTAGCACCATCAATAATTTCGCGAGTTGTTTGGTAGCAAATAAAATCTCCGTGTAACGTGGCGGTTGTATTTTCCATAGCGCCGCTTACATAATCTCTAGCCACAATTTGTGCATATTTTTGCCATGGATAAGCAACACCTAAACGGTTAGAGTAAAACTCCACCATCTTTTTTGTTTTACCAAAAATAGCTTTTGCATGAGGTTCATATTCTTTTTCTACATAGTATGAAATTTCTTTTCCATTCCACGGCTCATCAGTCACTTTTTTAAATTCGCCAACAGCCATCATTACTAAATAAGGTGCATGTGGCAAATCCATTAACCAATGATCGGTTCTAGTTCCATCCGCATTCTTTTTAGAGTCTGTTAATAAACCATTTGACAATGTTGTGTATTTGTCATCAACCGTCATATAAATCTCATTGGTCATTTTTTCGGTTGGATTATCAATCGTTGGAAACCATGCCGAGTTAGATTGAGTTTCGCCTTGGGTCCAAATTTGAGGCATTTTATTTGGTTCGGTGCCAGTAGGATTAATAAAATATAAACCTTTGTCGCTAGAAATGGCTCCACTTCCACCTTCTTTTAATTCATTGGGTTTAGAGATATATTCAATAGTGACTGTGTATTTATCATCTTTGGTGTACACACTACCTAAGTCAATTTTTATAGAATCATGATCATATTTATATGAACTTGTTTGAGGCACATAGCTTTCTGTTTGAACTGATTTTTTCTTGCCTTTTTCAATTATGGTCCCTTGATTAAAAACCATTCTTGAAACAGATACGGTTTTTATATCCATGCCTCTTGCATTTAAATACAGCATATTAGTAGGATAGAAATATGGTTTTACTAGTAGCTCAGCCTTACCCATTAATTGAGATTTTTGCCAATCAAAACTTACCCATAGTTTAGTATGTATGATATCATTACTTTTGGTATGAGTAGCTTGATAAATATTTTTTTTAGGAGGTTCTTCAGCTAAAATTTTAATTGTATCTAAATCAATTGCAGGTTCTGCCATTGTAATAGGTTCTGACGCCTTTGTTGTTTTTTTAGAAGTGGAACAAGCTGCAATACTGCCAATAACAGTAGCTGTAAATAAGAGATGTTTGTAGTTCATATTGAATACGTTTGAGTAGTAAAAGTGCAATTAATTTAGGGATTTGCAAAAAAAGAAAACGGCATAGTTTATAAGCGGTTAAGGTTAATGATTGGTGGGTATTTTTATAGCTTTTTTTTGGTGATTTTAACAGCATTTTTATTTATGTGGTTTATGGTTTAATCCTTACATTTGCGCTATGATGCAAATTCAAGTAATGAAATCTAAGTTGCACTGTGTTACTGTTACACAGGCGGAGTTAGATTATATAGGCAGTATTACCATTGATGAGGATTTAATGGATGCTGCTAATTTTATTGAGAACGAACAAGTTCATATATTAAATAAAAATAATGGTCAACGCTTTATCACGTACGTTATTAAGGGCGAAAGAGGAAGTGGAGTTATTTGTTTAAACGGTCCTGCAGCAAAACTAGTGAGTTTAGGCGATGTTGTTATTGTTATTTCTTACGCTGCGATGGAGTTTGAAACTGCTAAAACATTTAAACCATGGGTGGTATTTCCAGATACTAAAACCAATAAATTAAAATAAATCGTGAATCCTAAAGCCAAATCTATTTTACAGTTTATTGTATTACTTGGCTTAGGTGGCTTTTTGGTTTGGTTATCTCTTAATTCAGTTGCTGATAAAAAGGATGAAATATATAAAGCATTTCAGCAAGCAGATTATTTTTGGGTAATTTTATCGTCTATTGTCGCCTTATTCGCACATTTCTTAAGAGCCTATCGTTGGAATTATTTATTAGAACCTTTAGGTCATAAGACTTCTTTATTTAATGCCAATTGTGCAGTTATGATTAGCTACTTTGCTAATTATGGATTACCCCGCATGGGTGAACTAACTCGTTGTACGATCGTTTCGAAATATGACGATGTACCTTTTGAAGAAGCCTTGGGAACTGTTATTACAGAGCGTATTGTAGATATGCTTTTATTAATTGTGATTTTTGTGCTAACACTTTTTGCTCAATTCAATCAATTGATTGGCTTGGCTGATAAATATATTTTCGATCCACTTTCTGCTAAATTTCATAATTTATCGGAGCATCCTATTGCTACTATTATTTTAGCCGTGGCATTGATAACTTTTGTAATTGCGTTTTTCTTATTAAGAAAAAAAATTGCATCCATGTTAAAAGGAAAATTTGGAAATATTATTTTAGGGTTTACAAAAGGAATTACCTCAGTAAAAAACATAAAACATAAATGGCGTTTTGTATTGCTAAGTGTAGGAATTTGGGCATCTTATTTTTATAGTTTATATCTTATATTTTTTGCATTTAATGAAACGTCGCATCTCGGACAATCAGAGTGTTTAACATTAATGTTGTTTGGAACCTTAGGTGTTATTTTTACTCCGGGTGGTTTGGGCGTTTATCATAGTTTAATAAAAGAAATTTTAGTGTTTTATGGTATTAGTGAAATTACAGGATTTTCATTTCCTTGGTTAGCTTGGGGATCTCAATTTATTTTAATTGTAGTTTTAGGGGTATTAAGTTTAATTTTATTACCAATTGTTAATAGATCAAAAGCAAATGTCGTTTCATAAAAAATTATCCGAAAAATTGGTTGCAAAAGATAAATTGCAAGATCTTTTGAATTCGTGGAACGCAGAAAACAAACAAATTGTTTTTACTAATGGCTGTTTTGATATTTTACATCGTGGACATGTGGAATACCTTTGTCATGCCCGTGATTTAGGAGATAAACTGATTTTAGGTTTAAATACGGATGCTTCTGTAAAACGTTTAGGAAAATCACCCGAAAGGCCCATTAATTCAGAAGAAACGAGAGCGACGATACTAGCAGGTTTAGAGTGTATTGATGCCATTGTATTATTTGACGAAGACACACCGTTAGAATTAATCACTTTTGTTCAGCCAGATGTTTTGGTAAAGGGTAACGATTACAAAGCTGAGGACATTGTGGGTTATGATGCAGTGGTAGCAAAAGGAGGCAAAGTAATGACAATTCAATTAGTGGACGGATTCTCTACTACTAAACTCATTGAAAAAATGAAAACCAGCTAGTAACTTTCTAAGGTTAATATCTTCATAAATCAGTCTGAACCCCAACATAATAAAGCCCTATTTTTAGTATTTTAATACAAAAAAGTGTCAAATCCTCTTAAAAAACTTGCCTCACAAACAGCCGTTTACGGTTTAGGAAGCGTGCTTCCTCGGGTGATTACTTTTTTATATTCTTTCGTTTTAACTTATATTTTTGAACAGCCTTCTGAGTTATCAGCTAACACAGCGTTTTATGCCTATATCAGTTTTTTAAATATTTTATTTACTTACGGTATGGAAACGGCCTTCTTTCATTTTTCAAATAAAATGGATGATAAAGAAAGAGTGTACTCAACCGCCATCATTTCTATTTTTGGAAGCAGTATCGGTTTATCCTTATTGTTTATTTTATTTTCGGGTTCTATAGCTGAATTAGTAAAAGAACCAGATCATGTTAATTATATCATCTGGTGTGTGTTAATCGTTGCTACTGATGCGATGATGGCTATCCCATTTGCGCGATTGCGATTGAATAATCAAGCTAAAAAATTTGGAGCACTCAAATTAGTAAATGTCACTGTTTTTATTTTAATCTGTTTTTTCTATTTCAATATCTGTAAGCCCGCGTTTGTTAATGACCCAGATTCTACATTCGCTAAATTTTACAATCCCGAAGTAGGAGTTGGCTACATGTTTTTAGCAGGACTTTTAGCTAATTTGGTGAGTTTATTATTTTTAGCTAAAGAATTTATTAATATACAATATGTGTTTGATAGAGAGCTTTGGAAACAAATGTTGAGATACGCTTGGCCCTTATTAATATTAGGCTTTGCAGGCATGATTAATGAAACTTTTGACCGTTTTATTTTGATCTATCTATTACCTGAAGGAATAGCTGATAATGAGTTAGGAATTTATGGAGCTTGTTATCGCATTGCAATGTTTATGACCATTTTTACAACAGCTTTTAAATATGCCGCAGAGCCATTCTTTTTTAGTCATGCCAAACACGAAGATTCAAAAAAAATAAACGCTATGGTGATGAAGTACTATGTGTTGTTTTGCTTGTTTTTATTTTTAGGAACTATGATGAATTTGCCTTGGTTAAAATACGCTGTTAGCGAAAAATTTAGAGATGGTTTAGGAGTTGTGCCGATTTTATTGTTGGCAAATTTATGTGTAGGTGTTTATTGGAACTTATCAATTTGGTTTAAGTTAACAGGACAAACAAAATTTGGCGCCATGATAACAGTAGCGGGTGCATTCATTACCTTAGTGATTAATTTTGTGGGCATTCCTAAATTTGGATATATGGCTTGCGCTTGGGCTACTTTGGCTTCTTATGGTGTGATGATGGTTACATCGTATGTATTAGGACAAAAGTATTATCCTGTGAAGTATAATTTACGAAGTATATTCGTGTTTACATTTTTAGCTCTTGGTTTTTATTTTATTTCCACTTTATATTCGGATATGAAAAGCACTACCCTTAAGTTGATATTGAATAATATCTTATTAGGTTTATTTGCCTTTATATTTTATAAATTAGAGTTTGATAATTTAAAAAAGTTAAAACATTTAGAATCATGATCATCAGAGTTGTCAATCAATCAAAACACGAGTTACCACAATACGCTACCGAACTTTCTGCAGGCCTTGATTTAAGAGCCAATATCGATACCCCTATTGAATTAAAACCTCTAGAAAGAATATTAGTTCCAACTGGCTTATTTATTGAATTACACAAAGGTTATGAAGCTCAAATTCGCCCACGTAGTGGTTTAGCATTTAAAAACGGGATTACGGTTTTAAATTCTCCAGGCACTATTGACGCTGATTATCGTGGAGAAGTAAAAGTGTTATTAGTGAATTTATCTAACACGCCTTTTATAATTAATGATGGTGAGCGTGTGGCTCAAATGGTAATTGCCAAACACGAACAAATTACTTGGGAACCAACTTCTTCTTTAGATGAAACTGAAAGAGGCGCTGGCGGCTTTGGTCATACTGGGACTAAATAAAACTTGCTGTCAGTTCGAATGATTTTTGCCTGCCTCTTTGCAAAAATTGTATCGAGAACCTATTGTAGCTATAATGTATAAAGTCATATACTTATATATTTTAAAATGTAAAGATGATTCTTTTTATATAGGAGTTACAAATGATCTCGATAAGCGTCTGGCCGAACATAATAATGGAATAAATGAGACATCATATACATTTTCAAGGAGGCCCGTCGAATTAGTATTTCATGAAGTATTTACTGATTTTAATTTAGCATTTGAATTAGAAACTAAAATTAAAAAATGGAGTCGAGCAAAAAAAGAGGCACTAATAAATGGTAATTTTGAAGATTTGAAAACACTTTCAAAGAAAAAATTTAAAACCAAATAGGAGATTGGTACTGTTAATTTTTTGCGTATCAGTATAGAAACAGTTTGAAGGATTTTTATTAACATCTCGATACGAAAATTTAAAGAGGCAAAATTTTCTACTCGATGTGACAGTATAAAAATTAAACTATCTTTTTTAACCTTTCCGTAATTTCTAAAACTGCAGGACAAACAATCGTGTTTCTGTAGGTTAAATCCAAAATCTGCTCCATACGTTTTCTATCAGTATGCGGATATTCTCTGCAAGCATTTGGTCTTGCTTCGTATACAGAACAATAATTATCAGAACCTAAAAATGGGCAAGGCGCTTGTGTTAATACGTAATCTTTGTCTTCATCGATACGTAAATATTTATCAATGAATTCACCTGGTTTCATTCGTAAATGTTTTGCTAGGCGTTCAACATCTCTGTTATAAAAAATAGGAGAAGTTGTTTTACAACAGTTAGCACAAGCTAAGCAATCTATTTCTTCAAACACTTCTTCGTGTAAAGTGTGAAATTGATTGTCCAATTGTTTTGGTTTGGTACGCTTGAGTTTGTCAAAAAAAATCCTGTTCTCTTTTTTAAGAGTAGAAGCTTTTTGATTATGTTTTTCAATATCCAAGATACAACGTGTAAATTAGAGGTAAGCGTATAATTGTTTTTAGTAAGTATTTTCTTTAATAAATTCTTCGGGCGTTTTAGCATCTTCAATGCTAAAGTGCCCAATTTTAGTGCGACATAAAGCATCCAAATAAGCTCCGCTATTTAAGGCTAAACCAAAATCTCGAGCTATGCTTCTAATGTAAGTACCCTTAGTACAAGCAATTCTAAAATCAACCAAAGGCAATTCGCATCTTGTGATTTCAAATTCTAATATTTCAATGGGTCTTGCTTTTAGTTCAATTTCTTCGCCTATGCGAGCTAGTTTATATAAACGTTTTCCATCAACTTTCACGGCACTATACATAGGTGGAACTTGTTCCTGCTTTCCAATAAAAGATTGAGCAGTTTCGTAAACGAGTTCTTTGGTAATATGTTCTATTGGAAATGTTTCATCTACTTCTTTTTCTTTATCATAGCAAGGTGTAGTGGCTCCAATAAAAAAAGTGCCTGTGTATTCTTTAGGTAAATCTTGAAACGAAGAAATTTCTTTTGTTTTTTTTCCTGTACAGATAATTAATAAGCCTGTTGCTAATGGATCTAAAGTGCCAGCATGTCCAATTTTTAAATGCACTAATTTATCATCTAACAATAATGACGGATGTTTTTTTAATGCATGTTTTAATTTATTGACAGCCTGAAACGACGACCAGGTGTATGGTTTATTAATGAGTAATAGTTCGCCGCTGCGGTAATCGTGATTCATTAGAATAAATTAAATACTATGCCCCATTTTATCTTTTTTGGTTTGCATGTATTTTTCGTTGTGAGGATTAGATGGAATGATAATAGGAACATTCTCAACCACCTCTAAACCATAGCCAATTAAACCAACGCGTTTCACAGGATTATTAGAAATTAATTTCATTTTACTAATTCCTAAATCTCTGATAATTTGAGCGCCAACACCATAATCACGTTCATCCATTTTAAAGCCTAATTCTAAATTGGCTTCAACGGTATCTCTGCCTTGTTCTTGTAATTTGTAAGCTTTTAATTTATTTAATAAACCAATACCTCGGCCTTCTTGATTCATGTACACTATTGCGCCTTTCCCTTCTTTTTCAATCAACTCCATGGCTTTGTGCAATTGCGGCCCGCAATCGCAACGGCAAGAGCCAAAAATATCACCAGTAACACATGAAGAGTGAACGCGAACTAAAACTGGTTCCTCTTTATTCCATTCGCCTTTTACAAGTGCCATGTGTTCTTCTCCGTTCGTATCAACTTTGTAGGCAATTAATTTAAAATCTCCCCACTGCGTTGGCATGTCCACTTCTACTTGGCGAGTCACAATGCTTTCTTTACTTAAACGGTAAGAAATTAAATCTTTAATGGTGACTATTTTTAAATCGTGTTTTTTAGCAATTTGAACTAAGTCTGGTAAACGAGCCATCGTACCATCTTCGTTCATAATTTCTACCAAAGCACCACAAGGTTCAAATCCAGCTAAACGCGCAAAATCAATGGTTGCTTCTGTATGTCCTGTGCGGCGAAGAACGCCACCAGTTTTAGCAATTAAAGGAAATATGTGTCCTGGTCTTCCAAAATCTAACGCTTTAAAATTAGGATCAATCAATGCTTGTACAGTTTTTGAACGATCGGATGCAGAAATACCTGTCGTACAGCCATGTCCTAGTAAATCAATAGAAACGGTGAATGCTGTTTCGTGTAAAGCTGTGTTAGATGAAACCATTAATTCCAATTTCAAATCTTTCGCTTTTTCTTGAGTTACTGCCGCACAAATTAAACCACGTCCGTGAGTTGCCATAAAGTTGATCACCTCAGGTGTTACGTTACGAGCAGCCGTTAAAAAGTCGCCTTCGTTCTCTCTATCTTCATCATCTACTACAATAATAACTTTCCCTGCTTTAATATCAGCAACGGCTTCTTCTATGGTATTTAATTTGAATGTTTCCATGGGGCGCTAATTTACGAATTTAATAGCATTTATAAGAACAGTATTTAAGCTTTTTAGTTTAAGGTTTTTGCCAAAAAACAAAACCGTCATTGCCCTAAATATAAGCAATGACAGTTATTTTGTAGAAATTATGATGATTATTTAATTTCGGTGATAAATCTTTCTTTAGGAGTACGTAGTTTTTTTAGTTTTACCAACCAATCGTTTACTTCATCTCTATATCCCAAAGGTAAAATCACAGCAGTTCTTAAACCTTTTTCTTTTAGGCCTAATAATTCATCCAATCCATCATAGTTAAACCCTTCCATTGGAGTGGCATCTACTTTTAATTCGGCAGCCGCCGCCATCGCTATACCTAGAGAAATGTATGCTTGCTTAGCTGCGTGCGTATAATTTACATCTGCTGGACGTTTAGGATACGCACCAATTAACATCATTCTGTAAGCGTCTGAAACACTTTCGGGCATATTGCGCTCAGTGCTATGGCGTTTAAATACTACGTTAATACGATCTTCTGTGTATGTATCCCAAGCCGCAAATACCAATAAATGTGAACAGTCTGTAATTTGTGTTTGACCATTCGCAACTGGTTTTATTTTTTCTAATAACTCTTTATTTGAAATAACAATAATTTCATAAGGTTGCAGACCGGAAGAAGAAGGCGCTAAACGAGCAGCTTCTAAAATTATGTCCACTTTATCTTGTGGAACAATTGTTCCGTTCATTTTTTTGGTGGCATAGCGCCAGTTTAAGTTTTCTAGGATACCCATGTTATGTGTTATGTTAATTTACATTCTTATTTTATGGAAGCAATAGTAATTACTTTACTTGGTCTATTTTAAATTATAAACACAATAAAATATAAAATTGTCAGGAACTACATTTAACTTGTGTTTGCGGTGAGTTATCTTATCCTGTTTTACGCGCTTAATTTTTTCCGGTAAACAGTTTTTCTACAACCTTTGTTCTATAAGTAAATATTTCTTCTACGCGCTTTTTTATAAATAATTTATGGGCGATAGTGCCTAAAATTCCAAAGGGAAGCACATAATTCACTTCATCATTCATCTCAACACCCGTCGCTGTTTTTTTAAATGAATGGCGGTGATGCCATAATTTATATGGCCCAAAGCGTTGTTCGTCAATAAAATATTCTCCTTCTTTTACGTGTGTAATTTCGGTCATCCATTTTACGGGAATACCTAACATCGGTTTAATGATGTAGGTAATGATTTGTCCAGCATACATTTTTTCACCATCTTTTCTATCAGATGTAATAACAAATCCCATATCAGGAGGCGTTATTTTTGCTAAATTATTAGGTGATGAAAAAAAGTCCCATGCTTGTTCTAAAGAAATGGGTAAATGTTGCGTGCTCTTGATGCTATAGAAATTCATAATGTTATATCTTTGTTTATATTATTTATAAGACAATCAAAAGCCTGCAATGTTTCAATTATTCATCGATAATTTAAAAACTAACTTACAAAAGCCATTGCCTGGCGTGGATGCGCAGTTTGAAATGGCTCACGTAAAGCGTGAAAAAGTTTTGGCTAATTCATATGAATCACAAAATTACAAACCAAGTGCCGTATTGATTTTATTATATCCCAATGAACAACAGCAAACTTCTGTATTATTAATTGAGCGCATGACTTATAATGGACACCATAGTGGACAAATAGCTTTTCCAGGCGGTAAAGTTGAACCAGGTGATATTGATTTAGAAGCAACGGCTTTACGTGAATTTTTTGAAGAAACTGGTGCGGACGCAACACCTAATGTTATTGGTAAATTAACGCCTGTATATATTCCAGTCAGTAAATTTATGGTGCAACCTTTTGTTTCTTATGTTGAGCAAAAGCCAAATTTTTCGGCAAGTGCTTATGAGGTGAATGAACTAATTGAATGGGAAATCAACTATTTACTAAATCCTAACATTATTAAAGAAACAACCATAGAGCCCACGCCTGGCTTTAAATTAAAAACACCTTACTTTGATGTACAAGGCAAGGTGCTTTGGGGTGCAACAGCTATGATGCTGAATGAATTGAAGTGGGTGTTGAGACAATAGTTTTTCAACACAGAGTTTTGGAGAGTTGGAGTACGCAGAGTTTTCATAAATATTAATTGCAAAATCTTTGTGTACTCTTTTTCTCTGTTACTCTGTGTTGATAGTTCTAAAACTCGCAATTGTTAGGTGTTCTTGGAAAAGCAATCACGTCGCGAATATTAGTCATACCAGTTACAAATAATACTAAACGCTCAAAGCCTAATCCAAAACCAGCATGCGGACAAGCACCAAAACGGCGCGTATCTAAATACCAACTCATTTCTTCTGTTGGGATGTGCATATCGTTCATACGGGCTTCTAATTTCTCTAAACGCTCTTCACGTTGAGATCCACCAATAATTTCGCCAATGCCTGGGAATAAAATATCCATAGCCGCAACCGTTTTTCCATCATCGTTCATGCGCATGTAAAACGATTTGATGTCTTTTGGATAGTCGGTTAAAATTACTGGTTTTTTAAAATGTTTTTCAACTAAATAACGCTCGTGTTCGCTTTGCAAGTCAGCTCCCCAGCCTTCAATGATGTATTGGAATTTCTTTTTCTTGTTGTGATTTGATTCACGTAAAATATCGATTGCTTCAGTATAAGTTATTTTGGCAAACTCATTTCCTAAACAGAAATTTAACTTCTCTAATAAATTTAATTCGCTGCGTTCTGTTTGCGGTTTGTTTTTTTCTTCATCCAACAAACGTTGCGATAAAAACTCAATATCTTCTTTGTTTTTATCTAAAGCATAAGTAATCACATACTTCAACATTTCTTCGGCTAAAGCCATGTTGTCTTGTAAATTATAAAAAGCCATTTCTGGTTCTATCATCCAAAACTCAGCTAAGTGACGAGTTGTATTAGAGTTCTCAGCACGGAATGTTGGACCAAAAGTATATACATCACTAAAAGCCATAGCTGCTAACTCACCTTCTAATTGCCCTGAAACGGTAAGGTTGGTTGATTTTCCAAAGAAATCTTGTTTGTAATCAATGTCGCCAGTTTCTGTTAACGGTGGATTTTTAGGATCTAAAGTAGACACACGAAACATTTCACCAGCACCTTCTGCATCGCTGCTAGTAATGATTGGCGTGTGCATGTAAACAAATCCTTTATCATTAAAAAATTTATGAATGGCATAAGCTAATGTATGACGTACTCTAAAGATTGCGCCAAACGTATTCGTACGAAAACGTAAGTGAGCAATTTCTCTTAAAAATTCTAAACTATGAGCTTTTGGTTGTAAAGGATAGGCATTTGGTTTTGCAATATCAGATTCAGCATCACCATATACTTCAATATCAGAAACAATAATTTCTACCGTTTGCCCTTTACCTTGAGAAGCCACTAATTTTCCTGTAACACCAATACAAGCGCCAGGCGTTAAACGTTTTAAAGTTTCAGGATTAAAGGTTTCAAAATTAACAACTGCTTGTAAATTATTTATGCTAGAGCCATCGTTGATAGCAATAAATGAATTGTTACGAAATGTACGAACCCAACCTTTAACGTTTACTGTTTGGTCGATTTGTGTTCCTTTTAAAACTTCTTTAATTTTTGTGCGAGTTGTCATAATGTGAAATTTGAGAATGTGAAGTTAGAAATTTTTTGAATTTTTTATCCTGATTTTCAAGAAAGATTGCACTTAGGAAGCTTTTTTTAGCTAAAATCTACTCTAGTTTTTTGTAATAAACAAATGGATGGTTTACCATTAAAGTAGGAGAGAAGATAGCAATTAAATCTCCTAACACATCTTCGGGATGAGTAATGCCTGTTTCCCAATAATTACTATACCCTAAAGCATTTTGTGTTTTATTGTTATTGTACAATTGATTGTTTTTACAAGCCTTAAATAATCCATAACGCTCGTCGTAACTTAACAGTTCTTTTTTAGTATTAAGGTTATATAAGTTTATCCAAATGTCACAATCTTTTGCTTTGGTATATACTGTTTCAAAAGATTGCGCAGAACTTCCTGTTTTTGTGTCTTCTTTCCAAAAATAATCGCCACCGGCATCCTCAATTAAATGAGCAATAAAGCTTTTTCCTGCTGGAATATACCACGCATCACCATATTTAATTTCGGTTAACACGCTTGGTTTTTTTGTGGTTTTTAAAGCCAGCTTTGTTAAATCATGATACTTTTTTTCTGTTATTTGAAATAATGAATCAGCCATGTTTTCTTTATTAAAAAAATAGGCAAAAAATTTAATCCATTCAGCACGCGCTAAAGGTGTTTCTTCTAAATGATCAATACTTATGGCAATTGGGATAGTTGATTGAACTAATTTTTTATCCACATCGTCCTTTGGACTTCCCATTCCAAAAGTTAAAAACAAATCTGGGTTTAAAGCAACCGTTTTTTCGATATCAATTTGCGGACCTTTTGATAATTCAATAATAGTACCTTTTTTAACTTGCTGTTGGATAAAAACGTTATTGTAATAATCTACATTATCAATAGCTACAATTTTATTTTCGCAATTAAGTTCTGCTATCATCGTGGTGTAGATGGAGCTCATAGAAGCCACCCGATTTACGGGCGTTTTTATGTAATAAGCGTCGTTTGAATAATTTGGTTTTTGATTTTTATATAAGACAAAAGTTGCGGTAACGTTGCTATCGTTTTTATTGCCATGTAATTCTAAAACTGAAAAATCGCTAGAGGTTTTTATAGTAAATCGTTTAGCGTAGGACAGTGAAACAGAATTTAAAGCAGTTTCCTTTTTTGTTTCCGAATTTGTATCACAAGAAAAAAAAATGATTGCTGGAATGAAAAATAGAATGTGTTTATTGAACATAGTGGGTAGTGTTTTTAAGTGCTTCGTCCTGATAGCTATCGGGACGCTCAGCTCGATATAACTAAAACTGAATTTGAAATATACTTCCTTTTGGCTGATTGTTTGTTAATTTAACATCGATTTGGTGTAAATCACAAATGCTTTTTACAATAAACAAACCAATGCCTGTGCCCTTTGTTTTTCTGGTATTTTCGCTACCACTTCTGAAAAATTTTTGAAATACAGTTTCTTTTTCTTGATCTAAAATGCCACAACCTTGGTCTTTAATTTCTAAAATAGTGTTACCATTTAGCTTTTTTAAAATCACTTCAATTTTAACATCTTCAAACGAATATTTGATGGCATTTTCGATAAGGTTGATAAAGATAGAAGGTAACAACTCTTTATCACCGATATAAATAATATTTGGCTCGATAGTTAAAGTGACATGATTGTTTTCGAGATGCTCCAAAAAGTAACGTTTAATTGTATTCTCCAATAATTCACTCAAGTTGAGTTGTTCTTTTTGTATACTTAAATTATTGTTTTCAATTTGATTAGCCATTAACACATTGTCTACAAGTTTATGCAAACGATTGTTTTCGTTTAAGGCGTTATTAAGTAACTCTTTTTGCTTATCTCTTTCCAAATCATGTTTTAAAAGAGTTTGCAGTTGTAGTTTGGTGGCTGCAATTGGTGTTTTTAGTTCGTGGGATATACTTAAAATAAAATTACTTTTTTGATTCGCTAGTTCACTTTCTTTTTTGATGGATTTTCGTACTTGATAAACACCAAACAATAAAATAAGAAGAAACACAGTTCCTTCTCCTACAATCATATAAACTCTCGTATTTTTTTTCCTTTGTAAGTCTGCAATATCTCTTAAAATGATATTGTCATCACTTGAAGATAAGGCGGCAATGTTTTGTTTCAATGAAATAATGTTATCCGATTGTCGAACCAACAAGACTTCCCACCATAAAAATTGTAGAACAATATAACCTACTAAAACCGAAAATATGAGTGTTGTTCGTTTCGACACAATGTTATTTTAGTGACTAGTTACTTGTGAAAAATTTGCAGGAATCCTCTCAAATCTCTCGACACAATTCCTTTAACTCTTATTTCATTAACCTGACAGACGTAAAAATAAGTGCCTTCACTGCTTAATAGTTTTGATTGAATCACTTTTCCATCCCACATAATAGCCGGGTCGGTAGTTTCAAACACTAAGTTCCCCCAACGATTATAAACTTTTAAATCAATGTCTTTAATGAATTTATTTTTAATTGGTTTAAAGAAATCATTAACGCCGTCACCATTTACGGTTATCACATTTGGCAATTCATATTCAGGACAATTATCTACACATATTTTGGCACTCTTAGCACTTTCGTTGCCAAACGAATCAACCGCTGTAATGGCATAACAACCTGCAATTGAACTTAGATCGTCAAATACTAGTAAAGTGTCATTCATTATTTTGATTGAATCTTGTAATACTAAATCGGCATCTTCGGTTTCGGCAAAATAGATGTTATATTTCACAGCATCATCACTACAAGAATTGTTTGGATTATTCCATTGTAAGCTCAATGTTGGGATTTTGCAATCTGAAACAATGTTTAGTTTTGGAGCGCAAGGAGGTGTTGAGTCTTTTGGTTTTCCGCACACTTCTTGAGAAAAATTTAAGAGTGGCCTTAAAATACTTGGATCGGAGTATTGTCCTTTTGATTGAACTTTATAGCAATATAACGCTCCATTCACTAATCCAACATCTTGATACGTTAAAAAGGTGGTGCTATCTTTTAATGAATAAGTTGCTTCTCCTGGTGCTTTTCTGTAAATATAGTATTTGTAGTTAAGCCATGGCGTTTGTTGTTGCCATGATAAAGTTAATTTGTTGTCACTTGGAGTTAACGATAAAAATACAGAAGACGATTTTTGTCCGTTACCTATAAACTGCCCATTGGCGTAAAATTCAATTTTATAGGTGTGCGGAATAGTTTGAGTATTTAAAGGAGCAATCGACGTTCCGATATGGTTAAATGTTGTATCGGTGAGTTGATTTAAACCTAAGAAATATGGTTTTGTAATTGAATATACTGTGCTAAATGTTCCAGTAAAGCCATCATGATGAACTAATCTAAATTCATACGGACCTTGAATAGAAACTGTATCTAGTGCGTTTATACCAAGTAAAGGTTTTATCCAACGAACAAAGATGGCGCCATTAGTCACATCAGTAGCTTGTACATCAATATTTACTAAAATTGGAACATCTCGTTTTAATTGCACGCATATTTGATTAGACGCATAGCTTTGAGCTTCATCGGTGTACACAGCAACCACCAAATAACTATAATTAGTGCCTTGCGATAAACCGTTCCCATTATTTGTATCTAAAAATGTGGTGTCGTTTAAATTACTTGTGCATCCAATTCTCACAAAGCCGGTATAGGCTGGCACACCTACTTCACAGTTAGATGGTGTCCAAGGATTACAATCACTTTTTCGATAGATACAATATTTTTCGATTTTATTGCCTGTTGTTAAATGACAATTAGGTTTTTGCCATTTTAAAAATACACTTGTACCTTGCGGTATTCCAGTTAAGTTTAAAGGTGGTGGCGGAACAACGGTAATATTAAAGGTTTTAAAGTCAACTAAGCTCACCGTAAAATCATTATCTTTTACTTTTATGGTAACTTGATAAGGCGCCTTACGAATGTGAGTACATGATGTATTCCAAGTGAAAATACCTGATACTGGTGTTAATCCGGTTGGAGAAGAAAACGTTGCTATTGGATTTCCAGATAAAAAAGGTCCGCCATTTGCTTCAAGGGTTAATATATCTGAATCTGGGTCGGTAGCAGTGATTGTTTTTGTCATAACAGTACCAGCCATTACACAGGTATCTGAAATAGGGATAATGTGAGGTTGATTATTGGAACAAGATCCAACGTTTACTTGTAAATCTCTCAGGATGTATCCTACTAAAAAATAATTTCCATCGTCATTTTTTCTCCATTCTCTAATAATAATCGCTAAATTATATTCGCCTTGCAGTTGTGGTGTACACCAAGTTAAAGTTCCTGATATTGGATCTATATTATATGTTCCTCCTCCTGTAGCAGGATATGTGTAACCACTGATCGGAAAACCACCGGTGCCTCGACAAGTCGTTAATTCGTAGGAAAGGCTATCTCCATCCAAATCAACAGCTCCAGGATTGTGTAAGAAACATTTTCCAACACATCCATTATCAATTGGAGGAAAAGTAAGAACAGGAGAACTGTTTTTTCCTGATCCAAAAGTTGGAATTACTAAAAACGATTCGATATAAAACACTTGGTTTACGGAATTTGGTAAATTAATAACGCCAGCATTTCTATTTGGATCTTCCATGCTGATTTTGTAACTACCTGGACCTGAATAGGTGTGTGTAGTAACATATTCGTTAAGTTTGATATCAGACGTAATAGGGTCACCTTCACGAGCAGGAGCGCAGCCGGCCAAAGGGCCATTAGTTCTCAATACAACGGCTCTTGTTCCATCGCCAAAATAAACAGTATCCTCACATCTATCGGCTACATTAGAACCAAGGTTAGTGTATGTGGTTACTTTAATTTGGTATGTGTATCCGAACAGCCATTTATAGGTGATTTCTCCTGCACGGTTGTGCGTTGCTTTTGCATTGCTAAAAAATGCGATGCAAAATATAATGAATAAATAGTAGCGAGCCTTGAACATGGTAATGAGTTATTGTTTGATAATTTTTTTAGTAATTGTTGAGTTGTCGTTGCTTGCAATTTTCAAGAAATATATGCCTTCTGTAAAGTTTTCTAAATTTAAGATATAACTAGACGTATTCGAACAGTTTTGATGAGAAAGTAATTTGCCTGCCATGTCGTATAATTGAAATGAATATTTTTCTTTACTGGATAACTGAATGGTTGTAAAATTGTTTGTAGGATTAGGGAATATTGTGATGTTTTTTTCAAAATCTTTTTCTTCGTTTATTCTAGTACAATTAGACATATTAAATTGTGTATCTCTAATTACATAACCTACTAAGAATGGATTTCCATCCTCATCTTTTCTCCATTCTGTAATTTTTATGCGAATATTATAATCACCATTGTATTGAGGATTACACCAAGTTAAAGTGCCAGTTACAGGGTTAATACTAAACGTTCCGCTTGCTCCACCAGATGGAAGCAATGAGCCTGGATTTAAACAAGCCAAAACTTCGTAAGATAAACTGTCACCATCAACATCAGTTGCTGATGGATTATAATAATAACAACTGTTAGTTAAGCATCCATAATCTAGCGGTAAATTTCCAAACACCGACGAAGTGTTTTTGCCAGAACCAAAAGTTGGAATGACTAAAAAACTTTCTAGCGAAAATAATTGATTAACGGAGTTAGGAATATTGTTGATTCCTGCATTTCTATTTTGACCTTCAAAACAAATTAAGTAATCGCCAGGGCCAGGATATGTATGCGTGGTTACATATTCATTTAAGTTGATATTAGGATTAATAGGAACTCCATCGTGAGCTGGCGCGCACCCACCAATAGGTCCATTACTCCTTAACAATACGGCTCCCGTCCCATCACCAAAACATAAAGTATCTTCACATGGGTCAATTAAAAGAGAACTTCCTATACCTGTGAAAGTAGTTAATTTAATTTGATAAGTATAACCATACAACCAGCTATAGGTAATATTACCCGCATGGTAACCAGCTTTTATGTTTAAGACGCTAAACGTTAAAACTAGTACAAATATGAATTGTTTTATTTTCAATTTTATTGTTTAATAATTTTTTTAGTAATGGACGTTTTGTTGCCAGTAATTTTTATAAAATAAATGCCTTTGCTTACATCGCGTAAACTAAAATTAAAGGTGTTATCTTTTGTTTTCACCCAATCTCTTAAAAGAATTTCTACTAATTTTCCATTAGCATCATACAATTCAAAGCTTAAATATTCAGGCTGAGTTAAATGAATATCAACATTAAATAAATCTTGTGCCGGGTTTGGAAAAACCAAAGAAGCAGTTTCATTTTTCATCGATTCATTGACTAAACCAGTTACCATTCCTGGATCAATTCCTAATTGAGCTATCCAAGCGCCGTGTTTATTTTTATTTGTAATAGCGGTTACGTTATATCCATAATAACCACTTACCCAAACTTCGCCTGGTTTGTTATATCTTCTTTGTGAGCCAGAATAATCGCCCCAACGTTCTAAATTATCAGAAAGAACATTTACATAAGCTGCTCCATTTTTAATTCGAAGCACATTTGAGAAATTGCCATTAGCATCAACTTTAATAGCCGAAATACCAGGAAATAGTTTATTAGAGGAATGATCAAAAGAAATGATAGCTGTATTGTCTGATGCATTTAGTCCAGCATAAGAAATATTAGGATAGGCAAAATCTACGGTGTCATTGTCAATGATATATCCATTAATTGTTGGGCTTGCGCTTTGAGGATTATCAATTGTGCCATAATAAATACTCACATGATTATTGAGAGGATTTTTGGTATTATGAACGTACTGTATTTTATTGTTTTCGTAAAAGGCACCTAAATTTCTAGCATCATTTGTTGCTAAACTTTGTGTTGCAATCGTTTGTCGGCCACTAGGAGGAAAGTAGTACGGCTGAGGTGTGATTAGTGCTTTTGTGAGAACCGTATTAGTTGGTGCGCCAATAGTATCGGTAACTTCTACAACAAAAACCGTATCGTTTTGAGAAGCTAAATTTCTGTTTGACACAAAAAACATATTTGGCCCGTATAATTTACTGCCACCTTTTGCAGGACATAAATTACGAATGGCTTTTCCGTTATACTTTATATTGTGATGCAAGAACGAACCTAAAGGCAAACCAGCATATCCGCTGTCTTTTTTCATTTGCCAAATCACAGTCTCTACAAAACCTGTTTGCCAAGAACTATCGTTGTATAATAAGTTAATGCTTAAATACAATTCTTTTTCGGTCATAGATATCATTGGATAATCCGACCAAAGATTATTATTTAAAGGATTTCCAGGAAGTGTGTATAAATTCCAATTTCCATTTGGGTCGTTTGTTTGAGAAAAGCCCACTATAATTTTACTAGTGGTGTCAACAAATCCAACAGGGCACATTAAAACAAATCTATCTGCTTTTGGATCATACATGACTTTTGGATCAAATTCTTGATGCTTACTATTGACTGGTGTTGTAAAAGCAGCTAATGATTTAACAGGTGATGCCGTTGAAGTTTTTGTATTGTAGATATAAATATTCGTATTAATAACAGATACAATCATTCCAGAATCTGAAATAGCAATGTCATTATCAGTAGGAGTGCTGTTGCTGTATGGGTTTGCAAAAAAATTTGTACCTAAATTTACGTCAGGTAAAAGGGTTTGACTTTTTTGGCTTTTCTTATGACTATCGTTTGTGGCAGGATAGTTATAATATTCTATTTTTTTAGAGCCAGGTTTCGGCATTTCTCTCACAAGAAGTGTGGGATTAAAATCTTGGTTAATATTTGAAAAATTAACTGTTGTTTGTTTAGGGTGAGAAAAATATTTTCGTGAGGTATTTGTTTGAGAAAAAACAAGGTTTACGATCAATAAAAATAAGAGTATGTACGAATTGAATTTCATGACCAAAATGGGTTAAAAACAGTAAATAAAGATACTAAAAAAAATTAAAATTCCCTGTTGAAATTTGGTTTTTGCAAGTAAACATAATTTGAATCAAAAAGTCAAATTTTTATCCATCTTTATTTTATAATTATTCGTCTAAAAATCGTTTTAGCATTAGGATTAGTAGTAATTTTACTTTTCTCTAATAACTATTTAAATGAGCACTCACAATCACGGCCACGTTAATAAGGTAACTCTTGCAGGTCTTATCGTAACTTTAGGAATTATTTATGGGGATATTGGTACTTCTCCACTTTATGTAATGAGTGCTATTATAGGAAAAGGAGCCATAGATGCAGATATTGTTAAAGGAGGTATTTCTTGTATTTTTTGGACCTTAACTCTACAAACGACGATTAAGTATGTGATTTTAACGCTTAGAGCAGATAATAAAGGTGAGGGCGGAATTTTTTCTTTATTTACTTTAGTTAAACGCACTAAATTTAAGTGGTTGCTTGTGCCTGCTATTATTGGAGGTAGCGCATTATTAGCAGATGGTATTATTACACCGCCCATTTCTGTTTCTTCTGCCATCGAAGGTTTAAAGGTTTATAATCCAGAACTAAATACAGTACCTATTGTTATTGGAATTTTATGCGCTTTGTTTTTTATACAACAATTTGGAACAAGCTTTATTGGGAAATTTTTTGGACCAATGATGATGCTTTGGTTTTTAATGTTGGGAGTATTAGGTTTTTATCAAATGACCAGTAATTGGAGTGTTTTAAGCTCTTTAAATCCTTATTATGCCTATCATCTGTTACAAATTCATCCATCAGGTTATTTAATTTTAGGCGCTGTGTTTTTATGTACAACAGGAGCCGAAGCATTATATTCTGACTTAGGACATTGTGGTAAAGAAAACATTCGTATTTCGTGGATTTTTGTAAAAACAACTTTAGTTTTAAACTACTTTGGTCAGGGTGCATGGTTAATTGCTCATCAAGGTCAAACGTTAGATTCATTTAAATCTAGTAATCCATTTTACGCGATTATGCCCGAAAGTTTTTTACCTTATGGAATTGTGATTGCAACTATGGCAGCGGTTATTGCCTCTCAAGCATTAATTAGCGGCTCATTTAGTTTAATTAATGAGGCTATGCGATTGAATTTATGGCCGAAAGTAGGAGTTAAGTATCCGTCTGAAATGAAAGGACAATTATATATTCCTTCTATTAACTGGTTACTGTTAGCAGGATGTATAGGAGTGGTTTTATATTTCAGAGAATCTATTAATATGGAAGCGGCTTATGGTTTAGCTATTGTTTTATGTATGTTAATGACAACAACTTTGTTAAATTTTTACATGCACATGAAACGATATAATCAGTTTTTTATCTACTTTATTATAACTGTTTATTTATTAATTGAATTTGCTTTTATGGCAGCAAATTTAAGTAAGTTTACTCATGGCGGTTGGATTACTTTATTAATTGCATCAGTATTAATGTCGGTGATGGCAATTTGGTTTTTAGCTAAAAAAATACGTAACCGTTATGCTGATGTGGTTAAGTTAGCAGATCATCAACAAAAATTGGTAGATTTAAGTAACGACGAATCTATTCCTAAATATGCTACTCACTTAGTTTATATGACTGGAGCTAATAATCCAGAAGAAATTGAGTCGAAAGTAATTTATTCTATTTTACAAAAACGTCCTAAACGCGCTGATATTTATTGGTTTGTACATGTGGATGTTATGGATGAGCCATATCGCATGGATTATAAAGTGACTCACGTGGCAGCTGATGATATTATTCGTGTAGATTTTAGATTAGGATTTAGAGTAGCTCCGAGAGTTAATTTAATGTTTAGAAAAGTAGTAGAAGATTTAGTGAAGAATAAAGAAGTAGATATTACTAGCCGCTACGAATCTTTAAACAAAAACAATATTATTGGAGATTTTAAATTTGTGGTGATTGAAAAATTCTTGTCGTACGAAAACGAATTGCCTTTATTTGAAAAAATTATTCTTAATGCTTATTTCTTCTTGAAACGCTTTAGTTTAAGTGAAGCCAAAGCATTTGGGTTAGATAGCAGCTCAGTTAAAATTGAGAAATTCCCGATGATTATTAATCCGCCAAAAGATTGCAATTTACACCGAATAAATTAAAGAGATTGATAAGTATTAAATTACTGTTTAATTAATTCCTCCCAAAACTCAGCTCCACGACGAGTATGAGGAATAACGATAGTGCCGCCAACAATATTTGCCACTGCAAAGATTTCGTAAACTTCTTCAGTAGTGCAACCTTGTTCGTGGCATTTTAGTAAGTGATATTTAATACAATCATCACAACGTAAAACCATACTTGCTACTAGGCCAAGCATTTCTTTTGTTTTAACATTTAACGCACCGTCAGAATAGGTTTGTGTATCTAAGTTGAATAAACGTTTAATTACTAAGTTATCTTTTCCTAAAATAACTTCGTTCATTTTTGAACGGTAATCGTTGAATTCTTTAACTTGATTTGACATGTTATACTTCTAGTTTATGTTTTTTAATTACGTAAGCACTTACAAAAATACTTACTTCGTATAATAAGTACATTGGCACTGCTACTACCATTTGAGACGTAACATCTGGTGAAGGTGTAATAACCGCAGCAGCAATTAAAATAATTACGACTGCATATTTACGGTACTTACGCATAAAGTTTGGTGTTAATATTCCTAAACGAGTTAAGAAATATACTAACACTGGTAATTCAAACACTAATCCCGACACCAATACCATGGTTGATATCAAAGAGATGTAGTCGTCTAGGGTATTGTTGGTTTGTACAATGCCACTGTCGGATAATTGATAGTTAATTAAAAAATTATAGGACATTGGGAACAATAAGAAGTAACCAAAGAAAATACCTATTAAAAATAAAATAGAAGCAACAATCACGAACCATTTGGCTGGTTTTGATTCAGTGTCTTTTAGAGCGGGTTTTATAAATTTCCATAATTCATATAATACATAAGGAAAGGCACAAATAATCCCACCTAATAAGGCAATCCACATGTGAGTGAAAAATTGTTCGGATGCTGATAATGTTTGTAAATGCGGTTCTTTAACAATCATGCACATTACATCGCCAGCACCAATTTTATATCCTAAGGAGCATAGGGCTCGATATGAAATAAAATCTTGCTTTAATGGCCCAAAAATAACAGTGTCGAATAAAAAATTATTAAACATAAACAATCCCACCGCAAAAATAAATATGGCGATGGCGCTGCGCACTAAATGCCATCTTAATGCATCTAAGTGTTGCATAAACGACATTTGCATCGACATTTCTTCTGGTTGGTTATCTGCCATAATAGGCGGCAAATTTAAGCATTATTATTGATGAGTTTGAAAAATATAATGGCAAAATGAAGTGGTTTTAAGGCTCTAAATTCTGATTCCGACGATCAAAATATCATCTACTTGGTCAAGTTTTCCTTGCCAATCTGTTATGGTTTTATTGAGTACTAAGTTTTGCTCAGTAACTGGCAATTTGGCAACAGTAGTTAATAATTCTTGTAATTGTTTGTACTTAAATTTTTTTCCTTTTGGTCCACCAAATTGATCAGCATAACCATCCGAAAATAAATATATCATTTCTCCTTTTTCTACACTTACTGTTTTTACAGTAAATGGAGTTACTTCTTCTTTAAATTTACCTATAGGTTGTTTATCAGCACTAATTTGAGATAGCTGCCATGGTTCTTCCCATAAATCTGTTTTAATGGTTGGCTGACTAACAATCCAAATAGGATTATTGGCTGCGGCTATGTGTAATTTCATAGTGTTATAGTCAAATACGCATAACACACCATCCATACCATCGTTTACTTCGTAATCACTTTTTGAAAACGTTTCTTGCATTAACTCGTTTACTTTATCAAAAATTAACGCAGGATTAGATAGTTTAAATTCTTTAATGGCTCTGTTTAATGCATTACACGCAACTATACTCACCATGGCTCCAGGAACGCCATGTCCAGTACAATCACAAACAGCTAGTACTGGTTTGTTGTCAATAGTTTCAGTCCAATAAAAATCGCCAGCAACAACATCTTTTGGTTTATACAAAACAAAATTTTCAGGAAATAAATTGTTCATTGCTTTTGCAGATGGCAGCATACTTCCCTGAATATATTTAGCGTAATGAATAGAATCCATGACGTCTTTATTTTTTATTTCAATAATTTCTTTTTGGCTTTCTACTTCAATTTTTTGTTTTTGAATTAAAGCAAATAGTTTTTTTGTTTTACTGTTGTAATAAAATAAAAATATAAATGCTATACCAACAATTACTAAGCCGGCAATAAGTATTAACGTATTATTTTTCGAAGAGGCTAATGCCACTTTTTCTTTTTCAAGAGAAAGGCTTTGTTCAGCAATAATTTTTTCTTTCTCTGTGAGTTGTAATTTATTTTCAATTTCGTTAATGTTTTTTATTTTTTCAATGTTGAAAATTGAATCTTGGATTTTTTTGTATTGTTTTAATGATACAAATGCATTTTTGTAATCCTGCTCGCTTTCATATAAATCAGTCATGCCTTTTAGGGCGTCCGCTTCTTCAACCATTAAATTGCTGTGTTTTGCTAAATCTAAAGCTTGAAAATAGTAACTCTTAGCTTCTGGTATATTTTTTTGTTTTTGATAGCTTTCTGCTAAATGAGTTAGTCCGGTAATTTCACTATCTAACATTTTATACTGATGAGCTATTAAAACAGATTTTTTATAGTGGTTGATAGCCTCTTCTATTTGATTAAGGTTGTAATAGATATTTCCATAATAAATTTCCACATAAAAATTACTACCATCCTCTTTAGGATCAAGTTTTGCTCTTTCTTCTAAAACATTTAAAGCTTGAATATATTTTCCGCCATCTATATAAGCATTTGCAATATTAAGGTAAATACTAATTAATCCATCTTTATCGTTTAGCTTTGTATATATTTCTTTAGCTTTATCTAAATGTTCAATTCTTTCTTTGTTTTTATTTAATCTTCCTAAAGCAATAGATTTTAATGAGTATGCTTTTGCTAGTCCTTTTAATTCGTTGTTTTTTTCAAAAAGAGAAATGGCTTTGTTTAATTTTTCAATAGTGGTTTTCAAATCACCTTTTAATAAAATATATCGAGATTCACAATGAAGAGAATATGCTAATTGAACCTCTAAATTATATTTTTTACTTAGCTCCTCTGCTTGTTCGCAATAGCCGATAGATGAATCAGGAATATTAATGTAAATACTTTTAGCAATATCGACGAGAAGAGTCGCGCGCTCTTTAGGAATAGTTGTTGTTTTTAATAATGATTTTAGGCTATCGAATTTTTGCTGCTGAGATAACACAGATTTATTTGCAAAAAAGATAAGTGCAATAAATATTATTAAACTATGTTTTAAGCAGGACCAATTCATTAAGGCTAAAAATAATCATTTATTTGAAATTATGGCCTTAGTGTCTGCTTTTTAAAACGTTAATTATGTCATTTAAACTGAAGTTTTTCGCCTGTAATAGTATTAAATAGTGAAACAATAAATCGGCTGCTTCCCCTTTAAATAAGTCATCATTATTATCTTTGGCTTCAATTACCACTTCTACTGCTTCTTCTCCAACTTTTTGAGCGATTTTATTAATTCCTTTTGCAAATAGAGATGCTGTGTACGATTTATCTGTAGGGTTATTTTTTCTATCTCTGATAATCGTTTCTAATTCTGTTAAAAAATTAATAGAGATATTTTTTTCGTTAAAGCAAGTATCGGCGCCTGTGTGACAAGTCGGTCCAGCAGGAGTAGCTTTAATTAAAATAGTGTCATTGTCGCAATCAATTAAAAGTGAATTGACATTTAAGAAATTACCACTTTCTTCTCCTTTTGTCCATAATCTGTTTTTTGAACGAGAGAAAAAAGTCACGCGTTTTTCTTGTTGTGTTTTATCAAATGCTTCTTGATTCATATAGCCAAGCATTAATACCACGTTAGTAATATTATCTTGAATTATAACCGGAATTAATCCGTCTGATGATTTAGTAAAGTCTGGTTTCATGTTTTTTATTTTATAACTTTTGTTCTCGACTCCGCTCGAACTGACAGGTTAAATTTATAATCTTATTTCTATGTTGTTTTCTTTTAAGTATTTTTTTAATTCAGGTATTGCTATTTCTTTATAGTGAAAAACACTTGCTGCTAACGCGGCATCTGCCTTCCCATTTTCAAAAATTTCTTTAAAGTGTTGCATGTTTCCAGCTCCGCCGCTTGCTATTACTGGAACGTTTACTGCTTCTGAAATTTGTTTGGTGATATCAATGGCAAAGCCATCTTTTGTACCATCGTTATTCATAGAAGTCAGTAATATTTCGCCTGCCCCTAAAGAAACTGCTTTTTTTGCCCAATCAATGGTTTTTAATTCTGTTTTTACTCTGCCGCCATTTAAATAAACGTACCAGTCATTATTTTCAAATTTTGTATCGATGGCTAAAACTACACACTGGCTTCCAAATTGATTGGCTAGTTCTTTTATTAGTTGAGGATTTTTAAAGGCTGAGGTATTTACAGATATTTTGTCTGCACCAGAATTTAATAAGATGGATACATCTTCAATAGAACTAATTCCGCCACCAACTGTAAATGGGATATTAATGTGTTTAGCAATTCGAGTGACTAATTCAGATAAGGTTTTACGTTTTTCATTAGTCGCAGTAATGTCTAGAAACACTAATTCATCAGCGCCTTGTTTAGCATATTCTATAGCTAGTTCCACCGGATCACCTGCATCTTTGATGTTTTCAAAGTTGATGCCTTTTACGGTTCGTCCGTCTTTGATGTCGAGGCATGGAATTATTCTTTTTGTGATCATTTCTTTGATTTAGGATTTACGAATGACGAGTTACGATTTTTGATTTGCATTATTTCGAGCAGTTTTTAATGAAGCAACGATGATCGAAAGAATTTCATTCGCTTCTTTATGAATAACTTTTAATTCAGTTTTATGTTCAGGAAGTAACTCCATAAAAATCTCCAAGAAATACATTGTTTCATCACATTCCTCTTCAACAATTTTTAGTTTATTTATAAAGTCAGGTGTTGATTTTGCTCTAGATACCGCTCTATAATTTGCTCCCACGGATGAACTGCATCTACTTATTTGATTAACTAATGCAAAGTAAGGTTGCTTATTGGGTGTTTTTTCAATAAATTTCAATACAGTAATAGCAAATTGTTTTGTTCTTAGTTTCAAGTCTTGTGGTTTCATAGTAATAATATTTAATTAAAAATCTAAGTTCTAAATTCGTAAATCTTCAATCGCACTTCGTAATTCGTTCATGGTAATTCTCCCTTCGTAAATAGCTTTTCCTACAATGGCTCCTGAACATCCAATGTTTTTTAATTCGTGTAAATCATTCAAGTGTGAAACACCTCCGCTTGCTGTTAAGTTTAATTGAGGAAATTTAGTCATCATATTTTTATACAAATCAATGGATGGCCCTTGTAATAAACCGTCTTTTGAAATATCTGTGCAAAATACATGTTTTACTCCTTCTTTTAAATTTTCATCAATAAAGTCATAGATGGAAACATTGGTTGTTTCTAACCAACCTCCTACAGCAATTTTTTCATTTTTGACATCTGCCCCTAAAAATATTTTTTCAGCTCCGTATTTTTTTAACCATGAAAAAAATAGTTCATTATTTTTAACAGCTATACTTCCAATGGTTGCTAAATCAGCGCCGTAGTTAAATACTGTTTCAATGTCGTCATCTGTTTTAATGCCGCCTCCAAAGTCAATTGATAGGTTTGTTTTGCTAGCGATTTTTTCTAGTACTTTGTAGTTTACTACTTTGCCAAGTTTAGCGCCATCTAAATCAACCAGGTGTAAACGAGTAATCCCAATGCTTTCAAACTCTTGTGCAACTTCTAATGGATTTTCATTATAAATTGTTTTTTGAGAATAATCACCTTGCGTTAATCTCACACATTTGCCGTCTATGATATCTATTGCTGGAATAATCTCAAACGACGAATTTCGAGTGTCGAATTTCGAGTGTCGAATTTCGAGTAACGATTTTTGATTCTCAATATTTTGTTTGTTCATATTTTCTATTTCTTAAATTGTACTTACAACTTCGTTGTTCGTAACTCGTACTTCTCAAATCGTATTTCGTAACTCCTACTTCGTAATTCGAATAAAGTTTTCTAATAATTGTTGACCCGCATCACTTGATTTTTCTGGATGAAATTGAGCCGCATAAAAATTGTCTTTTTGCAATGATGAGCTGTATTCTATTCCATAATTTGTTTTAGCTATTGTGTATTCACTTACTTCTGCATAATAGCTGTGTACAAAATACATGTACTCATTTTCCTTAATGCCTTTATATAGATTTGTTTTTAAATCATAAATAGTATTCCAGCCTATTTGAGGTACTTTTATATTCCCTGAGAATAGTTTGATTTTATTATCAAAAATTCCTAAGCAATTTGTATTCCCTTCCTCTGAGTATTTACACATTAATTGCATACCTAAACAAATCCCTAATACAGGTTGTTTTAAATTCACAATCACTTGATCCAAGTTCTTTTCTTTTAGATATTTCATAGCCGAACTCGCTTCTCCCACGCCTGGAAAAATAACTTTATCAGATGATGCTAAAACTTCTTTATCATCAGTAACTATGGCATTTATTCCTATTCGTTCCAAAGAAAATAAAACAGATTGCACATTTCCTGCGTTATATTTTACGATTGATACTTTCATTATAAAACTCCTTTAGTACTTGGTAAACTCATGTTGTTCGCATCTCTTTTTACTGATATTTTTATAGCCTTTGCAAAGGCCTTAAAAATAGATTCTATTTTATGATGCTCGTTTTGTCCTTCTACTTTAATATTTAAATTACATTTTGAAGCATCGCTGAATGATTTAAAAAAGTGATAAAACATTTCAGTTGGCATATCTCCTATTTTTTCGCGTTTAAATTCAGCTTGCCATTCAATCCAGTTTCTGCCACCAAAGTCTAATGCTACTTGTGCTAAGCAATCATCCATTGGTAAACAAAAACCATATCTTTCAATTCCTCGTTTATCGCCTAATGCTTTTGCAAACGCTTCTCCTAATGTAATGGCAGTGTCCTCAATGGTATGGTGTTCATCAATATGTAAATCGCCTTTGGCACTAATTGATAAATCAATATTACCATGTTTAGCAATTTGCTCTAACATATGGTCAAAGAATGCTAATCCAGTTTTAATATTGGCTTTTCCACTTCCATCTAAATTAATTTCTACTGTAATGTCGGTTTCTTTTGTAGTGCGTATGTGTGTAATATTTCTTTCAGGTAGTTTCAGGTAATTATAAATTTCTTCCCAGGTTGCCACAATTTTGTCAATCTCATTTTCAAAGCCAGTTTCTTTATCATAGTTTTTAATGAAGATGGATTTACTGCCCAAGTTCTTAGCTAGTTTTACATCCGTTAATCTATCTCCAATCACAAAGGAGTTTGCTAAATCATAATCGCCATTTACATATTTAGTTAGCATGCCTGTTTTTGGTTTGCGTGTTGGTTGATTGTCTTTCTCAAATGTTTTATCAATGCATTGGTCTTCAAATGTAATGCCTTCATTGGCTAATGTATCAACCATTAAATTATGTACTGGCCAAAACGTATTTTCGGGAAATGATTCAGTACCTAGTCCATCCTGATTGGTTACCATCACTAATTCATAATCTAACTCACGTGTAATTTTTCCAAGCCAAGTAATGACACCAGGTAAAAATTTAAATTTCTCAAAACTATCAATTTGAAAATCTGTTGGTGGTTCCCAAATTAAAGTTCCGTCTCTATCTATAAATAATACTTTTTGCATGTTAATTATATTGTTTTAATAAGGTGATTAATTGTTTGTTTTCTTTTTCTGTTCCTACACTAATTCTGATTCGGTTTTCGCAATTTAGTAAACTTGAACGATTGCTGATTAAGATGTTTCTGTCTATTAAATAGCTACATATTTTATTGGCATCAGTCACTTCAATTAGTAAGAAGTTGGCATCGCTTTCAGTGATATTTTTCACATATGATAACTGCAGTAATTCGTTTTCTAAATATGTTTTTTGTATTAAAATGCTTTCTACTAATGTATCTTTTATTGCGGATTTATTCAAGGCTTTTAAAATCAATTCTTGAGAGTTGGAGTTAATATTAAAAGGCGGACGAACTTTATTTAGAATCTCAATAATTGAAGGATTTCCATATGCTACTCCAACACGCAAAGCTGCCAGGCCCCATGCTTTTGAAAAAGTTTGTAAAACCAAAATATTTTCAAATTCACTAATTAAAGATAGGGCAGAGGCTTTTTCAGAGAAATCAATATACGCTTCATCAACAACCACAATGCCATTAAAATTTATTGCTATTGTTTTTAATTGTTCTATCGAGATGCTAGTACCAGTTGGATTATTTGGAGTGCAAATAAAAATGAGTTTCGTTCTTAAGTTCGTAGTTTTTAAAATGGTTTGTTCGTCAAACAAAAAACTTTCTTTTTTTAATGGAGCATTTAAAACTTCTACATTATTTAATTGGGCATACACTTTAAACATTCCAAAGGTTGGTTCGCAAATCAAGATATTATCTTGCTTAGGTTCACAAAAGCAACGAATCAGTAAGTCTATTAATTCATCGCTACCATTACCAATAACCACTTGATTTGCATTTAGGTTTTTATACGCTGCGATGGCCTCTTTTACTTTGTTTTGAGAGGATGATGGATACCGCTCATAACCTAATCCAAGTGGAGAACCAAAATTATTTTCACAGTTGTCTAAAAAGATGGCTTCACTATTATCCAAATAATCATCTCTCCAAATTTTGTAAGATTGAAGCGATTTGATATTTTCTCTTGTTATAGAATCTAAATTGAACATAATTTATAATTTACTTTTTTAATCTAACTGTCACTGCATTTTTGTGAGCTTGTAAACCTTCTGCTTCTGCCATTAGTTCGATGGCTTGACCAATATTATTGATTCCTTCTTTACTTAATTTTTGATAAGTAATTTTCTTCACGAAACTGTCTAATGAAACGCCACTGTAAGCTTTTGCATAACCATTGGTTGGTAATGTATGATTAGTTCCCGAAGCGTAATCGCCTGCACTTTCACAGGAATAATTTCCTAAAAATACTGAACCGGCATTTACAACTTGTTCAGCTAATTGCTCATCGTTTGCACAGGCAATAATTAAGTGTTCTGGAGCATATTCGTTTAATAAGTCAATAGCTTCGTTCGTTGTTTTTACTAAAATAGCTTTACTGTTTTCAAGTGCTTTAGTTGCAAATTCTTTTCTTGGCAAAAGCGCTAATTGTTTTTTTAGTTCAGTTTGAATGTTTTGGATAGCACCTTCATTGGTAGAAACTAAAATAACTTGAGAATCTGAACCATGCTCTGCCTGAGATAATAAATCAGCTGCAACAAATTCAGGAACACATGTATCATCAACTAACACGGCTACCTCTGATGGACCAGCTGGCATATCAATAGCCACGCCTTGTTTATTAACTAATTGTTTAGCGCAGGTTACATATTGATTACCTGGTCCGAATATTTTATATGCTTGAGGAATGATTTCTGTACCATATGCCATTGCTCCAATAGCTTGCACACCACCAACTTTAAACACTTTAGTAATGCCAATTAATTTTGCTGTGTACAAAATAGCTGGATTTATATTCCCATTTAAATCAGGAGGAGTACATAAAATAATTTCTCCACAACCAGCAAGTTTAGCAGGAACACCTAACATTAAAATAGTAGAGAATAAAGGGGCTGTTCCACCAGGAATGTACAATCCCACTTTTTGTATGGCAATTGATTTTCTCCAGCATTTCACACCAGGCATTGTTTCTATGACTTGAGTGTTTTCTTTTTGAGCTGAGTGAAATGTTTCAATATTCTTTTTCGCTAATTGAATAGCTTGCTTCAATTCATCTGAAACCAATTTCTCTGCCAACACAAATTCATCATCGCTTGCTAATATGTTTTCTAAGTTAACTTTGTCAAATTGCAACGTGTATTTTTTTACCGCTGATTGTCCGTTTGCTTTAATATCAGATAACACAGATTGAACAGTGGCTTCTAATGAAGTTGTATCAATTGCTGGACGCTTTAAAATGTCTTTCCAGATTTCTTTTGTGGGGTATTTAATTAGTTCCATATTTAATTTTTTAACACATGTGTTCTCGACTTCGCTCGAACTGACATATTGATTTATAATATCATTTTTTCGATTGGTACAACTAATATTCCTTGTGCGCCCTCGGCTTTCAGTTTTTCAATAATATCCCAAAACTGATTTTCTTCAACAACTGAATGAACTGAACTCCATCCTTTATTAGCTAAAGGCAAAATAGTAGGACTTTTCATGCCAGGTAATATTTTGCAGATGGCTTCTAATTTATTATTTGGCGCATTAAGTAAAATATATTTGGTGTTTTTTGCTTTTCTAACGGCATTCATTCTAAACAACAATTTATCTAAAATTGTTTGTTGTTCTTTGCCTAGTTTTTTATTAGCTACTAGTACTGCCTCTGACTTTAAAATAACTTCTACTTCTTTTAATCCATTGGTAAATAATGTACTTCCAGAGCTCACCAAATCACAAATAGCATCTGCCAATCCAATGCTCGGGGCAATCTCCACAGAGCCACTAATTTCGTGAATCTCTGCTTTGACTTTTTGTGATTTTAAATACTTAGATAGAATAGTAGAGTAGGTAGTAGCAATGCGTTTTCCGTTTAAATCTTTAATCGATTTGTAGTTTTGCTCTTTTGGAATAGCTAACGATAATCGGCATTTTCCAAAGCCTAGTTTGTCAACTAATTTTAAATTTTTGTTTTTTTCTAGCAATACGTTTTCTCCAACAATACCAATATCAGCCACTCCGTCTTCAACGTATTGTGGAATATCGTCATCTCTTAAGAAGAAAACTTCAATTGGAAAATTAGACGCTTCTGTTTTTAACTTATTTAATCCATTATCAATGTCGATACCACATTCCTTTAAAAGTTTTAAGGAGTTCTCGCTTAAACGTCCTGATTTTTGAATGGCAATTTTTAGTTTATTTTTCATGATTTCGTTTTTTAATATTATTTAAATTTTTGGATATAAAAAAGGCTTACCGATTGGTAAGCCTTTAGATTTTATTAATACTTTATATTTGAAATCAAATCATAGCATCAACAAACCCACTTACCAGTGCAGTAGTAGAATGATGATGATGTATTTGATTAAAGTTTTTCATTTTTATGTGACAAATGTAAATTAAAAAAATTATACAAAGCAACTATTTTTGAAATTATTTTTAGTTTACCTTATTTTATTGGACTTTCAGAGGATTATAATAATCGGGTTAAGATTTCTCCAAATCTGTAGATGTCTTCAAAGGAATTATACATCGGTACAGGCGCACAACGAATTACATTAGGCTCTCTCCAGTCAGGAATGACACCATTTTCAATTAATTTATTGTATAATGCTTTACCTTGCCCGTGCGCTACAATACTAATTTGACAACCTCTATTTTCTTTTGGTGTGATGATTTCTAAACAGTTATTTTTTTGCTTATTGATTTCTCCAACAATAAATTCTAAGTATGCAGTAAGCACTTTACTTTTTTCATTCAATTTATCCATGCCCACTTCATCAAACATATCTAATGATGCTTTGTAAGCCGCCATTGATAAAATTGGCGCGTTACTCAATTGCCAACGCTCAACAGATTGAATAGGAACAAATTCTCTATCCATTTTAAAACGTGTTGCTTTATCATGTCCCCACCAACCAGCAAATAAAGGCATATCGGTATTTTTATGATGGTTTTCGTGCACAAATGCACCAGCAACACAACCTGGCCCTCCATTTAAATATTTATAAGAACACCATGCTGCAAAGTCAACATTCCAATCGTGTAATTGTAATTTTAAATTACCAGCACCATGAGCTAAATCAAAACCTACAACGGCACCAACTTTATGACCAGCTTCAACAATGGCTTTCATATCAAACACTTGTCCGCTAAAGTAGTTCACACCACCAATCATAATAAGGGCTAATGAATCTTTATTGTCGTCAATCGCTTTGTAAATATCTTCATGACGCACTTCGTATTCTCCTTCACGCGGCGCAATTTCAATTAATGCATCATCAATATTGTATCCATGAAATTTCACTTGTGATTGCAAAGCATATTGGTCGCTAGGAAATGCTTTTGCTTCGCATAATATTTTATATCGTTTTTTGGTTGGGCGATAAAACGACACCATTAACAAATGTAAATTCACAGTTAATTGATTCATCACTACCACTTCGCTAGGCAAAGCCCCAACAATTTTAGCTGTTTTATCCGTTAAAATTTCATGGTAACTCATCCATGGATTTTTTGCTAAAAAGTGACCTTCAACACCATAAGTAGCCCAATCGTTTAATTCTTGTTGCAAATAATCTTTAGTGGTTTTTGGTTGTAAACCTAGTGAGTTACCAGTAAAATAAACCATATCATGACCTTCATGTTGAGGGATATGAAATTTACTTCTATATAAATTCAAAGGATCTTGAGCATCTAATTGTTTAGCAAATTCAAGGGTGTTCGAAAAAGTTGTCATAATGATGTGTAATAAAAACAGGCTAAATTTAATAATAAATTATAATCTTTATCTTTGATTTAGTGTCTTTATCCAATAACATACAATTACTTAAAAAACTCAGCCTGAGAAAGCTATTAAATGCTTTTAAAGTTTGGATGAGTTATCATGTATCCCGAAATACGAAAAACGCTTCCTCTATTGGATTTCCAATTAGTATGGCTATTGAGCCAACCACGAGTTGTAATTTGCGTTGCCCTGAGTGCCCTAGTGGATTGCGCCAATTTACTAGGCCAATTGGAATGTTGGAGCCTACTTTTTTTAAAAAAACGATTGACGAAGTTTATAAAGAATTAATTTATTTAACATTTTATTTCCAGGGAGAGCCGTATTTAAATCCTAATTTTTTGGAAATGGTAAAATATGCTTCAGACAAAGGAGTATATACTTCAACCTCTACTAATGCTCATTATCTTAACAAAGAGCAAGCTAAAAAAACGGTAGAAAGTAAATTAGATAGGTTAATAATTTCTATTGATGGAACAACTCAAGAAACCTATGAGCAGTATAGAATAGGTGGAACTTTGCAAAAAGTGATAGATGGAACTAAAAATATAATTGAAGCCAAACGGGAATTGAAATCAATAACACCACACATTGTATTCCAATTTTTGGTAGTAAAACCAAACGAACATCAGTTGGAAGATGTTAAAAAATTAGCTAATGAATTAGGTGTAGATGAAGTTGTTTTTAAAACTGCTCAGGTTTATGATTTCGAAAACGGAAATCCTCTAATTCCTGATAACATTAAATATAGTCGTTACAAGAAAAATGCAGACGGAACCTTTTCTATAAAAAATAAATTATTGAACCAATGTTGGCGCATGTGGAGCAGCTGTGTAGTTACTTGGGATGGAGTAGTGGTGCCTTGCTGCTTTGATAAAGATGCCAAGCATCAATTAGGCGACTTAAAAACACAATCATTTAAAGAGTTATGGAAATCTAATAAATACCAAAACTTTAGACAATCAATTTTAAAGTCAAGACAAGAGATTGATATTTGCAAAAATTGCAGCGAGGGAACTAAAGTTTGGACTGAATAAGTCAATATCTTTTTTACTAAATTTTTTTTAGTTTTTTTAAGCCAGTCTCCACTATTTAATCAGATATTATTGTAATCCTATTCTCTTTTACATATATTTATCATTCGGTAATTTTTGTAATGTTGAAAGCGTTACAAGTTAAAAATGAAAATAATATGAATATGAATTTTACAAAAGTACTAGTAGCATTATTTTTTATTAGCTTTTCTTCAATAAAAGCTCAGCAAAATAAGACTAACACTAACTGCAATCACAGCCATGCTGATGCGTTTCATTTACCCTTGCAATTCGACAAAGATTCGTTAAGTGGATTTAATGAAGAAGCCGCATGGATTCAAGCAAAATCAAATGCAACTGAAGATTGGAGACAAGAGAGAATTGTTGCAGTATTAAAAAGAAACTTTATTGATGTTAAATATGGTTTTGCGAAATTAGCTCCCTTGCCAGTTGTGCAAGGTCCTTGTTCAAATCCTGGATTTGAGACTGGCACTACTGCTGGTTGGACTACAAGTGAGTCGCCAAATAATAATTCACAAACCATGTTGCCATGGTCTAATTTAGCTAACACACAAGCAAATGTAGTTGGCGTGGGCACAGACCCTAACATTCCCGCTTTGCCAACAGTTCCTGCGGGAGGTGGTAGTTTTGCTTTACGTTTAGGGCCGACTGGATATTCTTCTGGTGGCGATTCATATCGTGCTTCGCAAACGTTTACCGTTACTGCCGCGAATTCTGTATTTATTTATAGATACGCCGTTGTATTAAATAATTCGTCACCACATTCATGTTCAGATCAACCGTTTTTTAATATTCGTTTTGAGGATTGTAATAATAATAATATTCCATGTGGTGCTTACAATGTGACTGCTAATGGTTCTGCTTGTTCGAGTGGAGATCCTAATTTTATTGCTTCAAGTACTACAGGAAACAACTGGAGTTATTTACCATGGCAAACACGTGCCTTTGACTTAACAAATTACATTGGTCAATGTGTGAATGTTGAATTTACGGTAGGAGGTTGCGTTGCTACTCAGGCTGGTCACGGAGGGTATGCTTATGTTGACGCTTCTTGTAGTCCAATGACTTTAAATTTAAACGGTACAGATATCCCTGTTGGACAAACTAATAATTCTATTTGTGGAGCCGCCACTACTAATACATTATGCGCTCCTTCAGGATTCACATATAGTTGGTCTGGACCTGGTGTCAATGGCCAAACTGGTCAATGTGTTAATGCTACTTCAAATGGAACCTACTCTGTTACATTGGGTATCGCTGGAACTACATGTGCTTTTAATCCAGTATTATTCTCTACATTTAACTCAGCTCCAAATCCTACAGTTACTGCATCATTGGTTCAACCAGTATGTGCTTTGCCTGTTGGAACGGCATCTATTAATGTGAATGGAGGAACTGGACCTTATACTTATTCATGGTCACCAGCTGCGCCATCAGCATCAGTTAATGTTAATTTACCTGCAGGTACTGCTTATTCTGTTGCTGTTATAGATAATAACGGTTGTACAGGTTCTACCACTTTTTCTGTAGATCCTTATCCACCAGCACCAGCATACACATTAAATGTTAGTCCAAGTTATAGTATTTCTTGTGCATCACCTAGTACTTCTATTACATTTGCTCCTACTGGAACTACGACAACGGTTTCGTGGGGTGGGCCATCTGGAACTATTACGGGAACTAATGTTGTAGTTACTGCACCAGGAACTTATACGTATTCTGCAATTAATACAGTTAGTACTTGTTCTTTAACTGGAACCATAAATATTACGGGTTCTATTAATCTTCCAGTATTAACTTCTACATTGACTCAACCAAATTGTGCTGACCCTGTTGGTTCGGCAAGTGTGAGTGTTGTAAATGGAACAGCGCCTTATTCGTATTCTTGGTTACCAGCGGCTGTTGCTGCACCAACTGGAACTGCAAATACTAATTTACCTCCAAGTTCGAGTTATACAGTTTCTGTAACTGATGATGCAGGTTGTACGGCTTATTCAACTTTTTCGATTAATCCTTTTTCTGGGGCACCTTCTTATACATTAACAAATAATCCAGGTTTAGCGCTTAGTTGTGCAACACCGAGTACAACATTAACATTGGCACCTACTAATGTTAATACTTCTACTTCTTGGACAGGTCCTTCAGGTGTAATTAGTCAAACAACAACTGTTGCAACACCAACAGCTGCTGGCACATATTCTTATGTGGCAATCAATACAATTAGTACATGTTCTGTTACTGGTACATTTGTTATAACAGCAGACACGATTAAACCTACTGCTACATATACAGTTGGTTGTAATACAAATACGATTACTGTGAGCGCGTCGTCTTCACCAAGTATCAATTTAATTTGGGGAGTGCCAACTACTCCTTCAACAACGATTTCCAACCCAGGAAGTTCTGCAGCCACAGGCGTTTATACATTAGCAGCCATTGATCCTAATAATGGTTGTATTCAAACCTACACTACTTTAACCTCTGCTCCTCAAATTAGTGTTGTATCTTCGCCTGCAAGCAATTTATTAACTTGTTTAACCACAACTATTAATGCTTCTGCTACTTCAACCCCAAGTGCTACAATTACGTGGGATAATGGCACATCAACTATAACAGCTAGTCAATTGCCAATTACAGCGAGCGGATCTTATACAGCAACAGCGACTAATAGTTTAGGTTGTGTTAGTCAAACGGTTATTACTGTTAATACAAATACTACGGTAAACGTTTCATCCAATTCAACTGGAATTATTCCGTGTGCTACGGGGTCTTTAAACATTACGGCATCTAGTGCTGGTGGAGGTTCATATACTTATTCTTGGCAACCAAGTTCTCCAACGTATACTGGAACAGTATTTACTGCTACTACACCAGGTACATATACGGTAGTTGCAACAAATGCGGTGAACGGTTGTACAACTTCTGCAACTTCAACTTTAGTTTACGATAATATTAATGCATCATTTGATGCTTCAGTTTATAGTGGATTAATGCCATTGCCTGTTACTTTTACAAATACAAGTATTGGAACAAATCCAACTGGAACAACTTATTCTTGGAATTTTGGAGATGGATTTGCGTTAGCATCAAATGATACTACGGTAAATCATCTTTATAATCAAGGAGGGTTATTCCCAGTAATATTAACAGCTACTAATGGATTTTGTGTTGATACAGCCGTAAGATATATTAAAGTAGATATTATTTCGAAATTTGATATTCCTAATGTATTTACTCCAAATGGAGATGGTAAAAATGATGTATTCTCATTTAATGCAATTAACATGGGTGATATTTATGTTATTATTTATGACCGTTGGGGATTAAAAATGTTTGAGGAAACAGCAACAGGAAACGTTAAGTGGGATGGTAAAAATACGGGTGGAAATACTGTAACTGATGGAACGTATTTTTATATTGTAAAAGCTACTGGTTTAGATGGAGCAATTTATGATTTAAAAGGAACTGTTAATGTTTTCAAATAGTTAGTTAATCAAAAATCAAAAGCCCTCAGTAATTTTTTACTGAGGGCTTTTTTATTTAAAAATATTATTAAAGAATATCGGCTACGGTAAAAGTGCTGCCGCCCACAAATATTAAATCATTAGATTTAGCTTGTTTTTTAGCTTTGTCTAATGCTTCTGCAACCGTTTTGAAAGTCTTGCCTTCTAAGCCAGCTTTTTTTGCTAGCAGTGTTAATTCTTTTTCATTCAATGCTCTTGGAATTGTTGCTTTACAAAAGTAATAAGTGGCATCTTTTGGTAAGAGATTCAATATTTTTGAAAGGTCTTTATCGTTTACTACACCTATAACAAAGTGTAAGGTTTTATAATTATATCTTTTTAAATTTTGTAATACTTCTTTAATCCCATCTTCATTGTGACCCGTATCAGCTATAACTAATGGCTTTTCTTGAATAGTTTGCCATCTACCTTGTAAGCCTGTTATTTTTTGAACTTGTTGTAAGGCAGAAAAAATCATTTCATCTTCTATCAAAAAGCCTTTTTGTTTTAAATTTTCAATAGTATTTAAAACTCCCATTAAATTTTTTATTTGATAACTACCTTGTAGATCGAGAGAATAGGAGTGATTAGTGTTTGTCTTTTTGTGAAGGAGTTCAATATTTAAAAGTTGATTTTGATGGTTTGAAGAAAGAAGTTTATAATTTTTGTCAGCAAATTCAATAGGTGCTTTTACTTGTTTAGCTTTATTATTAAATACAGAAATCACTTCTAATTGAGTTTGGCTGATAGTAACTGGAATTTTTGACTTTATAATTCCAGCTTTTTCAGTAGCAATTTTAGGTAGCGTATCACCTAATAAATTCATATGATCGAAACCAATGTTTGTTATTAAACATGTTACAGGAGTAACCACATTGGTTGAATCTAATCTACCTCCTAATCCAACTTCTAAGATAACTACATCAACTTCTTGCTCTTTAAAATAATGGAAAGCTAAACCAACTGTCCATTCAAAAAAAGAGGGCTCGATTTTTTCAAAAATAGGTTTAAAATCTTCCACAAATTTTACAACATCTGCTTTCGAAATCATTTTCCCATTAATCTTAATGCGCTCTCTAAAATCAACCAAATGTGGAGAGGTGTACAATCCTGTTTTATAACCCGCCTGTTGTAATATAGCAGCTAACATATGAGATGATGAACCTTTGCCATTAGTTCCAGCTACGTGCACACATTTTAATTTTTTCTCAGGATTTCCTAGGGCATTACATATTGCAATGGTATTATCTAAATTAGCTTTATAAGCCGCTGCACCAATACGTTGATACATTGGTAATTTCGAAAATAAATATTCTAGCGTTTGAGGATAAGTCATTCCTTGTGATGGTTTAAAGGTTTATGACTTTTTTGATAGGGCATTAAATTAGAAGCTAAATGTAATTGTAATAGTTCCTTTTTGTTCTTCAAATTCGCCACTTACATTAAACGTGGTTGCTAATGCTGCTTGGCGGGCTTTTGCTTTAAGCATTGGGCTACTAGTAGTTGTGCCTCTTCCATTTGGATCAGCTTTTATCACTTTTCCATTTTTATCTACAGTTATTTCAACTACAACTTTACCTTCTTCTTTAGTATCTTTTGATAAAGGGGGAGGAGAAATAACTGCTCTTCCAGCTAAACTAAAACCATAACCGCCATTTCCAGGTCCTTTACCAGGCCCTTTTCCTGGTCCTTCTCCTGTTCCGTCACCACCACCGGTGCCACCGCCAGTGCCTCCAGTTCCATTGGTATTAGGATTTCCATCGGGTCTTCCGTCATTACCTTCATGCCCACTATTTCCGTCGCCACCACCATTATTGCCTTTGTTTTTATTAAACTTTTCGGCTAACAATTCGGCCGCTGTTTTTACTTTTGGTTTTACTGGAATAACAACTGTTTGATTAGTTGTAGGATTTGTAGTTGTATTTTTCGTTTCGTTTTTTGTAATGTTAATGTCTTCACCGTTGTCGGAAGTTACCAAGTTTTCTGAGCTATTTTCTTGATTGGTTGGAGGAGTTGTTTCAGTACTTTCTATCACTTGAACAGCATCGCCAATTCCATCGCCGTCTACATTTCCAGTTCCTTCAATTAAATTACCGATATTAAATTCAATACCGCCACCGCCACCGCCACTTTCGACTGCAGGGAATGGAGGATTTGGAACAATAATGACATAAAAAATTAAAAACAATAATAGTATTGTGAAAATCAATAGTGAAATTCCTAATGAGATGATTCTGTTTTTATTTTCTTCAGTCTGAGTTAAAATCATGACTATTTTCCGTTTGAAGGTTTAGTTGCCCAAACCATTTTACATTTTAGTTTATCTACAATAATCATAACATCTACCGCATCTTGAATAGTTAAGTCTTTATCCATTTGTAAAACTACAGTAGGTTCTGGATTTCCATTAATTTGAGCTACTAAAGTGGATTCTAATACTGAATAATCTACTTCGGTTCCTTCAACATAATAGTGGCGGTTATTAGAAACATCTAAGTGAATTGGTTTCTTATTATTTTCAACAGGTTTGGTTGGCTTAGAACTAGGCAAGTTTACTTTAATTGCGTTAGGACTTACCATGGTTGATAGAATAAGAAAGAAAAGCAATAAGAAGAACATAATATCATTTAATGCCTCGGTGCTTACTTCTGCTTCTTTATGTGCTTTTTTACGTAATCCCATTTTATTTAAGATTTATGATTTATGAAGTTAGATTTATTACTAAAATCTGATTTCTAACTTCTTACTTATTTAGATGGTTCGTTTAAAATATCTAAAAATGCAATTTGAGTTTCTTCCATGCGATGTGCTAATCTATCTATTTTAGTATTTAGCCAGTGATAACCTACAAAGGCAATTACACCAACTATTAAACCACCACAAGAAGACACCATTTTTACATATAAACCTGAAGAGATTACTTCAATTTCAACAGTTTTAGCAACCGATATTTTGTAAAAAATTTCAATCACACCGATAATTGTACCAATGAAACCAAACATAGGAGCAATACGCCCAGTAATATTTAATATACTCATGTTTTTTTCGAGGCTAGATAATTCTGCCGAACCAGATTTATCCATTGCTTCACGTATTTCTTGCATGGATTGACCAATACGGGAAATACCTTGCTCTAACATGATAGCCTCTGGTGTATTAACGCTCTTACATAGACTACGAGCATTAGCCAAATTGCCATTATTGATCATTTCTTTAACACTTGCTAATAAAGTTGCATTCTTTTTAGAAGCTTTAGAGATGGTTAACAAACGCTCCACCATCACATAAATAGATACAAGTAGAAGTAGTGATAGCGGAATCATAATAACCCATGCTTGGGCAATGATATCAAATACACGAATTTCGTTTGGTGGCAATTCCGGAGCTGTTTGAATACCTGTTACAGCTGGTTGAATAGCGGTCGCTGTATCTGTAACCACAGATGCTACTGTATTTGTTATTTGAAGAATGAATGACATCATAGAGCTTAATTTTTAATTACACGAAGTTACCTTAGAAAGAGACGAGTAAATTAAGCCATATGCGATGTTTTAAACAGATTTGTGTTAGTATAATAAGAATATTAAAAAAAGTCACACTATTTTGTAGTAATTCTTCTTGCACTTATTCAAACGTTATTTTGAATGATTGAGTGATTGCAAGAACAAGTTTTTTTGAGTTACTTTTATATAAATCTATTTACTATGTTAAAAATCAAATTATTTATTATTAGCTTCTCATTATTAAATCAAGTTTTTAGTCAAATTAATCTTAGTAATGGTTTATATATATGTTATCCACTTGATGGAAACTCTACAGATTTCAGTGGAAATTTGAATCACGCAACAAATCATGGAGCAATCCCCACAACGGATAGATTTGGTAATTCAAATATGGCAATGGATTTTAATGGCATAAATGATTATTTGTCTATTGATAACGCTCTTCCTGACGCTGCTAAATTTTCAATCAGTGTATGGGTATACCATATAAAAATTAGCAGCCCATCGTGTATTTTATCAGATGCAGATGATGTACTATATAATGATGTTATTTTTAATGTAAGTGATGATGGTGTTGGAATTGATGCTAATAAGCCAGGAGGATTACTAACAAGATTTGATGCCGATCCTCTAGGAAACTACAGTCCGATTATCATAGGGCAACAACTTAATAATTCTTGGCATCATCTTGTTTGGATTTGCGACTCCTCTTCTCAGCAAGTTTATATTGATACTTTTTTAATGGCTAGTGTAAATATTGCAGGAACAAATATTGGATATCATAATGTCAATCCTTCCATTGGAAGAATGGGAGATGGAATATCTAATGGCCCAATGTTTTATTTTCAGTATTTTATGGGAAAGATGGACGAGTTTAAGTTTTATACTAGAGCTTTAGATTTTCAAGAGGTGAAAGCCTTATACACGAATCCCTCTGTTTGTAGCTATGTACAAAGTGTGACTGAAATAAATAATGGTTATACAATTCAAATTTTTCCAAGCCCATTTATTTCATCTTTTACTTTAAAGTCTGACAAAGTAATGAAGGATGCTATTCTTATTGTTTATGATTTATTTGGAAAAGAATTAAAACGAGTAACTGTAAATGGAACTGAAACAACTATTGACAGGGGAAATTTGTCGTCGGGTATTTACACTTATAAAATTATTGAAAAAGAAAATTTAATTTCAGTAGGAAAATTAATGGCAGATTAACAACATAAAAAATAAGCGAGTTAGATTGCTAACTCGCTTATTTGTATCCAGGAGGAGACTCGAACTCCCACGTCTTGCGACATACGCACCTCAAGCGTACTTGTATACCATTCCAACACCTGGACAAGTATACCTTTTGACATCAGCCAAAACAAACACTAGAGTTAAAGCACAAAAATGATAATTATTTTTGTATTACGGTCATAATTTATGAATTACAGTCCAATATTAAATCCTATTTGAACGATTGGATTTTGGTAGGGCGAAAGAGGAGTTTGATTTATATTATAAAATATAGCAGCTACAAAACTTCCATTTTTAGAAAATTGCTGTCGATAGCCCCCACCTAATAATATATTATCAACCCAAGCTCTGCTATTTGGAATTGGAGATGTAAAGTCTGGTACACTTAATCTATCCCATCCAACTTGCGCAAATACATTTTCTAATACTAAATATCTTGCAAAACCATTTCCTCCATAAATAGTTGATGTATATTTTTTATTGTTGTAGTCAACACTGTAGTAGTTATAAGTTACCCCACCTCCTAACGAAAATTGTTTGGTTATTTTACAACCTATTAAAGGAGATAAATTGACATAAGTAGTTGTACCAAACCATCCACCAACATTTCCTCCAAAATACAATCTTTCTTTAAAGCTACTAAACTCTTTTTGAGAAGTAGGATTTTGATTAATAGGTGTTGGAGAAGGACTATAAGGAATAGGATTGCTTTCTTGAGAAAAAACCGAATAATTTAGGCTCAGTATCAAAAACGTATATTTTAGTGTTTTAATCATTTTATTTCTTCGTAGTCAACATATTCTCCATCATTAGGATTAAAATGAGTTTTTAGTTTTACGTTTTTGTCAATTTTAATTTCACCCTCTTTACGTTGGCTGTTTCGATTAATGGGTTGAGTTTTTATTTTCGACATGCTTTTAAGCATATCGTAAACTTTCCAAATAATCCAGATGGCAATTATTGTCCAAATTATATCTCGCACGATTGTGTAGTTTTATATGATGTACAAAATTACATTATTTACTAACACGAAGCCTCAATTAACAAAATTTGCGACATGAGTTAATTTCATAAAAAAACCCTTTCAAGTTAATGAAAGGGTTTTTTTAGTTTTTAAGAATTATTTTGATTCAGTTGCATCTTCAATGCTTTCAGAATTTTCTTCACCTTTTACTTGTGGTTTGTAAATAGGTTTATCAGTTTTAGGAGCATTTGGATCTACATAATCCCAACTAACAATACGGAATACTGTACGACGGTTTTTTTGGTGTAAAGCAGTTTTTTCTTCTTTAGTTTTTGCTTTATTAATAACAGCATCAGTAACTAGTAGTTTTTTCTCACCCCAACCTTTAAAAGTTAAACGAGCTGCTGGAATTTTTTTCTCATTAATTAAGTAATCAACACAAGATTTAGCACGAGCTTCAGATAAGATTTGGTTTTTCGCATCTGAACCACGGCTATCTGTATGAGATTGTAACTCTACTATAATAGAAGGGTTATCAATTAAAGTTTGATATAAGAAGTTTAATGAATCCTTAGAGTTTAATGGCTTACGAGTATCGTTAGATGGATCAGTACCAGCAACGTCAACTAATAATTCAGCTTTACCTAAAGCGTATAATACAGCAGGGAAACGAATCTCAGCTTTAACTGGAGTTAATGCGAAGTCTTTCACGAAATCTTTAGACTCATTTTCATCAACTGTTGTTAATTTACCCATGTCCTTATTAGCTAAGAAACCTAATTTGAATGTTTGAGAAACAGTAGATTTATCAGTACCAACTGTTACTTCATAAGAAGTGTTTTCTTTTAATTTAAAGTTGTATTTCCCGTCTGCAGCTGTTTTAAATTCAAACATATCACCATTTGAACCTTTTAAGTGAATAAAAGCATTAGTTACAGGCTCATTACCTTCTTCACTAACAACTGTTCCTGTTAAGTTGAAGTTTAATGGAGGTAAGATGAATGAATAAATATCATCACTTCCTTTTCCACCTTCACGGTTCGAAGTAAAGTATCCTTTGATTTTTTTACCTTCGAAGATGATACCGAAATCATCACCTGCAGAGTTCATTGGGTATTTCAAGTTTTCAGGAGCTTTAGTGAATTTTCCATCAGTTCCTTTAGCTGCTTTAAAAATATCTAAACCACCCATACCTAAATGGTAGTTTGAAGAGAAATATAAAGTTTTATCATCATCAGCAATGTATGGATACATTTCGTCGCCTTGAGTGTTAACTGTTGGCCCTAAGTTTACAGGTTCTCCCCAAGCTTTATCTTTTTTATTATAAGTACTCATCCAGATATCTTTACCACCGTATCCACCTGATAATTTTGCTGTAAAATACAATACATCACCAGTTGTATTTATAGATGGATGACCGAAAGCAATTGAATCAACGCAAAACGGTAATAATTCTGGTTCAGCCCAAGATGGACCTTGTTTTTTACAAACGTATAATTGACATTTTAATTGTTTGCCTTTTGCTTCTGGGCAACGAGTCATAAACATAACGTCTCCTTTTTTAGATACAGCGACAGATGCTTCATTCATTTTAGAAACGATCGTTGTTGCTAATAATGCTGGAGTGCTCCATTTACCGTTTTTATCTAATTTGGCTTCATATAAATCTGAGTGATTTTGACCAGTTGTAACATCAATCGATCCTGTTGCGCCTTGGCGTGTAGAAGTGAAAATTAAAGATGTGTATTTTTTATCAGCATAAGCAGGGCTAAAATCAGACTCTTTAGAGTTGATTAAAGACATGTTTTCAACTTTTAAACGAGTTTCTGGAGTGTTTTTAGCGTCTTTCCATTGTTTAGCTAATTCGCATGACTTTACACCATTCTCTCCACGAGAATCTGAAGGCATTTCTTTCTTATAGTTATTGTATTCTACAATCGCTTCTTCATATTTTTGTTGAGTTTTTAAAACATCAGCCAAATTTAAAATAGCTATTGGATCAGGATATTTTGCTTTGATAGCTTTGTTGTAGTATGTCTCAGCACCTTTAAAATCATTGATTTCTTGGTAAGATTGAGCTGTTCTGAATAATATTCTAGCCTTTGCATCTGCTTTCTTAACTTTAGTGTAAGCTTGCTTATAAAGCTCAATAGCATTGAAATACTGATGATTTTCGTAGGCAACATCCGCATCTTTTAAATAATTTTTCTGCGCGCTTACAGAAAATACAAATGCCATGATGGCGATAGTGGTTAGGGCTAGTGTTTTTAAGTTTTTCATAGGTAATTTAAACTTTATAAGGTGCTAATATATAGATTATTTTAAAACTGCAAAAATTTATTAACAAAAATCCCCGTTTTCGTCGGGGATTTCCTTGTTTTTATCTTAAATAAAGCATTTCTCGGTATTTTGGTAATGGCCATGTGGCATCATCTACAATTCCTTCTAATTTATCTACATTGTAGCGCATAGATTCAAAGTATGGTTTTACTTTTTCGCAGTAGGCGTGAGCTTGTTTTTTTGCAGAATCTAAATTGTTTGCTTTTTTACGCTCTTCTGTCATTAAATCAGCTTCTGTTTTAATGATGGTTACCTTTTCAGAGATTTCTTTTATTAATTCCAACTGACTCTTAGCAACTACTTTAAACTCTGCTGGAGATAAAATTTCTTTCATTCCTCTTACAGATTCTACTAAACTTTTTTGATAATTTAATGCTGCCGGAATAATTTGATTACTTACCATGTCAGCAATGATACGAGATTCGATTTGAATTTTTTTAGTGTATGTTTCTAGTGCAATTTCATAACGTGCTTCTTGTTCGCGGTGATTTAAAATGCCTTGAGACTCAAACATATTTAATGTTTTCTTAGAAATCATCGCTTCTAAAGCGCCTGGTGTTGTTGGGATATTGTTTAATCCGCGTTTTTTTGCTTCGGCTTTCCAAGCATCTCCATAACCATTTCCTTCGAAACGAATTTTTTTACTTTCAATAATATATTTTTTTAATATTTGAAAAATAGCTTCATCTTTTTCTACTTTTTTATTCATTAAAGCATCGACATCTTTCTTAAAAGTAACCAATTGTTCAGCCATAATTGAATTTAGCACAGTCATTGGTCCACCACAGTTTGCAGACGAACCAACCGCTCTGAATTCAAATTTATTTCCAGTAAATGCAAATGGAGACGTTCTGTTTCTATCTGTATTATCTAATAAAATATCAGGAATACGACCGATGTTCATTTTCAACGCTGTTTTCTCCTCAGGACTCATTTTACCATTGTGAACAGCTTTTTCTAACTCATCTAAAACCTTTGACAATTGCTCTCCTAAGAAAACAGACATAATTGCTGGTGGCGCTTCGTTAGCCCCTAAACGATGATCATTATTAGCAGATGCAATCGACGCGCGTAATAAATCACCATGTTCGTAAACAGCTTTTACAGTGTTTACGAAGAACGTTAAGAATTGTAAGTTTGTTTTTGGCGTTTTGCCTGGAGATAATAAGTTTTTACCTGTGTTAGTTGCCAAACTCCAGTTATTGTGTTTTCCACTACCATTAACACCTGCGTATGGTTTTTCGTGCATTAATACTCGAAAATTGTGACGAATAGCTACTTTTTCCATAACGTCCATTAACAATAAGTTATGGTCAACCGCTAAGTTTGTTTCTTCAAAAACAGGAGCGCACTCAAATTGAGCAGGAGCTACTTCGTTATGACGAGTACGAACTGGTATTCCTAATAAATGAGATTCGTATTCAAAATCGCGCATATAGGCCGCCACTCTTTCTGGTATTGAGCCCCAGTAATGATCTTCTAATTGTTGGCCTTTGGCAGGTGCGTGCCCAAATAACGTACGACCAGTTTGTTGTAAATCATAACGGATATTATATAAAGCAGAATCTACTAAAAAGTATTCTTGTTCCCAGCCTAAAGTAGCAATGACTTTAGTGACGTTTTTATCAAAGTATTGGCAAACATCAGTAGCTGCTTTATCTACAGCGTGTAATGATTTTAGTAAAGGCGTTTTAAAATCTAAAGATTCGCCAGTATAGGAAATGAAAATAGTTGGAATACATAAAGTCTCACCCCAAATAAATGCAGGCGATGTAGGATCCCAAGCCGTGTATCCACGAGCTTCAAATGTGTTACGAATTCCACCATTAGGAAAAGACGATGCATCTGGTTCTTGCTGTACTAAGGCATTTCCACTGAAACGCTCAATAGCACGACCACCTTCTATTGGTTCAAAAAAACCATCATGTTTTTCGGCAGTTGCACCACTTAATGGCTGAAACCAGTGTGTAAAGTGCGTGACACCTTTGCTTTGAGCCCAAGCTTTCATGCAAGCTGCTACTTGATCAGCCATTTTACGTTCCACAATAGTTCCTTGATGCATAGAGTTTTGTATACTGTTAAAAGCTTCTTCAGATAAGAATTCACGCATGGCATCTAATCCAAATACATTAGATCCATAATATTGTGAAACTTGTTGGTTGTTGTTGTTAAACTCTATTGGAGTTCTTTTTACAACATCTTGCATGGCTAAAACGCGTCTTGTGCTCATAATTTTGGTTTTTATAGGGGGTGTAAAATGAAAAAACTGTATTTTTTGCCAAAAATATATCAAAAAAAGGGGGGGTGCAAGTAAAAAAGTGACTTTTTTGAAAATAATTTTCCAAATTAGGGGGAGTCAATGATAAAAATCATGTTTTTTGAAATGTATTTATCTTTTGGGTTTTGTTTAATCTTTCTAAATCGAGATTAAATAGACAAAAGCCCTGTTGCGCTCATTTGCAAAAATTGCGTTGAGGCTAAAATGTATGTTTACAGAAAAATTACAAAAACTATCATTTTATGAAAAAACTATTATTCTTATTTGTTCTATTAACTTCGTTATCTAAGGCTCAAAATGATTCTATTACTTATTTTGCTTATACTGATTATAATAATAATTGCATGTATGAGCCGGGCATGGGAGAAGAGCCTTTAAAACATTTTGGCTTTGATTTTATATACAAATACGGGACTGGATTTTATCAATTTAATTCTAAAACAACCGATGATTTCGGATATGTTAAGTTTTATGCCACAGGAGCTATGGCGCCCGCATCAAATACTTTGACAGTAAAATCTTGTGGATCACCATTTCCATCGCAGTTCTCTGCCTGTTACAATCCAGTAGATTTGACTTATAATACAACTTATTCTGTTGGAGTATATAGTCCTGTTGGTCCTCCAGCTTTTAATTATTTTTCTGTTTATTCTTCGGCAATTATGAATCCTGGTTTAAATGCACCTTCTGGATATAACTATTTTTGTATTGGTCGTTCGAGTTTTATGGTAAATTATATTTCATATAACTTTACTGGAAACAATTCAATTGCCTCACCAATGAGTTTATCGTTTCAAGGTGGGAGTACTAATGTTCAAATGTTTGGTGGCATTAGTATGATGGGAACGAATAATAACTGTTCAGGTTTTAGCGGAGGTTATGGTGGTTTTACTAATCCTGAATTAAGTATACCAGGTGTATACACAGTTACTTTAAGTGTTCAAGGGATTAACGGACCGCCGTTTACTAATACACTTACTTTAATTGTTGATAGTTGTTCGATGAGAGTTGGTAATATTTATACTGATTGTAATGCCAATTGTGCAAAAGATATTACCGATTATAATTGTGATGAAGAAGTTATTTATTCTACAAATGGCACTTTTTCTGTTACTACTATTCCAGATTATAATGGTAATTATAGTATTGTGGCACCATATAGTAATAATCAATATTCTATGACGGTCACTCCAAATACGGATTTCGCTTTAGCATGTTCAACGCCATCATTTTCTACATTTTATTCAAACGCAAGTTATATTACAAATACTAGTCATGTGTTGAATCAAACAGCAGTTAATAATGTCAATTACTCAGCTTATATCCAAAATCCATTTGCAGGAAGTTCAGTGCCGGGAGGTGCTTTTAAAATGAATGCATTTTATCATATTTCTCATCCTGATTTTTGCAATACAGTTAATAACGCTGGTGTTTTTTATGTGAAGCTTGATCCAAGTGTTCAATTGGTTTCATTAGATCCTGGAACACCAGCCTATACTTCTATTCACAACACAGCTTCAGGTGATAGTATCGTATGGGCCATTTCTGATTTGAGACAGTATGCGATGAATTTTGGTGGACATATTTTTACTATGAATTTATATATGGTTCCTACCGCAACGATTGGCTTACCTTTTTATATAAGCTCTGGTTTAATATCAAATGTAACCGAAACAACACTTACAGACAATAGGAGTAATGGAGTTTGGATGATAGGAGGACCCTTTGATCCAAATTACAAAGAAGTAAGTCCTAAAGGAACAGGTGCCCAAGGTTATATTCCAACTTCAACCACGGAGTTATTATACACTATTCATTTTCAAAATGTAGGTAACGCTCCAGCAATTAATGTAAAAATTAAAGATATGTTGGATAGTGATTTAGATAAAAACACTTTAAAAATTATAGGCTCTAGTGCACCTGTGCAAGTGAATATTGATGGTAATGGAATGTCGACATTTATGTTTAATAATATTATGTTGGCAGATAGCACGCATGACGAACCAAATAGCCATGGTTTTGTTACTTATAAAATTAATCTGAAACCTAATTTACCTGTTGGAACACAAATAGATAATACAGCCAATATTTACTTTGACTATAATTCTGCAATTGTTACTAATACAACATTAAATACATTACAAGCGACTACAGGTATTCAGAATTTTAATTCTGGTTCATTTGAAGTGTATCCTAATCCAAGTAATGGTGTTGTTACGGTTAATTCGAGTAATATGATTTCAAAAATCACGGTTATTAATGTTTTAGGAGAAGTTGTAAAATCAATCACGGTAGACTCTAAACAGGTGACTGTAGATTTAACAGATTTAAAATCAAATATGTATTTCTTACAAATTACAGATGCTAATAATCAAACAATTATTAAAAAGATTGTGAAGGAGTAGATTTTAAAAGTATTGAGTTATACTAATTTAAGCTTAAATGGGCTATAAAATATTTTTTATTTTTGTAAACTATTGTACTAATTAGACCACTTTTTTTATTGTAGGAAGAAGTGTAAAAATTAAAAAAGTAATCTTCATTAGAATTTAATATAGATGACCTTAAAGCATCTGATTTATTAATTTTAATAAAAACACCTGATGCATCTTTTGCACTATAAATGGCAGTAACTTCGTCTCTTTTCATATCTTTTAAATTACCTAAAAAGTCGTTATATAATATAAAAGTGTTTTTTGGTCTTGTGATAAAAAGCATATGCTTTTCATCTAGCTCTGGTGCAGGGAAATAAGAAACATATTCATGCATTATATCACTATAATTTCTATTATAATTAAGAGGTTTAAGGAAATTGCCTCTCCAATATAATGGATAGTGGTATGACTTTATAACGTTTCCTTGTTTGTCAAAATCAAAAACGCCAATATCCTGAATTCTTGCATCTATACCATTACCATTACGTTTATCACTATACGTTTGAAAAACTAACTCGTCTTGATTGTTAAAATTTGTATAAAAATTCACTAAACAATTGTAAACATAAATTCTTTTTTTGTTTGGTATGTTAGTTATTTCATCATAAGAATTATGAAGCTTGTTTTGCGGAACATTATATTGAGATTCTATCGCTAGTTTATTTGAAGATAGCCCAAAAACAGTAACATCTGAAATATAAGGATTGTCAACATTTACGGCCTCAACGATAGAAGTATAATAATTTGAGATTGCAAGTCTTACTTGCTTTGAATGATTCAGTGTGAATTGAGCGGACACGTAACTAAACGGCCTTTCAAGCTTATCTATTTTTAGAGTTAATTCTTCACAAGTTTCATTTTTAAATTTATATATAATTATCTGCTGTTTATTAGATGATTGAACAGCTTTTTCTATTTTCTCTAAATAGTTAATGATTAAATAGTAATTTTCGCCTTCTTGTATACTATTTAGTCGGCTTACTTTATTATATTTTTTTGGAATTATTTTTGATATTTTGGAAATCAATTTGTTTTCGTAGTTGAAGCAAAACACATTTAATTCACTATTTGCTTCTTGTGTTTTTACAAATGTTGTGAAATAGTATAATTGAAGTGAATCGTTTTTAGTGAAGTCAATAAAGTAATTTTTAGACTTTAAATAACTTTCATGAAGCTCAGTATGAGAAGAAACCTCTTCTTCAGATATTTTTTCGCCTGTTTGTTTATCAATTACTATTTTTAAAAATTTTATATTTTTTTTAGTCGCAAATGAAATAAAGAATGTTAGATTTTTATTTATTTCAAATATTTCGGAAATTTCAATTCTAGCACCTTTTTGAGACTTAAATTCTAATATTTTTTTATCGAGTATTAATGCGGCATCTTTACTGAACCGCTTCATGAAAAAAGTGGTTCTTTTAGAATCTGAATATAAAAAAGCAGAACTGCCGTCGTCAAAACCTAGAAGATGATGCCAAGTTTGTATTTTTTCTGAGTATTCTATTTGTTCAATCTCCGCAGAACTTATATTATAAGTTATAGATTGACTTTTTAATAAGTTATGCGTCAACATAACAACTATCACTACTAATATGTGTTTTTTCATAGCCTAAAGGAGAAGTAAATTCAAATTATTGTAAAAATAGTATTATTTTACTTTCGATTATTTGTTTCCTTCATTTATTTTGGCAAATCAAAGATGGTTCCAAGTATAAAAGCCATCAGTATTTGTATTTTATTATTAATTTTCAAAATGGGGGAATAGCTTCCGCTAATAAAGTAAAATTAGAAAACTTAGTAGAAGCAAAAAACCAAACAAGTATTAAAAAGATTGTAAAAGAATAAGGCTATTGTTATTTTAATAAAATTTAGAAATCCCGATTGTGATAAATAGTCGGGATTTTCCGTAAAATTTATTTTTAGAATTTTTGTTGACTTAATACAAAAGCCCATAAAACAGCAGCCCACAACCATAGTATGATGGCATAACAAACCCATAATAGTACTTTTGACGTAATTATTTTTGAAAGATAATGTATTGCAATGCCGCCAATTGCAAAGCCAAACGACCAAGCCATTCCAATACTAATCATAGCTGACCAAACCCAATCACTCGTCCAGTTATTAAATGGTGGGTAATTATTAAAGATAAAACATACAGGATAATAAAGTAACGCTCCTAACGCCCCCATCCTCACCAAGCCCAAAGTTACTACTGAGAAGAATGCAATAATTGAAAATTTGGCATTACCAGATAATGCTTTCCAAGAATTTATCATAGAAAGGTTGTAATCTTTAAATTAATTGATTACGACTTTTTTAATGATTTTATAATTGTTATTTGATAAATGAAGGAAATAAATTCCGCTCTCAAGACCTTTGGTATTTATAGATGAACTAGAAGAGTCTAAATTTATAGTATCCATTTTCTTCCCGTCAATCGTGTATAATTCAGCTTTATTTGCTTTAAAAGTAGGGCTGCTGTAATATAGTTTATCATTTGCAGGAACAGGATAAATAGTAACATCATCATTTGTTTTTTTAGTTTCTAAAATGCTAGTTGGAGTGCTTGGTAATGATTTGAATGAATTAGTTAAAAACATAACACTTGAATCAAATATATTATCGCCAGCATCAGCAATAGCAATTTTAAAGTGATAGGATTGTCCTGGAATTACTGGCACCAATCCTTGCAGTCCTGTGGTAAATCCATCATAAGCCACAGAGGTTCCGCCATCGTTATCTATAAAATAAGCACAATTCATACAAGGACCTGCGCTAGCACTAATCGAATTCCCATTATTAATTGTATTGATTGATACAGGAATTGTAGTAGAAGGAATTAAAGCGAAATTTGTGTTAACGTAGCTTCCTCCTGATGGATTAGCTCCTGATACAAAAATGGCAAAAACATCATTAACTGATAAATTTACAAAGTCATTGTATTCTTCTGAACCAAAAGAAAAGTCAAATAATAAATTGCTGTTAGTGGGTACGCAATCAAATTCAATAACACAAGCATCAAAAGTTGGAGATCCTGAAACAATATCTAACATCACATCACCTAAAGTGCTATTATTCGAACTTATAAATACAGAGGCGGGGTTATTAATCATTGAATCAATAACGCCAGTACTCATGATAATGCCACTTCCAAAGGCCATATTTGAAGTGCCAGTATAAAATCCATAAGAATTTGGAGCGCCTGTTACTGTCATATTTGAAATGGTAAGTCCTATTCCTTGAAAATAATTGGTAAGGTCTGTGATATTAGGATTAGCTGTAAATGTCAACTGGCTATAACTATTTGATAATGATATAACAAAAAGTAAAAAAGTGAAGTATAGTTTTTTCATATTTTTTTGATTTTTTAATAAAATTATGCATAAATTATAATGAAGCAAACAAATAGGTCACTTGAATAAGATTGACTTATTGAAATAGGCATATTTCTGAGTAAAAAATGTTATTTTTACCCTTGATGAATTTTTTGTTTCCTACATTTTTAATTGGTTTAGTAGCAATTGCCATTCCTATTATTATTCATCTTTTCAATTTTAGGAAATACAAAAAAGTGTATTTCACCAATGTTCAGTTTTTAAAAGAATTAAAGCAAGAAAGCGATAGCAAATCCAAACTCAAAGAATGGCTGATTTTAGCCATGCGTATTTTAGCCATTGCATGTTTAGTATTTGCATTTGCTCAACCATTTATTCCGGGTAAATCAAAAGCAGTGCAAGGCGAAAAAGCCATTTGTATTTATATAGATAATAGTTTTAGTATGGAAAGCACCAATAAAAAAGGAACGCTTTTAGAAAATGCTAAAGAATATGCTACTGAGATTGTCAATACATTTAATGCAAGTGATAAATTTCAGCTATTAACTAATGATTTTGAAGGGAAACATCAACGCTTTGTTTCTAAAGAAGATTTTATAGAACAATTAAATGAAGTAAAAATTTCTTCAGCTACAAAAAGTTTAAACGACGTGTTAAAACGTCAACAAGATTTTTTGCAGAACAGTTCTTCAAAAAATAAACGTATTTTTTTACTGAGTGATTTTCAAAAAAACACATCTGATATTAATAAAACAGACGTTGACACTTCCATAATAGTAAGCTGCATTCCTATTGCATCATCCGAAGTAAGTAATGTATACATTGATAGTGTATGGTTTGAAACACCTGTTCAGCAATTCGGCACTCAGCAAATTATTCACGCCACTATTATTAATAAAAGCACTAAGGATATTGAGAATGGCACGTTAAAATTATTTATTAATAATGCACAAGTATCTCTGAATTCATTTAATGTTAGTGCAGGTAATAAAAAAGATGCAAGCATTTCATTCAAGGTAAAAGCAAAAGGAATTAATAAAGGTGTTTTAAAAATCGAGGATTATCCAATTACGTATGATGATAATTTTTATTTCAGTTTCAATGCGCAAACTACTATCAATGCTTTAGTGATTAATGGTAAAGAAACTAAGACGGCAGGAAACTTTAAATCCTTAATGCAAAACGATAGTTTGTTTGTATATCAAGAAAACAATGAATCATCTATTGATTACAGTGTATTTTCAAAAACAAATATAATTGTGTTAAATGATTTAAGCGCGTTAACGTCTGGTTTAACATCAGAGCTTCAAAAGTTTGTAACTAATGGTGGAAGTCTTGTTGTTTTCCCTAACAAAAAAGCAGATTTAGAATCATACAATACAGCTTTTCAAAATTTACAATTACCTCAAATCACAAAATTAGATACGGTTAATACAAAAACACAGAGCATTAATTTTGAACAAGGATTGTATGAAGGTGTGTTTGATAAAATTGATCAGCGCATGGATTTGCCAAAAGTGTTTGAGCATTTTGAATTAACAAAAACAACCAATAGTAATTCGCAAAGTTTGGTGTTATTGCAAAATGGACAATCATTACTTTCTTCAAATCCATTAGGTAGTGGTAAGATTTATTTATTCTCTATTCCATCTGATGAAAGTTGTTCTAATTTATTAAAGCATGCTTTGTTTGTGCCAACATTAATTAAGATGTCGATTTTGAGTTTGAAGCCTTCACCAGTATATTATAAAACGGCTGTTAACGAAGCTATTGTTTTAAATACAACGTCTAATTTTTCTGATAAACCATTACATATTATTAAGGATGACAAGAAAGTGGATGTCATTCCTGAACATCGATTAATGAATAACGCTACTACGTTATTTACTCAAAATCAAATTACAGAAGCAGGTCATTATGAAGTGTTTGAAAACACAAGTTCAATCAAAGATTTAGCTTTCAATTTCGATAGAAAAGAATCGGATATGAATTTTATGACTAAAGACGATTTGCAAAGACAAATTGACGAAAAAGGATTGAAAAATATTCAAATTATTGAGCCAAATGAAAAAACATTAACAAATGCTCTACAAGAAGTTAACGATGGCAAAAAATTATGGAAATTGTTTTTAATTTTAGCCCTAATCTTTTTAGCTGCCGAAATATTAATTATACGATTATTCAAATAACGATATGAACCTTTTAATTAAACAAGCCACGATAGTAGATTCTAACAGCAGCCATAACGGCAAGGTTGTAGATATCTTAATTGAAAAAGGAGTAATTACACAAATTAAAAAAAGTATTACACCCGAAAAAGGCATTAAAACAATTGAAGGTGATAATTTACATGTATCAGCTGGCTGGTTAGATATGCAAGTAAATTTTTGTGATCCAGGAAACGAGCACAAAGAGACATTAGAAAAAGGTTTAAAAGCTGCCGCAAAAGGCGGATTTACGGGCGTAGCTGTAATGAGTGGAACTAATCCTCCGTTACATAATAAAGCGCAAATTGATTATGTCGTTAATAAAGCAAAATCAAATACGGTAGATGTTTACCCCGTGGGGACTCTAAGTTATAATCAAGAAGGAAAAGATTTATCAGAAATGTACGACATGCAATTGTCGGGCGCTGTTGCGTTTAGCGATTATAAAAAACCAATTAAAGATGCTGGATTAATTTTAAGAGCACTTCAATATTCAAACAATATTAATAGTTTTATAATCACTCATTGCGATGACAAAACGATTTCTCATGGTGGATTAATGAATGAAGGTGTAATCTCTACGGGCCTTGGTTTAAAAGGTATGCCAGCATTAGCAGAAGAAATTATGTTGCAACGAAATATTCAAATTTTAGAATATACAGGTGGCAAAATGCATATTCCAACCATTAGTACTAAAGGCAGTGTTGATTTAATTAAAAAAGCAAAAGCAAAGAAATTAAATATTACATGTGGTGTTGCAGCGTATAATTTATTATTAGACGAAACAGAAGTGGAAGGCTTTGACACTAACTTTAAAGTGAATCCTCCATTAAGAACAAAAGAAGATGTAGAAGCTTTGAAAAAAGGAGTAGCTGATGGTGTAATTGATGTGATTGTGAGTGATCATAATCCACAAGACATTGAAAGCAAAGATTTAGAATTTGATTTAGCAGATAATGGGATGATTGGTTTAGAAAGTTGTTTTGGTGTGGCAAATGCTGCTCTATCATCAAAAGCGTCTTTAGAAACTTTGGTTGATACTCTTACAAAAAACCCTCGTACTGTTTTAGGCTTAAAAGAAGTCAGTGTAAAAGAAGGCACTGAAGCTAACTTAACCATCTTTAATCCTGGAACGAAATACGTGTTTGAAAAATCACATATTGTGTCTTCAAATAAAAACTCTGGCTTTATCGGTAAAGAATTAAAAGGAGAAGTGATTGGCGTTGTAAATAAAAACAGCTTTCTATCTTAAATCTAATTTTACATTTAAAATATTTTTCATGATAATGTCTCTGCGTCCTCCGCGAAAAAACTTTGCTCCCGATAGCTATCGGGAGTTTGCGCCTGCCTGTCGGTAGGCAGGGCTAGATGTTCTTAAAAACTAATTCCAAAACTAACTCCCGCCCAAAACTGGAAGTAGTTAGAGTGAAATCCTTCCGCATCATTACTCATGATCACAGGTGTTAACCCTGCTCTAAAGAATAAACCATCATCTTGTTTTTGATATCTGTAACCACATCGTGCTACGCCAAAAACAATATTTTCCCAAAAATAGTTGTCAATTTGGCCAGGTCTTTCGTTATATCTGCGTTGTAGTGTGGCGCCAAGTCCCAATTCTAAATGATGAGGATTTGTAAAAAGTATAAAATTATTTTCTAAAACATATTCTTGTTCTATATAAATACCATTAAAGTGAGGGGCGAAGCCAACTCTACCACTTATTTTCAATTTATCTTTATAGTAATAAATTCTATCAAAATTTAAAGAATAAAGCCCTGCATTTCCACCCAACTCAATAAATCCAGCATTTTTTGCAGGTTTTTTGCTGTAATCTCTTGGTGTGGGCGTCGCATAATCATCCTGAGCCTTAGATAATAAGACAAAAAACAGTAGTAAACTTGAAATAAGTATGTTTTTGAACGAAATCAATATCCAAACTTACTAATTAAAACAAAACTATGCTTTATTAATTAAATGTTAAAATCTTAATAAGGTAAAAGTCTATCAAAGCACTATCTTTACCAAGTTTGTTTTTTTGTTTTTTAAATATCAAAAAATAAGAGGGCATCTTACTTATAAATATGAAAGATACATCTATAAAATCCGTTTTAATTATTGGTTCTGGTCCTATTATTATTGGGCAAGCATGTGAATTTGATTATTCAGGTTCGCAATCTGCAAAAAGTCTTCGTGAAGAAGGAATTGAGGTAACGTTAATTAACTCAAATCCTGCAACCATTATGACTGATAAAGTAACTGCTGACCACATTTACTTATTGCCATTAGAAGTTAAATCAATTATCAAAATATTAGAAGAGCGTAAAATTGATGCGGTGTTGCCAACTATGGGCGGACAAACAGCATTGAACTTAGCATTGAAATGTGATGATTTAGGGATTTGGGAAAAGTATGGTGTGAAAATGATTGGTGTTGATATCAATGCTATTAAAGTTACGGAAGATAGAGATTTATTTAGAATTAGAATGAACGAAATTGGTGTAGCAATGGCTCCATCAAAAATCGCAAAATCATTCTTAGAAGGTAAATCGATTGCGCAAGAATTTGGTTTTCCATTAGTAATTCGTCCTTCGTTTACCCTTGGTGGAAGTGGTGGTTCAGTAGTTTACAAAAAAGAAGATTACGATCATTTATTAAATAGAGGCTTACAAACGTCTCCAATACACGAAGTATTAATTGATAAAGCAGTTTTAGGATGGAAAGAATATGAATTAGAATTGTTACGTGATAAAAATGATAACGTAGCCATTATTTGTTCTATTGAAAACTTTGATCCAATGGGTGTGCATACAGGAGATAGTATTACAGTAGCACCTGCACAAACATTAAGCGATAGTACCTATCAAAGAATGCGTACCATGGCTATTAAAATGATGCGTAGCATTGGTAATTTCTCTGGAGGTTGTAATGTACAATTTGCAGTAAGTGATGATGAAAAAGAAGAAATCATTGCGATTGAAATTAATCCACGTGTGTCTCGTTCATCAGCACTAGCAAGTAAAGCCACAGGTTATCCAATTGCTCGTATTGCTAGTAAATTAGCTATTGGTTATACATTAGATGAGTTGCAAAACCAAATCACTAAACAAACGTCTGCTTACTTCGAACCAACATTGGATTATGTGATTGTAAAAATACCTCGTTGGAACTTTGATAAATTTAAAGGTTGTAATCGCGAATTAGGTTTCCAAATGAAATCGGTTGGAGAGGTAATGGCAATTGGTCGTTCTTTTCAAGAAGCATTGCAAAAAGCATGTCAATCACTAGAAATTAAACGTAACGGTTTAGGAGCTGACGGAAAAGAAAATACCAATCAAACAGAATTATTAGCTGGTTTAGAACGTCCAAGTTGGAATCGTTTGTTTATGATTTATGATGCTATGAAATTAGGGATCTCTATCAAAACGATTCAAAAATTAACACGTATTGATATGTGGTTCTTAGAGCAAATCGAACAAATGATTGCTTTAGAGCACGAAGTAAGTAAATACCGTTTAGCAGACATTCCAAGAGATTTATTATACGAAGTAAAACAAATGGGTTACGCTGATAGACAAGTAGCGCATTTATTACGTTGTTTAGAAAGTGAAGTGTATACGAAGCGTAAAGAAATGAATATCAATCGCGTATTTAAAATGGTTGATACTTGCGCGGCGGAGTTTGAGGCAAAAACACCTTATTATTATTCAACCTTTGAAGATGAGAATGAAAGTATTCGCACAGATAAAAAGAAAGTGATCATTTTAGGGTCTGGGCCAAATCGTATTGGCCAAGGGATTGAGTTTGATTACAGTTGTGTGCATGGTGTATTAGCAGCTAAAGAAATGGGTTACGAAACCATTATGATTAACTGTAACCCCGAAACCGTTAGTACAGATTTTAGTACAGCTGATAAATTATATTTTGAGCCGGTTTTCTGGGAACATATTTATGATATCATCTTACACGAAAAACCTGAAGGTGTTATTGTGCAATTAGGCGGACAAACCGCTTTAAAATTAGCAGAAAAATTAGAGCGTTACGGAATCAAAATTATTGGAACTGATTTTAAATCATTGGATTTAGCAGAAGATAGAGGAAGATTCTCAAACTTATTAAAAGAAAATAATATTCCATATCCAAAATTTGGTGTGATTACTGATGCTGAAGAAGCGATTACTTTATCGAAAGAATTAGGTTTCCCTTTATTAGTTCGTCCTAGTTATGTATTAGGTGGACAATCGATGAAGATTGTAATTAACGAGGAAGAATTAGAGCAACACGTGGTGAAGTTATTACATGATTTACCAGGCAATCAAGTATTATTAGATCACTTCTTACAAGGTGCTATTGAAGCAGAATCTGATTCGATTTGTGACGGCAAAGATGTTTACACGATTGGTATGATGGAACACATTGAGCCTGCGGGAATTCATAGTGGAGATAGTTACGCAGTATTGCCAACATTTGATTTGTCGGACAATGTTTTAAAACAAATGGAGGAATACACTAAAACCATTGCGGTTGCTTTAAACACCGTTGGATTATTAAATATTCAATTTGCTATAAAAGATGAGGTGGTTTATATTATTGAGGCAAATCCTCGTGCCTCACGTACAGTTCCATTTATTGCTAAAGCATACGATGAGCCTTATGTGAATTATGCCACTAAAGTGATGTTAGGCGCTAAAGTAAAAGATTTCACTTTTGCTCCTAAGAAAAAAGGGTATGCGATTAAAATCCCAGTATTTAGTTATGAGAAATTCCCTGAAATTCAAAAAGAATTAGGTCCTGAAATGAAATCAACGGGTGAAGCGATTTATTTTATTGATAGCTTGCAAGATGAATATTTTCAAAACATTTATAGCGAAAGAAACTTGTATTTAAGTAAATAGTTTTTTTGAGTTTTAAAAAACGCTGCACAGTATTAATACTATGCAGCGTTTTTGTTTTTATGAAGTGGGTAGTAGAAATATACTTTTTGTAATCTTTGGGCGTGCCGCGAAAAGCGGCCAGGCTTTGCGTTTCAATCTTTTTGTAAAGGAGGCACAAAAAGGATTTTCACTTCAATCCTTCACGCGGAATTAATTTAAAATTCTAATCACATGTTTTAATTGAAGAGTATGTTTTAGTAAAATGCGTTAGGGATAGAACGAAAATCCTTTTGCCTGTCTTTTGCAAAAGATTGCAGAGATAGCCCGCCCGAACGCCCGAAATAAAACCTGTGAATACTGTACTTTCGAAAAAAAAGGGCACAAAAAAAGGGTAAGCTACTTTCATCGCACCGCTCAACCATCTACCCTTGCTATGTTCCCATCCTGGGGGATTTGACAGGAGCTGGTCGTGAAAGACTTACCCGCGACAAAAGTATATAATTTATTCCATTATTTACATAATTTTGATAAAAATTATATCTTAACTATATTTAGGCTTTCAATAACCTCACTATATGAACATTTCAGTTGTCATTCCATTATTTAACGAAGAAGAATCTTTGCCCGAACTTCACGACTGGATTAAACGTGTGATGGATGAAAACAAATTCACTTACGAAATTTTATTTGTAGATGATGGTAGTAAAGATAAATCATGGGCAGTAATCGAATCTTTAGCCGCTAAAAATCATTGCGTGAAGGCAATTAAGTTTCGTCGCAATTACGGTAAATCTCCTGGGTTACACGTTGGTTTTGAAGCAGCACAAGGAGATGTAGTGATAACAATGGATGCCGATTTGCAAGATTCGCCAGATGAAATTCCTGAATTATACAACATGATTACAACAGGAAATTATGATTTAGTTAGTGGTTGGAAACAAAAACGTTTTGATAATACATTAACTAAAAATATTCCTTCTAAATTATATAATTGGACAAACCGAAAAATATCAGGTATTAAGTTGCACGATATGAATTGTGGTTTAAAAGCCTACCGCAAAGAAGTTGTGAAGAGCATCGAAGTTTACGGCGAAATGCACCGTTTTATTCCTGTATTAGCTAAAAACGCTGGATTTTATAATATTGGCGAGAAGGTAGTTCAACATCAAGCTCGTAAATATGGCGTGAGTAAATTTGGTTGGGAACGTTTTATTAATGGGTTCTTAGATTTGCTAACGATTACGTTTTTATCAAAGTTTGGAAAACGTCCCATGCACTTTTTTGGATTAATTGGAACTTTAATGTTCATGGTTGGCTTATTCACAACACTTTATTTAGGTGCCGATAAATTTTACCATGTTTTCATCGCTCATAAAGCTGCTCGATTATTAACGGATCGTCCTTCGTTTTATATTGCGTTAACATCTATGGTTTTGGGTACCATGTTATTTTTAGCGGGCTTTATAGGAGAATTAATCTTAAGAAATTCTACTGACAGAAATAACTATTTGTTAGAGCGAAAAATTAATCTTTAGTTTTTTATTTTCATGCAAGAAGAACAGCCCAAGAGAAAGCCACGAACCCCGCTCTCTGCTGAAGAGTTGTTTTACGTCAAAGAAATTAAAAAACTAAAAGAACTCAGACGTATTGCTGATTTTAAAGCAACCAAATTTTACAAAATACTAAATCGTGCAAATATTGTTTTTGCAGGATTTTTATCTTATTGCGTGTTAAGTGTTTTAATGTGTTGTTATTGGGAATCTAATACCATATCCAAAGTACATTGTTCTTATGGAGATTATAACACTACAAGTAAGAAGCGTTCAATTGATGAAATTGAAATTACAACCGCTGCTGGTGAATTCTTAGTTATTAAAACAGATGAGTTATTTCAGATCCCTCAAGAAAACGAAACTTTTTACATTGGGAGGGATTTTATTTTTGGAAAAATCATTAAAGCTAAATTGTCTTTTGATGATAGAGCGTTTTGGCAAATCTACACCTATCCAGCGTTTACGGTCACAGTCTTTGCTTTGTGTATGGGCTTTTTTGTTTATAAAGTCAACAAACACTTAAGCATTAACGGACTTTTAACTGTGTTCGGATTGTTTGCTTTAGCAAGTCTTTATTTTATACTGATATAGAAGATTTGATTCGAATTAAATTTCTAATTCGAAAAGATAAAGCAATGGCTACAAAACCTAATCCAAGGCTTAATGCTAACCACACACCATACACTTTGTATCCTAAGGTAAAAGCAAATACATAACATAATGGTAGGGCAATAATCCAGTAACCAATAAATGCAATATAGGTGGGATATTTATAATCCTCTAATCCTCTTAAAGCGCCAATGGCAACTACTTGTGTGCCATCAAATAATTGAAATAATGCGGCAAATAAAAGTAGTTTGGATGCAATTAAAATTATTTCTTGGTCGCTACTAAATACCGCCGGTAAAATCGTATTAAAGCTAATGAATACTAATGCCATAAATCCCATGGTTACAATCACTGCTTTGTAAGAGGTTTTAATGGCTAACTTTAAATTACCTAAATCATCTTTGGCATAATAATTCCCAACTCTAATAGTCGTTGCGCTTCCAATGCCACTAGCAAACATGTATGTAAATGCCGCTAAACTCAAGGCAATGCCATGCGCATCAATTTGTTCTTTACCAAACACTCCTGCTAGTAAGCCGGCAATAGCAAAGGCTGCTACTTCAAACGTAAATTGTAAAGCAGATGCTAAGCCATCTTTTAATAAGGGCCAAAAATGTTGAGCATTAATTTTTGCTTCTTTATAATATTTAGCAAACGAATTAACCATTGGATTTTTAAATACAAAAATTAAAAATCCAATTCCCATAAATACACGAGCAATAAATGTTGCCCAACACGAACCCATATAACCTAATTCGGGTAAGCCTGCTTTGCCATAAATCAATAAATAATTTAAAACAATATTCAGTAAATTACCAATAACACTAATGTACATGGCCGCTTTGGTATTACTTAATCCTTCGGTATATTGTTTACAAACAAAAAATAAAGCTACAGGAATGATTGAGAAAATCAACACATCAAAAAACGGAATAGCTAACTTTACTACATCTTCAGGCTGTTGCATATGCCCTAACAATGGCGAAGAAAAAAACAAAATAATAAATAAAGCTACAGCCACTAACATATTAATGAATAGTGAGTTTTTAAATAATGAAGCTTTTTCTTTTTCGTTTTGATTGACGTGCGCATCCGTAATTGCTGGGGTTAACACATAACTCATGCCTATGCTAAATACAAGTAAAATAACATACAAATTATTTGATAAAATACCAGCCGCTTGCTCTGTATTTCCCAGTCTCCCTAAAAAGATATTATCTACCATACCCGTTATAATATGCCCAATTTGGGTTAATACCAATGGTATCGATAAAGAGATGGTTTCTTTAAGATGAGTATTTTTAAGGGAATTCTTCACGGGCAGCAAATCTACTGATTTAAATGAAATTAATTTTAGAAGAGTTTGATTCAATATATTAAATTTGATACATAATTAAACTCTATGGAAGAAATCTACAAGTCTGTTAGCTATTCGCAAACTACCCTTACCGAATTAATGATTCCGTCTTATGCAAATTTTGGCGGCAAAATACATGGAGGCATTTTATTATCTTTAATGGATAAAGTTGCTTATGCTTGCGCTTCAAAACATGCAGGCAATTATTGCGTCACCGTATCAGTGGATAATGTAGAATTTTTACAGCCAGTTGACGTAGGAGAAATGGTATCGATGTTTGCCTCGGTAAATTATGTCGGAAATTCGTCGCTGGTTATTGGAATCAAGGTAATTTCCGAAGATTTTAAAATTGGAAGCGTTAAACATACTAATACATCTTACTTCACGATGGTAGCAAAGGATGAAAACGGACATGTTACCAAAGTTCCAGGCTTGATTCTTGAAAATAGGGACGATGCTCGACGTTTTTTGGAAGCGATTAAACGAAAAGAATTAAAAAACACCTATAAAAAAGAGCTAGATAACGCCAAAACATTAATGGAAGTGGATTCTAATAAGCATCTTTTTTCAAAAGAACGCTGTAAAATCGAGTTTTAAGGCTTACTAAATCTGCTTTATTTATCGGCTATATTTTAGCAATGCCCTATTTTCCTCATAAAATTGTTATTATATTTGTGTTTTTACAAAACCCTCGTGATGCAACGTGTTACTTTAAAAGATAAAACTTTTGTTCCCTATATTACTTCTGATAAAATTTCAGTGAGCGTAAAACAATTGGCACAAAAAATAAATACCGATTTGGTAAATGATATGCCGTTATTTTTAGTGGTATTAAACGGTTCGTTTATGTTTGCTGCCGATTTATTAAAAGAAGTTACCATTCCTTGCGAGATTTCTTTTATCAAATTAGCATCCTATCATGGTACTAGCAGTTCAGGAACCGTTACTGAAATGATTGGATTAACTGAAGAAATTAAAGGTAGAACAGTGGTGGTGGTTGAGGATATTGTAGACACTGGAGTTACTTTAGAAAAATTAGTTGCATTGTTAACTAAAAAAGAAGTCAAGCAAATTAAAGTTGCTTCATTTTTGTTAAAGCCAGAAGCGTATAAAAAAGATATTCCTGTTGATTATGTTGGAATGGAAATTCCAAATGATTTTGTAGTAGGGTATGGATTAGATTATGATGGATTAGGAAGAAACATGAAAGAAATTTATGTTTTAGATAAATAGAAATTAAGATTCAAAAAAATAATAAACAATAAAAACATCAACTATGAGCAACATGTTAAACATCGTTTTATTTGGACCTCCAGGTGCTGGTAAAGGCACACAATCTGAGAAGTTAATTGAAAAATATGGTTTAGTACATTTATCTACTGGCGATATTTTACGTAGTGAAATTGCAAGAGGAACAGCTCTTGGAATGGAAGCAAAACAAATTATGGATCGTGGTGATTTAGTAAGTGATGATATTGTGATTGGAATGATTGAATCTAAATTAGATGCAAATCCAAATGCTAATGGTTTTATTTTTGATGGTTTTCCGCGCACACAAGCTCAAGCAGTAGCGTTAGATGATTTATTGCAAAAAAAGGGAACGGCTATTAGCGCTATGTTAGCTTTAGAAGTAGATAACGAAGAATTAGTAAAACGTTTATTGTTACGTGGTAAAGATTCTGGTAGACCAGATGATGCTAATGAAGAGATAATTAGAAATCGTGTGAACGAATACAATAATAAAACTTTACCATTAAAAAAATATTATTCAGAGCAAGCTAAATTTCACTCAATAAATGGTATTGGTTCTATTGATTCGATCTTTAATCAATTAACAGAGCGAATTATTTTTGTAACAGCTGAGATTGAGTTAACGATGTTAGAAAATGATATCGAACATTTAGATTTAACCATTAATGATTTTGAAGTAGCAACTGAAATTTCGGATGAATTGAAAAAAGACATCGAAGAAGTTAGAAGTACAGAGCCTGCAAAAAAAGTAGTAGCTGCTAAACCAGTAGAAAAGAAAGTTGTAGTAAAACCTATTACTAAAAAAACAGTTGCTAAACCTGTTGCAAAAAAAGTGGTTAAGAAATCACGCTCTAGCGTGACTAAAAAAGCCGCTTCTAAAAAAGTTTCTAAGCCAGTAAAAAAAGCCGTTGCTAAGAAGATAGCTCCTAAAAAAGCAGTTAAAAAATCTGCTACTAAGAAAAAAGTTGTAGCAAAAAAGGCGGCTCCTAAAAAAGTAGTAAAGAAAGTTGCAGCTAAGAAAGTAGTAAAAAAAGCAGCAGTCAAAAAAGTAATAAAGAAAGCGGCTGTAAAAAAAGTTACCAAAAAAGTGGTTGCTAAAAAAACAGCACCTAAAAAGCTGGTAAAAAAAGTGGCTGCAAAAAAAGTAGCGAAAAAGATTGCTGCTAAAAAACCAGTGGCAAAAAAAGTGGTAAAGAAAGTCGCTCCTAAAAAAGTAGTTAAGAAGAAAAAATAATATTGATTTTTTAAGTAAAATTTGAGATTGATAACATTCTTAAATCTTACTTCTTAAATCTTAAATCTAAATAAGTGGATACTAATTTTGTTGATTACGTAAGGATTTGTTGCCGAAGTGGCAAAGGCGGTAAAGGCTCTACGCATTTACATCGCGATAAGCTAACAGCCTTTGGTGGGCCGGATGGCGGAGATGGCGGCCGTGGTGGACATATTATTTTACGTGGTAATAAACAATTTTGGACATTAATCCATTTAAAATACCGTAAACATATTATTGCTAAACAAGGTGGTGATGGCGGTTCTTCTCACAAATCTGGTAAGGAAGGTGATGATGAAATTTTAGATGTGCCTTTAGGTACAATTGCTCGTGACTTAGAAACTGGAGAGTTTATTTGTGAAATTACAGAAGAAGGACAAGAGATTGTTTTATTGCCTGGTGGAATGGGAGGAAGAGGAAATGCACATTTTAAATCTCCAACCAATCAAACACCACGTTATTCTCAGCCAGGTGAAGAAGGGAAAGAAGAGTGGAAAATTTTAGAATTAAAAGTATTAGCAGATGTTGGTTTAGTTGGTTTCCCTAATGCAGGTAAATCTACTTTGTTATCAGTTGTTTCGGCAGCTAAACCCGAAATTGCAAATTATCCATTTACAACTCTAGTCCCTAATTTAGGAATTGTACCATATCGCGATTACAAAAGTTTTGTGATGGCTGATATTCCTGGAATTATTGAAGGAGCTAGCGAAGGTAAAGGTCTCGGTGTTCGTTTCTTACGACATATCGAACGTAACTCTACTTTATTATTTATGGTAAGTTGTCAAAGTGATAATATTTACGAAGAGTACAAAATTCTTTTAAACGAATTAAAACAATATAATCCTGAGTTAGCAGATAAGCAGCGCATTTTAGCTATTACAAAATGCGATACCATTGATGAGGAATTAATAGAAGAATTAGAAAAGGATTTAAAAAAGCGAATGAAAGGTAAATTTAAAATTCCTTATTTGTTTATCTCTGCTCAATCTGGACATAATATCCAAGAGTTAAAAGATATGTTGTGGGAGCAATTGAATTAATGTATTAATTTCGCGGTAGGATAAAATTGAAAAAGCGATTACATATCTTATTTTCTTTGTTCTTGCTCATCAGCTTTAGCTATCAATCAGTAGCCAAAACGGTCATTTATTTTCAATTTAAATCTAATCAAAAACAATTAGCAGAAACAGTTTGTGAAAACAAAAACAAACCTAAAAGTTGTTGTGCAGCTAAATGTTACTTAGATAAAGAATTGAAGAAAGAAGATAAACGTCAATCAGATTCTTCTTCATCAATTAAAGATAAAGCCGAAAAATCAGAATTAAGAACTGGTTTTATTACCTTTTTATTTGTTCCAGTTCCTAAAACGCAAGAGTATAGCACTATCCAACCTAAAAGTTTACCAAACAACTTTTTGTCGTCGGTGTTTCATCCGCCTAGTTTATAGTTTCCTTATTTTATTGATTCTACATTGTTCGATATAGAGCAGTGCAATGATATATTTAGTATATCAAGAAATCACGTATAGCTATAAACTATACCAACATGTTATTATATGTTTTTATAGCATTAGTGGTTTTGCTATTGAACGAATATCGTTTAATTAAAAAATACATTACTGCTATGATGAATCCAGCAAATAAACTGGAAAAATCTACTATGCAAAAAATTGCCTTAGTATGTATCAAACCATTTTCAATTATCAAGTATTGGATTGAAAATGAATTATTAAATGACGAATTAAATTATAACTCTTAAAAATTTAAAATGAAAAATATATTTAAAATTTCAGCAATAGCTTTATTAGCATTTACTTTAACTAATTGTAAAAAAGACACGAATAAAGAACCCGAGCCATTACCTAACCCAACTTCACCAGCTACACCAACTGCAACAGTTGGAAGTTTAAAAATAAATTTTGAAGCGATGGTTGATACTAATATGTTGGTGTTTACTACTCAAACTTATACGAATCAAGCTGGGAATACATTTAATGTAACATCATATAAATATTATATCAGTAGCATTAAAATTACTAAAATTGATAATTCAATTTGGGCGGAGCCTAACAGTTATCATTTAGTTGATCATGCAGATGCGGCTTCAACTTTAGTAACTATTCCAAACGTGCCTTTTGGCAATTATAAATCTATTGAATTTATGATTGGCGTGGATAGTGCTAAAAACGTTTCGGGCGCACAAACTGGTGCTTTAGATCCTGCAAATGGCATGTTTTGGAGCTGGAGTAGTGGATATATTATGGCTAAATTTGAAGGAACATCTCCGCAATCTACTGCTTCAGGTAATAATTTGAAATTCCATGTGGGTGGTTTCTCTGGAGCTAACAAAACCATGAAAATTGTATCACCATCATTTAACGGAGATACTGCTAAAGTAACTAGTTCTTTTTCGCCAGAAATTCATATGTCGAGCAATTTGTTAGAGTGGTTTGATACGCCAACACCAATCAATTTTTCAACTTTCTCTAATGTTATTATGATGCCAGGAGCTTCTGCTAATACGATAGCAAATAATTATGCAGATATGTTTACTATAGAACACATACATAACAATTAATTTTTTTCCGTCGTTGTGATTTCTTTTTATCGTCATCGCAACGACGGTTAATTTTTTTTACCTCTTTTATGAAAGAACTAAAAACATTCTTGGTGTTCTGCTGTATTGTGTATTCTTGCACCATAGCTGCATGCGACATCTGTGGTAATTACATGGGCATTACACCCTATGATAATAAAAGCAGTATTTCATTTTTGCACCGTTATCGTGTGTTTAATGGATACAGAAATTACCAATCTCAAAGTCACTTTTTCCCAAAATCGGCTTATCGTGTAGCGCATGCTGACGAACCTTCAGATTCAAGTATTACTAAAAATTACTCAAGTAAAGATTTCGAATCGTATAAAATATTTGAACTGCGTTTTAAATATTTTGTTGTAAAACGATTAGAGTTAAATGTATTTGTACCATTACTTAATAATAAAGCAAAAGCAGATAATCAATACATATCACATACTGGCTTAGGAGATGTATCATTCAATGCAGGTTTTCATGTCATTACACCAAAGGCAGATAAGAAAGTAAGACATAAATTAATTTTAGGAGCAGGCATCAAGATGGCAACTGGTAATTATTATGCACATGATGCTTTTAGCGATAGATTGCCCTTTGAAATGCAACCAGGAACAGGTAGTATTGATGGCTTTACCTACATAAATTATGTAGTGATGACAAAAAAACTAGGAGCAAGTGTGAGTTTAAATTACAAAGCAAACGGAGAAAATAAATTTCATGAAAAATTATGTAATAGTCATAACGACTTTGCCTCAGTGTTTTACAAAGTGCCTATAAAGAATGTGATATTATATCCTTCTATACAAGCAAATTATGAAAACACCAAGGGCTTGAGTATAAAAAACGAATTGCAGAAAAATACAGATATGAACTCTTTATTACTAGGCCCTGGCTTAGATATGTATTACAAATCTTTTTCTATAAACTTAGCATGGCAGTTTACTGCTTATGAAGAAGTTAAAAACGGCAATTTAAAAAGCGCAGGAAGATTAAGCTGTGCATTGAATTACAATTTTGGGAAGAGAGAAAAAGAGTAGTTTTTTGCATTTGTGAAGAAGGTTGTGTTAGCAGTAGTTTTATTGGAAAGTTATTTGTGTAAGACCTACTATTTTACTATTAGAATCAAGGTTTTTGAGTAGAAAGTCAAAATTATTAACGTCTTTTTCAAAGTCTTTTTCTGTATATGTGTTATAGTCAATTGTATTATGATTTATTGAAATTGTATAGTGTCCATTGTATTTTGTCATATCATGCACGAATACAGTTTTAAATTTGTCTCGAAATTTATTTACCTCTAGTTGAATTTCGTCAAGAGTTTCCTTTGATGGATTTTCTTTGAACTCAAAATAAATTGTCACGTCAGGGAAAACTTTAAGGAAATACAGAATGTCAAATTTGTATCCACTTTCTAGTTTTGATTTAGTCTTTGTGGGAGCTAAACTCGTGATTATTTCGTCTTTTGGAAAGTCATTACACCAGAAAAAATCGATTTGCTTATTTGTTACATCGTTTTTATGAATATCAAGAGGGTCTTTGAATTCAGAAGATGACCAAGCAATTGACACATTATGTAATTGTGCGAATACTGTTGTCAAACCAACATTTGCAAAAGCATAGCCGTCTTTATTTGTAATTTCAAAAGGCTTAGTGATTAAACTACTGTTTTCGTTTAATTGATAAACAGGAGATCCAATATTGAGATGAAAGTCAAATGTTGATTCTGAAATTTTATTGCCAAGTAGGTCACACAATTTTTCTGATAGTTTCTCTGATAGTTTCTTTTTAAAACTTTCAGAAAAGTCTTTTGTGGTGGTGCTGTCAAAAGTCACCCAATTATTACTTGTCATGGTTTTACAAGGTAAGTCTTTTTTTATGTTGTTGTCTTCTTGTCGAATAATAAACGAACTGTTATTATATTCTTTTGAACTACATGATAATAGTCCAATAAATATTAATGTTATTATTAGTCGGTTCATATAAAATTACTTCTAATTAGCGTATAAGTATGATTTTTTCATCCTTATATACATAACGGGATGTATGTAAGGATGTTTTTCATCGTCTTATTGTTTTCGGAGTTACTTCGCTAATTCAACCGTCATTCCAAAATCCAATATTAATGGTAATGGGTTAGTGCGCATGCCCTGCTCAAACGTAAAAGTATACTTGCCGGCTTGAGGAAAAATTAAATTTTGTTTCAATGGTATTTTATTATCCCATAAATCGCCTGCACCATCACCTTGCCACTCGCCTTTTTTGTTGGCTAAAATACATTCCAAAGTGTCAATACTTGTTTTACCATCAGGGTAGGTAGTGGTTAAAAACACAAATAAATTACTATAAGGGTAAGAATCGGCATGACGTACATTTAAAAATACATTATGGTAAGGTTTGTTATCTTTAATATCTACCTCAAATTTTAATTTGTTTTCTGTTTTCCAACCTTCTTCAGGTAATTTGGTGTATTCGCTAAATACAATATTTTTATCACATGATGTAAACACCACGCTTAACACAAATATACAAACCGTTAGTAAGTTTATTTTATTCTTTAGGAGGCCCATCATTTTTAGGTTTTGGTTTATGGTTGTGTACCGGTTTTTTGTGGTTTGGGTTATTTGGTTTATTCTGGTTAGGATTATTTGGTTTATTACCAGCATTATCTCCTGCACCAGCATTTTGTGGTTTAGGTCCTTGGTTTGGATTTTTTGGTTTATGGTTATGAACCGGTTTTTTAGGTCCATTGCCAGCCGAATTATTGGTTGCGCCTGCTGAAGCTTGATTAGGGTTAGCAGGTTTATTTTGATTAGGGTTGGGTTTATGAGGCTTATGTTGCTGAATTGGCCTTTCTTTATTAGTCGTTCCTTCCGCTTGCTGTTTTTGGTTGGCCTCACCTTGTGGCTTTTGATTAGGATTTGGTTTGCGATTATTGTTGTGGTGTTTTGGTTTGTTGTTTTTCTTTTTTAAACTATCAAAACGCGTTAACGAATCTTGCCCTACTACGTTTTCGTAATCTGGTTGTTTTACGACTTCTAATTCTTTATATTGTTTTGGTTCTAATAAATCAGCGGGCTTTTGCCCTTCTGCATTTAACTTAAAAATTTCTTTGGTACGGGCTATGGATAATGGCACAAACACATCAGGTTCGCTCGTATAACTCCACCAAATAATACGTTTAAAAATATCTGTTTTTTGATGAAAGGCAAATCCTTTTTCGGTTGCTAAACGTCTATTATCAATTTCTGGAAATTCTTTTAAGGCATCTTGGTAACTATCTAACTCATAGTTTAAACAGCATTTTAATTTACCACATTGCCCAGCTAATTTTAATGGGTTTAAGGATAGTTGCTGGTAACGTGCCGCAGAAGTTGAAACTGTTCTAAAATCATTCAACCAAGTAGAGCAACATAATTCTCGTCCGCAAGATCCAATAGCTCCTAAACGAGCCGCTTCTTGTCTCGCACCAATTTGACGCATTTCAATTCGCACTTTAAACTCATCAGCCATTACTTTAATTAATTCTCTAAAATCCACACGTCCATCAGCCGTGTAATAAAAAATAGCTTTGCTTTTGTCTCCTTGAAATTCTACATCACTAATTTTCATTTGCAAACCTAATTTTAAAGCTAGAGTTCTAGATTTAAACATGGTCTCCACTTCTAAAGCTTGAGCTTCTTTCCATTTATCAATGTCTTGTTGCTTTGCTTTGCGGTATATTTTTTTAATTTCTTCGCTATGATAATTAACGTTTTTCTTTTTTAATTGAAGACGGACTAATTCGCCAGTAATCGAAACCACACCAATATCATGTCCAGGAGAAGATTCCGTAGCAACAATATCTCCAACATTTAAGGTTAAATTATTAACGTTGCGATAAAATTCTTTACGTGAGTTTTTGAATCTAATCTCCACTACATCGCATGGAGTTTGACCTTCGGGTAAACTCATGTTTCCTAGCCAGTCAAATACATTTAGTTTATTACATCCACCGCCAGTTCCACATGAACCGTTGTTGTTACACCCTGCGGGGATTCCGCCATTTTTATCTTGCCCAGTTGAGCAACTTCCACATGCCATATTTATATATATTTAGATGTACCTCTTCCGCTAAGACTTCAATTGTCACTTCGAGCGTAGTCGAGAAGCAAATACAGAACATTAAAATTTTCTCCAAAAAAGAGTTGCATAAATATACTTATAATTTTAAATGAATTTTTCGTCGGATTAAACTTTTATAAACGACTAATGTTTTATATTTAAGCTCTTTAGTTTTAAAATTTATGATAGCATTAATTACAGGCGCCACTTCAGGTATTGGAAAATCAACGGCCATTGAATTTGCAAAAAAAGGTTACGATTTAATTATTACTGGTCGTCGACAAGAACGACTAGAAGAGTTAAAAGCGCTTTTAACTGAAGAATACGCCATTAAAGTGTTGAATTTATGTTTTGATGTGCGAGACGAAAAACAAGTAGAAGCGGCTATTAACTCAATTCCAACAGAATTTAAAACGATAGATGTGTTAGTTAATAATGCAGGTTTAGCGGCAGGATTGTCTACTATACAAGATGGTAAATTAGCACATTGGGAACAGATGATTGATACAAACATCAAAGGTTTGTTGTATGTGACAAAGCATATTTCTAAAATTTTGATTGAAAATAAAAAAGGACATATTATTAATGTGGGCTCGATTGCAGGTAAAGAAGTATATGCTAACGGAAATGTATATTGTGCCACTAAACATGCTGTAGATGCGTTGAACAAAGGCATGCGTATTGATTTATTGCCACATGGCATTAAAGTGTCTTCAGTAAATCCAGGTATGGTAGAAACAGAATTTAGTATTGTGCGTTTTGATGGCGACGAAGAAAGAGCTAAAAAAGTGTACGAAAATATTCAGCCATTAAAACCTGAAGATATTGCTGAAACCATATATTGGATGGCATCTCGCCCAGCACATGTAAATATTAATGATTTGATTATTATGCCTACTATTCAGGCAAATGCAACTACAGTATTAAGGTAATTTTTTTTGAATGTTATTTTGGGCGTGTCCCCGAAGAAGAGGCGTCGGGGTCAGGCTGTCGCTACAATCTTTTGCAGGCACTTCGGCTCCGCTCAGTGATCTGCAAAAGGATTTTCGCTTGCATCCTTCACGCAGTATTGCAGCACATCCGAAGTGTAAGTTTCAAATAAAAGATTGAAGCAAATGCCCGATTCGGCTCCGGCCGAACGTGCCCAAATTATTTACATGAAAACTACTTTCCTTCAATCCATTTCGTAATCTTAGAAGAAAGTGGACTTTTAAATGACATAGCATAGTCAACTAAAAAGCCATTTTCATCAATCATGTATTTTTGAAAGTTCCATTTTACAGAACTATTCATCACACCGTTTAATTTTTTTTCAGTTAACCATTTGTATATATCACAAATGCTATCGCCTTTTACATTAATTTTTTCCATCATCAAAAAGGTAACACCGTAATTTCTAGTGCAAAATGATTGTATTTCGGCACTATTTCCAGGTTCTTGATTGCCAAATTGGTTGCATGGGAATCCTACAATAACAAAATTTTTGTCTTTATAGGTTTCATAAAGAGTCTCGAGTTCCTTGTATTGGGGCGTAAAACCACATTTACTGGCCGTATTTACAATGAGTATTTTTTTGCCCTTTAAACTACTAAAATCAAAGTCTTCGCCTTCAAGTGTTTTGATTTTAAATTGATGGATGGAAGACGTTGGTTTGCCTTTTTTACTGATGAAAGCATATAAACTCACCACAGAAATCACTATAGGAATTAGGATAAATAGTTTATTCATGTGAGTGTATTATTGAGTGAAGGAATTTGATATATAATTTATTAGTATTATGTTTGGTTCTCGTTTAAAAACAAAAATCATATGAAAAAGTTTATTGCTCTATTTGTTATGTTGTTAATGGTTGTTTTTGTTAAAGCACAAACCGTTTTTATTACAGAACAAAATTATCAAAATTTAAAGGCAAATGGGAAGTTAGTTCCTAATGTCAATTATAAATTTATTAATGGACCCGGATCGCCAGCACAAAAAGTTAATCAATCTAAAACAAGTGATCTAACACTAGGCTTAACATCCGCTAAAACAAATAGTACAGGTGCCTGTCAGTGTATGGTTCCGGTAGATCCAACGTTTTCAATCGTGCCTATTAGTAGCGGTACAGCTCCACAATATCGAAACGATGATGGTTCAACAGGCGTTATTCCTTTGGGATTTAACTTTTGTTTTTATGGCACAACTTATACATCATGTTATATTAATAATAATGGTAATATATCATTTGGTAGCCCATATTCTACTTTTAGTTCTAACCCATTTCCTGACCCAGGTTTTGTGATGATTGCTCCTTTTTGGGGAGATGTAGATACTCGTAATGCGGCAAGTGGATTACCATATTTCAAGAAAACAGCCACTTCATTAATCGTTAAATGGAGTAATGTTGGTTACTATAGTTCAATGGCAGATAAATTAAATGATTTTCAGTTAATTATCACGGATGGCTCAGATCCTATTTTACCAAATGGAAACAATGTGGCATTTTGTTATGGAGATATGCAATGGACGACAGGTTCAGCATCTCAAGGTGTTGGTGGTTTTGGAGGAGTTCCTTCAACTGTAGGTGTTAACAAAGGTGATGGAACTAACTTTATTCAAATTGGTCGTTTTGATGCGCCAGGTCTTGCTTATGATGGACCTTATGGTTTAAATGACGGCGTATCTTTTCTTGATAATAAATCCTATTTTTTTAATACTTGTGGTACAAATAACAACTTACCTCCAATTGTTCAAGATGCAACTGGTGGCGGGTCAGCTTGCGGTGATACCATTAAAATATGCGCTTTAGGTGATACTTTAGTTTACACAACAACTTTTTTGGCACCAGAAAATACGCAATCAATTACCATAAATGGTAGCGCCCCTTCTTTAGGCTCAAGTTTCCAGCCACTCGGAGTTACAACAAGTTCGGCAGGAACAACAACATACGCTTGGATGGTTGTGGCGAGTCCAACAGTAACAGGTGTCCACACCGTTGTTATTACTGGAACCGATAATGGAACACCTCCTTTGTCTTCATCTGCTACGTATTTTATAAAAATCGAAAATTTGGCAATTCCTCAACCAACTTTAACTTCCTCGCCTGCTGGAACAATTTGCGCTACACCTGGCGCCACAATTTCATTAGCAAACTGTGCGGCTTATGATAATGTATACTGGAGCAATGGTGGCAGTGGATGTTCAACAATTGCCAATTCAACAGGAGTTTATTTTGTAACCGTTAAAAAAACAGGATGTTTCAAATCATCTTCAGATACTATTGAAGTGTTTCCAAATCCAGTTCCAGTAATTTTTGGACCATTAAACTATTGCCCACCAGCTACTAGTTCAACTATTTCATTAAATCCGCCAGCTTCTGGGATGGCAGCTTATGCATCTTATACTTGGTCTCCTGGCGCTATTAATACGCCAACAGCGGCATTAACTGGTGGGGTTAAAACGGTTACTGTAACGGATGTAAACGGATGTAAAGGATCTACCTCTTTTACAATATCTACAGCTTCTCCTACAGTTGGTATTACAGCAAGCCCTGCTTCTATTTGTGGCACAGGCACATCCACATTAACAGCTTCTATTTCGGGAGCAACAAGTTATAGTTGGTCAAATGGTGCAACGGCTCAAACCACAACGGTAAATATTGGTGGAGTGTATTCGGTAACGGTAGATGCCAATAATTGTATTGCAACTCGAACAATTAATGTTATTATTAGTCCTACGCCAACAGTTGTAATTCCAGCTAATGTTGGTATTTGTTCAGGCTCTAATGCGGTTGTAGGAGTGACTACTTTTTCTCCAACCGGTGCTTATACATATACATGGAGCAACGGTTCTAATGCTAGTTCATTAACTGTGTCTACTGCAACTGTTTTAACTTTACAAGTAACAAATGTTGCTTCTGGTTGTGTAAGTAGTATATCTAATTCTTGTACGGTTGTTACTGCCGCTAATCCAACAGTAACGATGTCTAGCGCTCCAATAATATTTTGTAATGGATTTAATGCAACATTAACTCCAACAGTAACAGGTGGGTCTCCAACATATTCATATAATTGGACACCATCGTCTTTAGGTACGGCATCAACGGCTAATACTCCTAATCAAGGTATCTATTCGGTTTTAGTAACTGATGCAAATTTATGTACAGGAACGGCCACCGTTGCTACTGTAAAATCTACGCCGTCAGTATCTTTATCTTCGCCAGACTATACAATTTGTCCGGGTGAATGTTCTGAGATTACAGCTGTGGGAACATCCTCATTTTCTCCATTTACTTACGGTTGGTCAAATAATGCAGCATTTGTTGGCGATTCAACGTTAGCATGTAATTCAGGGGTCGTAACAGTAACGATGACGGATGCTCAAGGATGTGTTGCAGTTAGCACAGCAACCGTTGTTGATGATATTATTCCAGTAGCAAGTTTTACAGCAACGCCTCCTTCACCTGTTAATCCTGGTCAGCAAATTAATTTCACTAGTACATCAACTATCGCTTCAGGATCAATTACTAGCACGGTATGGTCTTTTGGAGATGGAAATGGCGCTTCTGGTAATCCAGTGAATTACGCTTATTCTACTTCAGGAACGTTTCCTGTAGCATTAATTGTAACTGGTACAAGTGGTTGTGCAGATACCATGATAGTAAACTACGTGGTGGATGCTGTCATCGAAATTCCAAATGTATTTACACCTAATGGCGATGGTAAAAACGATTTGTTGAAGTTTAAAAACTTAGAAGTGTTTGGAAGCAACAACTTAACAATTTTTAACCGTTGGGGCAAAAAGATATTTGAACAAGAAAATTATAAAAATGATTGGAATGGTGGCGGATTCAATGATGGGACGTATTTCTTTATATTAAGTGTACCGAATGCTACACCAAATGCCTATAAAGGACATGTTCAAATAATGCGATAAAATTGTGATTTTCACTAATAGAGCGTAAATTTGCGCTCTCATGAATAGCCAATTATTATCTCATTTAATTAAGAAAGAATTTTTATTAGAATTCCGGCAGAAGTCAACTCTTGCCGGAATTTTAGTTTATATAGTGGCTACAGTTTTCATTTCGGCTTTATCTTTTAAAAAAATTATACACCCAACAGTTTGGAATGCCTTATTTTGGACTATTTTTATGTTTATATCGGTTAACGTATCGAGCAAAAGCTTTATGCAAGAAACTAAAGGCAAGGGATTATATAATTACCTATATTATCATCCTAGAACTTTCATTTTAAGCAAAATCATGTATAATATGCTGTTAATGGCTGTTTTAAGTTTATTAACGTTTTTCTTTTATTCTTGGTTTGTGGGTAGTATGGTGCAAGATATGGGTATGTTTTTACTAACACTCGTGTTTAGTTCTTCGGCTTTTTCAGGTATATTAAGTTTAATGAGTGCTATTGCTTCAAAAGCTAACAACAATATTAGTTTGATGGCGATTTTAAGTTTCCCGGTATTAATGCCGTTATTGCTAGTTTCTGTAAAATTGAGTAAGCATGCCATTGACGGCTTAGCATGGAGCGTGAGCTACAAGTATTTGCTAATATTAATCATGCTAAATTTTGTAGTAGTTGCTTTGGCAACGCTATTATTTAATTACCTTTGGAAAGAATAAAATTGATATGATTAAATGGTGGAAAATACTCTCAGCACTTTTAATTCTTTACACTTTAGTGTGGGGAATGTTAGGGCCTGTTCCACAATTAAATATCTTACACGAAACCATTCGTAATTTATTTTATCATGTGCCTATTTGGTTTGCTATGTTGTTTCAAATGGGATATTCAGTAGTGTATGCAGTTAAGCAATTGTCTAAAAACGACTTACAATCAGATATCATCAGTAATCAAGCTGCTCAAACAGGATTATTTTTTGCTTTACCAGGTTTATTAACCGGCTGTATGTGGGCTAAATTTACTTGGGGTACTTGGTGGACATTTCAAGACCCTAAATTAAATGGGGTGGCTATTGCTGTTTTAATTTACTTGGCCTATTTTATTTTAAGAAGTTCAATAGATGACGAACAAAAACGTGCACGAATTGCTGCCGTTTATAATGTGTTTGCATTTGTGATGATGTTTGTATTTATTATGATTTTACCAAGATTAACAGATTCATTACATCCCGGAAATGGTGGAAATCCTGCCTTTGGAAAATATGATTTAGATAGTAATATGCGATTAGTGTTTTATCCAGCGGTTATTGGCTGGGTATTATTAAGTCTTTGGATTTTGGATGTAAAAAAACGATTAGCCATTTTAACACATAAAGAAAATGAACAATAGAATAATAATAATGTTAGTGGTAAGTATGCTAATGCCTTTTTTAGTTAAAGCTCAAGAAGCGGCTGGAGTGGAAATGGCAGATACTTTTAGAAGTGAAGGAAAAATTTATGTCGTAATCTCAGTTATCTCCATCATTTTTATGTGTTTGATTGGATATTTGGTTTACATTGACATGAAATTAAGAAAGTTAGAAAACAAAAAATAAAATCCTCTGTTCCCGATAGCTATCGGGACTTTGCAATATATAATATTAATAAACACAATGAAAAAGATTCATATATTAGGAATAGTAGTTATCGCAGTAGCGATAGGTGTTATTTTCACATCTCTTCAAAGTAGTGCTACTTATTCTGATTTTGCAGAAGCAGCAGCAAACCCAGATACTGAATACCATGTTGTAGGTAAATTAAACAAAACAGTGCCTGTGCAGTACGATCCAAAAATCAATGCTGACGAGTGTTCATTTATGATGTTGGATAATAAAGGAATTGAAAAAAGAGTCGTGCTTCATAAAAGTGTTCCGCAAGATTTTCAAAAATCTGAACAAATTGTATTAATTGGAAAAATGCACGGCGAAGAATTTCATGCCAATGAAATTTTAATGAAATGCCCAAGTAAATATAACGACGGAAAACCACAAGTTTAATTCTTTACCCATTAACTCGCTATTCATTGAAGAATATTAACTACATCGGAGAACACTTATTAATAGGAAACATCGGTCACGCATTTATTGTATTGTCGATGGTTGCAGCCCTAGTTTCAGTAGTTAGTTATTATTTTTATTCAAAAGAGCAATTGACTTCTGATTGGAAAAAAATAGCCAACTATAGTTTTACAATACATTCTATTTCTGTTATTGGTATTGCAGCAACATTGTTTTTCATGTTGTTTAACCATTACTATGAGTATTCATACGTGTGGCAACATAGTAATAATGAAATGCCTTTAGAGTATATCATGTCTTGCTTTTGGGAAGGACAAGAAGGTAGTTTTTTATTATGGTCGTTTTGGAATGTTGTATTAGGTAACATTCTTCGTAATACAATTGATGCTAAATGGGAAGCCCCAACAATGGCCATATTTGCTTTAGTGCAAGTGTTTTTAGCAAGTATGTTGTTGGGGGTTTATTTTGGAGATTACAAATTAGGCTCTAATCCATTTATTTTATTGCGAGAAAATCCACAGTTTGCCAATATGCCATTTGTGCAAATGGAAAATTATTTAGAGAAATTGGACGGTAGAGGGTTAAATCCGTTGTTAATGAATTATTGGATGACGATTCACCCGCCAACTTTGTTTTTGGGATTTTCATCAACCTTAATTCCATTTGTATACGCTATTGCAGGTTTATGGAAGCGAGATTTCACCACTTGGCAAAAACCAGCCTTAACTTGGACATTCTTTAGTATCATGATTTTAGGCACTGGTATTTTAATGGGCGGTGCTTGGGCTTATGAAGCTTTAAGTTTTGGCGGTTTTTGGGCTTGGGATCCAGTAGAAAATTCATCTCTTGTTCCATGGTTGGTGATGGTAGGTGCTGGCCACGTCATGATTATTAATAAAAACAAAGGTGGCTCTTTATTCATGACTCACTTGTTAGCCATTGCCTCTTTCTTGTTAATTCTATATTCAACCTTCTTAACACGCAGTGGAATTTTAGGTAAGAACTCAGTCCATGCATTTACTGATTTAGGTATGCAAGGGCAGTTAGTAATTTATGTTCTGACCTTTATTTTGATTTGCGTGATATTGTTAATACACGATAAACTTATTAGAGGGTCATATATTATGTTATCGGTATTGATGTTGTTTTTTGGAATCACATTTGGGCACAAAGTAGCTTTATTATTAGGCTGGTTGCTTATTAGTTTTGTGTTGACGATTTATTCTTATATGAAATTTTTTCCAAAAGAAGAGGAGGAAGAAAGTTTATATTCTCGTGAGTTTTGGATGTTTGTAGGTTCTTTGGTGTTTTTATTATCAGCCTTGGTGATTACGTATTTCACGTCTATCCCAGTGATGAATAAATTATTTCAGGGTTGGTTATATGAAAGTGAAAAGGCTGGTATTAAAGTAGCCGATTATAATATGTGGCAAACGCCATTTGCTATTATTGCATTATTATTAGTAGCAGTAACTCAGTTTTTTAAATATAAAAAAACCGACCCAAAACAATTTTTAAAACATATTAGTTTAGCTGGAATATTGGCAATCATCTTTGGTTCATCGGCTGTTATTCCTTTATACTTTTTAAAAGATTATTCAGCAGCGAGTTCAGTAGAAAAATGGAACCTTATTTCTTATGCCTTATTATTTATTTCAGCATTATTTGCAGTGTTCTGTAATTTAGCATATTGGATGCGAATTTTAAAAGGTAAAATACGTCATGCAGGTGCTTCTATTGCTCATATTGGATTCGCTTTAATATTACTAGGCGCATTGATTTCTACTTCTAAAAAACAAACTATTTCTCAAAACACTTCGCAAAAAAATGTAGCAAGTTTGGGTGAGAACTTCAGCGCTAAAAAAAGCTTGGTGTTAACTAAAGGCGATACATTACCAATGGGTAATTACTTGGTGACATATACAGGTAAAGAGCGTAAAGGAATTGATGTGTTTTTTCACATGGATTATTTCAAAAAAGATAAAGATGGAAAATTAGTGAAGGCTTTTGATTTAAGTCCAATGGTGCAAGATAATCCTCGAATGGGACAAGCTTCTAATCCAGATACTAAACATTTTATTGGTAGCGATATTTACACGCATATTACGTATGCTGACTTATCAGATAATAAGGAAGTAAAAGCGAATGCTTATAAAGAACCAACTAATTTTGTTGGTCACATGCGCGACACTATTTTTGCTGATAATGCCATTATTTTAATTGATAGTATCACCACTAATTTAACCGAAGAACAATATTCTCAAAACGATAGCTTGTTAGTTGTTACAGCAGTTTTAAAAGCAACAGACATCAATGGCAATGTGTATAGAGCTACACCAAAATATATTTTAAAAAACAATATGGTATTACCCGATGAGTTTGAATTACACGAATTAGGCTTAAAATTTATTTTCTGGAAAATTAATCCAAACGAAGGAAGTATTGAAATTCAAATGAGTGAGAAAGTAAATAACACAAAAGAGTTTGTTGTGTTAGAAGCTTATATGTTTCCTTTCATTAATGTCTTGTGGATTGGATGTATAGTGATGGTTATAGGAACTATTGTAGCTATACTAGAAAGAAGAAGAGCCGACAAATTAAAAGCTCATTAAGCTTTGACTAAACCTTTAAACATAGTAATTATTGGAACAGGAAATGTTGCAACTCATATTGCTCAATCTTTCCAATCATTTAATCATGTGAATTTAGTTCAGATTTTTAATCATCGAAATTCAAGAGAATCGAAACTGTTTTCAAAACAGTTTAATTGCGATTTGGTTACTGATTATTTGGCAATTAATAAAAACGCAGATGTTTATATTATTGCTGTGAAAGATGATGCCATTGCTGAGGTTGTTAAAAATTTAATGCCACTAAAATTAAAGGGCATTTTAGTTCATACTTCTGGTAGTGTTGATGTTTCCGTTTTAAAAATCGCATCACAAAATATCGGCGTGTACTATCCATTACAAACTTTTTATAAAGGGGCTAATATTGACTGGGAAACTACACCATTACTAATTGAAGGAAATTCTAAACCAGTTGAAGTGAAATTGAAACAATTAGCTACGTCAGTTTCTAAAAAAGTAAAAGTGGTTGATTCAAAAGCGAGATTGCAAATACATTTAGCAGCGGTGTTTGCGTGTAACTTTACAAATGCCATGTATGTATCGGCTTACGAGATTATTGAAAATAGCTTAAGTAAAAAAGACACTGATTTATTGTTGCCAATCATGCAACATTCATTTCAAAAATTGCAGAAAGTTCATCCAGTCAAAGCACAAACTGGCCCAGCAATGCGTAATGATAAGTTAGTGATGAAAAAGCATTTAGACTTAATTAAAAACAACAAACAATTAACTCAAGTGTATAAAACATTGTCTGGTTTAATTAGTACTCAACAACATTTAAAATAGTTCATGGAAAATTTCAAGCAAAAATTAACTCGTATTAAAACATTATTATTTGATGTAGATGGTGTATTAACTAACGGACAAGTGTTATTAATGGAAAACGGTGAGTTTGTGCGAAACATGAATTCTAAAGATGGTTATGCTTTGCAATTAGCAGTAAAAAAAGGTTACAGAATTGGTATCATTACTGGAGGCAATAGTCAAACCGTTAAAAAAGCATTAGAGAGTTTAGGAATTGAAGATATTTTTTTGGCACAACATGATAAATTGCAATGCTATAAAGATTATATCAATGAGCATAGCCTAAACGAAGAAGAGATTTTATACATGGGTGACGATTTACCTGATTATGAAGTGATGAAGAGAGTTGGACTTGCCGTATGCCCATTTAACTCTGCTCACGAAATAAAAGAAATTTGTTTATACATCTCAAGCAGAAATGGAGGAGAGGCATGTGTACGAGATATTATTGAGCAAGTGATGCGCTCACAAGGAACATGGGAAATTACGGGTTGGTAGTGTTTTACTGAACTTATTTAATAACCTACTATTTTAGAAAATGTGTTGAATGATAAAATTGAGATTTTTTTCATCACCTTTGAATAATTTGGGCCTTCCGGCCAGCCAGCGGTTAGTGCTTTCTGTGCTCACGCCATAGCGTAATACATAAAAGGATTTTCGTTCAATCCCTAACGCAGGCTTTAATTAAAAAGAGAAACTTATTCTTCAAACTGACCGTAAATTTGCGTGAGGGATTGTCGCGAAAATCTCCCGCATTTTTCATGCGGGAATTGAAGCAAAAGCCCGACCCGACCGTGATAGGGACACGCCCAAAGACAAAGAACGATATATTCTCAATGTTCTAAAAAATCAGCACATTCTAAATCTTCAATTCACTTTTATCAATTAAATATTTTACTTTAAAAATAGCGGCCACACTAATTCCATCAGTTATTTCTCCTTTCATTACCAAATCAAAAGCTTCATTGATATGAACTTTTTTAACTTTCAAATCTTCACTATCTTCAGGTTCAGCTTCTTCAAATGTTAAATCAGTAGCTAAAAACACAAAGGCGTGTTCGTCTGTTGCCGAATTACTTAAATGTAATTGCATAATTTCTTCAAAATTTTTAGCCACAATACCGGTTTCCTCTTTCAATTCTCTCACCGCAGTTTCAATAGGTTCTTCACCTAATGGTCCACCACCTTCTGGAATTTCCCAACTATAGGCATTTAATGGATATCTCCACTGGCCAACTAACCAAGTATAACCGTCATCGCTTAAAGGTAAAATGCCAATCGCTTTATTTTTAAAATTAACAACACTATAAATGGCAGGATTGCCTGCTGGATTTATGGTTTGGTGTTTATTTACGGCAATCCAAGCAGATTCGTAAACAAGTTCTGATGTTAAGGTTTTCCAGCTATTTAATGGGTTTTCGGCACTCATACAAGTATAAAATGTTGTTTTAATCAATAATTTACAGGTTTCACACAGTTGAATTGTTAATATTAGGGTTATTTTCTTAAATTTAGAAACCCAAACTGCTTTAAATTCGTAAAAGTTAAAAATTGTTATGGTTAAAAAGTTACTACTTTTTATAGTTCTGTTATTTTCGAGCATTTTAAATGCTCAAACTTTGTATTGGGTTGGAGGTTCAGGTAATTTTAATGATGCAAATCACTGGTCTTTAACTAGCGGAGGAACAACCTCTGGTATCAGTCCTTCAGCTTCTACTGATTTAATTTTCGATAATAATTCGAGTTATAATGATTTAGTAATCAATATTACAGGTATTAATCATGTTAAGTCTTTAGTAACCACAAACAGTGTCAATCAATATCATTTTGTAGGAAGTAATTTATCAACCATTTATTTTGGCGGTAATTTTAGTTTAAGTAATAAAACTTATTTCGAAACGGCTTCAAAATTAGTCTTCTCATCAGCTGGGATGGCATATAATCAAGTGGATGTTTCCATTAATATTCTAAAGGCAGATGTTGTATTTGAAAACGGAAATTGGGATTTAGTTTCTGTAAAAGTTGCGGATAATAATCTATTAAAATTCAATAAAGGGAATTATAAAATCACAAATGCTTCGATTGTAGCTGGTAACATGGAATCGAATTCTGATAAAGTAGCATTTCAATCGAATCATGGAACCATATATGTTAAAAACAATTTTGTTTTAGGTCAAGATGTTTCGTTTAATTCTAGCGATTTAGTGGTTATTGCTCAAAAGAATAATCCTGCTCTTTATCAAGTTAATCCATCTGTAAATTTTGGAACTAATTCTAAAATTTTCAACACCAATCCAAATCCACAAGCTTGTGCAATTACTTATTCGTTTACGAGTCCGTCATGTAACGGTTCTTGCGATGCATCTATCACTATTGGGTTTGATGCAGGTTGTAATACAGGTCCGTACGATTTATTGTTTAACAATGGATCAGGTTGTTTTCCAACAGGAACAAATAGTATTAACCCTCCGGTATATACTTTAAATAATATTTGTTCTTGTAATGGTCAGTTAGATATTTTTGTTTTTGACATTAATGGTTTTGTAACTCAATTAACAGGATTAGGAACACCTCAGGCACCAACACCATTAAATTTAAGTTTCTCAGGAATAAGACAGCCAAGATGTTTTGGTTTATGTGATGGTTCAGTTAATATTTTCACGAGTGGCGGTTCGCCTCCCTACGACATAACTATCCGCTCAGCTCCTTCGGGCTCTATAGTAGCAACCTACACAAATATTCCAGCGATTACAACAACTACCATTTCTAGTTTGTGTGCAGGAACTTTTTCGTTTGTTGTAACGGATAATAATAATTGTTCTAGAACTTTTACGACAACTTTAACTCAGCCAACTATTGTCAATCCAAATGCTAGTGCTACCAATATCACATGTAACGGTGTGTGTAATGGATCAGTGACAGCTGCAGGTACATCTGGTGGTGTTGGGCCTTATACTTATTCATGGGTTTCGGCATCGTCAACTCCTTCAACAGCATTAACATCAACTATTGGCAATTTATGTCCCGGTGTCGTTACCATGACGGTGACCGACACAAGAACTTGTACAGCTACTTTTTCTACAACAATTACTCAACCGCCAGCTATTACATTAACAGTTACTAAAACAGATTTGAATTGTGGAAATATTTGTAATGGAACAGCTTCTGTAACGGCTACGGGTGGCATTGGTGCTTTTAGTTATTCTTGGTCGCCTAGTGGTGGTTCGGCTGCTCAAGCTATTGGTTTATGTGCCGGAAATTATACTTGTACTGTAACTAATAATGGTAATTGTGTGAGAACAATTACAGTCTCCATTGTAGCGCCTCCAACTTTATCCACCACGCCAACACAAACTAACGTTCTTTGTAATGGTGTTTGTTCAGGTGCTATTAATTTAAATCCAGCAGGAGGAACAGGCGCCTATACTTATTCATGGTCGCCAGCAGCACCTTCAAGCTCTGTTATTACTAATTTATGTGATGGTGTTTATTCTTATTCGGTAACAGATGCTTTAGGTTGTATTTCTTCAAATACAATATCTATTACCGAACCACCTTCAACAACATTAACAATTACCAAAACAGATGTAACTTGTAATGGAGCTTGTGACGGAACGGCTACTGCAAATATGAGTGGTGGAGTTGGTCCTTATACATTCACGTGGTCGCCAGGTAATCCTACAGGGCAAGGTACCGCAACTATTACAGGCCTTTGTCCGGGCACCTATACAGTTAATTCTAGAGATTTTAATAATTGTCAAAGAACACAAACAATTACTATTACACAACCAATTGCTATCTCACCTGGAATTACCTCAGGGTCGTTAACTTGTAATGCTGTTTGTAATGGTAGTATTAGCTCCTCACCTTTAGGAGGAACTGCACCTTATACATTTACTTTACAAACTTCGGGAGCACCAATTATTGCTAATCCACCTTATACTAATTTATGTGCAGGCACTTATACATTAATTATTAGAGATGCTCTGGGATGTAGTAGAACTCAGACTATTAATATCGCACAGCCTAATCCAATTACATTGGCATTAAATGCTACGTCTAGTAATTGTTTTAATGTTTGTAATGCTTCTGTTTCAACTGTTGTTAATGGAGGCTCTCCATCATACACTTATTCTTGGAGTGTTGGTGGCACTGGCTCTTCCATTAGCAATCAATGCGCTGGAGCAATTACAGCTACAGTAACAGATTCACAAGGATGTACAACAACTGCATCTACTGTCATTACTTCTCAACCTGATTTAACAGTTAGTATTACACCAACCAATCCAAATTGTAATGCTCAATGCACAGGTATTGCAACCACTTCAGTAAGTGGAGGTGCTCCAAATTATACAATCAATTGGAATAACGGAAGTGTAGGAAATATTATTAATAATTTATGTGCGGGTATTTATACAGCTACAGTGACTGATTTTTTTGGTTGTATTAAAACTCAAACAGTTGCCATAACTACACCACCAGCTATTACTTTAACCGCTACTAATGGAACAGTGAGTTGTGCTGGATCTTGTGATGGAACAGTTTCTGTTACACCAACAGGCGGAACGCCAGGATATTTTTATAACTGGAACACTACTCCTGCTCAAACAACACCAATAGCTAATGGTTTATGCGTGGGTAATTATGTAGCTAATATTACAGATGCAAATGGATGTATTGCTTCCATTGCAGCAAATGTTTCTCAACCTGCTGTGTTAACAGCATCTATTAGTAACGTGCAGCCTAGTTGTAATGTTTGTATTGGCTCAGCTACGGCAAATGGAATAGGTGGAAATCCACCATATACTTATGCTTGGGCTCCAGGAGGCCAAATTGGAGCAACAGCTAATAATTTATGTGTTGGAGTTCAAACTGTAACAGTAACAGATAGTAAGGGTTGTACTAGCACACAAACGGTTCAAATTAATCAAACAGTTATTGTTTTAGTAACTACAAATGGTAGTACATTAGCTTGTAATAATTCATGTTCAGGTGTTGCAACTGCTAATCCTTCTGGAGGTTTAGCTCCTTATTCGTATACTTGGTCGCCAGCACCTATTCAAAATACACAAACAGCAACAGGTTTATGTGTTGGTATGCATACGGTGATAGTTTCAGATGCAAATGGTTGTTCTAGTACTAGTACAGTTAATTTTACAAATCCACCTGCTATTACTTTAACAGTTAATCAAACTAACGTTTCATGTAGTGGCGCTTGTAATGGAGTTGCAACTGCTTCTGCCACTGGTGGCTCAGGAACCATATCTTATTTATGGTTACCAGGAAATCAAACAACTTCTTCTATATCTGGATTATGTGCTGGAAGTTATACAGTTTCTGCTACAGACATAAATAATTGCTCTCAAACACAAGTTGTCACAATTACAGAAGCAAGTTCTTTAACGGCTACATTTACATTTACAAATCCATCTACTTGTACTTCTTCTGATGGAGGAATAACAGCTAATATTAGTGGAGGTACGCCTGCGTATAATTTTACTTGGACACCACCAGGTTTGGTAAATATAAATCCTTTAATAAACATTGGAGCTGGAACTTATTCGTTAACAGTTAGAGATGCTGCTGGATGTACTCAAACAATTGTTACTACTTTAAGTAATCCAACAGGTCCAACCGTTACAGTAACATCTAATTCTATCGCCTGTTTTGGTTCTTGTACTGGAAGTGCCACACTTAATATTACAGGGTCGGGTCCATTTACAGTTAATGGAAGCACAATAGCAGCTGGAACCGCTACGCTTAATGGTTTATGTTCAGGAATTACAACCCCTGTTATTATTGATGCAAATAATTGTATCACTAATCAAACCATAAATATTGCAGCGCCAACTCAATTGGTTGCAAATGGTGTTGTAACAAATCTTTCTTGTAATTCGGCTTGTACAGCATCCATTAATTTGTCCCCAACAGGAGGCACATTGCCATATTCTTATGCTTGGAGTCCATCTGGTTCTGGTGAAGATCCAACGAATTTATGTGCAGGCAATTACTCGGTTAATATAACTGATGGAAATAGTTGTTCTATTACCAATACATTTGTAGTCACACAGCCATCAACACTAACTCTTAGTTTTAATAAAAAAGATGTGTTATGTAATTCAAATTGTACTGGTGGAGTTAGAGCTTTAGTTTCAGGTGGCGCTTCTCCTTATTCTTATACATGGACACCTTCAGGTACTTTCTCTGGATCTAATTTAGATACTATAGTTAATGTGTGTGCAGGTGTCTATACGGTGAATGTATTAGATGCGAACGGATGTTTAATAACAGGCACGGTAAACATCGGTGAACCTGCCGCTTTAACATCTACTGTAACAGCCGTTAATGTTAAATGTAATGGACAATGCAATGGTTCTGCGATCATTAATGCTACAGGGGGAACTATTCCGTACACATATAATTATAACACAACTCCGATAACTCCTACACAAACTATATCAAGCCTTTGTGTTGGTACATACACTGGCAATGTAATTGATGCTAATGGCTGTGTAAGTGCATCAAGTTTTAATATTACGGAGCCATTACCTATTGTGGTGACTACCACAATTACTAATCCAACATGTAATGCCGTGTGTAACGGAAGTGTGGCAACTACTGTTGTTGGTGGAAATCCAAACTACAGCTTTAACTGGATTCCAAATGGCGGGCCTGTGTCAAGCCCTACTGGATTATGTGCTGGAAATTATACAGTTGAAGTAACCGATGATAGTTTATGTACAGGGCAAGCTTTAGTGGTTTTAACTGACCCAACAATTTTAATTGCAAACATTTCTTTTACAAATCCTACGTGTAATTCAGTATGTAATGGTGTAGTAACTGCTAATCCAATTGGAGGAACCGCACCATTCTCATATTCTTGGGCTACACCTGCAATCAATACAAATACAACGGTTACTAATTTATGTGCTGGTGTATACACATTAACGCTTTCAGATGCGAATTCTTGTCAAGATGTACAAGTAGTTACATTAACCGAGCCAGTAGCGATTGCTGTTAATCCTGCGCTAACGCCTGCTACCTGTGGTTTAAATAATGGATCAATTAATGCGGTTGGTATAAATGGCGTTTCTCCGTACTCGTACAATTGGCTGGCTCCGGTGCCAGGATCTCAAGCTACAAATACCGTAGTAACAGGTTTAGGAGCTGGTGTATATACGGTTATTGTTACTGACGCTAGTGCTTGTTCATCAACGATTAGTATTCCTTTAAGTAATTCGAATGGGCCAAGCGGGGCAACTATTGCATCCACAATGGTTACATGTAATGGCTTATGTAACGGTGCAGCAGAAGTGTCAAATCCTGTTGGAGGAACCGCTCCCTACACTTTAAGCTGGATAAATCCTGTATCTCCAAGTACAATAGTTAACGGTTTATGTGCAGGTTCATATACAGCACAAATTTTAGATGCTAACAACTGTTTGTTTTTTCAGTCAGTTACTATTACTGAACCTCAATCGATTGATGATAATGAAATAATAACTAGTGCGGCTTGTTTAGGAAATTGTAATGGCGCTATAGCTTTAAATCCTTCTGGCGGAAACGGTGGATATACTTATTCTTGGTCACCTGCAGCTGTTTCAGGAACAATTACAAACGTTTGTCCTGGTGTTTATACTGCAACGATTACAGACGTTCAAGGTTGTACATTAGTAGCAAATTATAATTTACCAAGTATTACAACGATTACAAGTAGTACTTTTGCAACTAATAATACTTGTTTTGGAGATTGTAATGGAACTTTATTAGCTACTAATGTAGCTGGCGGTTTACCTCCTTATTCTTTTTCATGGTCTGATCCAACAGGACAATCAACCGCATTAGCAAGTAATTTATGTAATGGAAATTATTCAGTAACTATTAGGGATGCAAACGGATGTTTAAATACATTGCCTTCTGTTGTGACGTCTCCTTCTCAAATAACATTTACTCCAGTGGTTGCACAACCTAATTGTGGTTTATGTGATGGTTCTGCTATTGTTACTCCAAGCGGTGGAACCGCGGGTTATACATTTGTATGGACTAACGGCCAAGTTATTAGTACCGCTTCCAATTTATGCGCAGGTGTTTATGGTGTGCAAATTACAGATGCGAATGCTTGTGTTACCAATTCTAATGTTGTTATAAATAACTCTTCTACTTTTACTGGAGAAACCATTACTCAACAAAATGTTTCTTGTAGCGGTACTTGCGATGGAACAGTAACTGTAACGGCTATTGGCGGAACTGCTCCTATTGTTTATCATTGGTTACACAATAATTCAACTAGTCAAACATTAACTGGACTTTGTGCAGGAACTTATTTTTGCAATATGACAGACGCAAACGGTTGTACAAGAACAGCTAGCGTTGTGATTGGCGCAGTTACTAACTTTACAATTACGCCTCAAATTACTCAATCATCTTGTTCAGCTAATACTGGTTCTATCAATGTAAATGTTGTAGGAGGAACTGGAGTTTATAATTATGCATGGATACCGGCAGCACCTAATTCACCATCATTAACAAATTTGGCACCTGGTAATTATACTTTAACGGTATCAGATGGCAATTGCTCTCAAACAAATGTGTATTCTATTAACTCAGTAAATGGACCATTAGTTACAGCCTCTCAAAACGACATCAGTTGTTCAGGTTTATGCGACGGTAGTATCTCTTTAGCAATTAACGGAGGCACTCCAACTTACACAACATCTTGGTCTAACGGAGCAAGCACACCATCTATTAACGGATTGTGTGTTGGTGCTTATTCATACACAATTACTGATGCAGCTGGATGTAAAGCAACACAGAGTTTCTCTTTAACTACAGGATCTCCAATAGTATTTAGTACTCCTGATATCGATAACCCTTTATGTAATAATAATTGCAACGGTGTTGTGACTACTATTCCAAGTGGTGGCGCATTGCCTTATACTTATAGTTGGATTGTATCAACTTCTACTACTTCAATTGCCAATGCTTTATGTTCTGGAAATTATTCAGTAATAGTTACTGATGCAAATGGTTGTGATGCTCAAGAAACGTTTACGTTAACAGGTCCTCCAAGTATTAGTGTAACTGCTGTTGTTACCGATGCAAATTGTAATGGTTCAGCAACAGGTTCTATTAATTTAACTGTAACTGGAGGTGTACCTGGAACAGGTTATACTTATAGTTGGACTCCAGGAGGAGCAACAGAAGATATCGCTAATTTAACAGCTGGAACATACAGTGTTACCATTACTGATGCAAATGGATGTACAGTTGATTCAAGTTTTGTAATTGCTGAACCTACTGCCATAGTTGATAATCCAATTATTACAAGTGCAGCTTGTTTTGGTAATTGTAATGGATCAATTGCTTTAACTCCAACTGGTGGCACGGGACCATACACTTATTCATGGTCGCCATCAGCTAGTACAGGAACCGTAACTGGTTTATGTCCTGGTCCACAAACAGCTACCATTACTGATTCACAAGGTTGCGATTTTGTATTTAATTATAACGTACCTAGTTTAACCACTATAACAGCCTCAACGTTAGCAGTTAATAATTTATGTTTTAATGATTGTAATGGGGTGTTAACTGCCACAACAATTGCTGGTGGTGTTTCACCATATACAATTCAATGGAACGATCCATTAGGACAAATAGGAAATACAGCTACTGGATTATGTACAGGAACTTATTCAGTAACGATTACAGATGCAAACGGATGTTTTAACAGAATTCCAGCTGATATAAGTTCTACTTCTCAAGTAACATTTACTCCAACTATTACACAACCAAGTTGCGACCAATGTAATGGTTCTGCAATCGTAAATCCCGTTGGTGGAACTGCACCGTATAATTATCAATGGAGTAATAATCAAACGATTAATACAGCAACAAATTTATGCTCCGGAGTTTATGCGGTTCAAATAACAGATGGAAATGGCTGTGTAAATACAACTAATATAGTGATCAATAGCTCTAGCGGCATTACCGGTGAAACTATTATAGCAACAGATGTAACTTGTGATGCAAGTGTATGTGATGGGTCAGCTAATGTGACAGCGGTGGGCGGTGTTGCTCCAATTTCATATAATTGGGTTCATAATAATTCGTCATCACAAACAATTACTAATTTATGTGCAGGAACATATTTCTGCAATATGACAGATGCTAATGGTTGTTCAAGAACAGCAAGTGTAGTTATTGGTGCAATTACAACATTAAATATTTCGTCTCAAGTAACTCAGTCTTCTTGTTCTTCTAATACTGGTTCAATAACAGTAAATGTAACAGGCGGAACAGGTGTTTATACTTACACTTGGTTGCCAGCTGGCAGTACGCCAACTGTTACTAATTTAACTCCCGGAGGTTATACGTTAATTGTTAGTGACGGTAATTGCACGAAAACTGAAATATTTACTATTCAGTCTATTAATGCACCAGTCATAACATCTGTTAAAAACGATATTTCTTGTAATGGTATTTGCGATGGTGATATTGCTATAACTATAGCTGGAGGGACACCAACTTATATCACGGCTTGGTCTAATGGAGCAACAACTTCAAGTATTAGTGCATTATGTGCTGGCGCTTATTCAGTTGAGGTAACAGATGCAGCGGGCTGTAAGGCTATTCGTAATTTCTTATTAACACCTGTTAGTCCTGTTGTTTTAAGTGCCCCAGATTTAGATAGCCCACAATGCCATGATGCTTGTGACGGTTCATTAACTGCTATTCCTATTGGTGGTACAATGCCTTATACATTTAGTTGGACTCCAAATAACGTTACTACAGCAGTTACTAATAGTTTATGTACTGGTGATTACACCATTACAGTTACAGACGTTAATGGCTGTATAACTACTAATGCATATTCATTAATTAATCCACCAACCTTAACTTTAACAGCTACCATAACTGATGCATCTTGTAATACAGCATTAGATGGAGCAATTGATATCACTGTAGTTGGAGGAATACCAGGCTATACTTACAGTTGGACTCCCACAGGAGTTAGTTCTGAAGATTTGATAAATGTATTATCTGGCCCGCACACAGTAACAGTTACAGATGCTTTTGGATGTACGGTTGATTCTACTCTTATCATTAATTCAACGTTAACTGTAAATGCCTTAGCTGGTAACGACACATTATTCTGCCAAAATGGAACATTATTGTTAGATGGTTCAAACTCAAATGGTGGAATAACATATCAATGGACCGAATCACCACTAGGAGGTATAATATCAAATACATTGATCACAACAGTTACTCCAGCAACAGGAACTAGTACCTATGTGTTAACAGCAACTAATGGAGTTTGTATTGATAGAGATACGATAGTTGTTACTTCGAACGCTTTACCTTCGGTTGATGCTGGTCCTATGGTTAGCATTCCAATTTTTTCTAGTGCGGGAATTGGTGGAAATCCAACTAGTGCTACTGGTACAACGTTTAGTTGGACTCCAACAACGGCGTTAGATAATCCTTCATCAACTAATCCAACATCTGGAACTACGGTTACCACTATCTATACGGTAACAGTAGTAGACGGAAATGGATGTATTAATTCGGATACAGTTACCGTTTTTGTATATCCAGAAATTAGAATACCAAATGGATTCTCTCCAAATGGTGATGGCAAAAATGATGTTTGGGAAATTGATTTTATTTACCAATTCCCTGATTGTGAGGTTGAGGTATATAACCGCTGGGGTGAGCAACTTTTTTATTCAAAAGGATACGCTGTTCCGTTTAATGGACAATATAAAGGAAAAGATTTACCAGTTGGCACCTATTACTATATCATTAATTTAAACCATCCTGCTTACCCAGAGGTGTTTACAAGTCCATTAACCATATTTAGATAACATGAAAAGATTATTATATATAACGGTTATCGTGTTACTTGTAAATCATTTACAAGCACAACAATTACCTCAATACACACAGTATATGCTAAATGATTTAGCAATTAATCCTGCAGTTGCTGGAAAAAATGATTATGCGGATGTTCGTTCAAATAATAGATACCAGTGGTTAGGTATTACGGATGCGCCACGAACATACATGCTAACCTTACATAGTCCTTTAAAAAATCGTCACATGGGACTAGGAACACATATTTATACAGATATAGTTGGCCCAACCAGAAGAGTAGGAATAAAATTGGCTTATGCTTATCATATTAAAATAGCAGAAAAAACAAGAATATCGTTAGGATTAAGTGCTGGAATTCAACAATGGGGGATAGATGGACACAAGTTACATTTGCATGATTCGGGAGATGATAATTTGCTTATTCAATATCAAACTAAGATCGTTCCGGATTTTGGAGCAGGGTTATACGTTCATAATGAAAAATGGTATATTGGATTTAGTGCGCCACAATTGTATCAAAGCCCAATAAAATTGTACGAAGGAGGAGATCATAAAGGAACATTGGTAACTCATTTTTTATTAAATGGAGCGTATAAATTTGATATTAATGACGACTTTAAAGTAGAACCATCTTTCTTAGTAAAATATGCAAGTCCGGCACCTATTAAAGCAGATGTTGGCGCTCGTGTTATTTATAAAGAACAAGTTTGGTTAGGAGGTGGATACAGACACAATGACGCTTTTACGGCATTGGTTGGGTTTATGTATAAAAACTATTTAATGATTGGCTATTCGTATGATTTTACAACCACCAATATTAAAAGATACTCAACAGGCACTCATGAATTAATGTTGGGACTTCGTTTTTCAAAACAACAGTCTAAGCATTGGCCAGATGATGAAGTAGCTAAATAGATACAAATCAATCAAAATAACTTATTTTTACATCTTTTTAAAATACTATGAAATTTCATAAAGAAGGATATCCAACATTATTAGTTACTATTTTATTTAGTACGATTATTATAAGTATTGCAAAATTAGTATTCCCTGAATTTGCCATTGCACATTGGTTCGCCTACGTATTATCTGGTTTTTTATTGATTGTAGTTGTTCAGTTTTTTCGTCATCCATCTCGTGTTCATACAATCAATGATAATGCTATTGTTGCCCCGGCAGATGGAGAAGTAGTTGTAATAGAAGAAACAGAAGAAGGAGAATATTTTAAAGATAAACGTATCCAGGTTTCTATTTTTATGTCACCAATTAATGTTCACGTTAATCGTTATCCAATTGCAGGTGATGTAACCTATGCTAAATACCACGCAGGAAAATTTATGGTCGCTTCTTTACCTAAAGCAAGCACAGAGAATGAACGTACTTCTGTTGTCGTAAAACATGCTTCAAATGGTAAATCAGTTTTATTCAGACAAGTGGCTGGTGCTTTAGCTCGTCGTATTGTGATGTATAGTAAAGAAGGAGATAAAGCCACGCAATGCGGAGAAATGGGCTTTATTAAATTTGGTTCTCGTGTGGATTTATACTTGCCTTTAGATGCAAAGTTAAAAGTAAAAATTGGAGATGTAGTAAAAGGATCTCAAACGGTTATTGCGGAGTTTTAAAAAATAATATTTATTTATATTTTTAATAGAATTTATAAATGGTTTTGTTCAACTCATTTATATAGTTGATGTTTTTCTTTAATAAAAGGAAAAGCAGCTTATAAAGCTACTTCAAGTAATGACTATTTAATTTATACTTAGAATCCTAAAACTAAAAATAATGAAACTTTTGTTGTTAACATCAATTTTATTGTGCCTTTACTGTCAATCATTTGCACAAACAACTCCACAATTAAATTCGATTGATGATTTTAGTGACTTTAGTTGCGGCACTTGCACGAATGGCAATATACCTCCAACTTTTACTTTCAATACTAGTAATACTTTCTATAATAAATTTGGAAAGTATATTCCTACCTGTTTTCAGCAACAAAATATTGATAGCATTACCTATCAATTTAAATATGTTTCGAGTGGGACAGCCAATCAATTTAAAATTGAAACTGAGATTGCTATGCAAATTAAAACTTTGCTGACAAAAAACATGGTTGGTATTGATTCTGGAATTGTAAAAAGTAAAGTGGTTGGCTATTTTGGGGGCGGAACTCCTTTTGTATTTAATATTCAAATGAGCGGTAATAATGCAACTAATTTTTCAATTACATATAAAGATTTAAAAGTTATACAGTATAGTTGCGCATCTACTGTTGGAATTTATGAGTACAATGCATTACACAAAAAAGTATGGGTTTATAATGACATTATTTATTTCGATAACAATTTATTTGGTAAGACAATAAACATTTATAATATGGTTGGACAGAACATATATTCGAATACCGTTAACTCTGAGTCATTGAAGTTAGAATTAGATGCTGGTATATATACTATAGAGCTAGATAGTGTCTTTAAAAAAATTACAATAAATTAAAGTATAAATTGCTCACATATATCTCGCTGTAAACAGTTATTGCAAAGGTTTAATAAACAAATTCTGATAATTCTTTTGGCAAAACATATCCTGCATTTTTTTGGTAAAAATGTTCTAAGGCTCCATTAAACCTTGCCACATAATCTGCATAACGTTTTTTTAGTGAGTATCCTTTTTGAAAATATGGAAATGGTTTATGTAGTTGTATAAAGTATTTGTTTTTAATAACAATAGATACTTCTTTTGTTGGATAACCCCTTTCAATGGCTTTTGGAGCCTGATTTTCAGAAACAATCCCTAGTGATGATTCGTATATAAAGCCCTGTTCTGCAATCAAATAAAACGATGCACTGCAAACAATGGAAGAGTTAATGACCAGATTCGAATCAATAAAAATTCCATTCAATTTGTTATGTTTAACAGAATCAGAATAATCTGAGTAAAAAAAGAATACTGGACAAAAATGAAAATTTTTGGTATACGCTCTAATAATATTTTTATTAGTTAGTTGCGTTTCTCTTTCTACATGCGTAGCTAAATCCACATTTCCAGATGTTTTTAACTTTGATATTTTGGAAGCATTTGTTTTTAAACGAACTAATAAGGCTCCGCCGTTCTTTAATTGATTAATCTGAGCCTTTGCTACTTTAAATCGTAGTTCACTAAAATCTTTGTAGGACGAATCGTTTTTATAATCTTTTATAACTGGAGGCTTTGGACCATCATTTTCTTGAGAATATAAAAATACTGATGAAAGTAAAATCAGTACTGTGATTATCTTATTTAATTTCAGAGCCATTGTTAAAGTTTGGTTTAGTAGAAGTTATAAAACTTAATTCGCCAGCACTATTTGACGCCATTAAAATCATTCCTTGACTTTCGATGCCTTTTATTTTACGAGGTGCTAAATTCACTAAAATACTCACTTGTTGTCCAATAATATCTTCTGGTTTATACCATTCAGCGATGCCACTTACTACAGTGCGTTGGTCAATGCCCGTGTCAATTTTTAATTTTAATAATTTATCAGTTTTAGGAACACGCTCAGCTTCTAAAATAGTTCCCGTACGAATATCCATTTTGCTAAAATCATCAAAGCTGGTTTCTGGTTTACTAGGAGGTATAACAGTTACAATATTCGCAGCTTTACTAGCTGATAATTTGTCTATTTGTGCTTGAATTTCTGAATCTTCAATTTTAGCAAATAATAATTCGTCTTTATTAATAGTATGTCCTGCTGCCATGTTACTGGTTTGTTTTGCCGCATGCCACTTTAGTATTGGCATATTCAACATAGCAAATAATTTTTGAGATGTAAACGGTAAAAACGGTTCACAAACTACTGCTAAGTTGCAAGTAATTTGTAAAGCAATATTCATAATCGTTTTTACTCGTTGCTCATCCGTTTTAATTAATTTCCAAGGCTCTGTTTCTGCTAAATATTTATTACCTAAACGAGCCAAATTCATCATTTCCGCTAAAGCTTCTCTGAATTTAAATTGCTCAATCGCAGCCGAAATTTTATCAGGGAAAGCAGATAACTGTTCTAAGATTAATAAATCTTCTTTCGTGTAAGTATCAGCTGAAGGAACAGCACCATTATAATATTTATGCGTTAGAACCAACGTACGATTAACAAAGTTCCCCAAAATAGCAACTAATTCACTGTTATTTTTTGTTTGGAAATCAGCCCATGTGAAATCATTATCTTTTGTTTCTGGAGCGTTTGAGCATAACGTATAACGTAATACGTCTTGCTTATCTTTAAAGTCAATTAAATATTCATGTAACCAAACTGCCCAATTTCGAGATGTAGAAATCTTATCGCCTTCTAAATTTAAAAACTCATTAGCTGGAACATTATCTGCTAATATAAAATCACCGTGTTCCATTAACATCGCTGGGAAAATAATACAGTGAAACACAATATTATCTTTTCCAATAAAATGAATTAAACGTGTTTCTTTATCTTTCCAATATAATTCCCAATCAGTTGGTCTTAATTCTTTAGTTGCCGAAATGTATCCAATTGGCGCATCAAACCATACATACAATACTTTTCCTTCGGCACCTTTTACAGGAACAGGAACGCCCCAATCCAAATCACGAGTCATCGCACGTGGTTGTAACCCGTCGCCGCTATCTAACCAACTTTTACATTGTCCATAAACATTGGTTTTCCAATCTTTATGTTGGTCTAAATACGCTTGAATTTTTGGTTGAAGCTTATCTAAAGGCAAGAACCAGTTTTTTGTTTCTTTTAAAACTGGTTTACTTCCGCTTAAAGTTGATTTTGGTTCAATTAATTCTGTTGCATTTAATGTACTACCACATTTCTCACATTGGTCGCCATAGGCATTTGAATTAGCACATTTAGGACAAGTTCCAGTAATATAACGGTCGGCTAAAAACTGTTTTGCTTCTTCGTCATAGTATTGTTCAGTTACTTCCTCTGTAAAAACACCTTTATCGTATAATTTTTTAAAGAAATCAGAAGCTGTTTCGTGGTGAGTTTTATTGGAAGTGCGCGAATAAATATCAAACGAAATCCCAAATTCTTTAAAAGAATCCCCCATCATTTTATGATATTTATTTACCACATCTTGAGGTGTAATGCCTTCTTTTTTAGCTTTAATTGTAATAGGAACGCCATGCTCATCGCTTCCGCAGATAAACAAAATGTCTTCGCCTTTGCTTCTTTTGTATCTTACAAAAATATCAGAAGGTAAATAGCAACCAGCTAAATGACCGATATGAACTGGACCATTAGCATAAGGTAAAGCGGAAGTAACAAGTGTGCGTTTATAAGTAGCTGACATAGTGTTTATTAAATAGCTAAAATGTTGTAAAATTGTGTAAAGATAACATAAACTTTATTCATTAAAAATCAAATCTTATGGCAGCAAACGACAAAGAAATTTGGAAACAGGTTACACACTTAAAAGCTTCAACAAGTAAAAGATATGCGGTGTCTAACAAGGCTCGTTTAGCATCTTACGACAACAAAATTGATGAAAGATATATCTTAAAACAGCATTCAAATGGTGGTTTTCCCATGGTGACTATACATGTTGGCGATAAAACTAAGGCCTTATTTGCTCACCATGCTGTAGCACATGGTTTTCTTAAAAAACCTAGTCCAAAACATAAATATGTACTGCATTTAGACTACAATAAAGCTAATAACGACCCATCTAATCTTAAATGGGCTACAAGGGCAGAGCAAATTGAACATAGCAAGAAAAGTCCTTTTGTATTAGCAGCGGCTGCTCATAAAGTATATACTGGAGCAACTTCTAAGAAATTGAATGAGAAAAAAGTGATTCAATTAAAAAATGAAATCTGGAACCCAAAACGCAAACTAACATTTAAACAATTAGCTGCTAAATATGGTATTGCCGAAATGAATTTATATCGCATTAAAAACGGCGAATTATGGTTTCATGTTCACGTGGAAGGTGAACCTATTTTCCCTAAATACAAAGCACAATTAAAGAATATTGAGTTTCATGCTAAAGTAGAAGCAAAGGAAAAAGTAGCAGCGGCTAAAAAAGCTACTACTAAAAAAGTAGTAAAAAAGATTGCTGTTAAAAAAGCTGCACCTAAGAAAGCGGTTGTTAAAAAAGCAGTAGTAAAAAAAGTAACAATTACTAAGCCTATTGTGGTTGTAAAACCTAAAAAAGAAAAAATTAAGAAAGATAAGAAGGGTAAGAAAGAGAAAAAAGCTAAAAAGAAAAACAAAAAATAATGATACTACCTTCTTATTTGAAAAAAGGAGATACTGTGTCTATTATTGCTACAGCTCGACAAGTCAGTAAAGAAGAAATACAGCCAGCCGTAGCTTTTTTTGAAAGCTACGGCCTTTCTGTTTTATTGGGCAAAAATTTATTCGAATATAGTAACCAATATGCAGGCACAGATGTTCAACGAGCAGAAGATTTGCAATGGGCTTTAAATGATAAAAACATTAAAGCGGTTATTGTTGCTCGAGGTGGCTATGGTACAGTCCGATTAATGGAACATATTGATTTTACCGAATTTAAAAAGCATCCAAAATGGGTAATCGGTTATAGTGATATCACCGTATTGCATAGCGCTATTCATAATATTGGTATTGCAACCATTCATGCTACTATGCCTTTAAACTTTTCTAAAAATCAAGAAGCTACAAGAAGTTTGATAAAAGCCTTGTTAGGAAAATTAACCGACATAGAAACTGAAGAAAATTATTCAAATATATCAGGAACTTCAAAAGGTCAGTTAGTTGGCGGGAATTTATCTTTACTATATGCTTTATCTGGAACGCCATACGACATTGATACAAGAGACAAAATTTTATTTATCGAAGATTTAGATGAGTATTTATATCATCTAGATAGAATGATGATGCAACTCAAATTGTCAGGAAAGTTAAGTTGTTTAAAAGGCTTAGTTGTAGGTGGAATGACAGATATGAAAGATAATGCGATTCCTTTTGGAAAGTTTCCAGAAGAAATTATTTTAGATGCGGTGAAAGATTATAACTATCCAGTGTGTTTTGATTTTCCTGCAGGACATATTGATAAAAACCTTGCCATGTATTTTGGAAGAGAAGTCGAGTTCACTGTAAATGATACTGCTACATTAAAATTCGTATAACATGTTTTGTAAAACAACCGATAATTTAAACATCTACTTTGAAGTACAAGGTAACGAGAATGCCAAAGAAACTTTAGTGTTTTTAAACGGCTTGTCGCAATCAACTGTTTCATGGATTTTAACGACCCCACATTTTAAAAATGATTATAAAATTGTATTAATTGATTTTATCTTTCAAGGACAAAGCGACAAAACTGGTGAGTGGCGAAATTTTGATGTGCATGCAAGAGACGTGATAAGTGTATTAGATTCTTTAAAGATTGATAAAGCTATTATAGTTGGCTTATCTTATGGAAGTTTAGTAGCGCAGTATTTAGGCGTGCATTATGGAAATCGAATTTCGAAATTATTATTGATGTCAACTTTTGCTGTTAAAACTCCTTATTACGAAGCCATAGAATTATCGTGGTGGCGTGCTTTAGAGTTTGGTGGCTATGGATTAATGCTAGATATTATGTTGCCAACTGTATTAAGTGAAGGCTATTTTAAAAATCCATTGATTCCAATTGACATGATGAAACAGGCTCGTCAAGAAGCAAATGAGGATAAGCAAGCTTTGTTTAAATTGATGCGTGCAACTAAAGAACGCCCTGATTATCGCCCTGAATTGAAAAAAATAACGGTTCCAACGATTATAATTCAAGGCGAAAAAGACACGCTGTTCCCAGTTCACATGGCGCAAGAAGTCGCCGATTCTATTCCAAATAGTAAATTGGTTGTTATTCCTTTTGTAGGGCATACGCTTAATTTAGAAGCTATTCCTCAAATGGTGAAAGCCATGAAGGAGTTTATATCCATTACATAAATGTATTAAATTTAATTAGGGCGTTTCCGCCAGTTGGCGGACCGGGCTTTCACTGTAACTTAGCGAAGCGATATCATGAAAGCAGTAAAAAAACAATGACAAAATTTGAATAATCTTTCACTTCACTTCATTACGTAAAAGGATTTTCGTTCAATCCCTAACACGGGTTAAAACGTGAATTTTGCGTGAGGGATGCAAGCGTAAATCCTTTTGCCTGCCTCCCGCAAAAGATTGAAGCGACAGCCCGACCCTTAAGGGTCACGCCCAAAAAGGAATAAAATAAACCTACATGAATAACAAGAGAAATCCACTAATTATTTCTATTTTTGAAACTCAATTATGAAAACAAATTTTATAGAAGAATTAAAATGGCGTGGCATCTTGCATGATGTAATGCCTGGTACGGAGGAATTATTAAATAAGGAAGTTGTTACTGGATATATTGGATTTGATCCAACGGCTGATAGTTTACATGTAGGTAGTTTAGCTCAAATTATGACTTTATTACGTTTTCAGTTAGCAGGTCATAAGCCTTTGGCTTTAGTTGGTGGCGCAACTGGTATGGTGGGCGATCCAAGCGGAAAATCAGCAGAACGAAATTTATTAGATGCTGATACCTTAAATAAAAACGTAGAAGGGATTAAAAAACAATTAAATCAATTTTTAGATTTTAATTGTGGGGCAAATAGCGCAGAGTTAGTTAACAATTATGATTGGTTTAAAAATTATTCGTTCCTAGATTTTATCCGTGATGCAGGTAAGCACATTACCGTGAATTACATGATGGCGAAGGATTCTGTAAAAAACAGAATCAATGGCGACACAGGAATGTCGTTTACGGAGTTTAGTTACCAATTAATTCAAGGGTACGATTTTTACCATTTATGGAAAGAAAAGAATTGTAAAATTCAAATGGGTGGTTCTGATCAGTGGGGAAATATTACAACTGGTACAGAATTTATTCGCCGTAAAGCTAGTGGAGAGGCCTTTGCCTTAACGACTCAATTAATTAAAAAATCAGATGGCACTAAATTCGGAAAATCAGAAGGCGGAAACATTTGGTTAGATAGAGAAAAAACATCACCGTACAAATTTTATCAGTTTTGGTTAAATGTGAGCGATGATGATGCTAAATCTTATGTGCGTATTTTCACTATATTAAATCAAACAGAAGTCGAAGAATTAGAAGCAAAACATGCTGCAGCGCCGCACGAACGTCATTTACAAAAAGCATTAGCAAAAGAAGTAACAACAAGAGTGCATAGCGAAGCAGATTATGAACAGGCAATTGAAACAGCTGAATTTTTATTCAAATCTAAAGCCGAAGATGTTGCTAATTTAAACCCAGATGCATTTGAAAAAATGTTAGGTGGTATTGATACTTTTGAAGTTAATAAAGCAGATGTTGCTAATGGAATTAATGTGGTTGATTTATTAGTAGATAAAGCAACAGTGTTTCCAAGCAAAACGGAAGCTCGTAAAATGGTTTCTGGTAATGCAGTCAGTATTAACAAAACAAAAATTGCTGATGTAAACACCATCATGAATTTGGATGCATTTATTGGTGGAAACTATTTATTAGTAAGCAAAGGCAAAAAAGATAATTATTTAATTAAGTTAGTTTAAAATACTCTGCGCTCTTTGCGCAAAATCTCCGCGTCTTTGCGGTTAAATTTAGTAGCACAATGATAAAAGACATCGTAATTCCAGAAGTATTTGACGTAGCAATTGCTATTGTTCAGGAGTTTGAAGGCTTGGATGAATACAATGCGTATATCTTTAATTTTAAAGAAGAGAGTATTAAGAATGTATTGATTACTTCTACTGGTTATGGTGTGATTAATGATGTGAAGAAAAAAACTAGTACACTGCGTCATTTTTTTGAAGAAGTGCAAACCTTAGATTATAAATTAATTGAACCTGTTTCTAAAGAAGTATTTGGCTTAAGTAATGAATACTGGGTAAGCTTTACTATGAACGGTCAATTATTTGATAAACAATTTATCTTTTTACCTGAATCTATTATTGAATCTAACTTTCAAATGATTCCTTTTTTAGATAAAATGGGCGTTATCATCAAATAAAAATTCCTTTAGTAACAAAAGTCACTCTTTAGTTTTATAAATTCGTGTATATTAGGCGAAATTTAAAAAACAGAATCATGAAAGGTAGATTTTATTGGTGGAACGAATGGATGGAGCGTAAACATAAATACGCTTCCGCAACTGATAAACAATTAAACGCGGATAAGTTTAATGCAATTTGCGCAGGAACTGGTTTGCCAAACATTCATCAAAAATCAACATTTAAATTTAAAGATGTAGCGGATGGTGCTTCTCGTTTCGTGGGAAATTCTCCTTCTGGCGAAAAACCATTTGCTCGTATTTATACGCGATTAGGAAATCCTAACACAGAATATTTAGAAAAAGTTTTATTTCAATTAGAGTGTCAACACATTATTGATAATGCCTTAAAGTCTGATGAAAAAACGCCAACCATAGCCTCTTTAGTGTTTGCTTCTGGTATGGCTGCTATTTCAACAGTGATTATGGGTTTTGTGCAACCAGGTGATGGAATCATCGTTGGTAATGTTTATGGTTGTACTGATTCGCTAATGCGTTTTTTACAAAAGCGTTTTGGTATTGATGTCTATTTTGTTGACGCTACTAATCCAGATAATATTAGAGATACATTAAATGCTCATCCTCACGTATGCGCTGTTTTAATTGAGACACCTGATAATCCAACATTGCAATTGTGTGATATTGAAGCGATTTCAAAATATACAGAGCAACACGAAGCCATGTTAATCGTTGATAACACATTCTGTTCGCCATACTTACAACAACCTTTCCGTTTGGGTGCTGATGTGGTGATTCATTCCTTAACGAAATATGTGAGTGGTCACTCAACTTCTATTGCTGGTGCAGCAATGGGGCCTTATGAATTTTTTAGTAAAGAGGTTTATCCTGTTTACAAAGATTTCGGGCCAACACCTTCTCCATTTGATAGCTGGTTAAATAGTTTAACCATTCAAGAAATGGGAGTGCGTATGGAGCATCAATGTAAAACAGCGCAACAAGTAGCGGAATTTTTAGAGAAGCACCCGAAAATTGAAAAGGTTTGGTATCCAGGATTACCAAGTCATCCGCATTATGACATTTGCAAAAAACAAATGCGTAATGGTGGGGGTATGATTTCTTTTGAAGTAAAAGGCGGATTTGATGCTGGAGTAAAATTAATGAACTATTTTGCTCGCCCTGATACTCCAATGGAATTGGCTGTAAGTTTAGGCTCTGTTATTAGTTATATTGAACATCCAGCGAGTATGACCCATTCTGTTATACCAGAAGCAGATAGATGTGTGCGTGGAATTACAAATTCTTTAGTGCGTTTATCAATTGGTGTAGAAGGTTTTAGCACCATCAGCGAAGCCTTAAATGCTGGGTTGGAATTGTAAAAATTAGAAAAACGCTACTTTTCCTTTAAAAATTAGACAAACATCCCAATTTTTGGGATGTTTTTTTATGCAGAATAGAGTTAATTTTATACATTTAGTACTTTAAGTACATAATTTTAAATGGCAACTACAATATTAGACCCTAAGTCAGTGAAAGAGAAAATTTCTGTTGAAACGCTTAAAAAAGCATACACCTTAATGTGTTCTGCTAAAAGTATGGCGGAGTTATACGAAGCTAATAAAGAAATAACAGCAAAGTATGTTCATGCTACATCTCGCGGACATGAGGCGATTCAATTAGCAATGGGTTTGCAGTTGTTGCCGCAAGATTTTGTGAGTCCGTATTACCGTGATGATAGTATGTTGTTAGGTATTGGGATGTCTCCATTTGAATTAATGTTACAATTATTAGCAAAACGTAACGATCCTTTTTCTGGTGGAAGAACATACTATGCGCATCCAAGTTTACGTAGAGATGATATGCCTAAAATTCCTCACCAATCAAGTGCTACAGGAATGCAAGCTATTCCGACAACAGGCGTGGCAATGGGTTTGCAGTATTTAGAATTAAATAATTTACAACAAGATTTTAAAGGAAAAAATCCAGTAGCTGTTTGTTCTTTAGGTGATGCATGTATTACTGAAGGCGAAGTAGCGGAAGCTTTTCAAATGGCAACTTTAAAAAAGTTACCAATTTTATATTTAGTACAAGATAATGAGTGGGATATCTCGGCACATGCTCGAGAAATTCGTTCACAAGATGCCACTGATTATGCTAAAGGATTTAAAGGATTAGAAACTCGTACGATTGACGGAACTGATTTTATTACATCATATAATACAATCAATGAATGCCTAGAAATTATTCGTAAAGAACGCCGACCAATGTTGGTTCATGCAAAGGTGCCTTTATTAAATCACCATACATCAGGTGTTCGTAAAGAATGGTACAGAGATGATTTAGAAGAGTGTGCAAAAAGAGATCCGTTACCTCGTTTACGTAATCAATTAATTATTGCAGGAGTAGATGCTTCAGATATTAAAAAGATTGAAGAAGATGCTGTAGCATTTGTAGAGTCAGAATATCAAAAAGCATTATTAGAGGAGGATCCTCGTCCAGAAGATTTATTATTACATGATTTTGCTCCAACGCCTATTACCGAAGAAAAGGGAAATAGAACTCCAAGCGGCAAAGAGAAAACCGTTATGGTAGATAGTGCTTTATTTGCTATCCGTGAAATTATGGAGAAACATCCAAATGCTTTACTATACGGACAAGATGTAGGTAAGCGTTTGGGAGGCGTGTTTAGAGAAGCCGCAACTTTGGCTCAAACATTTGGAGATAATAGAGTATTTAATACACCAATTCAAGAAGCATTTATTATTGGAAGTACCGTTGGTATGAGTGCAGTTGGTTTAAAGCCAATCGTAGAAGTTCAGTTTGCCGATTATATTTGGCCGGGCTTAAATCAATTATTTACAGAGGTAAGTCGTTCTTGTTATTTAAGCAATGGTAAATGGCCAGTAAGTTGTATTGTTCGCGTTCCAATTGGCGCATACGGTAGCGGTGGACCATACCATTCAAGTTCTGTTGAAAGCGTATTAGCAAATATTAAAGGAATTAAAATTGCCTATCCAAGTACGGGTGCTGATTTAAAAGGCTTAATGAAGTCAGCTTTCTACGATCCAAATCCGGTTGTGATGTTAGAACATAAAGGGTTGTATTGGAGTAAAATTAAAGGTACAGAAGATGCAAAAACGATAGAACCAGATGAGGATTATGTAATCCCATTTGGTAAGGGTAGAGTAGTGCAAGAAGCTTCAGAAGAAAATATAACTAAAGGTAAATCCTTAACGGTTATTACTTATGGTATGGGAGTTTACTGGGCTAAGAGCGCTGCTAAAAAGTTTGAAGGTCAAGTAGAAATTATTGATTTAAGAACTATTGCTCCAGTTGATGAAGAATTAGTGTTTGCAAGTGCTAATAAGCATGGTAAATGTTTAGTCTTAACAGAAGAGCCTGTATTTAATGGTTTTGCTCAAAGTATCGCTGCACGTATTTCTGAAAACTGTTTCAAAAAATTAGATGCGCCAGTAAGAGTGATTGGCTCTGAAAATTTACCTGCTATTCCTTTAAATTCTACATTAGAACGCACGATGCTACCTAATGCTGATAAGGTAGAAAAAGCAATAGAAGATTTATTAAATTATTGAATTCATGAATAATATTATCGATATCACTCACTCTAAACATTTCCATTTGAAAAAAGTGGAAGTATATGATTATTGTGATTATTATATTGATGAGAGTTTATATGTAGTTTATATTAATTTCACTAAACACGTCATGTTTAATTCTGAAATGGGAAAAACTTTATTTTATAAAGCTTTTGAGTATTTCCCAAATGAAAAATTGCATGTAATTATAAATATTACAGACAAAACACAAATTGAATCTAATATATTAGATTTTATTGCCTCAGAAGAGAGGGTCAAAAAAATTAATTCTGATGCATTTATTATAAAGTCAACAACATTAAAATTAATTTCTAATTTTTATTTAAGAATTAAGAAACCAAAAATTAAAACAAAAGTATTTAATGATGCTGATGCAGCTTTTGAATGGACCCTCGAAAATATTATGAGTAATTCTTTGCTAAAGAAAGCCTAATTACTTCACCTTAACCCAGAAGGTTGTTCTTCCAAGCATAGATACTCCAATATAGCCTCTAACATTTAAATTCCCCTTCTCATCACGAGTGATTTTACAGCTGTATGTTTTTCCGTTTTTTGGGTCATAAATAGTTCCATTGTGCCACAAGTCTTTGCCGTTAAAATCAAAATCTTTCAAAATTTCTTTTCCTGCTAATTTATCTGTTTGTTGCTTTTTATCAGGATTGTTGGCATCTAATTTACCTGGGGTTTTTGTCCAAGTTAGAGTTCCATAATATTTCGTTCCTTTTTTAATAATGTCTACCATGCCCTCGTTTTTGTCAGTCATGTAGGTTCCAATAAGTGCATCGCCACTTTGAGCAAAAACAGAAACGCTAATAAATAATAAAATAGTTGTAATTATATTTTTCATAGTTTTTTATTTCAAATATATAAGTTTTTCTTAATAAACAGTTAATCAAAGCAAGTCTTCTATTTCTAATAAATCCCTATTTTTAGATAAAATATCAACTATGCGCTATTTAATTAATATCAGTTTAATATTTCTTCAATTATTCGTAAATGCTCAAACTATCAATGAAAAATGGGTAAAAGAAAATTACACTAAAAAAGAATATACAATCGCTATGCGTGATGGGGTCAAATTATTTACAACAGTATATGCTCCAAAAAATAATACCGAAAAGCATCCTTTTTTGATGACTAGAACTCCTTATTCTTGTGCCCCATACGGAGAAGATAAATATCAATCTCGTTTGTGGAATTTCCATTGGAGAGAATATTTAAAAGAAGGATATATTTTTGTATTTCAAGATGTTCGCGGACGTTGGATGAGCGAAGGAACCTTTATGGATGTTCGTCCGTTTAATCCAAACAAGAGATCAAAAAAAGATATTGATGAAGCTAGTGATACATACGATGCGGTTGATTGGTTAGTGAAAAATATCCCTAATAATAATGGAAATGTAGGAGTGTTTGGAACCTCTTATCCAGGGTTTTATTCTACCATGGCAGCTTTAAGCGGACATCCAGCAATAAAAGCGGTTAGTCCGCAAGCTCCGGTAACAGAGTGGTTTATGGGGGATGATTTTCATCACAATGGGGCGTTTATGTTATGTGATGCCTTTAATTTTTATTCAGGATTTGGGCAACCTCGACCTAAACCTACAACTATTGGTCCAAAGGAATTTAAACATTATACGAATGATATTTATAAATATTATCTAGAAGTAGGGGCTTTAAAAAACTTTAGTAAGTTAATGGGAGATAGTATTTTGTTTTGGAACGATTTAATGAATCATCCGAATTATGATGACTGGTGGAAAGTGCGAGATGCGCGTGTTGGTTGCAGAAATATTAAGCCAGCAATGCTAACGGTTGGCGGTTTATTTGATGCTGAGGATTGTTATGGCGCTTGGCGTTTGTATGAAGCGATTGAAAAACAAAGTCCGACAACTAATAATAAAATTGTGATGGGCCCATGGTTTCATGGCGGTTGGAGTAAAGGAGATGGAAGTTTTTTAGGGAATGTTCGGTTTGGAAGTAAGACTTCTAACTATTTTCAAGAGAACATTGAAATTCCATTTTTTAATTACCATTTAAAAGGAAAAGGAAATATTGATCAATTAGCGGAAGCTTCTATATTTTTTACTGGAGAAAATAAATGGAGAAGTCTTGCTACTTGGCCTCCAAAAGAAATGATTCCAACGCCCATATATTTTAATGAAAATGCTTCTTTATCATTTAGCAAATCTTCCTATCAAAATAATTCTACTAATTATGTGAGTGATCCATCAAAACCAGTTCCATTCACGGAAGATGTATTAGAAGGAAGAACTAGAGAATATATGACAGATGACCAACGTTTTGCTAGCCGCCGACCAGATGTGATTACATTTAAAACACCTGTTTTAGAAAATGATTTAACCCTAGCGGGAACTGTGATTGCGGATTTAAAAGTTGCCATTTCAACAACCGATGCAGATTTTGTTGTGAAAATAATTGACGTATTTCCCGATGGGTTTACTTACGATACATTAATTTATAATAAAGGAAATGGAAAAGATTATATAATGGATGGTTATGAAATGCTAGTGCGAGGTGAAATTATGCGCGGTCGTTTTAGAAATAGTTTTGAAAAACCTGAAACATTTGATCCAAACAAAATCACTACTGTGAAATTTGAGTTGCCAGATATTGCACATACATTTAAAAAAGGCCACCGGTTAATGATTCAGGTTCAAAGCACTTGGTTCCCTTTAGCAGACAGAAACCCTCAACAGTTAATTGATATTTACCATTGCGAAGATAAAGACTTTATTAAATCAGAAATTAAATTATTTCATGATGCTAGTAATGCATCTAGTGTTATTTTGCCAGTTTTGAAATAGTATCATTTATTATTGAAAAAAAAGAGCCGCAATATATTTTGCGGCTCTTTACATTGATAAAGGCGAATTAACTATAATTTCTCAAAAGCAATTTCAAAAGCCCTAATGGTTTTCTCAATATCTTCTTGAGTATGCGCTTCGCTCATAAAACCTACCTCATAACCTGAAGGGCCAGAATAAATATTATTATCTAATAAAGCATGATATAAAATTTTAAAATGCTTCATACTATCCGCATCAATATCCTCAGCACATCTAATGGCTTTTTTATCTGTAAAGGCTAACCAAAAAATTGAGCCAATACTAAAGATGGTAAAGTTATGTTTGGTATTCTTTTTTAATCCTGCAATTAAGGTTTGTGTTTTTGCTTCTAAGTCTTGATAGAAATTTGGTTTTAAGCATTCTGTTAATTGTGCAATTCCTGCTGTCATAGCTACCGGATTTCCACTTAAAGTACCAGCTTGGTAAACGTTACCTTCTGGAGAAATTGATGACATAATTTCTTTACTTGCACCATATGCGCCAACAGGAAAGCCTCCGCCAATTATTTTTCCGTAAGTAATAATATCTGGTTTAATATCATAGTAACCCGCAGCCCCACAAAATCCAACTCTAAATCCACTGATGACTTCATCAAATAACAATAAAGTTTTGTTTGTAGTACATATGTCCCTTAAAAATTGTAAGTACTCTTTTTCTTGTAACAATAACCCATTATTTGCAGGAATTGGCTCAATTATTACACAAGCTATTTCATCTTTAAATTGCGCAAAAGCTTGTTCTACTGCTTCTTTACTGTTTAATGGTACAACAATAGTTTCTCGCACAAAACTTTCTGGGACTCCAGCTGATGACGTTTCTCCAAAGGTTACTAGTCCTGATCCTGCTTTTACTAATAAAGAATCTGAGTGACCGTGGTAACAGCCTTCAAATTTTAATATTTTATTTCTTCCTGTAAAACCTCTTGCTAAACGAATAGCGCTCATCACGGCTTCAGTTCCACTACTTACAAAACGAATTTTTTCGATGTAATGATTGTTTGTTAAAATTAATTCAGCCAATTCATTTTCTAAACGCGTAGGCGCTCCAAAAGACGTTCCGTTACGCATTGTTTTTTCTACAGAATTTAATACGTTGTCATTAGCATGTCCTAAAATTAACGGACCCCAACTTGCACAATAATCAATATATTCATTTCCATCGGCATCCCACACATGTGATCCCTTACCTTTATCAATAAAAATGGGAGTTCCACCCACGCTTCGAAAAGCACGTACTGGTGAGTTTACACCACCTGGAAAAAAAGCTTTTGCTTTTTCAAATAATTGAGCTGATACTTGATTGTTCATTTTGGGAAATTTTCAACAAAGATAAAGGTTTGAAGGATATATTAAACTTCTTTCCATTAAAAAAGGCTACCTCAAATGAGATAGCCTTTTTTATAATAAAACCTAAATTTAATTATTGCTTAACAATTTTACCAATTTTAATGGCTTGGTTGTTATTAATAACTTTGAATACATAAATACCATCAGTTAATTTAGTAGTATTAATCGCAGTTATTTCAGTTGATAATGTTTCTTTGATAACTAATTTACCAATTGCATCATAAACTTCGATAGAAGTATTACCTGCTAACTCTGAAGAGATAGCGATATTTAAGATACCATTTGTTGGATTAGGATATACATTGATTCCATTAGCAACTAATTCTTTAACACCATTACAGTTACTCACAGTTACTGTAACAAATGCATCAGCAGAACAACCTAATTCTGTAACTGTAACAGTATACGTTGTAGTTGTAGTTGGTGTTACTGCAGTTGTCATTGTTGTTGCTCCATCAGACCATGAGTAAGTAGAAGCAGAAGTAGATGCTGTTAAAACTGCTGCGCCAGTACTTCCATCATCGCATAATAATGTTTGAGAAGAAATAGCTGTAACAACAGGTATAGCATTTACACCTACAGATACTGTAGACGTACTTGAACAACCAGATGTTTCACCTGTAACTGTATAAACAGAAGCAGAAGATGGAGTAACAACTTGTGTAGAAGCAGTTCCAGCCGCAGTCCAAGTATAGTTTGTTGCGCCCATTGCTGACAATGTAGCCGAAGAACCAGCACATACAGCCGTGTTTGAAGTCATAGCCATAACAGTTGGAGTATTTGCTACAATTGCAGTTGATGTTGTTATACAAGCCACTAATTGATTAATATAAGTAACAGTATTTGTTCCTACAGTTGTTGGAGTGAAAGATGTTACTGTTGTTGTACTACCATTAACAGTAAATACACCACCAGCAACAGCAGGAGTTAAAGATGAGCTTGCAGCAGGTAAACAGTAGCTAGCTGCTAAGCCTGTAAATGAAGCATCATAAGCACCCAAATCAGTTATGATAATTGTTGTTGCATCACCAGAAGAAGCAGCGGTGTAAGTGTCTAATTGAATATAATATGTTGCACCTGGAGTTAAACATGCCGTACGAACAAAAGATGAGTATTGTGCGCCTCCGTTTGTTGTATAATTTGCATCATCATCATTAGCAGCTACTAATTTTGCTCCAACTGGAGCAGTTGGTGTAGCTTGTCCAATTAAGTTAGCGCAGTTAGTAGTACTCCAAACTGCTAATTGTGGATCATTAGCACCAGCATTCATGTTTGTTGGAGCTTGAATAGATACATTACCTGAAGCTGGAGCTACGAATGTAAACCACATACTATTTGTTAAATTACTATTTAACCACCCAGAATTTGTCGCATTTCCAGTGCCTGGAGGTGCTACTTCACCTGATTGTGATGTTGCTCCAAATAAGCTATATAATGGAGAAGTTCCAATAGTTAAAGGAATAGCATTACATACATTATCTCCAGGGAAAATTACATTAAGTGCAAAAGGTACGTTTGCTGTATCAGCAGGACAACCTAATGAAGTTGCAATTACTGTATAATATACAGTACCTGATCCTACAGCTGTAATTGTTGGTGTTGAAGATGTTGCGCCTGCAATAGGATTCCATGGTCCAGTTGCAGAAGCAGAAGAATACCATTGTAAGCTACCAGTTGATGGCGCTACAGTAAATGAATTAACAGAACCTACAGTTGTAGTATTTGTTCCTGAAATAACACCAGCTACTGGAGGTGTAGTACAAACAGCAGTATATATTTTTAAACTATCAATACCCATATCATCATTACCGTAATCAGAAATACCACGGAAACGAACAACACAACTAGAAGAGCCAACTGCGCCTAAAGTGATAATTTGTTTTGTCCAAGCACCAGCAGTTAAATACTGACCTTTTTTAACAAAGCTACCACCAGCATTAGTAGATAACCAAACTTGAATTGTATCTGCCCCAGTTAAATTATAATTGTAAAAAGACATTTCATAGTTAGATGTTGCACTATTCATATCAATATACAAGTCTAAATCTCCTTTTGTGTTTGCAGTTGCTCCATAAGTATGGAAGTTTGCTGCTCCTGTTCCCATAGGAGTGACAATACCAGTTGGTAAGAAACTCCAGTTTGCAGTTAAACCAGCATCTTGTCTTCTCCAAGATCCATTTCCAGTTGTTGGATTAGAAGCCCAAAAAGAAGTAGTAGGAACATTTTGATTATCACAACGATTTTGCCAGTTATTATCAAATGCTTCTAAGAAAGGAACTGTTGCATATACGTTTGCTCCAACGATACCTACTTGAGCAGGAGAAGAAACAGCCGTATTTGATGCACATCCCAAAATTGCTTGGTAATAAGTTACTCCCGCAATTGTTTGAGTTAAAACAGCTGTAGTTGCAGACGTAATTGACGTCCAAGTGGAGCCGTTTGGAGATGATTGCCATTGGTAAGTTAATCCTGGAGTTGTAGATGCTCCATTTAAGTTAACAGATACAGATTGACCAACACAAGCCAATGTAGAAGATGCTGTTGCATTTCCTGCATTAGGAGTTGTTCCAAAATTTACTGTAATTGTATTAGAAGTAGCAACATTTGTACCGCATGCTACAGCACATTGATAATAAGTTGTAGCGGTAACAGATTGCGTTGTTGCAATTGTTGTTGCAGTTGGAATTGGATTCCAAGAAATTCCATCAGGTGATGATAACCATTGGAATGATAATCCTGATGCAGAAGTTGTTCCAGATAATGACAAATTAACATTTTGAGGAGTACAAAACAATGTATTAGAAGCCACTACAGTTCCTGCTGTTGGCATTCCAGAACAAGCTGGAGGAGGAGTAAATGTGATTCTAATATTAGGTCGATTTCCTTGGGTTGCCATACTTGTAGCACCAGTTAATGCGACACTGTTTGAGTTTCCACCAACTTTATTAGCAACTAATGAAGTATTCCAAGTAAATGCTCCTGTTGTTGGACTACCAGCAACGGCAGAAATATCCCAATCAGTTAGGATTTCTAATGCACCACCATTATAAACAAATGATGTTGATAAATTAAATGGTAAATAACCAGTAGTAGCAGGAATTACTTGAGCTGTCGTTCCGTATACCGCCGTAGCGCCAGTAGTTAAAGTGCCCCATGTTGCAGCTGTAGAATAAGTGCTAGCACTGCTGTTTTTCATCAAAATATTAAATACTACGGCAGCTGTTGATGCAACTGTTGCGCCAGTGCTGGCCTTGTCCCATTCAATTTGCGTAATTGTAGCGCCGCTTGGAATTCCAGCTGCAGTTAATTCTGCTTGATCGAACAAATAGTATGCGCGACTAAAGTCGAATGAACTACCTGCACTTGAGCGATAAATTGGATTATAATTACCATTGGTTGCGGTTGCCGTTCCAACACCAATAGTAACAACTGTTTGTCCGTTTAAATTGGAAATTATTCCAAGTCCACAAACAATTCCTAGTAAGGATTTGTAAATTTTTTTCATTTATTTTAAATTTTAATTAGTCTGCAAAGGTAAACAATAAATAACCTGAATAGTTCAATTTTTGCAAAAAAAGTACTGATTGTTGTCAACAAATCATGTGAAATTAACAATCTAAATTTTTAGTTTGTTAACTGTTCATTATTTCAAGATTATTTAAATAATATATTTACACTAATTATTTTGGTTATGTTTTTAGATGAGATTAGAGAATACTGTCTACAGAAAAAAGGTGTTGAAGAAGGATTTCCTTTTGGCGGTGATACTTTGGTTTTTAAAGTAATGGGAAAAATGTTTTTACTTTCAAGTATAGACTCTCAACCAGTTCAATTTAATGCTAAATGTGAACCAGAAAAAGCAATTGAATTGAGAGAAAAATACTCTTGCGTTTTACCGGGCTATCATATGAGTAAACAACATTGGAATACCATTGTATGCGATGGCACTGTGTCTGACAAGCAACTTAAAGACTGGATTGATGATAGTTATAATTTAATAGTATCGAGTTTAACTAAAAAACTGAAAGCGGAACTAGAAAGTTTATAATATTGATGACAAAGCTTATTGAAGTTATTCGTCTTTAAAAAAACTCAATTTATGTAAATCTATTAATTGAGTTTTTTGGTAATAAAAATTAATCACTTCTGGATATTTATAACCCAATTTTGCCATTCGCATAGCACCTTCTTGGCACATTCCCACACCATGTCCAAATCCTCGTCCTTTAAAAATAACAGAGTCACCAACAGAAATAACGCTAAAGAAAGTTGATTTTAATTGTAAATCTGTTCTTACATTTTTGAGGGGTACTCGTACATTATTAGCTTCTAAATAAGGTTTTCTGCTATCTTGTTTAAATGTAAGTGCTAACCATCGCGCATTCGAATCTTGTATAGGATAATTGTGTTTTAATTTTAGGTAAGATAACCAGTCTTCTTTTGCCATTTTACGTTCCCATTTAGCGTTAGGCATTTTTGTGCTAAAAGTATCGTTAACACTTCTTAAATAAGGTAATCTACTTCCCCAAACATCTTCTGAGTTTGCTGTTTGGCCTCCGCTGTTGCTATGAAAGGCCGCATCAATTAAATTTAAATTGTCATCAACCACTACTTTTCCTTTTGTATCAGTTACAGCTTTCATAATATCCAACTCAGTGGTTTTACCAAAATAGGCCTGACAGTGTGTGTGATCACATAAGTTAAAATTTTCAGCAACATGCTTTTGTAAATGCGATAAGGCAAATGTTCTAGCTAAAATAGCTTGTACTTTATAAAATTCTTGAAATGAACGTCTACCAGATTCAGCTTGCACAACACCAGCAATGTAATTATCTAATGATATTTCGTTGATGCATTTTAAATCACCAGCTTCGGTTGAGATATATAAATTATCTTCGTAAAATCTTGGTTTTCTATCAGGTAAAATTAATTTTAACCGAAACGATTTTACAAAATTTGGACTTGATATTTTGACGCGTTTATATTTTCCAATAATGTTTTCAAATGTTTTTACTTCTACCGAATCGTTGCTGTAAGTAAATTTTATAAGAGGAAATTTTTCTGTGTTTACTATTTCTACACCATTTGCCCATACACTGTAAATTCCTGCATCAGCGCTAAATGTGAGTGATTGCACTTTAATTTGAGAAAAAATTTTGATATTGACAATTTCGTCGGCATTATATTTTACAAGAGAAACCGAAGGCTTCTTGTCGGAGAAAAAGTTTTTTGATTTTGCAAATGAATCAGTCATTTGCCATGTTGCAAATAAAATCAATCCACTAATTATAATTATGATTTTACTTTTTAGCATGAATATGATTATACATTAATTCGGCTACTTTTTTTGAAGCACCACTATTTCCTAATAACTTAATTAAGCCATCATATTCTTTTAACATCTCTTCTCTTGCTGGTCCTGAAATAATTTTGGTTAACTCTTCTTTTAGATTTTTAGAAGTTAAATCTGTTTGTATTAATTCTTTTACAACTGGCTTATCTAAAATCAAATTCGGTAAAGAAATATATTTAACTCTATTTCCAACCACCATTCTTGCGATAGAATAAGAAACTGTGCCACCTTTGTAACAAACTACTTGAGGTAATCTAAACAAAGCACTTTCTAATGTTGAGGTGCCGGATTTTATAATCCCTGCATGCGCATTATGCATCAAAGCATAAGTTTGATTAAATACCACTTTTAATCCCATGTCAACGGCCATCTGATATGCTTCCTTTGGAAGATTAGTGGTACCAGCAATCACAAATTGATACTCTTTAAAATCATTTACTACATCTAACATAATAGAAAACATGCGTTCTATTTCTTGTTTTCTGCTTCCAGGTAAAACAGCAATAATTGGTCGTTTATCTAAATTATTTTTTGAAATAAAAGTTGTTTTATCGGGTAGTGAAGATTTTTCTTGTTCAATTGCATCTAGTAATGGATGACCAACATAATCAGCTTCGTAGCTATGTTTTTTATAAACAGCCACTTCAAAAGGCAGTATCACAAACATTTTTTCGACACTACGTTTTACTATCTCCACACGATTTTCTTTCCATGCCCAAATGGTCGGAGAGATGTAATAAAACACTCTAATGCCTTGTTGTTTGGCCCAATCAGCAATACGTAAATTAAATCCAGGATAATCTACCAGAATTAAAATTTCTGGTTTAAACTCTAAAATATCTTGTTTGCAAAAAGCTATATTTTTAAAAATAGTGCGGATGTTTTTTGCTACTTCCACAAAACCCATAAACGCTAAATCTTTTATATGCTTTCGTGGTTTTTGATGCGTAACGGCTTCCATTAAATCTCCACCCCAAAATCTGAATTCGATAGAATTATCCAATAGTAATAATTCTTTCATCATGTTTGAGGCGTGTAAATCTCCTGATGGCTCTCCTGCAATAACGTAGTATTTCATGATTTAATTTAAAGAAGTGAAATGTATAGTACTAAACCTACGTATAAGAATGCTGCAATAATTAATCCTTTCCCAAAATCAAATATTTTTTTGTTTAAAGAAATGTAAAAAACTGCCAAACTAGCTATGATACAAGCAATCACTACTTCTTGTAACATGTCTCCCATTCTCAGATATCTAATAAAGCCATAAGGAAAGCTTAATTGGTTGTGCATAAATAACCAATAGCAGAAAAAACAAAATGCCGGAAAAGAGATTCCAAACAAAAAGCCTATCCAAAGTTTATTTATTTTCTCTAACATGATTATAAAGTGTTTTGTAAATGTGTAATGTAATTATGAGCGGTTAAATCATGCATAATTGGCACAACTGATACGTACCCGTTTTGCAAAGCCCATTCATCAGTATCTTTTGCTTCTGGTTCAAAATTTACAAATTTACCAGTTAGCCAATAGTAAGAGCGGCCGTATGGATCTTGTCTTTCTTCAAAATCTTCTACCCAATTAGCCTTTGCTTGTCGGCAAATTTTTAAACCATTTATTTCATCTGCTTTTAACTTAGGGAAGTTAACATTTAAGCAAACGCCATTAGGTAATTTATCTTTTAAACAAGAAGCTATGATTTTTTCTATAAATGCAGTTGTCGCGCTAAAATCTGCATTGATATCGTAATCAGCTAAGCTAAAACCAACTGCCGAAGTGCCTTCTAATGAACCTTCAATAGCTGCGCTCATTGTACCTGAATAAATCACATTAATAGAACTGTTACTACCATGATTAATGCCAGATAAAACCAAATCAGGCTTACGTGGTAATAATTTATTAACTGCCATTTTTACACAATCAACAGGCGTTCCCGTGCAGCTGTATTCAGCAAATACACCATTGTGGTAATTAGTTTTTTGAATTCTTAATGTAGAATTAATTGTAATAGCGTGGCCCATGCCAGATTGCGGCTTATCGGGAGCTATAACGAATACATCGCCAAATTTTTTTGCAATAGATGATAAATGTAAAATGCCAGGAGCACTCACTCCGTCATCGTTGGTTACTAATATTAAAGGTTTTTGTTGCATCACGGTAAATCTATTGAATTTATAATGGTTTTTCTTCTAAAAAAATAGATTTTTACTAAAACAAGCTTGTTAAATTAAAGGACTTAGTTTTATGTGAATTTTTACTATTTTTGTTTTACTAACTAACCTCATTACAAAATGAAAAAAATAATTAAAACTTCTAATGCCCCTGCTCCAATAGGTCCTTATAATCAAGCTGTTCAAGTTGGCGACTGTGTTTATGTTTCTGGAACTATAGCTATGGACCTGGAATCTAAACAGTTAATTAAAACAACGATTAAAGATGAAACTAAGATTGTGATGGAATATTTAGGTGCTGTTTTAAATGAAGCTGGTTTAACGTACGATAATATTGTTAAAACAACCATTTTCTTATCGGATATGAATAATTTTGTTCACGTAAATGAGGTTTATAGCAGTTATTTTAAAGGTGATTATCCGGCGAGAGCAACTATTCAAGCTGATAGATTACCTAAAGATGCTAATGTTGAAATTAGCGTAGAAGCAAAGGTTTTTTAAGAAATTTTATTCAAATACCACTTTTTAAAAGAGATTTTGAGCGTTTTTATGCTTAAAATCTTTTTTTTCTTCTTTTTTAAGACATCCTCTTTTTTGAGTTTTAAATTGAGATGTGTTTTTTAGCTTCTTGTAGACAAAAAGGTTTTATTCACCGAAAAAATATCCTTAAAATTATTTGTTTATTTAATTTTTTGTTATAATTTTACTATAACTAAATAAATTTTATGTTATGAATATTTTTGTAAGCAACATCAGCTTTAAAGTAAGAGAACAAGCACTAAGTGAACTTTTTTCTCAGTATGGCGAGGTAACCTCGGTAAGAATTATTAAAGACAAAGAAACAAAACGCAGCCGTGGCTTTGGTTTTGTTGAAATGGCTAGTGACGAAGATGGGCAAAAAGCCATCGACGCTTTAAACGGAACAGAGCATTATGAACGTGCGATTGTTGTTTCTCAAGCTAAAGGAAAACCAGAAAACGCTTAAATATTTACTTTTATTGTAAACCAAAAAGCTCCCGCCTTATGACGGGAGCTTTTTTATTAGTTTCTAATAGTGAGAGTGTTGATGCCGTCAAATACAGCATTATACAATCTTAAGTTTTGCGAAGCGCCTGAAATAATGCCTCCATCATATATTTGCCATTTAGCACCACTTATAGTGTCTTTTAGGGTAAAACCATCAGATTGAACTTTTACTTTGGCATCTGGATTATTAGGCAACTCAGTAGACGTGCGCTCTAAAGCGACAAAATCTACTGGAGTATTTGTGCCAGTTTTTCTATAAACAATAATGCCATTAACGCCACCATCTATATACATCCAGCCACCCACTGTTTGTATCGGAAAAGATAAAGGATTATTGATATTAATTGAAATGTTGACTGTTTGGTAGGCAATATTATCTTGTACTTGTTTGTTTTTTTTGCAGAAAGAAAATACACTGCTAAAAGCCAGTAAAACTATTATGCTAATTTTTCTAAACATTGTGGTGCAATATAGGTTAAACAAATACCTTTGTGTTACAAATATAATCTTTTCATATGGACTTTGACCCATCTACTCCTCCCAAAAAAAATAACGTTTTTTTACCCATAATATTGTCTTTTGTTTTGGTGTTGGGTATTTGGTTAGGCTATGTTTTGAGTAATCGAACAAGTAGAGGAGCAAATGTCAATCAAAATTATCACGCTTCTACAAATGATAAGATTAATAGTTTGTTAGATTACATCGAATATCAATATGTTGATACGATTAATAAAAAGGAGTTAGTTGAAAAAACGGTAACCTCTATGTTACAAAGTCTAGATCCTCACTCTAGTTATATTGCGGCTAGCGAATTTGAAACAGTGAATGAACCCTTAGAAGGAAATTTTGATGGGATAGGAGTAGAGTTTAACATTATAAAAGATACAATTAGAGTTGTAAATCCAATAGAAGGAGGTCCGTCAGAAAAAATAGGTATCAGAGCTGGCGATAAAATTGTGAAAGTGGAAGGAAAGAATGTAGCGGGTGTTAAAATTACCAATAAGGAAGTATTTGATAAACTAAGAGGGAAAAGTGGTACTGTAGTTAAAGTAAGTATTTTAAGAAGTGGGATAGTTAAACCTCTAGAATTTAATATTACTCGCGATGCTATTCCTTTATACAGTTTAGATGCTTCGTACATGGTTAAGTCGGATGTAGGTTACATCAAGATTAGCAAATTTGCAGCTACCACTTATGATGAATATTTAAAAGCCTTTAACGAATTAAGTAAACAGGGAATGAAAAAATTAATCTTGGATTTACGTGGTAATCCGGGTGGTTATTTAAATGCAGCCGTTGATATTTCAGATGAATTTTTAACTAACGGATTACAAATTGTTTATACCCAAGGAAAAGCTAATCCAAAAAAAACATACAAAGCTACAACGCGAGGTAGTTTTGAAAATAATCCACTAGTAGTGTTAATTGATGAAGGTTCTGCAAGTGCAAGTGAAATTGTGGCTGGTGCCGTGCAAGACAATGATAGAGGCACTATTATCGGAAGAAGAAGTTTTGGTAAAGGATTAGTGCAAGATCAATTGCAATTACCAGATGGTTCAGCTATTAGACTTACTATTGCTAGATACTATACGCCTACTGGTAGATGTATACAAAAACCATATTCAGATGACAAAGATCAATATTATAATGAAGAGTATGACAGATATACAAACGGAGAATTGCTAAACAAGGACAGTATCAAATTAGATAAAACAAAAACATATAAAACACCTGAAGGAAAAACTGTATATGGAGGTGGAGGTATTATGCCTGATGTTTTTGTTCCTATTGACACAGCAAAAACAAATTCGTTTTTAAACAAAGTGTTTTATGCAGGCGCTATTAATACATTTGCATTTGAGTATGCCGATAAATATAGAGCAAAATTAAAAGAGTTTATTTCAGCCAAAAATTACATAGATAAATTCGAAATTAGCAATGCTATTTTGGATGATTTTTATCAGTATTGCTCAAAACAAAATATTAACTTAGAAAAAGCATCAAAAGAAAAAACAAATGAAGCGCTTAAGCCATACTTAAAGGCATTCATTGGGCGCGATGTGTTCGATAAAGATGCCTATTATCCAATTATTAATCAAAAGGACAAATGTATTTTAAAAGGTATTGATGTATTGTCTGAGTAAAAAAAATTGTACTTTTACCACTTTAAAATTTAACTATGACTTTCAAATTTATAGCAATTCCTTTATTTGCTTTAACAATTGGTTTATTGTCTTGTAATGGCAGTTCCGATGAAGAAAAAAACAATGAATCTACAGTAGCGATAGATTCTTTAGCGAGTGTAACTGATTCTTCTGAGACTTTGGAAGAGAGTGAAGTGACATATAACTTACCATCAGCGCTGCAAATTGCTTATGTTTTTAAAAAATCAGGAGCAGGATTTATCCCTAACCTTTTAAATAATAAAGCTAACACAACTAAGTATAATACTAGTAATTATAAACGCGCCACTAATTTTGGTATTTATAGTGCTGATTTAGCATACTGTTTATTCAATAAAAAATATCAAGAATCAAAAGAATACTTGAAAGCATGTAAGGATATGGGGTCTTATTTAGGCTTAAATCAAGCTTTTGAGAGTGACAATATGGCTCAACGTTTTGATAAAAACATTTCGAATGAAGATTCTGTAGTAAAAATTGTATCTAATGTTCAATTAAAAACAGATGTGATGTTTGAACAAAACAAACAAAAACACATTACAGTTATTGCGTTTACAGGAGCTTGGACAGAAAGTATGTACATAGCCATTGAAGCATATGCAAAAGATAAAAATAAAAAAGTACTATCTAGTTTAATGGAACAATTATTATTGTCTGAAACTCTTATAAAAGCTTTAAAAAGTCATCAAACATCAGAAAAAGAAATTCCCCAACTAATTGCGTCTATTGAAAAAATTAATGCAGAATTTAATGCAATCTCTTCTGTTAAATCAGCTTTGGAGAAAGACGAAGAAATGGATTTTAATTTAATGGCCGTTACAGATTCTGAGTTGAAAACAATAGCAGAGTCTGTTAAAACATTAAGAACAAGTATGGTTGACTAAACACAATGACTATGAAAAAAATTATAAAACCTATAGTAAGCATTATCCTTGTTTTTGTTTTAATGGCATTTCAGGGTGGAGATGTATTATGTAATGCTAAAGATTTAAAAGAAAAAGCGAAAAACACCTTAGAGCCATATAAATATGATAGTTCTGAATTGACACGCATTTTATACAAAAAGAAAGAAAGTATAAAAGAGATTGAGGTGCCACTATTTATTGGAGAAAAGTATCGAATGGTATTTGAATTGGAAGCTTTACCAAAACAAGTAGAAGTACAAATTTATAATAAAAGCAAAGACTCAAAAAACAGAAAACTTTTATTTTCATCAAAAAGTCTTGGAGATAAAAAAGAATTTATGTTTGAGGTTTCAAAAGTGAGACAGGTTTATGTTGATTACATTGTGCCTCCAACCGAAGAAGGTTCTTATAGCGGATGTGCAGTTTTTATGGTTGGATATAAATAGATATTGCGTAAAATAAAAAAGCCCCCGCCAGCTAGCGGGGGCTTTTTTACTAGGTTTATTATTTTTTTATTTCAACTTCAAATCCTTTTTTCTTCCAATCATCAAATCCTTTTTCCAAATTTACCACATGAGTAAATCCTAGTTTTTGCATTAATTCGGCACATTCTCCGCTTCTTCCGCCACCAGCGCAATAGATTAAATAGGTTTTTTTCTTATCTAATTTTCCTATGACAGCTTCTGCATCTTTTTTAAAATAATCTATTTGTGCTGCTCCTTTAATAAATCCTTTGTTTTTTAATTCATCATCCGTTCGTAAATCAATTAGATACGATTTTTTTTCGTCTATTAATTTTTTGAAGGTTGCTGCATCTACGTTTTCAACTTTTGTTTGTGCAAAGCTCATCATTGATGTAAATAGAGCTAAAAGTGTAATAATTTTTTTCATGGTAGTTTTTATTTGTGAGTTAATAGCCAATTAATAGCTTTTTATTTATCATCAAACATTTTCATTTTCATGGTTTGTTTGTGAGTGAATTTTATAATAAAATTGATGAGTATTTTATGCGCCAAAGATTTTACAATTACAGATGTAGCAGCAGTCATTTCGTTAGATTGAGGTTTTGTTGAAAATCCTCTTGCTTCTTTAGAAATTGATGTATCTAGCCCTGGTTCTAATAAGATAATATCCTTGTGCATACCGTCATATTTGCTTTTTAAATAAAGAAATTGCTTATAAGCATCTTCTAATTCAATTTGAATATTATTTTTCAATTTAATGTAAATAATACTATTACTCCAAAATTCAATATTAGAAGCACTATCTTCAATAGATTCAATAACAGAATATTTGGTACCATCTATTGTCATGGAGCAATAAAATTATTTATTTTTTTCTTTTGATCAAAGCCATATAAAACCCATCAAATCCTTCACTAGGAAACACGGTTTCATCTTTAATCAATTCAAAATTCGAATTATTAGCTAAAAACTCATCTACTTGTTTTCTGTTTTCGCTAGGTAAAACACTACATGTAGAATATACTAAGTGACCACCAATTTTTGTCATGATAGAATATTCGCTTAATATTTTTTTCTGAATATCTTTTGTGCGTTCTATAAACTCTGAATTCAATTTCCATTTTGCATCTGGGTTACGTTTAATAACGCCTGTTCCGCTGCATGGCACATCTAAAAGCAATCTATCAGCTGTATTCTCTAATCTTTTAATGGTTTTTGTCCCTTCAATTAAACGAGGCTCAACATTGCTTGCCGTTGCTCTGCGAGCACGTTTTTTTAATTCGTCTAATTTCCACTGAGTAATATCCATGGAAATGATGCGACCTTTATTTTGCATTAATGCTGCAATGTGTAAAGTTTTTCCACCACCGCCAGCACAGGCATCAATTACACGCATACCAGGCTCAACACCTAAAAACTCTGATATATGTTGCGAACCAGCATCTTGTAATTCAAATAAACCTAGTTTAAATAATGGATTCGAAAATAAATTTTGGCGTTTAGATAAAATTAAGGCATCGTTATGGCCTTCTAAAAAATCTACTTCTATTTCTTGTTCTGCCAAATGCTGTTTTAAGATGGCAGCTTTTGTTTTTAACGTATTTACACGTAACACAACTTCGGCTTGTTCGTTTAATGCTTTAGCTTCTTTTTCCCAAACATCTTTACCTAATTCAGTTTCGCATAAATCCCATAACCAATCAGGATAGGATTGAACAATTTTTTGATCTTTTATTGCTTTGTATTTATCAATTATTGTTTTCTCGTTGAGGTTTTTAAAGTCACGTTCATCAGGCATTGGTAAATGTCTGATAATAAAGTAAACTCCCAATATATCCCAAAAATTATTGTTTGAGTCTGCTAAATAGCCTAATAAACGATAATTGCGCACAATATCATAAGTTGTTTCGGCAATAAATCTTCTGTCTCTGCTGCCAAATTTTGGATTTTCTTTTAAGGTTTTTTCAATAACCTTATCAGCATACTTATTATCAATAAAGACGGTATTTAAAGCATTGACGATTGCCTGTAATAAAATACGGTGTGGTTTTGCTTGCTTTACTATTTTTTTACCCATGAAACCTTAAATTTAAGCCTCTAAGTTACTTTATTTTTTTATTATATTTACCTATTACCAAACATAGAAACTATGACTAAATTTTTGATTTCGTTTTTATTGCTCAGCATATTATCAACTGCACAAAACAAGAAACACATATTATTGAAAAATGCGTTTGCTCACATTGGTAACGGCGAGGTTATTGAAAATAGTTTGGTTTCTATTAAAGATGGAAAGATTGATTTAGTGGCGGATGCTAGATTGATAAGAATTGATATATCAAAATTTGACACAGCGATTGATTTATCAGGTAAACATATTTACCCGGGATTAATTGCTCCAAATTGTATTTTGGGTTTACAAGAAGCCGAGGCGGTTCGTCAAACTAGCGATTACGCTGAGGTTGGTGAATATAATCCTCATGTAAGAAGTTTAATTGCCTACAATGCTGAAAGTAAAATTTTAGAGACTGTTAAAACTAACGGTGTTTTATATACTCAATCAACTCCTCGTTATGGGATGATAAGTGGCATGTCATCTGTACTAGCAACCGATGGTTGGAACTGGGAAGATGCTGTTATCAGAGCCGATGATGGCGTGCATTTAAATTTCCCTAAAACAATTCAACGCCATGGATGGTGGGCCGAACCCGAGCCTAGTGAAAAAAATAGTAAATACACTGAACAAGTAAATGAGTTAAGTGCCTTTTTTGAAAACGCTTTAGCCTATTACAATACTGCTAGTGTTACAGAAAAGAATTTGCGTTTTGAGGCTATGAAAGGCATTTTTGATGGTTCTAAAAATTTATATATTCATGCGGATTATATAAAAGATATTATAGGAGCAATCAATTTCTCGAAAAAATTCAATATCAAAAAAATGGTTTTAGTTGGCGGTAAAGACAGCTATAAAATTACCAAGATGCTAAGAGAAAACAATGTGGCTGTTATGTTAAATCGTTTACATGATTTGCCAGATTTGCCAGAGGCTGACATTGATTTATTATACAAATTACCATATTTATTACAAAAAGATTCTGTGATGTTTTGTTTGCAAAACCAAGGAGATATGGAAGCTATGAACGCTCGTAATATTGCTTTTTTGGCTGGTACTGCTGCTGCTTATGGTTTAACTAAAGAACAAGCGTTGCAAAGTGTAACATTAAGTTCGGCAAAAATTTTAGGTATTGATAAATTAGTAGGTAGTATAGAAACAGGTAAACTAGCTTCTATCGTCGTTTCGGAAGGAGATATTTTAGATATGAGAACAAACAAGATTATTTTGGCTTACATTAATGGAAGACAATTAAATCTCAATAATTTTCAAACCGATTTATATAAGAAGTATTCTAACAAATTGGGAATTAAGGAATAACTTTTTCTCTACGCATTTTGCGAGTCACGCTTAAGCGTGTTTGCGTTCTTTGCGGTTAAAAATAAAACATGATCATCAAATCAAATCTCATAGATATTATTGCTAAAGAAATTTATGCAGCGGAAGTGGTTATCCAAAACAATAAAATCAGTTCTATCACCAAAATTTCCGAAACACTAAACACCTACATTCTGCCCGGTTTTGTAGACGCTCATGTTCATGTAGAAAGCAGCATGTTGGTGCCTTCCGAATTTGCTCGCATTGCCGTTACTCATGGAACAGTTGGAACAATATCCGACCCACATGAAATAGCAAATGTACTTGGAGTGGCAGGTGTAGATTATATGATTGATAATGCTAAACAAGTGCCCTTTCATTTTTATTTTGGAGCGCCTTCTTGCGTACCTGCTACCAATTTTGAAACAGCGGGAGCAGTTATTGATTCAAATGACATTGATCAATTATTAGCACGAAAGGAAATAGTTTATCTCGCAGAGATGATGAATTTTCCAGGTGTAATTTATAAAGATGAAGAAGTATTAAAAAAAATAGCATCAGCAAAAAAACACAACAAACCAATTGATGGACACGCACCAGGTTTAATGGGCGATGATATGAAACATTATTTTGATGCAGGTATCACTACCGATCATGAATGTTTTGGATATATAGAGGCATTAGAGAAATTGCAACATGGCGTGAAGGTTTTAATTAGAGAAGGAAGTGCTGCTAAAAATTTTGAAACATTAATCTCTTTATTAAAAGATTATCCAGAGCAAATCATGTTTTGCTGTGACGATAAACATCCTGATAATTTAATTGAATCTCATATCAACGATCATGTGAAACGTGCCTTAAAACACGGACATGATTTATATAACGTTTTAAGAGCAGCTTCTTATAATGTGATTAAGCATTACAACTTACCAATTGGTTTATTACAAGAAGGCGACAATGCCGATTTTATTGAGATTGATAACTTACAAGATTTTACGATTTTAAAAACATATACTAATGGAAATGTAGTTTCTGAAAATGGCAAATCATTTATTACAGCAGTTGATTCGCCAATCGTTAATAATTTTAATTGCAGTTTAAAACAAGCAAGTGATTTTAAATTAAATAATGAAGGCGATAGAATAAGAGTAATTGAATGTTTGGATGGGCAATTAATCACTGATGAGTTGTGCGTTCAATCTTATTCTTTAAATGGATTTGAAGAATCAAATATTGAGCAAGATATTTTAAAAATAGCTGTTGTAAATAGATATAATGACGCGCCCATTGCAAAAGCATTTATTAAAAACATAGGATTAAAGCAAGGTGCTATTGCAAGTTGTGTAGCACATGATTGTCATAATATTGTTGTTGTTGGAACCAATGATGAGGATATCTGCAAAGCCGTTAATTTAATTATCAATGCTAAAGGTGGAATTTCTTTAGCCAACGGAAAAGAAGAACTAGTTTTAGAATTGCCTATTGCAGGTATTATGACTAATCAACCCGCAGAAGAAGTAGCGGAAGCTTATACCAAATTAGATAAACGCGCTAAAGCTTTAGGAAGCAAATTACGGGCGCCTTATATGAGTTTATCATTTATGGCATTATTGGTAATACCCGAATTAAAATTAAGCGATAAAGGTTTGTTTAATGGCAAAGGATTTGAGTTTACGAATGTGTTTGTGAAGTAAATATTAATTATGAAATTATTTATCAAAATACTTACACCAATACTATTATTAGTAGCGCTTTCTTCGTGGATATATTCTGAAGGAGATGATGGTTACTTCACTTATCTCCGTGGCAAAAAACAATATGTAGTAGTTCAAGGAACTGGTGAGCCAACGATTGTTTTTTTAACAGGCAAAGGGCGCGATTGTGGCGATTTTAAAAAAGTGTGCGATAAACTAAAAAAAACAAATCAGATTTTTGCATACGACAGACCAGGGCTTGGAAAATCGGAATCTTTTAGAGGAGATAGAACAGTAGATACGATGGCATTTGAATTACATGAATTATTAGTGAAAGAAAAAATTAAACCGCCATATGTTTTAGTGGGTCACGCGTTAGGAACTTATATTATGCGTTGTTATGTAAACATGTATCCTAAAGATGTTTCAGGAATGGTATTTATTGATCCTTCTCATGAATATGAATTTAAAAATGGATTAGAAATTAGAAATGATTCGGATAAAGTGGTATTTAGAGATGAGTTTAAATCTTATTTAAGATTAGAAGGTAAATACAAAGCACATAAAGCAGAATCGAAACAATGTTTTGATTTTGATACACTTGGATTTTCAACTAATCAACGAATTGTAAAAGATTTAAAATTGCCTGCTGATATTCCCATGACGATTATGATTGCCAGAAAAATAGACGCAGACAATGATTATGTGAATAAGGAAATGGAATTTCGTATAAACTTTTTTGAAAGTTGGAAAACAATTAATTCGCAAACTAAAGTGGTTTCATCCTATAAAATAGGACATTTCATTCATAAGGAAGCGCCCGACATGGTGATTGATGAGATCAATGACGTAGTTAAAAAGTCAAAATAAAATGTTGACCCAAATTCCTTATAAAAAGGCAATTAATATCTTACTCATTATTTTAAGTATGGTAAGTATATTTCACCTATTAGTATTAACTGAAGTAATACCTTATAATATAGTTTGGGCTGGAAAAATAAATAGTGTGAGTGAAATGCGAGTATTTGAATTTTTCTCGTTAACTATTAATGCAGTTATCATATTGGTTATTGCGATTAAGGCTAATTATTTAAAATGGAATGTTCCTGTGCGATTTTTAAACGGGTTCATTTGGTTTATTTTTATTTTATTTACTTTAAATACTATTGGAAATTTATTTGCTACTACAAACTTTGAGAAATTTGTGTTTACTCCAATGACTTTTATTTTAGCTATATTGTGCTTGAGGGTTGTTAGAGAAAAAGAAGTAAGCAGTAACTAATTATTTCTCTTTATTTGCTTCATTATAGCAATCTCTGCATAATGGTTCGTAGCTGTCTGTTTCGCCCAATAATACTAAACTCGTTTCGTTAGATGTACGATGAGATATATGTGCTAAACTACCACAATGCATACAAATAGCATGAACTTTAGTAACGTATTCGGCACAAGCTAATAATGCTGGCATTGGCCCAAATGGTTGACCTTTAAAATCCATATCTAAACCAGCAATAATCACACGAACTCCACTGTCTGCTAATTGATTACACACGTTTACAAGTTCCATGTCAAAAAACTGGGCTTCGTCAATTCCAACCACATCTACATCATTAGCTAGTAATAAAATGTTAGAACTTGAAGGAACAGGCGTGCTATGTATTTCGTTACCTTGATGGGACACCACTTTTTCTTCGTGATAACGAGTATCTATTTGTGGTTTAAAAATTTCTACTTTTTGTTTAGCAAATTGAGCACGTTTTAAACGTCGGATTAATTCCTCTGTTTTACCAGAAAACATGGATCCGCAAACTACTTCAATCCAGCCTTTGCGTCCTGTGCTATGTTTAATGTTTTCTAAAAACATGTTTATTATATATTGATAACAAAATCTAAAAATAAACTAAGTATCCATAAAATGCAGTATTTTTAATTTTTAATTATTCACATTATGCAAACGGATATTTTACAGAAACAACTTCAAACGTCATTACAAGAATTAAAAACGGCTATTGATAAATTTGAGAAACATCCTTCACCTAGCACTCAGTATGCTGAGCAACTGCATAATGCCATACATCAAACGAATAAACTAGTATCAGCATTTTTGGTTTTAAAGGAACATAAAGACGTTTCTCCTGATTTGAATTTGCATATCAAATTAATGAATGTTCCAACTCCAACCGAAAAAGCGGCAATTATAGAACCTATCAAGGAACAAGTGGTTGAGCCTACCGTTGTTATTGTAAAAGAAGAAATTAAACCAATTCAAGAAGAAGTAAAATTGCCTGTTATTGAGAAAGTAGCGGAACCAGTTGCGGAAAAAACACAAGCGCAGGTTACAGAAACTCCAATTACGAAAGAATTACCAAAAATTACCATTAACATTAACGATAAATTTAGATTTATTAATGAATTGTTTGCCTCTAACGCCACAGAATACAACATCGCAATTGAACAAATTAATGTGGTGAGCACAATACATGAATTAAATAATTACCTAAACGGACTAAAATCTATTTACGAATGGAAAGAAGATAGTGAGGTCGTAAAAAATTTATTTGCTTTAGCACAAAAACGATTTTCTTAGAATATTTAACCGCAAGATCGCATAGGATAGACGCAAAGAATACCAAGCCTATTCTTATAACAAAAAGTTTTGCGAACTTTGCTTTTGCTCTGAGTTTAAAAACAATTATCATGAAACACATTACATTTATTTTATTTTCCTTTCTCTTTGTTCAGGCTTATAGTCAAGATACAACCTATGCTCGTCAAGTGATTAAAAAACTTACCTCCAAAGATTTTTTGGGACGAGGTTATGTAAATGACGGTGTGAATAAAGCAGCAACTTATCTTTCTAAAGAATTAAAAGCAATTGGACTTGATAAATTTGGTAAATCGTATTCTCAGTTTTATTCTTTTCAAGTGAATACTTTTCCAGGGCAAATGTCAATTGTGTTAGACGGGAAGATTTTAGTTCCAGGAAAACACTTTTTAATTTATCCATCTGCGAAAACTATCAAAGAAGGTTTTCAGTTATTTAAAACAGATAGTATAACTTATGAAGCTAATGATGGAAGACGCCGAGTTCCACTTCAAGTAAAATTGAAAAAGAAATTAACTTACACGGTTGAAACTGAATTATCGGATAACACAACGATTGAGTTATTAAAAGATTCTTTTCCTAATGAGTTAAAAAACATTGGGGTTATTTTTGAAAATAAATTCATTCCAAATTTTAAATCCCAAAATTTATGTGGCTACATTAAAGGAACTCAACAACCTGATAGTTTTTTAGTATTCACAGCTCATTATGATCATTTAGGAGCCATGGGTAGTAGAACTTATTTTCCTGGCGCTAATGATAATGCTAGTGGAGTAAGTGTCTTATTAAACTTAGCAAAATATTATAAAGCGCACCCTTCTAAATATTCGGTGGCATTTATATTTTTTAGTGGAGAAGAAGCTGGTTTATTAGGCTCTAAATATTATTCAGAACATCCTATTTTCCCTTTATCCAAAATCAAATTTTTAACCAATTTAGATTTATTAGGAACTGGTGACGATGGTATTATGGTAGTAAACGCAACAGTGTTTAAAGATCAGTTTGAAAAATTAAATCAAATAAATACTGAGAAAAATTATTTGAAACAAATTAAACAGCGAGGAAAAGCAGCTAATAGCGATCACTATTGGTTTTCCGAAAAAGGTGTGCCTAGTTTTTTTATTTACACAATGGGCGGGATTACGTCTTATCATGATATTTATGATATTGAAAAAACCTTGCCGTTGACAAAATACCTGGAAGTGTGCAAACTCTTAATTGAGTTTAATGCCAAACTTTAAAACAATAAATAATATTGCTGTATGGTCATTAACGTATCAGATCCAGCATAGCCCTTTTGTTTAGCAAGTTCTACTAAATTTTGTAATGATTTTGCTTCTTCTTTCTTTTCTTTATTAAAATCAAATAATACATAATGGTAAATAATTTTATCTGTACGAGTTGACGTTAATGATTGTTCAATTAGTAAATAGTTTCTGTCAAATGCTATTTTGTTAATGTTGTCAATGTCTATATAAATTTCTCCATTATCATTCTCGTCAAAGCGAGATACATTTTTTTCATTATATAATTCGCCATTTGTTTGTTCAAAGTTACTGTGAATCGAAAATGGATACCTTAAAGGATATCGATAGTAATCTTTAAATCCTAAATAGCTATAAAATTCTTCTGGCTCATTATTTAGAACAGCAGGGTCTAAATAACTTTTTAGTAATTGTATGTGTGCACTATTACTGTATGCTTGATGTTGATCGACACTTTCAAGTTTTGATAAACTATCTCCAAAACTTTCAAACTGTCCCATAGCGTTTTCAGCCAAATTCTCAACAGCATTTACCGTTTTTTTGACGAATGTAAAGATGCAAATTATTAAGCCGATGATAGAACATAGAAAAACAGTGAGCCAAGTAAATTTATTTGGCTTATTATTAGCAAAAGCAATGATTCCAAAAATAAGAGCAATCACTGTTAGTATTAAACAGATAATCCCTAAACCTATTAATAGTGCCGCCGTTAAAAACATGTTATGTATTATAAAGGAATATTACCGTGTTTTTTCTTAGGTAATTTTGCTGCTTTGTTTTCTAACATTTTAAATGCACGAATTAATTTTTCGCGTGTATCTTCTGGCTTAATCACTTCATCCACATAACCTCTTTCTGCAGCACGGTATGGGTTTGCAAAATGTTCAATGTATTCTTTTTCTTTTTCTAATAATTTTGCTGCTGGATCTGCTGCTGCTGCAATTTCTGTTTTGAAAATAATTTCAGCTGCACCTTTAGCTCCCATAACCGCAATTTCAGCACTTGGCCAAGCGTAGTTCATATCAGCGCCAATGTGTTTACTGTTCATGACATCATAAGCGCCACCATAAGCTTTACGAGTAATAACCGTAATACGCGGAACAGTTGCTTCGCAGAACGCATATAATAATTTTGCGCCGTTGTTAATGATACCATGCCACTCTTGATCTGTACCTGGTAAAAAACCTGGCACATCTTCAAATACTAATAAAGGAATATTAAAGCAATCACAGAATCTTACAAAACGTGCTGCTTTTGTAGAACAGTTGTTATCTAATACACCAGCTAAAAATGCGGGTTGGTTAGCCACAATACCTATACTTTTTCCTGCTAAACGTGCAAAACCAACTACAATATTTTCTGCATAATTTTTATGTACTTCTAAAAATGATCCATCATCAATCACTCCTTCAATCACTTCTCTAATATCATAAGGTTGGTTCGCGTTATCTGGTATAATGGTATTTAATGCTGGGCGTTTTTCGTTACCATTACTTTCGTAGGGAACGCTTGGCGCATCATCCTCACAATTTTGAGGCATGTAGCTTAACAAGGCTTTGATGTTATTGATACACTCAATTTCGTTTGCACAAGAAAAATGAGTCACACCAGATTTCATAGAGTGAGCAGAGGCGCCACCTAATTCTTCAGACGTGACTTCTTCATGAGTTACAGTTTTCACAACGTTAGGTCCAGTTACAAACATGTAGCTTGTATTCTCCACCATCATAATAAAATCGGTAATAGCCGGGCTATAAACAGCACCACCAGCACACGGACCCATAATAGCAGATAGTTGCGGAATAACTCCTGAAGCCATGGTGTTTTTATAAAAAATGTCAGCGTAACCTCCTAAAGAGACAACTCCTTCTTGGATACGAGCTCCACCACTATCATTTAAACCAATTAATGGTGCGCCATTTTGCATGGCTAAATCCATGATACGGCAAATTTTTTCGGCATGCGTTTCTGATAATGATCCGCCAAAAACGGTGAAGTCTTGAGAGAATACATAAATCAATCTTCCGTTTACAGTTCCGTAACCAGTTACAACACCATCTCCTAAATATTTTTCGCGATCTAATCCAAATTCTGTTGAACGATGAGTCACAAACATGCCAATTTCTTCAAAGCTTCCTTCGTCTAATAAAAAATGTAAACGCTCACGAGCAGTTAATTTCCCTTTTTTATGTTGAGAATCTATACGTTTTTGTCCGCCACCTAAAAGTGCTTCTGCTTGTTTTTCTTCTAGTAAAGATAATTTTGAGTTCATGTTCGTTAGTTTAGTTTTAGCTTCAGAAGCTAATATTGTGTTCATTTATTTTAAAATTTAAATATACAATTTTGTGTAATAATTACGCTTTTTTTGGCCCATGAAAAGGTTTTTTATTCCCGTGTTTTGCCCCACCAGTTTTTCCTTTTCCTCCAAAGCCACGAGGTTTATCAAATTTCTTTTTAGCCGCATCTGGATTGTATTCAGGACCTTTTCCAAATTCTTCAGGAATAGGCATTTTTGTCACATCCATTCCCATTAATGCTTCAATTTGAGCAAAACGAGGCTGATCTTTTTCATTGATAAAAGTTATTGCAACACCTGCTTTTGCCGCACGTGCTGTACGCCCAATACGGTGAATATAATCTTCTGGATCTGGCGGCGCATCAAAATTTACTACTAATGAAATGCCATCCACATCAATACCACGCGATAAAATATCAGTACCAATTAAAATTCGAAGATTACGAGCTTTAAAATTGCGCATAATTTCTTCTCGTTCGGTTTGTTCTAAATCAGACGAGAAACCTTGAACCGAATATTTTAAAGCTTTAAATGTTTGAGCTAGTTCTTTTACTTTTTCTTTGGTAGATGAGAAAATAATGACTGAAGAAAAATCTTCGTTTTTTAAAATTTCTTTTAATAATTTTTCTTTCTGACCATCATAAACCACATAGGCTTGTTGCACAATACCCGCTGCTGGTTTAGAAAGTGCAATATTAATTGTTTCTGGATTTTGTAATAAATGCACAGCTAATACTCTAATTTTAGGAGCCATGGTTGCTGAGAACATAATCGTTTGTCTTTTCTCAGGAACGTATTTTAAGATGGTTTTAATATCATCTGCGAAACCCATATCCAACATACGATCGGCTTCATCTAAAATTAAATGTTCAATGGTGTCAAATTTTATATCACCTGATTGTAATAACGCAATTAAACGGCCTGGAGTCGCAATCACAATATCTACACCTTCGCGTAATGCTCTTGCTTGTCGTTCCCAAGTTACACCATCGTTGCCTCCATAAATCCCAATAGAACTAACCCCGCAAAAATAAGCCATGCCTTCAATTTGTTGGTCAATTTGCAACACTAACTCACGAGTAGGAGCAATGATTAATGTATTAATGCCACCTTTTTTTGTTTTGATAATTTTATCTAAAACTGGTAATACAAAGGCTGCTGTTTTTCCAGTACCGGTTTGTGCGCAGGCAATTAAATCTTTACCTGCTTGTATAACAGGAATAGCTTGTTGTTGTATAGGAGTAGGTAGTTTGTAACCCATAGATTGCAAACCGTCTATTAATGTTTGATCGAAATTAAAGTCGTTGAAAGTCAATTGTGTTTAGTATTAAATTATGTTCATTTTAAAGGCCTAATTTACTAAATTTATGGCTGAAACACTACAAAAATGTATTGGATAAAAAGCCCACATATTGATACGATTCATGGATTTTCAACCCGAAATGGTGGGGTTTCTCCAGCTCCGTTTTTGAGTTTGAATTTAGGTGGTACGGAAGATTTACCAGAGAATATTGCAGAAAACCGAAATCGTGCTTTGGGGGATTTGACTATTAATATGAGCCAAGTTTCGTATTTGAATCAAATACATAGTAATATAGTTTGTCAAGCTGCATTTGGAAAGCAAACAGGAGATGCTTTAGTCACAAACCAAAAAGGCTTGGCTATTGCTGTGGGAGCTGCCGATTGCTATCCAATTTTGTTTCATGATGAAAAGAATCAAGTAATTGGTGCAGCGCATTGTGGTTGGAAAGGAACTTTAGCCAAAATCGTAAAAAACACCATTGATGAGATGGTGAAGTTGGGAGCCGAAGTTTTGGAGATTAAAGTTGCCATTGGACAAGGAATTTGTAAAGCTAACTATCAGGTTAGTGAAGAAGTGATACAACAATTTATGGATGCTGGATTTGCTGATCATTGTTGGGAAGGCAGACAGTTAGATTTATTGCAGGCAAATCGGTTTGTGGCTTTGGAAAGCGGCATAAAACCTGAACATATTTGGAGTATGAATCGATGCACAACCGAAGATGATTTCTTTTCGTACCGAAGAGATAATGGAAAAACAGGGCGTATGTGGGCGGTAATTATGTTGAAATAGAACAGTTTCAACACAGAGTTACGGAGTTTTTGAGAACACAGAGCATAGTTTAAAATTTATTTTAAAAAAACTCTGCGAACTCTTTTTTCTCTGAACCTCTGTGTTGAAAAAAGACTTATCTTTGAACTGTGAAAAAATACACATTCATATTAGCTATTATTTTGTTATTGGTTTTAATACCAAACATGACTGAAGCACAATGTGCTATGTGTAAAGCAACTGTGGAAAGTAGCCAAGGACAAAAAAACTCTGTTGCAGGAGGTATTAATCAAGGTATTATTTATTTAATGATTGTGCCTTATCTTTTAATGGCATTTATTTTCAGAAAACAAATTGCAACCGTTTGGAAATTAATTCGAGGCAAGAGAGTTTCCGACGAGGATTTGTAGACTTCTAGTTTTCTTTTAAAATCGTGTATTTAAAATTCTCTAAATCATAAGTTAAATTTTCCATGATGTTAGAGATAAATTCTTTTCCATATTTAGTATAATACATGCTAAAATTATCATAACGTTCTTGCGGTGTATTTTTTGGAAATAATTTTTCTTTAATACTCCAAATTTGATTCACATCTGTTTCTGACTTTTGTTTTAGCGCTCTATTAATTTTTTGTTCAATCGTCGTCACACCATTGATTGCTTTTTGTTTTTCAGCTTCTGTGGTTCCTACTAATGATTTGTCAATGCTATTAACCGTTTCAGTAATCGATGCGTAAATTTCTGCTAACTGCTTTTTAGCTTCTTCTAAGTTAATGTCGTTGTGTTGAGTTTTGATAAATTGTTTTACCAATTCTTCGCCATCTTTAAAAGCCTCATTAATAGTTAAGTTTAATTTTTGTAATTTATTTTGAGTGCCCTTGTCTAAAAGCATCACAAAATTACGAGGCATTAAAATAGGTAAATGAATATTGAATGCGTCAAACATTGTTTTATATTCAAGCCAATACGCCAATTCACCAGGCCCACCAACATACGCAATGTTTGGTAATATTTTTTGTTGGTATAATGGTCTAAGTACCACATTTGGACTTAATTTTTCAGGAGCATGTTCTATAATCTTTTCTATTTCTTCCTTCGAAAAACTGATCTCAGTATTTAAAATCACGAAACGTTCACCTTGTTTTTCGATACGTTCTCTTAAACCTTTTTCTTTATAAAAAATATTGATTTCTCGTGGTGTAACTTGAGCTGAATAGTTTTTCTGTAATTCAGTAATCGTTTCTGATACTAATTGATAAGAAGTATTTTTAAAAATATCTTTTTTAAATTCTTCTTTAAATAATTGTTTTAGCTCTGAATCATTTCCGTCTAAAATGATAATACCGTAATCTCCAAAAAGCTCATTTACCAAGTAACGAGTGGCATCTGCTAAATTTGTATGATTAATGTATGCTTTTTCAAACACTGACATTAATGCGTTAGCTTTTTCGTTTTCTCCTAAAATAGTTTTTAATTCAGCAATCACTTCTTGCAATCCTTCTGTACTAAATTCACCAACACTTCCTTTCTGAGTACTATTCCAAATTACTTTTTTACCAAATACATTAGCATGATTAATTTCTTCAAAATCATGATCTTCACTCGCCATCCAATAAACAGGCACAAAGTTTTTATCTGAAAAATTTTCTTTTAATGATTGACATAAATTAATTGTACTTGCAATTTTATAAATAAAATAGAGTGGCCCAGTAAATAAACATAGTTGGTGTCCAGTAGTAATAGAATAAGTGTTATTGCTTTCTAATAATTGAATATTAGATAATGATGCTGAAGAAGTATTTGATGCTAATTTTGCTTGCGTTTGTAGTGCTTTTACTAAAACAGGTCGATTTAAATAATCAAATTTGTTGTTGTTCAAATAAACAGAAAAATCTGTCTTATTAATATGATGATTATAAAATGGTTTTATTTGAGAGGATTGATTAATATAATCTTCAAATAAAGAGGAGAATAAACCAGTACTTTTAAGACTTGTATGTTGTTTAGTAAATAGCATAAGTTAAAGATATAATTTTGTTATGACAAACCACTAATGGTTCCATTGTCATCAATACTCATTCCTTCGGAAGCGGGAATAGAAGGCAATCCAGGCATACGCATCATGTTTCCTAAAATGGGAATGATAAAACCAGCGCCTGCTGCAATTTCAAATTCCCGAACGGTAACTGTAAAATTTATTGGTCGACCAATTAATTTTTCATTATCAGAAAATGATTTTTGTGTTTTTGCCATGCAAATTGGTAAATGTGCTAAACCTAATTTTTCAATTCGTTTTAAATCTTGTTCAGCTTTCGTATTATACTCAACTTCGGTTGCACCATATATTTCTTTGGCTATGGTTTGTATTTTTTGTTTGATATTTGAATTCCAATCGTATAATGGTTTGAAAGTTGAATTGCTATTTTTTTCAATTTCTTCCACCACTGCTTTTGCTAAATCTTGTGTGCCATTTCCACCTAATAACCAGCCTTTGCTTAAAACAGCTTTTACGTTTAACTGAGCGCAAAGTTCAATCAATGCATTAATCTCTTCATCTGTATCTTTTACAAAATGATTAATAGCAATAACAGGAGTGATGCCAAATTTTTGAATATTTTCAATATGTTTTTCTAAGTTGCAAAAACCTTTTTTAAGTTTCTCAACAGAGGGCGTATTGAGTTCGTTTGGCAACGCACCTCCATGATGTTTTAATGCTCTAATAGTAGCTACAATAACTACAATATTTGGCTTTAGTTTTCCGTAACCACACTTAATATTTAAAAACTTCTCCGCACCTAAATCAGCACCAAAACCCGCTTCTGTTACTACATAATCACCTAGCGATAAACCCATTTTAGTGGCTAAAATCGAATTGGTTCCTTGAGCAATATTCGCAAATGGACCACCATGAATAATAGCTGGATTTCCTTCGAGTGTTTGCACTAAGTTTGGTTGAATGGCATCTTTTAATAAGATGGTCATGGCGTTTTCTGCTTTTAAATCTCTAGCATAAACAGGTTGGTTATTATAGGTAAAGCCAACAAATATATTTCCAAGTTTTTCTTTTAAATCAGCCAAGCTATTTGATAAACATAAAATGGCCATAATTTCAGAGGCAGCAGTAATGTTGAAACCATCTTGTCTCATCACGCCGTTTGCTTTTCCTCCAATACCAATAATGATGCTTCTTAAACTTCTATCATTCATATCAATGACTCTTTTCCAAACTACAGTTCTTGGATCAAGTTTTATAGAATGTTCATGATTTTGAATGACGTTATCGATAATGGCTGCTAAAAAATTATTTGCTTTTTCAATCGCTGAAAAATCTCCAGTAAAATGAAGATTAATATCTTCCATTGGAATGACTTGTGAATAGCCGCCGCCAGCTGCGCCTCCTTTAATTCCAAACACGGGACCTAAAGATGGTTCGCGTAAAACCACAATACTTTTTTTGCCAATTTTATTTAACCCTTCGTTTAAACCAATAGACACCGTTGTTTTTCCCTCGCCTGCTGGAGTAGGAGTAAGGGCGGTTACTAAAATTAATTTGGAAGATTTTATTTTCTCTTCATTAATTAAATGAAGTGGTAATTTGGCTTTATATTTTCCATATAATTCTAAATCATCTTCGCTGATACTAATTTTTTCAGCAATTTTTTTTATATGAATTGGTGTAATGGATTGAGCAATTTCTATATCAGTCATAAGCAATTTTTACATTACAAAACTACCATCTATTTTTAAACTAAATGATAGAAAGTTCGATAATCTTATCTCACAGTAAACGTATTTAGCACCATTTATGTTTAATCCTAAATAAGTTTCGATTTGCATCAATTTTAGATTCCGTTATCAACGTCTAATTAACACTAAAAAACCTATCTATCAAGTAGTTACGAATTCGCCACTACGTGTTTCGTTAATTACCTTGTTTTTTGTTAATAATCCAAATTCATTGGGCTGCAAAGCCTTCGTATTTTTAAGAGTTAAACAGAACTATTTTAATGAGTTTACAAGTTAATGTAAAAGATTTACTATCAAATCTATACTACAATCGTGGTGTAGTGGAATTGCTATTTGGTCAGCGCGATCATGTAACGGTAAACGAATTATTGAGCAGAGATGATATTACGGAAGAACAGTACCGTAAATTAGTGTCTTTAGATATTCTTTACGAATATGAAAACGTGGTGAGCTTAAACGATGCTGTTGTTGCCATGTTTGAAGATTTTATGGAGATTGGAGAAGTAACTCCAGGCTTCATTAATGACTACATCAACGAATTAAAACGCTATATCCGCTTTTATCAAGAAGCTCGTGAAATGCGATTTTTGCGTAGTATTAAGAAATATTTGAAACGTATTAATTCTACTTTAACTCGTGAAATCATTAAGCTTCAGAAAAATGTAGATGATACTTACAAAAACGAAAGTAACTACCGCATTAAATTACAAAAGCTTGAAGATTACCGCGAGAAACGTGACACAATTATTGAATTTATTAAACAAACAAATGCTATAGTTGATGAGACTAGAGTGTTGTTTAATATCACTAATGATACTGAGTTATTTGGAATTGTTTCTGCTTTAAAATCAAGTTTAATTGAAAACTTAGATTTCTTAATTGAGATTCAAACCGATATCACGGATTTCATCAATAAAATCCAATATCAACTAGACGTTTATAAAAAAGCACAACGTTTAAAAGAAGTTAAGGATCATGGAACTCTTCACTTTAAAACAAATTTCAGAGAGATTGTTTCTAATATCAATACATTAAAACATAACGGACATAAAACGCCTAAAACAAAAATTCCAATCGACTTTTTATACAGCGATGATGGACATGTGTTGTGTAAACGTATTGCGGAGAAATATAAAATTACTCGTTTAATGGTTCGTGGCCTTGCCGATAAAATGGCAGGTAACTTTAAAGATAAAGGACTTGAACAGCAAATAAAATTAGATACAGAAAAATTAGTTGAACGTTTTTTAACTCAAACAAAATTAAACTTATTTGAGTATTTAATGGAATACAAATTTCCTAAAACAATAGGTACAGTAACTTTTGAAGAACGTTTGTCATTATTTGTTGAAATTGCTATGGAGTATCAAAATCAGCTAGATTTCAAATACAGATTACAATATCACGATTATGTGGAGTCGGTAACTGAAATTAAAAAACGATTAGGCTATACATTGATATTGCCTTTGAAAGACAAACCAAAAAAAGAAAAAGCAACTAAATAGAATTTATATAACATGGAAGAAACTACCAGTTTTAATTTACCAAAACAAACACACGATATTTTTGCTGTAATGGCTCGTGGGGCTTTTATTTCCAGTAATGGAAGTAGAGATGGTATGAACCGTTTGTATGATGTGATTAATAATCCTGAAAATTTTGATAGACTTCAGGCATATTTTAATGTGATTAGATATAACATTGAAAGAGGAAATAATTTTTTCTATTTCTCAAAATTAAGTGAACCAAATTCTGAATTAGAAAAAAAACTAGAACGTTTCGAACGTTATATTGATATCATTGATTTGTTCGCTAGTATGGATAACAAAATTGGTATTGGTAGTCGTTTCCGTCCAAGTGAAATTGCGGAAGAGTGTAATGCGAATGTGCGTTTAAAACAAAAGCTTCAAAAAATTCCTTTATATCGTTCAGAAACATTACATAATAAAGTACGTGAGATTTGTGATTTAATGAGTCGTGATTCGTTTTTGGAATTAGAAGACGAAAAATCAGAATCATACAAAGTTTTAGATTCTTATAATTATTTATTAGATGTCATTAATTCTGTAGCTATTTACGAAGACAGTTCTAGTTCCGATGATACTCAAGCAATAATTTATAACTAAATAATTTTAAAATGAAAACAACATTATTTTTATTCATGGTTATTTTTGGTTTCGGCGCATTTGCTCAAACTAAATATTCAACCGTCTCTGAGGATTTTATTACATTCCATGATAATATATCTGCTGGAGAGCGTATGTATAAAAATGATTCGTTGTTACAAGCTTATGCTAAGTTTGACATAGCTTTTGAAGGATATAAAGGTGGTGTAAATCCCGGACATTATTTTAGAGCGGCTTTATGTGCTATAAAAATTAAAGAAGAGTTTAAAGCTTTAAGTTTTTTGGAAAAAGCTATTGTTAATGGATTTGAAATTGATAGCGCCCGAAGAGAGTTAGTTGCCTTTTTTAATCAAAACACCAAAAAGGAATATGTTGATAATTTAAACAAGTGGGAAGAAATTAGAAATGCTTCTAGAAATAAGGAATGGGAAAATGAATTGTTAGCTACAGTAGAAGGAAGTAAAAAATATAATTCATCTAAATATACATCAGCAATTGAATTTTGTGCCACTTGTATGAAAACAAAAACTTGCAATAAAACGTCGCCTGATTTTTTATCGAAGTATAAAATAGTAAAAGAAAAAATGAAGGCAGATTCTGTTGTAGCTGTTACTTTGTTAGCAAAAATTCAACAAAATGGATTTCCAACGACTAAACTTGTTGGAAAAAAAGCAAACGACATTGCTCATTCTATTCTTTTAAATTATGATGCAGATAAAAAAAATGAACGAATAGATGGCGTTTTATTAAAAGCGATGATGGATGGAAATATCTCTCCTGAATTTTATGCAAAACTTATTGATAGACGGAATTCAATGAACGGAATATTGCCAGAGTTTTACGAACCAATTACAGGTTACGAAAAAACAATTGGAAAAGAGATTGGCCTTGCAAATAGAAAACGTAGAACCGTTGGTTTATATCCAATTAAGTTAGTGAGTTCAGCTGCACCAAAAAGCAAAGATCCTAATGCCAAAAAAGAGGTGTACAAAGGATTATATGATTATTAATAGATTAAGAAATTAGAGATAGGGACTAGAGAAACATGGAAAATAATTGCAGAATATTAAATAGAATTGTACAAATTAACATTGCCAATGTTAAGTACACCGATTTGGAATTAAGTGGAAACACTTGTTTTGTTGGTACAAATAACTTTGGTAAAACTTCATTACAACGTGCTATCTTGTTTTTTTACAGCGCTAATACAAGAGGTTTGGGTATATCGGCTTCTCAAAAACCATTTGAAGAACATTATTTTAAATATGAAAACTCTTATTTAATTTATGAGATTCAAACAGAGAGCAAACCATTTTTTGTGATTGTGTATCGTCACAATAAATTGGTGTTTCGTTTTGTGGATGCAGAGTACAGCCCTGATTATTTTTTTAACGAAAATGATGAGGCGATTAAAATTAAAGAAGTAATTGCTGGTTTTGATAAGCGTGGAATTTTTGTATCTCAACAAATTGATACGTTTGAGCGTTACCGTAATATTTTATACGGAACTGAGACGGATAAATTATTATCGAAATTCCATATCTTAAAAGGAAACGAGAAATATCAAAATATTCCTAAGTCAATTACAAACGTATTCTTAAGTTCTAAGAGTAGTATTGATAGTCGTTTTATTAAAGATTTTATTGCTAACTCTTTAACAACTGAAAATAGTAGCATTAAGTTAGAGCAGGTAGATCGTCAGTTACGCCAGTTCAACGAAAAGTATTCAGACATTGAAACATATTTAAAGAAAGAATCTCAGCAATTAATTGAGTTCATTGATAAGAAGTATGACCAAGTGCATATGTTAAAAGGTGCACAAATGGAAATGGCTGATAAGTTAGGTAGTAGTTTACGTTATGCCGAAACTCAAAATGAAGCTGTAATTAAAGCCTCTCAAGAGAAACAAGAAGAACTAGATAGATTAACGGAAGCGAATGAAGAACAAAAAACTTTGTTAGAAGAAAAGCAAAAAGATGTTCGCGAGGAAATTGGTTATTACGATAGAACGATTCGTGAAGCTAACAAGAAATTAAAAGAGTACAAAGAAAAAAATATTGAGCAAGCCGTTGAAAAAAATGCGGAGCGTGATAAATTACAAGTAGATTATAATATTGCTCGTCGAGAGTACGAATCATTAACGTCAAATGTTCAAAGTATTGAGATGAAGTATTCATCTTTAATTGAGCAATTGCGTAATGATAAAACGGCTTATATCAATAAAATAAATTCTCGCACCAGTGAAATTTTTAATCACTATAACGAGTTGCAATTATTGCAAAAAAATGAATTCAATAAAAAAGACGCTGAATTTAAAACAAAACGTGAAGAGGCTTTATCAGAGCTAAACGCAGAAGTTACAGCTAAGCAAATTGAATTTAATGAATTAAAAGCTGAAGAAAAAGTAATTCGCAATACTCGTTTTTACGAGGCTGAAATTAAAGGACAAGAAACAGAATTAGCTGATTTAAGAGCAATTAATTACAAGAATAAATCGGAGTTAGCAATTAAAACTAACTTGGTTCAAACCAACCAAAAAGAGTGGGAAGGTTTAGAATCAAAATTAAAATTATCCTTATCTAATCAAATACAAAAAACTAATAACGAAATCATTCGTGTTAAAACGGAGATTAAATCGATTGAAGAAAAATTAAACGTTCAACACGATGCCTTGTATGGTTATTTAGAAAAGAACGTTAAAGATTGGCATAATACCATTGGCAAGGTTGTAAACGAAGATTTATTATTCCGTACAGATTTAAATCCAACACTTACTGATGATAAAGGATTATCGTTATTTGGTATTTCTTTAAAATTAGATGATGTTCAAGTGGTTTCTAAATCTATTGAAGTTTATCAATTTGAAAAAAATGAGCGTTTAGCAATTATTAGAGATTTGGAAGAGTCGATGACTCAGTTCCAAACAGCTAACAACGAAGAAAAAATGTTGGCTGCCGATAAGTATGGTAAACAATTAGGTGAGTTAAAAGAAGACTTAAAAGTTTTAACTTACTCATTAGAGTTAGCAGAAAAACGCGAAAAGAAATTAATATTAGAATTAGAAGACTGGAAGCAACGCGCAAGCACAGAAATTGAGCAATCTTTATCTGGTAACCGTCAAAAATTAAATATTATTGAAGAAGAGTTAGCAATCTTAAATAAAAAGAAAAATAATTTATTAAACGATTTCAATACTCAATTTGATAAATTAAAAGCTTTTAATGATGAGCGTTTAGCTGATTTAAAATCTCGTCAAGAAACGGAGATTTCTGAATTAGAAGTTGAGAAGAAAAATCAAGTAAAAGAATACGAAGAAAAAGAAGTTCAGTTAAGTAACGAAAAAGAAACGAACTTCAAGGCTAAAGGAGTTGATAGTAAAGAGATTAAAAAGATTGATGCTCGTATTAAAGAATTACAAGAATCATTAAAAGAAATTGATCAGTATTCTCAAATTGTGAGCGATTACTTAAAAGATAAGCGTGAAATTTTCGATAAGCTTCCTGATTTAATTCAAAAGAAAGATGAGTATGTGAAGTCTGCAAATGATTTAAGTGCAGAGATTGAAGAAATAGCTCGTAAGTTCAATATCAAACGTATGGAGTTGAATAAACAAAAACGTGCTTTTGAAGAAGAGTTAATTGAATTTAATAACGGTATTAATTACTTCACTAAAAACTTCCGTGAAACACCTGTATTTAATAAATATGCGGATATTATTGATAGAGCGGAACCTAAGAAAACAAATTACAGTGTAATGGATTTGTGTACTCAGTTATTGAAAAACGATTCACATTTCAATGAAGAGTACACAGCATTTCAACGTTACGTAAATGAATTCGCGGGTAAATTTAGATTAGATAATCACTTTAACTTTATTATTCGTAATGACGCGACTCAAGGAGAGTACGAACGTTTTGCTCAAAACTTGCGTTCATTCATTAACGAAAACAAAATTGAATTATCTATCGCCGAAACAGCTACTCAAATTGGATTAGTAACCGATAGTATTGCTACTAAAGTTCGTGAGTTAAGTGGACAAAAAGATAAAATTCAACATATCATTACGTTGATTGCAGAAGATTTCAAAAAAGCTGAGTTCGAAGAATCAAAATTAATTGAGTTCATTAAAATTCGTTTAGAGGATTCTGATAATAAAGTTTACAAATTATTAAAACGTATTCAGGAGTTCCGAGAAGAAAATGGTTTAGTATATAACGAGGGACTATTTAATACTGATTTTGCAACACATAAAAATCGTGAGATTAGTAACCGTGCAGTTAAATTGCTAGATCAATTACGCACAGCAATTAAAGAGCAAGAGCAAGAAGAAATTCGTTTACAAGATTTATTTGAATTAAAATTCAATATTAAAGAAGGTTTAAATGAAACTGGCTGGACTCACAAAATTGATAGTATTGGTAGTACAGGAACTGATATCTTGGTAAAAGCCATTATCTATATTACGTTATTACATGTATTTATTAAAGAATCTTCTCATCGCGGAAGTACTGATTTTAAAGTACACTGTATTATTGATGAGGTAGGTCAAATTTCTGCACATTACTTACGTGAGTTATTACGTTTTGCGAAAAACAGAAACATTATGATGATTAACGGTTTACCTAATAAATCAGGATTAGAAGCGCATTACAAATACACGTATCAATTTAGAAGAGAAGAAAATAACAACGTTCGTATCTTCCCAAGTATTGTAACAGAAGTAGAGGCTTAATTTTTGACACTCTGAGCGTAGTCGAAGAGTTATTAAACACCTGGTAGATTTATAATCTAACAGGTGTTTTTATTTTCGAGATGATTTATACCCAATCAGTACTCTGGGTTTCTCTTTTTCCTTTTTATCTAGCAACTCATCTAAGTATTTAAACACGACTTCAATATTTTTTGTGTTATTGTCGGTTTTCTTTCGTAGTTCTTCAATTCCTAAACGTAATTCAGTATTGTCGCTTAACATTTGTCGTATTCTTGTGAATATGCGAATAATTTGAATATTTACAGAAATAGCCTTTTCACTGTTTAGTACACTCGAAAGCATTGCCACACCTTGTTCGGTAAATACCATTGGCGTGTAACGCACGCCACCTCTACCAATCTTTGAGGTGCCAATTTGGCACCTCAAAGATTCAAACTCTGTTTCAGTTAATTCAAACATAAAATCTTCAGGAAATCTAATTGTATTTCTATTGACCTGTCTTTTTAATTGTTTTGTCTCAACTCCATATAATTCTGCTAAATCACTATCTAGCATTACTTTTTGATTTCTAATCACATAAATCTTATTCATGACTATTTCGTCAGGAATCTGAGATAATTGGTTTTTTTTCATCATAATTTTATAGGAGTCAAAATTGAGAAATTTTATAGTTGGTGATTGCTACGGATTGTAGCATTTTAATTGGAGGTCACAATTTGTTTCCTCCAATTGGTGTTTTAGGACGTAATTTGACACCTCAAAAATTTAAAAATACGCCTTCAACACATCATATCCGTATTTCAGAATCATAACAGATACAATCACTAAAAATATAATTCGTACAAAACCATTTCCTTTTTTAAGTGCTAAATGGCTTCCAATAAAGCTTCCAATGATGTTAAATACCGCCATTAAAATGGCGAGATGTAAAATGTAATTTCCTTCTTTTATAAATACAATTAGGGCTGATATATTAGTGACACAGTTGACTATTTTTGCGTAAGCCGAGGCTTTTACAAATTCAAAACCTAAAACTACGACAAAGCCTAGAACAAAAAAACTTCCCGTTCCTGGGCCAAAAAAGCCGTCATAAAACCCTACTATTAAGCCAATGAAAGCGCCATATAACATTTGCTTATTGAGAGGCAGTTCTTTTGTTTCAATAGCGCCTAAGTCTTTTTTGATGAATGTATAAATTGCAATAATGATCAGTATAATTAGAATAAGAGGCTTTAATAAATTACTATCAATATGATTAATAATTTGTGCTCCTAAATAAGAGGAAATAAAACAACTTAAAGCTATTACAAAGAGTAGCTTATAATTAAAAGTGATTTTTTTAGCGTATTTAAAGGCAGCAATGGATGTGCCTGCTAAAGCCGCAATTTTATTAGTGCCAAATAAAATAGGTAATGGCATTTTAGGAAAAGTAATGAGTAGAAAAGGAGTTTGAATTAATCCTCCGCCACCAACTACGGCATCTATAAAGCCTGCAGTAAATGCAGATAGTGCCAATAAGATGATAGTGGTAATTCCATATTCGTTATACAAACTTGTTATATCCATGAAATGCGAAGATAGCAGTTATAAATAAAAAAGCCCGCTTGATTTAATCAAACGGGCTTTGTCATTCTCTTTATGTATTAGAAATCAAATTTACCTCTGTGATCTTCAATGTTTGCTTTTTCTTTTAAAGCATCAAACATTTCGTAATCAACACGGCCGTTATTCATTCTTTCAATTTCTTGTTGTTTTCCTTTGAAATCTTTTGGTAAAACTGGTTCATTAACGGATGCTATGTTTACAACAAACACACCGTTATCGCCTTTAATAGCTTTACTAGTTGCACCAGCTTTCATAGAAGTAGCTGTTCCAATTAAAGCATCTTCTCTTCCTATTGCCGCAACATTATACGCAGAGAATGTTAAGTTATCAGCTTTTTCTGCAGTTAAGCCCATTTTAGAAGCAATATCATCAATTGACTTAGAAGCACCGGCTTTTGTTTCAAATTCTTTAATAAAGGCATCTGCTTTTTTATCACGAATAGCTTTTGCTGTTACATCATCTTTCACATCTTCTAAAGGAGCAATTCCTTTTTCTTTTACTGCTACTAATTGAGCAACAATATAACGATCTTTAAATTCAAAAACAGGAGAGATCTCACCCTTTTTTGATTTGTAAACCCAACGTACTAAGTCTTTTGCGCCTTCTAATCCTGGCAAAGCTTTATCACCTTCTTTAATATTTTCAGCAATACGTTTATTCAATTTATCAGTTTCGATAGCTTTATTAAACGCGTCAGCTGTTTGATTTTTTCCGGAGAAATCATTTGCAATTTTATAATACTCTTGTGCTGTTTCTGAACTTGGAGCAATTAACTTGCTAATTTGAGCAACAGTGTATGAGTTGTGACGAGTTTTAGAAACATTTAAAACTTCAATAATATGGAAACCAAATTGAGTAGGAACAATAGTTATATTTCCAACGGTACCTTGTAAACCTGCGTTTTTAAATGGATCAACAAAACCTTTATTTTCATCAAACCAACCATAATCTCCACCTTTATCTAAAGAACCCATATCATCAGACATAGTTTTTACTAAAGTATCAAACTTAACCGTTTTTGCTTTTAATAATACTAATAAACTATCAGCAATACGTTTAGCAACTTCTGGTGTACGTTGAGTTTGTGTTCTTTGACTTTGTAAACCAATTAAGATGTGACGAACTTTAGCTGAATCTGCAATTGATTTGATATCAGATAATTTATAAACTTTAAAGAAAGTTCCTTCTGTATATGGACCATAAACAGTTCCTTTTGGAGCAGTAAATACAGTAGAATCAGCAATAATCATATTCTTTTTACCGTAGTTAGCAATTGAGATGGCTCCACCTTCACTTTCTTGAGCAATATAAGATGAATCTTCAGCAGGTGTTGTTTTAGTTTTGAACTCTTCGGTAACTCGTTGCGCATCTTTTAATAAGGCTTCGTAATCTGCTTTAGAAGGCATAACATCATAAGCAACGTATTCAATTTTGCGAGATGGTTCAGATACTTTGTAATCGTTTTGGTGCTTGTTGTAGTATGCAGAAATTTCATCTTCAGATACTTTCACAGTTGAATCAGAAACATCTGTGTAACGTTTCATAACAAAGGCAGCATTTACTTGTTTGTTTTGAGCAATAAATGCATCTTTTGCCTCAGCAGAAGTAATGTATAAACCTTTTTTAATTAAGTTATTATATTTTTCAGCTGCACGAACTTCTAAAATAGATTTTTCTAACTGTTTCCAAAATTTTTCTTGGTCAGCATTAAATGAACTTACTTGTTGATTTAATTTCACAACATCAATTGTTCCATCAGGTTTTGCTAATCCTTCATAAACTTTACCAGTTTGTTGATCTGTTAATTGTTGAATAACATATTGGTGAGGGTGAACAAGCATTAAGTCATATAACTCGTCATCAGAAACAGTAATTCCTAATTTTTTATATTGAACTTTAAGCACTTTTTCATTAATCAATTGACTCCAAACTGATTCAATGATTTGTTCTTTCATTTTTTCATCAATTTGTTGATTAGGATTTTGCTTTTGTATTTGAGCAATTTGTTCATTTACCTTAGCGCTAAATGCAGTAGCGTCAATCTTATCTCCAGCTATAATTCCAACTAAATTGTCTTGACCAGAGAAGAAGGCTCCACCAGAAGTAACTAAACTTTCCAAAACAAAGATTACCAAAGCAAAACCAACAACACCAATTAGAAGTGCTGTTTTACTACGTATTTTTTCTAAAACGCTCATATATATTATAATTTAAGGAATGCAAAGATAAAATTATTGCTGAAAAACGAAAAATTAATATGAAATAATTTTAGCGGCCAATTCTTGCGCTTGAACCCTAATTTCGGGCACTGCCACGCTTTCCCATAAAATGCCTTTTAATGGTGGGCCAATGGTGTATAAATTGTGACTGATTTGCCCGTCTTTTTGGGCATTTATGCCATATTTAATAGGGTCTGGACTTATTATTTGATTTTGAATTAAATCGCGAATTAAAGCGTATTTTAGTTGGCTATAATCCGACTCAGGCCCTGTACAATTTATAATTAGTTGAGTGTGAAGTGTTTGTTTGTCAGAATAATGAATTTCAAAGCCAGATTCCAACGATTTGATATCGGAAATACGTCCTTTGATGAGTTGTAGCTGTCCGGTTGATTTTAGATCATTAAAAATAGCCATACTTTGTGCTGGCGCTCTGTGACGTGCAACTCCCCATTTATGCCTTAAATGCCTTAAAAATTGTTGTTTTTCTTGCAACGAAAAATTGAACCAAATGCTTTGCAAAAATGGCCTCATACTATCTACCACACTATGTAAATTCAGATTTTGTTTTTTAGCTAGTTTTAGTTGTTTGTTGACAAGAGATAAAATATCGAGTAATGAGTATTGTTTTTTTGAATCGATAAATGGTTCAACGGATGGCAATGGATTTTCTGGATGAGCTTGAGGAATGTAGGCGTGAGGAGAAATAACCGTAATTTTTCCTTTGTATTGATAACGGTACAAACTGCCAATAATATCAATCATCGTTAATCCCGACCCAATAATGGTAACATGTGAGTGTAATTGAATTTGGCTGGTTAATTGAACATTAAAGGCATTTTGAAAGTAATTTTTTGACGTTATAAATTCTGGAGAAGTAGAACGAGGGTGCGCTGGTAAAAAATTTCCAAAGGCTAATATTACTTTTTGAGCTTGATAATTTTGATGTGTTTTAATGTCAAAGCCTTGATCTGTTTTACGAATTGATGTTACTTCTTCAGCAATTAAATGAAGCTTGACATTTGAATTAGAATTTTTTAGTGATTCAAATGTATCATGCACATATTCACCAAATAGTTTTCTTGGCACAAAATCTTTTGAAGTGTACTGTTTATGAAATTGATGCAACCAATCGATAAAATGATTTGGTTCATCTGGAAAAACTGACATATTATTTGCTCTTACATTTAACAGATGTGATTCATCAAATGTATGGTAAGCATAGCCTTTGCAAAATTTGTTTTGAGTATCAAACCAAAAAATAGTTAACGGTTTTTCACTTTGTTTTATGATTTGTAAAACAGTTAAAGTGCCGCTTATACCGCCGCCAACTATGGCAATGGTGTTTGTCATTTTCTTGGCTCGTTATTGTTTAATCTATCTTGATTTTTACGTTGGTATCTGCGTAATAAATACATAATAGCAGCGATAAGAAATACAAACGTAAAATATAAAGCGCTGTCATTATCTTTTGTGATTAAAAAATACACCGCTATTCCCGCACAAGCTAAAGCTGTAATTAGCCAAACGATTTCTAATATTCTAAAAAATTTGCTCATACTATAATTGATTATCGTCTATTCTTATTGAACCAGTAATTTCTTTTATTTCGTATTGTGTAAAATCTTGATTGGCTTCTAATCCTTTGCCCATAATAATTTCTTTCGCGGTAGTGATTTTCACAAAAGCATCCGAAATAATTTTCTTTTTTTTCTCATCCCAAATTAAATGTTCAGTATTTAATTTTTCACCGTTTACATTAATGACTTCCACGTTATATTTTACTTCCATGCGTTTACTTAATTCGTAACGCACACCATAATCGGCTTTTAAAGTAGTAGCTTCTTTGCCACGTTCATCATAAAACACAACAAATAATCCTTTAGGCATAATTGTAACAGGTTCCTTAACATCTTTTTCATACTTCTGCATTTGTGGTGTTTGAAGTTTGATTTTAAGAATGGTTGAATCGGAATATAACATCGTTACATCCTTGCCTGTTAAATCTGGCATCACATTTTTTTTACCTAAAGCCATGATTTCATTTCTATCTGTTTCGCACGAAACAAAAAGCAATGCCGTTACCATTAAAATAAATAGTAATTGTATTTTTTTAAATAAAATCATTTATGATTAATTAATCGTATTTGTATTTAATAAACCAACGTTTATTAAATGTAAATCCAAGCACTAAACGCACATAATCTTCTTGTAAAAGATTATTAGTTACAGTTCCCATTTTGCCATATTGAGCCGAAATATTTATTACGGCAATATCGTCAAATCTTCCAATGCCAACAGGAAATCCTAAACCTGCTGATACAAAGGCATTACTGATTCTTGTGTTTTTAATATCCAAATATCCATCCGAATAGGAAACCCCCAAACGGTACTGAATTCGCTTGATATAATTAGCAGAACCAAAAGCTAGTTTATTAGGTACCCAGTTTAATCCAGCGGATACTCTGTAACTATTTGCAAAATCATTAGTAGGCGCTTCAAAATATTTAAATGTATTCCAATTGGTAGTAGCTGCATCTAATAGCACGGTTAATTTTTCTCCCTTTTTAAAGGATAAGCCAGCACCCATTTCTAACGGTAAAGTAATGTTTCCTGAAATTCCCTGAGAGTTTAAAATAGTATCTTTTGGTCGTTCAACTCCAAAACCATCAATAGCATAGTTGTAAATAATGTTATTTTGTTTAGCGTTAATAGAGGCCGGTGTATTAACAAAAAAACCAACACCAATATTTATTCTTTGTTTGAGTAATCGATGTTTACCGTGAGATTTTACTGAATCAATCGTGAAATGTGTTTGCACACCACCATTAAAAGCAAAATCAGAAATTTGAACAGAACGTTGTCTTTTTGAATTGTAATAAGTGATACTTCCAGGATAAATAACATCGGTCACTTGATTTATAGTTCCAAATAAATAGTTTCCACTCGCTCCAATCGAAAGTTCCGAAAGTAATTGTTTAGCAAATTTTTTGCGTTTATATTTTGCAGTTTGTTGATATTTAATAAGTGTATCTGCAAGTGCTGATTTGTAAAATTTTGCCGCATTACTGCGAAATGGTTTCACGCCAATGCCGATAAATGCTTTGTTAATACCTCCATCTCCCTGAAAAACATAAGTCATAGAGCCGATATTAGGATCTTCTTGAGAAGAAGTGATTTTATACCCTACTGTACTATAAGGCATAATACCAAAGGCAGCTCCACCAAAACGTTTTAATGGAAATCCAACAGAGCCATAAGAAAAATTAATATTTTTTTTATTAATAGAAGATGTTTGGCTACTAATTTTTGTGAATTGTGCTTGGCCACCTAATTCAAAGGCACTTAATCTAATACCTGCTAAACTTGCAGGATTGGCCACATTTATAAAAAACGGTGCTATACTATCTTGGTGATAGGCGATAAAAGAACCTCCCATAGCAGCAGGTGTTGCAAAGGTTTGCAAATTAAGTTCTCCCAATCCATAACGAGAGTATGGGCTAGAGGTAAGGATTTGGGAAAAAGAAAAAGTGCTCAAGCAGATGAATACAAGAGTAATGAAAGTGGATTTCAAAAAAGAAATATGTTTATTTTTTTTCAAGATTATAATTTAAAATATCGTTAAGTCCTTTTAAAACTAAATTTTGGTGGGTAAAGATGCTATTTTTTAACCGTTTTGCCAAGAATTCACTATCGCCACCAGTTAAAACACAAATTATATTTGGAAATTGGGCTTTATAATTTGTTATTATTCCATCAATTTCGGCCACGCTACCGTTTAAAACCCCTGATAATATGGAGTTTTCTGTATTTTCTCCAATTAATTCTGTGTAGGATCTATCAAAGTTAATTAATGGTAATTTACTGGTAAAGTGCTGTAAAGCTTTAAATTTCATTTCTATTCCAGGTGAAATCCCACCGCCTAAATACTCATTTTTTGAGTTAGTGAAATTATATTTAATACAGGTGCCAGCATCAATTACTAAAACATTTGAATTTGGATATAGTGTTTGAGCACCAACAGACGCAGCAAATCTATCAGAACCCAGTGTAGCTGCAGAGGTATATAGGTTTTTGAGAGGCGTTACGGTTTGAGAATTGAATATTAAAGTAGGCAATTTTGTATTTAGAGAAGAATAAAAACTCTCTAAATCATCAACTACGCTGCCAATAATGGCATTTTTTGCTTGTTTTATAAAATTATCGTCAGATATTAGCTCGGAAACAGAATTAAAGATTTTTAATTCAAATAGACCACTATTTTGAAATAAAGCCGCTTTAACGCGTGTATTACCTATATCTAAAACTAAATTCAACGTTTATAAAAGTAACTAAATACTATATATCTCGTATTCTATTTAAGTTTTTTTAATATTTCTTTTTGTAGTATAAATATTTCTATTAAATTTGCACCCCAATCTAGTTTAACTAGATGATGGTACCTTAGCTCAGTCGGTAGAGCAACAGACTGAAAATCTGTGTGTCCCTGGTTCGATTCCTGGAGGTACCACAACTCTAAAAAAACCCCAAACTTATGTTTGGGGTTTTTTATTTGGTAATCTCTTCAAAGTCTTCTCTCTATTCTAATAAACCCTTGCTTATAATGTTTTCTAGAATATAGATAATTAAATTCTAACCCCAATAATACATACATCATCTACTTGTTCTAAATGCGCCTTCCAGGTATGAAATGTTTTTGTTAGTAGCTCTTTTTGCTCGTTCATAGGTAAGTGAGCATTGGTAGCCAGTAATTTTCTTAAGTTTTTACTCATGAATTTTTTTTCGTGTATGCCGCCAAATTGATCAGGATAACCGTCAGTTAATGTGTAAATAACATCTCCTTTTTGTAAATCAATAGTTTGGGAAGTGAAAGAAACATCTTGTTTATCATGTTTACCTAGAGGCATTTTATCGGGCTTTATTTCAATGATTTCTTCACCTCTCACAATCCAAACAGGGTTTTGGGCAGCTGTAATAATTAATTGCATCTTACTAAAGTTATATACACAGATACTGGCATCCATACCGTCTTTACCTCCTTCGGAACTACCATCTTTTTTTAAACGATTAATGATAATGTGACGGGCAACATTAAATATCTGTGAGGCTTCGGTTTCTTGTTCTACTGCTTTTTCTAAACTGGTAATATTTAATAAACTCATAATGGCGCCAGGCACACCATGTCCTGTGCTATCTCCCGTTACAATGGCAAATAAACCATTATTTAATTTTGATGCCCAATAAAAATCGCCACTTACGACATCCTTAGGTTTAAATAAAACAAAATAATCTTTTAAATGCTCGTTTAATAATTCATTGCTTGCTAAAAAAGTACGCTGTATGCGCTCGGCATAATGAATACTGTCGGAGATTTCTTGATGCTTTACTTCTATTAATCCCTTTTGTGTTTGAATGATTTCATTTTGTCTTTTAATAACATTAAATCGCTTAAACAAGATAAGTAAAAATAATAGAACTAGTATTAAAACAGCAGCAGTGGCAATTATAATAATCCATTGTTTTTGTTTTTCTTGTTTTACAACATCGTCTTTTTTAGCTTGTTCAATGTCAGAAATTGTTTTTTCTTTTTCATAAATGTATTTTGCTTGCTGATTAGCAGCTGCTTTAATAGATTCTTTCGAAGCCACACTGTCATGTATTTGTAATGCGCGATTGTGCATTTCAAAAGCTTGTCTCCAATCGCCTTGCTGCACAGCAATTTTACTTAATAGTTCAGCATTTTTTTCTATTAAATCTGTAAATTTCCCTTCAGTTCCTATTTTTAAACCTTTTACAGCAAAGGATTTTGCTTCAGTTGTTTTTTGTAGGCTTAAATATAATTTGCCTAGTTCTAAATAAGAATACGCTTCTCCTTGTTTATCTTCTACTTCAATACGCAGTGCCAAACTTTTTTGATAGTATATTAATGATAGATCTAGATTATTTTGCGTTTTGTATACTGTTGCTAAATTTTGATAGCATACAGCCATTCCTTTTTTATCGCCAATTTCTTGTCGTGTTATTAAACTTTGTTTGTAATAACTCAGAGCCTTTAGATAATCTTTTTTCGAAGAATATACGCTGCCAATATTATTGTACGCTAATGCCATACCTTTTTTATTACCTATTTCTTGTTGTATTTTTAAACTTTTATGATAGTAATCAATAGCTAATTTATTATCACCTTGTTCTTTATATACATATCCTATATTATTAAACGACATCGCAATTCCTTTTTTATCACCAAACTCTTCTTTTATTTTTAAACTTTTGTGATAATATTCTAGTGCTAGTGGAATATCTCCTAAATCATAATAAATCAATCCAATATTGTTATAACCACTAGCTAAACCCTGACGGTTATTGTTGCTTAGTTCAACATCATTACTTTTAAAATAATAATTGAGGGCTACGTTTAAATTAGATTTATTCATATGAACATACCCTATGTTATTTAATGCAGCAGCTAAAGACGTTTTAAATGATTTTTCTTCAAGTTTATGAAGTGTTTTTGATAATTTTTTTTCAGCTAAAGTTTGCGCTTTATCGCATAAAAAAATAACCGTATCAAGATTAGATGTGGCAAGAACTTCACTTAAACTAACATACGCTTGTGCCTTTAAAGTGTCGTGAAAAGAATTGGTTGTGATTATTTTATTGAGAGAATCAATATAAAGTTGTTCTTCTGTTGAAAATTGAGAAAATATAGGCTGTGTATATGCTAATATAATCACTATACAGGCAATGAGTTTGTTTAGTTTCATAAATTACTTATTCAAATTTAATAAAAAATATAGGAATCCTTATAAAATCATCTTTTAACAATACTGCAACATTTATGGTTTTATGATTTAGTTTTTGCTTGTAAATGGAAGGTGTAATTTAGCTAGGTTATAAATGCTTAGATGTTTACTTTTATCATAAAAAATACAGTTTTAATGGAAATTTCAGAACAACATATATTGATGATTGGAACTGTTTGGCCAGAGCCCAACTCGTCGGCAGCAGGCAGTAGAACTATGCAGTTGATTGAACAATTTCAAAAATCAAATTGGAAAATAACGTTTGCTTGTGCAGCCTCTGATAGTGAATTTAGTATTGATTTTAAAGATTATAATATTGAAAAGGTTACTATTGAACTAAATAATAGCAGTTTTGATGATTTTGTAAAAACGCTTCAACCAACTATTGTATTATTTGATCGTTTCATGATTGAAGAACAATTTGGCTGGCGTGTTGCTGAAAGTTGTCCTGATACTTTAAGAGTTTTAGATACGATTGATTTACATTGTTTAAGATTGGCTCGACAACATGCGTTTAAAGAAAAAAGAACTTTTGTTAGTGACGATATACTAAACACCGATGTTGCCAAGAGAGAAATTGCAAGTATTTATCGTTGTGACATGACCTTGATGATTTCAACTTATGAAATGGATTTACTTCAAGAGTTTTTTAAAATAGATCATAGTATTTTGCACTACACTCCTTTTTTATTAAACCCTATTCATGAAGAAGAAAAGAACAAATGGCCTGCTTTTGATGATAGAAAACACTTTTTAACCATTGGTAATTTTTTACACGAACCTAATTGGAATAGTGTACTTTATTTAAAAGAAGAAATTTGGCCTTTAATTAGAAAGCAATTATCAGATGCTGAGCTTCATATTTATGGAGCTTATTCATCTCCTAAAGTAAATCAATTGCATCAACCTAAAGAAGGTTTTTTAATTAAGGGTAGGGCAGAGAGTGCTCATGAAGTGATGTTAAATGCCAAAGTGTGTTTAGGGCCATTACGTTTTGGAGCTGGTTTAAAAGGTAAATTAATTGATGCCATGCAATGCGGCACACCAAGTGTAACAACAAGTATTGGCGCCGAAGCCATGCACAGTAATTTAGAGTGGGCAGGAATGATAAGCGATGATGCTGTTAGTTTTGCAAATGCCGCCGTTCAATTATATTCAGATAAATCTATTTGGTTAAAGGCACAACAGCAAGGCATAAAAATAATTAATCAGGTATTTGAGAAAGATAATCAAGCGAAATTTTTGATTGAGAAAATTTACCATCTTCAAAATAATTTAACTCAACATCGTCGGCAAAACTTTATTGGGACAATGCTCATGCATCATACCATTTCGGGCACAAAATATATGTCGCGTTGGATAGAAGAGAAAAATAAAAAGCCCTTGTAAATTTTACAAGGGCTTTTTTAATAATATTTGATTGCGATTAGTCTCTTTTACCAAATAAACGCAATAGAGATAAGAATAAATTAATAAAGTCTAGGTATAAAGTTAAAGCACCCAAAACTCCCATTTTTTTGAAATCAGCAGAGCCATCATTTGCTTCAGCTAAGGCTTTAATTTTTTGAACATCATAAGCAGTTAATCCTGTAAATACAATAACACTAATAATGCTAATGATATAGCCCATCGTATCACTATGCATAAACATATTTATTAATGATGAAATTACAATTCCAATTAAACCAATCATTAATAATGAACCCATTTTAGTTAAGTCTGCTTTAGTAGTGTATCCTGCTACTGCCATTACACCAAATAATGCACAAGTACTTCCAAATACAACACCAATAGAATCTAAGCTATAGGCTAAAAATATAGAACTCAAACTAATGCCCATTAATGCAGAAAATCCGAAAAATATTCCCATTAAAGCTACAAAGGATAATTTATTGAATGCAAAATTCATCATCAATACTAAACCTAAAGGAGCAAGCATCACAACCCATCCAATCAGTGATCTGCCAGTTGCATTTCCCATCTCATCAAAATTGTAAAGTAAATTTCCTAATTCAGGATTATAGGCAAATAGCAAAGATGATATTGTTGTAACTGCTAATGCTAAAAACATCCAAGTAAATACAGATGCAAATAGAGAGCGCTCATTCACAACAGTTGCGCTTTCGATATTATTTAAATTTGTTTTTTTGAAATTTGTTTCCATTTTGTAATTGTTATTATGAGATCAAAGGTACTTAATTTAAAGGGCTGTGTTTTATAAAAATTGCTAAATGATTATATCTTTATCATTAACTGAAATAAAAACATGCGTGGTGGGCGAACATCGCCTGGTCTTAAGCAGTATTCTGCATTCCCAATATTGTTCACAATAAAGGATGCTTTTAATTCTTTTGATACTTGGTATGATATCCTTGTGTCATGAACCCAATCACCTCCAGCATGTTGTATTCTGTATGATTTTAAGCCTGGTAAAATATATGTAGCAGGTATTGCATCCCAGTTTACACCGTTTGGTATATCGTTATATTCATGAATAATACTTTGCACAAATCGTCTATCTATATTTTCCACATAACTGTAGTATCTAACGCTCCAGCCAACAGATAATTTTTTGTAATCTAGTTGTAAATCAGATTTGATTAAATGCCTGTTTCTATATTTTAAAATATCTACACCATAAAGCCCTAATGTGTCTTTCGAACTATCAAATCCTAAATATTTAGGATTGGTAAAAGTGTAACCCATTAATGTTGTTACGTTTATAGGGCCTATTTTACCGGTTCCAGTAATTGATGCATCAACACCATTAATCAATGCGCCACCTACATTTTGAGATTTAAAACCTGCACTATTAATGTCTTTATAAAATAAGCCAGTTTTTGTGCCATAAATATCAAATGCAAATTCTACCATGTCTTGATATTCTGTCCAAAATCCTGCAACATCAATAAATCCTTTAAAGTTTGAAATTTTAAATCCTTGTTTAATGCCAATTTCAGCACTCCATCCACGTTCAGGCTGTATGTTTTGGTTTGGATAAATTTGTAATGCGCTTACACTAGTACTTACGTATTTTTCGGCGATAGTTGGAAAACGGTAACCTTGCCCGTATGATGCACGAAGAAATGTATATTCAAATAAATGGTAATTTAAACCAGCTCTTGCCACTGGCTGAAAAGGTAAATTTTTTATTTTATCTGACACATAACCACGAGTAAACGAGGTGTCAATTCGGTTATATTCTCCTCGTAATCCAACAGAGGCGGTTAGTTTTTTGTATTTGTAATCAAATTGCGCGTAGCCAGCATAATTATATCCACTATGTCTGCCATATAACGAGTCGGCAATAACCTGTTGCTCCATGTAAACAGCACCGTATGTCATGGTCAAGTTGTTTTTGAAACGTTTTTGGTATTGAAATTCACCATAATACAACTCCGCTCTCGAACCCTGATTTTTATCGTTAGTATTATTGGTTAAATAGTAGCGTGAACGCAAACTATATTTCCCGCCTTTTTTGGTGTAATAAGTGATAAAGGGATCTACATTCATTCGTTGATTTGAAAATCGTTGAATATTTAAACCTTGAGGAACATATACTGAATCAGCGTTTTGCCACAAGAAGAATAATCCGCCACGTGTTTCCATCATGTTTGTATTTAAACCGATAGATAAACCTTGAATTTTTTTGAAATTATATCTCAAATTCATGTTAAATCTACTCCGTTTTTCGTTTTCTAAGTAGCGGTATCCTTCATCATTAAACATATGACCACCTAAAACAATATCTAGGTTATTTACTTTTTGTGAATGAGAAAAATTAACTCCTGTTTGTGTTTGGCTAGTGCCTTTCCACCATTTGTACTTTAATTGTTGAGGTGCATCGTAGGATGCGCCAAATAGAGATACTGAAGTTTGAGGCTTATCTTTAGCATAAGCTGTTCTCATATTTATAACACCATTCATGGCTGATGAGCCAAATAGTGCCGAAGACGCCCCTTTGATGACTTCTACTTGTTCTAAATTCTCTAATGGTAAATAATTCCATTTAATATCAGCTGCATCGGCACTAATCATTGGCATTTCGTCCACTAACATTAATACACGAGTTCCAGCGCCATAACTATAACCACTACCACCTCTAATACTTGCCTGTCCGTCAGATACAACTACGCCAGGCACTTGATTCATGATGATGTCTAAAGTTTGTGAGGCTTTATTTTCGATAAGAGATGGTTTTATGATTTCCATACTCACAGTAACATCTGATAATTTTTGTTCAAATTTACCAGCAGAAATAACTACCTCATCTAATAGCTGATTTCCATTGCCTAAAACGATATTAACTGTAATTGTATCGTTTCCTTTGACGTTAATAGTTTCTGAATATTTTTTGTAACCAACAAGTTCACAGTCTAAAGTATGACTTCCTTCTGAAGTTGATATATAGAAGATTCCATCTACATCGGCTGAAACTCCTTTTGTTTTATCTAAAACAACTACCGCTCCGGGTAAAGTTTCGTTGTTTGATTTATCTTTTACCACACCTTTAACCACACCTAAAGTTTGAGCATAAATTTGGCATGAATAAAAAAAGACTCCTGTTAAAATATATTTTACATTCTTAATCATTATCTCGTTATTTTTACGAACACAATATAATAATTTACTATTATTTAACAAATGAGCTACGTCGATTTAACATATCAAATTGGAATAACGTTATTAGATGGTGTTGGCGATATTTTAGCTAAAAATTTAGTATCCTATTGTGGAAGTGCAGAACAAGTTTTTAAAACAAGTAAAGCGCAACTAGAAAAAATACCAGGTATTGGATCATACACCTCCAACGCTATTTTTAAAAGTAAATCTGTTTTGGAAAGAGCAGAAAAAGAATTAAAGTTTATAGAGGATAAAAACATCTCTGCTCTCTTTTATACTAATAAAGATTTTCCACAACGTTTAAAAAATTGTACTGACAGTCCAGTCATGCTTTATTATAAAGGTAATGCTGATTTAAATGTAGAAAAAGTAGTAGCAGTGGTTGGTACTCGAACACCATCCCTATATGGTAAAGAAACCACGGAAAAATTAATTCAAGATTTATCAGATTCAGGTTGTTTGGTAGTTAGTGGGTTGGCTTATGGAATAGATATTACGGCTCATAAAAGTTCGTTAGATAATGGTTTACAAACAGTGGGTGTTTTGGCTCATGGATTAGATAGAGTGTATCCTTCTGTGCATTCTCAATATGCAAAAAAAATGATTTCCCAAGGTGGATTATTAACTGAATTTTTAAGCGAAACAAATCCAGATAAAGAGAATTTTCCAAAGAGAAATAGAATAGTTGCAGGCATGTGCGATGCATTGGTAGTAGTTGAATCTAAGCGAGGCGGAGGAAGTTTAATTACTGCCACCATAGCTAATTCCTATAATAAAGATATTTTTGCTTACCCAGGTAAAGCAAATGATGTTTTAAGTGAAGGTTGTAATGGATTAATTAAATCTCATAGAGCAAATTTAATGGAAAGCGCTGCCGATTTGCTTTATATCATGAATTGGAACGAAGACCAAAAAAAGAAAAAAACATCCCAAATACCACTTGCATTAAATTTAACGGCAGAAGAGCAATTAATTGTAAATACATTTGATACAAAACAGCAATTACATATTGATGAAATTTGTTACGCAACTAACTTTTCAATTAGTAAAACGTCTACTTATTTGCTACAATTAGAATTTTCTAATATTATTAAGTCTTTACCTGGTAAAATGTACAAATTAAATCGGTAAGCTCAATTTAGACACAAAAAAAGCTCCTCTTATTATGAGAGGAGCTTTTTTTGTGCTTGTTTTTTTATTTATTTTTAAATACTGTAATGAATCCACTGTATTTTTTGTCATCTGGAACATCTATGATATAAAAGAATGTGCCGTCAGAAACGCCATCACCTTTCCATTCGTTATTGTAGTTAGGGTTTTCGTAAACTTTTTTACCCCATCTATCAAAAATAGTTACACTAGTATTTGGATGATATTCAATGTTTTTAATTTTAAAGAAATCATTTGCATTATCACCATTAGGCGTAATGATGTTAGGGATTTCTACTGAGCAAGGAGGTTTCACATTTATTAATTGAATATCGCTTGCTTGGTATCCACAGCTATCTGTTGCTGTAACAGTAACTGTGTAGTTACCTTCAGATGTTGGACTGGTTGAAGTTAAACTTTGATTATTTGATACGATACTTCCTCCAAATGTCCAAACATAACTATAATCAGGGTATCCGCTCGAAGCTTGTGCATTTAATGTAAATGGCGAACCTCCACATGTTGATGAAGAATCAAGAATAGACACATTTAATGTATTTGGTAATACGTTAATAATGTCAATATCTGATTTTACATAGCTACAACTGTCAATTACTGTGACACTAATTGTGTAAGCGCCTCCATTACCAGGACTTGTACCTGTTACGTTAGAAGAGGTAGAAATTGTATTCCCATTCAATGTCCAAGAATATGAATATGGAGCATGACCGCCAGTTGTATTTGATGTTAAGCTAAATGAAGTATTAGGGCAGATAGTGAGTGAGTTAGAAACCGTAATTCCTAAATCGTCTGCAAAGTTTTTCACAACTACGGTATCCGATACAGGATTAGCGCAAACTCCAGTAACAGTAACTACTAAAGTTGTGGTGCTGTTACTACTTGTTGTATAACTGGAAGTTGTATTTACTCCAGGAGCAGCAGAACCGCCTGGTAAAGTTGTCCAAGAGTAAGCATATGTTGCGGCAGTATTTGATGGCACTGAACCAATAGCCGTATTAAATACAAAATCTTTATTTAAACATTTTGTGATGTCTACTAAAGGAGTAATTAATAAGGTTGCTAACGGAGTAACATTTACAGTTACTGTTTTGGTATCAGGTGTGCCACTCGGACAAATTGGTGTTCCCGTTACAACATAAGTATTTGTTCCAACAGAAGGTGGCGTTACGTTTACAACAGAAGCAGTTGATATTGGAACTAATGTGCCTCCAGAATTATAAAACCAGTTGTAATTTGCTGCACCAGATGCTGTAAAAGTTGTATTTGCTCCTTCGCACAATGTAAATGTTGTTGGAGTAGCCACTACAGTAGTTGTTAATGGTGGATACAATATTGCTAATGTTTGAGAAGTTACACAATTACCAACTGGATTTGTTACTGAAATTGTATATACAACTATTCCAGGAGCAACAGGAGGTGTTGTAAATGTTGGAGCAATTCTAATTGAATCGTTAGAGTAGTTAGCTGTAATTGTTCCATTACTTGATACTGCCACTGTGTAACTTGCTGGATTGGAAGCTCCACAATTTCCAAATCTAATGTTAGGTCTAAATGTTGTGTTTGGAGTAAAGCCGTTAGAAGTATTTGTTGTCATACAAGCTACTGTAGGATCACTATTAAACCATCTCACAGAGTTAAAAGTAGTTGTTGTGTATGGCGATGATGAGTTGTTTGTAAATCCTGATGTTAATGAAGTACATACGTCAATTAAAATATTAGAAACACCATCCCACTCATAGGCTGTTGGGAAATTATAAGTATTCCATCCTACTGCGATGTTTGCTGTAGGAGCATAATATACTTGAGTTAAAGCCGTATTGTCAAATGCAGTTGATGTTAAATCTTGTGCAGTAGTACACTTCATCTTAATTGTGAAATCAGGATAAGTTGTGGTACCGCTGATTGCAGAAATATTCCAAGAAATACTTGAGATTTTTCCAGCTTGAACACCAGCTGCTATTAATTCACTTGCTCTGTATAAAATCTGATGTCTAGCATTTTGATACCAGTTACTGTAAATAGCAGGGTAACTTGTGGTTGAATTAGCTGTTGTCCCAAACCCTAATTGAACGATATTTGGTGTAGAGCAAGAACCAGATGATAATGCACAACTTGAAGGTGCAGTATCTCCGAAGTCTAATTTTACAGCTACTTCTTCAGGAAAACATAATACGGTATTAGTAGGAGTCATCGTGAAGTTTGTTGTGATTACTCCAATTGTTACTGTATTGTTGTATATACAAACTCCATCGCTAATTACCGCTGTATATGTTCCAGGTGCTAAAGAGCTTATTGTAACAGCTGTTGCGCTTGAACTAGTTGTTAAAATATTGTTAGTGCTTACGGGACCGTTAACTACATAACTATATGGAGCAGAGAATGGGGTGGTTAAATTAATAATGGTTGTTCCATTGCTATCATTTGGACAAACATTAGTTGTGTTTGAAAAATAAGATGTACCGCCAGTTACTTGGTTTAACGTGTAAGCTATAGAGTCTCTACAACCTTGTGCGTTATTGTAAACAACTGTATAAACGTCACCAGCTACAGCATTATTAATATATAAAGTATCATTGACACCTGCAGAGCCAGAAACAGCCACAGAATTTTGGTACCATGTATAATTTGAGCCACCAGTTTGAGCAATAGTTGTTGAGTTACCACAAAATGATTTTGGAAGACTTACGTAAAAAGGAGGTGCAACGCCAACAGATAAATTGGCGGATGCTTGCCCGCACGTAGTAGAAGCAACTAAAACACTATAGGTGCCAGGCGGAAGCCCAGTGGCCGTTTGAGCATTAGAAACTACCTGCCCACTGCTTGTATTTGTCCAAGTATAGGTATATATGCCATTACTTCCATTTGCTTGTACATAAGCCGACCCAGATGCGCCACCTGGACAAGAACTAGTTGAATTTAAGTTAATAATATTTACAGTTGTAAAGTTAATATTAACGGTTTGTGTAATTGTACAACCTCCTGGAGAAACCATGGTTACAGAATATGTTGTACCTGGAACTGGAGTAGGATTTGATGGAGGACCAAGAATTAACGTATCATTTGTAGCGCCAGCAATTAAACCACTTGGTCCGCTCCATTGATAAGTATTAAATCCTGTTGGAGCTACTAAAGTGGCAAAATTTGAACCAGAACACATGTTTGCATAAGGGGTTCCTATTCCACCGCACTCTGCATCTACATATGCATAACCCCAGTGACCACCTAACGTACAGCCACCAACTTCGAAGTTAATTGACACGTTTGTTCCAGCAGGGAGTGTAGATAAATCTACCGAATAGTATTGCCATTTTCTATAAAAAGTTGGGTCAAAAGTACTGCCAACATTAGATTGAAATAATGAATCCGAAGCTACCGTAGATTTTGGGTTAAATGTATAAGAAGTACAACCTGGTAAAACAGCTCCAGTTGATTCATTTTTTACTTCTACTTTAAAATAAGGAGATTCTCCAGCCAAATGTCCTGATGGATTTTGTAAAACAACTGCATAACTGAAAGACAAACGCTGATTAGTGGATGAAGCAGTTGTGATATATTTTAAACGGCATGCTCTGTAGTTAGAGTTTGATCCATTCATTCGAACTGACACAGGGTCAAAACTAAAAGGGCTTACAAAAGGAATTTGAGATATAGTTTGTGTTCCAACCGCTTTACAAGCCAATGAATCATATCCATTAATTGAATTATAATTTGGATCAACAGCAGGCAAAGACATTATTGTGTGATAGTTAGCTGTATTTGCAACTGACACGTTATTTCCAGCAGGATTAATAATTGTCGCTCCTGTTGAAGTATAGTTCGGCAACGCGCCGCCAGTTGCTACAGTTCCTATTCCACCAGTCCAACCATTAAAGTTGTATTGTTCAAAACCCATATTTGGGCATCCTAAACTCATTGGTTTGTTAGGTTCAAGGTAAATAACAGTTTCCTGAATGCCTTGTGTGCCAGCTGCTTCATAAGGCGTATGCTTGTGTTTTTGCTTTTCTAAAGCTTTTTTTGAAGAAAAATCATTTTTCAAAAATTGAACATAACCGTTAATTTCAGAAGGTTTGATACCTTTTGCTTTTGCTTCATCTACAGCTGCTTTTTCATCAAAGCTATATTTATTAACTTTTTTAGCACTATTTGTTTGAGCAAAAGTCCCTTGAATAGAGGCAATCACAATGATTGCAATTGAAAACAATAAATGTTTTTTCATAGTAATTTAAGTTTTGTTTGCTAAGATTTTGTAGTTTGTTTGGATGAGAATGATTAACGCAAAGCTAACTTACAAGATATCAGCATCTTATTTCTTTCCAAAGTTAAACTATTTTTTTATAATTTACAATAACTTTACCTCACTCAAAACATACTTTCATGTGTTAAAAATGCTCATTTATTGGAATTCTATTATTTTTTCTAAAATTTTAGAATCTGAGCTTTTAGATTAACTTTGCAATTCAAATTTATGGCGGCAGGCAATCTCTCAAAATACATCAAAATCACATGGCTTTTAGTTTGGATGCCATTTATTATTATTTCCTTGCTTATAAGCATGATCTCATTTGAAGTTTTTTTTGATTTACCTAGTGTTGCCGAACTTCAAAATCCAAAAAGTAATTTGGCTACTGTTATATATAGTAGTGATATGAAAACGTTAGGCAAGTATTATGCTGAAAACAGAGTAAGTGTTAAGTACTATGAATTAGATAAAGATTTAGTTGATGCATTAATTGCTACGGAAGACGCTCGTTTTCATGAGCATAGTGGTGTAGATTTAAAAGCTTTAGGAAGGGCGGTTTTTGGCGCAGCTACAGGAAGTTCAAGTAGTGGTGGTGGAAGCACCCTGTCTCAGCAACTTGCTAAAATGATGTTTCCTAGAGAAAAATTGAGCAAGTTCCAAACCGTTATAAGAAAATTAAAAGAATGGGTTATTGCTGTTCGATTAGAAAAAAATTACACCAAAGATGAAATCTTGGCAATGTATCTTAATAAATTTGATTTCCTTCATTTAGCGGTTGGTGTAAAGTCTGCCTCTCAAATTTATTTTAATCGTTCACAAGATAGTTTAGAAATTCAACAAGCAGCGATGCTTATTGGAATGGCTAAAAATCCATCGTTATTTGACCCAATTAGAAGAGGTGAATCAACCCTAAAAAGAAGAAATGTTGTTTTAAACCAAATGGTTAAGTATGGTTATTTAACACAACAAAAATACGATAGTCTTAAAACTTTGCCCTTAGGATTAATTTATAGACCAGAAGATCATAACGATGGATTGGCACCTTATTTTAGAGAATATTTAAGAGAATATTTTTTAAAAGAATGGTGTGCAAAACATATAAATCCTGAAACCAAAAAGCCATACAATATTTATAAAGACGGTTTAAAAATTTATACCACTATTGATTCTCGTATGCAGCAATATGCAGAAGAAGCTGTTACTGAGCACATGACTGATTTACAAAAAATGTTTACTAAGGAGTGCAAAACGAAAAAAAACGCCCCTTTTGCTTGGAACGTTAATAAAGAGCAAATTGAAAACATCATGATTAGCTCCATGAAACGAAGCGATCGATACCGTTCATTAAAAAACGCAGGATTATCTAGAGAACAAATTATAAGTGAGTTTAAAAAGCCAGTAGCAATGACCGTTTATAGTTTGCGAGGAGATATTGATACAACAATGACTCCTTGGGATAGTATACGTTATTACAAAAGTTTTTTACATACGGGATTTGTTTCTATTGATCCTTCTACGGGTTATGTTAAAGCTTGGGTTGGCGGCGTTAATCACAAACATTTTAAATTTGATCACGCAAAAGTTGGTAAACGACAGGTTGGTTCTACTTTTAAACCATTTGTATACGCCATGGCTATTCAAGAAGGTTATTCACCTTGCTACCAAGTTCCAAACGTTAGAACATGTATCACTATTCCCGATCAACCGGATTGGTGTCCAGATAATTCTGATGGAAATAAAGGAACAGGTAAAATGGTAACCCTTCGCTATGCTTTAGCAGGATCTATTAATTATGTGACAGCTTGGGTAATGAAACAATTTCCACCTGAGGCACTAGTAACTCTTGTTAGACGATTAGGCATTACAGCTCCTATTGATCCGGTGCCTTCCATATGTTTGGGCACACCAGATATTTCGGTATTCGAAATGGTAGCCGCAAATGCAACCTTTGCAAATAAAGGTACCTACATTCAGCCAACATTTATTACTCGTATTGAGGATAAAAATGGTAAAGTATTGGAAGAATTTTTTCCTACAACGGATGAGGTTTTTAGTGAAGAAAAAGCATATACTATGATTCAATTAATGCGAGGTGTTGTTGATAGAGGTACGGGTTCACGTTTACGTTCTCGATATAATTTGCGTAACGAAATTGCAGGTAAAACTGGAACTACTCAAAACAACGCGGATGGTTGGTTTATGGGTTTAACGCCAGATTTAGTTGCTGGCTGTTGGGTAGGAGGAGAAGAGCGTAGTGTGCATTTTAATTCTACTAACGAAGGACAAGGAGCTAGTATGGCTTTACCAATTTGGGGTAAATTTTTTCAAAAAGTGTACGCTGATCCAACTTTAAAAATTACAAAAAATGGTTTCGTAAAACCAACCAATATGGGAAATATTGAATTAGATTGCAGCGTATATGATGCGCAAACAGAAAAAGATATCCCTATAGATGATTTAGATTTTGATAGTGGAGATAAGTAAAAACAATATATTTATAATATGATAAACAGAGTAGTTAAAAACGCAGAGGAAGCTGTAAAAGATATTACAGATAACATGACTCTTTTAGTTGGTGGTTTTGGATTATGTGGTATTCCAGAAAATTGTATTTCTGCACTAGTTAAAAAAAATGTCAAAGGTTTAACGTGTATTAGTAATAATGCAGGCGTTGATGATTTCGGATTAGGATTATTGTTGCAAACAAAGCAAATTAAAAAAATGATTTCTTCGTATGTTGGAGAAAACGCCGAGTTTGAACGTCAAATGTTAAGCGGCGAATTAGAAGTAGAATTAATTCCTCAAGGCACATTAGCTACACGTTGTTTAGCAGCAGGATATGGGATGCCAGTTATTTACACTCCAGCAGGAGTTGGTACTGAAGTAGCAATCGGCAAACCAGTTCGCACATTTACTTACAATGGAGAAACAAAAGAATACTTAGAAGAAAAAGCATTTGAGGCAGATTTTGCAATCGTAAAAGCATGGAAAGGTGATACAGCAGGTAATTTAATTTTCCGATCTACAGCCCGTAATTTTAATCCCATGATGGCAATGGCAGGTAAAATTACCATTGCTGAGGTTGAAGAATTAGTGGAAGTTGGTCAATTAGATCCTGATCAAATTCATACACCAGGTATTTATGTTCATCGTGTTTTTCAAGGCGAAAAGTATGAGAAGAGAATTGAGCAGGTAACAGTAAGAAAAAAAGGGTAATCGCTAAAAAACATGAACGAAACATTATCAATATTAATACCTGCATATAATGAAGCTAAAACCATACATGAAATTTTAGACAAAGTATTACAGGTAAAATTATTAAATGATTTACAAAAAGAGATAGTAATTGTTAATGATTGTTCTAAAGACGACACTCAAAAAGTTTTACAAAAATATTTTGAATCAAAAACAGATATTAAATATACTTTATTCGAACAACCTTATAATCAAGGTAAAGGTGCAGCTATCAGAAAGGCCATTGAATTAGCAACAGGAGATTATATAGTAATACAAGATGCGGATTTAGAGTACGATCCCGAAGAATACAATTTGTTACTAAAGCCTTTATTAAGTAATGTAGCAGATGTAGTATATGGATCAAGATTTATTGGAGGTAAGCCGCACAGAATATTATTTTTCTGGCATTCAATAGGTAACAAATGGCTTACTTTATTATCTAACATGTTTACAAATCTTAATTTAACAGATATGGAAACATGCTACAAAATTTTCAGATCAAGCATCATTAAAAAAATTAATTTAACCGAAAATAGATTTGGATTTGAGCCCGAAGTGACTGCGAAATTATCCCGAATTTCAGGATTAAGAATATATGAAATTGGCATTTCATATTATGGCAGAACTTATGAGGACGGTAAAAAAATAGGTTGGAAAGACGGATTTAGAGCAATTTATTGTATTTTAAAATATGGTTTATTTAAAGCTAAATAGCTTATGAATTTGAAAATTAAAATAGATTCGTCGCTATTTGCAATTACTATAATTTTTTTAATTTGTCTTTTTGTTGCCGATTATACTAAAATGTGGTGCGTTGATACACCATTTTGTAGTGACTCAAAGCAATATTATTCATATCTCCCTAAGTTTTTTTTAGAACATGATATGAAGTTTAACAATAGAGGCGACTATTGGTTAAATTTTTTACCCGACGGAAAGCCTTATATTAAGTATTCTTGTGGTTTAGCTATCTTGCAAGCTCCATTTTTTTTCATTGCGTTACTATATAGTTCAATTTTTGACATTCCATTAGAGAGTGGTTACTCCAGTGTCTTTGTTAACATTATCCATTATGGAACATTAATTTATTTTTTGATTGGCTTATTAAGTTTAAGAAAAGTATTAAAACATTTTCACTATTCTGAAACAGCAATTTCTATTACTTTGATAGCAGTTTTTTTTGGAACTAATTTATTTCATTATATCCTTGGTCAAGGACTCATGACTCACGGTTTTTTGTTTTCATTACATTGTGTTTTTTTATGGCTCACCATTAATTTTTACGAGAAAGCTTCATGGAAAAATGCACTTTTATTAGGATTAATTGGAGGCTTAATTGCATTAATAAGACCAACGGAAGTTATTTGTTTTGCCGTGTGGTTATTATGGTCGGTAACGAGCTTTAAAGCATTTAAAGAGCGAATCATGTTTTTAATAAAAAATTATTATTTGCTTTTAATAATTGCCGTTTCATTTGTGTTAGTCTGGATTCCGCAATTAGTATATTGGAACTATGTTAGTGGGCATTTATTTATTGATGCCTATGCAGGAGAAAAATTATTTTTTGCTGATCCAAAAATTTACAAAGTTTTATTTAGCGCAAGAAGTGGTTTGTTTCCATACTGTCCTGTGATGTTATTGTTTTTTGTTGGAATATTTTTTCCTAATCCTAATTTTAAAAGTAAAATCATTGTTTTAATATTTATTGCGCTCAATATTTATGTGGTTTCTTGCTGGTGGTGTTGGTGGTACGGTGGCAGTTATAGTATGCGAGCATTAATTCAAATTTTCCCATACTTATCAATTTTTTTCGCCGGTATGTTGCATTATATGTTTTCCAATCAATTTAAATTTAAAGTTTTAGTAAATGGTTTTGTATCGTTGTTAATCGTATTTTTTGTTTTTATTCAAATGAAATTATGGTATCAAGCCAAAAATCAGTGGGTAAGTTTTGATTCAATGACAACAAAGTCATATTTATATATTTTACCTAAAATTAATTTAACATTTGAAGAACAAACTTTTTTATATTCTACCTTTAACGCTCCAGATTATCAAGCGGCATCAAAAGGTAAAAGGGATTTAGAATAGTTATTTGTATTGTTATTTTTTTTACTTTAGCTACTGTATTATGAAGTTACTATAAAGAAGATTTTTAAAAATTAAATATGATATAATTATGTTGGATAAAAACGGTATTGCTAAAAGAATAGCTCGCGAAGTAAAAGATGGAATGTACGTTAATTTAGGAATTGGTATTCCAACTTTAGTTGCTAATTATATACCAGATGGAGTTAATGTTGTTTTACAATCCGAAAATGGTATTTTAGGAATGGGACCTTTTCCTTTTGAAGGAGAAGAGGATGCCGATTTAATTAACGCTGGTAAGCAAACGGTTACTTTATTAAACGGCTCTTCTGTTTTTGATAGCGCTATGAGTTTTGGAATGATTAGAGCTCAAAAAGTTAACTTAACTATTTTAGGAGCGATGGAAGTTAGTGAAAATGGAGACATTGCTAACTGGAAAATTCCTGGTAAGATGGTGAAAGGAATGGGTGGCGCTATGGATTTAGTGGCGAGCGCAAAAAATATTATTGTAGCCATGCAACATGTTAATAAAGCTGGTGAATCTAAATTATTACCTAAATGTGATTTGCCATTAACTGGTATTAAATGCGTTAAAAAAATAGTAACTGAATTAGCTGTGTTGGAAGTAATGCCTCAAGGCGGATTTAAATTACTAGAAAGAGCTCCTGGAGTTACCGTTGAGCAAATACAAAACGCAACAGCCGGAAAATTAATTATTGAAGGAGAAGTGCCTGAAATGGTTATTTAATTTTTCCAGAAACACTATGTGTGTTTTTGTATGCCCAGATAGCATCCAGAGTTAGCATAGAATCAACAGATATATTTCTATCTTTTGCTTTTGAAATAACCTGTTTATACCAGTCTGGAGTACTTTTAATTGAATTTTTAAAGTCGGTAAGTATTTGTGGATTGATGACAGGGTTTACATAGTGAATAATTTTTGTACCCTTTACATCTAAATTTTCAACAAAAACAAACTTCTTATTTAAGATATTTTCTACGACATAATTTGGATCATTAAAATTTCCAAAAGAACTAGTATAATAAATATCTGTGTATTTTGTAAAATCAACTTGATTAGGCCAATTTAAACCATAGCTTGTAAAAACGCCGTATTGATTTAAAATATTATCGCGCCAAATACCAACTTGAGCTTTAAATGCTACTTTTCTGTCGCGGTAATAGGCATAAAGCATAGGTATGTCAGTTGCAATATAAGTTGTTGGGCTTTCTACTTTTTTCAATAATTCTACTCCTTTTTCGAAATCCCAAAATGATTCTCTTGGCACTTTCATTTTATAAATTGTAAAAAAGAATAAGACGGTAAAACATGATAATTTTATTTTGAAGTTTATCTTTAGTGATGAAAGAACATACGCATAAGCTAATATGAAGCCTAAAAGTGTAAATAAAACATATCTTTTTAGAAAAATGGGAGCCATATTTACAGCTAAAACATAGTTTAGTAGCAATAATACCGGGCCTAAAACAATTGCCGCTACTACCAATTTATAACTAAATGATTCTTCTCTGAATTTCTTAAAAATAAGAATAACCAGTAAAAGAGCTATAAATGTTATTAGATATGTGAAAAAAAGTTCCTTTGAGTTATAAAATTCATAAACACATTTTTGCAAATCCTCAAAAGTTGGTTTTGCTAACCAAAACCCTTTTCCTTTTTCTGACAAAATTTGAAAAAACCTCTCTTTCCATGGCCAAAATATCCATAAAAAAACCAACCACGATATGATATAGTAAATGATATGTTTTACTCTGAAACCTAAAAAAGAAAAAATTTCAGCATGTTTTTTTAAAAATAAATTTTTATCAAAAGTTAAAAATGGAATTAAAATAATTTGAGCGATAAAGCTTAAGCAAGCCAAGGTGTGTAAATAAAAAATGGCAATATTAAATAATCCTAAAAAAACGGCATTTAAAATAGTTGGTTTTTTAACTAAGCTCATAAAAGCAAAGTTTGATAGTACAAAAAACAGAATAATTAATCCGTAGGTTCTTCCTTCTTGAGCATAATAGTAGAGTTCGTTGGATGAAAAGAATAATAAAATGGCAAAAATTGCAGTTTGCCAGTTAAAAAAACGTAAACAGAATAAGAAAAATGCACCACACGCTATACTAGTAGAAAGTGCAGACAATGAACGTAAAGCAAATTCAGAATCTCCAAACCAATTTAACCAATAATGTAAAATTATTAAATACAAAGGAGGGTTTGTGTCATTAAATAAACTGTAATCAATAACCTCTTTAAGTTTATCATTAGCCCAATCTATACTAAAACACTCATCGTACCATAAACTGTTTTCCCCAATTTTGTAAAGCGTTAAGCATAAGTATGAAATAAATATCCCTAGAGCTACTAAATATCTATACTTATTAATAAATATAGAGAAAGTGATTTTTGGTTGATGTGTATTTTCAGTTGGATAATTATTCATACACTTTATCTACAACATAAATAGGCCTTTGTCTACTAGCTTCTAAGTTTCGCCAAACATATTCGCCAATAATTCCAAGACCAATCATTTGAAAAGAAGACACAAATAAAATCACTACCATCATACTCGACCAGCCAGATGGTTCTATACTTCCAGAAAATTTAAGAATGATGATTACCAAGCTGTATATAAAAGCAATTAGTCCTAATGTAATTCCAGTAATGGATATGAATTTTAGTGGGGCGTATGAAAATGAAATAAAAGAATCGATAAATAATTTTATTTTTTTCTTTAGTGTCCATCTAGATTTGCCCACTTCTCGTTTTGTACGAGTATATGGAATACACACCATGTCGTAATTTAGCCATGCTAACAAGTAAAGAGTGTTTGTGTTTTTTTCATTTATCTTCACCACCTCGTCTTTTAATTGCTTGTCAAAAAACACATAGTCAAAACCTCCATCTGGAATGTTTTGTAATGCAAATTTTTGAATAAGTTTATGATAAGTGTTTGAAAATGCTTTTTGAAAAAAAGACTCTTCTCGATCTGCTCTATTACCAACAACCAGCTTAATTCCGTTTTTCCAGTGGCCATACATTTTAACCATCAACTCGGGAGGATCTTGTAAATCAGCCGCTATAACAACGCAGCAATCGCCAGTAGCATAGTTCATACCTGCTAAAATTGCATTGTAAGAACCTACATTGCCAGCAAGTTTAATGATTTTTACTTTACCGGGATGCTCGTCTCTAAATTTTATAAGTTCTTCAACGGTGTTATCTTTACTACCATCGTCAACCATCACGTATTCAAAAGTTAGGTTATCTTCAAAAAGAGATTCATTTTGAATGAGTCGTTCTTTAGTAATGGGAATATTTTCTCCATTAAAATAGCACGGTATGATGATAGATAGTTTTGGCATATTTAACTACAAATATAGCTTATTTGAATAATTAGAGTTTGATTAATCCAGTATTTTCTTCTTTAAAAACTGACTTGTTGGGACTAATCCAAAATTGTTTTGCCGCATCAAATGTTAGCTTATTGCCATCTTCATCAACCCAACCCTGCAATTTGGCAGGATTTCCAAAATATAAGCCATGTGATTTTAAATCTCTGGTTACAACGCTGCCAATACCAGTCATACTGTATGCTCCAAGTTTTGTGCCTGCCAAAATAGTTGAGTTAGCTCCTAAAGACACGCCTTTTTGTATTTTTGTAGTAGCAGGTTCTTTAAATTGCTTACTTCTTGGATAGATGTCATTTGTGAAAACAACATTTGGTCCAATAAACACATCATCTTCAATTTCAATTCCATCCCACAAATAAACGCCAGCTTTAACGGTAACATTATTGCCAATTTTTACATTATTTTCAATAAAACAATGAGAACAAATATTGCAATTATTGCCAATAACGGCATTTTTTAAAACTACCACAAACTGCCATATCTTTGTATCATCTCCAATAGAATTAGAATCTACTTGCGATAACTCATGCTTGAAATAATTCATATTAAGCTTTAATTAGTTTAAACTCCTCGTAGTTTCTTATATAATCCTTTTCTTCGTATAGTTCAGAAGCTAATACTAGTTGAACGGCTATATGGCTATATTGCATGGTATGCCAACAATATTTTGGCAAGTATAAGCCTTGATTTGGAGATTCTAAAGAAAAAACGTTTAATTCACCTCCAGGCATTTCAGTATTAACAACTATTCTTCCTAGTGTGGCAATTAAAATCATTTCTGTTTGGTGATGGGCATGCCTTCCTCTAACCACATTGTCAGGAGTATGATAACTCCAAAATACACGTTTAACATCAAATGGAATATTTTTTTGATTTTCAGCAACGGAAATATATCCTATATCAGAACTTCCAAGTTTTGGGAATTCGATGATGTGTGGCTTATTCATACTTAAGGTGTTAAAATTTAGTAAACGAAAATAAGTATTATTTATTGTTTTTTCTTAAATAAATAAATTCCTTTATTTGCTGATATGGTTTGCCATTCATCAGAATTTTTTAAATCATTAATGTCATTTTCTAAATCGGCGCCCCTAACGGGATAAGAATTTTCGGTGCTCGCTAAAAGTATATATTCCGCATCATGAACATCAGGATATTGGTATATATTTTTTCGAAAAGATAGGTGTGCCCCAAATAAATTTAAAGCACTTAGATTGGCTTCTTTTGGAATTAATTCCATAACTCTTTTAACCTCTGTTTTATTAAATTCACAAGCATAATGTTCTTTAATATAAAAACAGCCATTACGCTTGTCGTAATAATACGAAGCCCTGCTTAGCATTTTTTTATTGGTGATGAAAATAGTTGAAATAGTTACAAGAATTGCTAATGATAATTGATAAACATTTTTTTTAAGGTAGTTCAATCCATCATAAAAGCAAATAACTACTATTGGGGCAAATTCAATTGAATAGTGTCCGCTAATACCCCATTTTACAAAATCATCAGACAATACTTTTTGTGCAATGATAGGTATAAGCATCACAAGATATTGAGGTCTTAATAAAAGCATCCATCCGCCAGACAATAGTAAACAGATGTATAACTCGTATTTAATATTTTTAAGTTCAGGCATATCTTCTTTATGACTAACAAAAAAAGCTTTTATAATTTTAAGTGGATCATGAATGAAATTTGCCATGATTTCTTTCGAACTATTTCCTAGTATAGAGTATTGAAATGCATTATAACCATTTTTAGCTACCATAGGATCCATTGCTGGCATTACAAATTTGATAATCACAATGACGTATATGATTGAAAAAAGTGCTAAAAAAAGCGCCATACGTTTTTGAGTTTTATCTTTATAGTATAGTAAAAACAAGCCCATACAAACAAATGCTAACCAAATTGGCATATTTTCTTTTCCGATAACAATTAAGATGGCAAAAAGTACCGTTAATTTGATTTTTTTAGAATCAAAATAGTAGAAGAACCAAGGCATTAACATAGCAGAAACCACATTATCGTGATAATCAAAAGCAAGAGCAGAATAAATTCCAAAAAATGATAAGTAGTGAATCATTGCTAATTCAGGGTAAAAAGGCTTATCAAAACGTTTTTTTACTAGCTTGTAAATACCTACTGAGCCAAATAAAATAGACAAAATTTGAATCAAGAGTAAGGTGGGAGTTCCAAAAATGTAATATAATGGCGATAATATTACAGTATATAAAGAAAAATGATCAGACAAAAAATTAGTAAACATGTAATGTAAATACGGGTAATGGTTTTTGTGAAAATGCCCGTATTGATATAAGCAATTATTATAAATCCCTAAATCAAATGAATATGTTCTATAGTTATAATGATTAACAATTGATATTAAAGAAAAAATAATACAAAAAAATAGGAGGATGTAATTTTTTGGAGTTCGGAAAAAATCAATAAATAGTTTTGAATTAAATTTTATATTTAATAATGAGCCCATTAGGAATATTGATTTAATAAATTACATATAATATAAGTTTGTGAATATAGTAAAAAATCATAAAAACATACATTATACCAATGGATAATAAGGTATTTGCTACTTTATAGGTATTTGACTTTAAAAACAACAGATTTTCAAAAAAATGTGTTGTTTTTAAGAGAATTAGATTATTTTTGCCACTAAATTTTAAAAAATTAAAAATGAAAAAATCAAACGTTTTTTTAGCATTAAGCTTATCTTCTCTTATTTTATTGACATCTTGTGGAGATGAACCAAAAGAGGTTGAAAAAATAACTACAGTAGCAACTTACTCATATAATGCAGAGGACACTCTTGTTGATAAAGGAACTAGATTTCAAGGTGAGGCACATGGCGGGCAATTTGTTTTCAGAGCAGATAGTTTACATTCGTATTCAGGAACTACACGATTTGATTTAAATGATACACTTGTCAATTCAAATCTTAGAGTTGTTTTAAATTTTTGGGCTAAAGCTAATACTCCTGCAAAAGGCGATGGTTTTGCAGTTTCATTTCAAGATGATGAAAAAGGCTACTTTTGGGGCACGTTTGAGCCATTTACTTATGGAGCTAAGCCAAATGAGTGGGTAAATATCATTGATAGTGTAAATATTGATGCTAGCCTTTATACAAAAACAAAATTATATTTCAAGTTTTTCTCTTATACAAATAACAAATCAAGTGTTTTAGATATTGATGATGTAAACATCACCGTTAAAAAAGTTGAAAAAGTAATGGAAGAATAATTGTGTATATTTTTCACTTCGAATAAAGCCTTTTTGTAAAAACAAAAAGGCTTTATTTTTTTTAATACTAGCTGCTTAAAAAAAATTATTACTTTTATAAAAAAGAAGTTTAATCAAGAAAAATAATCTTAATCGTTACCTGACTATTTTGTTCATGTCAAATAAGTAATATAGAATTATAGTTTTATGCAAATTCCTCAATTAACGTTTACAAGATTTTTGGCTGGAGTATCTATTGTGATTTTACACTATGGTTTATATACTTGGCCTATCAGCTCAGATTTAGTATTTCCTATTTTAGGTAAATCCATTTCGGCGGTTAGTTACTTTTTTATTTTATCAGGGTTCATATTAGTAGTATCGTCGGCTAAAAATGGCGAACTAATACCTGAGGTTAAAACATCTGTTTTTTGGAAGAAACGTGCTGCTCGAATTTTACCGGTTTACATTTTCTCAGTATTATTGTTTTTAGCAATAAATTTCAGATATGATCCTTCAATACCCTTAAAATGGCAAACACAATCATATGTGTACTCGTTATTTTTATTACAGTCGTGGAAATATAAAATGGCATTAGATATAAATTACCCTTCATGGACACTTTCCGTGGAGGCTTTGTTTTATTTTATTTTTCCTTGGGTGTATTCAAATTTAGTATCGCTAACAAACAAAAGACTAATTATAGTTTCTGTAGCTGCATGGATAATAAATTCTTACGTTCATGTGAGTTTAATGGAAGAAAATGTGCCACATAATTTTTACATGTATTTCCCTTTATTGCATGTTGCTACGTTTATCACGGGTATATGTTCAGGTATTTTATTTATTAGAAATTACGCATGGTTATCAGGGAATGGAAAAACATATTTATTTTCAATCTCTGGTTTAGCTTTATTGTTTATGATTTTTGCGGCCTATAAAAATTGGGATTTTTATAATTATCAGCACAATGGCCTTTTATCACCATTTTTTATTTTAATGTTTTATAGTTTAGCAGTTATGAAAGGCCCTATTGTGACACTTTTTTCATCTAAACCTTTTGTGTTTTTAGGAGACATAAGCTATTCTATATATTTGTTTCAATATCCTGTTCTTCAGATTTGCCAGAAATACATTCCAGGCTTAAAAGGAAAAGAATCAAAAGATATATTTTTTATATACCTTTTGATTTTAATTGTGTTTTCAGCTTTGATATATGTCTGTCTTGAAAAACCCTTGAGAAAATTTTTTACATCAAGAATCAAATATAATTCGCAGGCTTAATATAAATATAATTTTATAGCCTTTAATTAATGAAACTGTTTCTTAAGATAAGTTTTCTAACATTTCTCCACAAATAAATTCTGCAGCTTTTCCATCGCCATATAGTTTTGGGAATTTCATATCTGTTTTTAATGTCAAGGTTTTATACGCCTCAATTATTTTTTTCTCATCTGCATCGGTAATAATGGCTGTGCCGCATTCCACTAATTCTACCCATTCGGTTTCAGGGCGTAAAATCACGCAAGGCTTTTCAAAATAAAAGGCTTCTTTTTGAACGCCACCGCTATCTGTCATCACAATTTTACAATTTTTTTCTAGGGCGATCATTTCTAAAAAAGAAACAGGCGCAATGATTTTGAAGTGTGCGCTTGCCTTTATTTTTTGATGTAACTCTTGATCTAAATTAAACTCTAATAATTTAGCAGTTCGTGGATGCAATGGCAATAAAACATCTAATTTATTTTCTTCGCTAATTTTATATAAGGCATTAAATAAAGCATTTAATCTTATAGGCTCATCTGTATTGTTATTACGATGAATAGTAGCTAAAATAAAATTATTTTTTTGTAAATGATTTTTAGAAATAACATTTGTTTTTTGTTCAGCAACTTCACTAAAGTGTAAACTATTATCATACATCACATCACCACTATGGTAGATTTTTGGATTATTAGCATTATATGGTTTTGTGTTATTTGATTTAAATCCTTCATTCAATAAGTTTTGAAATCCAGTTTTGGTTGGCGAAAATAATAATGTAGAAACATGGTCGCACATGATTCGATTTACTTCTTCAGGCATTGCTTTATTAAACGAACGCAACCCGGCTTCAATATGAATAACTGGCACATGAATTTTACTAGCTGCTATTGCTCCTGCTAATGTTGAGTTAGTATCACCATATAATACAATAGCTTGCGGCTTTTCATTCATTAAAATTTCTTCAATGCCTGCAATCATAGTAGCGGTCTGTTTTCCGTGACTTCCACTACCTACATTTAAATTATAGTTTGGTGCTGGTATTCCTAGTTCATCAAAAAACACTTGACTCATGTTTTCGTCGTAGTGTTGTCCTGTATGAACAATAATTTCGGAAATAGAATTTGAAAATTTATGTTTAATGGCTCTGCTTAAAGCTGCAGCTTTAATAATTTGAGGTCGTGCGCCAATAATGGTTACTATTTTAATCATAATATTATTTATAAAATGCCTTCATCTGCAAAACTAAGATAAGCTTGATCTCCAATAATTAAATGGTCTTGCAAACTTATATCAACAAGCTTAGAAGCTTCTTTTATTTTTTTTGTTAAATGAATATCTTCTTGACTAGGTTTTAAATTTCCTGATGGATGATTGTGCGCTAAAATAATTGAGCTTGCCAAACACTCAATGGCTGGTTTTAAGATTAAACGAACATCTACTACTGTTCCACTAATTCCACCTTTGCTAATGCATTCTGTTTTTATAATGCTATTGCTTCTGGTCATAAATAACACCCAAAATTCTTCATGAGGCAAATCCGTTAGTTTAGATTTTAAAACACTGTAGGCGGCTTTAGATGAAGTAATTTTCACTTTTTCTTCAATGGTTTCATCTGTCCGCCTTCTTCCAATTTCAAGCGCGGCTGCTATTGTTACTGCTTTGGCTTCGCCAACGCCTTTAAATTTTTTTAAATCATTTAATTGAAGTTTAGCTAGTTCATTAATAGAATTTTTATTTTCTTTTAATATGCGTTGCGCTAATTGAACGGCTGTTTCATTTCTATTACCAGATGCTAAAAGAATAGCCAAAAGCTCAGCATCAGAAAGTGATTGCCTTCCTTTAGTCACTAATTTTTCTCTTGGTCTGTCATCTTCAGCCCAAGATTTAATCGTTAAATGTTTATGTTGCGATTCTTCCAATATGTTTTAAAATTAGTGCTTTTTTGTTAATGTATAAAACAATACTTTTACATGGTATGTCACTTTCGTCTTCTCTTCAAATATTAAAACATAAAGAATTTAGATTATTTGTGTTTGCTCGCTTTTTTTTAACTCTTGCCATACAAATGCAAATGAGTACTATAAATTTGCAAATTTATTATGAGTATGCTCAAAAAAACGAAGAAGAACTTATCTTAGGATTAATAGGACTTACAGAGGCTTTACCGTTTATTGCTACATCGTTTTTTTCAGGTCATATTGCAGATATAATCAGTAGAAGACGAATTTTATTAATTGGCTGCTTTGCCTTACTAATTGGTTCTTTGTTTTTGTTTGGCTTTAGTAACTCACTATTTACTTGGATTCAAGGTTTCGGTATGTATGCGTTATTTACGGTTGTATTTATATTTGGAATTGTTCGTTCGTTTTTAGCGGTGAGTACACACCCATTTATGAGTCAAATTATTCCACGAGAATTATATACCCAATCTGCCACATGGAATAGCACTGCCTGGCATATTGGCTCTATTTTAGGTCCTGTTTTAGCAGGATTACTTTACGGCTATAATCATTCATTTCATGCCAATTGGTGTTATGGCATTACCGGCATATTATTTATTTGCGCTTTTATTTGTTTTGCACGAATTAAATCTAAGCCAATACCTGCAAAAACTAAAAACGAAACGTTTATGGAAAGCATGACGGTGGGGGTGAAGTTTGTATTTAAAAATAAACTTGTTTTAAGTGCTTTGTCTTTAGATTTATTTGCTGTATTGTTTGGCGGTGCGGTTGCTTTAGTGCCTTCTTTTACTGATAAAATTTTGCATTTAGGGCCAGAAGCTTATGGCTTATTAAGAACAGCTCCAGCTGTTGGCGCCGTTTTAATGGCTTTTTATATGGCCGTGAAACCACCAGCTAAAAATGCAGGAATTAGTTTATTATTAGGTGTGGCTGCATTTGGTTTATTTACCATTTTCTTTGCGTTTTCTACTAATTATTGGTTGGCCTTTGCTATGTTATTATTTACAGGAGCGTTTGATAACATTAGCGTTGTAGTTCGTCACAGTATTTTGCAATTAAGTACACCTGATGAAATGCGGGGGCGAGTAGCAGCCGTAAATAGTATTTTTATTGGAAGCAGTAACGAGATTGGAGCATTTGAATCGGGTGTTGCCGCTCGATTTTTAGGCTTAGTGCCTTCTATCGCTTTTGGCGGAGTAATGACGATTTTGGTTGTATTAGGTGTACACAAATTAAATCCTAAATTAAAAGATTTAGATATTACGAAATTAGAATAATGGAAAATCATTTTAAGGAAGTAAAAGAATTATTAGATGAAAAATATTTTCAGTTTAATAACACTTCTTTTATCGAAACGGATCCTATTTCTATTCCACATCAATTTTCAAAAAAAGAAGACATTGAAATAGCGGGTTTATTAGTTGCAACTATTGCTTGGGGACAAAGAACGTCTATAATTAATAATGGAAATAAATTGATGCGATTAATGAATGATGAACCTTATGAGTTTATTATGAATTTTTCTAAAAGAGATTCAATACGCTTTGAAAATTTTGTTCATCGTACGTTTAATTCGGTAGATTGTGTTTTCTTTTTAAATTCCTTAAAAAATATTTATGCAAAAAATGGTGGTTTAGAAAATGCTTTTTCTGGTAAAATCTCCAAAGATGAAAAGGACGTGAAAAATGCAATCACTAATTTCAGAGAATTATTTTTAAGTATTCCACATCCTTCTCGCAGCGATAAGCACATCTCTAACCCATCTGCTAAATCAAGTGCTAAGAGATTGTGTATGTTTTTGAGATGGATGGTACGTAAAGATAAACATGGTGTTGATTTTGGTATTTGGAAATCTATTCATTCATCTCAATTGTGTTTGCCACTGGATTTACACACTGGAAATGTAAGTCGTAAGTTAGGCTTATTAAAACGTACTCAAAACGATTGGCAAGCCGTTGAAGAAATTACTACTTTATTAAGAGGTTTTGATAAAAAAGACCCAATCAAATATGATTTCTCTTTATTTGGATTGGGTGCTTTTGAAGGTTTTAGGTAAAATATCCCTTTGGTATATCTCTAGTATTCGCAGATTATTTTCTGTGTTTAAACTGAGTGCTTTCTATCGTTAATTATTTTACTTTTTATTCTCAAAAATAATAAACTCAACTCTACGGTTTGTTTCATGCTCATTGTCTGTGCATTCAACACCTTCCGTACACTTGTTTAAAATAAAGTCTTCTCCTTTGCCATTAACTTGTTCAATTTGTTTTTTATCTATGCCTTTATTAATTAAGTAGCTTTTAACTTGTTGTGCACGTTTTTTTGATAACGGTAAATTATAAGATTCTTTACCTCTGCTATCAGCAAAACCATAAATTAATATTGATAATTCAGGATGCTTAGATAAAACACCTATATTTTGTTTTAAAATAGCAACAGCATCTTCACGGATGTTTGACTTATTTAAACTAAAATAAATTGGAGTTAAATTTAAACCTAAAGCATCTAGTTGTGATTTATTTAAGTAAGGTAATATTAACTTATCATCATATGGATTTTTTCCTGCTTCATCCACTTTTACAACAGGAATCATATCAGCAGGAACATTGTAAATTAAATTATTACAAAGCACAATAGGTTCGATACAAGTATCACATCCAGCAATTACTTTAACAAACACTGAATCTCCTGGCGATGTTAAAGATATGGTTTGTGTAATTTGTGCCGCATCAATTGCTATTTTTGTTTGGTTAAATGACCATTGATAAGCAATAACGTTTAAGTTATTTGGAACAACGGCATCAAATTTTACGGTAAAAGATTCTCTGTCAATTATCTTAGATTCTAACGCTAATATCGAACTCTTTTCTTCGGTACATTCTTTTTTAAATGTATTAAGGTATGTTATTTTGTAAATATCCATATCGCCATATCCTTTTGGTCTATACGAGGAAAAATAACTGTTTTGGTTATTGTTTGTTTGAATTAAAAAAACATCATTTCCTGCCGAATTTATTGGTTGCGACATGTTTTCTGGCTCTGACCAATTGCCATTAGATAAAGAACTTTTATAAACATCATAATTGCCATAACCTTGATGACCTTTAGAAGAAAAATACAATGTTTGTCCGTCATCAGATAAAAACGGAGCGTCTTCATCAAATGGGGTATTAATAGTTTTACCTAAATTTTCAGGAACACCCCAATCTCCATTACTATCTTTTATTGATTTGTAAATATCTAAGCCACCATTACCTCTGGCATCTTCGCTTGTGAAAAATAAGGTTTTACCATCTTTACTAATACTTGCGTGGTTTTGATAAAAATCCATGTTTACATTTTTTGATAGGGCTACAGCGCTTTTTGAATTATCTGATCCTGTTGATATTTCATGAATTTTATTGTCTTGAAACACGTACATTGTTTTTCCATCTTGAGACGCAGAAATGATAGATAAGTGTTTTTTTTGAGCCTTAGTTTTTAATGTGCTTTTTGAGATGGAATAGGTGCTAACGCTTGTTGGCCTTCCATTTACAAGTTTACTAGTATAAATGTTTTCAAAATATTTATCATCAGCTTTATTTTTCTTTTCTTTATCAAAATCTTTTCTTCTGGATGTGAATAGTATTTCGTTGTTATCTTTAACAACTGGAACATATTCTGGGGCATCTGTATTTAATTTTGATCCTAAATTTCCAACATACATGTTTTTATCATATTGGTTCTTTTTATTTTTTTCACCGTAAGCACAGTCTTCAATTCTTTTATTTAAATCATTAATATTATAGGCGTCTTGTTCTTTATCTCGAGTTATTTTTACAGCAAGTTGTGAATATAAATTTCCCGCTTTTAAATACTCTCCATTATGGTGATAACATTTTGCTAATGCAAACATTAAATCAGGAAAGGTATCTTTCTGGCTTTTTGAAATGGCGGTCTCTAAATAAGGTAAAGCCTCTTCATATTTATTCATAAATTCTGATAAAACAAATCCCACGCCTAAGTTTGCTTCGTAATTTGTCTTATCAAGATTGTACGCCTTCAAAAAGTTCGATTTTGCCTTTTCTATTTTGTTCCTTTCTACGGCTCTATTTCCTTTTCTTAAATATGATTTTATTTGTGCAGATGAAAAAGTTGAAGAAAAAATAAATACTAATAAAATAATGTTTTTCATGTAAAAATATTGGTTGAATTTTAAAGACAACAAAATTAATAATTTATCCGAAAGTAAACGTTAATCTGTTAAAAGTAGCTTTTAATGGCCCATTAAAGGCTTGCTGTCTAACGATTTTGAGTCTAATGCGTCGCGAAGCCCATTTCCTACTAACATGAATGCTAGAACTAGAACCATAATGGCTAATCCTGGAACAAAAGCTAGGTAAGCAGCATCAACTAGCACGTATCCTCTGTGAGCGTTAATCATTTCACCCCATGATGGAGTAGGAGGTTGAGCTCCAATTCCTAAAAAGCTTAAACCTGCTTCTGTTAAAATAGCAGACGCAAAGTTTGAGGCTGCAATTACAATGACCGGTCCCATCACGTTTGGTAAAATATGTTTTAAAATAATTCGCATGTTTTTAAAACCTAAAGCTCTTCCGGCTTCCACAAATTCTTTTTCTCTAATACTTAATATTTGGCCACGAATTAGACGAGCAACATCTACCCACATGGTTAAACCAACTGCAATAAAAACTTGTAAAATTCCTTTTCCTAAAACTAATGTTATGGCTATTACTAATAATAAAGTTGGGATAGACCAAACCACATTAATTAACCACATAATCACATCATCTAACCATCCTCTGAAATATCCAGCAATAGCACCTAATAAGATGCCAATAACAATAGATATTAAAACTGAAATAAATCCTACCGATAATGAGATGCGAGTCCCTATCATTAATCTGCTTAATAAGTCACGTCCAGCTAAGTCAGTTCCTAAAACATATCGCCTATCTTTAATGTAACTATCGCTAACCATTTGTTGTAACTCACTTACTTTTAATTTTAGTTTTTCCCCAGTACTCAATTGATAAAATTCGATTTGATTATTTAGGCTATCATTTTTAATTGGATAATTATTATTAACATCATAAACAACATCTGCTAAATTGTAGGGAACTTTATTCCCATTATTTGGTTCATTTCCTGTAAATTCTTCTACTACTATATCAAACCCTTTAAAAGAATAGGTGTATGCTGGAATAAATGTATAATCGCTTACCTCACCAAATATCATTTTTTTAAACCATCCGGCTTTATGTGATAATTCATTTTTTCTAGCCAACAACATTTGAGCTTTAAATCCTGGTTTTTTTATATGTAACTCCGGTTTTTGATCATTTGCGTATGGTGATGAGTCAGGTGTAATTAAAAATCCTAAGATAGAAATAGTAGATGCTATAACAATCAAAAACAATCCAAACATTGCTAATCGATTTCTTTTAAACCGATGCCATGTTTGAACCGATAGTGATTCTGAACTATAATCTGTATGTTTCTTTTTAAATAACAATTAATTAATTTTTTTTCCTTTCCAAAACGGCCTGTAGATAAATGAAGTTATTCCGATTGACAGAGCATATATCCAATACACACATTCAAAAGGGATTATCCACCAAATATATTTTAGACGTCCTAAAAAATCTGAAGCTAAAAATAGCAACAAAAAATCAAAAACAAACTTTGCAAGGGCAAAAATCGATAAATAAGGTAATATAACTGACTTTTTGAGGATTGCAACTAATAAAGCAAGGAAAATGAGGTTAGTGACAAGAACAATAAATGCAAAAAATGAATTTAAGAGATTTGGATTTTCTTTTGTTTTTGATGCCCAACGTACTCTTTGATTAAATAAATCATTTAAGTTTTTAACTGTGGATGTTTTTACAATTAACTCTCTGGATAAACCATATTGAATACGTGTAGAATCAACTTTTTTGAAAGATTCCAAAATGAATATATCTTCTCCTGACGACAAGTGTGAATGAGAATGATAACCATCAACTAGCTCGTAAATAGCTTTTTTAAAAGCCAAATTTGCGCCATTACACATAAATGGTTTTTTCAAGCCCGCATAACCTGCTGTAATGCCAGTTAATGCCATGTTTTCAGTAATTTGAAATTGTGATAAAAACCCCGATTCACTTTTAAAGTCAACGGGCATGACAAGCATATTTGGCGATAATGTGTTAAAATAACTTGAGATATTCTGCAGCCAATTGGGATGACGATAAATCACATCCGCATCTGTAGTTACTATAATATCGCCTTTAGATTTTTGAATAGCTATTGCAAGATTTTTCTTTTTCCCATAATGAACATCTTGTTTTATTAATTGGTATTGTAACCCGGATTTCTCAAGAGTTTCTTTGACTAATTGATAAGTGTTATCATCTGAACAATCATCAATTATAATGAGTTCAAAGTTTGTTTTTGGAAAATTTTGTTTTACAATTTCGTAAATAAAATCTCCGATAGTTTGTTCTTCATTTCTTGCAGAAACGACGATGGATAGATAGGAAGTGGATGGGTTTTTTGATAGAGCAATTGTTCGGTTTAATTTATTAAATCCAATGATAGCAAATGTTATCAGAAAACCATAAGAAATAATGGCAAACGCAAATATGTATAATTCAATTAGCACCCGCTGTTCTAAAATTTATTTTTTCTTTTAATATAATCACGTAGCCAATCACACTTGGAACAATCACATTAATAATCCACACAAAGGTGGATGCTAAGACTACTATTACTGTGTTATCTGCACTATTATTAAATACAAATAGTGCAATAGCTGCTCTGATGGCAGGCTCTATCACACTAATCATTGGAATTAAACTTGTTAGCATAAAGTAAGCGGCAATACTCATAAATACATCCATTAAATTATTTTGAGGTGCTAATGCATTATATATTAGGTAAAATTGTGTAGTAAAAACTAAGTATCTAACGATTGAAAACGTAATTAATTTTAAAATGAGCGCTTTTGTAAATTGAATATGTTTTGCATCATCCATTTTTTTAAACCACTTAATGAATTTTAATTTCTTTTGAATAAATGATACGTTTAAAATAGCCCAACAAAAAAATAAAATCATGCAAATACCAAAACCTAATACACCATAAATAAATGAAGATGATTGATTGTTTTGATTGAGTTTGTATGTAATGGCAATAAGCCCTGCAGTAACTGTGATGAGCATTTGAAACATGCCATTAATAAAATGTAACACGGTAATACTTGGCCTATTATCGGGTTTAAAAAACATGATTTTTGCTAAAAACTCCATGGCTCTCCCAGGCGCAATATTGCCCACACAAATTCCTGAAAAAACAGATTTTAAAGCCGTGGCATACGAAACGGATTCTATTTGTTTGGTGATTGATTTCCATTTATAGCTTTCTATACCCCAATTTATTGGCATAAGCAGTAAAACAAGGATTAAAATCAAATACATTTTAGGTTCGCTAAACCAAAATATACATTGTTCTTTTAGTTGCGGAATTTGACTTAAGCGATTATAAATAATCCAAAAACTAATAACACCTATTAGTAGTTTAATGATAAAGCTTATTGTTTTTTTATTTATTCTCAACACTTTGTTTTAAAACGTTTAAATTTACACATTAATGGCAATTAACGATAGAATAATACTTGGTATTGATCCTGGAACTTTGGTAATGGGCTACGGCTTGGTACATATCCAAAATAATAAAATGTCGTTAATTACTTTAGATGTCATTAAGCTAGATAAACTAGATGAACACGCGGATAGATTGAAAAAAATATTTGAACGTGTAGTAGAATTGATAGAGCAATATAAACCAGATGAACTTGCTATTGAAGCCCCATTTTTTGGTAAAAATGTTCAATCGATGCTTAAATTAGGAAGAGCTCAAGGTGTTGCTATTGCAGCGGCTTTATCTAAAAATATTCCTATGACAGAGTACTCCCCTAAAAAAATAAAAATGAGTATTACGGGTAATGGTAATGCTTCCAAAGAACAAGTAGCCGCCATGTTGGAGAGTTTGTTAAATTTTAAACATGATGACAAATATTTGGATGCAACCGATGCTTTAGGTGCTGCGGTGTGTCATTATTTTCAAAATAAAACAGCTAGTTCGGGCACTAAAAAATCCTATTCCGGCTGGGATGCTTTCATTAAAGACAATCCAAAAAGAAAAGCTTAAAAGATGTATTAAATCAATTTCTTTCTTACCTTTCTTTTCTGTAAAAAATGCACTTATGGCAAAATCTAAAATCTCTAAACTATCTATATTAACCGAATTTGACGTTTATAATTCTGCAAAGGATTTGGATAAAAAGGATGCTGAATTATTGTTAGCAGCTCAAAAAATGGTAAAAACGGCTCACGCACCTTATTCAGAATTTCATGTGGGCGCTGCCGTTTTATTAGAAAACGGGAAGATTGTGGCAGGAAATAACCAAGAAAATGCAGCTTATCCGAGTGGTTTATGTGCCGAAAGAGTGGCTATTTTTTATGCTTCGGCTCAATATCCAAATGTGGCTGTAAAAGCTGTTGCAGTAGCTGTAAAATCTAAAAATATGGTTATTACTGAGCCTTTATCACCATGTGGCGGCTGTCGACAGGTAATTGCTGAATATGAAAATAAGTTCGAAAAACCCATCAGAATCATCATGTCGGGCGAAAAAGGGCAAATTTACATCGCTAAAAGCATCGAAAGTTTATTGCCCTTAATGTTTAGCAAAAAGTATCTATAATTAGGCTTTATTTAGGGCTTTTGAATATCATTTATTCTCTTATTTTTGTACCTTATTAAATTGTAATTTCTATGGCTAAAACAGCTGAAAAAAAGAGCAAGTTCTCAAAAGAACAATACCTTAAATGGTACGAATCAATGTTATTGATGCGTAAGTTTGAAGAGAAAACTGGACAGGTATATGTTCAACAAAAAATCAAAGGCTTTTGCCATTTATATATCGGACAAGAAGCGATAGTAGCTGGTACGGTTAGTGCTACCAAAAAAGAAGATAAGCATATTACTGCTTACCGTTGCCACGCGCATGGTATTGGTTTAGGTATGCATCCAAAATATATTATGGCTGAAATGTATGCTAAAATTACTGGATGCTGCAAAGGCAAAGGTGGTTCGATGCATATTTTTAGTAAGGAACATAATTTTGTTGGCGGACATGGTATTGTTGGCGGACAAATTCCTTTAGGCGCTGGTATTGCCTTTGCTGATAAATTTATGGGCAATGATAATGTATGTGTTTGTTCAATGGGTGATGGAGCAGTTCGTCAAGGAGCATTACACGAAGCATTTAATATGGCGATGAACTGGAAATTGCCAGTGATTTTTATTGTAGAAAATAACATGTATGCGATGGGGACTTCTGTTGAACGTACTAGTAACGTGCATGATTTGTGGAAATTAGGTTTAGCTTATGATATGCCAAGTAAACCAGTGGATGGTTTAACGGTTGAAGCTGTTCATGAAGCGATGGAAGAAGCGGTTGCGCGTGCACGCCGTGGAGACGGACCAACATTTTTAGAAATGAAAACATACCGTTACAAAGGTCACTCAATGAGTGATGCTCAAACATATAGAACTAAAGATGAGGTGAAAGAGTATCAAACTCAAGATCCAATTCAAAAAGTTTTAGAAACATTAGTAGCAAATAAATGGATTGATGATGCAGGAATTGAGGCAGCTGAGGCAAGAGTGAAAGCGTTAGTCGACGAATCAGTTCAATATGCTGAGGAAAGCCCATATCCAGAACCAGAGGAGCTTTACAAAGATGTTTACGCAGAACCAAATTATCCATACATTAACGAATAAGACATGGCAGAGATTGTACGTATGCCCAAATTAAGCGATACCATGACAGATGGAGTCATCGCGAAATGGCACAAAAAAGTTGGTGATAAAGTGAAAAGCGGAGAATTGCTTGCTGATATTGAAACTGATAAAGCAACCATGGAATTCGAATCTTTCCAAGATGGTGTATTATTACATATTGGAGTTCAAGAAAAACAAGCGGTGCCTGTTGATTCTATCATTGCCATTTTAGGTAAAGAAGGTGAAGATATTTCTGCTTTATTGAAAGGGACTCCAGAGACTAAAAAGATAGAAGAGACTAAAGAGACAATAGCTCCAGTTCAAACAACTATCAACTCATCTCAAGCAACTACTCTTCCTGCTGGTGTTGAAGTTGTTCGTATGCCTAAGTTAAGTGATACGATGACAGATGGGGTGATTGAAAAATGGCACAAAAAAGTTGGAGATAAAGTTAAGAGTGGAGAGTTATTAGCGGATATCGCTACTGATAAAGCAACCATGGAATTTGAATCTTTCCAAGATGGTGTATTAATTCATATTGGTGTTCAAGAAAAACAATCTATTCCAGTAGATAGCATTATTGCTATTTTAGGAAAAGGTGGCGAAGATATCAATGCTATTTTAGCGTCTGTTAATTCTGCTGGTTCTGCTCCTGCAACTACTTCTGCTCCAAAAGCTGATGCTCCTGTTCAAACAGCAGCAACTGTCACTTCGAGCGTAGTCGAGAAGTCATCTTCTTCAAATGATGGAAGAGTAAAAGCCTCTCCTTTAGCTAAAGCATTAGCAAAAGAAAAAGGAATTGATATTTCAAAAGTAACAGGTTCTGGTGATCATGGTCGTGTGACTAAATCAGATATCGAAAATTATAAACCTACTGCATCTTCTTCAAGCAGTAAATCATCAAACGTTAGTTCGTTTGTTCCAGGTGCCGAAGGATTTAATGATGAGCCAACGTCGCAAATGCGTAAAGTAATTGCGAAACGTTTATTAGAAAGTACAAACGGTGCACCTCACTTCTATTTAACGATTGAAGTGGATATGGAAAATGCGATGCAGTCTCGTAATGCGATCAATGCAATTCCTGATACCAAAGTTTCTTTCAACGACTTAGTAATTAAAGCTTGTGCAGCAGCATTACGTAAACATCCAAAAGTAAATTCATCTTGGATGGGCGATAAAATTCGTTACTACTCTCACGTACACATTGGTGTAGCAGTGGCTGTGGAAGATGGTTTGTTAGTGCCAGTAGTTCGTTTTGCTGATCAAAAATCATTATCTCAAATTAGCGCTGAGGTAAAAGATTTAGGTAAACGTGCAAAAGATAAAAAATTACAACCGGCCGATTGGGAAGGAAATACTTTTACAGTTTCTAATTTAGGAATGTTTGGTATTGATGAATTTACATCGATCATCAACACACCTGAGTCTTGTATTTTATCAGTAGGGGCAATTAAACAAGTTCCAGTCGTTAAAAATAATCAAGTGGTACCAGGAAATGTGATGAAAGTAACTTTAGCTTGCGACCATAGAACGGTTGATGGAGCAACAGGGGCTGCTTTTTTACAAACTTTAAGAACATATTTAGAAAATCCAGTAACTATTTTAGCATAATTAAAAATGGAAGGAACGATTAAGTCAGAAATTAAAAACGGAATAGGAACGATTACTTTTTTTCATCCTCAAAGTAATTCAATGCCTGGTGTTCAATTAAGAAACTTAGCGGCAGAAATAGAAAAATTAGGAAAAGATGATAACGCTAAAGTAATTGTATTACAAAGCGAAGGCGAAAAAGCATTTTGTGCGGGCGCTAGTTTTGATGAATTAATTTCGATTAAAGATATTGATACTGGATTAAAATTCTTTTCAGGTTTTGCGCAAGTCATTAATGCGATGCGTAAAGCGCCTAAATTTATTATTGCTCGTGTGCAAGGTAAAGCTGTTGGTGGTGGAGTAGGTATTGCTTCAAGTGCTGATTATACATTTGCAGTGAATGATGCTTCTATTAAATTATCTGAATTAGCAGTAGGTATTGGCCCGTTTGTAGTTGGTCCGGCTGTTGAACGTAAAGTAGGAACTTCTGCTTTTTGTCAGTTAACAATTAACGCAACCGAATGGCAAACAGCTCAATGGGCTAAAGAAAAAGGTTTATATGCTGAGGTATTTGCAACAGTAGAAGAAATGGATAAAGGTATTGCAACTCTTGCTGGTAAATTAGCAACGAGCAATCCTGAAGCGATGATGATGTTAAAGAAAATCATGTGGGAAGGAACTGAAAACTGGGATACGTTATTAGTAGAAAGAGCAGGTATGAGTGGAACTTTAGTACTATCTGAATTTACGGTAAATGCTATTAATAAATTTAAAGCAAAAGCTTAATTAATTTTAACCCCGATTTATCGGGGTTTTTTATTTGTATGCAAAACATCATCTTACTTCACGGAGCCATCGGAGCTAAAGATCAACTAGAACCATTAGCTATTGAATTAAAACAACAAGGCTACAATGTATTTACCTTAAGTTTTAGCGGCCACGGACAAACACCTTTTGCAACTAATTTTGGCATTGAGCAATTTGCTTTGGAGTTAGACCAATTTATTAACGAAAAGAATTTAGATAAACCAACTGTGTTTGGTTATAGCATGGGTGGTTATGTGGCTTTATATTTAGCACACCAACAACCAACATTATTAGGTAACATCATTACACTCGGCACTAAGTTTGAATGGAGCACAGAGATTGCAAAAAAAGAAGTGAAGATGCTCGACTCTAAAACCATTGTCGAAAAAGTACCAAAGTTTGCCGAAGCATTACAAAAACGCCATGGACAAGATTGGGAACTGTTGCTACAAAAAACAGCAAAGATAATGCTAAGCTTAGGAAATAAAAATGCATTATCCTTAAATGATTTTACCGCTATTGAAAATAAAGTACTCATTGGTTTAGCCGATAAAGACAATATGGTTAGTCTAGAAGAAACCACTGCTGTTTACAAGCAATTAAAAAATGGCGACATGTATATGCTACCAAATACCAAACATCCTATTGAAACCGTTGATTCAAAATTGTTAGCTGAATTAGTAACTAAATTCAATTAAAAAGGCTGAGATTTCTCTCAGCCTTTCCAAACTATTTAATTTATCATTAAGCTTTTTTTCCTTGGCTATGTGCCGCTAAATTTGCAATGCGGTATAATAAACGAGAAGCCACGTTCGCATTCCATTCATCTTCGCCACCAACTTCGTTAATATCAAAGGCTATAATGGTTTTACCTGATGCTACTACTTGTTCTAATAAATATAATACTTGGTCGGTTTCAAAACCACCTGCTACTGGTGTTCCAGTACCTGGGCATAATTTTGGATCTAAACCATCAATGTCAAAACTTAAATAAATGTTTTGTGGTAACTCAGCTACAATTTCTTGGCAAATGGTATCCCAGCTTTTTCCTTTGTATTGTTGTTGTTTAATGTCTCTGTCAAAAAATGTTTTCACACGCCCGTTAGAGTTATTAATAATCTCTAACTCTGCTTGGCAATAATCTCTGATACCAACTTGCACTAATTTTTGTACACTATGTCTTTTCAACGCATTGTACATAATAGAAGCATGAGAATATTCAAAGCCTTCGTATGCTACACGTAAATCAGCATGCGCATCAATTTGTAAAATCGCAAACTCTCCAAAGTGTTCTCCTAAGGCATCAATCATACCTAATGGAGTAGAGTGGTCGCCACCAATTAAACCAACGCTTTTCTTTTGTTTTAAGAAATGTAAAGCACGTTGTTTTACCCATGCATTCATTTCTTCACACACTTTGTTTACGTCTTTTATTTCTTCAATTTCCGAAGAAGGTTCTCCGTTACATTGTCTGTCAATAATAATTTCCGCAACGGGACGATAGATTTCGCTTTTCTCTCTTAAGTCTTCGCTAAAATCATCCATGGCAATTCCCATTTTCCATGCATCTTTTACAATCGGGTCGTAAAGGTCAACTTGAAAAGAAGCATCAAATATTTGTTGAGGACCGTCAATGGTTCCGCCGCCGTAACTAACGGTTACTTCCCAAGGCACAGGTATTAATACAGTTTCAGATTCTTGTGTCGTGAATGGTAAACCAAACATATTTGCGTTAACATCTCCAACGCTGTTTGGATCAAAGTTTTTTATTTTTTCTTGTTTGTTCATATAAATTAGTTGTTTGATATAAGTTGTTGGTTTTTGGAGTTAAATCTAATAAAGTTGAAGTTTATAGTATATCAATTATCAAAAAACTAATAACCAATAACTAACAACTGTTTATGGAGCAAGTCTTTCAATCTTCCAATTGCCATTCTCTAAAGTAAAAGCAATGCGATCGTGCAAGCGATTTTTACGTCCTTGCCAAAATTCGTAGTAGTTGGCTTTAATCACATAGCCGCCCCAAAACTCTGGACGAGGAATTTCTTGATTATTAAATTTAGTTTTATTGCCTTCAATAAAGGTGTTTAATTCTTCACGGTTATTTAATACACGGCTTTGTGGCGAGCTCCAAGCGCCTATTTTAGAGTCTTGTGGACGAGCATTAAAATACGCATCACTTTTTTCCGCTTCTGCTTTTTGTGTAATCACGCCTTCAATACGAATTTGACGTTCTAACTCTGGCCAAAAAAAGGTTAAGCACACGTTAGGATTTTCTGCAATTTGAATTCCTTTACGCGAATCATAATTGGTATAAAAATAAAATTCGTTGTCAGAAAATTCACGTAAATAAATAATGCGAGCTGATGGTTTATTGTTTTTGTCAACGGTTGCTAAATTACAAGCGGGTACTTCGTTTACCTTGGCATCAATGGCATCTTTCATCCATTGTTCAAATTGCAAATCAGGCGTTTTGTTTAAGTTGTTTTCGCTTAATTCGCCTTTCATGAAATCTTCTCTTAACTGAGAAATATGCTGGTTAACTTGGCCCATTTTTTGTAATTTTACACAAATATATAGAGTTATTCTTGATAAAAGCAGGAGATATATTAATTGCTAAACCATTTTTACAAGATGGGCATTTTAAGCGTTCGATTATTTATGTTTGCGAGCATAATGGCGAAGGCAGTTTGGGCTTTATCGTCAATAAATCTCATGGTTTGTTGTTACGTGATATTTTTCCGCATTTAAAAAATGGTAATTTTCCTTTGTTTGAAGGCGGCCCTGTTTCTCCTAATCAATTGTTTTATACGCATACTTTAGGTGATAAATTAAGTGGTAGCCAACATGTGATAGGGAATGTTTTTTGGGGCGGTAATTTTATGGAGTTGTGTCAAATGATTGAAAATGGCGATGTAACATCTGATGATATTCGTTTTTATATAGGATACAGTGGTTGGGGCGAAGAGCAGTTGGACGGCGAATTAGAGCGCGATATGTGGTTTTTGAAGAGTTCTAATTATGTTGATTTAATGCGTATTAACCCTGATGATTTGTGGGGCGAAGAATTGGTAAAAATAAAACCAGGTTATAAAGCGTTCAGTGATTATGCTTTTGATCCTTCTATGAATTAAAATTAATTTTCAAGTAGCCTGTCAGTTCGAGCGGAGTCGAGAACAAAGGTGTTTTAAACCCTTACGCCAATCATACACACATCATCTATTTGCTCAAAGTTTCTTTTCCAATCGTTATAAGCATTATATAAAATGGTATTTTGCTCACTCATGTCTTTATCCTGAATAGATAGAATCAAATCCTTTAATGGCTTGTATTTCATCTTCTTTCCAAAGCTTCCGCCAAACTGATCAGCGTATCCATCAGAGAAAGAATAAATGGTATCTCCACTTTGTAAATCCAATTGATGTAATGTAAATGGATTCATTTTTTCGTAATTACCAATAGGTTGTTTATCGGCTTTGATTTCTATTAAATGATGTGTGCTTGTAGAAATAATATTATCTGATGGAGTTGATGGTTCTCCTTTTCGTACAATCCATAAAGGATTATTAGCGCCAGCAAATTGTAAAGTAGTTTTACCATTTGTATCTAATAAACGCACTAAGGCAATATCCATCCCATCTTTTTGCGTGGATTCACCTTGCTTTTTAAACGAAGCTGTTACCATGTTACGGACTTCATTTAAAATCAAATCAGGTTGATGAATGTGTTTGTTATTTACCACTTCGTTTAAAGCATTACTACAAATCACACTCATAATAGCACCTGGTACTCCGTGACCGGTGCAATCAGCGGCTGCAAAAATACGAGATGGAGTAGGTGTGCTTAATTGATTGTACCAATAAAAATCACCACTTACAATATCTTTTGGTTTAAATAATAAAAAGGCTTGAGGAAAAATTTGAGTCAGTAAATCTTTTTCAGGTAAATACGCATCTTGTATGCGTTTAGCATAGGTAATGCTATCAGTTATTTCTTTGCTTTTTTCTTCTAACTGATGATGCTGTAAAGCAATTTGATCAAAAGCATTTTTAAGTTCTACATGTTTTAAACGATGAATCTCTGCTTCTTTTTCAGCTGACTCCACCGAAAAAGCAATCTGTTGATTTTTAAGTGTATTAACTTTATCGTTACTTAAAATCTCTTGACGTAATTGATTATAAGTTTTATAATGTAATAATGCTTGCGTTAAATCACCTGATTTTTCAAAGGCTTGAGCTAGTAACTCATGCACTTCGGATTGAATGGAAGTAATTTTTAATTCTTGAGAAATAGCTAAGGCTTTATTTAAACAAGCAATACTTTCAGTGATGCTAGCTTGATGTAAATAGATTTTTCCTTTGCCTAACAAACACAAAACATCAAAACGTTTTTCTTGCTTTATGTTAGATTGTTCTGCTTTGTGATAATATTCTAAAGATAAATTCCAATGTTCTTGTTCGGAGTATAAGCTTGCTAAACCTAGGTAAGTCCAAGGAATACCGTCTTCGTCTTTTGTGCTTTCTCTTAATGTTAAACTTTGATTGTAATAGTTTTTAGCTTCTTCGTAATTTTTGCTTAACACATAATTGCGAGCAATTAAATTTAAGGAAGAGGCTGCAGCTTTATCATCTTTGATTTTTTGGCGGATGATTAAACCTTTATTTAAAGCATGAATAGCATTTGTGTAATCATGTATACGCGAATAAATTTGTCCTAAAGTTGTATAGCAATCACCTTTATTAGTTTCATCATCGATGAGTTCACTTGCTTTTACGGCATTTAAAGCATGTTGCATGGCTTTTTCGTACTGACCAAATTGATCGTACATGCTAGCGCAAATAAAATTAGCTCTCGAAATACCAAGAGACACATTCACACTTTCAAAATAACTCAATGCTTCGTTTGCAATAATTAATGGCGTGCTTTCGCTCGATTTCCAAAAATTTAATTGGGTAATGGTTAATTGTGCAAAATGAAAATCAACGAGGTTGTTATATTTTTCAGCATTTTCTTTTGCTTGTAAAGCCAATTCCATCGCCTTTGTTCTGTCAATATATCTATTGTCCCAAGCTTTGATATTTAACTCGTGAATAACACTAACGTATGAATTGGTTGTTGACATATAGGACTATTGAGGCAAATAACTAACAATGGATGAAATAGATTCGGTATAAGAACCAGTAGGATATTTTTCTTTTAAAAGTGAAGCTGTTTTTTTAACATTATCAAAATAACCTAAGTTATAATAACTCATGGTCAAAAGGTACAGTTGCAATTGTTCTTTATCGCTATCTAATTTAAATAAATCTAATAATTGATTTCTGGTATACACTTCATCGGTGTACTGATGATTTTCGTTATAGATTTTAGCATAGTTTTCTAAAACATTTACCATAGGATCTAAATCTCTTACATTTTTTTGATAATTAGAATAATCATTTTGCAAATTTTTTAAATCTTGATTTAATTCTCTAATCGTTTTATCGTATTCTTTTTGAGCAGCTTTATAATCGTCTGCTTTGCCTTTTAATGTTTCAAACTGTTTTCGAGCCTCCTCAATGCTTTTTAGTTTAGCTGTATTATTAATGAAACCGTCCCAGGCAGATAATGAAACTTCCACGTCATCTTCACTGCTAGGTTTATGATTTGTAATGTAACGCTCGCATATCGCTAATAATAAATCAGGACGGTTATATTGCTCATTACTAAACAACCATTTAATCACTTTCTCTAATTCGGATTTAGAACCCTTTTTAGAAATGCTTTCTAGTTCTTTTACTTTTTCTGATTTCTCTGATGTTTTCGTTTTAAAATCTTCTAAACTATTTTCTAATGAGAAAGTTCTGTCTTGATCGTCTGATTCTGTAAACACGATTTTGCAAGCCGCAACAATGTCTTCCATCGTTTTAGTGTCGTTAAAGTGTTGAGCTACGTTAAAAAACTCTGTAAATTCATTAAACTTAATGCTTTCGTCCCAGTTTTTAATGACTTCAGCACTTACGCTTAATACTTGTGATTTATATAATTGTAAATAACGTTTGTATTCTTTATCATTTACAAATTGCAAGTTAGATTTCCATTCTAATTTATTCAAATAATTTACATAAGCATCAATAGACTCCGCTGATAATTTAGCCTCAATACTTTTTTTGCCATTACTGCGTTGCTCTAGTTCTTTAATAGCAGTTTCTAAGTTCATTTTCACACTCTGGAAATACATGCTCGTAGGATAGTTGGTGATAAATGTTTTAGCAACATCAATTACTTCTTCGTATTTTTTTAAAGCCGATAAAGCCATGCAATCATAAAATAAGAGCATTTCACCTAAAGTTATCGGAGAAGATTCTCCATACACTTTTTTCTTTTCATCTAATTTCATTTTGCGTAATGAATTATTAAATGATAATAATTGATTGTATTTATAAGAAGATAAAAGAGTTGTCCAAACATTACTGATTTGCATGCCAAACTTATCGTTATTGGCATCTAAGCTATTGATGGTATTTTTTAATTCTTCTTGAATTAACTGTTCGCGTTGAAGTTCTACTTTTTTAAGCCACTCTTTAATATCCTCTAATTTATTTTTAGCGAAACGAAATTTCGGATTCTCTTTAATAGTTTTTTCTAAAATTTGTTTGGCATCGTTACTCATGCCCACATCTTGCAATTCTAAAGCATTTGAATAGTTCACTACTTCTTTTAATGTGACTTCTTCACCTGCTTTATATAATCCGCTTAAATCTGGACTATAAGGCACATTGATATTTTTTGCTAATAAGTTAGCAAGTTGTTGATGTAGAGCAAAGAAGTTGTTTTTATTTCCACTGACTTGTTCAGCAAAAATAACGCCTCCTGTTTGCACATCTATTAAACGCGCATCTAAACGAATGACGTTATCTAATACATAAAACGAACCCGTTAAAATATTTTGTGCACCTAAACCTTTTCCTAATTTTTGTGCGGTAGCTTGATCGAAGTATTTAGATTGTCCCAATTTAATTTCCTGAATTAATTTTTCAAGCTTTTCTCGCTCTACAATAGTTACGCCTTTTACTTTTGATAAATCGGTAATCAACATGTCGGCAATACCTTTAGATAAGGCATTGTACTTAGCATCTCCACTCGAATTATCAAAATAGGAAATAGCAATGGTTTTTGCATGAACATGCAATGCAAATACAATCGCCAGTAAAAACAAGAATCCTTTTTTCATTACACGTTAGTGTTTAATTTATCAAGTGCTTTTTTAGCAGGTGCGAAATCAGGATTTTTTTGAAGTACTTTTTTTAGTAATTCAATTGCTTTTCCGTTTTCTCCCTTATCCATTTTATCTAAAGCGTCTGAATATAACAAAGAGGTTTCGTAACTTAACGAAGACGTTTTAGTTTCTGTTGTTTCTTTATTATCAGCATTTAATTCTACATTTAAACCACTTGCAATTTTTACGACTAACTTTTTCTCTAAGTCAAAAAACGTATTGGTTTGTCCGTCGATTCCTTCGCTTTTAATAATCTTTCCAGTCTCCACATCAATAATGCGAGCATCCATACGCATACTGCCCATTAAATCAAAAAAGGCACCTGTTAAAATATATTGCACACCTAATAACTTTCCAACTTTAGTAGCAGTAGATGCATCAAATTCTTTAGAGTTATTTAATTTTTGCTCTTTTAAAATTTCTTCTAATCGCGCTCGCTCAATCACGTTTAACATTTTAATTTTTGATAAATCAGAAATCAACATATCCGCTAAGCCTTTTCTTAAACGCGATAATTCAGCATTATCCGAACCATTATCAAAATATAAAATGGCAATGCGTTTGGCATCTGCATTAGGTGTAGCACTATTTAAATCATCAACAATAGCTTCTTGTTGATTCACTGAATTCTCAGTAGCATTAGTTGTTTGTTGTGCTTGTGCTGTAACTTCCTTAGAGTCTTTATTTAAAAAAAAGAATGTGGCAACACCTCCAATTAATACAATTAAAGCCACTGATAAAATTGGAACTAAAGGAGATTTTTTCGTTGTAATAGTAGCTGATTGAGGAATATTTGTATTTCTTCCTCCATTGGATTCAGAATAACTTTGCACTGGAGTAATTAATTCGTTAGGTACATTTCCTTTTAAATATTCTAAGAAAAACCAATTCGTTAAACTTGCTAGTGCTGTTTGGCAAGGCGCAATCCATTCGCGAGTCGCTTCCGATAAATCGTCTTGCGCGTGAGCTGCATAATTACCGTAAGTTTGAATAGTGCCAATTAAAATCCCAATTTTATCTGGAATGATTTTCTTTTGTAATAATTCACGTCCGTAATCATTCAGCATCATTTTGCTTTTTGGTTCGCCCAATTCTTTGGTATACATAAAACGGCAAATAGCTTCCGTTGTTCTACGGGCGTTTTGCAAAAATGTATCAGGATCTTGGTCGGCATAACCAAATGATTTTACAAGCATACGGCTTAGGTGAGTTACTTTCTCTTCTAAGCTTTCAATTTGCTGGTCTTTATTAGTGTCAGACATAGTTTTGTGATTATTATCAAAAATACAAATTATATTGCATCTCAAAGTAGTAAAAACCTGTCTTTTTCGTTAAAAATGAAGGGATAATGTCTGTTAGTTATCTCATTACCGCCACCAAGGTACCATTCACCGACTACCTGTGTAATCCTGCCTAATTGCTATTGTATAGAAACAATTCCTCCTATACCTTTACAAAAAATTAAGGCATATGTGTAGTACTCACAAAGCCAACAATTAGAAAAATATAAAAACAACAATAAATAAAACATTACAATGACAAATCAACAAGAACACATGGATTTTGAAGAAATGTGTAAACAAACAGAACAAAGCCAAAGACGAGGAAAAGTAGTTGGAGGTATTTTAGTCGTAGCAGCTGGATCTCTTTTTTTAGCTAAAGAATTAGGCGCTGATATTCCACACTGGTTATTTAGTTGGAAAACATTTTTAATTGCCTTAGGTATTATTACCGGTGTGAAACATAATTTTAGAAACGCATGGTGGTTTTTCTTAGTGGCAATTGGAGGTGTATTTTTAATAGGAGATTTTTATCCTATGATGAATATTAAGCCTTTCATCTGGCCAGTATTAATTATCTTATTTGGTTTAATGATGATCTTTAAACCACGCAGAAAATTCAATCACCGTGGTTGGGCATATGCACATCATAAATATAGTAAATATGGACAGCAAGGTAGTTGTTATACAAGAGAAGATTCTGTTAGTGAAGATTACGTAGAATCAACTTCGTTTATGGGAGGTGTGAAAAAGAATGTGCTTTCAAAAAAGTTTAAAGGTGCCGACATTACAAATGTGTTTGGCGGCGCCGAAATCAATCTGTCTCAGGCAGATATGGAAAGCACAGCCACTATGGAATTAACTAATGTATTTGGTGGAACAAAATTAATTATACCTGCACATTGGGAAATTAACTCCGAATTAGTATCAGTATTTGGAAGCATAGAAGATAAAAGACCTATACAGCCAAATACTGTAACAGTAGACAAAAAAGTTTTAATCTTAAGAGGAACAACCTTTTTTGGAGGAATAGATATAAAAAGCTATTAAAATTAATCAATCATTAAAAATAAAATGAAACGCTATTTAGTAAAATTGATGTTTAACATCAATATCGACAACGGAAATCATGCTCATCAGTTTGATGAGCAAATTAGAATAATTGAGGCATATACTTTAGAAGCTGCCTTTCAAAAAGCTAGAAATATTGGAAAGAAAGAAGAAGAGACCTTTATTAATAGCGAAAGTAAAATGGTTCACTGGCAATTTATTGATGTAACCGATGTATACGAGTTAGAGGCATTAAAAGATGGAGAACAAGTATATTCAACGACTCATGAAAATACAGAACGCCATTCGTTTATTAATTATGTGCGACAAAAAGCCATGTTAATTCAGGCAAAAAGCTTAACTTTTGCATAATTAATTTATTTGAAAACTTATACTACATACCCATTAAAAAAAATGCTAGCCATGTATGTGGCATGGTGGATGGTTTTAGCATGTATTCAAACTTGGGTACTGCATCATTTAGAATTAAGTTGGCATAACGCTATTATTGATTCTTTAGTGTCCAATGGATTATTAGCCTTAGCGTGTTTTGCTGCTATTATTTTATATCGCTATTATCAGCCAGGCAGAAGTAACAGAATATATCGTCTTGTATTTGCTTTAAGTATTACCATTTTATATAGTATGACCTTTAAATGGATTATTACTTATTTATTAGGTGCGGATGAATACTATATAGACTTTTTAGAGAAATCAATGCCAATTCGTTCTATTATATCGTTATTAATATTGACTTTTTTAACGATCACTAATTGGTTGTTGTATAATATAGAAGAACAAAAAGAAAAAGAACAACGTCGTAATGATGCAGAGCAGTTGGTAAAAGAAGCTGAGTTGGCAAGATTACGTCAGCAATTGCAACCGCACTTTTTGTTTAATAGTTTAAATTCAATTAGTGCTTTGGCAGGAACAAAACCTAACGAAGCTAGAAAAATGATTCAGCAGTTATCAGATTTTTTAAGAGGAACTTTGAAAAAAGATGATCAACAAACGGTTTCCTTGTATGAAGAAATAGAGCATCTGAAATTATATTTAGAGATAGAGAAAGTGCGTTTTGGACATCGTTTGCAAGTTGATGTTAATATGGAATGCGATAATAAGGATGTGTCACTGCCGCCATTATTATTACAGCCTATTGTTGAAAACGCTATAAAATTTGGATTGTATGATACCATAGAAGATATCACCATTAGCATCTCTTGTCATTTAAAAAATAATTACCTGAATATTCAAATTAAAAATCCGTTTGATTCGGATACACAGCAAGCCAATGAAGGAACTGGTTTTGGATTAAGTTCAGTTCAACGTCGTTTGTTTTTATTGTATGCCAGAAATGATTTAATGACCACAGAAAAAAAGGACGGACAATTTATTACCTCATTAAAAATACCACAAATTATAAAATGAATAAAGTAGTGATTATAGATGATGAGCCATTGGCTCGCAGTATTGTTGTAGAATATTTACAGCAACATTCATCTATTGAAATAGCAGCAGAATGTAATGATGGATTTCAGGGCGTGAAAGCAATCATGCAACACAAACCTGACTTGATTTTTTTAGATATTCAAATGCCAAAAATAAATGGCTTTGAAATGTTAGAATTATTGGATTCAACGCCATCTGTTATTTTTACGACTGCTTTTGATGAATATGCTATTAAAGCTTTTGAAGCGAATGCGATTGATTATTTATTGAAACCTTTTAGCAAAGAGCGTTTTGATTTAGCGATTCAGAAATGGAATGAGAAAAAAAGCACATCGTCAGGAAAAAACATTCAATCACTTTTAGAAAACACAACAAAACAACCAGATGAAAGAAATAGAATTGTTGTAAAGAATGGAAGTGATATTCGTATCGTTCCAATGGCTGATGTGATGTATATAGAGGCTTATGATGATTATGTAAAAATCTTCACGAAGGATACTTATTATTTGAAAAAGAAAACAATGAACTATTATGAGCAGGTGCTTGATAGTACTCATTTTTTTAGAACACATCGGTCCTTTATTATCAATCTACAAGAATTGACAAAAATAGAACCTTTAGAAAAAAATACCTATGTCGTGTTGCTTAAAAACGGGAAGAAAATTCCTTTAAGCCGCACAGGATATTCTAAATTAAAAGAAACTCTCGGAGTTTAATGCCATGTCACTCATAAAATCATTAGGTAAAAATCCCTCAGGGAAAAGATTGGAGCGTATTAAACAATCGCCTAACTATAAAAATAATGCCTTTCAGAATTTATCGCATACCGACCAGTTATCGAAAGATACGTCCTATGCGAAAATTATGAAAGATTCGATGAATAAATCTAAACGCGTTGAACCAACTAAAGTATTGCCCTTTGTAAAAACAGATTTAGACAATATTTATTCAGAAGAACCAGTGATTGTTTGGTTCGGACATTCATCCTACTTGCTTAAAATTAATGGTAAAACTATTTTAGTGGACCCTGTATTTAGCGGCAATGCTTCTCCATTTTCGTTTATGATAAAAGCCTTTAAAGGAGCAGACGAGTATAAAGCTGAACACATGCCTCAAATTGATTTGTTGTTATTAACACACGATCATTATGATCATTTGGATTATAAAACATTAAAATTATTGCGTTCTAAAATAAAACAAATATATTGTCCCTTAGGTGTTGGTTCTCATCTAGAACATTGGGGCTTTGAAGAATCAAGAATTGCCGAATTAGATTGGTGGGAAACCATTTCATTTGCCAACGATATTGAAATTATAGCAGCGCCTGCAAGGCATTATACAGGACGAACGATGGTGCGCTCAAAAATGTTGTGGGCTTCTTATATTTTAAAAACAAAAACACAATCTATTTTTTTAGGTGGTGATTCGGGTTATGATTCACACTTTAAAAAGATTGGAGAAGAGTATGGACCTTTTGATATTGCTTTATTAGAATCAGGACAATACAATACTTCTTGGCCAAATATTCATATGATGCCGGAAGAAACTGTTCAGGCAAGTATAGATTTAAAAGCAAACATTTTATTCCCTATTCATTGGGCTAAGTTTGCTTTAGCCATGCATGATTGGGATGAGCCGATTAAACGCGTTTTGTTAAAAGCTGAAGAGCTTAGTGTAAAGGTAACCACACCAATGATTGGAGAGCCTTTAATCATCGGTAAATATCACGAAACCAAATTTTGGTGGGAACATGAGTAATTAGATATGCAAGTGTTTAATTCCTAATTGACCTGGATTTGATAATTCATCGATTTTTCGTAAATTATGTTTTGTCATTAGTATGCTTAGCTACTTTTTTTGTCTTTAGTATATTTAATTATTAGTTTTGAATTATGCTAGGAAATAAATTATTACAAATAATAAAAGAGCTAAATATTTCTGAAAGGAAGTTGCTAATTTACAAAGCTAAACGTTCTGAAGACAAAAGACTAAAGCAGTTTATTAAATTATTAGGAGAGCCCAATCAGTCTTCAGCCGAATTTCAAGATTCTTTAATAATAGTCAAGAACAGTATTGCATCAAAAGGGCAGTCTGATAAAATTAAGAACGATCAATTGAGAAGGTTTATTGATTTTTGCATCAAAGAAATCGAGGATTTGAAAATTGAAAACTATTCAAAAGCGCACCCGGCAATTAGAAACTATATTTTGTCTGATGTTTATAATAAAATTGACACCAGATATATTTATCAAGATTATCTTCTAAAATTAAATTCTTCTACAAAAAACTCAAACGAATTTTGGATCAAAAACTATTACATTAATAAAATGGCTTCTTTAAAGTTATTGAGCCAAACTGACGAGGATTTTAAAGAATGGAGAGAATTATTAGCAATTCAAATTAAATTAGTTCAAGAATATTATTACGAAGAGATTGCAAATGTTTATACTAAAATTGGCGCTTCCTACGTGGATGATAAAACGACATTAGAACAATTTGATGCTAAGTATCTAAATCAAGATTATATTTTGAAGCAAATTGAATTAGTGCAGAGCGTTAAAGTGAAAGCAAATTTATTTTTGGCACTTGCTAGATTTAATATTGAGGATGAAACTAAATATCCAATGTACTCAAGTGAAGCTATTAGAATAATTAAAAATATTCATGATGACGAAGCTGATCTTATAAGAAGGCGAGTGTTTTTCGCTTCATTTTTACATGTGTTTCATTTTAATCATCCATATCCAGTTATTAAAAAATTGCTTTTAAAAATTATTGCATTTAATGAAAAGACGCAATTTGAGGAACCGAAGATATTTTTCTATTTATTTTTACTGCAAATCGTAAAAGATGATACAGAGGGAGCGATTAACGTGTATAAGCTAAATCCTAAAAAGTATTTTACTGACCCGGAATTTCTTTATTTTTTCAATTTTCTTGAGGCTTTAGAATATTATAAAAGTGATGATTTTAAAAGCGCAAAACGGATACTAAGTAATTTATCGTTTATTAATAATCCATATGTAGCTTCTTGGTCAAGATGTTTGGAAGTAGCAGTTAATTACAGACAAGGTGATATGGATTTAACAGAAAGCTTGATTAACAAAGAACTGAAAAGATTAGCGTTAAATTCAAATAGGATATTTACTATAAATTCTTCAGTTGTTTTTATGGTTAAAATGGCAAAAATGTTAAATGTTAAGGTTTCTAAGACGTTTATTGAGATGAGTATGAAGACGATTAAAATTTCTCCTATACACCAATTTATGTTAGATTCAGTTAAATACAAATAGGACAAAATTTAGTTTTATTAGTTTTTCTACTTCGATCTCTTATCTAATTTTATTATACCAAATTTAAATGGTGTAATTATTATGATAGGACAAAAGCTACATGAATTGATAAATGAATTAACTATTCAGGAACACAAAGCAGTAATTCAGCTTTGCAATAGCGGTTCAGATAAACGTTTTAAAATATTAAGAAGATTAATTAACTTAAAACACCCTACGTTAGAAGAGAGAAATGTTTTTCTTCATAATGAAGTTTTGTTTTTTTGGTCTTCAATCACAATTAAGGAGCTTGACTTAAAAAAAAGAAGACTGGTTAGTTTCTTTTCAGATGAAATAGAAAATGTTATACTATCACTCTACCTAGAAAAAAACAAAAGTACAAGGCAGTTATTACTTGCTGAAGCAAAAATCTCAAATGGAAATTTAGATTTATTAAATCACTACTACCATAAAGCTTATCAAAAGGCAGATGAGGAAGAAAATACTATTTCTAAATTGATTTCTTTGAAAGGAAAAATTAGAATGGGTTATGCTGCGCAATCTGAAAAAGAGCTAAGTAAAGTTAAAGGTTTAAACGAAGAATTTTTCGAAGTTTTAAATGTCATTAATGAAAAATCTATATCAGAGTATTACGAAAATCTTTCTAATATTTTTTTAGAAAAGAATTCACTTTTTGATTCAAATAAACTTCAAGTTGAAAATGAAATTTCAGACTATATTGCAAAAATAAAGTCGCCTTTAATAAAGGCCTCTTTACATGTTTCATTAGCTAAATTTAATTACTGTACTGATGCTTTTGATGCCAATTTTGATTTTGCAAAAAAGATATTACGCGCTATTTCAAAAAAAACAAATGAGTATAATGATTTAGAGAGAAAGATGATTTTTTTGGAGTTGAGACTTAAGTTTTTTTCAGGTGCTCGTCCAGAAACATTGATATCTATCTCGAATGATATTATTAACGGTCAAAACATGTATTCTGTTATAAACAATAATGCCATGTTTTATAAAATTTTGTCGATTATACTAAAGAATAATCTTGTTTTAGCTAAAACAATGATGGAGGAAAATTCAGTGTATTTTAAAGAAGATGGTCAATTATTAAAAGATTTTTTGAATGGCATCATTGCAGAGAAGGAGGATGATGTTAAAAAAGCTCTGCATTTACTGCAGCCGTTAATGTATACATCAAATCACTTTTTTGCTATTTTTTCTAGATTGACCGTATTAAAAATAAAAATTTCACTTCCTTACGATAGTAATTTGGAGTCGTTAATAGATTCTACATCAAGGTATTTAAGAGTAAATGAAAAGAATCCATTAGGTAAAGAAGCTAATGAGTTCGTGTTGAAATTTTTTAAATTGAAAAAATTCAGGCATCAACTTTCACAAAGTTCTCAAGAGTATATACCTGTATTATCATCGTTTCATCAATATTTATTGAGTGATTTTAAAATACTCGTAGGACAAAAGTAAAAGTTTTATGTTTTTATTTATAGAGGCTTAATCTAATTTTAATTTAAAATTGAATCCTATGAAACGTATAATATTGATTATAGCGTATTAAGTTTAATCTGAGTAAAATGAAAACACTCATTTATTTGTCAGTAATTTTGTTTAGCTTTTTGCCTTATCAATTATATGGACAAACATTTAGTAATAATATAACTAACGCTCATAACACATGGGATAGCGGTAATGCTTGGGCTACTGCGTTGTCAAAAACCATTACTGTGAGTGGTGTTAGTAGTCCTCTTGGTGTTTCTACTTCTGTTTTAAAACAAATTAATATCCGATTAGGTAATGGAAGCAATACAGGATTAAATTTAAGTACATACAATATTAGATTGTATCATCCTAATGGGACCACATTTATTAATATTTGTACATCGGGAGGGCAAGATTGTGGTGGTTCCAGTATTGGAGATGTTAACATTAAGTATAGAGATAATTTGTATTTGAAAAGCATCGGACAATTACCCTCTGGGACACCTTCTGCCGCTTGGCCATACCATATAGGGTATTATAGGGTAGTAAATGCTAACGATTTTGCTACTTTCAATGGTTTAAATCCAAATGGAGATTGGGTATTAAAAATTGTTGAAGCTTCTTCAACTGAAATTGCGTTTAGCGGTGTTGATTTGATTTTTGGCTCTCCAATCGCTGTAACAGATTTAACTAGCAGTAATACTAATGATGCTTGTTCTGGTGCTCAATGTGCTGATAATTCTCAAGTATATATTGGAACTAATAATGGATATTCAAATCCTGGCCCAGCAACTGACCCTGGATTAACAGTTAGTGGATGTAGTTGGAATGGACAAAAAAATAATTCAGCTTGGTTTTATTTTGTGGCAAATGGTTCCAATGTTAATGTCACAATCAGCGGTCTATCTGCAATACTTCAATCTATTGGTTTATCTATGAGTGGGGGCTGCGGTTCGCCAACTTATGCTTTGCCTACAGGAGGATGTCCTGGGGCGGCTGTAAATGACAATTATCAAGGTGGCGCTAGTTATGGTGTTAGTGGTATGTCATATAACCATCAATTAAATTTTTCAGGACTAATATCTGGAAATACTTACTATGTATTTATTGACGGATCTGGCGGAGCTATTTCACCATTTTATCTTGAAATGACAGGTAATGCTACCAGCTGTTTAATTCTTTTGCCTGTGGAGTTAACTAATTTTGATTACAGTTGCCATAACGATCAAATAATATTAAATTGGTCAACAGCTATAGAAACAAATAATAGTCATTTTACAATTCTTGGTAGCACTGATGCAAACGAATGGTTGGAAGTTGGTATTGTTAATGGAGCTGGTAATAGTTTAAATACAATTAACTATAATTATGACGTGCCGGCTGAATTTTCTGGTTTAAAGTATTTTAAATTGTCTCAAACTGATTTTGATGGCACTACTTCGTTCTCTCGTATATTATTTGCTGATTGCGAAAAACATAATCATGTAGATTTTTTTTCTAACCCGTTTAGTAATGAACTTAATTTTAAAATAAATTCGAATGCATCTGTTTCATACGAAATTACTACCGTACTAGGACAAATAGTAAATTCTGGGATTGTTAATAAAGAAAATAGCCTTATTTCATTAGAAAATTTAGCTGCTGATATATACTTTATTAAAATTAATAATTCAAAAGTGCATAAAATAATAAAACAATAATATACTAACCCTTAATTTTAAAACCATGAAACACTCAATTTTTACTTTTCTATTTTCAATCTTATTTATTTATAGCATTTCACAAACTACTCATACCATTAATTTGCCAAGTTCTGGTGCAGCAACAATTAATGTAAACTGTTCAGTGGGTGATATATTGAAATTCCAGTCATCATCCACTCCCCTTGCAATTAGAGTTTTTAGAAATCCAGCACCAAATTTTACAGTTACACCAACTGGTAATTCAACATCGTATACTGTTACAGCTACAGATACGAGTTACTCTAGTATTGTTTCTATTGCTCCTGTTGCTACTTGTGTTGGAAAAATTATTTTATCTACACCTACTAGTGTTTTTGAAAATATTGACAATGATTTGAATTTAAGCATTTTCCCTAATCCGACATCATCGGTTATAAATGTAAGAGGTTTAAAATATACTTCACCTGTTTATTTTTATGATATGACGGGAAAACTAATTTTTGAATCTCAGGTAGATACTCTTGATAATGAAGTTGATCTTTCTACGTTTAAATCTGGAATATATTTTATTCGATTGGGTTATACTTATTATAAAATAGTTAAGGAGTAGCTTTAAGTTGTTTTTTAACATTAGTTAAAATCAATTGCATTTTTTCTAAAGAATTTGTTATGAAATTTAGAATCAATCATGTATTCCTTATACAGTGTTTGTATTTTGCTTTATCTGCAACCACTGCTTATCAAAAAATTATTGATTTTGTAATACCAGACTGGTTTGTTCACAAATTTGAAAATTCATTTATTGGACTTATACCTTATGGTATTGTGTTTTCTTTTATAGTTATTACGGTATTAGAATCTGTAATTGCTATTTCTATGATTGTATCAGTCTTAAATAAAGAATTTCGAGAGGACTCAAAAAGAATAGCATATGATTTAGGACTTGATTTATCACTCATTCTTTTTATTATTTTGTTTTTTGGTTCGTTTTTAGTGGGTGATTATAATAATGGCGCTCTTGATTTTATGTATTTTATAGGTACATTATTTATTAGAAAGAAACTTATTGTTAACTAAAAAATCCTCAGCTATTTTACAGCTGAGGATTAATTTAACTTTAAAAAGGTTCAATTAAAACTTAGTAATCAAGAACTCTGTTCTTCTGTTTGCTTGATGTTCATCTTCGGAGCAAGATGATTGAACTTTACCTTCGCACTCACAACCATCGATGAGTTTACTTTCGTCGTAACCTTTACCAACGATTCTGTTTTTAGCGATGCCCTTGGATACGATGCATGTTGTTCATCTAATTTACTTCTTTTGATATAAGAAAATAGCTGAATTTGTATATCTGATTGTAATCTCCATGCCGCCTTTAAATGAACTGGCAGTTTTTAACTGAGAGATATTTAGATCGTAACTCACTCCAATGGCATAAGCTTTATATTCTAATAACAAAGAAGTAATCATCGCATCCTGGTTTCTATAATAAACCCCTAAGCCAATCGCCGATCTGCGATTATAACCTGTATATTTCGAATCAATACTTAGGAAATATCTAAATAATGAGCCAGCTAATACTTCCATATTTTTACCTTGAAGTTGAGCCAAAAAACTAGGTTCTAATCCAAATCTCTTTTCATCTGATGCTAGAGAAAAATTACCATGAAGGTTATACTTCATATCTAATCGATTTCCAGACCCTCTCAAAAAACTTTGATTTGGGCGAGTAATATGATAAATAGAGAAGCCTAAATTGGCATAGCTTTGGCTGTTTGCGGTAAATGTGCTTCCGTTTTTTCCGTAACACCAAGCTATTCCAGCCCCCAAATCCGGATAAAAAATATTTTGCCCATTGTACGATTCAGTGCTAGGTGTTGAAGGGTCATAGATAGTACCGTTATATTGACTAGGAAATAATAATTGAGAATAATCAATCTTTTTTTGAGTCATACTTCCTTGAACACCAAAAGATAATTTATTTACTTCATTTAACTTCACGAAAGTTGCAAGCGATATATTAAAATTAGTCGTTGTTAATTTGCCATCTCCAGCCTTATCGTTATAAAATGAAATGCCAGCCGAGCCTTTATTAACAGATCTTTTATAGATTTTTTGTCTGAATTTATCTGCCTGTTCCCAATTACTTGGTTTAAATTTTGCATCAATAGATGCGCCATAAGTGGTATATGGTGTGGTAACACTTTTCCATTGATTCCTATATACAACTGAGGCTCTCATGGCGTCCCTACTTGCTGTTAAGGCTGGGTTTATTAAAGATGGGTTTTCATTATATTGAGAAAAATGAAAATCTTGAGCATAGGAAACATTAGTTATAATAATTCCAACAATAATACTTAGTAATTTATTTATTTTCATTTTATTAATGTAATAAGGTGATATTTCCTTTTTTTAGTATTTCTGTATTGTCTAAGTATAAGGCCTTTAAATAGTAAACAAATACAGCTGGATCTAACGTGCTTCCTTTGTATTTTCCGTCCCAACAAAAATCAGCTTCTGTAGATGAATAGACCATTTCTCCCCATCGATTATAAATAGATATTTCAAATGTACTGATGCAATTACTTAAGCCTTTGATACAAAATTCATCGTTATTTCCATCGCCATTTGGTGAAAATGCATTAGGTGCTGAGTAGTTTTTGTTAATTATACAAGGTGTTTCAACGGTAATCGTAACGCAATTTGTATAAGTACATAATCCATCGAAACTGTTAACACAATACGATGTTGTTTGATCTGGATTTGCTATTGGGTTTGGGCAGTTAGTACACGAAAGATTGGTTATTGGGGTCCAAGTATAAGAAGTACCTGCACTCGAATTTATTTGCGTAGAATTACCTTGTTGAATTGCAATGTTTGGAGAAATTGTAAATGTATTTATGATCGGATTTATTGTAATAACTGTTGATGTTGCGCATGCTCCATTTGTAAGGGTTACAGTATAATTTCCAGCAGATAATCCTACGGCGGTATTTGTAGTTGAAGTTATACCTGAACTCCAAACAATAGATGATGCAGCCGGAGAAAAAGAAAAATTTGCAGTCCCGTCTGACAAATTGCAATTTTCACCTGTTGTTTGGATAGATGATATTACTGGTTGGCCATCACTTGTAATTGTTATAACAGTTGACGTCGTGCATCCAAAAGTTCCTGCTGTCACAGTATAATTTCCTGCAGCTAAATTCGATGCTGTATTTGTGGTTGAAGAAACGCCTGAACTCCAAGTATAGGTAGTACTTGAAGGTGTTGTATTAACTGTAGCGGCTCCAGTTGCTAAACCACAAGTGGTAGTTAATGTTTGAACCGAAGAAATTGTTGGCGCTCCTCCGCTTCCTATTGTTATAACAGTTGACGTCACACATCCAGCTGTTCCTGCTGTCACAGTATAATTTCCTGCGGCTAAATTGGAAGCGGTATTTGTGGTTGAAGAAACGCCTGAACTCCATGTATAGGAAGTACTTGAAGGTATTGTATTAACTGTAGCTGCTCCAGTTGCTAAACCACAAGTGGTAGTTAATGTTTGAACTGAAGAAATCGTCGGTGCTCCTGCGCTTCCTATTGTTATAACAGTTGAAGTATTACAACCAGCTATTCCTGCTGTCACAGTATAATTTCCTGCAGCTAAATTTGAAGCGGTATTGGTGATTGAAGTAACACCTGAACTCCACGTATAAGACGTACTAGCTGGTGTTGTATTAACCGTAGCGGCTCCAGTTGCCAAGCCGCAAGTAGTAGTTAATGTTTGTACTGAAGAAATTGTTGGTGCGCTTCCGCTTCCTATCGCTATAACAGTTGATGTCGTGCATCCAGCAGTTCCTGCTGTTACCGTATAATTACCAGCAGCTAAATTGGATGCCGTATTTGTGGTTGATGAAACTCCTGAACTCCAAGTATAAGACGTACTAGCAGGTGTGGTGTTAACTGTAGCGGCTCCAGTCGCTAAACCACAAGTGGTAGTTAATGTTTGAACCGAAGATATTGTTGGCGCTCCTCCGCTTCCGATTGTTATCACAGTTGAAGTATTACAACCAGCTGTTCCTGCTGTCATAGTATAATTTCCTGCAGCTAAATTGGATGCCGTATTAGTAGTAGAAGAAACGCCAGAACTCCAAGTATAAGAAGTACTAGCTGGTGTAGTGTTAACAGTAGCAGCTCCAGTTGCTAAACCACAATTGGTTGTTAGCGTTTGAACACTAGTAACGGTTGGTCCACTTAAACTTGGAATAATAACTACACTACTTGTTGTGCAACCAGAAATTTCGGCGATTACTGTATAGGAACCAGCTGATAGACCGCTTGCGGTTGAGGAATTACCTCCACTAGGATTCCACGTAAAAGTAGAGCCTGCGGTTGCCGTTACTGTTGCTGACCCATTTGCTGAGCCACAACTTGCTGCTATTGTTTGTGTTGCTGTAATAGTTGGAGAACCACTATTAGTTAAAGTTATAACAGTTGTAGTGGTGCATCCTCCTTGACCTATAGTTACAGTATAAGTTCCTGCAGGTAATCCAGATGCTGTATTAGTTGTGCTAACCGCAGGAGATGTCCATGTATACGTATAGGCTCCTGCAGGATTTGGAGTTACAGTAGCAGAACCATTACTTGAACCGCAAGTTGGATTTGTTTTTGTGCTGGTTACAGAAAATGTTGATGAAACGTTGCATGCTCCATTGCAGGCATTTATCGTCCCTGCAACATTTCGCGTCCAAGTGCTGCTTCCATCTGTTTGTCTAGATGATGAAAATCCACTACCTGATGCTTGACCTATATATTCGGCCAAGCCAATACCTAAATTTGCAGGTCCTGACAAAGTTGAAACCAAAGGACATGAGGCTGTACCTGCGGGTATCCTTGTAGGATTTGTATTAATATCAGTATCTGTTCCCCACTTTGAAGCTTCACCAGCATTTAGTGTCCAATAAATTGCATCAACTACATTTCCACTTGCATCATACAACATCATAAATCCATCACCATTTGGTAGATACCATCTGCCAGCTGCGTTGATATTTAAATTTGCCGTTCCACATTGAGCATTTAAATTAAACGTAGCGCCTGAATTAGCGCCTCCAACTGAAACAAATCCAAGTGGAGGCACGATGGTTCCTGCTGGAAAGCGAAATCCTCCATGAGCAGCAGCTGATGTTCCAGCAATGTTATTTGCTAAAATGTAACAGCTGATATCTATTGCAGTACACGGATTTGTATTATATAATTCGATATATTCTGCACCAGGAGTGGGAGTACAATCAACTAAATTTTGTGGGTTTGATGCAGTGGTGCTGCCTGCGGGTTGTGTTTGAATTTCATTGATTACAATTTGTGAATGTAAATTGTAATATAAAAGCATCGAAATTATTATTGTAATGAAGCGCATAGTTATTGTATAATTAAAGTGCTAGGTTGTTAATGATTAGATAAATCAATGTATTAACGAAGTAAAAGAATTATGATATTAATGTAAACGAAATTTTACTTCATTTATCCTATTAGTTATTTATTTTTAGGCATTTATTTATTATAATAGTTGTATATTTTATTTAGAGTAGTATAAAACATCGCATGTTTAAATTAGATATCTAATTAGTAATTTTGTATCGCTAGTTAGAACCATGAGTTATCATTTTCATATCTTCAATTGTCTATTCCTATATTCAACGTCATATTGAAGGTGTTTAAAGTTAATTTAAACTTAAGGCCTTCGTATGAAGGCCTTTTTTTATAATCTATATTTATTAAAAATGAATTCTTGCACAAATACTATAAATGGCAAAAAAGTAAATTACTTTTTTAGCAAAAATCTAAAAAATTTAAAGTCAATTGTTGGATTAAAAAAAACTATTATTATCACAGATGAAAATGTGTTTCATTTTAATACAAGACATCTAAGTAAATTCGAGTGTATTGTTATTCCATCAGGCGAAGAGTTTAAAAATCAAAGAACTATAGATTTTGTTGTTGATCGGTTAATTCATTTGGGAGCTGATAGAAACTCTCAGTTGATTGGTGTTGGAGGCGGTGTGGTTACTGATATCACTGGATATGTCGCGTCAATATACATGCGTGGTATTGATTTTGGCTTTGTACCTACCACATTATTAGCGATGGTTGATGCAAGTATTGGTGGTAAAAACGGTATTGATGTTGGAATTTACAAGAATATGATTGGAAACATCAAACAGCCTTCATTTATATTTTATGATTTTACTTTGTTAAACACTTTACCAAAAGAAGAAATTATTAATGGTTTTGCTGAAATCATAAAACATGCCTGTATAAAAGATCAAAAAATGTTTAAGTATTTAGAGTCTTATGATTTATCGAAATTAACTAAAAGCAAAACTGAATTATATAATTTGATTCAACAAAATGCTTTACTGAAAACAGAGGTTGTAAAAAGAGATGAAAAAGAAAACGGAGAAAGAAAATTGTTAAACTTTGGGCATACTCTGGGTCATGCTATAGAAAATATGTATCAATTATCACATGGACAAGCGGTATCTATAGGAATGGTTTATGCATGTAAAATATCTGAAAACAATATTGGTTTTAAAGAAACAAATAGAGTTATTGATTTATTGAAAAAGTTTGAATTGCCAACTGAATTTAAATTTGATGAACTAGAAGTTTTTGAGAATATGAAAAAAGATAAAAAGAAAGAGAATGATAGAATGAACTATATATTACTTAAAAAAATCGGTAGTGGGTATATTGAAAGTATTAAACTTTCTGATTTAAAACGAATTATATTAAATTAATTGTAAAATGAAAATTTCTGTTAAACCGTCTATTATTTCTGGAGAAATTCAAGCACCTGCATCTAAGAGTTCGATGCAAAGAGCCTGTGCTGCCGCACTTTTAGCAAAAGGTAAAACTATTATTCACAATCCAGGAAAGAGTAATGATGATATAGCTGCGCTTGAAACTATTAAAAAATTAGGAGCAGAATATTATGAAGTTCATGGAACTTTATTTGTAGAATCGAAGGGTATAAATCCAAGCAATCAACAATTAAACTGCGGAGAATCTGGCTTAAGTATGAGAATGTTCTCCTCAATTGCAGCTTTATTTGATGGTAAACTTTTAATTAATGGAAACGGAAGTTTATTAACTCGACCAATGGATTTTTTTACAGATGTTTTCCCGAGATTAAATGTTTCCGTAAAAAGTAACAATGGAAAACTGCCATTAGAGATAAGGGGACCAATTATTCCTAAGACTATTGAAGTAGATGGGTCTTTAAGTTCTCAATTTTTAACAGGGCTATTATTTGCTTATTCATCTTTAAATGCAAAAGACGTATCTATCAATGTGAAAAATTTAAATAGCAAACCCTATATTGATTTGACATTAGATGTATTAGAAAAATTTGGATTAAAAGTTCCTGAGAATAGAGATTATGAATCGTTTTATTTTTCAGCTGAGGATCATATCGTTAAAGAGGTTATTAGGCATTATGATGTTGAAGGCGATTGGAGCGGAGCTGCATTTCTTCTTGTGGCAGGTGCTATATCTGGTAACATTACTGTAAAGGGTTTAGATGTATTTTCAGCACAAGCAGACAAAAAAATAATTCAAGCGTTAAAAGATTCAGGTTGTATTCTTGATATAGAAACTAACAGAATTTCTGTTAAGTCATCCTGCTTAAAATCATTTGTATTTGATGCAACAGATTGCCCTGATTTATTCCCGCCCTTAGTAGCCTTAGCGGCCTATTGTACGGGTAAATCAATAATAAAGGGCGTTTTAAGACTGGAACATAAAGAAAGTAATCGGGCGCAAACATTAAAAGATGAATTTCATAAATTAGGAGTAGTAATTGAGTATTACGATGATATTATGGTAGTTTATGGTGGCGGCTCAATTAATGGAGCAGAAGTTCATTCTCATCATGATCATCGAATTGCAATGGCTTGCGCTATTGTTGCTCTAAGAGCAAATTCGGAGGTTGTAATTAATGAGGCGCAAGCTGTCAATAAGTCCTATCCTGATTTTTTTGATCACTTGAAATATTTAGGCGTCAAAATTAAAAATCATAATCCTCATTTAAATCTAGTATAAATGAATTCATTTGGTAACAAATTTAGAATTTCAATATTCGGAGAATCACATGGCGAATCAGTAGGAATTACTATAGATGGTTGTCCTGCAGGCCTATCTTTAAAAGCGGAAGATTTGTTAGATGATCTTGAAAGGAGAAAAGGTGGAAAACAAAAAGGAACAACACCTAGACAAGAATCTGATTTTCCTATTTTTATGTCGGGAGTATTTAATGGAAAAACAACTGGGTTCCCTATTACTATTTTATTTGAAAATAAAAACACAAGAAGTTCTGATTATGAAGGTCAGAGAAATATTCCAAGACCAGGGCATGCCGATATGACTGCCAATCAAAAATTTGGTGGCCATGAAGATTTTAGAGGGGGTGGACATTTTAGTGCTAGATTAACAACAGGATTAGTTGCCGCAGGTGCTATTGCGAAGAGGTTAATCCCACAAATAAATATAACAGCTGTTATTAAAGAAATTGGCGGAGAATCGGACATAGAAAAAGGATTACAAAAGGCAATAGATGCAAAAGATTCAATTGGTGGCATCATTGAGTGTGTTGTTAAAGGGTTGCCTTATGGATTAGGGGAACCTTATTTTGATTCTGTTGAATCAGTTATATCTCATATGATGTTTTCTATTCCTGCTGTAAAAGGAATTGAATTTGGAGCAGGTTTTTCGGCTGCAAAAATGTTCGGTACTGAACATAATGATTGTATTATTAATAAAGATGGAGAAACAGAAACAAATCATGCAGGTGGTATTTTAGGTGGCATATCCAATGGGAATGACTTAATATTCAGAATAGCTATAAAGCCAACTTCATCAACTCCTAAAGTTCAAACTAGCTATAGTTGGCAAACCAATCAAATGGAATCTTTTTCGGTTAAAGGCAGACATGATTTATGCGTTGCACTAAGAGCTCCTGTGATTATAGAGGCTGTTACGGCTATTGTGTTAGTTGATTTTATGCTTCTGGAACAAAGAATAAGTCGAGTTTTGCAATAAATGTATATTTTGTCCTATTAGTTATTTGTTAAATGTTTTAAATAATGAGGTTTTTTGTGTTTATTATTTTAATCTAATAAAATTGTTTTAAGAATATTTATTTTTTTGTATTCAAAATACATTTATATTTGCATCACAAAACTGAAAACATAATGAAAAATATAGCTTGTAATAATTTTAATTTCTTTAATCATAATGATTGAATCATAAGGCTATTAATATATAATTAACTAATTAAAAGCCTTTCATTGAAAGGCTTTTTTAATTTTAAAACAATATGAAAAATAATTTTAATATGAATAATTTCTGTTCCTCAAGTTGAGGCTTGGCCATATATTATCTATATAAAGCCTTGCCTAACTAAGCAAGGCTTTTTTAATTTAAAAAACGAAATAAAAAATAAAACTAAAAAAATGAAAACAGTTGCATTAAAACAAACAGACTACACAGCTCTTTTATCTGAAAGAGATACTGAAATTGCCGTATCACAACTAAAGAGCTACTTCTCTCTAGCTTTAAGTAAAAAATTGAATTTAATAAAGGTAGAAGCGCCTTTGTTGGTTGTTAAAGGAACCGGCATCAATGATGATTTAAATGGGATTGAAAGCCCAGTATCTGTTAATGTAAAAGAGATTCCAGAGGTATCGGTTGAAATTGTTCATTCATTAGCAAAATGGAAACGTGCCAAGTTAGGTAAATTAAAATCACCTGTTGGTGAAGGCTTAATTACAGATATGAAAGCCTTAAGACCTGACGAAGATTTCTCAGATGTTCATAGCATATTTGTAGATCAGTGGGATTGGGAAAAAGTGATACTTGAAAAAGATAGAACACTTGCCTATTTAAAAAACACAGTGACTGATATTTATAAAAGTATTTTAGAAACTGAAAATTACATTTCTTCACTTTATCCAGAAATAAAAAACTATTTACCAAAAGAAATTTCTTTTATCCACACAGAAGAACTTCAAGCGCTATATCCGGGCTTGACGCCTAAAGATAGAGAAAACCAGATATGTAAAGAGAAAGGAGCTGTGTTTTTGATCGGTATTGGAGGTGAATTATCTGATGGGAAAAAGCATGATGGTAGAGCTCCTGACTATGACGATTGGAGCTCTGAAACATCAGATGGTAAGAAAGGTTTAAATGGTGATATTTTAGTTTGGAACAAATCACTTGGAAGAGCCTTCGAAATTTCATCTATGGGAATTAGAGTAAGCCCTGAATCATTAAAAAGACAATTGACTATTACTGGTGCTGAAGATCGATTGAAATTATCTTGGCACAAGCAATTAGTAAATGGCGAGTTGCCATATACTATTGGAGGAGGTATTGGCCAATCAAGATTAGCGATGCTACTATTACAAAAAAAGCATATTGGCGAAGTTCAAAGTAGTATTTGGCCAGAAGGATTAATTAAAGAATTAAAAGAACAAAACATAAACTTATTATAATTATGAGAAATCATCAAATAGCCATACAAGGCTCAGTATCATCTTTCCACGACTTAGCAGCTAAAAAATATTTTGGCGAAGATGTAACCGTTAATGAATGTGGTTCATTTAAAGAAGTATGCGATAAAATCGCCAATAATAAGGTTGATTATGGTATTATTGCCATTGAAAACAAAGTTGCGGGAAGTATTTTATTAAACTATTTATTAATAGAAAAATATGATCTAAAAGTTATAGGAGAAATTTATTTGCCAATTGAGTTGCAATTATTAGGTAAAAAAGGATCAAAATTATCTGATGTTAAAGAAATAGTTTCTCATCCAATGGCATTAGGTCAAAGTCAAATTTTCTTGGCTGATCATGAAAACTTGACTGTAACTGAATATAAAGACACTTCAACTTGTGCTAAATTAGTAGCTGACGATGCAACAGGAAAGCTTGCAGTTATTGGCGGACCAACACTTGCAAAATCATTTAATTTAGAGGTATTAGATGACAATGTTTGCGATGTTAAACAAAACTTCACTAGGTTTTATATATTGAGCAAGGGAGGTGATTATGTAGCTGATCCAAATAAAGCTTCGGTTACTATGCAGATTAAAAATGAAGCAGGGAGTTTAAGTAAAGCACTTGATATCATTAAAAAATACGGACTTAATTTGAGTAAAATCCAGAGCTTACCAATACCAAATAACTCTAATGCATATCCATTCCATTTCGATTTTGAATTTGATGATAAATCTGTATTCGAGAAATGCCTTTTAGATTTGGAAAAAGAAGTTGTTGCTATTAAAGTATTAGGTATTTACAAAAGCGAAGCTTATAAGCCAAAAGTAATTGATGAAATAAATATTCATAAAAATTTGAATTAATGGAACTAAAAAATATAGACGTTGTGTCAAAAGAATCAACCAATATTATTTACAAAAAAGGTCTTGTAATTGCAGGTCCATGCAGTGCGGAAACAGAACAACAAGTTTTGCATACGGCATCACAGTTAGCGCATACAGGAAAAGTAGATGTGTTAAGAGCTGGAATTTGGAAACCAAGAACTAACCCTGGAGGATTTGAAGGGATTGGCACTAAAGCATTAGCTTGGTTATCAAAGGCCAAACAATTAACCGGTTTAAAAACAGCTGTTGAAGTAGCCACTGCAAAACATGTAGAAGATGCTCTTAGTTTTGATGTTGATATATTATGGATTGGTGCCAGAACAACAGTTAATCCTTTTAGTGTTCAACAAATTGCAGATGCATTAAAAGGGACAAAGCAAACCGTGCTCATCAAAAATCCCGTAAATCCAGATATTAAATTATGGATTGGTGCAGTTGAACGATTAGAAAAAGTAGGCATAGAAGATATAGGTTTAATTCACAGAGGGTTTACCTCATATGGCAATACAGAGTATCGTAATGTGCCGATGTGGCAAATTCCAATTGAAATGAAACGATTATATCCGAACTTACCTATTATCTGTGATCCATCGCATATTTGTGGTAACAGAACGGGGTTACTTTCTATTGCACAAAAAAGTGTTGATTTAGATTTCGATGGCCTTATAATTGAATCTCATTATGATCCGGATTCTGCATTAACAGATAAGAGTCAACAAATCTCACCGGAGGATTTAGATAAATTGTTAGGTAGTTTGATATATAAAAAATCTAATTCGAATGAAGAGGTTTTTGTAAAACAATTAGAACATTTGAGAGAACAAATCAATCATTTAGATGAAGAACTCATTTCATTAATTTCAACTCGTATGAAAGTTGCTAAGGAAATTGGTGAGATTAAAAAGAATAGTAAAATTACCGTTCTTCAAGCTAATAGATATAATGAGATTTTGGACAGAGCAATTAAAAAAGGAGCACAAGTTGGATTAAGTGAGGAATTCATTAAATCATATTTGGAGTCCATTCATATCGAAAGTATTCGCATACAAAATAGCATAGTTTAATTTAGCAACCATTAATTAGGTTAGGAACGAAATATTTTAGGTGTTATTAATTAAATAGGATGATTAATTAGTTTCTTTTGAAAATACATAGCAATATTTTTTAAATTAGACAATCCAAAATATTAATATGCAAGAAAAAGAATTTATAAATGAATTGTTTATTACACACAGTAATAAAACAAATTTACCTTCACCATTTTTGGTTCAAAATTTCATTGATACTTTGCTATCTGTTTTGTTTCCAGCATACAGTAATAAAGCATTTCCATCAAAAGATGAATTGAAAACGGAATACTTTACAAGCAAGCAGCATTTATTAAATGCCTTATTATTTGTAGAGTCATTTATGGATAAGGAAATCGAAGATGTTATAAATGAATTTTATAGGGATTTACCTTTGCTATATGACTTGTTATTAAAAGATGCGGAGGCCATAGAAGCGGGTGACCCCGCTGCAAAAAATAGGGATGAAGTGATACGTTCTTATCCTGGTTTTTACGCCATCTCAATATACAGGGTTGCTAATTTGATGCACCGACTTAATATTCCTTTTATTCCAAGAATACTAACAGAGATTGCTCATAGCAAAACAGGAATTGATATTCATCCAGGTGCTACCATTGGTAATCATTTTTTTATTGATCATGGCACAGGGGTGGTTATAGGTGAAACGACTCAGATTGGAGATTTTGTTAAACTCTACCAAGGAGTAACATTAGGAGCATTAAGTGTGAGTAAAGGAATGGCCGAAGAAAAACGTCACCCAACTATTGACAATCATGTTGTTATTTACGCGGGAGCAACTATCCTTGGTGGCAAAACAATTATCGGTAAAAACTCTATTATCGGTGGAAATGTATGGCTAACAGAAAGTGTTCCTGCAAATTCAGTGGTATATCATAAACCTCAATTAAACGTTGAACAATCAAAATAAATTATGGCAACACTATTAGATTTTATAGGAAATACTCCTTTAGTTGAATTAAATGTTATTAATAAAAATAAGAATGTAAAACTGTTTGCGAAATTAGAAGGACATAATCCAGGAGGAAGTGTTAAAGATAGAGCGGCTTATGGTTTAATTAAAGGAGCTATTGAAAGAGGTGATATTAAGCCTGGCATGAAATTAATTGAAGCAACCAGTGGAAATACAGGAATAGCATTAGCAATGATTGCAAGATTAATGAATGTGGACATTGAAATTGTGATGCCTGAAAATTCGACGAGAGAACGTGTATTAACCATGAAAGCATTTGGAGCAACCGTTACGCTAACTCCTGAAAGTGTGGGAATGGAAGGCGCTATAGATTATGCTGAAAGTAAAGTGAAACAAGGAGGCTATCTAATGCTCAATCAATTTGCAAACGACGATAATCCTATGATGCATTATAAAACAACTGGTCCTGAAATATACAGAGATACAAATGGAACAGTTACTCATTTTGTTTCCGCGATGGGAACCACTGGCACAATTATGGGAGTTTCTAAATACTTGAAAGAACAAAATTCTAACATTCAAATTATAGGCGCTCAACCAAAAGACGGTGCTAAAATTCCCGGAATCCGGAAATGGCCAGTGGAATATTTACCTAAAATTTTTGATAAGAATCGTGTTGATCAAATTATTGAAGTTTCGGAAGAAGATGCAAGAATAATGGCGCAAAGATTAGCTAAAGAGGAAGGTGTGTTTGGAGGTATGAGCAGTGGAGGTGCCGTAGCCATTGGATTAAAAGTAGCCGAAAATTTAAAAGAAGGAGTCGTGGTTTGTATTATTTGCGATCGCGGTGATCGTTACCTTTCGACGGATTTATTTGAATAATAATTGCTTCTCTGTTTTTATTTTAACTGAGTTGCTTTCTAATTTGGTCTTTAAGTAAAGTCATGTCAATATGATTGGCATCCACAATGATATCTGCTTGGTTATAAAAAACTTCTCGAACTTTTAAAAGATGTTCAATATAGAGCAACATTTCCTCATTATTTTTATCTTTAATTAAAGGCCTATTTGTTTTAGCCTGACTCAGTCTTATGAGTAATTCTTGTTCATTTAATTTAAGATAAATTAATGAACCATTAGATTTCATAAATTCAAGGTTATTATTAAAACAAGGTGTGCCACCTCCTGTTGCGATTAAAATTTCAGAATGGGTTTGAGTACATTCCTTTAAAGCGATAGTTTCAATATTCCTAAATTCTTCTTCGCCCAAATTTTTAAATAAATCAACGATTGATTGATTGTATTTATCAACGATGTAGTCATCTAGGTCCATAAAATCAAATCCAATTTCCTCAGCAATTCTCTTTCCTTCCGTTGTTTTTCCACAACCCATGAATCCGCATATATAAAGTACTTTATTTTTCATCATATAATTTATAGGTGCAATCAAATGCTACCTTTCATGGAAGAATTTGAATTAAAGATAGCCATGCAAATTTAAGAATTTACAAATAGCATATATTATAAAATTGTTTCTAAAAGTCCCACTTTTTTAATGAGTCTTTCTGATTCAATAAAATTGAGGGTTTGCTGTCCATCCGATAAAGCTTCTTCCGGTTTTTCATGAACCTCATAAATAACTCCATCTGCTCCAGATATTATAGATGCTAAAGCTAGTTTAGACACATACTCTCTGATGCCAATGCCATGAGATGGATCGGCAATGAGAGGTAAGTGTGATTTATCTTTTAAAATTTGAATGGCATTAATGTCAAATGTATTTCTGTACATCGTTTCAAATGTTCTGATACCCCTTTCACACAACAACAGTTTTTCGTTGCCTTTGCTAAAAATATATTCCGCCGAGTTTAGTAACTCTTCAATAGTCCCACTTATTCCTCTTTTAATCATCACGGGTTTATCAATTTCTCCTAAAGCATCTAATAAATTATAGTTTTGAGAATTCCTCGCGCCAACTTGAAAAACATCTACGTATGGCATCATCTCTTTAATCTGGGATGTCTGCATGACTTCTGTAATAATTTTGATGTGATGAGGCTTACATTGTTCGTGCATCATTTTTAGTCCATCTATGCCTAAACCCCTAAAGGCATAAGGCGAACTTCTTGGTTTGTAGACACCGCCGCGCATAATCTTTACATTATTTTTTAGTAGATGTGCTACGATTTTGGAAACTTGCTCTTCACTTTCTACTGAACATGGTCCTGCCATTAGGCTAGGATTACCATTACCAATGATTACGTCATGCCCCAAATCAATTTTAGTGTTTTCGGTTTTCCATTTACGACTTACTAATTTATAGTTATCGGAAACACGATGAATGTCTTTGACACCTTTTAAATGCCCAATGATTCTAATATCCACATCAGGTTTACCAATGCAAACGAGATACATTTCAAATTGCGTTTTAACTTGCGTTACCAAATACTTATTTGCCTCTAATGTTTTAAAGATGGTTTGCAGTTCTTCTGGCTTAATATTTTTTTGAAGTTGAATAATCATGATTGAATAGTTTTAATGGTTGAAATAAACTCAGGAATATCTTTTTCTAAATTTGTTGAATGAGAAAGTAGTTGAATAAACGAAGATCCAATAATTGCACCGTTTGCTAATTCGCAGGCTTCCGAAAATTCTTTTTGACCTTTAATGCCAAAGCCAATTAAAATTTTATTTTTTAATGGTAAGGAGGTAATCGGTTTTAATGACTCATATAAATTTAAATTAGTGGTCTTAAAATTTCCGGTGGTTGAATTAGAAGAAACTAAATACAAAAATCCAGAACTTTTACTATCAATTAATTCAATTCGTTTCAAGGGTGTTTCAGGACTGATAATTAGAGCCACTTTTATATTATACTTTTCTGCTAATCTCTTGTGAATCTCATCAAATTCATTTAATGGTAAATCAGGTAAGATTACACCATCTATACCTGTCAAATGACAAGATTCATAAAATCTTTCAACGCCATATTGCATGACCGAATTCAAATAGCCCATTAATAAAATAGGTAATTGAGTAATTGTTCTTAGAGTTTGCAATTGCTCGAATAAACTATTTAAGGTCATTCCATTATTTAATGCGGTTAGGCTACTTTGTTGAATAATTGGCCCATCAGCAATGGGGTCTGAAAAAGGAATCCCTATTTCCAATAAATCAACATCCGTTATATCTAAAATTTTAATTATCGAAAGTGTATCTATTAGGTTTGGATAACCTGCCGTTAAAAATATAGAGAGTATATTTTTTTCCTTTTTCTCAAATAAAGCATCAATTCTATTTTGCATGATTGTTTTCGTTTAAATAGTTTATATAAGTGTTTAAATCTTTATCGCCTCTTCCTGAAAGATTAACCACAACGGTATCAGTATTTTTAAAATTTATTTTATGTAAGGAGGCTAAGGCATGGGCGCTTTCCAAGGCAGGAATGATTCCTTCTTTTTGAGTTAAGTTCACTACCGCATCCATTGCTTCTGCATCTGTTACATGTAAATATGTTGCACGTTTCACATCATGCAAAAATGAATGAATAGGACCAATGCCTGGATAATCTAATCCTGCTGAAATACTATAAGGTTCTGTAATTTGTCCATCTTCATTTTGCATCAAATAAGTTTTACTGCCATGTATAATTCCTGGCTTACCAATAGTTAAGGTTGCTGCTGTATGGCTTGTATCAATTCCTTTTCCTGAGGCTTCGACGCCAATCAATTGAACATCTTCATTATTTAAGTAATGGTAAAAAGCACCAGCGGCATTACTGCCTCCTCCAACACAAGCAATCACATAATCAGGATTTTCTTTACCAACTTGTTGCAACAACTGACTTTTCATTTCCTTACTAATAACCGATTGAAAACGAGCTACCATATCAGGGTATGGATGCGGACCAACAACAGAGCCAATAATATAATGAGTGGTTTCTGTGTTGTTAATCCAATCTCTAATGGCTTCATTGGTAGCATCTTTTAATGTTTTACTTCCCGACAAGGCGGGAACTACTGTTGCACCTAATAATTTCATTCGAGCTACGTTGGGAGCTTGTCTTTCAATATCAACTTCGCCCATGTAAATAATGCATTCTAAGTTCATTAAGGCGCATGCAGTGGCAGTTGCAACGCCATGCTGGCCAGCGCCAGTTTCGGCAATGATGCGTTTTTTACCTAAACGCTTGGCTAATAAAATTTGCCCTAAGGCATTATTGATTTTATGAGCTCCTGTATGGTTCAAATCTTCGCGCTTCAAAAAAATGTTGGTGTTGAATTGAGCCGATAAAGTTTTGGCATGATACAATGGTGTTGGCCGACCGACATAATTTTTCAAAAGTTCATCGAACTCCTTTTTAAAGGAATCGCTTTCCATAATTTGTAAGTAGTTGTTTTTTAATTGCTCTATATTATTGAATAATATTTCGGGAATGTAGGCCCCGCCGTATTCGCCATAGTAGCCTTGTTCGTTGACATTGTATTTATGTATCATGAGTTTAGTTTTTTAATGAATTGTTTTATTTGTTCTGTGTTTTTTAATCCAGGTTCTGTTTCGAATTTTGAGTTAATGTCGATGGCTACTAATTGAGGAATATTTAATTGTTGGATAACTTCTATGTGTTCCTCGTTAATTCCTCCGCTTAAAAAGAAAGGGATATTATAGTTGTAATTTTTTAATAATTGCCAGTTAAATTGTTTTCCGCTCCCGCCATAGTTAGCTGTTGAACTATCAAATAAAAAATAATCTACTACCGATAAATAACTTTCTAGCTGTTTAAAATCAAAATCATCTTGTATTTGAAATGCTTTCATGACCTTAACATGAGGTTTGAGTTCTGCGCACAACTCAGAAGTTTCATCTCCATGTAGCTGAACCATATCTAAATCATAATGAGCAATGCGATTAAAAATGGAATAAATGCTTTCATTAACAAACACACCTGTTTTTTTGATGCGTTTTGGAATGGTTCTTACTAAATCAAAACTTAAATTCTCTCCTACAAAACGTGGTGATTTGTTATAGAATATGAATCCCATATAATCGATAGGTAAATGAGTCAGTTCTTCAATATTGCTTTGGCATTTTAACCCACAAACTTTTATTTTCATAATCCTACAGTTGCTAATTCATTAATAAATTCTTTACAAGCCAAATGAGGATGAGGCTGTTTCATAAAATGACTACCAATTAAAAAACCTTGATAGCCAACTTCTTTTAAATCAAGGATGGTTTTAGGATTCTCAATTCCACTTTCGGATATTTTAATCATTTCTTTTGGAAGTAAATTTGCCATTATGAATGATTGCTGTATATCAATTTTCATCGTGTTTAAATCGCGATTATTGATGCCAACTACATTTACTTTTTCATAAACTTTAGATAATTCATCAGGATGGTGTAACTCTAATAGTATCTCTAATCCCAATTGATGTGATAAATCAGTTAATTGAATAATTTCTTCTTTCGTTAAAACGGCTGCTATTAACAAAATAGCATCAGCTCCAATAGATTTGGATTCGATGATTTGGTATTCATTAATGATAAAATCTTTACGTAGAATAGGGCAGAAGTTGTATTTCCTTGCAGTACTTAAATCTTCTGAACTTCCTCCAAAAAATGTTTTATCAGTAAGGATGGATAAAGCACTAGCACCTGCTTGCATATATCCAATGGATGTTTTCTCTACGCTTAAATATTTATTAATAACTCCTGCTGAAGGCGACTGCTTTTTAAACTCTGCAATAATGCCGCTTTTATCTGGTCTTTTTAAGTAAGCAGATAATGAAACTGTTGGAGAGTTAAAGTACTTTGATTTTTTTAGTAATTCAATAGGGTATAGAGCTTCACGTTCTTTTACTTCTATTCGTTTATGGGCGATTATTTTTTCTAAGGTATTCATGTTAGTTGGCAATTAAGTTTTTAAATAAAGTGTATGTTTTTTTTGATTGGATGGTTTCGTTGCAGATTTCTATGCATTCTTCTAAAGACTTACTATTGTTGTAAGCATTCATGGCTAGAGCACTGTTTATCACTACTACATTTTTTTGTGCTAATGTGCATTCATTTTTTAAAACGTTACAAAAAATATGAGCAGCATCGCTAATTGTTTTTCCACCAAATAAATCTGGCTGTTTAAGCATTGAAAAACCTAATGTTTCAGGTTCTATGGTTTGCTCAGTGTTTTTGGTGATGTATTTAAAAGAAGAAGTCAAACTCACTTCATCATAACCATCTAGGGAATGGATCAAGCAATAGTTCGCTGCATCTTGTTGTAGGATGTAATTATAAAGTCTAGTTACTTCCAAATCGTAAACACCAACATATCTAAAATTAATATTCGCAGGGTTTACCAAAGGCCCTAATAAATTGAAAAATGTTTTGATGGCTAACTCCTTTCTGTTTGCGGCCACGATTTTTAAAGAAGGGTGAAACAGTGGAGCGTGCATAAAACAGATATTGTGCTTCATAAATTCACGATTTAAATCATCAGAATTTGTCTTGAATTCATAGCCCAAATATTTTAAAATGTCCGACGAACCCGATATAGAGGAGGATCCATAATTACCATGTTTGGCAACAGGTATACCTGATGCTGCTAAAACTAAAGCAGAGAGCGTAGAAATATTAAAGGTATCTTTTTGATCACCTCCTGTTCCACAAACATCAATACCTTCTCGCTCTAATTTTACGGGAACACAAACATCTAATAGTGCTTTTCTAAAACCCATTAATTCGTTTACGGTAATAGGTCGGGCAATATAAAAAGCGATAATAGCGGCTATTTGAGAAGCATTGAATTGGTTCTCACAAATATCTTGAAGCAATTGGTAAGCTTCAGTTTCGGTTAAAATATGTCCTTGACAAAGTAATTGAAATGATGTTTTCATTTTTTTAATTTTATTGGTTTAAATAAGTGTATTGAGTTCGAGTTATGTCGAATGACCTTTAGGTATACTTCTCAGCTATGTTTGAAATGACAAAGCAGAAAATATTAACTAAGACTTAAGCCAATTTTTAATCATCGTTTCACCGTGCTCTGATAAAATGGATTCGGGATGAAATTGTACTCCACGTACATCATGCACGCGATGTTTAAGCGCCATAATATGTTGCTGTTCATCAATTGCTGTAATTTGCAATGCTTGAGGCAAGTTGGTTGTATTAACAACCCAAGAATGGTAACGGCCAACAGTAAAGGTTTTGGGACAATTTTCAAAAATTAGGTCTTCAGAAATTACATTAATAGGAGTTGCTATGCCATGAAATACGGTGTCTAAGTTTATTAAACTACCACCATATGCTTCTCCTATAGCTTGCAGTCCTAAACAAATTCCCAAAATACTTTTAGTGGCACCATAGGTTTTAATCAATTCTGGCATAATGCCTGCATCTTTTGGTAAGCCAGGGCCAGGAGATAGTAACATCTTATCGTAGGCATTTACTTCTTCAATAGAAATTTTATCATTTCTAATGACATCAAATGGCACCTCACTTACCTTTTCAATTAAATGAACTAGGTTGTAGGTAAAGCTATCGTAATTATCGAGTATTAAAAGTTTCATGAGTTTGAGATGATGGTGTTATTTAATTTTTCTGCTTGTTGTATGGCTTTATTTAAGGCGGATACCTTATGATTAATTTCTTGCAATTCACTTTCTTCGTTTGATGACACTACGATACCAGCTCCAGCTTGATAATGAAGTGTATTATCTTTACTTAAAAATGTACGAATCATAATGGCGTGATTTAATTGATTATCATGACTGATAAAACCAATGCATCCCCCATAAAATTCACGAGATTGATCTTCATAAGCGTCAATTAATTGCAAGGCTCTGTATTTTGGAGCGCCTGATAATGTTCCAGCAGGAAAGGTTCCTAATAATACTTCGAATGGATGAAAACTAGATTTCTTTCTACCAATGACTTTGCTTACTAAATGTATGACGTGAGAATAAAATTGTGTTTGTTTAGAAATCTTTAATTCCACTTCCGAACAATATTTACTTAAATCATTTCTTGCTAAATCAACCAACATGTTGTGTTCCGCAACTTCCTTTGGGTCGTTTAACAAGGCTCTGGCTTTTATGATATCATCTTCATCATTGCCCGTGCGTTTATAGGTGCCCGCAATTGGATGAATTTCGCTCACATTATTTTGAATAATTAATTGTGCTTCGGGCGATGAACCAAATAGTTTGAAACTACCTAAGTCGAAATAAAATAAATAAGGCGATGGATTAATATTTTTTAATGCCCTGTATACATTAAACTCATCACCAACAAAAGATTGAGAGAAGCGTCTTGACAGCACCAGTTGAAATACATCTCCTTTTTGGCAATGCTCTTTAGCTTTCGTTACTAGGTTTTTATAATGCTCATCTGTTATTGGAGAAGTCGTTTCGTTAATGGTAGAAAAAGAAAATTCACGAACTGTTGACAATTGAATTTTCTCTGAAAGCTCTTGTAACTCTTGTTTGGCTTTGTCTTCCGTGTAATGGTGACTAATCAAATGAAGTGTATTGGTAGTATGATTAAATACTAAGATGATTCCGTAAACATGGTATATCAACTCAGGAATATCTAAAGTTTTATGATTCGATTTTAATCGAATATCTTCGGCATAATTCACTATATCATAACCCGTATATCCAAACAAGCCTGCATAGCAGAAAGGTAGTTGTTGAGTTTCGTACTCGAATTTATTTTTAAAAGCAATTAACTGCTTTAAAAGAAGTTCCTTGTCAAAGTTTATAGCAGTTTTTGTAGTAACCTCATTTATTGTTGTTTTTAAAATGTTATGTTTTAAAGATACAGTTGCAAGTGGTTTTAGGCAGATGTAAGAATAATGCCCGTCCTTGCTATTATAGTCGGAACTTTCTAGTAGTAATGGACTTTGATATTGATCTCTCAAAGCTAAATACAATGCCACTGGCGTTTTGGTATCTGCTAAAATTTGTGTGATATGTGTGTGTAGTTTCATTTGTGTTATATTTTATAAATTGGATTAAAAACAAAAAGCCCGCTGTCGTTTGAACAGCGGGCTTTGGGAATGCCACGTAAGTATATATAATATCTTAGCCGTTCATGTGTTTACATGAAAGCCACCAAGAATTATTTAAAGAAATATTTTTCATTTTATGCTACAAATGTAATGTGAGTTTTTTAATTTCCAAATTATTTTTTGAATTTAACTTTTAATCACATGTTGAAGTTGATTAGATATGAAACCATCACTATTAAAGTTTAGTTTTTTTATTTTTATTTTTTATGCTAAATACATCGTGGTGTTTTTTTAATATTAAAACTAAAAAATCAATTAATAATATTGTTTGATATTTTAGTCAAACAAAAATGCAACCTTTTAAAAACATTAAGTTAAAAAACATAATATTATTGTACGGTTTTTTGTGGCTCCGGTAGGAATCGAACCTACATCAAACGTTTAGGAAACGCTTATTCTATCCATTGAACTACGGTGCCTATCATCTTAAGATGATGACTTAAATATGAAATTACCTTAAAATACTATGAAAACAAAAAAGCCTTCAAAATACTAGATTTCAAAGGCTTTTTTTGCTCCCTCTCCTGGGCTCGAACCAGGGACCCCATGATTAACAGTCATGTGCTCTAACCAGCTGAGCTAAGAGGGAATCATTATTCTGGTTATATAAATGTTAAAGAACAGTTTTTTTAATGTTTTTCCTTGTAAGGGAGGGCAAATTTAATATCTATTTTGTAAATAAACAATATATTTGTAAAAATTTTTAATCTTTTTTTTATGAGTCTATTAGTAGTAGGTACAGTAGCGTTTGATGCTATCGAAACACCTTTCGGGAAAACCGATAAAATTGTTGGTGGAGCAGCTAGTTATATAGCTTTAGCATCTTCTTACTTTACAAAAGAAATAAATCTCGTGTCGGTTGTTGGGGACGATTTTCCTCAAGAATTTATGAATACCCTTAAGGGTCAAGGAGTTAATTTAGAAGGGTTGCAAATTAAACAAGGTGAAAAATCGTTTTTTTGGAGTGGTCGTTACCATAACGACATGAATTCTCGTGATACTTTAGATACTCAATTGAATGTTTTGGGTGATTTTGACCCAATTGTACCAGAATCATACAAAAATTGCGAATTTTTAATGTTAGGAAACTTAATGCCTGCAGTGCAACAAAAAGTATTGTCGCAATTATCTAAGCGCCCTAAATTAATTGTTTTAGATACGATGAATTTTTGGATGGATATCGCTATGCCCGAATTAATGGAAACATTAAAAGGTATTGATGTGTTAACCATTAATGATTCTGAAGCTCGTCAGTTATCTGGAGAATACTCTTTAGTTAAGGCAGCTCAAAAAATCCTAGCAATGGGACCAAAAGTGTTGGTGATTAAAAAAGGAGAGCACGGCGCTTTATTATTTAATAAAGAAGAAGTGTTTTTTGCGCCAGCTTTGCCTTTAGAAGATGTATTTGATCCAACAGGAGCTGGAGATAGCTTTGCAGGTGGATTTATCGGTTATTTGGCAAAAACAAAAGATATCAGTTTCGAAAACATGAAACGTGCTATTATTTTTGGTTCGGCAATGGCTAGTTTTACGGTTGAAAAATTTGGAACTGAGCGTTTAATTGGATTATCTCAAGAAGATGTATCTAGTAGAGTTCAAGAGTTTGTTGATTTAGTTCAATTCGACATCTCATAGTGTCATCATTTCATCATTTCAAAAGCCCTCTATTATGAAATAGGGGGCTTTTTTTAATGTGTTGTATTAGAATAGTGTAGTTTTATGTAATTCTTTTTTGGCGTGCCAGCGCAAAGAACAGGCGCCGTCGGGCTGACCCGCTCCAATCTTTTGTTCTCACTCTTCGGGTTGAGAACAAAAGGATTTCCGCTTGCATCCCTCACGCAAGTTTACTCTATGTTCGAAGTATAAGTTTTATGTTTAAATTAATCTCGCGTTAGGGATTGAACGGAAATCCTCCTTCGCCTCACGCCTTGGCGTGAAACGAAGGAGATTGCAGTGAAAGCCAGGCCCGCCAAGCTGGCGGGAACGCCCAAATAAAACTCATTATCTTAATACATTAAATTTAGATAAATCACAATTTATAAATTATCTTAGCGTTAAATAAATAAACTTGAAATTATTTAGTACCATAATTATCTGTTTGGTTGTAGGGTGTTCATTTATCCTTCAACCAAACGACACTCCATTACATATTTCTTTTACAGAAAAAAATCCTCATGTAGAGATTGATGCCTTTGGAAATATATACGTCATTAATGCCAACGAAATTATAAAGTATAATTCGATAGGGGTGTTGCAAAAAAAATTTAGCAACAAACGCTATGGAAAAATAGATTTTGTAGATGCTATGAATCCCCTGAAAATTTTAGTGTATTATAAAGATTTTCAAAGAATTATTTTTATCGATAATCAGTTATCGGAGTCAAGCAATATGATTTCATTAGAATTACTTGACCACGAACAAACAAGTTTAGTGTGTTCTTCTTCTAATAATAGCTTTTGGATTTATGATAAACAAAACAATGAATTATGCAGATTTGATTCAGAATTAAAATCTTTGGTAAAAACAGGAAACTTAAAACGTATTTTAGATATTGATATCAAACCAAACTATATTCAAGAGCATAATAACTATTTGTATTTGAATTGCCCTAATGAAGGGATTTTGGTATTTGATATTTATGGAACATTTTATAAAACCATTCCTTTAAAAAATTTAAAAGAATTTAATATCGTCAATGGTGATGTGTTTTATTATGATAACCATCATTTAAAACAATATCAAGCTCAAACATTTAATACGATTGAAAAACAATTTACAGATACATTGATAGCAAATGTGATTTGGCAAAACAATAAAATCTATAAAGTATATCAAGATTCCTTAGTTGTAGAGTAAATTCTCGCAGTTTTCTAAAAAGTTGTATTTTTAACTTATGATTAGATATTTACTACTATTTACATTTGCTATACTATTTTCTTTTACCTCTTCATCTCAGGCTACATATACTCAAACAGTAAGAGGCCAAGTAGTTGATAAAGTTTCCTCGGTTGGTTTACCGGGAGTTGTGGTTCATTTAAAAAATGATTCCACGAAAAAACATGTGGTTACAACAGATGCCAATGGGAATTTCAAATTAGAAGGTATTCCGGTTGGGCGTCGTTCATTTATTGTTTCCATGTTTGGTTATAATACAGTTCCTCTAAATGATATCATTGTATCTTCTGGTAAAGAAACGTTCTTAACCATTGAGTTAGAAGAATCTTTAGTGCAGATGGACGAGGTAGTAGTAAATGCAGATGAGCAAAAAGATGTAGTAACTGATATGCAGGCCGTGAATGTAAAAACATTTAGTATCGAAGAAACAGAGCGCTACCCTGGTTCTCGACAAGATCCTGCGCGTATGGCTTCTAACTTTGCAGGTGTGCAAGGAACCAATGATAGTAGAAATGATATTGTAGTGCGTGGAAATTCACCTTCAGGTTTATTATGGCGTTTAGAAGAAATCGACATTCCTAATCCTAATCACTTTGCTGTGGCTGGATCAGCTGGCGGACCAACAGCGATTATCAATAATAAATATTTAGCTAATTCAGAGTTTTACACTGGCGCTTTTCCTGCAAATTATGGAAATGCTTTAGGCGGTGTATTTGATTTAAAGATGCGCAATGGAAATAATCAAAAGCACGAGCGCACTTTTCAGTTTGGTTTATTAGGTACAGAATTGTCGTTAGAAGGTCCAATTAATAAAGAGAAAGGCAGTAGCTATTTTGTGAATTATAGATATTCAACTCTTAAATTATTATCTGGTTTAAATATAAAATTAGGTACAAGTGCCGTTCCTCAATATCAAGATGGCGCTTTTCGATTTAATTTTCCAACCAAAAAAGCTGGTGTATTTTCTTTAAGTGGAATAGGTGGATTGAGTACTATTAAAATAATTTTAAGTACTCAAACCGAAAGACCTAAAGAATTGTATGGTGATTTAAATCGCGATCAATATTTTGCGTCAAGCATGGGCGTTGCTATTTTAAATCATGCTTATTCGTTTAACAGTAGAACTTTAATGAAAACCTCTGTAGCATACAGTGGACAAGGTTTAAATGTGGATCATTATTTAGTGTTAAGAGATAAAAATTTTAAACCAAATGATACCTTACCTCAAATTTTAGGATATGATTTTTTGGAAACCAAAACAACTATGGCTTGGTATATAAAACACAAAATAAATCCTAAAAATAGTTTTAAAGTTGGTTTTTTTGCCAATGCTTTTCATGTTGATTTTTATGATCAAGCAAAAATTAATTCTCGATACGATACCATTGCTCAAGGAATACTTGATAAGACTTTTAAAACAAGAATTAATACAAAAGCAGATTTTTATTTACTTCAACCATATTTTGCTTTTGTACATAAGTTTAATGAAAAGTGGAGCACTAACGTAGGCGTATTTGCTCAATACTTAACCTTAAGTAACAGTTGGGCAGTTGAGCCAAGAGCGAGTTTACGTTATCAATTTAAATCAAATCAATCATTAAGTTTAGCCTATGGGAAGCATAGTCAAATGCAACCAACTTATATTTATTTTGCGGCACCAGATAGTTTGGTGAGAGATGGAAAAACATATTCTAATCCAACTAAACAGTTAGATAACCAAAATTTAGGATTTAGTAAAAGTCAACATGCCGTTTTAGGCTACGATTTTCAAATATCAAAATATTTTAGAACAAAAGTAGAAGCTTACTATCAATACTTGTGGGATGTTCCTGTTTATGCAGTACCGTCTAGTGTTTCATTGCTTAATCGCGGAGCCAGTTTCAATCGCTTCTTCCCAATTTATACGATGGAAAATAAAGGAACAGGTTATAATTATGGTTTAGAGTTTACGTTAGAAAAATCTTTTAGTAAACATTATTTCTTTTTATACTCCGCCAGTTTATTTGATAGTAAATACACAGGCAGTAATGGTAAAACGTTTGATACAGATTTTAATGGACAATATGTGATGAATGTATTAGCTGGTTTAGAATACGAAGTCGGTAAATCAAAGAAAAATTCAATTAATTTGTCCACTAAATTTACATATGGAGGAGGCAAAAGGTATTCGCCAGTAGACGTGGCTGCAAGTAATGCCGTGATGGATGTTGTGGCAGATAATGATAAAGTAAATACCTTGCAATTTAATCCTTACAATCGTTTAGATTTAAGAATAGCCTATAAAATAAATGCTAAAAAAGCGGCTTATGAAATCGCTTTAGATTTAGTAAATATTTTAAATACTAAAAATGTATTAGCTTTAAGTTATGCTCCAGATCCATCAAACATTAATGCCGACCCATTAATTAAAAATTACCAATTAGGATTTTTACCATTATTTTATGTTAAGATTGATTTTTAAAGGATTATTTATTCTTTTTATTTTCTTTACGGTTTCTCTAAAGTCTCAAGTTATTAATATTGAGAATAAACGATTTTTAAACGACTCCAATGGTTGGGTCGGAAATGTTGATTTTAGCTTCAACATATTTAATAATACACAACAGGTTTTACAGTGTTCAAATGCCGCCAGAGTGCAGTATCAAAAGAACAGAAGCCGTTTTATTTTATTAAATGATTTAAATTTAATTAAAGCTGGTAATACTGATTTTGCCAATGCAGGTTATCAGCATTTTAGATATAATTATAAAATTAGTAAATGGGTTACTATGGAAGCTTTTACTCAAACGCAATACAACCCAGTTTTAAAATTAGATTTTAGGTATTTGCTCGGAGCAGGACCAAGATTGAAATTATTGAAAAAAGAAAAGGCTCGAATTTATATAGCAGCATTATATATGTATGAATATGATGATATCATAAATGATGATGTGAATTTGCATGAACATCGTTTGAGTTCATACTTAACATGTAGTTTTTCTCTTTTCAAATCAATGGATTTAACAAGTACAACGTTTTATCAGCCTAATTTACAAAATACAGCAGATTATAGAATTGCTAATGATAGTGGACTAGAAATACATATTAATAAACATTTGAATTTTAAATCAACATTTAATATGTTATATGACACGCAACAACCAATAGGGATACCAGATCTGGTATATTCCTTCAGAAATGGGTTGTCTATAAAATTTTAGAAATTATTTTTTAGTGGTATCTGCAACTGCAGCGCCATCTTTGGGCTGAATAGCAACCTCTGCCATAGCCGCATCAATTACTCTCCCAATCGAATCTGAAATACGTTTTGCATTTTCATGCATTTTAAATCTGTCTTCTGCTGCAGGTTTGCACTTAACAAATGCTAAAGTTAAAATTGTAGCTGATAGAATGATATATGCCTTTTTCATGAATCTGATTTAAAAATTTAATATTTCGAATGTAAAGATAATTTTTGTTTTGATTAAAGAAATTATGATTATTTATAAAATTATACACTGATATGTACTAAGTTCAAACGCATCCGTAATTTTTTTGATCTAACGCAGAGCTTAAAATTTATAAGAGTTGTTTAAAAATAAAAAGCCCACGTATCATAGACACGTGGACTTTTCCTAACTAACTAAACACAAATTCTTAGTGTCCTGCGTGAGCATCAGCTGCAGCAGCAGTTGCAGTTTCAACAGCAGTAGTTGCAGCAGAGTCAACAGCAGCTGTAGCTTCATTCATTGCTCCTTCTAAAGATGCAGATAAAGCAGCAGAGATAGAATCAGCAGTATGTTTTGCTTGTTCTTCGATTTTTGCTTTTTCTTCAGCTGAAGGTCCACAAGATACTACAGATGTAGCGATGATAGCTACTGCGATAATTGAAAATAATTTTGTCATTTTTTTAATTTTTTAAGTTGTTTGTTGTTATTTGAACATTTATACCGAAACTTTAAATTAGTAACCCAAAAAAAGAATAAAATAATTAATTATTTTATAACTAATTGATTATCAGTTACTAAAATTTAAATAAATAATCGGTTACCTGCTTTTTTGACGAGGTAAATTGGATTGAAATAAGAAAAATGAGGATTATTTTGATAGAAATTCAGTTACCACTTTTTCGGCTTTTGCAAAGGCATCTTCTAAAATCTCATTTAAGATAAATACATCAAATAAATCAGCTGTTTTAAGCTCTTTTTCAGCTTTTTCAACACGGCGAGCAATGCTTTCAGGGCTATCTGTACTTCTTGAATTTAAACGTTCTTCTAATATTTTAATGCTTGGAGGCATCACAAAAACTGCTAAAGCTTTTTCTCCAAACTGTTTCTTCAAGTTTAAGCCACCTTCTACATCAATGTCAAAAATCACATGCTTTCCTTTTGCCCAAATACGGTCAACCTCGCTTCTTAACGTACCATAATGTGTTCCGGCATACACTTCTTCCCACTCTAAAAACTCTTTATTATCAATCTTTTGTTTGAATTCATCAACGCTTAGATAATAATAGTCTTTCCCGTTTTCTTCTACTCCACGTTTTGCGCGACTTGTAGCCGAAATAGAAAATTCTAATTTATCAGGAAAGGTTTTTAGTAAATGACGCACAATGGTTGTTTTACCAGAACCTGAGGGTGCAGAAAAGATGATGAGTTTGCCGTTTTCCATGAACAAAGATAGTAGTTTTTGTTAAATTTTATAACTAAAACTATTATTAGGGTGTGCCCCTCCTATCGTCGGGTCAGGCTTTACGCTGCAAGTCCTCGCCATTCGTACCTCATGGCTGTGGGCTTTTCGCTACAATCCTTCACACGAGTTTATTTAAAACGTTAAAATTTATATTTAGGGCTTATTGTAAATTTGCGCGAGAGATGCAAGCGAAAATCCTTTTGCGGTCGCTGAGCGGAGTCGAAGCGCCGCAAAAGATTGTAGCGACAGCTCGGTTCCTGCTGCCTCTTTGCAGGAACGCGCCCAAATTATACTAAACCGTTGGTCTGCTGCTTAAAAAACTCATACACTAAATTCGCTTTTGAATTACCAATAATAGCAGCTAATTCGGCTAAAGTGGATTCTTTGATTCCTTTTACCGATTTTAATTCAGTGAGTAATTTTTGAGCAGTTTTATCGCTGATGCCTTTAATTTCGGATAATTCAGTTTTAAAGGTTTCTCTGCTACGTTTATTTCGGTGATGTGTAATCCCAAAACGGTGAGCTTCATCACGAATATGTTGAATGATTTTTAAAGTTTCAGAACGTTTATCTAAATACAAAGGAACAGAATCTCCAGGGAAATAAATTTCTTCTAAGCGTTTGGCAATTCCAATAACCGTTACTTTACCCATTAAATCTAATTTTCGCAAACTGATAATAGCTGCACCTAATTGCCCTTTGCCACCGTCAATCACAATTAATTGAGGCATAGGCAAGCCTTCTTCAATGACACTAGAATAACGCCTAAAAATAACTTCTTCCATAGTGGCAAAATCATCTGGACCAACAACAGTTTTTACATTAAAATGTCGGTATTCTTTTTTAGCAGGTTTACCATCAATAAAAACAGGCATAGCACTAACTGCATAATCTCCTTGAATATTTGAGTTATCAAATCCTTCAATTCTTCGTGGTTCTTCTTTCATACGCAAATCCTTCATCATTTGTTGCATGATGCGATCGGTATGCCGTTCAGGATCAATAATAGCTAATTGTTTTTCACGTTCACGCTTATAAGATTCTGCATTTTTAAAACATAAATCCATTAAATGCTTTTTGTCGCCAATTTTAGGAACGACATATTTTGCATTCGTAAATTCAAACTCAGGTTCAAATGGAACAAAAATTTCTTTGCTTGAAGAATTATATCTGATTCTGATTTCATTAATAGCAAACACTAACATTTCTTCATCAGTTTCATCTAACTTCTTTTTTAACTCTAAAGTTTGTGCCTGAATAATAGTACCATTCATCACTTTAAAGTAATTCACGTAAGCTACTTTTTCGTCACTTAAAATGGCAAACACATCAGTATCAGTAATAGATGGATGAACGATGGTTGATTTGCTTTGATATTTTTCTAAGAGTTCAATTTTCTTTTTTGTATTGGCGGCTTGCTCAAATTCTAGTTTTTCAGCATGATCCAGCATTATTTTTTTTAAATCCCTAATCGCAAAGTTAATGTCGCCTTTTATAATTTCTCTAATGTGGTTAATTCCTCTATTGTATTCTTCTTCACTTTGTTTACTAATACAAGGAGCCTTGCATTTACCAATTTGAAATTCTAAACAAGCGGTGTATTTTTTCTTATCAATATTTTCTTGGTTCAAATCTAAGTTACAAGTTCGTAAAGGATATAATTGTTTAATTAAATCCAACAATATATACATCGTGGTTACAGAAGGGTAGGGACCATAGTATTCGCTGCCATCTTTTTTTAATTGTCGTGTTTGAAATACTCTTGGGAATCGCTCATTTTTAATAACAATCCATGGATAAGTTTTATCGTCACGCAACATGATGTTGTATTTAGGCGTGAGACTTTTTATGAGATTGTTTTCTAAAATTAAGGCGTCCATTTCGGTATCCACCTTAATGGTTTTAATATCTACTATTTTTTTCACCATCACACGTAAACGATACGTATCATGTTCTTTGGTGAAATAGGAGGTAACGCGCTTTTTTAAATTCTTAGCTTTTCCAACATACAACAAATTATTATCCACGTCGTAATAGCGATACACGCCTGGCGTTTCGGGTAAAGTTTTAAGGATACTTTGTATATGTTCTGAAAATGCTTCTGACACTTTGTAAAGTTAATTTTTTTAGTTAATTTGTAGCATCTTAAAAAACAAAACCATATTTATTTCGCCACTTGATTGGGGGCTAGGTCATGCTACTCGATGTGTGCCATTGATTAAACGATTAATGGAAGAAAATGTTGTGATTTTAGGTGTTACCAAAACAACCTCTATAATTTTTGATGAGGAGTTTCCTGAACTTCAAAAAGTAGAAGTGATAGCATATGATATAAAATATTCAAAAGCATTGCCAGTAGCCGTAAAGTTATTATTAGATGCACCAAGAATATTAAATGTGATAAATCAAGAAAGAAAGCAACTAGAGCAGATTATTAAAGATTATAAAATTAATGTTGTGATTAGTGATAATCGTTTTGGTTTGAGTTCTAAAAATGTGGAGAGTATTTATATCACTCATCAATTAAATGTCCAGGCGGGTATATTTTCAGGAATTGCTAATAAAATCCATCATTACTACATAAAACAATTTAATACTATTTGGGTACCAGATTTTGAGGACCAAACAACTAGTTTATCTGGAAATTTATCACATTATCATTCGTTAAAAAATGTCACTTATATAAATCCTTTAAGTCGCTTATCGAAGGATATAACCACCGAGCATAAATTTGATTATCTATGTTTATTATCTGGCCCAGAGCCTTTAAGAAGTGAACTTGAAAGGACTTTGATAGATAAAGCAAATCAGAGTGATAAAAGTATTTGTCTTGTGAGAGGAACTAATAAAGAACTTAGAAGTTTTCTTAATAAGAATGTGAATACTATAAATACTCCAAGTGCAAATGAATTATCAAGTCTCATTATTAATTCAAAAACAATTGTATGTCGAAGTGGATATAGTTCATTAATGGATTTACATCATTTAAATAAACAAAATTGTATTTTAATTCCAACACCTGGTCAGGAAGAGCAAGAATATTTAGCTAAATTTTGGAGTACGAAACCTGGATTTAAAATCATCCATGAAAAAGAGTTAAAATCCTTTAGATTTTAGTAATCAATTCACAATTACGGTTTCATAACTCTGACCTTTGTCATTTATTTAAACCTTAAATACTATTACATTCGATGTGATGTATTTAGCAAAGAAAATAGCCTTTTATGTATTTATTGTAGCGTCTATAGCTGCTGCTGTTTGGGGTTATTTTCGATTAAGAGAAAGTAAAGAACCTAATGTTTCGGTTATAGAACATATTCCTACAAACGCTATATGCGTTATTGAAACTAAAAATTGTAGCGAATTAGTTTCGCAACTTACCCGTCAAAATTTAATTTGGAATGCTTTATTATCAAACGAATCGATGTTAGTTGCTCAAAATGGCATTAGATATTTAGATTCATTGGTAAATGCAAAGCCCGAAATTGCAGACGTAATTTTAGATAACTCTTTATATTGGTCTTTTATAAAGCAAGGTAACGCCACCGAACATCTTATTGTATTTAAAGTTAAAGAGAAAAATAACGAAGATTTATTTTTAGAATTTTTTAAAACTGCTTTCTCAAAAGATGCTTCCGTCTCATCTTTTGAAGCATTTTATTTTACAAATAACAAACAAAAGTGGTTGTTAACTTATAAAGAGGGCATTGTGTATTTGAGTTCGGATGTGGGTTTGTTACAAAACTGCTTGGAATTAAAAAAAGAGGAGTCCTTAGCTAGTAATAAATCGTATTTAGAACTATTGAAATTAAATGGAGAGCAAAAATCTCAAGTTTATTTTAATCACGCCTACACCAATTTGTTATCTAAAAATTTATTCACCCAACAGTCATTATTTGGGTTAGATGTTCAGTTGAATGAAATTACATTAACTGGATTTAGTAACTCAGATAGTTTGTCGTTATTTAATTGTTTAAGAAATCAAAGTTCAGAAAGCATTTCTGGATTTGAGCATTTACCAAACAATCCTATTTCAATTCAAGGAGTTACACTAAGTGATGTGAATTTATTTTACAAGTTGGTTAATCAGGAACTCTCTAAAGAGCTAATAGAACGTAATGAAGAGGCTTGGCAAACATTAAATGATAGCGCGTTATACAATATTAAAAATGAAAGTTTTGAAAATATTGATCGCGAAGTTTTGTCGGCTAATTATGTATTAGATGAAGTTACTTGTCAGGTAATAAGCTTAAAAATTAAAGATGCAGAGAAAAGCGAAGCTTTATTAAAATTAATGAGTGATAGTGTTTTAACTATTGCAGATTCGAAAATTTATAAACTAAACACTGATTTAGCGCAGGTATTTTGTTTTTCGAAAGAAGATTTAAAAATGCAGTATGCTTATTTATCAGAGAGTCATTTATTGTTTTTTTCTAGCCAAGCAATTTTAAACTATTTTCAGCTATCTTCTTCAAGCAGCCAGTTACTAGGAAAAAATAGTGCTTTTATGGAATACGCTAATGATAATCTCATGCTAGATTGCAATTACTTGTATTACGAAAATTCTGAGTTGATGAAAAAACATAATGTGAATTCATTTATAAATTCAGAAGAGTTATGGAAGTCTGAAAATGCTACTGCACAATTATCGTTAACTTCTAAAAATTACAAAAACAGTATTCAGGTTAGGATCAATGCAAGTCACGCTCAACAAAAAGATAATGCATCACCTGGCACATCCAATGCCTTGTGGACGTATGCGGCCGATTCTTTACTTAATTCAAGAGTACATTTGTTTACCAACCATTTAACGCAGGAAAATGAATTGTGTTTTCAGGACGAAATACATAATTTGTACTTAATTAATTCAACAGGAAATTTAATTTGGAAAAAAAAGATCAACGAAGCTATTCAATCGGATATTTACACAGTAGACATTTTTAAAAACGGCAAACTACAATTATTATTTAATACCGAAAATTACTTACATCTCATTGATAGAAATGGGAATGAGGTTCAAGGATTTCCAGTGAAAATGCCCTCTAAAGTTACTTCTAACTTAACGCTATTGGATTATGAAGGGAACAAAGATTACCGTTTATTTTTAGCTTGTGCAGATAAACGCATTTATAATTTTTCGTTATACGGTATAAAAACAGAAGGTTTTGTGCCAGTAAAAACAGAAGCAGAAGTGGTATTGCCAATTTGTTATGTGCATGTTGGGGCAAGTGATTATTTAATTACTGCTGATGTTTCAGGAAAAATATATGCCTTCAGTAGAAAAGGAGAAGGCAGGATTGATTTTAAAAATAGAATCATTGAAAATCTCAGTCATTTATTTGTGTTAAGTGGAAATAACTTAGATAATACCAAATTGATTTATGTAGACGATAAAAATAATTTATTAAATAAAATTTCTTTATCAGATAAAAAAGAAGCGTTAAAGATTGGTGATGAATTGAATGGATTTAAAACGTCTTTTGCCTTAGTTAACGACGATTCACAATCAGATATGTTAGTTTATGGAAACGGAGCGTTTTATGCTTATGACTTATTTACTGGGAAATTAGTTGAGTATTTTAATGAGCTGGCGGTGTATGATGATGTTCAATTTACGCCAACTAGTAATAACGATTGGTTTTTAAGTTATGATAAAACAGGGCAAAAAGTGGATGTAATAAATACAACTGGAAAATTAGCAACTTCGTTACAAGGTTCAACTCAAAAACCATTTACTTGTGATTTATATAAAAACGGTAAAACCTATGTTTTATTAGTAAATGGTAATAAAGTAAGTTGTCAGGAATTAAAGTAATGTTAGCGTTAGGGATTGAAGCGTAAATCCTTTTTGCGTCTCTTTTCAAAAAGATTGAAGCGCAAAGCCCGACCGCCAGCTGGCGGAAACGCCAAAATTAATACTCAAACTTTCCGAACTCAGATTCGATAGTTACTTTTTTACCGTCGAACTTTTCAACTCGTCCAATAATTTGAGCATCCACGTTAAATGATTTTGAAATATCAATTACCTGCTGCGCTAATTCTTGCGGTAAATACACTTCTAAGCGGTGACCCATATTAAAGACTTTGTACATTTCTTTATAATCGGTTTTACTTTGTTCGTGTATGGTTTTAAATAATGGAGGTAAAGGAAATAAATTGTTTTTGATGATATGAACACCTTCTACAAAATGCAACACTTTAGTTTGTGCACCACCACTGCAATGCACAATCCCATTAATTTTTGTGCCTAAGGTTGATAATAATTGTTTGACGATTGGTGCGTATGTTCTGGTTGGAGATAATACTAATTTACCAGCTGTGATTTGTTCTTTTATTTCTTTACCGTTAATGTCGGTATAGTTTACGTCAATTTTGTCGGTTAAGTTTAATTGTCCGCAATAGGTTACTTCTTTTGGCAATGAGTTGTCGTATGATTCAGGATATTTTTCTGCAACAGCTTTGCTAAATACATCATGTCGAGCGCTGGTTAAACCGTTACTTCCCATGCCACCATTATATTCAGTTTCATATGTTGCTTTACCAGATGATGATAAACCAACAATTACATCACCAGCTTTGATATTATGATTTGAAATCACATCATCTTTTTTCATTCGGCAAACAACTGTACTATCAACAATAAGTGTACGCACTAAATCTCCTACATCCGCTGTTTCTCCGCCAGTTGAGCGAATATCGATACCATTGTCGCGTAAATTTTGTAATACTTCTTCAGTGCCGTTAATAATGGCAGAAATTACTTCACCCGGAATTAAACCTTTATTACGACCAATCGTAGAAGACAATAAAATATTATTAGTAGCACCAACACAAATTAAATCATCAATATTCATAATGACTGCGTCTTGTGCAATACCTTTCCAAACGCTTAAATCGCAAGTTTCTTTCCAATATACATAAGCTAAAGATGATTTTGTTCCCGCTCCATCAGCGTGCATAATAATACAATGCTCGTTACTACCAGTTAAGTAATCAGGTACAATTTTACAAAACGCTTGAGGAAATAATCCTTTATCGATATTAGAAATAGCATTATGCACATCTTCTTTAGATGCAGATACACCGCGTAAATTATATTTTAAGTCTGACATTGGTTTGAAGCTAATAAAGCCCAAAGATAAAAGAAAATGCCTAAAAATTGGATTGACTTTTTAACGGAATAGTAACATAAGTAGTAATAACCAAAAGACACACATTCCCATACCGAATAAAAAACAAATTCAATATGTTCCTGTATGTCTTTTTCTCTAACTAACACTACTTCACAATCACCAATTTCTTATTTGTAATAGATAAGTGTCCATTTATACTGATATTATAAATTCCGGCTGCTAAATTATTAGCATCAATAGTTGCTTTACCGTTTTCAATCGTTTGAGATAAAACAACATTGCCAGTTATATCATATAACTGAACGTAGTGCTTTTCTTTTGAGTTTAGTTCGATTGTGCAAATACCATGACTTGGGTTTGGATAAACAACCAAGTTACTTTCTATTTGCTCATCTATTCCAGTTGTAATGTCTTTTATTGAATTGATTGTAGTATTAGTGACAATCGGAGCATTAAAATCAAAATAAATATATGCTGTGTTTTTTATTTGGTATGGTCGCACCCAAGTGTTTTTTGGTTTAATACGATATTGTATAAAGCCAATTGAGCCTTTTGGATTAGTTGAACTATCAGGTAATTGTATGTTAGGAAAGTATACAGTTAATTTGCGTCCAATTAAACTTGTAGCATTTTCATGACTGTAATCTGTTACCTGAAAAGTGTTTAAGTCTAACATGGTGTCTAAGGTATCTTCTAATTTAATATTAAAGGCTGGAGCGTTTCCAGTATTTTGAAAATGTATGGTATAAGTTAACCAGTCGTTAAAATTTGGATCAACCATCACAGGATAAACTTCCTTAATATTTGGATCATATGAATTTACAATAGAGTAACAAGACAGTAAAGTGTTATTTGAAATATCATTATCGCCACTCATAGGGCTTACTTTTGCATTCACACAAATCATGTCTCCGGCCTGAGCTGTGGTAAATGGCTGTAGAAGAATTTGAAAATCCTTACTGTTATTTACTGTGCCAAAATCTGCTATGGAATAACTATAAACATTACCAGAAACAACTGGCGTTAATGCTCCTGGGGCAGGCCCTATGTAGGTTACTGGTCCAGTGACGATAAACGATACGCTCCCGCTAACTCCAGAGCCACAGTTTAAATTATACCATTTTGATAAATCGCCTGCATTTACTCTTAAGTAATGTGTTTGTCCTGGGAAAACAATGCCACAGGTCGCAATTGATTGAACTCCAATGTCAAATCCACCTGCGCAAGTTAGCGCAAAGTTTATATTGGTGTCTAACTGAGCCACGGTTACTGTGCTGTCGATACCTGGGTAAGGGCATGATTCTCTATAAGGTTTACCAGTTGTGTCGACAACAACATCATAAGTGCCAGCTGAATTTAAAAATTGATACACTCCATTTAATGCCGAGTAAGTTGTGCCAAGTAAATTTGATGATGTGTCATAAATTTTCAAAGGCACATTTTTTAATCTTATATCACCACTATCTTTTGTGCAATTTGTGTTTGCGTCCTTGTATGTAAATCCAACAATGCCATGCGCAGGAGGACACCCGTTAGCGTTACCTTGCATACACAAAGAATTTAATAAGGTTATTGAATCCATAACTTGTATGTAATTAGGTAAGCATGTAAATGGATTATTATTGATGGTAATACTAAGTGAAATTGCTGGGAATGGATCAAAGCAATGGATATTATTATAGCTGCAATTAAAAATTGATAAATTGTTTGGTAAGATTGGAAGTGTATTGATGAGATTATGACTGCACTCGAAAATTGATAATGAGTTTGGTAAAGCAGGAAGCGTGTCAATTGAGTTACCATTACAGTTTAATAAAAATAAATTATTTGGTAATGTATTTAAAGTAGTTAAAACATTTGAACTACAATTTAAATAATTTAAGGAAGCTGGTAATGAAGGTAAATTTGATAATTGATTAGATTGACAATCTAAATAATTTACTGATGCCAAAGCCGGAAGTAAAGTTATCACATTAGTATGACAAATTAATGTACTTAAGGAGTTAGGTAAAGTTGTCAAAGTTGTTAACGAGTTAATGGAGCAATTCAGTTCTACTAAAGTTGAAGGGAGTGAAGGTAAATTTTGCAGTAAATCATCTGCACAGTATAATAAAACTAAGGCATTAGGTAAAGTTGGTAGACCATTTGACAAAGGATTTGAACTACAATTTATTTTGTAGAGCGAGTTTGGCAATGCTGGTAGATTTGGAATTAGATTATTAGAACAGATTAATGTGTAAAGTGCATTTGGTAAAGAGGGTAAGCCATTTAAAAGGTTTTGAGAGCAATTTAAATTTATAAGAGAATTTGGTAAAGCAGGTAAAACGGTTAAGCTATTTGAGTTACAAGCTAAATCCACCAAATTGTTTGGTAATGTGGGTAGACTTACTAATTCATTGATACCACAATCAAGATATGTTAATCCATTCGGTAGCCCAGGAAGGTTAGTTAATAAATTAGATTTGCAATCGATGATTACCAAGCTATTTGGGAGCAAAGGAAGTGCGGTAAGCTTGTTAAAGGAACAATTTAAAGAATCTAAGCTATTTGGTAAGGCTGGTATATTTTGAATATTGTTGTTCGAACAATTAAAACTTATTAATGAATCTGGAAGATTAGGTAAATGAGTTAAATTATTGTATGCGCAATTAAAAAAATTGATAGTGTTTGGCAAATTCGGTAAACTATCTAATAAGTTATGTCCACAAAGTAATATTTTCAGAGTTGCTGGTAATTGCGGCAAGCTGTCAATTTCGTTACTTGTACAAATAAATGTTTCCAACAAATTTGGTAGTGAAGGAATATTTTTAACATATAAATGAATTGTGTCATAAACATTATTACTACAATCTAATGTTTTTAATGAGTCGAAATATTGGACTCCTTCTAAATTTACAATGCGAGAATTTCGAATAATAAGTTGTGTTTTTGATACAACATCTACATGGGTTGTATCCATTTGATTGCCATTCATGGCATTAGGAATGTTAATTTGTAACCAAGATGCAAAGCTTGTATCTTGAATAGTAACAAATTGCGCTTTAAGGTTTGTTAAACAAATCAGTAAAGTTAGTAGTGTAAATAGTGCTTTCATAATAAGAGTTTTATGTGTTTCCAATGTAAAATTAGAGCATACAAACTTCTTTATTTGGCTACTTTGGCAATAGGTAGACTTATTCTATTAAGTGACGACTTTTCGCCGATAAGTGATCGGAGTGAACTATGGTTTTTTGGTTTAGAAGGTTTTAAACCAAATAGAAACATAGCTTTTACAATAAGTGAGAAGAAGATAGAAGCTTCGTTTTTTTTTAGATTCTGTGTAAGAAAACACGTTTTCTATGTTTTCCTATGTGACTATGTGGTTAAATTTTCAAAGCTATCACTTCACAACTACTAACTTCTTATTGATAACAACTCCACTACCTTTAATACTGATATTATAAATACCTGCGGCTAAATGGTTAGCATCAATAGTAGCTTTTCCGTTTTCAATAGTTTGAGATAAAACCATTTGACCACTGATATCAAACACTTGAAGCGATTGTTTTTCTTTAGTATTTAATTCAACAGTAAAGGTTCCATTAGTAGGATTTGGATATAAAGTTGCTAAGGTGTTTGATGCATTATTTAAGCCAGTAGGAACTAAAATTGAATTATACGTTGTATTAGTAACAATGGGCGCATTGTAATCAAAATAAATATAGGACGTATTTTTTATTTTGTATGGCGCCGCCCATGTTGCTTTTGGTTTGATACGATACTGTATATAACCGATTGAACCGCTTGGATTACTCGTACTATCCGGTAACATAATATTTGGAAAATAAACATTCAATACGTTGCCGTTAAGTGTTGTATTATTTATATGACTATAATTTATCACTTGAAATGTTTCTAAATCTAACGTATTATCTAATGTATCAGCTAAACGAATGTTATAAGCGGGAGCATTACCCGTATTTTGAAAATGAATAGTATATGTTAACCAATCATTAAAACCAGGTTGCACATCAATAGGGTATACTTCTTTCATGTTAGGGTCATGAGAGTTAATAACATGGTAACATGATTTATTGGAATTATTACCGATAATATTATCTCCAATAACAGGAAATGCATGAGCGTTTACACATATTGCATCACCTGTTTGAGCAGTTGTATCAACCGCAAAAAGTAATTTAAAATCATTTGAATTATTAATTGCTCCATAGTCTGGAATTATATAAGAATAAATGTTTCCCGAAATGCTTGGAGTCAAAGCTCCCGGAGCTGGACCTATATAAGTTACTGGACCTGTTACTGAAAAAGATAAAGACCCATTAATTCCTGTTGCACAATTTAAATTATACCAATGTGTCAGGTCGCCGGCTACTACAGTTAATATATGTATTTGTCCAGGAAAAACATTTCCAGTTGTTATGAAGGATTGAATCCCAACGTCAAAACCAGGCTTACAATCAAGCGCAAAATTTATATTTGTATCAAGTGATGAAACTGCAACTGTTACTGTACTATCTAATCCAGGATATATGCAAGTAGAAAGGAATGGCATATCTAAGGTGTCGACAAAGATAGAGTATGTGTTTGCAGTTTGGGGAAATCCATATACACCATTTAGTGCAGTATAATTTTGACTTATTAAATTATTGGCATTATCATAAATTTTTAAATGAATATTTTTTAAGCCTACATCACTAGAATCTTTTGTACAAGTTGTATTAACATCTTTATATGTAAAGCCAACAATTCCTTCGGCAGAATTGCATCCATATGGATTACCTGCTCTACAAAGAGGATAAGTTAATGTAATAGAATCCATTCCAGCAGTATAATTAGGTAAGCAGGTGAAAGGATTATTTGTAATGGTCAATCCTGTCATATAATTAAAGGGTGCAAAACAAGTAATATTATTGTTTTCACAATTTAAACTTAAAAGTCCTAATGGTAAATTAGGCAAACTAGTAATTTGATTATAACTACAATCTATAACAAATGTCGAACTTGGCATATTCGGCAAGCTTGATAGAGAATTGTGTTGACACATAATACCGTTTAATCCATTTGGTATGTTTGGTATGCTGGTTATTTGATTGAAACTACAATCAATTATTTTTATAGAGTTTGGTAAAAAAGGTAGAGCAGTTAGTGAATTCCCGTTGCAGTCAATTTCTACCAGTATACTTGATAAAGTTGGAATACTCACTATATGGTTAAACCCGCAATCTAAATGCTCAAGCGAATCAGGTAGATTGGGAAGAATAGTCAAAGAATTAAAACGACATGCAAGAAATCTAAGTGAATCGGGTAATAATGGGATGCTTGCTATGAGATTATCTGTACAATTAATATATTTTAAGGAATTTGGTAATGATGGCAAAAAATTTAATTGATTAGAGTAACAAGATAAAAACTTAAGATTAAATGGTAATTGTGGAAGGCTTGTAATTTGATTTTCCCCACAAATTAATGTGTCAAGCATTTTAGGTAATCTTGGTAAACTCGTTAACGAGTTAAAGAGAGGTATTAAAATACTATTCCCGCAATCCAATGTCTTTAAAGAATCAAAATACTGAACACCATTCAGATTACTAATCCCTAAATTTTCAACAGATATATTAGTTCTGCTAGTAACTGCTAAACTGGTTGTATCCATTTGATTTCCAATCATAGCTGAAGGAATAGTAGTCTGTAACCAATTCCGGAAAGTAACATCAGTTATGGTAACATATTGAGCTTTTAATGTTGTTAAACTAATTAATAGAATAAGAGACAGAAGTAATTTTTTCATAATATAGTGCTAGTGGATAATAAAGGTAGATTAAATGCTATTACGAAATGTATCTTATTAGTTACTACATGCTTTTATCTTTTAAGAGATATGTTTTACTGAGTAAGTTTAGTTTATTTCAATAAAAAAGCGCTTTGGTATACCAAAGCGCTTTTTATCTAACAATTAGCTTGTTTTAGAAAACCTCTTTGGCCACTCTCTTAGTACTATCCGAAGTTCCCATTGTATAGTAATGTAGGCATGGAACGCCAGCTTTTTTTAATTCTTTACTTTGTTCAATACACCATTTAATCCCAATTTCTTTAACCGCTTTATCGTCTTTGCATTTTTCTAATTCCACAAATAAATCCTGAGGTAAATCAATATGAAAAATTTTAGGTAAAGCAATTAATTGAGAGCGTGAACTCAATATTTTTAAGCCTGGTATAATTGGCACATTAATGTCGTTTTTGCGACATAAATCTACAAACTCAAAATATTTTTTATTATCAAAAAACATTTGAGTTACAATATAATCAGCTCCTGCATCTACTTTGGCTTTTAGCCATTTCATGTCGCTATATAAGTTTGGTGCTTCAAAATGTTTTTCAGGATAGCCAGCTATTCCCATACAAAAATCGGTAGGCGAGGCATCTTTCATCTCATCATCCAAATAAAGTCCGCTGTTCATGTCTTTGATTTGTTTTACTAAATCAATGGCGTAGTTATGCCCACCTGGTTCAGGCACAAATTGTGATTCTGTTTTAATACTGTCGCCGCGTAATGCTAAAACATTATCAATACCTAAGAATTGTAAATCTATTAAAGCATTTTCGGTTTCTTCGCGGGTAAAACCTCCGCAAATAATATGAGGCACAGCTTCTACATCGTACTTATTCATAATAGCTGCACAAATACCAACGGTGCCTGGGCGCTTACGAATACTTACTTTTTCTAAGTAACCGCCGTCACGTTTCTTATAAATGTATTCTTCGCGATGGTATGTTACATCAACAAAGGCTGGCTTAAATTCCATTAAAGGATCAATGCCGTCAAAAATAGATTGAATGCTTTTTCCTTTTAAAGGTGGTAAAATTTCAATCGAGAATAAAGTGTCTTTCGCAGATTTCAGATGTTCGGTAATTTTCATACTTTTTTTATAATAAAGCACAAATGTAAGTATATCAAATTACTTAAAAAAACGTGTTTTAAATCAATAAAATTGAAAGACAATAAGTTAAATCGTTGTATCATGAACGAATAAACAGCTTTATGATAAGTAAGCCCTTACTTTCGGTAGTAATATCACGTAAAAAAGACTATTTTTTTACAACAAATGTTTGCTCAGCCGTATTATATTTATAAATTTGGCTAACTTTTTTAAAACCAATTTTCAACACAATATTATGAGCAAAATTAAAGTAGCCAACCCCGTAGTAGAATTAGATGGTGATGAAATGACTCGCATCATTTGGAAATTCATTAAAGACAAATTAATCGTTCCTTACTTAGATGTAGATATTAAATACTACGACTTAGGAATGGAGTATCGTGATGAAACAAACGATCAAGTAACTATTGATGCAGCTGAAGCAATTAAAAAATATGGTGTAGGTATCAAATGTGCTACTATTACTCCTGACGAGGCTCGTGTAAAAGAATTTAACTTAAAACAAATGTGGAAGTCTCCTAATGGAACTATCCGTAATATATTAGATGGTACTGTTTTCCGTGAACCAATCGTTTGCAAAAACGTACCTCGTTTAGTTACTAACTGGACAGCTCCAATCATCGTTGGTCGTCATGCTTTTGGTGATCAATACAAAGCAACTGATTTCGTAGTTCCAGGAAAAGGTAAATTAACGATGAAATTTGAAGGAGAAGATGGAAAAGTAATTGAACACGAAATCTTCCAATTTAAAGGTGCAGGTGTTGCAATGGGTATGTATAACGTAGAAGAATCAATTCGTGGATTTGCTCATTCTTGTTTTAATGTTGCATTAAACAAAAAATGGCCTTTATACTTATCTACTAAAAACACCATCTTAAAAAAATACGATGGTCGTTTTAAAGATATTTTCGAAGAAATTTACCAAGCAGATTACAAAGCTAAATACGAAGCAGCGGGCATTGTTTACGAACACCGTTTAATTGATGATATGGTTGCATCGGCTTTAAAATGGAATGGAAACTTTGTTTGGGCTTGTAAAAATTATGATGGAGATGTTCAGTCTGATTCAGTTGCCCAAGGTTTTGGTTCATTAGGTTTAATGACGTCTGTATTAATTACTCCAGATGGAACTATTATGGAAGCTGAGGCGGCGCATGGCACAGTGACTCGTCACTTCCGTGATCACCAAAATGGTAAACCAACGTCTACTAACCCAATTGCAAGTATTTTTGCTTGGACACGTGGATTAGAATTCCGTGGTAAATTAGATAATAACCAAGAGTTAATTAACTTCTGTCAAGCTTTAGAGCAAGTTTGCGTTGAGACAGTTGAGTCTGGTAAAATGACTAAAGATTTAGCAGTATGTACTCATGGTAATAAAGTTAATCATGGTGAGCACTATTTATACACTGAAGAGTTTTTAGATGCGATTGATCAAAACTTAAAAAAGAAGTTAGGAAAATAACTGATGAGCCAAGAATTATTCGATAGAGTAGAGGATGCCTTAAAAACCATTCGCCCTTATTTAGAGGCAGATGGAGGCGATGTGGAGTTGCTTGAAATAGCTGATGGAAACACAGCAATGCTTGAATTGAAAGGAGCTTGTAGCACTTGTAGCATGAGTCATATGACTATGAAAGCAGGAATAGAAGAAACGATTATGAAAGCAGTACCAGAAATTAAATCAGTTCAAGCAGTTCGAATATAATTTTTGAAAACATAAACATAAAAGTCCTATTCAGTTTTTGAATAGGACTTTTTTATTAGATATGATGTATAAAGTTCAAAAAGCTAATAGCCAAAATACAATTAATCAAATTATTGATTTACGTTACGTTGTTTTAAGACAGCCTTGGGATAAGCCAAAAGATACGGCAACGGATGATTTAGAATTAAGTTCTATTAATGCATACATTGAACAAGATGAAGAAGTTATTGCTTGCGGACGCCTCCAAGATAATGGCAGTGGCTTAGGGCAAATACGTTACATGGCAGTCAATACTAAATATCAAGGAAAAGGGTTAGGGAAATTAATTGTAACTAAGTTAGAAGAAGAAGCCCGAAAAATTAATTTACATACGATTGAATTACAAGCCAGAGAAAACGCCGTTGAGTTCTATAAATCCCAAGGATATGTAGTTAAGGAAACATCTTTTAAATTATGGGATATTATTCAGCATTATTTAATGACAAAAGAAATTAAATAGTATTAAAAAACAATTCTAATTCTTTAGTCACTTTATCTGCAGAAATATCTTTAATGCATTTAAAATCTGGACATAAAGCCGGATTTGAAACTCTATTTGTATTAGCATTTAACCAGGAACTACAAGGCGCACAAGCTAAATTTAAAGAAACGATTTTGTGTTTTTCTCCCATCCAATTATAACCATATAATGTTGGATTTGAAGCTCCCCAAATAGTAAAGGTTGGTTTATTTAAAGCTACAGCGATATGCATTAATCCACTATCTAAGCCAATATAAAATTGTGATTGATAAATGATTTCCATCACATCATTCAAAGTAGTTTTTCCAATGAATGAAATAACGTTAGGATGATTTGAAGAGTTTATCTTTTCGTTTAAATGTAATTCGGTATTGTCGCCTAATAATACAAGTGTTGAACTAGGAGATTTAATTTGTATATATTTAAACAACTCAAGCCAATTTTCAAAAGGCCAATTCTTGAAAGGCGCCTTATTATTTGCCGAACTAGCCTGAACAACAATATAGTTTGACGGAAGTTTAAACGAATTATTTTGTTGAGGTTTGTATTTTAAATTAAAATCTAAATCTTGTAATGATGCTTTTGGATTGAATAAATATAAGTGTTGCAAAGCGTCGTGCGTGTCATTCTTTGGTTCAATAAAATGAATGGAATTGGAGCTTTGCGCCGATTTAAATTCTTTATAGTTGGTATAAATCTGTTTTCCAAAAAAAGTAGATAAAATAAGATGAGATTTGCTAAATGAGAAATGGTTTAAAAAAACTGAATCAAACTTTCTTAAATTGAAAATTGAAAATAAGATGAGTGATAATTTATTTTTCTTAATCTCAACGGTATCAAATAAATCAGTGTTTTCAAAAATAGATTCACAATCATATTTAGAAGTAAATAAGCCTGTGACTTTATAACCTTCTTTTTTAAGTTCGTTAACTAATGGCACAAGCAATATAGCGTCTCCAACACCTGCCGAAAAAAACACTAATGCCTGCTGCTTATGTTTATTTGAACTCATTTAAATTTCTCTAAAATAGATGTATTAATTAATTCAATTGGTTGTATAGTTTTATTTGATTCGTGAACGAAAATGTAATTATTAATATAATCAATCTTACCAAAATACTCTTTTGTATTAGTTAAATGTGCTTTGTTATCGTAAGAAAATAATTGCGATTGTTTTTTTGAATAATAATAACAGTTGTATCCCTTTTGCTTAAATGATTTAAAAACACTTTCAATATCAATGTTTTTATGATGCCTTTGTTCGATTTCAATAATTAAAGTAGGGTGATGCTTAGAGATGAAATTTTCTGCACCTTTTAAAACAGATAATTCATGACCTTCCACATCAATTTTAATTAAATCAGGAATGATTTTTTTCTCTCTTGCAAAGTTATCTAAAGTGTCCGTTTTTACCTCGTAAATAATCGCTTCTGTTTCATTGTCTTCTTTGGTATCAACTTCTAATGAACTTAAGCAGTTATCAATTACACCATTAATTACGGGAATTTTAAATTGATGTGTTCCTTTGCTATCTGATAAGGCAAGATTATTTACTTGGCAATCGTTAAATATGGCATTCAATTGTTTATTGAGTTTCTTCTCAGGCTCAAACAAATAAATGTTTTTAGGATTCATAATTTTTTCGGCATAATAGGCGTATTCGCCTTTATTAGTTCCAATATCAAAAAACACAGAGTTTTTATTTAAAAAGAATTCTAAAAGCAATAATTCAGCATCAAACTCAGAAATGGAGAGTGTTTTCCAGTTTAAAGTTTGATAATTTTCAAAAACTCGTTTTTTAATAAAACTAGGAGCAATGACTAATAATATGTTTTTAATAAACTGCCTCAATTTGTGCTAAAAATAATCTGGATACAATATAAAGCAAATTTTGTGTTTATGCAGCAAGTCCGCTAAAAATTCATATTTTTAGGTTTCTTAATTTAAATAGTAAGCTTGCTAAAAAACATCATATCTACACTATTTACTAAAGGGTTTGTTGCCTTAGTAAATTTAGCTATTTTATTAGTTTCATCTAAGCAATTAGGTAGTGATGTGCGAGGACAAGTAAGTTTATTGATTTTAAATATTGCTATTATTCAGGTAATTAATGAAATTTATACAGGATATGCCTTAGTGTATTTTATTCCTAAATACTCTTTAAAAAAAATATATTCTTTGGGTCTTATTTGGACAGTAATTTGTACGATTCTTTGTGCTTTAACAATGGTATTATTATTTGTTTGGTTTGATATAGGAATCCGAGAACATTGGATACATCTTGGAGTACTCTCTTTTATTATCATTTTGCATTCATTTCATATGGTTATTTTATTAGCAAAAGAAAAAATTAAAGAATATAATTTTCTAAATTTCCTTCAACCAAGCTTACTATTGAGTTCATTATTGATTTCCTTTTTTTATTTTAAATTTAAAACTGCCGATAGTTATATTATTGCTTTATATGTTTCTTTTACGGCTGCGATAATTGTTTCAAGTATTCGAGTTTTTGGTGTTTTCAAAAATCAGCACAGTGATTTACCATTGTTTGAACCTAAACACATTATTAAAAATGGCTTTTATAATCAGTTAGCAAATTTGAGTCATATGTTAAGTAACCGATATAATTTTTACTTATTAGGTAATACAATTTTAGTAGGGATTTACTCGAGTTCGTCTTCTTTAATTGAATCGCTTTGGATTATAAGCGGAAGTGTGTCGCCTATTATATTAACTCATATTGCAAATGCTAAAGATTCTTCTAATAACGCTAGATTAACGTTTTTGCTTGCTAAAATTTGCTTTTTATTGAGTGCGTTTTTTGTGATAGTTTTATATTTTGTTCCTCGAGATTTTTTCGTGTTTTTATTAGGAGAGGATTTTATACATGTAAAAACGGTGATGTTGTATTTATCGCCAGGCATTTTATTCATAAGTTTTGCAACCATTATCAGTCATTATTTTGCAGGTTTAGGAAAACAAAAAATATTAGTAGCAGCTAATGGATTTGGTTTACTAGCCACTATTTGCACCAGCCACTATTTTGTGTCACGTTATCAATTGTTAGGCGCTTGTTACTCAACTATTATATCTTATTTCGTTGCAGCAATGATATTAGTTATTGTATTTATGAAAGAAAATAGGTTCGGTATTTTAGACTTATTACGATTTAAAAAAGATTTTGAGTTGCTTAGAAAAAGTTAGATTTTTAAGTAGTACAAAAATTAGGATTTTGCTCTAAACTTTTTAGAAACTAGAATTTAGATATTCTTGAGGTTTCCATAGACAAGGCAGTGTTATAGGCATATAGATATATTTTTAATATCCATCTGTGGCATTTTTTTTGTTTGAATTATTTTATAAATGTTAAAATTTCATATTAGTGAGTTCTAAGCATTTTTTCAATTTAGATTTTTGTATTATGAATAGTTTATACCACAAAGTTTTACTTTATTGCTATATCTTTTTAGTTAATAATACTAACTCACAATCATTAGTAAATTATACAAGTATTAGAAATACAGGAACCGCCTATTCATCTATCAATTTAACAGGGAATGCTTTTGATAGCTGGAGAAATACAGTCAGTTTTACTCAAGATGATAATCGCTCTGATTTTACAGATATTGGATTTGACTTTTGGTATAATGGCGTTCGTTATACGCAGTTCTCGGTATCAACAAATGGGTTTCTGGATTTTTCTAATTCCGCTGCAGATGGAGGTGCTAGTGGAGGCGCCTTTAGCTACAATAATACTGTATTTTCTAGCACAGCTGCTGGGACACGCACTTACCCATCTCTAGCATTATTTTATGATGACTTGACTGCTCAAGGCGGCGTATCAGCTTTAGGCAACAGTATTAAGTATTTTGTATCTGGCATAGCTCCAAACAGAGTGTTGACAGTGGAATGGATTAATATGGCAGTTTTTGGAAATACGACACCAAGCCTAAATTTTCAAGCTAAGCTATATGAAACAACTGGTATTATTGAATTTATTTATGGAACGATGACTCAAGGCACACAAATTTTCAGTTATACGTCTGGTTTAAACAGTCAAACAGTTTCAAATACAAATGTCAATTTAAAGGTTTTGCAAGTTGCTAATACAAATACTTTTAATAATACACCTCAAAATAATTTAAGCACACTTCCTGTAAATAATTCTAAGTATATTTTTACGCCTCCAGTTCCCACAACAACTGCTGGGAGTTTATCTTTTTCAGGAGTAACCCAAACAGGAATGACGATTAATTGGCCAAATTGGGCTACTAACGAAGTTGGTTATGTTCTATATAATTCTATAGATAATATCAATTTTAGTTTTGTAACACAAACCCTTGCAAATGCTATTAATTACAATGCTACTGGATTATTACCTAGTACGATTTATTATTGGAAATTATATGCGGTTACCGAAGGCTGCTTAAGTGCGCCATTAACTGGGAATCAGACAACGTTACCTGGTGGCAACAAAATTTCTGTAACAACTGGTTTATGGAATACGGCTACAACTTGGTCGCCCACGGGTGTTCCTATTTCATCAGATAATGTGACAATTGCCAATGGCCATACTGTTACAATAGACATAAACGCTAATTGCAACAATTTATCTGTAGGTCAAGGAGTTTCGGGAGTATTGGCAATTGGAAATAATAATACAGCTAGAACAATTGCTATTAACGGAAATGTTACAATTAATGCCGGCGCTACCTTTAGCGTAAACCCTGCGTCTAATACAACCCATTCTATTTCTTTCCCAGGTAACATTATTAATAATGGGCGAATAAATCTTGTGCCTGATGGCACTAGTTTTTGTAATGCTACTTTTACAAAAAATGGAAATCAAACTGTTTCTGGTGCAGGTACATTGACTTCATTTAATTTGATGACTTTAAATATGGGAAGCTCCATCAATAATACACTTGATATTCAAACTCCCAATTTTACAGCACCAAATGATTTTTTAATATTAAACTTTGGAACATTCAAGCTATCTACTTCAGGTTCATCTAGTATTACACCATACACTATTGCTAGTATTATTCCTCAAAAGGGTGGCTTATGGTTGAACTCGGCCTTATCAACTATTAATACACTTGCTACGTTAACCATGTATGGTAACATAACAGTTTCTAATGGCGTTTTTAATGTTGGCAATGCAGCTAATGAAGATTTATTATCTAATGGAGGCTTTTTAACGGTTAGTGGAGGGACACTAAATATTGCAAGTAGATACTATGCGGTTGGTATTAATAATCTATCAAAATTTACTATTTCAGGAGGTAATGTAATTGTTCCAAGTATAGGTTCGGCAAACACAGTCATTGCTCCATTCCAAATTGCAGGGGCTGGTTCTCAGTTTAATATGAGTGGAGGAAGCTTAATAATTCCAAGAGAAGGTGGTACTGGTGGACAAAATTTAGGCTTTGTTAATACTGGAACAAGTGGAGGAAGCGTTACTGGAGGTACATTGCAAATAGGGAGTACAGCTTCTCCGGCTGCTCAGATTATTCAAATTAATTCAACATTTCCAGTAGGAAATTTACTAGTTAATAGTACGAATGTAAATGCATCATTATTAACTAATACTTTAAATGTTATAAATAATGTCACTTTAAATACTGGAACCTTAACGGCAAGTAGTTTAAACATTTCTTTAGGCAAAAATTGGGTTAATAATGGAGGCACTTTTTTGCCTGGAACAAATACTGTTAATTTTATTGGTACGACTTCACAAACAATTTTTAAGTCAGGAGGAGAAACTTTTAATAATATCAGTTTTTTAAATGCTGGGTCTAAAACGCTCTTAAGCGCCATAACGGCTAGCAATGTAGCAATTAATACTGGGTCCAATTTAGATGTTAATACAACCAATAATCAAATAACAGTTCGCGGTAATTTTACAAATAGTGGAACCTTTAATGCTAGAAATGGCTTGGTGTTTTTAAATGGAACAATAGCTCAAAGTATTGGGGGAACAAGTATTACCAATTTTTACAACTTAACTTTAAATAATAATGCTGGTGCTAATATTACTAATGCGCAAAATTTAATTAATACACTAACTTTAAATAATGGAACATTTAATACCAATTCGCAAGTATTTACGATGGTTTCAACAGCTACTAATACTGCTAGAATAGCTCAGATTACGGGTTCAGGAAATATTATAGGAAATGTAACGGTTCAACGTTTTGCACCTGGTGGTTACACTGGCTGGGCCTTGTTAGGAACGCCTATATCTTCCGCATTGACTTTTCAAGATTGGGACGATGATATGCCTATTAGTTGTATCACTTGCCCTGATGGTTATGCAGGGATGCCGTCTATATATTATTACAATGAATCAGCAACAGGTTCTTACTCTGCATCTGCTGCGTATATTCCATTAACTTCTATAACAAATCTTATAGTTCCCAATAGAGGTTATTGGGTTTATTTGGGAACCAATACAATAAGTACAACTCCTATAACTATTGATGTAACAGGTGCAGTAAGAAAGTTTAATAATTCAATTCCATTAAGTAAAACAAATACAGGCTCTATTCCGGATGATGGTTGGAATTTAATTCATAATCCTTATCCTTCTCCAATAAGATGGTCATTATTAAGAAATGCAAATCCAAATGTGGATAATGCTATTTATATGTATAATGCCGATTTAAATGGAGGAACAGGTGGAAATGCCAGTTATGTAAATGGCATTAGTAGTCCAGCAGTTGGTGCTGGTGGAATAGGAGATACAATTCCTATGTGCCAAGGGTTTCAAGTTCATTGCACTGCGCCTGCTACGCTAACCGCTCAAGAGTCTAATAAAGTAGCTGGTAATCCTACATTTTTAAAATTAAATCAAACTACTCAAGTTGCTACTACTCAACAATTATTGCGTTTAAAATTAAATGGGCCTAGTAATTTTAATGATGAAACTGTTTTATATATTCAATCAGGAGCTACTTATAATTTTGATACTGAATATGATGCTATTAAATTAGCAGGACAAGACCCTAATGCGCCATCAATATGTTTAGAAAATGGTATTGATGAATTTCAAATTAACGGTATTAGTCCAATTAGCTCAACTTTTAGTATGCCTGTTAAAGCTATTACAGGATATAACGGAACATATACTATCAGTTTAGCTAATTTTAATTCATTTCCAACGGGAGCATGTATTTCTTTATTTGACACTTTTAATGGAGTTACTACTGATCTAAAAACGAGTAATTATGTATTTACATTAAACTCGTCTACTACTAATGCTCGATTTGTTTTAAATATTACTTTAAACTCATTAGATATTACAAGCAACACTTCACAGCCAAGTTGCATAACACCTAATAATGGCGAAATTACTGCTATGGGAGATAATTCTGGGCCTTGGAATTATTATTGGAAAGATATTAATGGCACAACAATTAAAACATCATTAAATAAAAGTACTGCAGATACAATTTCTAATTTAAATGGTGGTAATTATTCTCTTGAAATAAATACCGTTGGGCAATGCGATAATCGCGATTCTGTTTTCACAATTGTTCCTGTAGAAATTGTTACTGCTCAATTTACATCAATAGATACAACTTATTTATCAAATGGAGCATCTGTAATTTTCAATAACAGTTCAACTAATTCGGTAAATAACGCTTGGGATTTTGGAGATGGCTTTGGTTTTTCTTCAAACTTCAATCCCACTTACAATTATTCTTCTGCTGGAATATATTCCGTTAGTTTAGTTGCTTCAAGTAATACAGGCTGTTTAGATACTGCATACAAATCTGTAGTTGTCATAGTTGATGTTACTGGATTGTCTTCGCAAAATGTGTTTGGACATTTAATAGTAAAAACATTAGATGAAAATGATTTTTTAATAGAAGGCATCCAAACACAGGAATCAAATTTGAATTTTAAATTATATGATGCCTTAGGAAAATTAATTATAGATTTTGGGAATTATAATTTAGAGGAAATTTATTTACCAGTAAATTTAAAAGAACATAAAGCTGGGGTTTACTATCTCAATATTATTGGTACTAAAGAAAGTAAAACAATAAAGCTAATGGTTAAATAAAATTAGTTGCCTTACTATATATTGAACGATCGTTATTGCTGACGTTACAATAAACGCCCACATGACCCATTTACCGCCATTTACATGTTTAATTTTTAATTGAACTACTAAAAGTATAATGGTAATTATAAAGGGAATAAGTGCTAAATGATAATGCAACGATTCTGAAATATTTCCCTTTAATAATGCAATTAAGCTTCTTTGCATACCACATCCTGGACATTCCATGCCAAAATTAGATTTGAAAAAGCAAGAAAATAAATGTTGTTCTAACCAATTTATCATATCATATAAATAAAAAATGCCTTTGATAAGCTCAAAGGCATTTTTATTAAAATTTAAATTTAATTAATGTTTCATCAATTGATCCCAAGGCATTGCAGACATAGCAGTGCCAACAAATACTAAAACAACAAGCATATATAAAAACATTAATGCCGATAAAATTGTACCAATTATGGCGCAAACTCTACCCGCTTTTAAGTTATTGTAAGATGATAAGGTATAGTTATTTGGATTTGCTTTATATAACACCAAAGATTTGTTGCCTAAAACTAATGCAATAATACCACATACTAAGGCTACAATGCCATAACACCAACATAGCGCAATTGAAATGATACCTAAAGTTAAAACAGCTCCAGCATTTGGAAGTGGAACTTGCCCGAATTGAGCATTAAATTGTTGATTTACATTTTGTCCTTGTTGAGGATTTTGATTCGAAAAATTGTTTTCTTCCATAAATTATTTTTTAGCTAAGATATAAAAATTAATAATAGTTCGTAAAAAAGCATTAAAAACTAAAACTTTTAGCGAAAGCTAACGTACAATAATATAGTTGCTAAAAATCCCTATTTAATTTAGCATCTATTTAAAAACAATAATAAACAAAATATAAAGTATGAACTCAATTTCAAACTCTTCAAAACCTACTTGTTATGAAAACAATTTTATTAACCACAGCCATGCTGGCAGCGCTTTTGAGTGCGCAAGTATTTGCACAAGGAGCCAGCTCCAATTCTCCGATTGATAGCTTAGCTCATTTCAATCAACAACAATGGATCGATTTTTATCGATCAAATCACACTTCTGATAATGAATTGCCTGAATTCATTTATGCTCATCAGCGAAATTATATTCGCGATACGTATTTTTCCTCACAACGTATGTCAGGCACAAATCCAACTCCACAACAAGCTTGCACTAACATTGATTTCGAATCTGGAAATCTCAACGGTTGGAATACTTCAACCGGCTATCATCCATTATATAATCCTGTGGGTTGTTGTCAAAATTCAGGAGGCGCTCAATTAGTAACTGCTGGCGCTGGAGTAGATGCTTGTGGAGGATTTCCTGTTGTATCACCAGGAGGTAATTTTTCTTTAAGGTTAGGGAATAACGGAACTGGTGGTGTGGCTGATAGAATAGAACAAACCTTTAATGTAACAGCAGCTAACGCAAATTTTACGTATAAATATGCGGTTGTCTTTCAAGATCCTGGTCATGCATTAAATGACCAGCCAAGTTTTCAAATTGAAATGTTGGATTCTAATGGTGTTCAAATTCCTTGTACGTATTATAATGTAGCGGCTGGACAAAATATTCCGGGTTTTTTGCCATCAGCGAATTGCAATAATGTAGTTTACAAACCATGGACAAGTGTAAGCGTTGATTTAACTAACTTTATTGGACAAAATGTAACAATTCGGTTTACAACTTACGACTGCTCTTTAGGCGGACATTATGCTTATGCATATATTGATGGAAGTTGTATTGATTTTAATATTACACAAAGTGGTATTTTGTGTCAGGGCTCAACTATTCAATTAAATGCACCTGCTGGGTTTGCTACCTACAATTGGACTTTACCAAATGGTAGTTCTGCAAACGGACAAATACTTACAACTGGAGCACCTGGTTTTTACACACTTAATTTAACTACAGTAACAGGTTGTCCAGGCCCAACGATAACATATTTATTAGCTGAATTTCCTAAGCCAAATGCAAATTTTATAACTGCCCAGCTTTCGGCCTGTTCTCATACTATTGGATTTATAAATACAAGCAACATTAGTAGTGGAAATATGATTAGTAGTGAATGGTTTTATGGAGATGGAAATACCGCAACCACTCAAAATGGGTTAAATAATTATATCAATACGGGAACATATAGTGTGCAGTTAGTGGTTACTAGTAATATGGGATGTAAAGATACTACTGTTTTTCCTGTCACTATTAGTCCTTTGCCAACAGCTGCATTTACGTCTAATAATGTATGTTTAAATACCATCACTTCGTTTACAAATACATCATCGGTCACAACAGGTTTTATTACAAATACCAATTGGCAATTTGGTGATGGTATTCAATCATCATTAACACAACCAACTCATCAATATCTTAATGCAGGAACTTATAATGTGACTTTAAATATTACAACTAATTCTAACTGTAGTAATAGTATTACACAACAAGTTACAGTTAATCCATTGCCAATTGTTTTATTTACATCGAATAATGTGTGCCAAGGAAATACAACTAATTATAGTAATAACTCTAGTATCGTAAATGGAAGTATCACAAATTATATATGGGATTATACATCAGATGGAACGCCAGATAATACTAATTCAATAGCTAGTTATTTATTTAATTCTTTTGGAACATACACAACTCAATTAACAGCCATTTCTAATTTCAATTGCATATCAACACAATCAATAACTGTAAATGTTTATCCTAATCCAGTTGTAGTGTTTAATGCTCTGCCAGTTTGCCAAGGCTTGCAAACTACGTTCAATAATCAATCAAGCATAGCAAACGGGCAAATAGTGAATTATAATTGGGCTTTTGGAGATAATTCTTCAGCTTTAGGATTAAATCCTTCGCACTTATATTCAAATGCGGGAAACTTTAATGTTATAGTAACAGCTACAAGTGATCATAATTGTGTGAGCAACGCCATGCAAACAGTAGTTGTGCATCCTAAACCAAATGTAAATTTTCAATCTACTAGCACTTGTTTAAATCAGGCTACACAATTTAATAACCAAAGCAATATAATTGCTGGTACTATTATTAAGTACCGTTGGGATTTTGAAAATAATGGGACAATTGATGATTCAACCGCTAATCCCACACATATTTATCCCACAGCAGGAACTCAACAAAGCAGATTAATGGCTATTTCCAATAGTAATTGTATAAGTCAAAATATAAGCCCTGTTGTCGTTCATTACAATCCTGTCGCTAATTTTTCAGTACCATCAACTTGTTTGCCAGCTGCTACAAATTTTTCTGATTTTTCTTCTAGTGTTGATGGAACAATAACCTCATATGCTTGGGATTTTAATGGAGATAATATCATGGATAATAGTCTTCAAAATCCACAATATATTTTTACTCAATCAGGTAATTACGGTATAAAATTAGAAGTTCAAACGCAATATGGTTGTGTTAATACTCTTATAAAATCTGTTTATGTTAATTCTACCCCATCTGCTTTATTTACTGCTCAAAATAATGAAGGCTGTCCTAGCTTATGTGTTCAGTTTACAAACAATTCAACTATTGGAAGCGGGAACATTGTGACCAATCAATGGATTTTTGGAGATAACTCGACTCCTGATTACAGTCAAAATCCAACACATTGTTACTCTACAGGAAATTATCAAGTTACTTTAAAAGTAGTATCAGATAGTGGTTGTATAAGTAGTTCTACAATTCCAAATTTGGTAAATGTATATCCAACACCAATAGCAGATTTTAATGTTACTCCAGATGAAGTTGAAATAACGATGCCTTTAATAGAAGTTGAAGACAAATCCATAGGAGCTACCACAATTAGTTATATTTTTAATGATGGAACAACTAAAAATACTCCCAACTTCACACATACGTTTAATACAGTTGATGCGAAAAAAGTAGCTATCATGCAATTAGTTAATAATAGTTATGGGTGTAGAGATTCAATTATTAAATTAATAGAGATTAAACCCGCCTATGCATTGTACATTCCAAATGCTTTTACACCAAATAGCGACGGGTTAAATGATGGATTTAAAGCTTTAGGGGTTGGAATTGAAGAATTCAAATTACAGGTTTTTGATAGATGGGGAGCACTAGTATTTGAAAGTGATGACATTAATAAAGTATGGGATGGCAGCGTTAATGGAAAAGGTGACATGGAATCAAGCAAACAAGAAGTATATGTGTGGAAGGCACAAGTTGTAGATGTTTTAAAACATCATCATAATATGGTTGGACATGTTACTTTATTAAAATAATGTCAAAAAGGCATGGAAAACTATTTGGATTAAAGTTTGATTAATTTGAGTAACAACGTTAATTTAGTAATTCAAAATTTATAAACCCCGTCTGCCAATAGGTAGGCTTAAAAAACAAAATAAAATGGCATTAGAAATAACAGATGCAAACTTTGAAGAGTTAGTATTAAAATCAGACAAACCAGTATTAGTAGATTTTTGGGCAGAATGGTGTGGACCTTGCCGTATGGTTGGACCAGTAGTTGAAGAACTTTCTACAGAATATGCTGGAAAAGCAGTAGTAGGAAAAGTGAACGTAGATAACAACTCTGGTATTTCAGCTAAATACGGAATCAGAAATATACCTACGTTATTATTCTTCAAAAACGGCGAAGTAGTAGAAAAACATGTAGGCGTTGCTGCTAAAAATATCTTAGCTGGTAAATTAGATTCACACATGTAATTTTACCAGTTTAAATTTAAAAAGTCTGTTTGCTTATAGTAAACAGACTTTTTTTATGTGTTATCACTATATTGAATCTTTTCAGTGTTTTTAAATTAGGCAATTTTAAATCATCAAAATGTTAAAATTTAGCTTGTATTCTTTGTTTAACTCATTATAATCAATGGTTTACAGTTTGATAACCTTTGCTTAATCATTTTATTACTTTTTGGCATTACGTTTGCCTAACAATAAGTAATAAAAATAAGAAATCATGAACACAACGCAAGCAATGATCATATTAACTAACGGGATTAGAAAATATGGCACCATTATAAATGGAGAATACGAGGGAAGAATTAAATTTATTCCAGCTACAGAAATATTAGCAACAGAAGAAAGTCAAATATCTAGTTTAATTGAACATATTCCAGTATCTAACATTTACAGTATTGATACATTTTTGAAGTAAATTTCTCAAACTCAAACATAAAAAATCCTCATCATTTATTTGGTGAGGATTTTTTGTTTTTATTTATTTAAATATGCCTTCAATTTGAGCCACATGATGCATGCCGTGCCAAGCGTATAATTGCACCACTTCTCCTAAGGTATATTGTTTATTGTACTCAGGATGAACATAGGTTCTTTTAAAATCATTTTCGTTGAGGTGTTTTAATAAATTAGAAAAACGATTTTGTACACCTTCAAAAATAAATAATGAATCTTCCAATGAAGCTGTTTTATAGTCAACAGAATCTGCCCAAGCATTTTGGTTGTATGGTTGAATTGTTGGATTATCTTTTGCCAACATATGTTTTACTCTAATCCACATATTCATATGTGAATCCGCAACATGATGTACAATTTGCCTAACGGTCCAGCTTCCTTCGCGGTATTTTAATTCTAGTTCTTCTTCGTTTAAGGTGGCAATGCGTTGTCTCAATCTCAAAGGAGCAGATTCAATCATTAAAATAGATTGATACAAAACTTCTTTTGTAAATTCAAGATTTTTGGCTTTGCCAATGGGATATACTTTCGGGTCTAATTCTTCAGTCATGGTTATAATTTTATGAATAAAAAAAGATTAAAGTATTAAGTTGAAAGATCTTCAACTTAATACTTTAATCTTAATACTTATTTGATCTTTATATTAAATATGTAAAGCACGTTTTCCAGTAGCATCTAAAGCAGCTTCTTTTAAGCTCTCAGTAAATGTTGGATGCGCGTGACTCATACGAGAAATATCTTCTGCACTTGCTTTGTATTCCATAGCCACAACAGCTTCTGCAATCATATCTGCAGTACGAGGACCAATCATATGAACTCCTAAAATTTCATCAGTAGTTTCGTCAGCTAATACTTTTACAAATCCATCAGTATCCATACTTGCACGAGCTCTTCCACTTGCTTTGAATGGAAAAGAACCAACTTTGTATTTAATACCTTTTTCTTTTAATTGCTCTTCTGTTTGTCCAACAGCTGCAACCTCTGGCCAAGTATAAACAACCCCTGGAATTAAATTGTAATCAATATGTGGTTTTTGTCCTGCTAATTGCTCAGCAACAAATACACCTTCTTCTTCGGCTTTGTGAGCTAACATCGCACCAACTACTACATCACCAATCGCATAAATGTTATCAGCACTAGTTTTTAAGTGAGCATCAACTTCAACGCGTCCACGAGCATCTAATTTAACGCCAGCTTTTTCTAAGTTCAATCCTTCAGTGTATGGTTTACGGCCAACAGCCATTAACACATAATCACCTTTTAATTCAACTTTCTCTCCTTTGCCATTATCTGCTGTAACGGTTACTTCTTTGCCTTTTGATACAACGCTTTCTACTTTGTGTTTCATGAAAAATTCTACTTTCAAATCTTTCTTCATCACACGTTGTAATTCTTTTCCTAAACCTGCATCCATTCCTGGAATTAAACGATCCATGAATTCAACAACCGAAACTTTAGAACCAATACGCGCATAAACACTTCCTAACTCTAAACCAATAACGCCACCACCAATAATAATTAAGTGTTTAGGGATCTCCGTCATTTCTAATGCTTCTGTAGAAGTAATGATACGTTTTTTATCTACTTCAATGCCTGGTAACGAAGCTGGCTTTGAACCAGTAGCAATAATTGCTTTTCCTGTTTCAATTTGTTCTTTAGTTCCATCTGCTTTCGTAATGTTAATTACTGTTTTAGATTCGAAACTACCAACTCCATTATAAACAGTGATTTTGTTTTTCTTCATTAAAAAATTGATACCATCGCAAGTCATTTTCACAACACCGCGCTTGCGTTCAATCATTTGTTTTAAGTTTACTTTTGGTGCTTTTACTTCAATACCATGTTCCTCAAAATGATTGACTGCATTATAAAAATGTTCAGACGAATCTAATAATGCTTTTGAAGGAATACACCCTACGTTTAAGCAAGTGCCACCTAGAGTTGGGTATTTTTCAATTAAGGCAGTTTTCATCCCTAATTGCGCACAGCGTATTGCAGCAACATATCCTCCAGGACCAGAACCAATAATGGTCACATCAAATTTTTCCATATATAGTGTTTTGTTTTGTGTTTTTAATTTTAACGACCCAAATTTACGAATAATTAAGACTTCTTAAAACGTAATATTTGACTCCAAACAAATAGTAAAATTGCTAAAAAAGCCGAAGAATATGAGATAATATCTCCAAACCTTACAAATAATGTTTGTTTATCGTTTGGAGTCATATTTTTACTAATAACTGCTGGTTCCCAGTAGGTTGTGGCTTGTTCAATATCTCCATAAGGAGTTACAAAACAAGAAATACCAGTATTTGCACAACGCGCAATTTCTCTGCGGGTTTCAATAGCACGTAATCTTGAATAAGCCAAATGTTGCCGGTGACCAGGAGTATTTTCCCACCAGCCATCATTAGTTAAAATGAAAATCATATTTGCTCCGTTTCTTACATAGCCAGCTACATAGTCTGAGTAAGCACTTTCATAACAAATTACTGGTGCAATACATACTTTTTTATTTTGACTATAAAATACACCACGTTCTTCTTGTATTCCCAAACTTCCCATGGTTCCGCCTAAATCAATGGCTAAACTTTCTAGAGGTTTAAATAATGCAGGAAAAGGCATTCGTTCAACACCAGGTACTAATTTCGATTTGTGATAATAGGTAATTCCTTCATTATTTAATTGTATGCCTGAATTAAATATATCAAAATAATTTTCGGTATTACCGTCTTTTCTGGCAGTAGAACTTATGGCGTCTCCTGGTTTATATACTTCAAAAGTATTTGCGCCAGTGATAATGGTGAGTTTTGGATTTAGAGATAAAATACTATCCATTAAAAAGTGCAATGAGTAAGATTCATTCTCATATCCTTCTGTAAAATTTTCAGTTAAAAACGTTTCTGGCAACACTAAAAAATCAACAGTTGAATCGAGCTTGCCTTTAATTTGTAACAATAAATTATGTAATTGTACCTCAGGAGCAAAATAAAATTTATCATTGTAAGGATCAACATTTGGCTGAATAATGAGCGTTTTGTATGATTTTTCTTTGGTGACAGAGCTTGTTGAAGTCAGCGCTAATATTAAATAAGAAACTACAATTGGTATAATAATTAATGCAATAGGTTTTGCAAATTGTTTGATGTTATAATTTGAATTTTTGATAACATTAAAAAATAAAATATTGACGATGAGTACCCATAAACTTCCGCCTGATGTTCCAGTAAATTCATACCATTGAACCCAATTATGATTAAATGCAAAGGCATTGCCAAGAATTAACCAGCTCCAAGTTAAATCCCATAACGTATGGCCGTATTCGTATCCAAGCCAAATAGGAATTAGTAACCAAACAGTCCAAGGGTTATTGATGCGTCGTTTTAAATTGTGCCAAATCATAAATACCACACACATAAAAATGGGATTGCAAACTATTGCCATTGCTGCACCACCAAATGATGCGTAATAAATCCACCAGGTCACACAAATATTCAAAATAAAAAAGCTGAGGTAAGCAAAACCAATTATTTTTAATTTTTTGCGTTTGATAATTTCCGATTTCGAGATATTATCTTCAATAATCAATAAGGGAACCCAAGCAAAAAATAATAAAATAGTTAGAGGAGAAAACCACCCAGCGCTAAACAAAAGTCCGCTAATGATAGCTAAAACAAAATTTGGAATTTTTTGAAACATGCGTTAAATATAAATAAAAAAGTCCGACTGGATTAGCCGGACTTTTTAAGGCACAATTACTTGATTATTCTATATCTAAGTCATTTGCATTCATTTTCAACAATTCTCTATCGCTTATCTTACTTTGAGGTAAAGAACCATCTAACTCCGTTTTATTTATGTTTTGCTCTGTTGCAGGTTGAGATTTACTTTTTGTTGAACCGCTATTATCGTCAGTTTTTTCAGAAGAGCTTTTTCTATAACCATAATCTTCATCAGAACTTGTGTTAGGTTGTGTTGTATTGTTTTTTCTGTAATAAGGGTTATTTGGGTCGCTATATGGGTTTGGATAACCATTTCCTGCAAATCCGTCGTCGTATCCATAAGAATTATTAAAATAACTTAATGTGTTCCAAGCTAAAAATCCCGCACGCTCAGCATGATTAAGCGCTCCAGAGTAATCTCCCCAAAAATATAATTGTTTTGCGTATTGTTGGTGACGAATTGATTTAGCTAACCAAGGAGAATAAGTGTCATTCCATTCCGAAAAATTTAATGCTTGTGCAATTACATTTGCTGATTGACGGATTGAATTTCTTGCAGCTCTTTTTACACTGTAGTTATTGTTGTAACCGTATCCATAATTGTTGCCATAATAATTTGGATAACCACCACCGATATGTATTGATACGTTTCCTCCCCAGTTTCCGCCACCATGACGATTGTTTGATGCAGTAATATGTTTATCGTTTTGGTTATTACCACCAGGTTGATTATTTGATTGTGGTTGATTACTGTTATGGTTTCTTTGCGCGCTAACACTTAAACTAATAATTACTGTACAAATAGTAGCTAATGTTTTAATTGAGGTTTTCATGACTTTAATTTTAAATTGTTTGTATTACTATTTTCAATGCGTATGCCAAAACAAGGTATTTAACAGAACTTTACAATTACACTTTGTAACTGGTAGGTTTTTGCTAATAAGTGGTAAAATCATCTCACTAATTTTTCAATTCAATCACTCTTTTAGTTAAAAATGTATCTTTACACAAAAAAATAGCATTGAAATTTTCGCTTCTACATAAAGACAAACAAACTAAAGCCAGAGTTGGATTAATTGAAACCGATCATGGTCAAATACAAACTCCTATTTTTATGCCTGTTGGCACCGCTGCCACGGTTAAAGCGGTGCATCAGCGCGAGTTAAAAGACGACATAAAAGCACAAATAATATTAGGAAATACCTATCATTTATATTTAAGACCAGGATTGGAAGTTTTAGAAAACGCAGGAGGATTACATAAATTTAATGGTTGGGATAGACCAATTTTAACGGATAGTGGAGGTTATCAAGTGTTTTCATTAGCAAATTCACGTAAGTTAACAGAAGAAGGAGCAACTTTTAAATCGCATATTGACGGCAGTAAACATTTATTTACACCAGAAAGAGTAATGGATATTGAGCGAACCATTGGAGCTGATATCATGATGGCATTTGATGAGTGCACGCCATATCCATGCGATTATACTTATGCTAAAAATTCGATGGGATTAACACATCGTTGGTTAGATAGATGTATTACGCGTTTTAATGAAACGGAGCCAAAGTACGGTTATTCACAAGCGTTGTTTCCTATTGTTCAAGGTTCAGTTTATAAAGATTTACGAGTACAATCTGCTGAGTATATCGCGTCTAAAAATGCCGAAGGTAATGCCATTGGAGGATTATCTGTAGGTGAACCAGCAGAAGATATGTACGAGATGACTGAGTTGGTTTGTAATATTTTACCAGCTGATAAGCCACGTTATTTAATGGGAGTTGGCACACCAGTAAATATTTTAGAAGGAATTGCTTTAGGAATTGATATGTTTGATTGTGTGATGCCAACGCGTAATGCCCGTCATGGCTTGTTGTTTACACAGAACGGAATTATCAACATCAAAAACGAAAAGTGGAAAAATGATTTTTCTGTACTTGATGAAAACGGAACAAGTTATGTGGATAGAGAGTATTCAAAAGCTTATTTGCGTCATCTAGTGCATTGTAATGAGTTTTTAGGCGCTCAAATTGCAAGTGTTCATAATTTGGCCTTTTATTTATGGCTAGTTACCGAAGCTAGAAATAGAATTATTGACGGCACTTTTTATGATTGGAAAAATAAAATGGTAAAACAATTGGCGCAACGTTTGTAATGCTTAAAATATTAGATAAATACATACTTAAAAGATTTATAGGAACGTTTTTCTTTTCTATATCTTTAATGCTTTGCATATTTATCGTGTTCGATATTTCTGAAAAATTGCAAGATTTTGTTGCTAATAAAATTCCTGTTAAAGAAATTATTTTTGATCATTATTTAAATTTTATACCCTATTACGGTAATTTATTTAGTCCGCTTTTTACATTTATTGCTGTTATTTTATTTACCTCTAAAATGGCTTATAAAACAGAGTTTGTAGCTATTTTATCTAGTGGCACAAGTTTTAAAAGAATACTAAGGCCATACATGATCGGAGCAGCTTTAATCACCATCATGTCGTTAGTATTAAATCATTTTATAATCCCAAAATCAAATAGAGTTAGAATTGGTTTTGAAGATAAATACATTAACAATGGTTATAATACTGAAGAAAGAAATATTCACAAACAAATTGCTCCAGGAACCACTTTGTATATGGCAGATTATGATAATTTCACAAACTCTGCTAATCAAATTAGTATCGAGAAAATTGCAAACAACAAACAAACTAGTATGTTAAAAGCTGATAATATGAGGTGGGATAGTTTAGAAGGCACGTGGAATTTAATAAATGCCTTTGAACGAGAGTTGATTTATGCACCAATTGATTCTGCAAAGCCAGGCATGCCAAAACATGTTTATAAAGAGAGTCACCGTTTTTTTCCAACCAAAAAAATAAGAATTGATTTTTCTCCCAAGGATATGATTCGTTTTCAAAGTAAAATAGAAGTATTACCTTATTTTGAATTGCGAGACTTTATTATCAAAGAAAAATTAAAAGGATCAAGCAGAATAGAGTTTTTTGAAGTAGAAATGTATAAAAGAACAGCTTTCCCTTTTGCTACGTTTATTTTAACTATCATAGGTGTTTCTATTTCATCCAGAAAAATCAGAGGAGGCGTTGGTTTGCATATCGCTGTAGGTTTGGTATTAAGTTGCATTTATATTTTATTTATGCATGTCTCTACAACCTTTGCTACATCTGGGTTGGCACAGCCAATGATAGCAGTATGGATTCCTAATATAATATTTTCTTTCGTCGCCTTTTATCTCTACAAAAAAGCTCAACAATAATGATAGCATCTTTAAAACAATATTATAATACACATCCACTTCGTTTTGCCATTTTTTCAGGGTTAGTGTTTCGTTTATTAGCCGTAATATTTTCTAAAGGCTTTGGTTTTTTTGACGATCATTTTCTGATATTGGAAGCCGCTCAATCTTGGGTTGATGGCACTGATTATAATAATTGGCTTCCTTCAGAAGTTGACACAACACGTGAACCCAAGGGCCATCCATACTTTTATGTAGGGATTCATTATCTGTTATTGAAATTTCAAACGATGTTAGGATTAACAGATCCTCAAGGTAAATTGTATTTAATTAGGTTATTACACGCCCTTTGGTCTCTATTAATCGTTTATTATGGATTTAAAATCGCCTACAAAAAATCAAATTTAAAAGTGGCGTCTTGGGTTGGTTTAGCTCTCTCTTTATATTGGTTTTTTCCATTTTTAAGCGTTCGTAATTTAGTGGAGATTGCTTGTATACCACCAATGGTTATTGCTACATGGTTAGTTGTAAAAAACGATAGCAAGTTAAATTTGAGAGACGCATTTTTAATCGGGTTAATGCTAGCACTAGCATTTTCATTTCGCTTTCAAACCGTTATATTTTCAGCAGGTTTTGGCTTAGCATTGTTATTACTTCGTGTTCATTTTAAATATTTAGTATTAATTATTTTTGGTTTTTTAGTCACAGCTTTTGTAACTCTTGGAATATTGGATATATACATTTGGGGCAAACCCTTTGTAGAGTTTATGGCCTATGTGCAATACAATATTGATAATGCAACAGTTTATGGAGTTGATGTTTGGCATATGTATATTTCAATTGTTCTAGGCTTATTAATCCCTCCATTAAGTATTTTATTGTTCACGGGATATTTTAAAAATTGGAAAAAAGAACCCTTATTATTTTGGCCAACATTTTTATTTTTCGCGTTTCATACCTATTTCCCTAACAAGCAAGAGCGTTTTATCTTACCTGTTGTTCCCTTTATTATTATTTTAGGCTTCATAGGAGGTTATCAAATTATTACAAAGTATAATTGGGAGTCAAAAAAATGGTTTAAAAACACAGTTATATTCTGCGTTGTATTGAATTTAGTTTTATTGCCAGTGCTTACTCTTTCTTACTCAAAGCGGAATAGAGTAGAGGCTATGTGCTACATTGCAAAACAAAAAGATTGCGTGAGATTACTTATTGAAGATTCTAATTTAGATGAATTCACGATGCCTCCTCAGTATTATCTTGAAAATTGGAGTTCTACATTTGGAATCACAAAAAAATTCACGCCAGATAGTATGCTTTTCTACTATAATATTATTAAACCAAACGAAAGACCTAATTACGTTGTATTTATGCAAGCTCAGAATATTAATGCGCGTGTAGATTCTTTAAGAAAACGTTTTCCAACATTACATTACGAAGCAACGATAGAGCCTAGTTTTATTGATAAAACCATGCATTTTTTAAATCCGCTAAACGATAATCAAACGACTTACATCTACAAAATTCGTTAATTCAGCAAAATCATAAATTTTTTTCATTTTTTTTCTTGTAAGTAACTAAAAGATTATTACATTTGCAGCCCGTTATTTGAGGTTGTAAAGTTGAAGAGGAGAGAGAGAAAAGTTTATTTAAAAAAAAGATTAAATTTTTTTAAAATAAATTTGGTGGTT